>Ga0213833_1000047_pt1 | contig 394908 bp, 357 predicted proteins | sample SWATP21_FD_160575 | JGI IMG/M metagenome (GOLD analysis project Ga0213833, IMG submission 160575) | Coastal seawater microbial communities from Marineland, Florida, United States - SWA TP2 #1 | ecosystem: Environmental > Aquatic > Marine > Coastal | place: USA: Florida | collected 2016-08-14
ATATCTATGTTTATCCTACCACCTCGAAGAGAAGATAGAAGTTATCCTCGTTGGGTGAAACTGAAACCCAAGAAATATGCAACGAACAGAAAAAAAAATGCCAGTCAGCTTAACTGACTGGCATTACGCCAGTGCGCTCTTTTTTTTAATTTGTAGTCTTATTAATGAAGCTTAAGATTAGGTCGTAATACTCGGTTAATGCGCCCCATAAGAATAATCAAACCTGTCTTAAATACACCGTGTAACGCCATTTGGTGTAGGCGGTAGAGTGAAATATACACGACTCGTGCGATACGCCCTTCAACCATCATGGAGCCTTTAGTTAGGTTGCCCATTAGGCTACCCACCGTTGAGAAACGGCTCAATGAAACTAACGATCCCTTGTCCTTGTAGATGTAAGGCTTCATTTCACGGCCATTTAACTTGGCGATGATATTGGCAAAAGCACGACTCGACATCTGATGTGCAGCTTGAGCACGAGGTGGAACAAATGAACCATCCGCTTGGGTGCATTGTGCCAAATCACCAATCACGAAGATATCGTCGTCGCGAGTTGTTTGTAAGGTGTCTTTTACCACTAACTGGTTGATGCGGTTGGTTTCTAGACCAGCCAAATCTTTAATAAAGTCAGGGGCTTTTATACCCGCGGCCCAAACCATGATCTGAGCTGGGATCTTGTCACCATCTTTGGTAACCAAGCCATCTTGATCGGCTTGAGTCACCATAGTCGCAGTACGCACATTCACGCCTAACTTAGTTAGCTCTTGGTGCGCCGCACCTGAAATTCGCGGCGGTAAAGCGGGAAGAATGCGCTCACCTGCTTCAACAAGGTTTACGTTCAGTTTGCTCGAGTCGAGATCACCAAAGCCATAAGTGCGTAGTTCTTTCACCGCATTGTGCAATTCAGCCGAAAGCTCTACACCCGTCGCACCTGCCCCAACAATCGCGATATCTACCGTGCCGTTGCCGTTTTTCGCGTGTAGTTTAAGAAATTCGTTGTTCATTTCCGTACGGAAACGGTGGGCTTGCTCTGGGCTATCAAGGAAAATACAGTGTTCACGGACACCTGGGGTATTAAAGTCATTAGATGTTGAGCCAATTGCCATAACAAGAATGTCGTACTCAAGCTCACGGCTAGGCATTAAAAGCTCGCCATTGTCATCTTTCAGCTCGTGCAGCTTAATCACTTTACGCTCGCGATCAATGTCTTCTAGGCTACCCATTTGAAAATCAAAATGATGATTTTTAGCATGAGCACGATAGCTCAACGCATCGACACCCTCATCAAGAGAACCTGTCGCAACCTCGTGCAACAAAGGCTTCCATAAGTGGCTCGCTTTACGGTCAACCAAAGTGACTTTTGCACGACCTTTACGGCCAAGCGTACGACCTAGTTTGGTAACAAGCTCTAAACCGCCTGCACCGCCGCCTACTACGATAATTCGTGTCACAGCTACTTCCTCAAAAAATAAATAAAACTGAATCGAGCCGATATTCGCCTCGATGAAATTCTGTATTTTTGGTCTAGGAACGACTTTCTCTTCGCTCACAACCGAGACCTAGAGGGCCAGATAATATGACACGCTTATTGGATAAATGAGCCTAATCACTCTATGCTACGGGTTTGATGTAGCTCATAAATGGGCAAGTTTTTTACTCGCTCTCAATTTTTTTTGATATTTATCAAAAAATTTGTAGTGAGTTCATTATATAGGGCAAACCATCAGGTGCAACTAAAGATTGCCGATATTTCAGCAAAATTTGTAAGGAATAGAGTCGATTGAACAATAAAAAAGCGACAGAACCAGTTCTGCCGCTTTAAGGTTTAAAATGAATGTTGTTGTTGACTAACTTGCGTCTTTAAACGCTTTCATCGTCTGTAGATGCTGGGAGATCTTCTTAAACTTATGGGTTTGCGTCTCATCCCAAATGATATTGTAGTAGCTCTCTAGTTCAGCCGCTGTTTTGCTATTGTCATGAATTTCATCTTGTTTAGACAAAATCACTAAGCAGCGATCTTTGTTCTTGGTTCTAAACTCTGACACACATTTAGTCGCGATATCTTCGTACTCTTCTGGTCGGTCAATACGACCTTGCATGGTTAGCTCTGGATGCAAGTTCGGGTTAAAGATAACCTGCTTAATCCCACACAAGAAACCCACTCGCTCTGACCAATAGCCTCCAAGACCAACTCCACAAATGATAGGGTCTTTATCTTGGGACTGCTCGATCACCTTGAGTACCTCTTTCAACAAGTGCTGCATATCATGCTTTGGATGGAGAGTACTGTAATTTATGAAACGTACATCATCGTCAATAAATTGAAGTTGAAGTACTTTTTCATGGTTGCCCGGGCTGGTCGAATCAAAACCGTGTAAATAGATAATCATTGTAATTCCCTCGATCCTTGTGATTTAAATCTACCATGAAAAACAAGGTTTAAAAGCGCACTTAATCAGTTTAAGGTTGCGGAACCATCAAACAGTGATCTTAGCTGCAAATTGTTTCTTGCAGTTTACGCGCTTGGGCTAAATATTGTTCATCACCCCATAACTGGTGCGCTAACAGATACCAAAGCATCGCCATCATCATCGCTCGCGGGTGCCAAGCCATGACGCCTTCAACCCAATCATCTACACCTTCTATACCTCTAAGTTGGCAATAACGATACACCGACTCCAGAGGTTTTTCCTCCGTCACGTCTATCGACAAGGTTAGATCTAAGCGTGGGTCCGCAATAGCGGCATACTCCCAATCAATGACCTTATTACCAGCCTCTGTTTTCACCATGTTGTACCCTGCTAGATCAAAATGGCACAACGTATGCCCCACATCTGCCAAACTCGGAGCACAGCGCCACTTATTGTAAATAGAAATACACGGTTCTACTTTGTATTGTTCATCTAGAAGCATCCAATAGTGATCGACTCGTGCTGTAAAATTGAACGGGGCAACAGGGATGCGTTGGGTGTCAATGTCATGAATAGCAATCATGGTCTTAAGCAGTGAATCGAATGGCAGACCATGGATTAACGACTCTCCCTCAACCCAAGTCACTAGTAATCCCTGATCATTGATATGCACTGCTTGAGGAGCAAAGGCGTAAGACTCTATCGCCGTCAGTATTTGGTATTCTTGAAAGCGAGAGATTGAGAAGGCTTTGGTGATATTGGTGTTTGGCCGCCAAACAAACGCTTGGCCATCTGAAGTAACCACTTTCCAGCAGCGGTTAGTTAATCCCCCTGTCAGCGTTTGTGCGTAATCAGGGGGAACAGAAAAGAAGTGCTCTAATGACAGTAATGACCGATCGAGTTGGCATGCTTCACTCCACGACATTCTCGCCATAGTTCACTCCTTTTGTTACATAAAAGCTCGGGTTAGAGACCTAGAAAGCTTTTCGATTCTTGCTTACGGATTTCTGTCTCGTCAGCCCACTCAATCAGACCTGTTTCGAGATCCATCAAGCGCATTGTCATCTTGTAGTAAACGTCTTTATCGCTACCAGCGTTCTTGTTGATACTAGATAGATTTCCGTAGAGCATGTATTGCGCACCGACCATTTTACCAAACTGAATCGCTGTGCTTTGGTTAACTAGCTCATCGTTATTTTGGAAGTTTAGCTGTTCACGTACTGCTTCTACGCGATCCATATCGACAAAACGGAATTTACCAGAATTCAGCATCTTAGTACTGATTGAATCCGTAATAGACTCGGTATCAATATGTTCGCTGGTTTTGTTTTTGATGCGTTCAACAAACACAATTGGACGCGAGTCACGAGTGATGGCAGCAACAGAGCCCGACATCATCATGCTATCGACCATTTCACCGGCAATTTTTTGCAAGTCTGTCGAACCAAAATCGATCGTGGTTGTTTCTACAGCTTGAGCGTCACCATAGCTTACTTGGTTAGAACAGCCACCAAGCACTACAGCCAAACCAAGTAATGCAATTACACTTTTTTTCATTGTCGGTTCCTTAGGATATCCTTTAGTTACTTCTTTAAATTAGTTGTCTAGTTCGCGAATTTGCACACGGAATTGACGTCCGTTCGGATTAATAGAGATCTCAGAGATAGAGATCTCTTCAGCGCCGCGAAGAATGGCTTGACGCCAAGGGCTAAGCTTGTTGTTCACTTCTAGACCCTGATCGTCGTACCAATAAAATCGATATTGAATATGTTGATCACCTTTGCTTTGGTTGGCTAAGCGCACAATGCCTCGAGCACGGCCATCAACATCAATGGTTGAAATATCTTCGATGCTCACACGTCCCGCCAGTACATTGTCACCAAAAAGAACCGTTTGAGAGGCACCATCGATACGCAGCCCTGCTGTATTGCTGTTACTCGCACATCCCATCAAGGTCAATGCTGCTGCGATTGAAATAAGCCATTTTTTCATCGTATATTTCCTAGTTGTTTATGCCAAATAGTTGCGTTGTTCCCTTGGCGCGAAAGCCACACCAAGGTTGTACGGCCTGACTCAACATTGAATGTATGACTCTGACCCGCAACCTGTACAGATTGTTCCCCTGGTTCAACGATCGAACTTGCACTGTAGATTTCTCCTGGCAAGGTTATCCAGCTTCGGGTATCTGGTTGCTCAGTTAGTGTATTCCACACATTAAACAGGGCGTTACCCAAGTCATCTGGGTTGTCTTTCGTTGCTTCACGGCGCAGCTCTTCTTTTGCCCACACTCTCAGTGCTTGGCGAATCAGTATAGAAGGCATACGCTCAGTCAAATTCTGCTTTGCCATCAGGTTGACGTCTGTGAGCAGACTCCCCGAAATTGTGCTGTCATTAAGAACAACAGGGCTAAATTTCTCAGCAGGGACGTTTTCATAGTACGGCAGTGAAACCGTATACAAACCGCGATTGCTCCCTCGTGAAATCGGTACGGTTTGAGTCCAGCCATTCATAGCATCAACCACACCACGTTCATCAATAACAATCACTCGGCCTTTGTCCGCCGCGAGATAACTTGCTTTGCCGTAGCGTTTTTCAAGCTTAGCTAAGTCTTCACGCATGCCTAATCGTTTTGCAACACGTTTAGTCCCATCGACCACCTGCTGGTTTTCAGGCATAACAGCTAACGCTCTGCGGTAATCCACATACGCACTGTTTAAATCATTGTCCACCTCATACAGCAAGGCGGATAGATAGAGTAAGTAGCCACTTTGTACCGCTTGCAGTGTTTTCCCCGCATCGGGATAGTTTGCAAGTATGCTACCAAGATTTGGCGACACTCCCTGAGCTTGCATTTGACTCTGAGCGGATTCAAGCTCACGCTCTCGGTCTTTTCTGGCCTGCTCTTGGACTTGATTTGCACGACGCATTTCGATGATCGCACCTTCTAGGTCATTCTTTTTAAGATAGTTAAGACCCAAATAAAGATGTAAAAAGCCTAACTCATAGTCAGCAGGTTGATAGGCTTTTAAATTATCATTAACGGCTAATGCACTTAAGCTTTGCGCGGTTTCAGAAACTGAAATCGTCGCTTGGTCTTGTTGCGCACGCACTGCGTTATCGCTCACGTCAAAGGCACTTTTACTTTCAGGGTACTGCTGATTGAGTAAATAAACCCTACCCTTCTCCATATTATCAAGAATGTCACCGGCTATTTCTTCTGGTAGCAGTTCTTCGGCTTCGTAATAGCGCCCGTTTTTAATTGTTTGATGCAACTCATTATTTTGTGCGCTGTAATGACTAAAAAGGTTGCCTACAGATAAATTGGCACAAGCGGAAAGAGCCAAACTACTTGCTAAAGCAAGCACGAGTCGAACGTGTTTATGCACTTCGTGCTCCGATGTTGTTACTGGTTGACATGACGATATGCCCTACATTTTAAAAAATTTAATGTACGACATCAAACTCAATAATGAGTTCCATCTAAATCAAAGTTTTTAGCTCATTAGCATAGGGCCAAGCGGACGGCCACCTAGTAGATGCATATGTATATGGTAAACCTCTTGCCCACCATGAGAATTGCAGTTCATGATCAGACGGTAACCATCCTCATCAATCCCCTCTTCTTTCGCCAGTTTACGCGCGACAGTAAACATACGGCCCATGACTAATTCATCTTCTTCTTCAATGTCATTGACTGTGGGAATGAGTTTATTGGGGATGATCAAAATGTGACTTGGCGCACGTGGATTAATATCGCGAAATGCTGTCACTAAATCATCTTGGTAGACAACATCTGCAGGAATTTCTTTGCGGATAATTTTGCTGAAAATGGTTTCTTCGGCCATGAAGGGCTCCATTAAGACATGTATTGTTGATTGAACTGAAACGAGTATGCGTCAAGCTTCGCAAGATCACAATAGAAAACGCTGTTCAGTACATTTATTAAACAATCCTTTAATACTCACTAGCTAAAAGTGTATTGTGCGTCAAAAAATGTGTGTCTCGTTATCAATACAATGGCTTTCTTTTTGTTAATTTTTTAAGACTTTTATAATTACAGGGAGAGAGCTATGAAAGGCTCAGTGATTAGGCGCATGTATGCTGGATTTGCATTGATCATTATTATGTTCATCGTAACCACGTTGATGATGATGCGAGGAATGCAACAAATCCACCAAAACTTCGAAGGTGTATCCAACACCTCACTGCCATTAGTTTCCCAATCAAACCAAACCAGCGTTGCTTTATTGTCTGCCGACAAACTTTTTAAAGACTTTTTGACAACTCAAAGCTTTGAGCGCATGGACCAACTTTCACAGCAGTTCGTTCAAATGAAAGAGGCTTACGCTCAACAGCTATCAACGCTAGAGCAAGTTAGCGTTGGCCAAACCGAACTTGAACAGTCGATTATCCAGCTAAAAGAGATGGAGCAGAGTTATTTTACCGAAGCTGAGCAAGCGATGGATAACTACCGCGCCATGTTCACTGCGCAAGAAGAGGTCCAAAAATCGACTCGCCGCTTCCAACGTTTACATTCTGAATTAAGCGTGGGGATGAAAGAGTATGTCGACGACCAAAGCAGTATCTCGGTTAAAGTCATGGCAAAGAGTTACTTTATTAAGCTAAAAGATGCCGAACTTACTACCTCGGATGCTTTAGCAAGCAGCGATACCGAACTTGTGACAAAAGCAGTCGCAAAAAACAAAAAAGCGGTCACTCACCTGAACTACGCTTATCGTGGGCTCACCTCCCAAATGCCCGAGTTAAAAAAAGCCTTTGACGAATCTGTACAGCAGTTTACCCGTGACGTCGGCAAGAAAGGCGGCGTGTTAGATCAGCACAGCGCTTACTTATTAGCTAAAGATGCACTATATGCAAATATCGCCAGCCTGACGCAGCAAGTTGACGCAACCATGGCGGTACTTAACTCATTCAGTGAAGTCGCCACACAGGGCTTAAATGCCTCTTTAGAGGAAGCCGGTGATGTCTATGAACAAGGTGTTATCCGGTCAATTGCGATCGGAGCTGTGGTGATCTTGATGGCTATTGCGATTGGTTACCATATTGCACACAGCGTTCGAGAGCCACTCACTCGTATTTTAAGCACACTTGAGTCACTCACCGAAGGCGACATGACCAAGCGTATTGAGATTCGCTATAACAACGAATTTAGCCGTGTAAGTAACCACATCAACTCCCTTGCAGATAATCTGCATGGAATCCTAGTCAAACTTAATGACGCATCCGATGACTTAACGCAAACGGCTACGACTAACCAACAAACGTCGTCACAAGCCCAATCTCAGCTAAGCCAGCAACGTGAGCAAACAGCTAATGTCGCTACTGCAATGACGGAAATGGCCCACTCTGTTCAAGAGGTCGCGCAAAGTGCGCAAAGCTCGCAACAAATGGTTGAACAGGTCGAAAAAGCGTCGGAGTCTGGTCGCCAGATTATGGGCACCAACATTACTACCATTAATCAACTTGAAACACGCCTCAATCAATCTGTTGATGCGGTAAAAGACCTACAGGCGATGAGCAGCCAAATTGGCAGTATTCTCGATGTTATCCGTAATATTGCCGAGCAAACCAACCTATTAGCACTCAACGCTGCCATTGAAGCAGCTCGTGCAGGTGAACAAGGGCGAGGTTTTGCTGTTGTTGCCGATGAGGTTCGTGTATTGGCTCAGCGCACCACCGAATCCACGGCTGAGATCGAAAATATGATCAGTAACCTTCAGAGCAGCTCATCTTCTGCCAATAAGGTCATTCAAAGCTGTATGGATGATATGGAGCTTTCCGTAGAGCAAGCCTCTAGCGCCAACAGCGCAATGGAAGAGATCCAAGGCCTGATCCTAGAGATTAGCCAAATGAGCGGGCATATTTCTCAAGCTGCTGCCGAGCAAAGCGAAACCACCGGCGATATTGCTCGAAACATCGAAGAGATCAATCTGATCGCCGACACTAGCTATCAAGCCATGGCTCAAATTGCTCAAACCAGTGGAAACCTCTCTTCTTTGGCAAATCAGCAAGGCGAACTGGTTCATCGATTTAAGCTCTAAAAAGTCAGAACAATGTAATTTATTGAGATTGGGCGGCTATTTTTCATAGCCGCCCTTGTTTTTTAAATCTCATGTCATTATATGGTCTATAGGCTTGCCCACTTTTCTTTCACTCTCTCGCAAGCCAAACATGAGGAATAACTATGGCTGTTCATGTTGGCATTATTGACCAAGACCCAATTCGCTTGGTCACCCCGCTTCTCGATAACCGTACAGTGAGCGATCATATCGTCTTCATCGGTGTACCTGCTCAGGAAGATATGTATTTGCGTCTTCACACTGTGTTGAGCAAAAGAAATATTACTTCGGAGTTTTTTCAAATTCCCAATGTTGCGAACCCATCAAAGATTAAGCAAGCCGTTTCGATTCTTGCTCAAGATTTAAAATCGAGAGGTGAAGAAGTTAAGCTCAACGCAAGCTGTGGGTTGCGTCATCGCCTGTTGTCTGTGTATGAGATTTTCCGTACTTATCACTGGCCTATATTTGTTGTCGAGCCGAACAGTGATCGCCTGTGTTGGCTCTATCCTGACGGTAAAGACGACACCCAAGTTCAAGATAGAATTACGATAGATGACTATCTCACCGTATTTGGTGCGCGCGGCGAGTTTAGTGACCAAGAGCTACCGCCACAGCTAGACCAAAAACTATATGAGCTTGGCGAGCGCTGGGCAAGTAATGCGCTAGAGCTTGGCCCTGGCCTTGCGACACTGAATTACCTAGCGACAACCTGTCGTAAAGAGCAGCGCCTCGATGTTGAGCTATCGGAAAAGCAGCAAGGATACCGTGAGCTAAATATGCTGCTTAACGACTTAGTCGAAGCGGAAATTGCCACTTATCAAGGTGGGGTTTTGACCTTCGCAAATGAAGACGCACGTCGCTTCTCTAATGGCGAATGGCTTGAGACCTTAGTTCACAGCACGGTCCGTCAAATTCAACGAGATATGCCAACCATTCAAGACCGTTCATTAAATGTTCAAGTTTATCGCCAGTTAGGTGATAGAGAAGTTCGCAATGAGCTAGATGTCGCTTCAGTGGTTAACAATAAACTGCACATCATCGAATGTAAGACCAAAGGTATGCGCGATGATGGCGACGACACCTTGTACAAGCTCGAATCCCTTCGAGACTTACTAGGCGGTCTCCAAGCACGGGCAATGCTCGTTAGCTTCCGCCCTCTGCGACACAATGACATCACTCGTGCAGAAGATTTAGGCCTCGCGCTGATTGGCCCAGATGAGCTTAAAGATCTTAAATCGCATTTGGCGACTTGGTTTACTGAAGCTGGTGGTCGAGACGAAGCCTGCTCTGATTGCTGATTTCACGCATAGCAAACAAAAAAACCGCCAAATTGGCGGTTTTTTAATACAAAGACAACAGAGCTTAGCAATCGTCTTCGGTAAAGTTAGTTGGCAGGGTCGTTTTCATTTGATTCCAAATCTGCGCACTCTCCATGCCGTAGTGACGAACGACAACGAGGATTTGGTCACGATTGCCAGTCTCGCAAACCTCAAGCAAATCGCGATAAAACTGTAGCGCTAACTCACGAGCTTGTGGGTTGGAGAAGTAGTAACTGCCTACGCGGTCATAGAGCTTCTTCAGACCATTAAAGATCAAACCATAAATTTGGTTTCCTGAGTGGAATGCTAGGCGTTGGAACAGCATGTAATCGTAGAAATTAAATGTTTTCGCCACAAGTACAGCTTGACGCTTCATTTCATCCTTTTCACCATCATCTTTGATATGCTGGCGAATTTTCTCAGCGTAAGGTGACGACTCCATAAACACATCCCAAGACTCAGCGTTGATCAAAGCCTCACATGAGCTGATCACACTTGAAATGGTTTTCTCTGCATTTTCTTTATTAGCTTTAAATGCATAGCGCATAAAGATCGGACTGATGTTTGTACGTGCTGCAAGCAAGTCTTCAACAATAGAAGTAGCGTTATCGGCATCTAACGTCATCAAAGTATCAAGAATATGAAGCCCCGACGTTTCCATAAACTGGTTTACACGCGTCGGTTTGCCATGTTGAATCGTTAACCAACCATCACGGGCTAGACGCTGTAATACTTCTCGTAAAGTTGTACGTGTTACGCCAATTAGTTCAGAGAGCTCACGTTCCGCTGGTAAAATAGAACCAGGTGGGAATCGCCCTTTCCAAATACTTTCAATAATGTATTTCTCTGCGAATCCTGCTGGGCTCTTTGCCTTTATGACCATTTATATCTTATCCAAACTTGTATTTTTATGGGTCTAATGAAACTCATCATACCACTAGTTTTTCGATATCGGAAACCGCCACTCACTAAACGTGGAGCAAAACCACAATAGAGTTAATACTCTAACATGATTCTAATTTTGTTGATTCGCATTCAGATGTGAAATAGGATTATTTGCATATTTAACAAATCGAAAACAAGCCGTAAACCCCACCAGTTGGTATTTCAGGCGCGAAAGATAAGTTTGTAAATTTACATAATTTAACTATCATTTTCATTCAATATAATTACATATTCTTTCTTATTCTATGCTTTCGCCATTTTGCTTGCATTAACCATTGTTTTTCACAACTCTCGCGTTATGTTTACACAACTCTGATCGCGTTTTTAAACAAAAGTTAGCTAATAAAATACTCAGACCAATTTTCTCGTTGACTAAATTGCGCTGAAGAGTACAGTGGCGACCAAAGTAAAGGAGTGCTTGTCTTTCTCAGGGAGTGACTTGGCAAGGCCACATGATCGTGAACGGAATGTTGTTTTTCTAAGTCACTGTTGAATCGGTTATTTTCTGCCGGCAGTTAAATACCACTGGTCAGAAGATTTCTAATTTCCGGTTAAATGGATACAAGCACGCGCAGTGTCTATTCATAACAACAGTAAGAGTATCTAAATCATGCCGATGTCACTCGGAAATGCATTTATTAAGAATTTTCTTGGTAAGGCCCCGGACTGGTACAAAGTTGCCATCATTTCATTTTTGATTATTAACCCAATTGTTTTCTTTCTTGTCGATCCATTTGTTGCAGGTTGGCTGCTAGTCGCAGAGTTTATCTTCACCCTTGCAATGGCACTGAAATGCTACCCTCTACAACCAGGCGGCCTACTCGCTATTGAAGCCATCGCGATTGGTATGACCAGCCCAGCCCAAGTTAAACACGAACTTGTTGCAAACATTGAAGTTCTGTTGCTACTTGTCTTTATGGTTGCCGGCATCTACTTTATGAAGCAGTTACTGCTGTTCATCTTCACCAAGATCCTATTGGGCATTCGTTCCAAGAGTATGCTCTCGCTGGCCTTCTGTTTCGCAGCAGCTTTCCTATCAGCATTCTTAGATGCGTTAACTGTCATCGCAGTAGTTATCAGCGTAGCAGTCGGCTTCTACGCGATTTACCACAAAGTCGCTTCTGGCCAAGGTCCGCACGCATCTCACGACCACACTCAAGACGACCACCTGTCCGAATTGACTCGAGATGACCTAGAAAACTACCGTGCGTTTCTTCGTTCACTGCTGATGCACGCTGGCGTAGGTACTGCGTTAGGTGGCGTAATGACCATGGTAGGTGAACCACAAAACCTAATCATTGCCGATCAAGCAGGTTGGTTGTTTGGCGAGTTTATTATTCGCATGCTACCAGTGACTGCACCTGTATTTATTTGTGGTCTAATTACCTGTGTACTAGTCGAGAAGCTAAAAGTCTTTGGCTACGGTGCTCGCCTACCTGAGAATGTTCGTCAAATCCTAGTCGATTTCGACCGTGAAGAGCGTAAAACACGTACCAATCAAGATGTCGCCAAACTATGGGTACAGGGCTTTATTGCGGTTTGGTTAATCGTCGGCTTAGCACTTCACCTTGCCGCTGTTGGCCTAATTGGCCTTTCCGTTATCATCTTAGCAACGGCGTTTACTGGTGTTATTGAAGAGCACTCAATGGGTAAAGCGTTTGAAGAAGCGCTGCCGTTTACTGCTCTACTCGCGGTATTCTTTGCTGTTGTTGCTGTGATTATCGACCAGCAGTTATTTAAGCCTGTCATTGATGCGGTGCTGCATGTTGAAGACAAGGGGACTCAGCTTGCTTTGTTCTATGTTGCTAATGGCCTTCTATCTATGGTTTCAGACAATGTATTCGTAGGTACGGTTTACATTAACGAAGTAAAAACAGCCTTGATTGAAGGTGTGATATCTCGTGACCAGTTCGACCTGTTGGCCGTTGCCATTAATACGGGTACTAACCTACCGTCAGTAGCAACACCAAATGGCCAAGCAGCCTTCCTATTCCTACTGACCTCTGCGCTCGCACCTTTGATTCGCCTATCATACGGCCGCATGGTAATCATGGCACTGCCTTACACCATCGTACTTGCCCTAGTTGGCCTCGCTGGCATCGTGTTCTTCGTTGAGCCTATGACAGCATGGTTCTATGACGCAGGGTGGATTTCACCGCACGTTGGTGAACTCATTCCCGCTGTATCAAGCGGACACTAATTAATAAAAATCAAAAGTTTTAGTTGCTAGCGAAACTTTTACACGATAAAAAGCTCTGATTACTCAGAGCTTTTTTAATACAGGATATCTGTGTGAATATTCTTTCCACTCTAAAAACATTTTCTCAAGGTCGACTGTCTTGGTTGTTGCTGCTGCTTTCGATCATTTTCTTTGAAGCGTGCGCGTTATTCTTTCAGCACGTGATGATGCTTTCACCCTGTGTGATGTGTATCTATGAACGAGTTGCAATGTTCGGTGTTGCCGGGGCCGCAATCATTGGTTTGCTGGCACCACATAACCCGATTTTTCGTTGGCTCGGACTGGGCGCATGGGGAGTCACGGCCTACCAAGGGTTAGTGCTCTCACTAGAACATGTCGATTACCAGTTCAATCCTTCACCTTTTAAAACTTGTGATCTGTTTGTCACCTTCCCTGACTGGGCACCTTTGAATCAGTGGGCGCCTTGGTTGTTTGAGGCGTATGGTGATTGCAGCAAAGTAGTGTGGCAGTTCCTCGGTCTTTCGATGCCTCAGTGGCTTGTAATTATCTTTGCAGGTAACTTAGTCGCACTGGCCATTTTTGTTGTTGCTCAGTTTGCGAAAGAGAAATAGCGAGAAGCGAAATAGCGAGAAGCGAAAAATTTAAAGGCTTGGTGCATTGCACCAAGCCTTTATTATTTCGATAACTAACGCGAGAATTGGAGAACCAAGGTTTCAGGACGTCACCTTTAGTTCATCTCACGACCTGGTGCCGGTGCCAATACTTCGCGGTTACCATTATGCCCAGGGGCGCTGACAATACCCTGAGCTTCAAGTTGCTCGACAATACGCGCCGCTCGGTTATAACCAATTTTAAAGCGACGTTGTACACCCGAAACGGAGCCACGACGAGACTGCACAACATGTTCAACCACCTGATCAAACAATGGGTCCATCTCTTCCTCACCTTCAGGCTTTTCACCCGGTAAAAGAGCTTCTGGGCCTTGGTCTCCATTGGTAATCTCGTCAATGTAATTCGGCTTACCACGCGCTTTCCAGTTGTTCACAACCGCGTGTACGTCATCATCGGATGCAAATGCACCATGAACTCGAACGGTATGGCTTGAGCCCGGAGGCAAGTAAAGCATATCACCCATGCCAAGCAGCGATTCTGCACCACCTTGATCTAAGATAGTGCGTGAGTCTGTCTTGGTAGAAACGGTAAACGCAACACGCGTTGGAATATTCGCTTTAATCAGACCCGTAATCACATCTACCGAAGGACGTTGGGTGGCTAAGATAAGATGAATACCAGCGGCACGCGCTTTCTGTGCAAGACGAGCAATTAACTCTTCTACCTTCTTGCCCACCACCATCATCAAATCTGCAAACTCATCGACAATGACAACTATATAAGGAAGTTTCTCTAATAGCGGTGGATGCTCATCCATGCTGTCACCTGCTTGCCATAATGGATCATGGATAGGGTGACCTGCCTCTGCCGCCATCTTAAGCTTGTCGTTGAAGCCTTTGATATTACGTACACCGAGTGCTGACATAAGTTTGTAACGACGTTCCATTTCCCCAACACACCAGCGTAATGCGTTAGAGGCATCTTTCATGTCAGTAACCACTTCGGAAAGAAGGTGAGGAATCCCTTCATATACCGATAGTTCAAGCATTTTAGGGTCAATCATGATAAAGCGAACCTCTTCCGGGGTTGCTTTGTAAAGCATACTTAGAATCATGACATTAACACCGACCGATTTACCCGACCCCGTCGTACCTGCCACCAACACGTGGGGCATTTTAGACAGATCAGCCACCACGGCTTCACCAGCGATATCTTGACCAAGCACTACCGTTGTGGGTGATTTTGCTTCGATGAATTGCTGGCTACCGACCACGTCCGAGAAAAACACGGTCTGTCGGCTCATGTTTGGCAGCTCAAGCCCCACATACGGTTTACCCGGAATCACCTCCACCACACGAACAGCCATTGCTGACAGCGAACGAGCTAAATCCATTGATAAGCCCGAAATGCGGCTCACTTTAACGCCTGGGGCCAAATCCAACTCAAAGCGAGTGATGACTGGACCTGGGAAAATATCAACAACGCTTGCTTTGATCTTGTAGTCGGCAAGCTTCGCTTCGACTAGTCGAGCAATATTCTCTAGCGCTTCACGGTCGATAAAGTTTTCACGCTTTTCCGGGTGATAAAGCAATTCAAGAGTTGGCATCGGCTCCGCAGGTTTAGGTAGGTTCGTCTCTTGCTGTACCAAGAACGGATTTTGCTGCGCTGCGACTTTAGCTTGAGCCTCTGCCACCATATTGTTCAGCGCGGCTGCATCTTGATCCTGAACCTGTTGTTCTACTTTCTCTTCAACAACAAGCTCTTCGACAACAACCTCTTCTTCTGCTACATCAAAAGAGGAGATAACAGGCTCTTGATAGTCATCTTCAGGCTCGATGCCTGAGGAAATCTGTTCCAGTTCAGTGCTATTGATGGTTGGCTGAATGATCTCTTCCTCGGCTAGGTCCTCATGCCATGGGAGATCGCTATTCTCAATAGCTTGCGAGACCTCTGAAGAAGCTGGATAGTCGGTCTGGTCCGATTCAATTGGCGGACTCATTTCCACTCCGTGGCTTGGCATCTCTTGTGTGATGGTTTCCACTTGAGCTTCAAGCTTGGAGACTTGAGGCAGTTCGTCACCATTTATTGCCGCTCGTTCCAGCTGTTCAATTGTCGCACCGAGGTGCTTACTTCTTTCGAAGTCTGGCTCGATAACGTCTTTCACTGAGTCATCGCTTTCAGTGTTTACATAAACGGGTTGGTTAACAACTTGAGCAACGGCGTCGACTACTGGCTGCGCGGTGGTTTGCACCGGGCGCGTCGTGGTTGAAGCCGCTTCGGGAACATGGATATTGTATCGGCGTTGCTCCTGAGTGGTTTCTTCTATTACTTGCTCATCTGTTTCGGTGTTTTCTCGTGTTGATTTTTCAAGCGATGGAGCCGCTTCATATTGATGACTGTTTAGTTCAGCTTCTAGCGTTTCATCCTCTCGGCCGCGAATTCTATTCACAATGCCGGTCAACAAACGAATGGTGCTTTCACCTAGCCAATCAACAATAGACAACCAAGAAATACCGGTTAGCAATGTAAAACCCGCCCCCCAAAGGAATAGAAAAACCAGGGTCGAACCAAGAACGTTCAGAGTCGGCAAAGCAAGACTGGTTAATACATCACCAATCACACCACCAGAAGAAAAGTACCAGATATCGTCAAAATTGATATCCGCCAAACCACAACTGGTTAATATGAGAATTGTTAAACCTAGTAGTCGCGTCCCCCACAACATTAAGTCGATCGGGTCATCTTCATCTCGATTACGTAGCATTGCCCACGCAGCGCCCGTCAATACAAACGGAATCACATAAGCGAGTGAGCCAAAGGTAAAGAAGAGCGTATCTGCTAGCCATGCACCAACCAGACCACCTGCGTTGTTAATCTCTCCTCCCCAAGCCGTTTGAGACCAAGAAGGATCAGCGGCACTAAAAGTAAAAAGTGCGACTGACAGCAAAATTGAGGCGAGAACGACGACGATTAAACTGCATTCTTGAAGGCGCTGAGGACCGCTCAGTCGGGACGGCTGAGACTCTTCTCCCGTCTTAATAATCGTTTCTACTTTGTTTTTGGTCTCTTTGAACATAACCAACTTTATCTTTATAAATAACACCAATCGATTGAGGAGCTACCCTGATTGGTTAGAAAAAAATAGTCCGAGCAGCTACGCTACTCGGACTATCGATTTAACCATATCAAGGGCCAAAACCCAATTGCTTAAAGTCAGAATATAGAAAGCTATTAAGACATTAAGCCCAAACTCTCACAGAGTTAGCGAGTTTTGATAACCAATTGGTTCGTTTGTTTTACTTCTTCCATCACCACATAAGTGCGTGTGTCGTTCACACCAGGTAAGCGCAGAAGCGTATCCCCTAACAGCTTACGATAAGCACTCATGTCAGATACACGAGTCTTAAGCAGGTAGTCAAAATCACCAGACACTAAATGACACTCCTGAATGTCATCAAGTTTCTGCACTGCCGTGTTGAACTGCTCAAACACGTCAGGCGCACCACGATTTAGTGTGATTTCTACGAAAACCAAAAGCGATGCGTCTAAGTATTGCGGGTTTAGCAGCGCTGTATAACCCGTAATGTAACCTTGACGCTCTAAGCGACGTACACGCTCCAAACAAGGAGTCGGAGAAAGACCCACTCGCTTTGAAAGCTCTACATTCGAAATTCGACCGTCTTTCTGCAACTCATTTAGAATGTTGCGATCGATACGGTCTAGATCCTTGGACGGCTTTTTATTGTTGTCTGCCATTTTTTATTCCACCTTATTACTTCCTTGCAAAAAAATATACTACAACTTTTTAATATTCAGTATCAAATTTTAACCATTCATATCTATACTAGATATTAATTCGACAGAATTACCCTACACACAGTTAATACAACTACTATAGTTTACACAACCAAAATATAATGAGGAGTCAGGATGATCATTGGCGTACCTAAAGAAATCAAAAACCACGAGTACCGTGTTGGCATGATCCCAGCGAGCGTTCGCGAACTAGTGTCTCAAGGTCACCAAGTTTTTGTTGAAACTAATGCCGGCTCTGGCATCGGTTTTTCAGACGATGATTACATCGCTGTAGGCGCATCCATTCTTCCTACCGCTGCTGACGTTTTCGCGCAAGCAGAAATGATTGTAAAGGTTAAAGAACCTCAAGCTGTCGAGAGAGCTATGCTTCGAGAAGGGCAAATTTTATTTACTTATTTGCACCTAGCACCAGATTTTCCACAAACTGATGAGCTAATCAAGAGCAAAGCTGTCTGTATAGCATATGAGACTGTAACAGATAATATGGGTCGCTTGCCACTACTTGCGCCAATGTCTGAGGTAGCAGGTCGCATGTCTATTCAAGCAGGTGCACAAACTTTAGAGAAATCTCACGGTGGTCGTGGTCTTCTACTAGGTGGTGTACCAGGCGTTGAGCCAGCGAAAGTGGTCGTTGTAGGCGGCGGCGTTGTTGGTGCGAATGCAGCTCGTATGGCTGTTGGTCTGCGCGCAGACGTAACTATCCTTGATCGCAACGTTGATACACTGCGCCGTCTTGACGAAGAATTCCAAGGTCGTGCAAAAGTGGTTTACTCTACAGAAGACGCCATTGAGAAGCATGTTCTAGACGCAGATCTAGTGATCGGTGCGGTTCTAATCCCTGGTGCAGCAGCACCTAAACTGGTAACAAAAGAGCACATCGCTAAGATGAAGCCAGGTGCAGCAGTGGTAGACGTTGCAATCGACCAAGGCGGCTGTTTTGAAACTTCACATGCGACAACACACGCAGATCCAACTTACATCGTTGATGACGTAGTTCACTACTGTGTGGCTAACATGCCTGGCGCGGTTGCGCGTACTTCTACGTTCGCACTAAACAATGCAACTTTACCTTACATTGTTAAGCTAGCAAACAAAGGTTACCGTGAAGCACTTCTGGAAGACAATGGATTCCTAGAAGGCCTAAACGTGATTCACGGCAAAGTGACGTGTAAAGAGGTAGCAGAGAGCTTCGATCTAGAATACGTAGACCCAGCGGATGCTATCGCAATGTTCAACTAATGTTGAAAAGTATTAGATAAAAGAAAACGCTCACTTCGGTGGGCGTTTTTGTTTGAGGTGCGGGGTGCAGGGTTTTATCCATTTAGAGAGTAAGTGCCTTCAACCACTTTCGACAAATCACCAACACCCATCTCTCGAAGGACGAAGTCCGTTCTCGCTTTCTCTACCCGCCGCTCGTTCTTTAACCTAGAACCAACGCTCCAAGGCATTTTTATCTAGCTGACGGAACGCACGGTTAAGAATCTGAGCTAGCTCTTTGTAACGCGGGCGTGATTTCATCGGCTCTAACGCAAAACCGCTTTCTACTATTTTTTGGTAGATTTCACGATACCAGCCAGCAAGCGCCGGTGGGAGTTGAGTGTTGGCGCGGTTACCAAGCCACCACATACCTTGAATAGGCATACTAATAGCAAATAGTGCAATGATGACCGCTTGAGGCATCGATTGGTAATTATTGAATGCCATTTGCGTTAAAACACTGATCGCAGCAATAGCTGGCATCACTTTCACACCAAAACGCGTTGCCTTAATAATACGCTGTTCTGGAAACAACAAATTAAGCTCTTTACGCATAGGCCAAGTATCCATGTACTTTTGTCCAACGCGCAAGCTATGAACTAAACCGGCTTTATTACTCATAGGGCTCTCTCACTCCAGTACAGGGTCCTAAACTAAAATTTAGTTGAAAGTTTCAACTAAACGAACAAAAAATTGATGAAAGTTAATATTCTTTCAAAATTTTTTTGTTATCATTGCCTATTATCGTTATCCTTTGCGGACCCACAATCTCATTGTTGCCGTTATTTACAATTTAAGCAACTCTTGAGACCTATCTGCAGCGGATGCAAGGGTGGTGATTTGGATCATCACTGTCTTTTATACGGAATTCGAAGTTTTTTTGACCAAGATTAGTACGCAGCCTTTAGCGCATCGTCTATTCTTGTGATTAATTTTTATCCTAACTGATTATTACAGGTAGTCACTCATGTCAAAGCTAGTTTTAGTTTTAAACTGCGGTAGTTCTTCTCTTAAATTTGCTGTTGTTGATGCAGAAAACGGTGATGAGCATCTAACAGGTCTTGCAGAATGTCTGCACCTTCCAGAAGCTCGCATCAAGTGGAAACTTGATGGTAAACACGAAGCTCAACTTGGCAACGGCGCAGCTCACGAAGAAGCTCTAGCGTTCATGGTAGAAACTATTCTTGCTTCTAAGCCAGAGCTTTCTGAAAACCTAGCAGCGATCGGTCACCGTGTGGTACACGGTGGCGAGAAGTTCACTCAGTCTGCTCTAATTACTGACGACGTACTGAAAGGTATCAAAGATTGTGCAACTCTTGCACCGCTTCACAACCCAGCGCACATCATCGGCATCAAAGCAGCTCAAAAATCATTCCCAGCACTGAAAAACGTTGCTGTATTTGATACTGCTTTCCACCAAACAATGCCTGAAGAGTCTTACCTATACGCTCTACCGTACAACCTGTACAAAGAACACGGTATCCGTCGCTACGGTATGCACGGCACTTCTCACCTATTCATCACTCGCGAATGTGCAAACATCCTAGACAAGCCAGTTGAAGAAGTGAACATCATCAACTGTCACCTAGGTAACGGCGCATCTGTATGTGCAGTTAAGAACGGTAAATCTGTAGACACTTCTATGGGTCTAACGCCGCTTGAAGGTCTAGTAATGGGTACTCGTTGTGGTGATATCGACCCTGCGATCATTTTCCACCTACACGACACGCTTGGTTACTCTGTTGAGAAAATCAACAACATGCTAACTAAAGAGTCTGGCCTACAAGGTCTAACTGAAGTGACTTCTGACTGTCGTTTCGTTGAAGACAACTACGGTGAAAAAGCAGAAGCGACACGCGCAATGGACGTATTCTGCCACCGCCTAGCGAAATACGTCGCTGGTTACACTGCAACTCTAGAAGGTCGTTTAGACGCGATCGTATTCACTGGTGGTATCGGTGAGAACTCTGGCCCAATCCGTGAAATGGTTCTGAACCGCCTAGGCGTATTCGGCATCGAAGTTGACGGTGAAGCAAACCTTAAAGCACGTTTTGGCGGTGAAGGTACTATCACTACAGCTAACAGCCGCATCCCAGCTATGGTTATCTCTACTAACGAAGAGCTAGTTATCGCTGAAGATACTGCGCGTCTAGCAGGTCTTTAATTGACTTAACCGGCTGACAAACGTCAGCCGGTTTTCTTACTAAGGGGCTTAACTTCTATTCCATACTGTAAGGAATAAGCAGTTAAGCTTTTATCCCAATAGCTATAGGTACTCTACGAATGTCTCGTACTATTATGCTTATCCCTGCAAGTGCTGGTGTTGGTCTTACTAGCGTAAGCATGGGTGTTCTTCGCGCTATGGAGCGCAAAGGCGTTAAAGTTTCTTTCTACAAGCCAATCTGTCAGCCACGTTCTGGCGGTGATCAACCTGATCTAACTTCAACTATCGTTGGCGCGAACAGCGATGTGAAGATCGGCCAACCTATGATGATGTCTGTCGCTGAAAGCCTAATCGGTAACGACAACATGGATGAGCTGCTAGAAACAGTGGTTGAGCGTTACAACCAAATCAACAAAGATGCAGACGTTACGCTAATCGAGGGTCTTGTTCCTACTCGTAAACACCCATTTGCTAACCAGGTAAACGCGGAAATCGCCGCCACGCTTGGCGCAGAGATCGTTCTAGTCGCGACTCCTGGTACAGATAACCCAGCGCAACTTAAAGAGCGCATCGAAGTAGCTTGTTCTAACTTCGGTGGCACTAAAAACAAGAACATCTCTGGCGTTATCATCAACAAGCTAAATGCACCCGTAGATGAAGCAGGACGTACGCGCCCTGACCTATCAGAAATCTTTGATGATGCTGATAGCGCGAAACAGAACGAAATGAAAGTCATGGAGATCTTCAACACTTCTCCAATCCGTGTTCTTGGCTGTGTGCCTTGGAGCATCGACTTGATCGCGACGCGTGCTATCGATATGGCGAAACACCTAAGTGCCGATATCATCAACGAAGGTGACGTTAATTCCCGTCGTATTAAGAGCATCACATTCTGTGCACGTTCTCTGCCAAACATGATTGAGCACTTCAAGCCAGGCTCACTTCTCGTTACTTCAGCTGACCGCCCAGATGTTATCGTTGCAGCAGCACTAGCAGCAATGAACGGCGTTGAAATTGGTGCGGTTCTTCTTACTGGTGGTTACGACATTCCAGAAGAGATCGTTGGACTATGTAAGCCTGCATTCGACTCAGGTCTACCAATCTTCAAAGCACAAGGTAACACTTGGCAGACATCTCTAAACCTACAGAGCTTCTCTATTGAAGTTCCTGCAGACGATAAAGAGCGCATCGAGTTCATCAACGAGCACGTAGCTGGCAACATTGACGGCAACTGGATCGAGTCTATGACTGAGGGTACTCAGAAGTCTCGTCGCCTAAGCCCACCAGCATTCCGTTACCAGTTGACCGAGTTTGCTCGTAAAGCTGGCAAGCGTATCGTTCTTCCTGAAGGTGATGAGCCACGTACAGTTAAAGCTGCGGCTATCTGTGCTGAGCGCGGCATCGCAGAGTGTGTGCTTCTCGGTAACCCAGACGAAATCCGTCGCGTTGCAGCACAGCAAGGCGTTGAGCTAGGTGCTGGCGTAACTATCATCAACTCTGATGAAGTTCGTGAAAACTACGTTGCTCGTCTAGTTGAGCTACGTGGCGCGAAAGGTATGACTGAAGTTGTTGCTCGCGAGAAACTACAAGATTCAGTATTCCTAGGCACAATGATGCTTGAGAACGACGAAGTAGACGGTCTAGTTTCTGGTGCGGTTCACACCACAGCAAACACTATCGTTCCTCCGTTCCAAATCATCAAGACTGCACCTGATGCGTCTATCGTATCTTCTGTATTCTTCATGCTGCTACCAGACCAAGTACTGGTTTACGGTGACTGTGCGATCAACCCAGATCCAACAGCAGAACAGCTCGCTGAAATCGCTATCCAATCTGCAGATTCTGCTGCGGCATTCGGTATCGACCCACGCGTTGCTATGATCTCATACTCTACGGGTGAATCTGGTAAGGGTGCAGACGTAGATAAAGTACGTGAAGCAACGAAACTTGCTCAAGAGAAGCGTCCTGATCTCGTGATTGACGGTCCTCTACAGTACGACGCAGCTATCATGGAAAATGTTGCCGCTTCTAAAGCGCCAAACTCTCCGGTAGCGGGTAAAGCGACAGTATTCGTATTCCCAGACCTAAACACGGGTAACACGACGTACAAAGCGGTACAGCGTTCAGCTGACCTAGTATCTATCGGTCCAATGCTTCAGGGTATGCGTAAGCCTGTAAATGACCTGTCTCGCGGCGCTCTCGTTGACGACATCGTTTACACAGTAGCTCTAACTGCAATCCAAGCAGACCAAGCCGCTCAAGCAGAAGAGAAAGTGGTTAACTAATTTCTTTTTGCTGAAATAACAAAGCCCTCGCGTTTTTGCGAGGGCTTTTTTTATGCACATCTACCTATCAAATCACGTCCGTGAGGCGAGTCTAAATCTAGCTCGGGCCCTAGAGGAACGACTTGCGTAGGGTTAATTCCGGTATGGCTGAAGTAGTAGTGACGTTTAATGTGATAGAAGTCTGCTGTCTCTTTGATGCCTGGAATCTGATACAGCTCTTTCATGTAACCATTTAGATTATCGTAATCAGCGATGCGTTTCTTATTGCACTTAAAGTGGCCTACATAAACGGCATCAAATCGAATCAGTGTCGTGAACAACCGCCAATCGGCTTCTGTAATGCTTTCTCCTGCAAGGTAACGGCTCTTGGCTAAATGAGCATCTAATCTATCTAACGACTCGAATAGATGATGGTAGGCTTCTTCATACGCATCTTGGGTTGTAGCAAAGCCACAGCGATAGACACCATTATTGATATGCGGATAAACAAACGCGTTCCACTCTTCAATGATTTCACGCTGCTCTTGCGGATAGTAATCAGCTGTATTACCCGTGAGTTCATTAAACTCAGAGTTAAACATACGAATGATTTCCGAAGACTCATTACTGACGATGGTGTTGTGTTTCTTGTCCCATAGTACTGGCACGGTCACTCTTCCGGTGTAGTCAGGCTTTGCTTGCGTGTACATCTGATGCATGCGCGTATGACCAAATAAGGGTTCTGGCAACCCCATTTGCCAACCTTCACTCATCATATCTGGGCAAACAACAGTAACGTCTATGTGCTCTTCAAGTCCCTTTAGCTTTCTAAAAATCAGAGTGCGATGAGCCCACGGGCACGCCAATGAAACATAAAGGTGATAGCGCCCAGACTCTGGCTGAAATTTAGCATCGGGCTTGTTTTCAATCCAATCTCTAAATCCGGAGTCTTCGCGAACAAATTTACCATTACTCGATTTAGTGTCATACCAAACGTCGTGCCACACACCTTCAACTAGCTTACCCATTACTGTCTCCTAACCCGATGTTTTGTCGATGGTTCAAGTATAAGTAAATCATTTACGTAGATAATTAGAGACAATTGGCTTAGTTGTTCGAATATTTTGAACGGTAGAGAAGTTCGAGCACAAAAAAAGCGCGACCCCATAAGGATGTCGCGCTTAAGCCCGTCACAGGCTGAAATTATACGCTCACGTGTATGCAAGACACCGCGTGAACGTCGCTACCTTCAATTGAGGGCTTAGTTTGCGCACAAGCCTCTGTCGCCTGAGGGCAGCGAGTGCGGAACACACAACCTGATGGTGGATTGATTGGCGATGGCAAATCCCCTTCCAGCATCTCAATCTTTTTGCTTCGCTCAAGCTTAGGATCCGGAATAGGTACAGCCGACATCAAAGCACGCGTGTAAGGATGTTTAGGATCGGCGAATAAGGCTTCTGCTTCACCTAATTCAACCGCATTGCCAAGGTACATGACCAATACGCGATCTGAGATGTGCTTAACCACTGACAGATCGTGGGCGATAAACACAAGAGACAAACCAAGTTCTTTTTGTAGCTCTTTAAGTAGGTTAACGACCTGAGCTTGAATTGATACGTCTAGCGCTGAAACTGGCTCATCACAGATGATCATCTTAGGTTTAAGAATCAGAGCACGTGCAATACCAATACGCTGACACTGACCGCCTGAGAACTCGTGTGGATAGCGGTTGATCACGTTTGGCAATAGACCAACTTTCGCCATCATCTCTTTGACGCGATCTTTTACTTCATCTTTAGATAGCTCTGGGTAGAAGGTTTCTAAAGGCTCAGCGATGATATCGCCCACTGTCATACGCGGGTTAAGAGAAGCCAGTGGATCTTGGAAAATCATCTGAATTTCTTTACGCGTTTCACGGCGTTGAACTTCTTGCATCTTGGTCAGATCTTGACCAAGCCACATTACATCTCCGTCTGTTGCTTCCACTAGGCCAATAATTGCGCGAGCAAAAGTCGACTTACCACAGCCAGACTCACCAACGACACCCAAAGTTTCACCTTCGTATAAGCGTACGTTGACACCGTCTACGGCTTTCAAGTTAGCAGGCTTAGACCAAGGCCAAGCAGACTTCGATGCGATGCTGAAGTGCACTTTAAGCTCTTTAACATCTAGGATTAGGTTCTTATCTACACTCATTTACTCCAAGCCTCCCACTGTGAAAAACATGCGCGCTGACGGCCATCATCAAATGGCGTCAAGATTGGCGCTTCTTGCTTACAACGATCCATAACACGGTGGCAACGCTCTTGATAAGGGCAGCCTTGTGGTAGACGCAGTAAGTTAGGCGGGTTGCCTGGAATTGTCGGTAGTATCTCACCTTCAGTATCCAAACGAGGAATCGCTTTAAGCAAACCTTCTGCATAAGGGTGACTTGGGTTGTAGAAAATCTCATCAACTGTACCGTACTCCATGGTACGGCCCGCATACATCACAAGCACTTTGTCACATGAACCTGCAACAACGCCAAGGTCATGCGTGATCATGATAATTGCAGTATTAAATTCTGACTTCAGTTCGTTAAGCAGATCCATGATCTGAGCTTGTACCGTTACGTCGAGTGCGGTTGTCGGTTCATCCGCAATCAAAAGCTTTGGACGACACAGCAGAGCCATAGCGATCATTACGCGCTGACGCATACCACCAGAGAATTCGTGTGGGTACATGGTAATACGCTTACGCGCTTCTGGAATTTTTACTGCTTCAAGCATGCGTACAGACTCTTCGAATGCTTCAGCTTTACCCATGCCTTTGTGCAGCATGAGAACTTCCATCAACTGGTCACTTACCTTCATGTAAGGGTTAAGTGAGGTCATTGGGTCTTGGAAGATCATTGCGATCTGTTCAGCACGCACTTTGTTGAGTGCTTTTTCTGGAAGGTTGAGAATTTCATTACCTTCAAATTTTGCGCTACCCGAGATAATACCGTTCTTTGCCAGTAGCCCCATAATAGCGAATACAGTCTGAGACTTGCCTGAACCAGATTCACCTACGATACCTAGAGTCTCGCCCTGATTCAGAGAAAAATTTAAATCGTTTACTGCGGTCACGATACCATCTTGAGTGGTAAATTCTACACGCAGATCTTTGACATCTAATAAGCTCATCATTGCTTCCTTAATCTTTTTAATTATCTGTCTTTAGGATCCAGCGCATCGCGCAGGCCGTCACCAACGTAGTTGAAGCAGAACAAAGTTACAACCATGAACGCTGCTGGGAATGCCAACTGCCAGATTGCTACTTCCATTGTCTGTGCACCTTCTTGGAGGAGTGCGCCCCAACTCGTCATTGGTTCCTGAACACCAAGACCAAGGAATGAAAGGAATGATTCAGTCAAAATCATGCTAGGGATTAGCAGCGTCGAGTATACCGCTACAATACCCAGTACATTTGGTACAATATGGCGAGTGATGATTTTCCACTTGCTCACACCACAAACATGCGCTGCTTCGATGAACTCTTTACTGCGTAAGCTAAGTGTCTGACCACGAACAATACGCGCCATATCTAGCCAAGCAATAGCACCAATAGCCACGAAGATAAGAATGATGTTACGACCGAAGAATGTCACTAGCACGATAACTAAGAACATAAAAGGAACTGCGTAAAGAATTTCTAAGATACGCATCATGATACGGTCCACTTTACCACCGATAAAGCCAGAAGCTGCACCGTAAAGCGTACCAATCAATACCGCAACAAATGCGCCCATCACACCTACCATCAGAGAGATACGGCCACCGATAAGCGTACGAACGTAAAGGTCACGGCCTAAGCTATCTGTTCCAAACCAGTGTTCAGCGTTTGGAGCAACGTGCATCGCATACCAGTCAGTATCATCATAAGTGAATGGCGCAATCGTCGGCAATACAACAACCGCCAACGTCATTAAAAATAGGATAAACAGGCTCACCATCGCCGCTTTGTTACGCATAAAGCGGATACGAGCGTCTTGCCATAGACTGCGACCTTCGATCTCTAGATTTTCTGAGAACTTTTCAATCGCTTCTAGGTTTTCTTTTTTCGTTAACATAACCAAACGTCCCTGTTAGTAGCGAATTTTCGGGTCAATCATTGCAAGTAGAATATCTACAATCGCGTTGAATAGGATAAATAGGAAACCAATCAGAATGGTTACCCCCATAACAAGCGAATAGTCACGGTTAAATGCAGCGTTAACGAACAGTTTACCGATACCCGGTAGACCAAAGATGGTCTCGATAACCACTGAACCTGTGATGATACCTACGAACGCTGGGCCCATGTATGAAACAACAGGAAGAAGCGCAGGCTTTAGGGCGTGTTTGACAATGATGTAACGGTAACTTAGACCTTTCGCACGTGCAGTACGGATAAAGTTGCTGTTTAAGGTTTCGATCATCGAGCCACGCGTGATACGCGCAAAGGTTGCTACGTATAGAAGTGACATACCGATAACTGGTAGTACGAGATACTTCAAGCTTCCGTCTTGCCAACCACCCGCCGGGAATATATTCCAATGCAGCGAGAACAGATAGATAAGTGCTGGTGCCAGTACAAACGACGGCATTACTACACCCAACATCGCGGTAGACATTATGGTGTAGTCGACCCAAGTATTTTGCTTCAAAGCAGCAATAGTACCAACGGTGACCCCCATGATGACCGTAAAAATAAAGGCGATAAAACCGACTTTAGCCGATACCGGTAGCGCAACGGAGATCAGTTCATTTACCGAGTAATCGAGATACTTAAATGAAGGGCCAAAATCACCTTGGATGACATTAGTTAGATATGTGGTGTATTGCTCAAATACTGGCTTATCTAGCCCGTATTTAGCTTCGATATTCGCCATAACTTCTGGCGGTAATGGACGTTCACTCGAGAATGGGTTACCCGGAGCGAAACGCATAAGAAAGAAAGATACAGTGATCAAAACCAACATAGTTGGGATCGCCTCAAATATCCTTTTCGCGATGAATTTAAACATAAACTCACTCTTTCAGTCTGTGACAGTTAAAAAAGAAGGAATCAATCGAATTTCTTCGAATTCAGATTGAGTAGAGGCACTGCATGTAATTACTCACATGCAGGCCAATATTTTTATAGTTCTATCAGTTCAAGATTTACTTGAGGATGTATAGATCTTTAGAGTAGATTTTCTCTTCTGGGTTGTTTGCAGGGAAGCCACCAACCTTAGGAGAAAGCAGACGTGATTTCACGTACTGGTAGATAGGTGCGATAGGCATGTCTTTCGCTAGTAGCTTCTCAGCTTCTAGGTAAAGTGCTTCACGCTCTGCGTCTGAAGTCGACTTCAGTGCTTTATCGATGATTGCATCGTAAGCTTTGCTGTCGTAGTGAATACCGCCGGTATTGTTGTTACTCTTCATTAGCGTTAGGAATGAAGACGCTTCATTGTAGTCACCACACCAACCAGCGCGTGCTACTTCAAAGTCACCAGAATCTTTCGTAGATAGGTAAGTTTTCCACTCTTGGTTTTCTAGAGTGACATCTAGACCTAGTGTCTTCTTCCACATAGAACCCAGTGCTACTGCAATCTTCTTGTGGTTTTCAGACGTGTTGTAAAGAAGGTTAAACTTAAGCGGGTTGTCTTTACCAAAGCCAGCTTCTTCTAGAAGACGCGTAGCTTCTGCATCACGCTCCGCTTGTGTCATCTGACCGTATGCAGGCATTTCTGGGTTGAAACCTGCTGTGATCTCTGGTGTTAAGAAGTAAGCCGGTTTTTGACCTTGCGCTAAGATAGCGTCGGTAACAATGTTACGGTCAATCGCGTAAGAGATTGCTTTACGTACGCGTACATCATCAAACGGTGCTTTTTTGGTATTGAAGAGGTAGTAATAAGTACACAGGTTACCTGTTACTGATACTTCTTCTGGGTGCTCTTTCTTAAGACGCTTAAAGTGCTCAACTGGTAGCTCGTGTGAAATATCAATCTCACCCGCTAGGAAACGGTTCATTTCCGCTACTTGGTTTTCGATAGGTAAGAAAGTTACTTTGTTCAATTTAGTGTTAGCGTTGTCCCAGTACTTTTCATTACGTTTAAGTACTAGGCGCTCGTTTACAACCCACTTATCGACTACAAATGCACCGTTGCCAACAAAATGCTCTGGTTTAGTCCACTGATCACCGTACTTCTCAACGGTTGCTTGGTGCACAGGTTTCACCGTAGTGTGACCCATCATCATTACGAAGTAAGGGACAGCAGTATCAAGCGTAACAACTAGCGTATGGTCATCTACCGCTTTAACACCTAGCTCGCTCTTGTCTTTTTTGCCAGCAACGATGTCTTTTGCGTTAACCATCTTGGTGTATTCCATATACCAAGCGTAAGGAGAAGCGGTATTTGGATCAACTGCGCGCTGGAAGCTGTATACGAAATCGCCAGCGGTAACTGGGTCGCCGTTAGACCATTTTGCGTCTTTACGTAGATGGAAAGTGAAGGTTTTGTTGTCTGTTGTTTCCCAAGACTCTGCAACACCAGGGATAGTGTTACCGTCTGCATCTTGGTTCACCAAGCCTTCTAGAAGATCACGAATTACGTGAGACTCTGGAACACCTTGAGATTTGTGCGGGTCAATTGTCGCAACTTCTGTACCGTTACCACGAACTAACTCTTGTACCGCTGCGAGTTCTACTGTCTGAGAGTCTGATTTAGCTTCAGGGGTAGGTGCTGGCTGAGCAGCTTGTTTTTCTTCTGGTTTGTCACCACAACCAGTTAGCGCTAAAGAAAGGCCCGCGCCAACTAGAAGAGCGCGTGTGATTTTGTTCTTATACATGCGTAAAACTCCAAGTTTTTCATTTGCATCCATGACTTCTTTGTATGGCACTAGAACGGACAGTGATTTAGATCTGTTTAGCTCAAAAATTAAGCATAAAAACCTAAATCCATACAAAGATTGCGGCACACAGTATCAATCATCGAAGTAATTTGCCATAAAAATGTAGCAAAAAATCGTATAATTCCACGATTACGTCAATAAATTGGTAAAAAACACTGGTAAAGAGAAAATAGTCAGTTGATTAACATAAGAATCCCACAACCAGTAGACTGAAGTGCCAAATTATCTGATAAGACGTCTTTTTTTAGCATCTTATGCTAGGTATAGTGCGGAAAAATTAACAAAAGTAATGTAATCTAGCTAACAGTTAGCTACATTTGCCTACTTTAAAATGATGTTCTGTGAAGTTAATCACTCAGATGCACGTAAATAGCGATCTGCTACCCAAAACAATGCATCTAAAGAGCACATTTCAGCCGCAGAATTCATTCAGACTCCCTATCTAAATACCAAACCCAGCCCTTCTTTAGCTTTTTTTAGTGTTAAACATTTGTAAATAACTTCCTATTCGCTCGATATATCAGGTCAATTTGAGCAACCAGACAGGTATCTCCTATGAGAGTATTTCATTCTCTAACCTTCGCAGTTTCTGCTGTCGTACTACTCGGGGGGTGTAATAGTGAAGAGAGCACCTCTGAAAATATCGCTGTAGAAATACCGTTTTCGTTGAACAACATTCCCATGCCTAATGACGGCTATGGGTATGATGGGGACGGTACAATTTCTCTACCTGGCGAACCATCTTCCCCCAACGCTTATTCAACAAACGCTGAATATGAATCTTACTACCAAAGCTTTGAAACTAGCTTTGCCGCCGTTGATGGATGGGGGTTATGCGTCGAGCCTATCGAGGTACCACTAGGCAGCATCAATTCTGAACAGGTTATTGCACTGAATCCACAAAGCATAATCACGGACGGGGTTAGTGCGACAGATAGTGTGATGTTGTTTAAAGAAGGAGAATCAACACCGCTAGATATCAAGGTCACCAGCGATGGTCGCAGCCTCTCCATTCAATGTGGAGAAGCGCTCAATCTCGATACACCGACTCGATATCACCTTGTTGTTACTAACGGCGTGACAACGGAAACGGGGCAGCCTCTTAGCGCGAGTAGCGAATTTACTCGCCTTATGAAGAGCTCTTATGAAGAGCTGAATGACTCTGAGCTAGTGATGAAACAAGACTCTATTGACCCTGCCGTAAGTCATTACCTGTCATTAGCCAGTTCAGGGATTGCTTACGCGGCAACATTTACCACTCAAGATGCCTACTCGCCGCTGGATAAAATGGTCGAGGGTAATTCCGACGCAGATCTCGCCGTCGTAAAAAGCTCCTTTGACAATAGCAACCCTAATTATGAATTTGTCGATGGGGTTTTAACTGCAAAACAGTATCTTCCATTCGATCAACAAACTGCTGATACAGACCCAGCAGGATGCGTACTAGACGAGTTCGATCCAATTAACGCTTGCCCTTCTATGTATCGGTGGATGAAACCGAGCAATAATACTAAAGGTGAGCACTTAACAAAGCATAACCCCGATCCAAAAGTTCACAATCCAGCGAAAACGCTCCCTGTTAACATCTATCTTCCAAAAGGGACAAGCGTACAAGATGTAGAGCAAATAGTTAAAAACAATAAAGCCATTATTTTTGTTCACGGATTAGGTGGCGATAAATCTTCGACTAGCTTGATGGCCGCTGACTATACCAAGCAAGACTATGTGGTGTTCGCTATTGATATGCCTTACCACGGCTCGCAAATTGTACTTGACAATAATGGCAATGAAATCAGCGCAAATGCCAATAGAGCCTACTTTATCAATATCACTTCTCCACTCACTCTGAGAAGTAACCTTCAACAAGCTGTCGTCGATTTTATAGGTCTTCGTTACGCATTAAACTATGGAAACCCTCAAGCTCAACGAGAAGTCAGTCTAATCGGCCAATCACTGGGGGGAATTGTCTCCGTGATGATTTCTGAAATGACCCAAGGTAGAGACGATCTGCAACTCAAAACGGCAAACTTTGTCGTCCCTGGTCAAGGGCTAGTGAACTTAACACTCAACTCTTTGTTGTTAGGTCCTGAAATGGAACGAGCAATTAAAGATTCACCGGATATCCAACGCGCTATCGCTGAAACATTGATTCCTAACCTTTGTTATGACGGCGTAAGCAACAAGGATTGCATTAACGCTCTTAACAACCATGCAGCAAGCTTTCCCGATAGCATAACGATGCTCGAAGAAGAGATTTATGCAGCCGTCCTACCACTACTTAAAAAAGGTGTCCAGAGAACCATCGATAGTGCCGACCCCGCTGGCAAAGTCTATCGTCAGGTTTCTGAGCAACAGCCTACATTACTGCTTGAAGCATTCGGCACATGTAAAAACGATTGTGAAGTCGGCGTCGACTACATTTCAGATTCTGTCGTACCTAACTCAGCGCCAAACAACCAGTTAACTGGTACTGAACCGCTTATCCGTGCTCTCAAGCTCGACCCTATCTTGGATGACGTCCCAATATCCGAAATCAGAGGCGTAGTCAGAGCAACCAAGGGCGGACATGGCACCTACTTATTTCCATATGAAGGCCCCGTCAATGAGCAAGGAGTTCCTGAACAAGAAGTGACGATTGAAGGTATGCAGGCGATGGCCGCTCAGCAGCTTGCCATTTCAAGCATGGTTATCGATCAGCGAGTCAGGTTAAGGAATGACTTCTTTGTCGACAGCAGCGATTTTAAATAATCTAAGGATTTAATGATGAAAAGGTTCATGATTCTGGGGACAGGTCTTGTCTCTATCTCGCAAGTCCACGCGGCAGGTTTTCAACTCAATGCTCAGTCGGCTACTGGGTTGGGCCGTGCCTTCGCTGGCGATGCGATTATAGCCGACAACGCCTCCGTGGTATCAAAAAATGCGGCGGCGATGAGTTTAATCGATCAGCCGATGATATCAGTTGGCGCATTGAATATTGCCAGCCAAGTTGAGTTTAGTGATATGCGATACACCACACCTACATCTTTAACGCAATCGCTTGATGACACTAGCCTCGATAACAATACCCTAGTGCCTAACGCGAATATGGTGCTTCCTATTGAGGGAACACCTTGGACACTTGGCGCAACTATACATTCAAACTTTGGTACCGACGTTGAGTTTGAGCAGGAGTTCGCTGCACCTATCTTTGGTGGCAAAACTTACTTAAGTAGCATCAATGCAGGTTTTTCCGCAGCCTATCAACTGAATGACTCTTGGTCTCTGGGGGGTGGTGTAGACATCATCTATGGCGAGGGGAAAATTACTAGAACTCCAAATGGCGCCGTTCCACTTCTTATAGACGCAGATGGTATCGGTCTTGGGTTCAACATCGGCATGGCTTACTCTCTAGATGAAAACAACCGATTTGGATTATCCTATCGCTACAGCCCAGAGCTAACAGCCGAAGGCGATGTCTATGCTTGGGAAAAAGGAAAAACCGCCAGTGTCGATATTCCGCTTCCTGACATCATTGAGTTTTCTGGCTATCATAGACTCAACCCAAAATGGGCGGCACATTATAGCTTGCAGTATGTCGCTTGGTCTGAATTTGATAGCTTAACCTCCGAAAGTTATACAGCGTCAATTAAAGACTATCAATGGCAAGATGCAGGACACGTTTCTATTGGCATTACTCACTATCTAGACCGATCTGTTGAGTTAAGAGCGGGCTATATGTATGACCTGTCACCCGTTGATCAAATCAGCTCACTATCGATACCTGATTCCGACAGGCATTGGTTTACCTTCGGTGGTACCTATATAGCAACAGAAAACTTCAGCGTCGATTTAGCCTTAGGCTACTTAACGGGTGAGCAAACAACAATTGATGAGTCGCAGGTTGTTGCTAATCCAGAACCTTTCAACATCGTTTCTACCGTCAACACCAGCGCCTGGTTAGCAGGTCTTCAGCTTAACTACGCCTTCTAAAACTTTTCTACGGCCTTCCTCTTCAGAAGGCCGTTAATCATCAAACGACTCCGAATCACGCGCACAAATCTCAATGTAATAACAACACTTGATGGAACTGTCATTTTGGCCTGCTACATTTATGAAATTAATACCATATTTATTAACATCATAAGGGCTAATTATGGGAATCGCCTATCACACCTATATCGGTAAGCAGATAACACACTTACCTAACCTCCCCTGTCGTACGGCAGGTAATGTTTCACTCAATACTCCCGTCGGCAACTGTACCGATAAGTTTGGTCGGATTTGGTTAGCAGATACCGCACACAATCGCATATTGGTTTTTGACCGCAAGATGCAAAAGTTGTTAGCTAGTTTTGGTAGCGTAGGGAGTGGAAGCCAACAGTTTAATATGCCCTTTCGACTTTTACCCCACCCAGACAAACCTTGGATTTATGTTAGCGATATTGCGAATAAACGCGTCCATATACTCGAATACAATCAAGCCCTAAACATTCATTCTATCGACAATTTTGGTAGCGGCGACCCAATCAACTTACAAGGCCCAAATGGATTGGCTTTCTATCAGGGTAAGCTGTGCGTTGCTGATGAGTTTTATGAGGGTAGAGATGGTGAAAGCCGACTGGTTATTTTCAATGAGAACGGCGATTGGTTAAGAGACATTACTGTCATCCAAGCCAAAGAGCCAGTTCACTTTTTATGGCCACAAGGGCTGAGCTGCGATCACAATGGTCACCTGTATATCGCCAATACAGGTTTTTCCACTGTGGCTCGTTGCGACTGGGATGGAAACCCCGTCCCATTTGCCAATGGTAAAACCTACATAGATGGTATCGACCTAGCGCGTGATGTTTCCGTCATAGATGACCGAATTCTTATCCCCGGTGCCAAGCAATATTCTATTTCTATCTATAATATTGATGGTCATTTCTCTGGTAATCTCACTGGGTTCTTTTCGCCAATACAAGTGACCAAGCTCGATCAAAATCGCCTGCTGATTACCGAACCCATTTTAGCCTCTCTGCAAATTCATCAGGTCGACTGGTCAGATTTATCCCCTGAACTGCCCATACCGACATTAGTAGTTGACCAATTGGGAGATGAGCGAGATAAAAAAGGGCAGCTTCACTTTGTTACCTCCGTCGCTGGTGACGCCTCTCCTACAATTAAAAGCAACGACGAAAGCCGATATCCTATTGTTAGCCAATGGTGGGAACAGCATTTTGAGCAGCAGGATAGATGGCTGGATTCCATCCACCAAATCGAAGCCCCTTCTTGGGTATCGATGGCACTGAGCACACAATTGGAGTGGACACAAAAATGGCAACAAACTTGGGTACGAATATTTCTCGGCGATAAGTTTGAAGATCCAAACCAACTACTGTGGCTCGTTGATGCAGGCAACTATCAGCTTCAAGCGACAGCGAACAGTCAACCAGACACAGCAAGACCGGGGAGTTTACCTCTTCTACCAGGCTCTTTGGGAATCTGTTCATTTTCCCCTAAGGAGCCACTCATCGGCCAACTTAATCCAGACTTGCCTTTGCTTGTGGTAAGCAACTATATCAGCGGTATTGTCACCATTTATCAGTATGACGAGTTGATTGGTGAACTAGTTCCATATAGTTACTTTGGTGGGCTAGGTCATCAACAATGGCAGTTGTTTAAACCTCAAGGTGTTGCCATCGATCCGATCAGTCGAGATATCTATATTGCCGACTCTGGCAATAATCGCATTAGCCGTTGGAGGCTCAATCAACAGGGAATCGCTGGCTTAATCAGTACTTTTGGCGAGAAAGGTCATGGTGATAACGAATTTTTCGCACCAACCGATATCACCATTACACCAGATGGACAAAAGTACGTTACCGATCAAAACAATAATCGGGTGGTTATTTACGACCACCATGACCAATATGTTGGGAGCTTCGGTCAACAAGGCTATGGTACAGACAACGACAACTTCCTGCTGCCGACCAGTATCGATTTTGACCACGGGAAGTTATTTGTCTCTGACCTAGTTAACAGAGCCATTAAGGTTTTTGATCAGCAAGGTCAATTTATAGATAGTTTCAGCGGTTTCGGCGCCGACCCAAGTAAAGGTCAACTTTGGATGCCCTACCTGCTTCATGCACACAATCATACCCTCTACCTTCCCGACTGCGCTCTCAATCGAGTTAACGTTTATAAGACCAACTAAGGAGAAAGCGATGACATCTGTGTTTGATAAAGCTAAGGCGAAGCGACTACAACAGGCAACGTCTGTTTCTGTACAAGCCACGCAGGAAAGTGAAAAACTTCTCGAGCAATACCAGTGCCTAACACAGTACTGTATTCAACACCCCTCTTCGCAACAGACACGTAAAGAGCTAGAAAAGTGGCATAAAGCACATCAAGCCTATGCCAATCACCATATCATTTCTCCACCACATGAGAACTAAACAGAGCGAGCCAAATGGCTCGCTCACTCATGCAACTTCTGCAATGGGTTTTCGGTCGGAAATCACTTTGCCATCTTTAATCGTGATAATGCGTTTGGTACGCTCTGCCAAGGCGTTATCGTGAGTCACGATGATCAGTGTTCGACCCTCAGCATGGAGCTGATTAAACAAGGCTTCGATCTCAGCCCCAGACTTAGAGTCAAGTGCACCCGTTGGCTCATCAGCTAAAATAATTTGCGGATCATTCACTAGAGCCCTTGCGATTGCCACTCGTTGCTTTTGACCACCGGAAAGCTGATTCGGTTTATGATCAAGGCGGTCACCAAGCCCAACCTGGTCAAGCAACTTCGCTGCGCGCTGACGGCGTTCATTGCCTTTAATGCCTGAATAAACCAGAGGCAAAGCAACATTATCCAGTGCCGTCGCGTATTCGAGCAAATTAAAGCTCTGAAATACAAAGCCTACCTTCTGATTTCGAATTGCCGCTAGATCGTTTGCACTCAGGCTCGCCACATTCTGACCGGCCAAATGGTAATCACCCGTGGTTGGCTTATCCAAACAGCCGAGCATATTCATCAACGTCGATTTACCCGAGCCTGACGGGCCAAGAATAGACAGAAACTCTCCTTGGTTAATCGTGAGTTCAACACCATCAAGAGCGCGTACTTCCGCTTCACCACTGGAGTAGTATTTACAAATATTATTTAGCTCAACGAGCACTTGGTCAGACATTTTTTCTCCAAAATTCTCATTACTCACTTTGTAAAGCCTCCAGCGGACTGACTTTTGCTGCGCGATTCGCTGGCAACCAAGCAGAAGCAACGCCAATAATCACCAATGTACTGATCACAATTGCGACGACTCCCCATGACAACTCTGGAACAGGCTTACCGAGACGCTCATAAAAGAAATTGCCTTCAAGGTTAATCGAACTAATGGCTGTGACCAGCGTATAAGTGATGCCGAGCCCTAATACTCCCCCCATCATCATGGTCATCAGTGACTGCACCAAATAATGCAAACGAATAGCGGTTGGTGTTGCACCGACTGCCATCCGAACGCCAATATCACGGGTTGAACGCTTCACTGTGGCGTACATCACGTTGGCGATGCCAACACCTGCCACAGCAAGTGTGACTAGCCCAATAATGCCAAGAAAGCTTTGTAGACCAATCAAAAATTGCTGCATACTTTTCTGCTTGAGGAACATATCTTCCACCTGAACGACCTGCTCGTCACTGACACTTGCTCCATGTTTGCGAGCAATCACCTGCCGAATAGATTTTGCAAGCTTGTCCCTATCTGCATTTGCTTTCGGTTCAACATTAATTCCACCAATTTCACCATTGGGGTGAAATCGCTGCCAAGTCGCTAATGGTATAAAGCTGGAATAGTTGATTTGATCGCCTTGCTCAACTCGGGCGCTATTTTTCTCCAAAACGCCTACAACAGTAAATTCTTCCTTACCAATCTTAACCTTCTTCCCTACTGGGTTGGTTTGCAACGTGACCGCAGCAAACCAGCTAAAATCATCGACTGGATTAAACAAGTCTGCCGCTAACGAATAGCCTAAAACGATGACTTTTCGCGTCCCTTTTTGATCAAGCGGGTTTAACCATCTCCCTCCAGCAAGTGGGTGTAGATTCGTTATGGCCGCAAACTCTGTCGTCACAGCTAGTGGTTCTTGCCACGAACTTCTATCACCTGCGCTGATGCCCTCATTCCATCTTGCTGTTGGCGCTATGCTTTTGACGTCTGGCAGAGATTGAACCACATCGGCATCATCAGCTTTTAGAGTAAGAAACTTACCTTGGTGAAAAGCACCATAATCGACCGTCGCCATACCTCCCGTCAGATAAATTAAGTTACCATTGCCATTTTGCGCCGTCCTTAATACACCTTGACGAATGCCTTCTCCCACCGCAAGCATCGCCGCAATACAAAGCGTCGCCCACGCGACAGCCAAAATAGTCAGGCCGAGTCTAAGCTTTTCTGCGGCCATCTCTTGAAAGATTTGTCTCATTGGAATCAACATTTCTAAGCCCTCGCACTCAATGCAATAACCGGAGTCAAGCGCGATGCTCGCTTTGCCGGGAAGTAAGAAGCGAGCAGAGCCAAGACAAGCGTCACCAGTAGTGACCATCCAATCGAGTCTGGCGTAATCACAGGAGAACCGATCCAATCGGGTAAAGCCATTGTGCTAAGCAGTGAGACAATCGCGTAAGAAATCATTAACCCTAACGCAGTGCCAACCGCAACTAATATCAAACCTTCTAGAATGAACTGACCCAATATCGATGTTTGCGTCGCACCGATTGCAAGCCGAACCCCAATCTCTCGCGTTCGTTCAGTCACAGATAAGAACATGATATTGGCGACGCCTAATGCGCCCACAGCCATCGTCATTGCACCACTAGCGCCAAGAAAAATTTGAATACCACGGAAAATCCCGGTAAACAACGCCGCCCCTTCACTAAAATCAGGGAGGTTAATCGCTTCTTTATCATTGGGGTCAAAATGAAGTTGTTTGGCAAAAAAGGACACGATGCTTTGTCTAAATGAAGCGCCATCCATACCGTCAATCGGAGTAAGCAAGAGCATCCAAGGTTTTGCGTTCCACAAGTCGAGATAAGTCGTTTGCGGGACAAATACCTTGCGGCTATCACCAAATGAAATGCTCACATCTTCATCTTTAATGACGCCGATAACCAAAAAAGGAATGCCGTTAACTTTGACTTGTTCACCAATTGTAATGTTACCCATTTTAGCAATTTGGTCACCAAGCACCGCAACTCGTGAGTGGTTAGCGACATCACTCGGTGAAATATTACGTGACCCAGACTCTAGCTTACGCTGAACTAACGCGAAGTAAGAAGGGTCAATGCCACTGACAAAACCAGACAACTTCTGCCCTTTTATGTTGGTCACGCTGGCGTCCCATTTGGCATAAACACTTGATGCCTGCGCTGCAAAACCAGACTGTTTGAACATATCGACTTTGTCTTGCGGTATGGTTATCTGGCGCCTAGCGGGTAAGCCGTTCCATGGTTGACTGGTGCTAGAAGGAAAAGCCACTTGGACATTGTTGACCATAAATGACAGTGATTGAGTTTGATGCCGATAAAAACCTTCACCTAGCGCAATCAGCACAACCACGGAAATCACCCCCCACGCAATGGCGATAATGGCTAACATGCTCTTAAGCCGATGCGCTATTAAGGTCTGCCAGGTTTGCTGGAACAAACTACTCATGAATCAAAAGCCCGAGAAATCAGAGCGATAGTGTCATCATCTAATTTTCCTGCCGTTTGCAATAAACCGATTCTCTGACGCCAATAGTTATACAAGTTCGTTTTTAGGCTATTTTTCGCATCAAACATACTGTTATGTGCGTTAATTACTTCCGACACTTCCAGAAGACCCGCATCGTAGAGCTTTTCTTTGCTGCGCAGAACTTTCGCTCGTGATGTGACAAGTTCATCCGCCATCATCACTTGGCTCCAGTTAATATCCACCTGATTAAACCGTTGGATAATGCGTTTCTGAATGTCTATTTCTACTCGGCGCAAGTCTTGTTTAGCACTTAAGATTTTGAGCGCGGCTTCATCGACCTTGGCACGGGTTGAACCATTAAGATCAATCGGCACACTTAGCGTGACGCCTGCACTAAACTCTCCATCCTTGCGCCTATCATCATCGCTGTAGCCGAGATTGCCCTTGATGGTCGGGTAGTAGCCGCCTTGAGCAGAATCTTTAGCAAATTCACTCGCTTTCACATTCTGTATAGCAACCAAGAGTTCCGGGCTACTGTCTTTGGCTAACTTGAGCCACTGCTGTTGAGAATCGACCAACATTGGCGGTTGAACAAGCGAGTCTGTGCGGATTTGGTTTACTTCTTCAGGCATCTGATTGATAAGCGCGGCAAGCTCAGCACGCTTACTTTCTAAATCAGCTTGAGCACTGAGAATCGCCGCTTTCTCTGACACTTGTGTCGCTCTTATTTCCTCGACGTCGATCGATTTTACTTTGCCCGCTTTATAGCGTTTTTCGATGATCTTTAGGAGCTTAGCTCCCTCTTCTAACTTGTTTTGTGCTAATTGAAGATCGCCCTGAGCGCTGGCAACATCCAAATAGCTCGCCAGTAATTTTTGCGCCAATTCACTGTGTGTTTGAGACAGCTCTAACTTAGCTTTGACTAGGTTCGCTTGCGCTTGGTCTAAATCTGACCACAGACTGCTATCCCAGATTGTTTGCGATAAGCTGGCGCCATAGCTGTTGGTGTTATCTGTGGTTTCATTCCAATTGGCTGAAGCATTTGCGCTTACAGACGGCAATAGAGAGCTACGAGTGGATGAAATACCTGTTTCACTCAATCGGACACCAATCTTGGCTTTTTCATAGCTAGGATCGCTCTGTTTGGCTTGCTGCCAAGCTTGCTCTATCGATAATGCGTAACTAGGGAGGCTAACGGTTGCAGCTAACAGCATGCAACTGAGTTTGGGTAAATGACGATTAACCATGAACCGCTCCCATCATGCTGTTGTCGATGATCTGTTCGTCAAGCTCGACACCCTCTAACACTTCGACATTGATTCCATCAGATAAGCCTAGTTTTACTGGTTGTTTGTGGAAACCTTGTTCTGACCCATCAGGAAGTAACACATTCGGTGTATCACCATCAAACTGAAGCACACGCTCGGGTAAGGTCAGTACATTTTCCGACTTCTTCAATGTAATTTGTGCAGTGGAAGAGAACCCCGAGCGCAGCTGAATATCCTGAGGAATTGTCAGTCCGCCCACTTCCACCCCAAAGCCATTATCAAAACTCTTTGCTGTGGCGTTTGCTTCAGGAGAGTTCAGGTTTTCTGACTGAATCGCCACTTTAGTTAACACGCCCTCGATTTCAACGTCGGGGTATGGTGCAACGGTGAGAAGTACTGGCATCCCTGGTGATAACTGAGCAGCATCATGCTCACTGACGCTGCCTTTAAAGATCAGACTATTCATATCAGCTAAAGACATCATCTCGGTCGCCACTTGACTCGATTGAGTAGAGATAATGGGTTCACCCACTTCGACTTTTCGATTTAGAACAGTGCCGTCGATTGGAGCGTAAATGGTCGAGGTCAAGCGTGCATCACCAATCGAGGCTTCACCACTTCGGATCAGTTCAAGGTTCTGACGTTTTTGCAGCACATTTGCCTGAGCCGATTTGACCGCAGATCGCGCGCTAACATAGTCGTCGTAGTTACTTGGAATAATGTCTTGGTTAACCAAACTTTGTAAGTTGGCCAGCCTTTGATTTGCGGATTCTAAATCGGCTTCACTGCGCATCAACTCTGTGGAAGCGTCCGTTAATGCTTGAGGTGTTGGGTTGGGGCGGACTTTAATCAGCGCTTGTCCTTGCTTTACGTTTTCCCCCACTTGCGCGTATATTTCTCCGACAATACCATCGATTTGAGACTTAATAGACACCGAATGTGCAGGGACAATTTTACCCACTGCCACGGCCTGCTTTTCAATGGTGCCCTTTGCCACAGCAATAGTGGCGAAAGGCTCTGGTTCAGCAGACGAATGCAAATAAAAGTACGCGCCACCGCTTAATAGTGCGATCCCTACAGTGGACAAAAGCCAACGTTTAGCCATGTTTTACTTCCAATTATTGTTATGTGTAGCCATCTGACTACCTCGAAATCATAAAGTTCCAGCGATAGTACAGGGTTTTAGCCAAGAGAATACATAGGCAGTTTGTATAATTTTGTCGGACTTTATTGACAATAAAAAAGCGGCCGAGATAACTCGACCGCTTTAGATCAATCAAACCTGTCATTATAAAGTCGCAGATTTCACCATCCCGGCCTCAGCATGGCCTGGGATATTACACGCAAATTCAACCTGATTTTCTCCGTGAAAATGCCATAGCAGTTGTTTAGCTTTTCCCGGTTTCACCGTTACAGCACTGCCTGACTCATGAGCGTGACCAGACATACTCTTCATCATCTCGCGGTGTTTTCGCTGCTCTTTTGCAGAGCCAATCGCAAATTCATGCTCCAGCTTCCCCGTGTTCATCACCACAAACTGAACCACATCATTCGGTTCAATCTTGGCTTCATTTTTAAACTTAATCGTCATGTCATCGCTTAAAATGACGTGAACCACTTTATCTGGTTTTGCCCCTGCTGCAGGCATACCAACCGCCGACATACCTTCCATGTTCATCATATTCGAGTGGTCCATATTGGAATGATCCATTGCCTTCATCTGGCTATGATCCATATCTCCGTGATCCATCATCGAATGGTCCATTTGTGCCATTGCAGGTAAGGTCGCCAAAGTCGTTACAATCAGTGCCAATGTCTTTTTCATCGTTATATCCTTAGTGTTAAAAGCGGGCAGCAATGCAGGCATTGCCACCTTTATTAAGCGTTATTTTTTTGAGAGTTCGCTTTGCTTCCAAAGCTTGAAGATTGCTGGCAATACCAGCAGGGTGAGTAGTAATGCCGAAGCCATACCCCCAATCATTGGAGCTGCAATACGCTGCATGACTTCAGAACCCGTCCCATCACCGTACATAATCGGCACTAAGCCTATGATCACCGTCAGTACCGTCATCATTACTGGGCGTACCCTAAGCCCTGCACCTTCCCGAATTGCCTCGGTTAAGTCGCGCTTTTGAAGTACTTGCTTGTTTTGTGCGGCATCAAGCTTTCGGTAGTGCCAGGCTTGATTGAGGTAGACGAGCATGATCACCCCGATTTCTACCGCAACCCCAGCCAAGGCGATAAAGCCAACGCCTACCGCAATTGAGAAGTTGTAGCCTAAGTAGTGCATTAGCCATAGCCCCCCAACCATCGCAAGGGGCAAAGTACACATGATGACTAACACCTCTCCTACACGACGGAAACTGAAGTAAAGCAGCAACATGATGATGACAAGTGTGATTGGCACCACCACACTTAAGCGCTGTTTAGCACGCTCCATATATTCATATTGGCCCGACCAAGTGAGCGAATAGCCCGCTGGCAATTGCAGTTGCTCACTGACTATGGTTTGCGCTTCATTCACGTAAGAGCCTAAATCTCGACCATCAATATCAACGAATACCCAACCGTTTGGACGCGCATTCTCGGTTTTGATCATCGGCGGGCCATCTTCATAGCGAATGTCAGCCACGTCGGCTAAAGCAATGCGCGCACCATTTGGCGTAACTAGGGGTAAGTTTTGCAGCTTAACCACCGAATCACGGTAGTCTTGCGGGTAACGAACATTAATAGGATAACGCTCTAAACCTTCAATGGTTTCACCGACATTCATTCCTCCAATGGCGGTAGAAATAACCTGTTGGACGTCTTGAATATTCAGCCCATATCGAGCAGCAGCACGGCGCTGGATATCAATGGTCACATAACGGCCACCTGCTACACGCTCTGCGTAAACCGATGCCGTTCCTGGCACTTGATTGAGTAGTGGTTCTAGGTCACCGCCTATCTTTTCAATTACCTTGAGGTCTGGCCCTGCAATCTTGATACCTATCGGCGTTTTTATCCCTGTTGCGAGCATGTCGATACGGGTTTTGATCGGCATTACCCACGCATTAGTTAAACCCGGGAATTGAACCAATTGGTCAAACTCTTTGCGCAGTGACTCAGTGGTTACCCCATCACGCCATTGTGCTTTAGGTTTTAGCTGAATGACGGTTTCAATCATGGTTAATGGCGCAGGGTCAGTGGCAGTTTCAGCGCGACCGATCTTGCCCCATACGGTTTCCACCTCTGGTACGGACTTAATCAGCTTATTGGTTTGTTGCAGCAACTCACGCGCTTTACCAATTGAAATCCCCGGATAGGTGGTCGGCATATACATCAAGTCCCCCTCATCCAGAGGTGGAATGAACTCACTCCCTAGTTTGCTCATCGGGTAATAGGCCGAGACCATTAGTGCCAATGCCACCACAATCATCGACTTAGGGTAAGTCAGGCTTAAGTTGAGCAGTGGTCGATAAAGCGCTATCAAGGCTTTATTGACTGGGTTTTTACTCTCGGGCAGCACCTTACCGCGAATAAAGTACCCCATAAGCACAGGCACGAGCGTAATCGCCAAACCTGCTGAAGCCGCCATTGCATAAGTCTTAGTAAACGCAAGAGGCGAAAACATCTTGCCCTCTTGCCCTTGCAGTGCGAATACAGGTACAAAACTTAAGGTAATGATCAACAGCGAGAAAAACAGCGGTGCACCCACCTCTTGTGCCGCCTTGCCAATCACTTGCCAGCGATTGTTGTCATTGAGAGGCGTACGCTCGATATGTTTATGCACGTTCTCGATCATTACTATCGCGCCGTCAACCATTGCTCCAATTGCGATGGCTATTCCACCTAGAGACATGATATTGGCGTTAATCCCTTGCCAATGCATGATGATGAAGGCAGACAGAATACCCACCGGAAGACTCAACGCAATCACAAGTGACGAACGGATATGGAACAAGAACAAGGCACAAACGATCGCCACTACGATGAATTCTTCGGCGAGTTTTTTCCATAAGTTCTCCACTGCAGAATCAATCAATGTCGAGCGGTCATAAGTCGAAACAATTTCCACCCCTTCTGGTAAGCTGCGCTGTAGATCATCAAGCTTGGCTTTGACGTTAGCGATCACTTCGCTGGCATTTTCACCAAACCGCATCACAATCACGCCACCGACCGCTTCCCCTTCACCATTAAACTCCGAAATGCCCCTACGCATTTGGGGGCCAAGGTTAATATCGGCGATGTCGCCAAGTAGCAAGGGGGTGCCCTTTTTGGTCACCTTAAGTGGCAAAGATTGAATATCTTCCACACTAGAGAGATACCCCGTGGTGCGAACCATGTGTTCCGCTTCCGCCACTTCGATGACCGAAGCGCCCGTCTCTTGGTTACCCTGTTGAATAGCCATATTGACTTGTTGAAGTGTCAGGTTGTAGGCGCGTAGTTTTGCTGGATCAATTTGAACTTGATACTGCTTAACCATCCCGCCAACAGTGGCAACTTCAGATACGCCATCAACGGTTTGCAACTCGTACTTCAAAAACCAATCTTGCAAAGAGCGTAACTGAGCGAGATCGTGTTGCCCTGTTTTGTCCTGTAGCACATAGCTATATACCCAGCCTACGCCAGTGGCATCTGGCCCTAAGGTCGGCTTTGCCCCTGATGGGAGGTTAGGAGCGACTTGACTTAAGTACTCTAACACTCGCGAACGTGCCCAATACATGTCGGTATCATCGTTAAAAATGATATAAACATAGGAGTCACCGAAGAATGAGTAACCACGCACTGTTTCAGCCCCTGGGACAGCGAGCATGGCTGTCGTTAACGGGTAGGTCACCTGATCTTCAACAACTTGAGGCGCTTGCCCCGGATAGCTGGTTTTTATGATCACCTGTACATCTGATAAATCGGGAATTGCATCCACAGGGGTGTTTTTAAGGCTATAAAGCCCGCCCAAAGTTAAAGCTAAAGTCGCAATCAGCACTAAAAAACGATTACTGATCGACCATCGAATAATCGCACTAATCATACCGGCTCCTCACTCACCGTGATTTGCTTAAGTAGGTAATCCGCCCCTTGTTTTTCAACTAGAAACCGAACTTTTTGCCCTTCTTCAAACCCAGACAGATCCACGTTTTCACCCACGGAGAAATTCATGACTCCAGCTTGCCAATCCCACTCAGCTACCGGTAGGTGCTGCAAAGTAATCATGCCAAATTCTGGCATCAGCATGGAAATATCCCCTGTAACCCATAGCTCGTTAGCCACAACACTATCGCCAATTCGGTAATCGACAATTTGGTATTGACCTTGTGGTGTTTTTTGCATTTGAAATTCAATCGCTTGGCCGGTTTGCAACGCATCCACGTTAAGTTCATCCGTCAAAGTGAAGTTCATCACCATACCCGGCCACTGCCATTCTGGAACAGCCTTGTGATTAATCGTCACCATTCGATGCCCAGCCATCACGTCGGTAATTTCACCTTGTGCCCAAACCGTTTCTGCTTGCTGCTCTACACCATTAATTCGAGAAAGATCTGCCGACTGACTTGACTCTGAATCCAGCATAAAGTGAGCGGAAGTCACAACGTTTTCACCCAATGCCAGTCCTTCGATAACCTCCACTCTATCTCCGGCTTCACGGCCAACATTAATGCGTACAGAGCGATATTTTCCTTCACCTTCGGCAAGCACGACACGAGCCATACCTCCAGAGCGGATCACTGCAGATTTAGGGACTGTTAAAACCGAATCGTCTGTGACGGGTTGCAACGCAATATTGGCGAACATATTGGGTTTGAGTTCGCCATTTGGGTTGGGAAACTTTAACCGCACTCGCAAAGTACGCGTGCTTGCGTCGAGGATCGGATAGACGTAATCCACCTTTCCTTGCCACTGACCATTTGGAACTGCATCCAATGTCATGGAGGCAAGGCTTCCAGCTTTCATCCAATGCGCTTGGCGTTCAAAGACTTCAGCATCGACCCACACCTCCTCTAGAGGCCCCGCACTAATTACCGCTTGAGCTGGTGAAAGATACCCCCCTTCTCGAATATTCAAGCTTGCAATCACGCCATCTGCAGGTGCTTTAATATCAATAGATTGCGACGCTGTTCCCCGCTGCTTAATCGCTTTTATTTGTGCGCGATCGACACCTAAAGTAACTAAGCGTTCTGTGGCACCTTTGACCAACCCTGAGCGCCCAGTACGATTAGCATTGAGCAACTCTTCTTGGGCTTTAATCAATTCTGGAGAGTAAAGTGTAAACAGCACGTCACCTTTCGCGACCTTCTCTCCAACCGCGTTGATATTGAGTTTTTCTACCCAACCTGCCACTCGTACATTGGTTTGCCAAAGATGGCTCTCATCAAAGGCAACATAACCCACCGTTTCAATCCTTGGTGACAAGCGCTGCTTAGCCACCAGTTCAGTTTTTACACCAAGATTATTCTCTACTGATGGATCAATCGTTACCGTTCCCGGTTTACTCGACGTTACTGCTAACTCTTCGGCATAGACGGGGATTAAGTCCATCCCCATTGGTGACTTTCCTGGCTTATCACGTTGGTAGTTAGGGTCCATTGGCGCCACCCAGTAAAGTGGCTCACTAGAGTCCGTTTTGGTGTCTGCTGCGTTGGCAACCGTACTCATAGAATGAAGGGGCATAAACTGACTGGCACCAAAACCAAGTCCGCCACCAATTAATAGTGCGATCGCCGCTACTTGAAATGTCTTCATCATTGTTCCTTTTTATTCTACTGATTGAGTTCAGGTAGCAAGACCTGATATTCAAAGCCACCTAGAAGCGCAGCCAAGTTGCTTTTGACGATATTCAAATCCGTGACTAGACGTTGCTGCTCTAACTGCAATGCAAGGTCGTCCTGAGTGGCGGTAATCACATCGCTAAACTGAGCGGTGTTGTTTTGATAGCCACGTTCGACGGCAAGAATTCTCGCCTTAGCTTGAGGGACTAAAGTCGATTGATACCGTTTAAGACGCTGGACAAGGTTGCGCTCGTCAACCAGTAGCGCGTTTACTTTGGCGTTCATCTGTGCGAGCAAGGTGTCTTTTTGAGACTTTGCCGCGCCGACTTGGTACTGAGCTGCCGCAAGATTTCGGTCCTGACGGTTACCAGTGAATAGAGGAATATCGAGTGTCAGATAGGCACTGACAAGGTCAGAAGCAGGCTCACCCATCATGTTATTTGCCTGACGATAGGCGTACATCACTTCAACACCGACTTGAGGAAGATAAGCTTGCTCGGCAAGGTCGACCTGTGTTTGGTTAACGGAAATGGATGCATCTATCATTTGCAGCATCGGATGTTGGTTCAGTAGCGGATAGTGATCCGTTTGGTTGGCGGTCAGTTTCAGCTTAGATTCAAGCCGTTGCCAATCTAGCTTATTGCTAGCTTGTAAATCGCGGTGTTGACTTAGCCAATCTGAGCCAAGCCACTCAGAAAACTGCGATACCAATCTGTGCTGCATCTGACGATTCGCTTGCAGTTGTTCATCAAGCTTACTGACTTGAAGCTGAGCGTTGAGCAAATCTTGAGATTCACTCTTACCAATTGAGTAATTGGTTTGGATAAAGCCCTCTAGCTCGTTGAGCAGTTGGCTGTTTTCTCGCAAGATTTGCTCAGATTGTTGTAAATAACCCAGTTCCAACCATAGCTGAGTGACGGCGTTCGCCACATCAAGTTCACGCGCTTGGATCTGCTGAGTGACCCCATCTGCTTGTTGGTTGGCTTTTTTCTGTTGCAACTCTTGGGTAGAGCCTCGTTCAAACTGCTGCATCAAACCAACCGATATGTTGGTCATTGGGTCTTCATCGAACTTAAAGCTCTCTGTCGGCAAGCCTCCGAAACCGACTTTTAGCTTCGGGGCCATCAGAGTCGAACTTGCAATCCCCGTCTCTCTCATCGCGAGAGATTGGGCATAAAGTTGCTTACGATTGGTATCATTGTTGAGCGCTGTATCTATCATCTGCGCAAGTAAATCGCGTGGCTGCACTTTCACTACATCTTCGGTTGCAAATGTAGATATTGGTGCAAACCATAGCGCCGCACTAATCGACAGTGCTATACACTTTGGTTTAATTTTCACGTTGTCATCCGTTTTTCAGTGCCTAATCAGGCATAAAGACCTCCCTTCACGACCAAATCGTAAAGAGCTGAAGTTATCGAAAACGAATCACGCTATTGGGGGGCGATACAATGAAGAGGGCGGATTGGACAGCACACTCCTATCGTCTCGGACAATAAGAGCGAGTTGGGTAGCGATGAGGTGAGTTGGCTGATAATGATTGAGTAAGGCAAAGACTGTCATACAAATCGCGTCACAACACATATGCTGGCTCGGCTCAGATTGACACTCGTCCATCTTGACTGGGGATTGTTCTTCCATACTTGATAGCACAGACATTTTGCAAGCGCTTTGACCGTGATGCATGGAGGGGGCTTCCATCATTTGGAAACTCATCATAGGTGAACGACTAGATAGCGCAGAAAACAGCATGGCAATTACGCTGAGTGCTACAATCCAGATTTTTGGGCTGACTTTAGTCGTCATAACGCACCTAATGATGAACAATCTCGGTCAGAATAAACCTTACCCTAGGGATAAGGTCAAGCCCATTAATCTTATCTGCCTTGGGACAAATCAGGTTCTCCACTAAGACGAAGGATTTCTTCTCTTGCCCGATCCCTTAGTGCTACCGCTGCATTCCAGTCACGACCTTGGGCGAACAAAGGTGGACTAAAAGTCACGCTAATGTTGCCACGACGTGGAAACAGCGAGTCACCTCTGAGCTTAGAGCGAGTACCACGTAGCGTCACTGGAATCACAGGTAACTTTGCTTGAGCGGCAGCAGTAAACGCCCCCATATGGAACTCATGCAAGCCCGCCATCCGGTAAAAAGTGCCCTCGGGGAATAGAAACAGTGGCTGACTACTCTTCGCTACCCCGGCAAGTTTTTCGGCATCCGCTAACCCTTGTTGTACATCAAAACGTTCGACAAATTCCGTATCTAATCGACTCAGGAAAAGACGTGCAAAAGGGTTATTTAGCAACTCAGCTTTCGCGACAAAGTGGCAATGAATCGGCATAGATGCCATTAGAGCAACACCATCAAGATAACTGGCGTGATTACCCACTAACACACAGTGAGCGTCTTTGTTTGGTAGGTTTTCTTGCCCTGTGACAGTCAACTTGGTTCTCGTCAACCATATCAAGGCACGCGCACCAAATTGAGTCACAGACCAACACCATTGTCGCCTTGGTGCGAGTACAACTGAACACCAAATTAACGGCGTCAGGACCAGCATTATCAACCACATATAGCCAGCATAACCGAGGTCTAAAATGGTACGCCAATGACGTCTAAGCTGAGGTTTAATGGCCGCTCCCATGAGTCTCAGAGTCTGCCACCAAACTGCTCTCTGACGAATATACAGTTTGTCTTGCTCATACAGTTCCTTGCTTGCCGCGCGGCGAATTTTGCCACTCGATGTTTTCGGAATCGTATGTGGCGGGCAGATCAACACATCATCCGCTGTGTGACCGAGTAGATCTATCGAGAACTGGTTGATCTGCTTCTTGATTTTCTGCTGCCTTGCAATGTCGTTAATTCGCGACTCAGCAAGCACAATTAAGCGCTCAGTACCAGAGTCTTTATCGTGACCAGCAAATACCGCGACGCACCCTTTTCGAATTCCGGCGATAGTGCCTACCGCCTCTTCTAGCTCATTGGGGTATATATTGCGCCCAGCGCGAATAATGATGTCTTTGTTGCGACCAGTAATAAATAGCTCACCATCAATGGTGAATCCACGGTCCCCCGTTCTAAGCCATTCACCGTGATAGAGCTGCTTGGTTTTGTCTGGTTCACGATAATACCCTTGTGTGGCAGAAGGCCCTTTAAACTCCAACTCGCCTTCTTCCCTTTCAGGTAGCTCTCGTCCTAACTCATCAACTATCCGAATTTGATGACCAGGCAGAGGCACCCCCAGCCCGACCAATGGAATCGCATCGTTGTCCTCTTCCTCCGCAGCAATCGCTTTACCAAAGCAGGTCAATGCCTCTCTTTGAATTCGTTCGACCCGTGGCAACCTCTGCGCTGTTGGGAAAGTCAACCCTACTGAAGATTCAGCCAAGCCAAACACAGGTGACATGGTTTCTGGTCGAAATCCATACTTGGCAAACCGCTGTGTAAAACGTTCTATTGTGCTAGGGCTTACGGGCTCTGCACCATTCCATGAAAGGCGCCAATGACTCAGGTCTAGCCCTTCTAATTCACAATCGTCGATTTTATTGATGCAAAGCTCGTATGCGAAGTTTGGAGCAGGAGACAAGGTCCCATGATGATGGTGTATCGCCCACAACCATCGCTGTGGCTTAGAAAGAAACATTAAAGGTGACATGATGACTAAGGGGCTTGCATGGTAAAGGCTACCAAACCAAGCACCAATAAGCCCCATATCATGGTACACAGGTAACCAGCTTACAAATACGTCACTAGAATCCGCTTTCACGACCTGCCCCATTGCTCGTACATTGCTTAATAAATTGGAGTGGGTCAGCGCTACACCTTTCGGTAACCCTGTGCTGCCCGAGGTATACTGCAAAAAGGCAATATCCGACCCTTTTGCTTCGCCAACACATAACTCACCGCTGTGTTGGTTCAGTTCTGAGTAAGTTACAACTGATTTGATCCCAGGGACTTGCAACCTTAGCAACTGCGATAATGATTTCGCTTCTGGTACGGTGATCAACAACCTCGCTTGAGCGTTGTGCAAAATATTCGCATGACGTTTTAAGTGATCTTCGATTTGCGATGCACGGGCGGGCGGATAGATAGGCACGGGAATCGCACGGGCGTATAAAATACCGAAAAAGCTAAAGAAGTACTCTTCACTCGTCGGCAACATAATCGCCACGCACTCTCCTGGCGCTATGTCTTGCGCAACCAGCCCGGCAGCCACTTGCAAAGCTTTATTGCGCAAGGTGAGGTAACTGATTTCGCTTATCTGATTATCCCCTTGATAAACGAATAAACAAGGGCGTTGAGGATGTGTTTCGACTTGCCAATCAAGCATTTGTTGCAGGGTTTGCGCGTGTTCTGGTACCAATGCAACTCGTTCAAGTTTAATGTGCTTTACAAGCTGATGAGAAACCTTGGTACTGCCTTGGTTCATTGCCTGCAACACCTCTCGCACTAAATCGCGCGGCGTTTCAATTGTGGCTAAAGTAGAATCAGGCAGCACAACATCAAACCGCTTTTCACTCCGCTGAATAAGCTCTGCGCGCGCCAGACTATCAAAGCCAAGATTATGGTCAAAATCGCTATCTAGTTCGACTGACAGTACGGAAGACGGGTCATGGTGAAGCTCGCGAACCAACTCGTTAATCAGCGCCAATACACTGTGCGCAGTTTGTTCTGGATCTAGCTTTAGAGTATGAGAAGAGTTAGCTGACATAACAAACATCCTAAGGCTGAATCTAGGTGTCAGCAGTGTTATTGCTTATCGGACATGCTCAATAACACCACAATCATAGGGTATGTTTGAAGTGTAGTTAACCCAACAGTAAAAGGGGTATAAAAAGCGACCTGTGATCTAGGCTCTATTGCGGCTAGCTGCACTAATTGATAGTAGACATTTGTTCAAAAAAGATATGCCATTACACTCTCAAACTACATATTGAGTGAATTGTCATCTAAATTTGTAGGTAAGGTTCGTTAAGGTATAAACAATGAGTAAACTCACACTATCAATCCTACTGTTCTCTTTCTCAATATTGTGTTCAGCTCAAACTAATGAAAGAGTGGTCAGGCTTGTTGTTGGTGACTGGGAACCGTACACAAGTAGCCAAAACAACCCCAACTACAAAATATCTGAGACCCTGATCAAATCCGCTTACGCCACACAAGGCTACGAAGTGAAAATTGAATACCACCCTTGGACTCGCGCTTATCGTTACGCTCAAACAGACAAGTACGATGGCACTTTCCCTTGGTTTAAAAACAGTGAGCGCGAAGCACTGTTCTTGTTTTCAAGCCCTTTGTTCGTACAAAAAGTGGTGTTTTTCTACCATATTGATAGTGGTTTTGATTGGCAGAACACTGCTGACCTTAGCAAGTTCCAGATAGGTGCCACCCAAGAATATGAAGTAACACGTTTAATGCAATCAGAGGGGATAGAGATCGAAGTCTCTAACTCTGACGATGTGAACTTTATCAAACTCGGTAAACATAGAATTGACGCCTACCCTGCCGGACTAGAACGCGGATACTATATGATAGGTAATCTACTCCCGACGACACAAATCAATCAGCTTAAGGTCCATCCCAAGCCCATAATTGAAAATGACATGTATGTGATGTTTTCAAAGCAGAATATTAGGCGAAGTAAACAACTCAGTGAAGCACTGCGCATAGGCATCGAAAGGTTGATTGAATCTGGTGAATACCAAAGAATCATTGATGTAGAGAAGCAGATTCGTCAATCAACATTAAAAAGTCAGTGAATCTGGCTACTCTTGGCAAGTAAAATAAATGACTTAGTGACGCTTTGCGTCAACTGTAAAGAGTCCTTGTCTGTCCCCGACCAATAATGTTCATGAACTAGCTTTCTATCCTGAAGAACCACCATAGTACGATTGTGTCAGCGATCACGCAGCATTTCCTCTATAGATAGCTCTGAGCCGTCAAAACGATTACGCTAGCCAGAATCGATTTCTTCATTGGGTTCTACACATCACTAAGCTCTTAGTAATCGTTAGTAATACCCAAAACCTAATCAATATCACTTAGATCAGTTTTGATTGGACGTTGGTTACGAGAGCGGAAAAAGCAAGACCGCCTATGTAGCGGTCTTGAGTTTGAAATTATTTAGCCTGGTCTGCGGCTAACTTGTCAAAGATTGGCTCAATCACGTCATGAACATATACTTGAACATAGGCAAACCCTGTTGGTTCTCGGTACGCGCCTTGGGTTGCTATTATGTTGCCCGTCTCATGGTCGAACGCGCAGAAGTTACCATTAACACCAATCATGGTAGAAATTGTTCTTCCATTAGGGGATTCAAATGTACGCCACTGGTTTTTGTAAAACGCATTTGGAATGATCTTGGCTTCGTATTCACGTTGAGACCACGCTTTCTTCACTACATCATCACCATTTTTCACCGCATCAACGTATGATTTAGGGAACACCTGTTCACCTTTCCAGTTCTTGCCATCATTAACCATCAAGTAGCCACCGATTGCAAAGTCGCGAGCGCTGACATTCATTGAACCTGATGAAGCAGATTCATGCTCTTGGTTGACAAAAAATGATACATCGTTGTTAAAGCCACCTTTTGACCAAATGTATTTGTCAAACGCTTCAGCATAAGAAAGCCCCGTCGTATTGACGACCACACGGCCTAACATTTCGGTGTTAATGTCACGATAGGCATAAAAGTCTCCCGGCTTGCCCGCTGGCTGAACTTCTTTAACAAAGACTTTTAGCCAGTCACTGAAGTTGTTCAATTGTCCATAAGCATCTGTCGGTGGCACTAAGTCACCTTGTTTGTTTTTAACCAATCCATTGTAGCCAACAGAAACTGCCATATGAGAATCCCACGAGCCAGTGGTTAGTCCCGTCATCCCCCAGTTGTGGTAGTCATCGCGCGATTTAGGGAGATCCCAAACTCCCGCAGTCATGTCTGCAAAGTTCTGAATACTGACGTTTTCGAACTTGGTACCACGCATTTCAGGAACATACTTGCCAATAGGGTCTGACATTTTAAAGTAACCCGCGTCAGCTACAGCGAACGCAAGCATAGAGGTAAATGATTTGTGCGCGGACATAATGTGGTGCATGGTGGTTGGTTCAGTGTTTGACCAATAGTCTTCAGAAAGAATCTCACCATTTTTGTTCATAACAACATATGACTGTATCGCGGCGCGATCACGCATCACATTGTACATGCTGATTTTCTTGCCCGGACGGATGTCATCTACCATCATGGTTGCAGGATCGAATCCACCCACCACTCGTAATGGCATCACATTAGACTTGTCTGGATGAACCAATGCATAGAAGTGATTAAGATGGGCGTCCGCCATAACAAATCGCATATTTTTGGCTTCTTCCCACGCTCGTACACTTACGCCATATTTGGCAAGATTCTGATCAAAGCGTGGATCTGGCGTTTTATATTCAACACTGGCACAAACATTCAATGAAGTTACTGCTAGTAACGTTGCTAGAATTGTCGTTTTCACTATAGTCACCTTTCTTATCGAGCGCTGGTGTTAATACAATCAATCGATATCTACTTGATGTATTAGCGATATAATTGAATTTCCACAACCAACACTTCTGCGTTAATCTTGGCAACTAAGGTATGCTCACTACGACTTCCATGCATTACTATGATGTTTAGTGATTCGTAGTAAACACCAGTAATTGTCTTTTTGCACTAAGGCTAACGATCCATGACACCAGACGCCAAACTCGAACTTGCTGAAATTATCACCAACCAAGACAAGTTGGTTGAACTGCTCTCATACATACCTAGTGATAAGCTAAGTAAATACCCAGCACTGCAGAAACAATTATCTGTGCAGTCGGAAGCGCGAAAGCAATTGCAGCAAGCGATTCGTTCAGGGGCATTTACTCAGGAAGAGTGGGATGGTGAAGTGTTCGCTATGCTCGATCTCGTCGGCTATGAAATCGCTAAACAGGTAGACATTACTAAGATCAGTGAGCGCGTGGTCCAAATCGTTGGTACGGACATCGACAAAGTGCGCTCGCTTAGACATAGTGATATTGGCGCAGTGACCCTGTCGGAGTTATTGATACAAATGGCCAATCAGCTCATTGAAAACAGCAAAACGAAAACAAAGCACTTTCCTTGGTTAGCTGAACGAGGTCGCGTCGATTACAATTTCTACCTCAAATTGGATAAGGTTTACGATGCATGGAAAAGCGGTATTTCTTCTCACTGGAAGTTGGATCAATGGTGCCAGGCTTCACTAGATAAGCGTTGTCCACAATCTGTTCCCAAATTTTTTAAAGAGCATGGAGACCCAAAGGGAATCAAAGAATGGGTCGAGTGGCAGCAACAATACGAAGAGAAATAACATCTCGACATTGGGTCACACTCTATATTGATTCAGCAATCAAGTTCCACTCAAGCCCTGCTAGCCTATTGCTAATAGGGCTTTTTCGTCACTATGTATCGATGAAGAATCACAGACGAGTAGAATTAGAACACACCTTATCGTTACAAGTATCAAATATAAGTTCCCCCACCTTCATAATTGAAGCCCCCTAAAAACGCGATATCACACTAATATCGAGTTACGTCAATTGATGTATTTATCACCAACCCTCTCCGTGATGTCATGAAAAGGATTGTTAACAACATGTTACGGAGAGCAACCATGGACGTGGTGAAGTTTAAACACAATAAAATAGCGCTGAGCACGCTTGCTGTGGCGATTGCACTGAGCACCCAGACTCAAGCAATGGAAATTTATAATGCCGAAGGGACAACCCTTGATATTTATGGTGGGATAGCGGCGCACGTTACTCACAATGACTTCAACCAAGGGGAGCTGATATTAGTCGAAGACGGTACCTTAGTGGAAGATCCAGGGTCCTACATTGGTATTTCCGCAGGTCATAGTTTTGAAGAGTTTACGCTTTTCGCTGTGGCAGAGGGCGAGCTAGAATTCAACTCTTCAAGTGATTCCCTTTTATCTAGCTCAGAAGATTTCTTAATCAGCCGTCAAGTTTATGTAGGTGTCAAACATCAAGACTTGGGTCGCCTATCAATTGGTAAGCAAGAGTCGCCCTATATGGTGACTGATCTTGGTTATTTCAGCTATTGGGCTGGTGGGAGTGCGCTACTGCTATCAGACCAATTAGGAAGTCGGCGTACGGCCAACACCATAGTATGGAACAATAGCTTTGGTGACTTTAATGTTGGCCTACAGTATCAGGCTAAGCGCTCGGAGGATCAGATTACTTTTGGTAACGGATATAGCGCGGGCGCTCTGTTTGTCGGCAAAAATGTATTGCCTCCTTCGCTAGGCGGCGACCCTTCAACGATTTCTTCTATCACGGTGAAAGATGGTTACGCGGCAAGCGTGACTTATGCGCCAAGTTCAACCATTAAACTGGTTGCCGCCTACAACCAAGCAAACGATATTAAGGGACAAGGGTTGGACTTGTTAAGTGCTCAACCGATGACACTCACTGACGCTAAACATTCTGCATGGGCGATTGGCTTTCAGGCACAACTCGGTGAAAAAACACAAATTGCCGGACGGTACGAAAACGCTACCAACGATTTTAACGATGGAAATGCCAAATCAAAATACCATACGGCTACGCTAGGCGTTCAATACAATTGGCTACCTCACTTGCGCAGCTACGGTGGATTCGATACTGTTCGCGACGCAACAAGCGGGGCAACTGAAAAGACGTTGTTTAATGACTTTAACTTAGGCACCGCCTTTGCTCCCGTACCTTGGGGTGAGATCTATCTAGAGTATTACAACACTGACCATTACATTGTCAGTGGCCACGCGTTCTACCTTGGCGCAGGAATTATGTTCTAGGGATTTCAGCGGGCTAAACACGCCCGCTTTCAACCTCTTTGAGCAGTCGTTTCAATAGCTCATTTTGCCCACTAATACCCAGTTTGGCGTAAATGTTTATTCTATGCACTCGCTCAGTTGCTGGTGAAATGGAAAGTGCTTTAGCCGCCAATTTAGAGGAATAACCAAAAAACATCAGCTTAACCAGTTCCGCTTCTCTACGAGTTAAATGCTTACGTGAAAACCCTTCAATTGCGGCGTTAATCAAATCAGGAAGCGGTCTATTCTGCTCAAGGTCTCGATGATGTTTGTATAACAGCTTTTCCAATGTCGGTAACCAATGTTTAACTCTAGCGACCTGATCAGCAGTGAAAAAAGGGTAGCTATGTTTTAAATCTATAACGATCCAAATGCGTTGGTCGCGCGTAATCTGCATCCAGATTAAAATCTGGTCGTTTATTCTGTTTCCACGGCAATACTTCAACCAACACTGTCGATTAATCGGTTGTGCCACCATATCTTGATACCCCAATTGCGATAACACCGACATTCCCGAGACCGTCTGTCTGGCAAGGCTAGGTAGCAATATGTCGTGTTCCATCTCATTGTACTGAGCTTCAGGCATACTGCCATGGACAAGGCTAAGCTGCTCATCCGTTTCCAACAGCACATAGAAGTCATCATAAGCTATCAATTCAGAGAATTGCTCTGAAAGTTTGATGTAAAACCCATCATGACCACAATGATCAAACATAGTGGCGATATGCAATTGTTGAATTTGGCTAACATTCCTCAACATAATGAACTCCTTGGCATCGAGATCAAAAAAACCTCAGCCCTTTATTTAGGCTGAGGTAGGCTTAAAAATTACTGTGCTCGGTAAACTTCTTTACCACCGACAACAGTGCTTAGTACCGTTGTTTTATGGATATCTGTTGGTGATATTTCGAATGGGTTTTGGTTAGTAACAATAAAGTCGGCTAGCTTACCTGATTCAATAGAACCAAGATTAGCTTCTTGGTATTGGGCATACGCTCCACCTAACGTATAGGCTTCCAAAGCAGCTTTTAAGCTAATCGCCTCTTGCTGAGCTAGAGTGCTCCCTTCGCCACCAGGTTGCTTACGCGTCATCATACTTTCGATTGCTGGCCAAGGGTTTGGGGTAGCTGCAACTGGCCAATCAGAACCGACCGAAACATGTACACCCTTGTCGACTAATGAACGGAATGGGAACACCCACGACAAACGTTTTTCGCCCACATCACCTTTGATCATGTCAGTATGCGGTCCTGGGTACCAAAAGTAAGGAGAAAACTCGGCAACGGCTTCATACTCCTTAAATAGCTTTTTATCAGCAGGGTTAACGAACACGGTATGTGCCACGCTATGACGAAGGTTGCTTCCATTCTGCCTTGTGTTGCCAATCCCTTCTAATGCTTTACGAATTGCCCCATCGCCGACTGCATGTACTTTAACGGTCAGCCCTTTCTTATCGTACTCCGCAATTTTTTCAATAAAGTAGTCAGGATCATCACGCCAATAACCGTGATTATCCGTTCCTTCAAACGGATCAACCATGACTGCAGTTTGGCCACCAGCTGAACCATCTAGAACAAATTTAACTCCAGAAACAGTCACTCGATTGGCATTATAACTCTGATAATCTTTGATCGCCTTTGTCGCGAGCTCTTGCATCCACTGTGACTTCCACTCTATCGGATCGGCAATATAGGCAAAGATTCGTACATTCAGCGCATCATCTTTTGAGAGGATTCCGTAGGACCGAAGAATCCATTCTCGCGCCCATACATCAGAGATACTGGTTACACCAAAGCTGTTCATTACGTCAAACACTGGTTTCAACCCGTTGTATGCAAATTCTTGATTTGAAGGCCTGTCAACTAAGAACGCTTCCCAAACAATCGTTGCGGCATTTTCTCGGAGTACACCAGTTAACTCACCATTTGCATCACGTACGTAAACACCCCCTTCTGGATCTGGGGTATCCTTGGTGATATCAAGAAGCTCTAACGCCTTGCTGTTAACCAATGCGGCATGCCCTCCTACATCCCAAAAGAATGCTGGTTTATCTTTTACTAACTTATCCAAAATCGATTTATTGGACGGTTGGTCAAACACTTCAATTAAACCATTATCATCAGACAACCAGTTAAGTGGACCGCCATACACCCATTTGGAATTTGGGTTGTCAACTTGGAATTGCTTAACCTTCTGGGCAAATTCTTCATAAGTCATGGCATATTCTGTACCCACATTCATGACCATTTCAGCCCCAAATCCAGGATGGATGTGGTCATCAATCATTCCGGGCATGACAAAACGCCCATTAAGATCGACAATCTTAGTCTCTTTGCTTGCTAACTTTTTGATATCAGCACTGCTTCCGACCTGAGTGAACTTGCCGTCCTCCACTGCAAAGGCTTCTGCCCACGGTTGGTTACTATTGACGGTATACACCTTTCCATTTATGTACACTTCATCCGCTGATAGTGCTGACGTCGATATCAACAGAGCGAGCACGGACAAACGGGTTTTTAAGCTCATGATTTCTTCCCTAAGTTGAGCCCCTTCAATGGGCATTGGATACGTATTTCGCCACTAACCAGACATCCCTCATGCAATGAACGTCAGACGAAATTAACATTCAGTTAACAACCTTAGAGCCAAGCTATAAATCAATCAATTATTTCTCGAATTTATTCGAGTTAGTGTGATTTATGCAAGGTTTATTTAGCCAAAAAACGGGAGTGCTCCTCACCAATATAAGGTGAATCGGCGGTATTTCACTTCGTAAGTACATAGGGGCACCTACATCATTTGATTTAGCTAAAAACCCAAAATGGTATTACATCAAACTTGATTGGGAGGGGCATAAAGAGATATGCTCTGTATGGTGAAGACTACCGAAACCTATGCGGGCTATAAATTGTCGTTCTCTGTTTCAAGTTCAAATCACGTTGGCACACGATGAGCTTTTTCGCGATAAATGAACAAAATACGCTTTAGCTCAAATAGTTAGCGACATTTATCTCACTTAAATGAAGTATAATGAAGCACTCAATTACCATTTAATAAGGCGAGACAAAGTGAATGAGGAAATAAACCACACCAAAGCTATCGCTGTCATGTGCGCTATGCTGCTCAGTTTGATTTATCCTCAATACTCATTTGCTAGCGCAGAAGATGCCTGGTTAAAAGAAGCGGCTTCAAGTGTCGTCCGCGTCTCGGGATGCCACTCAATAGACAAGCGCTGTAATCATGCCACTGGTTTTTTTGTTGATAGCAATGACATTATTTTTACGACTTATGAACGCTTCGTTGATAGTAAGAACCATCGTTTAGCTGATCAGTTTTCCGTCCGTCTTGCAAATGGTGAACAACGTACCGCTCGTATGCTTGTTGTCGATCCTTTATTGAATCTCGGTGTACTCATCCTTAAGCCTGATACCAATGCCTTGTTTTCACCACAGCCATTGACCCCAGCACGTGGGGTCGCTGTTTCACCTCATGATCACATTGTTGCGCTTGTTGCCTCCGATGACGTCGCCATTACTGGCACGGTAAAAGAGAAAAATCGTACAACGCTATACAACAAGGGTATGGGCGATCTCTTTATCAACATCCAGCTAGAAATGCCATCGATTGGCCTAGGTGGTCCCCTGTTTACCGCAGACGGGCAATTGATAGGTATCAATACAGCGGCTATCCCTGCGGCACTCGCTGACGTCGTCACTCACGACGAAGAGCATGCTCTACCCATGAGCGTGATTATGAGTTACTACCAAGCTTTAGTTCGCTACCCTACTTTTGATATGCCGTGGTTTGGAGTTGCGTACCGAAATCTTCGAATTAAAGAGCGACAAGTGATCAGAGCCGCGGGGGTTTCTCAAGGCTTAATGATCGATTACGTTTGGCCAGAAGGTATTGGCAGCAAATATGGTTTGCACTCTGGTGACGTGATCCTCGAAGTGAATGACCAAACGGTCAATCACCAGTACAAATTAGATAAGTATCTGTTTGATCTTGGTGCCGATAAAAAGGTCGAGCTAAAAGTGCTACGTGGAACGGAAGTCATTTCTCTGCCCGTCACAACTGAGCGGCGCCCAGCCTGGGCAGCTTTGTAATTACGAGGAAATCTTATGCTGGATTTTTTTGAACGTTTTGCAGAAACATTTTGGGGCATGCTGTGGGAAATGGCCCCCTTTCTACTGATTGGTGTTGTTGCCGCAGGAATGATTCATGAAGGTTTGGGCCGATTTCAGCGATTACTTTACTTTGCTAGAAAAAGGAATATCGCAAGCCTGAGTTTCTTTAATTTCCTTGGCTTAGTGTTACCAATCTGTTCATGTGGGATGGTGCCAATGGCAGTTGGGATGCGTCAACAAGGTGTACCATTTGGCAACATCTTTACCTTTATTTTCTCAGCACCTGCGACATCTATTACCGCTATCATATTGTCTTTTGCCTTAATGGGAAGCGAATTCACGCTTTGGTACTTAGCGGGAGCGGTCACATGCGCCTATCTGATTGGCATTTTGTTTTATCTTATAGAGCCATCTCAGAGCAAAGTGAATACTGATAACGTTCACTATAAAAATGTCGGGGCTGAAATGCACAGCGAAGAGGTAGGTGAGGGCGGCTTTTTCTCTCGCTCATTCCGCTGGGCAACTACTATTTACGGTAGCCGTATCGCATTTGATTTGATCATCGGGCTGGTACTTGTTGCCGTCATCATCAGTACTTTCTCTCTGACCACACTCTCTGCTTGGATGAACGATATCCCATTCTTTTGGGGATGCTTACTCATGATTGCGCTCGCTATCCCGATGTATGTTTGTTCACTTCCTGGGATAATGCTAGGCGCTACCATGATTTTGGGCGGTATAAAGCCTGAATTTGTCTGGATATTTTTAATGGCTGGTCCGGTGACTAACCTAGGTGACTTAAATGTTTTGCGCAAGACAATGGGCAGCAAGATCATGCTGTTCTATATTGCGATGGTTATGTCTCTGACAATAATATGGGCTTACCTCATCCATGTCCAAGTCGATTGGATTGACGTATGGGGATATGTTCGTCAATCTTTTGCTAACCAACCAGAGGCTATGGTTGGTCCGGGGTCAGACTCACTTTGGCAAGCAAACTCTGTGCTGCCACATTGGCCACCTCTTTATTGGAGTTCGACTATTGCGGTCATCATTTTGGTCGCCAATGGTGCGTGGCAGACAATTAAAGAGTTCACCTCAAATCCTTGTCAGCATTGTGTTCACTATCAGGCAGATATGGCTTTGAATCCAGTGGTATGTAAGCGACCATGTTGGAAGAAAAATGCCCTGCTGAAATATAAATCTAAACGTCGTCAGATCATTAAGGTTAAAAAGCTGTGAGCCGATTTCCTTATATCGTTGCCGGACTTCTGGCACTTGGGCTTTTTGCTGCGTTTATGAGTAAATCACCCTGGGGGGAGAATGAAATACATCAAGTCGCTCCCCATATGAGAATAGACGCTTGTTTTAGCTGTCACTTTGATGCTCGCGACGTGGCAAGAAATCCAATCGGACATATAGCTAGCCATTACGCAGCAACCGATCAAGGTATTGATCTCGCCGATACGGGAGGTCTGATGCTATGCGTCGACTGCCACACCTCTCTCGCCAACTACAATCAGTATCAAGTTCATATCCAGGAGCCTCATCGAGCGTTACCCGGCATTAGTTGCCAAGACTGTCATGGAGATCTATCCTCCACTCCATGGGAAAGACCTGAAAATAAACACGGGCGCGAACACCCTCGGATCGAGCGACATGGCGATAAACTTATCTTGCGATCGTTTAATGGGGCAGAACTCGATGTGACGTTATTAAAAAAACAAATGGAGCATGACACTTGGTCATCTGATTTGGCTCGCCAAGCGAAAACTGAAGAAAAACATTTTAAAAAAATGCAGTGTATAGACTGTCACGCAGATTGGGTGCCAACGTGTCTCGGCTGCCATGATAAACAGCCTATTCCCAAGTTTTAACATTCCATTTCGCTGCAAAAGTCGCTTATTCTACTAATGATACACAGCAAAAAGCCCTAAAAGAGTAAACTCTTTTAGGGCTTTGTTACGTCATTTCATTGAGAAGTAAAACGGTCTAACACGTTGCGTGTCACTTTCTCAATAAACGGTTCACGTTGTTCAAGTCCACGGGACCAATCTAATGTACCCGCAGCAAACACTTCGCCTTTCCCTTTCTTCATGCAGGTAATTGCCGCACAGCCGCGCATAAATTTATCGATGTTCTCTTCCGTCACTTCTAAGCCAAGCGTCTCGGTGTATTGAATTGCATCACCTCGCGGCCCGCCCATCAAATTAAACTCAATGGAATGGCCATGATCGATCTCTTCACCTGCAACCGCCGGAGCTAGCGCTAGAATCTCTAGGTCCATTGGTGCACCATCTTCACCGGTAGGATAAGGTAAACCATATCGGAACGTGTATTCGACACCATCCACTTCAGGGCCAATAACAGGTACGTCACCACCAAGAATGTCACCGTAGTAAAGATCTGCACCTTCAAATGCCCAGTGTTTGTTGCGGTAGACGGTAAAACCACCCGCTCCACGAGGGACAGCACCGCCAAAGCCAGCATAAACGCCTTTATGACCGTTTACACCCCAGGTAGTCACTGGCGGGTTGTTTGCTCCATTAAACTGGTGCCACCAAGTCGAAACCAAATGTCGTTTGCTTAAGTCTTTCCAAACCGGATCTTCCGTGTACTTGTGCTTGAAACAAACCTGCGCGTTCTCTTCATAGCGAACCTGCCAGTTCATATTGCCCGCAAAACGTGCTAAACGACCACCTTTTTCAAGGAAGTTATCAAGCGCATTTCGGAACTCTGGTGTGACATACTCGTCATGGCCAGTAATTACCACCGTTTTATAGTTTTTAAGCAGATCAGGATTTTCTAGAATGTCGTGTTGTTCGGAGTACTCAATATTGTAGCCAGCTTGTTCTGCCCAACGAGCAAAGTGGCTATCGTAACTCGCCCAACCAGACAAACAATTGAAGAATGAGTAACCATTCGCTAGGTAGAAATTAATAGCTGGATTTTGCGGCTGCATCCCAATCGGTGCTTCCGCGTAAGTTCTTGGTTTATGTGCCCATTTTGGTGTCCCAACAGCTTGGCGAATAAACCCTCTCGGCCATGGGCGGTGCGCATGGCAATAAGGCGAATAGCTTTCGTCGCGAGACTCACGACCGCCACCGCCTGCGGCTGGTGGTAAACGGTAAGAACTACCGCCTGAAAAATCGTTGTATGCGATCCAAGTCGGTGTCGCCAATACGTATAAGATGTCAGCTTTCTTGCCTGGATTAGCTGCGCGTAATGTAAAGAAGGCTTCATGTTCAACCATTTCACCATCACGCTCAACGCGAAGAACAACCACATAGCCACCTGACTGCCAATCCTTCGGTACAGTAAACTGATGACCTACAGGCCACTGACAACCCTTAAGGTAAGCATCTGTCGGAGTATCATGATAAGAACCTTTGATTCCCTTAGTCGTCATGACCGATTCCCACTTTCCACCATCACGGAAAATCTCTAGGTCATAAGTCTCAGCCGTTGTATTAACATGCAGGGAAACGGTATCTCCAGGTCCGTAGGTAAGCTTGTCGGTGTATGACCATACTTCAAGCTCATTTTTGTCTTCACAGGGAAACTCGAACCAGTGCATGATATTAGTTGCAACACTGCGCTTAGTCTGCGACCAAGGGTAGCTTTCACTTCTAGCAGGACTGACTTTGCTAGAGGTAAATGCTTCAAAATCAGTGGCAGCCGATGCGGAAGAAAACTTCATAGCTCCCAAAGAAGCAGCGGCGGTAGCTGCCGCCCCTTTAATAACCTTGCGACGATTCAAATCCTTTGGTTGGTCATCCGTATTCGAGTTGTCGAGATTAGGATTCACTTTCTTTTCCATAATATGGCCTTATCTGTTTAACACTAAATTAATAAAAAATCGGTATAAACATCTAGCTGAGATCCATGCTATTCCTCAAGCGCGTAGCTCTCAAACAACAAACCTACCCCACATTGTCACCTGTATAAAAAATACAACTTGGCAACCATTATACCGTACACAGAACTTTCTGATTAAGTTTTATACGAATTTGGTGAACAAAATCACTGAGTTATCAATCGTAAGAAAACGCAGTCATAGCAACATATCGCTCCCGTAACCCGCTACTCAGGTCTCGATTAACACCCAAATCACAAAATTCATTATTGATGACTAACAACTCAGATATTTAATCATATATGAAATTATAAATACAGAAAATTGTAAATTCGCTTCACAATGAATGAAGCAACTCATAATTGAAAGGGTGTGTTAGGTATTAGCCTCAAATCATAGAACTTGCAACCTTTGGCAACTAAATCTCTACTACGTTACCCCCTGATAGTGATAACATCTCCGCACCAGAATTACTGAGAAACTCTATGTTTATCCATCATGTTAACGGCATTGACTGGCTGGTGATTACAGCTTTTGAAGAACTGAAAACCATGTTTATCGAAGAAGCCGGTGCAATCACTTCTTGTTTTTCTACCGCCAGCGAGTTGAGCCTGATTGATCAAGCCAAGCGCACTTATGGATATTTGCCTACACTCAGGGGCGATGTCACCGATACTGGCACTTTTCAAAGCCAAGATAACGAAGAAGATTTGAACCCACAGCTTGCCTGCCTAGTTGAGGGGCGTGGTCGGGTATTTATCTATCACGGCGGCTTTGTGGCTTTTGTGGATGACGATCAAACCTTTATTACTCGAATGGTCTGAAAGTCATTCAGCAAGTTGAAATCGGCGAATATCACCTTCGACTTGCCCAAGCTCATATGTCATTAGTTCGGTTAACCGTGCAACTCTGTAACTCACAACGAAATCCATTGGCTACTTTCGATGAGGGCGTATTCTACCTAATTAGTTGTGATTAAAAGACTTACAATAGGAGGAGAGGGTTATAAATTAAATAGAGTGCGTCTCTCATTCACTAATTAAGAAAGGAGTAACTGCACTATCAAAACTTATGGGGCAAATATAAAGAAAGCCTGCAATTTATGCGAACATATATTGCAGGCTTCAAATGGGTGGAAGCCCCAGCCACATCCCGGCACACAAGTCACTCGCTGCGGCTGCTTCCTTCCGGACCTGACCGAGTTCACGAGCTATTGTTGCGGGAGGACCAGGGCCTCCATAGATTCTGTTTCCTTAGCATCGCTAAGGAGTGGGAGGATTATCAAACATCCGCAGGGGTATTTCAAGTCTATTACAGAAGAAATCGTCCTATTTCGTTTCAACTGCTTAGTGTGTAACCATTAATTAAGATAAAGGATGTTTTTATCATCATTCAACTCTTCATTGGCAGACTGTTTCGACCGCTGTTTATGTTGATACATGGCCTCATCAGCTTCATTTAGAACTTCTTGCAGACTCATAAAGGTACGCCTTGGTAATGAGAGACCAATTGCGACCGAGATATCGAATGATAATTGCTGATCGTGAGACGCGAATGGAACCACTTGAAGCTTGTCGAGTACATTGCGGACACTTTGTTTCTCGGCCTTTCCAACCAAAATAAACTCATCACCACCGATTCGATAGCAACGACCATTCCAAACCCTATCAATGTGTTCAGCGACTCTTTTCAATACCTGGTCTCCCACTTCATGGCCGTAGGTATCATTGATATGCTTAAAGCGATTAACGTCGAGGTAAATGACCGTTAAATCCGCATTCACACCACTTCTAAAGCGCTGATGCATAGAGCGGCGATTCTTTAAACGAGTCAGAGGGTCGGTATTTGATTGGCTATGCAAGTACAATGAAACAATCAACATAAAGCCGATAACCATGACAAAAAGGATGTGGCTTTTTCGAGAGAAAGCCTGCTCTGCTTGTAGCGTGGCACGCCAGTTCGGTTGATAATCGTAGCGCTCGATAATAGATGCAGTATCAAGCATTTTGATCGCGCGAGTAAACAGTGGGGCTAAGCTTGCCCCGACATCATTCTTAGCAAAACCAATCGCGATATCAGAACGATAGAAGCTGCCAATCATTTGGTCCTCTTCTAACGGTAATAAATCACTAGATTCACGAAGCTTTTTATTGAAGCTTGCCTGACTTGTCGCCATGTAATCGATCTCTCCACCTAGCAGGGCGGTATACATTTGTTGCGAGGTAGCAAAAGACTTTAGTTCTTTATTGGGTAACAGTTGCGCGAGCAGATCAGCATAAAAGTCATCTTTTAAGACACCGATATCTTCCACGATAAGTTCTGACACATTGCTATAAACGGCATCTTTGTACCCTTCCCGCTTGATCATGACCACTTCTGGAAAGTAATAAGGGTCACTAAATTCTGCAATTTGCTTTCTAGGCTCAGACACGATCAAAGGAGCAATAATATCGATCCGCTTAGCAACAAAGTCTTGGTACATGCTTTCCCACGTTTCATCAGCTGTGCTGACAACTTGGCACTTAAGAAGCAAAATCTCACACGCCTGTTTAACGACATCCGCACTAATGCCAGTCACTTGGCCATTGTTATGATACATCGCGTACTGTCCCACATGTTCAAGCTTCACTTTGTAGGTGCGATTGAGGTTTAAATTGCTGTCGATGACCGACTGGCGCAATGCTTGCTGACGAAGCTCGAACTGATATTGCTTTACTGATTGTCTCAGGCGCTTTTGTATTTCGGCGCTATGTATATAAGATTCTATGGATGTCAGTAAATCTCGGTGAACGTGCTTTGGCGCAATAATAGAGACAGGCTTAATAGACAGTTGATTGTTTAGCAACTGAGCATCATAGCCGGCTAGCAACATGGGTTTCAGTTGGTTAATCGCATCAACAATGCCATCGACTTTTTTTGCTTCGAGTAACGCTTTAGCCTGTTCGTGCCCAGTGTATTCAATCTGAGTAATATGCGGATAATTAATCTCGATAAGCTCGCCGTATATTGTCCCTTCAGGAATCCCAATGACATTCGCAGACTCTAAAGTGGCGTTGTGTGAACTGTATAGATAGGTAAACTCAATATTCGTTGGGCTAGAAAAGTCAAAATATTCGGCGCGTTCAGGAGTAAAAGTGACATTGGCAGCAAAGTCAGCTTGGCCATGCTTTACCGCAGAAAGAATATCACTAAAGCTTGGATAGTAAACATATTCAACCTGTAAACCGAAACGTTCAGAAACGGCGTCAAACAAGGTCCGTGTGACAAAGTCATCGGCTTCAATCCCTACTTTATAAGCAGTGCCACTCAGTGCAACTGGTGTAAACAGTACGCAAAAAATAAGCAGAGTCGTTCGCCAGATTAGGCCCATCTTGCCCATAAGTCCCTTTTGAATAGTTATATTTTTTCGATAACTTGCTCTTGAGATTAAAGCCCTAACCAACCTGTCCTGAGCGAATTTTAAGCAATTCTGACACAACAAGTTGCCTATGCCAAGCGTGTATATTTAGTCAATGCGATAGGCTATTTATATATCTTGATTTTCTTCCACGCTGCGCAGAATGTAGTCTGTCATCCAAGCCGTTCCTAACAAACAGATCCACACCACAAACACCGGGTTGGGGACTTCAATGCTAGGGGAGACCACCAATGCTGCGAACCCAACCGTGGGTAAAGTCCAACAAAGTAACTTGCTCCAACGAAAAGTTTGCAATTTAGACAAGCTTTCCATCGATGCCATGATTCCAGTGATACAAAGAGCAATCAAAGCCGCATAAGAGAGATCAGCTAACCATAGCGGTAAAATTAATCCAAGCGCCCACCAGCTGTGTGTGTTGGATGGTTTCCAGTGTGATGCCGCCCACCATATCACCGCGACAGCGCAAGTTTGAACTAAAGTCACGACTGGCTCTCCGGCGAGTTTCCCCCCCGCTTGAGTGACCATAATGCCGATTAGCAAGGTAGCAACAATCAATAAGCTAGTTAAAATCACACTTAGGCTACTTCGTCGCGAAAAGGCCACCATGAGTAACGGGAACAAGACCCATAAGCTAACAGAAAGTGTGATAGGCTGATGAGGAAGAGTGAGACCGTAGCTCGTCATTGCCGCCATTAATACTAGGCCGATAACACCACCCTGTGGGAAAATCCATAACGCAGGAATGACCAGCGCTAAAACCGGAATATCACCCTCGCTCAGGCTGATAGCTCGCGCACAGACGACAGCTAATAAAGTTGTCACTAAGAACTGAAATGTAGAAAATACCATGCCCTCTCCTTATCCACTCCTTGGAAACTTGTACTAGGACACGATCATTATGGACCAGTTTTTAATGCAAATCTTTGCAGTAATTCACCAAATTCCGTTAGGAAAAGTCTGTACTTATGGCGAGATCGCAAAACTAGCCGGTTACCCAGGTTACGCAAGGCACGTAGGTAAAGCACTGGGAAACCTTCCCCCAGACAGTAAACTGCCCTGGTTTCGCGTTATAAATAGCCAAGGTCGTATCTCGCTCAAAGGAGAAGATTTAGTCAGGCAACGTGAGGCTCTCATTGCAGAAGGAATAGAAGTGAGTATAGATGGGAAAGTGAAGCTAGCCCGATATCGATGGCAGCCATGACAAAGCTGCCAGCAAAGATAAGGAGTTAGTGACGCACACCCACTAGACGTAAGTCGACGTTGTCCGTTTTTGCAGAATCGGTGAGCACCGGATAAATAGTATCGGTGATAAAGCGAAGCTTGCCATTGACCTCAATACGAGCACTGACGCTATAACTATGGCGAGGATCTATTTTCGCCACATGGTAAGCAAGGTCAAACTCAAAAGGAGACTGGGCACCATTCGTTTCAAACCTATGTTTTGCTATGATTTTTGCTGGTGCATCTGCCAATGAGATATCTTGTAAAGTCACAGTAATCAACGAACCTTTTGGCAATGCAATTCGCTCTCTATAAGAGACGGTTCCGGTCACGCTTTCCACTTTATTTTGTGATTGTGCGGTTTCTGAAGATTGGCATCCTAGCAGCACTAACCCCAATATCGCTGTTGCGACTAGTGTGAATAACTTCTTCATAAGGCCTTCCTAACTGATTAGATGTGGGAGAATTATAAGTAGCCTTTATAGGCTTGTCATTGCAATTTGATGATTATTGACAAGACTTTAACTATGTTAAGTTTCAGATGACACTGGCGCTCGTGGAACCTTGAAAAACAAACAGCACCTCAAATCAAACAACTGTTTTATTTGTCACTAAACTGAGTAAAATGCCAAGCAGATACGAATCTTTAAGGTAGAGAAAATGAGTAAACCTCTGAGTGAATTGCTAGACTTGCTCCAATTAGAGAAGCTAGAAGAAGGCCTGTTCCGAGGTCAAAGTGAAAACCTAGGACTTCCGCAAGTCTATGGTGGTCAGGTGATTGGTCAAGCTCTGTCGGCAGCGCGTTACACAGTGGATGAAGATCGCACAGTACATTCATTTCACAGCTATTTCCTCTATCCTGGCGATCCAGAAAAACCGATTATCTATGATGTTGAAAACCTGCGCGATGGTCGCAGTTTTAGCACTCGCCGTGTGAAAGCCATTCAAAATGGTCGTCCCATTTTTTACCTTACCGCTTCTTATCATGGCGAAGCACCTGGATTTGAACATCAAAACACCATGCCGGAAATTCCAGGGCCAGAAAACTTTGCCTCAGAATCTGAACTTGCAGAGCGCATTGCTGACTTTTTGCCAGAAAAACTCAAGAAGACCTTCTGCGGCGAAAAACCAATTGAAATGCGCCCTGTAACCGTCGTGAACCCTCTTAAGCCAGAGAAAGTAGATCCTAAACAGTACCTGTGGATTCGCGCCAATGGTGATGTACCTGACAATCAACTGATTCATCAATATTTGCTTGGCTATGCCTCTGACTGGGGTTTCTTAGTGACCGCCCTACACCCTCATGGCGTTTCATTAATGACACCGAAATTCCAAGTCGCGACTATCGACCATTCAATTTGGTTCCATCGCCCATTTAAAATGGATGAATGGCTGCTTTATGTTATTGAGAGTCCAACAGCAAGCAATACCCGAGGTTTAGTACGCGGTGAAATCTATAACCGCAATGGTGATTTAGTCGCATCAGCAGTCCAAGAAGGTGTGATGCGATTCACTGGCTAACACAGAAACTGTCTACACTGGAGCCTCCATGCGGAGGCTTTGCTAATGAGAGTGTCCGTGAGAGCGTTCAACACCAAAACCACTAAAGCTTGAGTTAACGCTGCCCTTAAAGCAGTTAATCACCCAAGGAAAAGTATCGGTTACGTAGTAACCATACTGCCCATTGACTGTCATCCCATTGCATTCATCAAGATCGCCTAAACCCGCTGCGTATTCCCAGTCACCACGAAACTGACCATCATAATTGCTGCTGACAACGTTCCCGCCAACCACAGGGGCGGTGTAGCTTCCTACGTCGACACGCGCACCTGTTTTTAGGCGATAACTGGATACAGCCTTTCTTACCTGACTGGTCGAAGTATCTAAAAAACAACTGCCATAAATAGGGAAACCATCGGCAGCAAATCCAATCACCGGAGACACCTCTCCCCCCGCGCAATCTTGAACAAACATTGCGACAGGATTGCCATGGTAATGATACTCCCCTGTCGGCTGGACATGGGCATTGTGAATATCCGTGCCAAAGCCATTGAGTGACGACATAGGATCATACCGCCACGGGTTATTAATCTCACTTTGCCCACATCCTGTACGCTCATTACCAACGCCATAGCAAGCAGCGGCAAGTAAATCAACCTTCACACCATTAAGTAAGATGGCTTCAGAAGTTCCTAAACTCAATGCGGCAGTCGAACCTGCAAAGCTCGGCGAAGCACTAAATTCATAATAGGTCGATTGCTCTGAAACATTGGTTGCAAAAGAGGCAGAGGCATCATTAAAGTCATGGTTAGGAATCGCGTTAGATTGAATAATACAGTGGCTGCCACTGGAAGTGATCTGTGTTTGCCCAGTGTAAATCAACGAACGTTGAAGATCATTGACTGTGGAGAAGAAGGTGCCAAGATATTGCTGACAATCACCAGAAAGGTTCGTAAAAAAGAGATTGGTGATGTTGTTACCTGACACGGAAGGTGTCGAAGGTGAATCTCCTGATTCGTCACCTCCGTTACAGCCGGTTAATACTAACGCAGTGATAGTAGTCGCAAGTGTACTCATTGATGGTAGTGCTGACATTAGATTCATCCTTGTTATGTGTTCTTATCTAAAGATTAATCACACCTAGCACGATTTAAATGAGTTTTACCCGCCTTTACTCTGCCATACATTTCTTTACGTATGGCATATTGGCAATGCCGTTGTATATTTTAGTGGCTCCATGGCAAAGGTCGAAGTCACGTTAGAGATCCCTTCTACCGAATTGACCAGTTTCTTATAAAAATGATCAAAGCATTGCATGTCTTTGACCAATACTTTCATCATATAGTCGTACTCTCCAGCCATTCGGTAAAATTCCATCACTTCCGGAAACTGCGAAGCGGTCGAGACAAATTGGCTATACCACTCATGGGAATGGTCGCTCGTTTTAACTAGCACAAACGCGGTGAAGGAAAGATCAAGCTTCTCCGGATTTAACAATGCGACACGCTTTTGGATCACTCCTGCCTCTTCAAGCTTTTTCAGTCTTTTCCAACAAGGTGTGGTGGTTAGGTTAACCGCTTCAGCCAAATCGTTTAGCGACAAAGTCGCGTCATTTTGCAATAAATCAAGGATTTTGCGGTCGGTCTTATCTATTTCCATATCCAGATACGCCATATAAGAGAAAATATTTCTCCAAATAAAGCAAAATACAGTAAAAATAGCAAAGCTTTTCTCCATGCAAATAGGTAAATTAACCTCATAATGATTCTAAGGAGAAACCCTATGTGTACAGACCATAACTGGATTAATAACGCTGTTCGTAAAATTGAGGCTGATTATCAGCGTAGTGCCGATACCCACTTGATTAAGCTTGACCTACCCAGCATCGACGGCATTGATATCTATCTAAAAGATGAAAGTACGCATCCAACAGGTTCTCTTAAGCACCGCCTAGCTCGTTCACTATTCCTTTACGCAATTTGTAATGGCTGGGTCGGCCCAGAAACGACGATCATCGAATCATCGTCAGGCAGCACTGCTGTATCTGAAGCTTACTTTGCACGTTTGCTTGGCTTACCATTTATTGCCGTTATGCCAAAGTCCACGGCGCGCAAAAAAATCGAACAGATTGAATTCTATGGTGGTCAAGCGCATCTAGTAGACCGCTCAGATCAAATCTATGCAGAATCTCATCGCCTAGCTCAAGAGCTAAACGGTCACTACATGGATCAGTTTACTTACGCAGAGCGTGCCACAGATTGGCGCGGCAACAACAACATTGCAAACTCTATTTTCAGCCAAATGGAAATGGAAAATCACCCGGTACCGACATGGGTGGTGATGAGCCCGGGTACAGGCGGCACGTCCGCAACGATTGGCCGCTTCATTCGCTACCAGAAACATGACACTAAACTATGTGTTGTTGACCCAGAAAACTCAGTGTTCCACGATTTCTACAAAACGGGCAACAAGAACCTCACTGGAGACTGTGGCAGTAAAATTGAAGGGATCGGCCGCCCTCGCGTTGAGCCTAGCTTTATTCCTGGTGTCGTCGACGAGATGCGCACTATTCCAGACGCCGCTTCTGTGGCAACCGCACACTGGCTTGAGAAGATTCTTGGCCGCAAGGTTGGCGCTTCTACCGGAACAAACCTTTATGGTGTGCTTCAACTAGCAAGCGAAATGAAAGCACGCGGCGAAAAAGGCTCTATCGTAACTCTACTTTGTGACAGTGGTGAGCGTTATTTAGATACTTACTACAACGATGAGTGGGTAAAAGAGAATATTGGTGATACACAGCCTTTTACCTTTAAACTCGAAGAGTTCGAGGCAACAGGCCAAATTGGCTAACCGTCATATCTAACAAACTTAACCCGGCTTAAGAAATCAACCGCCACTCTATGAGTGGCGGTTTCGTATATAACAGACATTATTTTTTGTTTTGCCGCGCTTCAAACGCCGCCAGTTGCTCTGGTGTTGCTTTCGGTTGGTGGTTTTGTTTCCACTCGTCGTAAGTCATACCGTAAACACGCTCTCGTGCGTCATCGATATCCAGATCTAAACCTTGTGTCTCAGCTTCAGCTTTATACCACTTGCTAAAGCAATTACGACAAAATCCAGCCAAGATCATCAAGTCGATATTTTGCACGTCTTTATTATCATCAAGGTGGGTTAACAGCCGACGGAATACTGCTGCATCAAGCTTGTCTTGTTCTTCTTGGGTTAGGTTTTTGTATTTAAATTCAGCCACTTTACTTACCTTCTCATCGTTGTTTTTGTTCTGGGATTGTATCAGCCCACTTGGAAAAACCTCAATACAAAAACGCCCAAGCAAATTGCTCAGGCGTTTATTCAATGACATTACTGTTTAAGCTTGGATACCAACAATCAACCAAGGTGCGTTTGGTGTTGTTAGGTCACGCTCTAAGTGCCATACATCGGTAATATCTTCTTCGATACCTTCTACCGCATCACGGTACCGACCACTAAACTGTAGGCTTAGCTGAGCTTTGTTTGCATCGTAGTCTGCGCGAACAATTTCAGCATCAACGTACATAACATCCGTATGCTGTTCACCATCAAGTTTAGCGCGCTCTGACGTAAGGTCATCATACAAGCTAGGTGACACATATTCTTCAATCGTTTCAAGCTGGTTGTGGTTCCATGCACCTTGCAAAATTCGGTAGTGCTCGCGAGAACCATTAACGAATGCAGCTTGGTCGAAGCCCGGTGGGTAGTTGTGAGGAACGTCTGTTTGCGCACCGAAACCAAAGCCACCAGCTTGCGCTCCGCTATTTTGTGGTTGCTCAAAGTTGTGAACATTAGGCTGCTCAAACTTAGGAGCAGAACCGCCAAAGGCAGGCTGCTGGCGATTCTGATTCATACTACCTTGCTTAGCGCCAAGCATACCTCGCATCAGTTTAAAGATAACAAAGGCAATTAGACCCATAATGAGGATATCCATAAACTGGATACCTTCAAATGCACCGCCGAAGAAAGCAGCCAATAGGCCACCCGCAAGTAACCCACCGAGCAGACCGCCCATCAAGCCTTTCTTGCTTGAGCTTTGAGTTTTGCTGGTTTGTTCTTTACCAACCGTGTTGGTGTTTTTTTGTTGCTGTTTTGGCGCAGGCGCTGTTTTAAAGCTTTTACCAAATGATTTACCGCCACCAAACTTTTTCGCTTCTGCAATTGGCGTAATCGCCACAGAAACCATAAGTAAAGCAACAAGGGAAAAGAGTCGTTTCATATTCTTCCTTTGAGGATCCTATTAAGGTTATAAATTTATTCTTATCAATCTATATTAACCCTACTAGTCTTATAATCAAACCAAAACGTCTCCGACACATGTATCAGAATATTGCAATTTACCCTTACTGCAGTTGACGATATAGGTACTGGCTCATTAGAATATTGAACATTGTTCATTTTAGAATACTCATCATGGCCCGAAGAAACGATCATACGCGTGAAGAACTTATCGCGCTTACGCTTAACACTGTCAAAGAGTTTTTAGCAAGTAATACCTATCACGAGTTAAGCTTACGAAAGATTGCGACGATGATCGGCTATGTGCCAAGTACTCTGGTAAATGTCTTCGGCAGCTATAATCTGTTGCTTCTTCATGCCGTTGCCCAAACTCTCGACGAACTTTCGGAAGAGGCTAAAGCTGTAGTTTCCCAGTGCCAAGATCCTAAGTCAGCCTTATATGAACTGGCCTACTGCTATCATGATTTTGCTCTACGTCACCCACATCGCTGGCAGCTAATTTTCGAACATAATATGAATGGTGAGACCTTACCTGAGTGGCAAGCGGAGCGCATTGACTCAATGACCGGAATGTTGGAGCAACTTCTCCAGGTTTTAGCTCCAGAGCGAAGCCAAAAAGAAGTGCTACAAGCAAGCCGAGTACTTTGGTCTGGTGTACATGGGATCACGCTGTTAAGTGTCGATGATAAATTTTTTGCTGCAGAGCCGATTGAAGGAAAGGTGCTGATCGAAAACTTACTCTCTAATTACTTGAATAACTGGTAATCCCTTAATGTCGAATAGCCAAACTTCTTTACTAGGGCAAAAGCGATTTCTACCCTACTTCATTACCCAGTTTTTCGGTGCATTTAACGACAACATTTTTAAGAATGTCTTATTGTTATTTGTTGCTTTTGCCGGTGCTGGCGCATTACCTATCTCGAGCAACTTATTCATTAACTTAGCGGCAGGCTTATTCATTCTTCCTTTTTTCCTTTTCTCTGCCTCCGCTGGTGTTCTTGCTGATAAATATGAAAAATCCTGGTTCATTCGCAAAGTAAAGCTCGCCGAGATCGGTATCATGTGCCTTGGGGCAATTGGCTTTATTACCGAAAGCTATATCATTTTGCTGATCTTGCTGTTTTTGATGGGCACTCAGTCTGCGTTTTTTGGGCCTGTTAAATATGCGTTACTACCTCAACAGTTAAAAGCGAACGAACTCGTTCCGGGCAACGCCTTGGTAGAAACAGGGACATTTCTCGCGATTTTATTGGGAACACTTGGTGCAGGAGTGATCGCATCTGCCGAGCACGCTAATTATGTCGCCGCTGCTTGTGTGGTGCTGTTTGCCATATTTGGCTATATTTCTAGCCGCTCTATTCCTGAAGCCCCAGCGAGCGCACCCGACCTCAAATTCAAATGGCAGCCTATCAAGCAAACCAAACAAACCATCGCTATCGCCAAAGCAGACAGAACCATTTTCCGTGCACTGATGGCGATTAGCTGGTTCTGGTTTTTAGGCGCAGCCTACCTTACTCAATTCCCAAACTTCACCAAGTTGCACCTGAACGGCAGCGAGAGTGCCGTCTCTTTCTTGCTGGCGCTGTTTTCTGTTGGTATTGCAGTTGGTTCATTAGCTTGCGACAAGCTGTCTAACCATAGAATCGAAGTGGGTATTGTGCCACTAGGCAGCCTAGGAATTACCATCTTTGGCGCTTTGATGGCGACTTCTGTTCCTCAGCAACTCCCTGAGTTTGCTAGCTTTGCCGAGTTTGCGGCGCATAAGCCACTCTGGCCGGTATTTACCTACCTACTTCTGCTAGGAGCCTCTGGTGGTATCTTTATCGTACCTTTATACGCTTTAATGCAGCAGAGAGCCAAAGTAACGGAACGAGCGCAAGTCATTGCTGCCCTTAATATTTACAACTCACTGTTTATGGTTGGCAGTGCCGTTCTAGGCATTGTGTGTTTAACCATCATTGAACTCTCTATTCCTCAACTATTCTTGTTGTTGGCGGTGTTGAACCTCTTGGTCGCTGGCTACTTGTTTATGCAGGTCCCTATTTTTGTGGTGCGTTTTTTAACTTGGGTCATCACCCATACTATGTATCGAGTCAGCCATAAAAATACCCAGAACTTACCTGAGAAAAGCGGCGCACTGTTAGTCTGTAATCACGTCAGCTATATGGATGCGTTACTGCTGAGTGCGGTTTGTCCTAGATTGATTCGCTTTGTAATGGAAGAAGAATATGCAAACTTGCCACCACTCAAACGATTCTTACAACGCGCAGGCGTCATCCCGATCTCGGCAACCAACCGACGTTCGATCATTAGAGCTTTTAACGAGGTAGAGAAGGCGCTATCGGAAGGACACATTGTCTGTATCTTCCCTGAAGGTCACCTAACATCAGATGGGGAGATGAATCAATTTATGCGAGGTATGGATATTATTCTTAAGCGGAGTCCTGTCCCTGTCATTCCTATCGCATTAAAAGGGCTATGGGGCAGCTACTTTAGCCGCTATAAGGGCGCCGCATGTAAAGGGCTACCGACTCGATTCTGGTCCAGAATCGAAATTGACGTGGGCGAGCCTGTTGCTCCGGAAAACGCGTCCACAGAAGTGATGCACAGTAAAGTCGCAGCACTGCGAGGTGACTGGCGTTAACCCTATCATTCAAAAATCGAGCAAGCGTTAAGTTATTCTTAACGCTTGTTCAAATCAATCAGCTCTCTTTGCTACTTTAAGTCCGCTAGAATGCTTGCTCCTGTCTTCCCAACTTTACTATCCTCAGAAAATGAACAATATCAAAACTCAATTACCTTTTTGGCTTGCACTGTCTATTTGCTTCACTCCATTTGTGACTTCCCCTACAGCACTGGTTATTGGGTTTCTATTAGCTTCACTTGGCTTGGTTCCGACCCAATATAATCTCGCCAAACTGACCAAGAAATTGTTGGCGTACTCGATCGTAGGCTTAGGTTTCGGTATTCAATTTGAACAAGCGTTGGCCGTCACCTCTGACGGGATTGGCATCATTATCGCGACGATTGTTGGTACGTTAGTCATTGGCTGGTGGTTGGCGAAAGCGTTAGGGTTGAATAAAGAGACGGCGTATCTTATATCATCAGGAACGGCTATCTGTGGGGGCAGTGCCATCGCGGCGGTCTCTCCGGCAATTAAAGCCAACGACGAACAAATTGGTTTATCACTCGCGACGGTTTTTGTCTTAAACTCTATCGCGCTATTTATTTTCCCAGTGATTGGACATGCATTGAATCTTGATCAACATACGTTTGGTACATGGGCGGCAATTGCCATTCACGATACTTCTTCAGTAGTTGGTGCCGCTTCTGCCTATGGTGAGGAAGCACTCACTACAGCAACAACGCTTAAATTAGCGCGTGCGTTATGGATCATTCCTGTCGCCTTTATCAGTGCATTCCTATTTCGCAATGAGTCGAAAAAAATCACCATCCCTTACTTTATCTTGTTTTACTGCGTGGCTATTGCTGTGAGCGATTTGTTACCGCAATTTGAAGTCATTTATCAGGGAATTTTCGACATTGCGAAACGAGCGCTAGTGGTATGTTTGTTCCTAATCGGGTGCGGCATTTCTGTTGAGAAGCTAAAATCTTCCGGACCTAAGCCCCTGATGTTTGGTGTCACTCTGTGGATTTTAATCTCGACGACATCTTTAGCTTGGATCACTCTCACTTAAGCATCTTCGACATTCGGCTGTCGCTTTTTTCGCTTGCTCGTCTTTAAATCAAAGACAATGGCCAAAACCAACAAAAACGCAGAAAACTCAGCCAATGATCTCGCGAGACCTTCACTTTGGATAGCAACAACAATTTGTAAGATCACGGCGATCACAAGTACTGCTTTCATCATCCTTATACCCTAATCCTTAAATATCTAGAGACATTATGAGTTAGGGTTATAAGAATGCTAAATTCATATTTGGACTAAGACATTGCCAAATTAACTAAGTTGGCCCTCTAGCCACTGCTTTACTTTGTGCCTAGGTACTTTTATTCCGCTTTGCTGCAGTTCTTCCGGCATTTTGTAGTAAGCAATTGGCCATTTAAGTTTTATTAGCGAGTCTTTAAGATATTCTGCGATTTTTTGCTCATCAATCGTATCCGTTGTGGCAATAACGGCAATTGGCCTATGCCCAAACTCACTGTCTTCTATCGGAACAACGACTGACCGAGCAATAAATGGAATTCGATTCAGTACTTGTTCTATCTCTTCACAGTGAACGTTTTCACCGCCGGAGATAAACAAGTTGTCTGCGCGACCAATGATCTTCAGCTCTCGCCCAACCATTTCGCCAAGGTCTTTACTATCAAACCAACCCTGTTCGGTAATTGGCAATAGCTTCCCTTGTAGATAATAACCGGAGGCTAACGTCTCACCGCCAATATAAATTCTTTGGCCTTCAAGCCGAAGCTGACGCTTGGGTAGCAACTCACCAGCACTGTACTCGGCGTCAATTCGTTTTGCTGTCACGGTCGATGCAGCTTCTGTCATGCCATAACCAAGCCATGTTTCAATGCCGAGTTTTTCAGCTTGCTGACTGAGCGCTAAAGGCACATGACTGCCACCGAGTAAGACATGACTGAGTGACAACTTCATTTCATTGTCGAGAAGCCGCTTAAGTTGAGTGGAGACTAAAGAAGCGTGGGTGACGCCCTGAATATCTTGAGCCAAATCTCCCACGCCTATTTTGATTGTCGCTCCGCTACCCAACCAACGATAGATAATCGCAAGCCCTGACACATGGTACATGGGTAGGCTTAACAACCACAAATCACCTTGTTTAAAACAAAATCGCTCTAATAAGCCATAAGCAGAAGCCAAATGCTGTTTAGAGGTATGTACTACCGCCTTGGGTGCTCCCGTCGAACCAGAAGTAAATACTATAGAGGCCAACGCGTCAGCATTAAAAGAGACTTGCTTGGTTCGGTGGCCAGATAACTTCAACTCAATATTTTGGTAGGTGTTAAGGTGCGGAATGTTACTAGAGAGCCACACTTTAGCTTCATTAGGCCGCGCATATAAAGTGGTGAGTTTTTGTCGAAATTCTGTCTCTGTTTGCGGCATGGTTATCGCGCAAATTGCTTCTAATTCTAAGCAGGCGAGATAAACCAAAATCAGCTCAACACTGTTTTTTCCAACACATGTAAGCACACTTCCAGCGCCAACACCTTGGCTTGCTAGCGAGGCTGCCACTTGGTCAACTGCACTTTCAAGCTCCGCCCAAGTGTAACTTTGCTTGGGAGTATAGAGCGCATATAAAGATGGGCTCGATTGAGCCCATTGACGTAGAGGAGATAATTGACCCATTACGAACGCCAGATTAAAGCCTGATCAGACAAGCTTGCGACAGGCAGTTCACAACCCGGCCATGGAACTTCTAACTGCTGAGCAAATAGACCCACCGTATCAAGTCCCGGAACCTCATCTGGAAGTTGCCAGTGCGCGAGTCTTGCTAGCTGAGTTAAGCCTAGGCTCGACTCAATACTCGAACTAATTACCGCCTTGATCCCAAGCGTTTTCGCTTTGTCTATCAACTCAATGCAGCGTTCAACAGAGCCAATCAAAGTGGGTTTAACCACTATCGCTTTAGCCCCATTGAGATCTTGTAACTTAAACTCTTCTTTGCGGATAGCATGTTGCAGCGTTTCATCCCAAGCAATGGCAATGCCTGTATTGATGGCGAAAGAAAAGCTGTCTCCCGGAGACTGACAAGGCTCTTCGATAAAGGCGATGCGACCACGCAGCGATGGAGCAATCTTCTTAGCGAATTGCTGCGCTTTGTCTGCTGTCCACGCTCGATTTGCATCCAAACGCAAGGTCAAGTCTGGAATTGACTCTAAGAACAAGCTCACCAACATACCATCACGAATTGGCTCATATAGGCCGACTTTGATTTTCGCGACCTTTTCGCCTGTCATTGCATTGAGCTTAGGTAGTAACTCATCAGGGTCTCCCGAACACAGTGGGGCGGCTTGAAAGCAACCTTGTTGTGGAAGTTGCTTTTTCAGCTCTAAGCTAGCCATTGATAAGCCGAATGCGACTGATGGGTAAAGCTCATCAAAATTGAGTGTTTGGCCTTGCTGCCACAAAGCCAGTTGCTCAACCAATTGCGAGTAAACATCGTCCATCGTCTCAATACTAAAACCTGGCAACGGGGCAATTTCACCTCGACCTATTTCACCATCAAGAGTTAGCTCAACGACAAATCCTTCTCTCTGCTTGAGCTTTTGGTCACGCAGTATCACGCCACTGTCCATCGGCAAATCATAGCGATACAGTTTGGCTGATCTCATAGCAATATCCCTTTTTCAATTAATAGATAATAGTCAAGTTGTAGATAGGTTTCTAAGCCAGAATGCAGATAGCGAGAAGAAGACGCGGAGTTTATAAGCATAAATGAGCATCTTCGACAACACTATCGCAATTCTGGCAACGAAAGCGATGACAACTTAGGGATTGCGTGGGAACTTATTAAAGTCTGGACGACGCTTCTCATTAAACGCATTACGACCTTCTTGGCCTTCTTCCGTCATGTAGAACATCATGGTTGCGTTACCCGCCAGCTCCTGAAGACCCGCTTGGCCGTCACAGTCGGCATTTAGCGCCGCTTTCAAACAGCGTAGTGCCATAGGACTGTGCTGAAGTGTTTCACGACACCAGCGAACGGTTTCTTTCTCTAGTTGTTCAACAGGAACAACCGTGTTGACCAGCCCCATATCGAGCGCTTCTTGCGCATCATAGAATCGACATAGGAACCAAATTTCACGCGCTTTCTTTTGGCCGACGATACGCGCCATGTAAGAAGCGCCCCAACCACCATCAAATGAGCCAACTTTAGGCCCTGTTTGGCCAAATTGTGCATTTTCAGCCGCAATGGTTAAGTCACACATCATATGTAGAACGTGACCGCCACCCACTGCCCAACCAGCAACAGATGCAATCACCGGTTTTGGACATGTACGAATTTGACGTTGGAAATCAAGAACATTTAAATGGTGGGTACCTGAGTCATCTTGGTAGCCGCCGTAGTCGCCACGAATCTTTTGGTCGCCACCCGAGCAGAACGCTTTCTCACCTAAGCCTGTTAGGATGATAACGCCAACCCCTTCATCGTAACGCGCGTCTGCCAACGCATTGATCATCTCTTTAACGGTTTGAGGGCGAAAAGCGTTACGTACTTGAGGACGAGCGATAGTGATCTTAGCGATACCATCTTCGGATTTGTGGTACTGAATATCTTCATATTCACCTGTGCAGTCATTCCAGTTAACTGGAGCGTATAATTCTTCTTCTGAGATACCGACTGTTTTTGCCATGGTGATTCCTAGTTTGTTTACTTATCGGCTCAACTGAATACCTAGCGAGAGGCATTTAGCTGAGTTTTAACAATCGTTGCGAAAGCTTGTGGCTGTTCAACATGAACATTGTGCCCTGCCCCTGCAACCTGGCTAAAAGACAAACCGCTTTGTTTGGCCAACTGACTAAACTTATTGTCTTTATCGCCACATATATAATGAGTCTCGACATCCGACTGTTTCAGAGCATCGAGTAAATAATCTTGCTTAGCGAGCGATGTCGCTTCTAGCATGTTCGCTACCGGAGAGCCTAGATTAGCACTGCGTTTATTAATCAGTTTTTGTCTTTGCTCATGATTTAGCGAACTAAATACGGGCTGCTGATACCAGTCGCGCAATACCTGTTCAATAGGCTCATTGCGAAAACGATTTGCCCACTGGTTATCACTTTGCCATCTTTGCTGCTTCTCTGCTTCGCTCTTCAATCCGAAGTTGCCACCTTCGACAATAAGTGACTGAATATTCAGAGAAGAAAAGTAACTATTCGCCACTCCGGCCATTGCGATACGACCGCCCATCGAGTAGCCAACCAATACTATAGGCTGATGTGGCGTCACATGGGTAAGAAGAGTGTCAGATATTTGATCGCAGCAGTGTCTAAAATTGCAACAAGATTCTAACGCACTGAATCCATGTCCCGGTAAATCGAGTGAAATAGTAGGAAAGTGGGATAAATAGACTTGAGTGGCTTGCCAATCCAAACCAGAACCGAGCAAACCGTGTAATAAAACAATGGTTGGGCTCGCTTGGTTTAGATTTGAACTTGAACGACTATAAAGCATGAACTTGTTGGATAAATTCTTTTAACTGAGATGATGCCTGATCAGGAGGTGTTTGCACTTCAATAAGCAATGCACCTTGACCACTGACTAAGTGGTCATTCACTAACTGCTGATAATGGGCCAAAGTTTCAGGCTTGCTGTAGCCAAGCTTGAACTGTTTTGCCGCAAACTCAAAATCATAGCCGTGCGGCATTTTATAGAGTGATTGTTTCTGCTGTGCTGGGACAGGTAGTAAATCAAAAATTGCACCACCATCGTTGTTGGTCACCACAACCACTACCGGTGTGTTTTCATGGGTGAGTAGCGCAAGCGAATTAACATCATAAAGCAAAGAGGTATCACCGATATAAAGCACAATCGGCGCTTTATTGGCACGCACGACCCCAGAAGCGGTCGCAATTAATCCATCAATTCCCGACGCTCCGCGATTGCTGTAAACAGCGTAGCCGTCATGGCTGCTAAACATATCCACCAAACGCACAAACAAGCTATTGCCTAGAAACACCTGCGCTTGGGTCGGCAACTGATTCACGCTTAGCGCCAGCGCTATTTCATCTAATTGAGAATCGGTATTGAGATGAAGTGCAGCTAAGCTTGCAACCTGTTGAGACAGCTCAGTAAGCTCATTGGCCCACCCCGATTTACTGCTCATTAACGGTGGCAAAGACTCGATACAGATATGCAGCCAAGGCTCAATTTCCGCGATATGATGAGTTTGCATTAAGTGCGCTTGGTTGTTTCTATCTGTACTTGGAGACAGATAATGATAGTCAGCGCCAAACTGTTCGACCTGCTGGCTAAGCCACTGGTTCAAACGCTTTGAAACAATTCTTGAGCCAATTTGCACAACTAACTCGCACTGATTGAGTGGCTCAGAACGTAGAGGATTTTGCAGCCACAAATCATAATGAGCCCAAGCAGAGCTGACTCCCGATTGAGGATCGCATAAGAGAGGCCAGCCCAATTTCTCGGCTAACTGCTTGACCAGTCGTGCTTCACTCAGCGTGACGCTGCCTAGCACAATCGCCCCTTTCTTATCAGCAAAATCGCTAACATTCAGCTGGGGTTTGCTAAAGTCAGACAGCTGATGAGTATAGGTGACATGGCCCTTCCACCAGCGCGAAACAGAATCAAGATAGCCTTGATAGATAGATTTAGCTTGAGTGCTATACAAAGGCTCTGGGAATGGACAATTGATATGTACCGCGCCCCCCAATTTCGCTTGGCTGTGCATCACTTTATCTAGCGATGTTAGCAGCCACTTCAAAGGAGTGGTCAAAGCAGGGCTTGGAAGTTCGAGCGCTTCGTTAACATGAGAGGAGAAGATGCCCGACTGATTGATGGCTTGATTGGCACCGCAGTCTATCAATTCCACTGGTCTGTCAGCAGTTAATACCACGAGCTTTTCGCCTGTAAGCTTCGCTTCTGCAATCGCGGGCAATAAGTTTGCCACTGCCGTACCCGAGGTCACCACAATCGCTACCGGTTTATTGCTAGCTTTCGCGATTCCTAGCGCAAGAAAGCCTAGACCACGCTCGTCGAAATGGGTGTGCAGTGTGAGGTTAGGGTTTTCAGCCGCTTCTAAAGTCAATGGTGTTGAGCGGGACCCTGGAGCAATGCACACTTCACTCACACCAAAGCGCGATAACTCTTCAAAAATGGCTTGGCACCAAATGCGATTGACAACCGCTTGTTCAATTGAGTATGGACTGCCACTCATTTATGAAGCCACTCCCAGTGGAGGATTATCTGAAATCAAAGACAGCAACGTTGACATCTTTTTGTCTAGTTCTTGCCATTCATGCTCCGCTACTGACCCTGGCACAATGCCCGCACCCGCAAATAGCTGCACTTGGTCGTTGAGCACCAAGGCACTACGGATGGCAACACAAAACTCGGCACTTTTCTGGCTGATAAAACCCATCGACCCTGCATACCAACCACGAGCGAAAGGTTCATTCTCTTGGATGAACGCCATAGATTCTTCGCGAGGCAACCCCGCTACCGCGGCTGTGGGTTGTAATGCGCTCAGTAACTGGACCCCATTGACTCCTTTATAGAGGTGGGCATGAATGCTGCGCTTTAAGTGCTGGACTTTGCGTAAGCGTACTAGCCTCGCTTCTTGCTCGACTTCAACATGTTCAGAGTGCGGGGTTAAACGGTCAATAATGTCGTCGACCACATATTGGTTTTCATTGAGATTCTTTACATCATTAGACAGCCAGTTGGCTAATTCCATATCTTGGCTCGCATTGCTCCCGCGCCCTATCGTACCTGCTAGGGCTTCGGTATAAAGCTCTTGCCCTTGGCGAGCATACAGACGCTCTGGCGTAGAACCCAAAAAGCTGTGTTTCTTATCTAACGAGAGCAAAAAGTGAAAGCTGTGATGATTTTGCAGATAGCTCGCTTTCAATAGTTGAGATGCGCAAAGCGGCCTGTCTAGGTTCACCTCCGTTTTACGCGCTAGCACCACTTTCTTAAATTCATCGTTTTTAATACCAGTGAGCACTTTATCAACCAACTGTGACCATTGCTCTTTTTCTGGAGTATGTTGAATCGTTTCTATATGTGAAGAGACTGGCAGTATCGGTGAGACTTCTAGCTGCAGCTTATACAAACTTGCCAAAGTGCGATGCTTTTCCGCATTGAGATTCACCGCCAGTGACCATCGCTCATCAAAACGAATCAGCTCAATTTGCGGTAGAAAGAAAAATGAGGACATGCAACGACGGTTCTTACCCGTATGCCCATCAAAGGAACGGCCTCCCCATATGCGCTGATCTTCGGCCAAAATCGTATAAGCAGGGGCTGGCTCAACAAAAGTATGCAGTTGACCAAGCGCCACGACCTCTTCTCGGGTATCGCGTGATTGCCAGTAAAACTTGGGGAATAGTGGCTGCGCTTCCAACCAGTCGATAAATGCAAAGTCAGGTTTTTCCTCAAGAACTTGAACCAGACGGTTTACACCATCTTCTGCTTCCTTTACGCGTTCGATAAGTTCAGTTACGGCTTGATGAAAGTATGACAAATCAGCCTCGTATGCATGGGGACTATTATTTCATTATATGTCGCTACTCTATTTATAGACCTTACTCAAATCAAGGTTGAAACCAATGTTTTGCAAAATCCTGTGATAACGGGCGTGCTACAGGCCTTTAAATGTTGTTATCTAATCAGATTTTTATTCTAAAGAAGCTCTTTTTAAGGTACTTTAATAAAGAAATTCAATATTATTTAGGTTTTAACCAATGCAAAATATCGGGATGTCGTCAAAACTCGACAATGTCTGCTATGACATTAGGGGTCCTGTACTCAAACATGCTAAGCGCATGGAGGAAGAGGGGCATAAAATACTGAAGCTAAACATCGGTAACCCCGCCCCATTTGGCTTCGACGCCCCTGACGAAATTCTGGTTGATGTAATCCGTAACCTGCCAACCTCTCAAGGTTACTGCGATTCAAAAGGCATTTACTCGGCTCGTAAAGCGGTGGTTCAACACTATCAACGTAAAGGTATCCGCTCTCTTGATGTCGAAGACGTATACGTGGGTAACGGTGCATCAGAGTTAATTGTAATGGCCATGCAAGCCTTGCTAAATAATGGCGACGAAATGCTTGTCCCTGCACCAGACTACCCACTCTGGACCGCGTCGGTTGCCTTATCCGGTGGTAAAGCCGTTCACTATATGTGTGATGAAGAAGCCGATTGGTATCCAGACCTAGACGATATTAAAAGCAAGATCACGCCAAAAACTCGCGGCATTGTGCTGATCAACCCAAACAACCCAACAGGAGCGGTCTATAGCCGGGATTTTTTGCTTGAAGTGATTGAAATTGCTCGCCAGCACAAGCTGATCATTTTCGCTGACGAAATTTACGATAAGGTACTTTATGATGGTGCCACGCACACATCAGTTGCAACCTTAACGGAAGATGTACTTGTGGTCACTTTTAACGGCCTGTCAAAAGCCTACCGTGTTTGTGGTTTCCGTGGCGGCTGGATGTTCTTGACCGGACCTAAGCATCAAGCTCAAGGGTACATCAACGGTCTAGATATGCTTTCGTCGATGCGCTTGTGTGCTAATGTGCCGATGCAGCATGCCATTCAAACGGCGCTAGGTGGCTATCAAAGTATCAACGAACTGATCTTGCCTGGTGGGCGTTTATTAGAGCAGAGAGACAAAGCTTTTGAGCTGATTAATCAAATTCCTGGCGTCTCTTGTGTTAAGCCAAAAGGGGCAATGTACCTATTCCCGAAAATCGATACCAAGATGTACAACATCAAAGACGATCAAAAGATGGTGCTCGATTTCTTAATTCAAGAGAAAGTGCTGCTTGTTCAAGGTACAGGTTTTAATTGGCCAAAACCGGACCACTTCCGTATTGTGACTTTGCCTCACGTTGAAGATCTGGAAATGGCAATTGGCCGCTTTGAACGCTTCTTATCAACCTATAGTCAGTAGTAATTAGCGCTGAACTTTCATATGCTTAAAGGACACTCACCGAGTGTCCTTTTTTGTTTAGGGGGGTACAAATGCCAAACACCAATCCAAAGGAAAGCCACTTTTTTGCTCACTTGGCTCGCATGAAGCTGATCCAGCGTTGGCCGTTAATGCGCTCAGTGTCGACCGAGAACATCTCTGAGCATAGCTTACAAGTCGCGTTTGTTGCTCACGCTTTAGCCTTAATCAAAAATAAAAAATATGGCGGGAACTTAAACCCTGAAAGAATCGCAATTCTCGGTATGTATCACGATACCAGTGAAGTCTTAACGGGTGACTTACCGACTCCAGTCAAATATTACAACCCAGAGATCGCTAAAGAGTACAAAAAGATTGAAGCAGCAGCAGAGCAAAAGTTGCTCTCTATGCTGCCAGAAGAGTTTCGAGACGATTTTGCCCCCTATCTAGTCTCTCAGTCTGCTCACACAGATGATGCAACAATCGTTAAACAAGCAGATACCATCTGTGCCTATTTGAAATGTCTAGAAGAGCTGAGTGCGGGAAACCACGAATATGCACTCGCCAAAAAGCGTCTCGATATTACTTTGCAAGAGCGCCGAACACCGGAAATGGATTATTTCCTTAATACCTTTGCGCCTAGCTTTGAACTATCGCTAGATGAGATTAGTTAGTACGTGGATACTCTTTATGGAAAGCGTCAAGCAAGTAATCAATGAACACTTTTTTGCGCTTTGGCATTAACTGCCTATCGGCATACACTAGGCTAACGCTCACTTCCGGCATAATGTAATCAGGCAAAAGTCGCACTAACCCGCCACTCTTAAGGTGCTCTAAACAAATAAATTCTGGCAAAACAGATATCCCTAATCCATCAATACATGCGTTCAAACACGACGTGATGCTATTCACTCTAAGCTGATACGGTAAGTCAATTTGATAGGATACGTCTTCTAAGCCAAGGTGCCATTTAGGAAAACGGGCACCTTTATTGAACACTTCAACAAGCTGATGGGGCGGTTTCAGATCATGATGGCTATTAATCTGGCCAAACTTTTCAATGTACTTAGGGCTAGCAACCAAAATACGTTTTGAAGAGGCAAGATACCTTGATACCAAGCTTGAATCAGCCAATTCACCAATTTGCGCATAAAGGTCGATACCCTCTGCAATGATATCCACTTCTCGGTTGGTTAACTCAAAGTTTACAGTCACACAAGGATGGTCTGCTAAAAACTGATGAATGTGCTTCCTTAATACGTGCTGGCCCAGTTCAACAGGAAACACGACATTCAGCGGACCTCTAATCAAATCTTGATTGGCACTCACTTCAAGCTCGGCTTGGTTAAGAAGCTCAAGCATTTGCTGGCTAGATTGATAAAAGCGTTCTCCCTCAGGAGTTATCACTAAGCTACGGGTTGAACGAGTGATCAACCTCACACCTAAGTGCTGTTCTAACTCGGCTAGCTTTCGACTGACCGTTGACTTAGTCATACTCAACGACTCTGCTGCCTGGGTAAAACTTCCGCACTCAACCACTTGTACAAACACCTTTATCGCGTTTAAGTCCAACGACTATTCCCTCCTAGCATTAGATCAATCTGTGCAACAGTGTTTTCATTTTTTCCTATCTTATCAACCAATCCATTTCCTTTACAATTTGTTATATCCTACTTCCGCAACGAGAATCACCATGACCAAAAACCACAACGCCCCAGACAAGCCGCGCAAGCGTAAGAAGGCCCCTTTAATTGCAACAGCGATCATGCTCTCGCTTGGCTTGCTAGGCGGTGGTTACTGGCTCACTTACGGTCAGTATTTTGAGTCTACCGATAACGCTTACTTACAAGGCGACATCACCAGTATCAGCCCAAAGGTTTCTGGCTATATTGCTAAGTCTTACATTACAGATAACCAGGCGGTAAAACAGGGCGACCTTTTGGTGCAAATTGATGACCGCGACTTTCAAGCGGCATTAGAGCAGGCCAAAGCTCACCTTGTCGTTACCGAGGCAAGTGAAGGCAATCTCGTTGCTCAACAAAAGTTACAACGCAGCCAAATTCATCAAGCGGAAAGCCGTGTTGATTCCGCACAAGCCGAATATGACCGTGCCGTTCAACAAGTAGCACGTTCCCGCAGCCTATTAAAGCGTAACTACGCTTCTCAAGATGAAGTCGACAGCATGCTCGCTCAGCAAAAGGTCACTATGGCAGCACTCGAAGAAGCCAAGGCGAGCTTAGTGGCAGCAAACGATCAACTCAATGTCATCGCCAGCGAAATTGAGCAAGCACGAGCTTCGGTCATAGAAGCGCAAGCTGGGCTAAAACAAGCCCAATTAAATCTAGACTACACCAAAGTTTACGCCCCAGCTGACGGCATTATAGGCAAACGCAGTGTCCGTGAAGGTCTGCTAGTTCAGGCTGGCGCACCTTTGATGAGCTTGGTGCCTAATAACGCAGTATGGATAGAAGCCAACTTCAAAGAGACCCAGCTCAGTGGTATTCGTAAAGGTCAAAAAGTCGCTGTAGAACTTGATGCTTTCCCTGGGAAGTCGCTTGAAGGGGTTGTCGATAGTTTTTCTCCAGCCACTGGTGCTAAGTTCGCTCTACTCCCCCCTGAGAATGCGACAGGCAACTTCACTAAAATCGTCCAACGTGTGCCAGTTAAGATCATCATCCCTGATGCCAAAGAGTTAAAAGGGCGCTTACTCCCTGGTTTGTCTGTAATTGCCACTATTGATACCCGAGGCTAATCATGGCAAATACTGCTGTTAGCCCAATGATTGAAGAGCAACAAGTCCCAACTCGTCACTGGATAGCTCTGTTTGGTGGTCTTATCGGTGCATTTATGGCGATCTTAGATATCCAGATCACCAACTCTTCACTGAAAGACATTCAGGGAGCGCTCTCTGCGACCTTAGATGAAAGCTCCTGGATTTCGACGTCCTATCTTGTGGCTGAAATGATCGCGATTCCACTCAGTGGCTGGTTATCAAAAGCGTTGGGGAAACGTCGTTATCTGACTTGGACTACCGCGATTTTTACCCTCTCATCGCTGTTATGTTCCTTCTCGTGGAACATGACCTCGATGATCGTATTCCGCGCAATGCAAGGCTTTAGTGGTGGTGCTTTGATCCCCCTAGCCTTTTCATTGGTCATACAGCTTTTGCCCCTCAATAAACGGGCAGTAGGCATGGCTTTATTTGGTGTTACTGCAACCTTTGCCCCATCTATCGGCCCTACTTTTGGTGGTTGGTTGACGGAAAACTTATCTTGGCACTACATCTTCTATATCAATATTCCACCCGCTTTCTTAGTCATCGCTATGATTCGCTACGGTTTAGACGACGAGCCACTGCAATTAGCCTCGCTGAAAAGGGCCGATTGGTTTGGTATTGCGACGATGGCACTTGGCTTGGGTTGCTTAGAAGTGGTACTTGAAGAAGGCAATCGTGAAGAGTGGTTCAGCTCTCGTTTTATTATCACCTTAAGCATCATTTCCGCGGTGAGTTTGGTCTATTTTGTGATTAACGAATTGCAACACAAAAAACCATTAGTTAACTTGCGACTGTTACGTGATGGGCAGTTTGCCATGTCTTGTCTTGCTTATCTGATCCTTGGGATGGCATTGTTAGGCTCCATCTATGTACTGCCGATGTATCTGACTCAGATTCAGCAATATAACGCGATGGAGATTGGTGAAGTCTTAATGTGGATGGGTTTTCCGCAGTTGCTGATTTTTCCGCTCGTCCCTAAGCTTATCCAGATCATTAAGCCTAAATACTTGGTCACCTTTGGCTTTGCGATGTTTGGCTTAAGTTGTTACGTCAATACCCATATGACGGTTGATTTTGGTGGTCAGCAACTGATTTTATCTATGGTACTACGCGCCATTGGCAGCCCATTTATTATGGTGCCGCTGTCTTTAGTCGCAATGAAAAACATCGCCAAGCACGATACGCCTGACGCTTCGACCTTAACTAACGTTATGCGCAATCTAGGAGGAGCTTTCAGCATCGCTGTAATCGCCACGCTACTTGATAACAAAACGCGCGAGCACCTGTCTCATATTAAAGAGTCTCTACCCACTGTTAGTCAACTGGGCTGGGAAACCCTTCATCAACAGCAAAGCTTCTTTATCCAAGCGGGTAGCGATGCCGCAACAGCAATGCAGCAAGCTCAAGCCAGTTTGGTTGCTACAATGCAAAGAGATGCGGCGATTATGGCCTACAACGATGTGTTCTTGATGATGACTGGCTTTCTTGCTGTCGCTGCGATGCTTATTCTTACTATGCGTGACTAGCCTTGCAGTCGCTAGCGTATGCGTGTACGGTAAGAAAAAACAGGGGATGCAGCCTATGACGTTTAAAATCAGCGATTTATGGCATGAACGCCACGATGATGAACACAAGATTCGTCGCGATGACCATCGCAGCCCATATCAAAGAGATCGTGCGCGCATCCTGCACTCTGCTGCGTTTCGCCGCTTGCAGGCTAAAACTCAAGTGCATGGCAATAGCTTTGACGACTTCCACCGTACTCGCCTAACTCACTCACTTGAAGCCGCCCAGTTAGGTACGGGAATTGTTGCGCAACTTAAAAAGAAACAATCTGAGTTTAGGGATTTGCTACCCAGTGACAGCCTGATCGACTCTTTATGTCTTGCCCATGATATAGGTCACCCGCCATATGGTCACGGCGGTGAAGTCGCACTCAACTATATGATGCGTGAGCATGGTGGCTTTGAAGGTAATGCCCAAACCTTTCGCATCGTTACCAAACTAGAGCCTTACACCGAACAGTTCGGGATGAACCTCACTCGTCGCACTTTACTCGGACTCATCAAGTACCCTGCCATGATTAGCCAAACGCGCGCTGTTCATGTACCCGAAAGTGTTTCTCACCAACGCAAACTAAGAGCAAAAGACTGGTCACCCGCTAAAGGGCTGTATGACTGTGATAAAGCGCTGTTTGACTGGGTAGTAGAACCATTGAGTGAACAAGATAAATTGCTGTTCAGCCAGATGCGTGAAGAGAATATCAACGACAAGCAGCATAGCAAAACGCGCTATAAATCGATTGATTGCTCGATAATGGAACTGGCAGATGATATCGCTTATGGGGTACACGATCTTGAAGATGCCATAGTACTGGGTATGGTTAACCGCCACCAGTGGATTGAAGGTGCTTCTAGCCATTTATCTGAGTGTGGCGATGCTTGGTTTGAAAAGCATATTGCTTCGATCACTGAGATGCTCTTTTCGGGCACTCATTTTCAACGCAAAGATGCAATCGGCGGTATGGTAAACGCACTACTGACCAGTATTTCGATTAAACCAATTGATGCCCCTTTCCAGAGCGAACTCCTGGCCTTTAATGCCGTACTTGAGCCTAGCATGGCCAAAGCGCTTGATGTGTTGAAAAAATTCGTTAGCGACTATGTGATTCAAGTCCCCCACGTTCAAGTGGTAGAGTACAAAGGTCAGCAGATCATTATGGATATCTTCGAAGCACTCAGTGCAGACCCCGAGCGGTTGCTACCAATTAATGTGCGTCAGGAATGGTTGGAAAAAGAGACCAACAGCGGCGGATTCCGAGTCATCGCTGACTACATCTCTTCAATGACCGATGGACATGCCCAAAGACTCCACCAACAGCTGTTTTCATCCCATTAAAGATTAGTCAGGCGCTGAGTTAGGCGCCTGATTGCTTTACCCGTTAACAAGCAGAGCTTATGAACTCGCCCAACCTTTCTCTAAGTTTTTGCTTGTCTGCATCACTAATAAAGCTGGCGGAAATAGCATTGCGAGTAAATTTAGCCAACTCTTCATTGGTGAGTGAATGGGCCTCGGCTACTGCTAAAAAATTATCCGTCATATAACCGCCAAAGTACGCAGGATCATCAGAGTTAATGGTGACACAAATGCCTCGTCTTAATAATTCAACGATATTATGTTGACGCATCTCCTCAAATACCTTGAGCTTAGTATTAGACAGCGGACACACCGTCAGTGGCATCTGACTTTGTGCTAAAGCGTGCAGCAAGTTTTCGTCGTCTGAACATCTTACACCGTGATCGATACGGCTCACCTTTAATAACTCTAAACTGTCGTAGATATTGCTTACCGGACCTTCTTCTCCTGCATGAGCCACGGTTAAGAACCCTTCTTCTAATGCCTTGGCAAATACGCGAGCAAATTTCTCTGGCGGATGACCTAATTCTGACGAATCCAATCCAACCGCAACAATCTTGTCTTTGTGTTCCAGTGCCTGAAACAGGGTGTCAAATGCACTCTCTTCGTCTAAGTGACGCAAAAAACACATGATGATTTGGCTGGTTATACCAAGCTGCTTACGGCCATCTTCTAATGCGCGGTGAATACCATTAATCACAGTATCAAAAGCAATTCCTCTATCAGTATGAGTTTGCGGGTCGAAGAAGATTTCGCTGTGAATGACATTGTCTTGCTGACAACGTAATAAGTAGGCCCAAGTCAGATCGTAGAAGTCCTGCTCATGTATAAGAACATTCGCACCTTGATAATAGATATCGAGAAAAGATTGTAGATTGGTAAATTGGTACGCGGCGGTTACTTCTTCTGGCGTGGTAAAAGGCAAAGAGATCTGATTACGCTGAGCGAGTTCAAACATCATCTCCGGTTCAAGCGAACCTTCAATATGTAAATGCAATTCAACTTTAGGTAATTGTTGAATAAAACGGGATTGGTTCATGCTTGTCTCTCCATTCGTATAGATTGAGTTCTATACCCCAAATAGTTGTAGTGGCAGCTAGATGAAAAATCAGTAACGCTGCAGCTTCAAATATCCAAGGTAAAACAAGCACTTTTCTCTAGAAAATTTTAAGACATACAAAGAGAAAAGCGCCGTGCACTTAACTCTTCGTAATCTGAAATTTTCGGTTTCAGGTAGAGACTCCCACACCTTATCAGCGGGATTATACGAAGCATCGCCCAGCTAAGCTAAACGATTGCGCGGCATTGTACTTGGTTGAATCCATCCCATCAATTATCTGAACATTAAATAGATGGTACTGGTACTAAAGTACTGATTAACAACATCGCACTTGGATCAAGTTTAGTTGCTAAATTAAAGTTTGCCGCTTATTGCTCTTGTGTTTGTCGTTATGAACGGTAGTTCTTTTCAAACACACCCGGTGGCATTTGCTGAATTTGAAACTCAACCATTTGATTAAATGCATCAATCAACGCAGAAAAATCTCTGTCAGGTTCGAGTAGCGTTAAAATATGATAGCCTGCTTCAACCGTCGAGAGGCTGTTGTCGCTCGGTGCTTTGCGAATGCGGTAGTTGCCTTGTAAGTCATCAGGTAAGTGGATAAGCGGTAAGCGGTGCAAGTTTGTTGATAACTGCCACATCTTGTAAGCTTTCTTCCAAGTTCCATCTAATAAGATCACCCGCACCTTTTGCTGAGTCGATAACTTTGCGGCGACTTCGCTATGGCTAAGGGAACCGTCTCCTGGATAAAGCACAAAGTGGTGGTAACTGTTGTCACTGAGCAGCCTGTTCAACTCATCGTGAGTAGAAAAATCTTCTCCTTCAAAGCAATAGCTGTTCGCCAATGACAACTTTAATATTCTCGCAGTGCCCATCGGCCTATTGGTTTCACTGTGATGTTGTAGGATGACCAACTCAACATTCGATGTTAGGCTTTGTATCCACTCACAAATACAAGCTTTGAGTGATTTTCCACATTGAGAACAGTATCGGGACATAGTGTGCGCTTATTATTTCTGTTAATCGCTATCAGCTTAGTTTGTCTAGGCCTTCAATTCGAACCTTTAGCCTCGCAAGTCAATTGGCATCGCGACTTTATTCTTGAAGGTCAGTGGTGGCGAATCCTAACAGGAAATTTCACTCATACCAACTTCGCCCACTTGGGAATGAACCTAGCCGGGCTGTGGGTGATCAGCTACATCTTTAAGCCGTCTCCCAGATTACTTCTGCTGTGCCTAGTGACTATTAGCCTCGCTGTTGGGGTTCTTAATTTCCTCAGCAGTATGAATGGCTATGTTGGTCTTTCTGGTGCCTTACACGGTTTATTTGCTTACTTTGCCCTGCTAGAAGCGTTGAATGGCAGAAAAAGTAGTTGGCTGCTGGTGGTTGGCGTGATGGCTAAAGTCGCCTGGGAATTGACCATGGGTGCTTCAAGCTCCACTAGCGAATTAATCAACGCCCGTGTTGCAGTAGAATCACATCTATTTGGTATGCTTTCTGGCTTTATCTTTGCTGCCTTACATTTTTTCACTCGCCGTCAGTGGCTAGCAAATAAATAATTAGGTTGATGTTATAGGCTAAAGGGCGCAGAATGGCGCCCTTTTTCTCGTCGAATTAATTTGCCGAGAGTCACTTTACACAGAGAACAATATATGGGTTTTACCTCTTTAGGCCTTTCTGCCCCACTCCTCAAAGCTATTGAAGAACAAGGCTATGACACACCGTCTCCAATTCAGGAGCAAGCAATTCCTGCAGTATTAGCAGGTAAAGATGTCATGGCGGCAGCGCAGACGGGTACAGGTAAAACCGCAGGCTTCACGCTGCCAATTCTTGAGCGCCTAGACAATGGACAACGCGTAAAAGGTAATCATGTTCGCGCCTTGGTATTAACACCCACACGTGAGCTTGCCGCTCAAGTTCAGGAAAATGTGTTTAAATACAGCCGCCACCAACGCCTTACCTCTCAGGTCGTCTTTGGTGGTGTTAAAGTGAACCCACAAATGATGAAGCTGCGTAAAGGTTGTGATGTGTTGGTCGCAACTCCTGGCCGCTTGCTTGATCTATACCAACAGAACGCGATTAAGTTTGACCAGCTTGAAGTACTCGTACTGGATGAAGCCGATCGCATGTTAGATATGGGTTTTATTCGTGACATCCGCAAGATTCTTGATTTACTGCCAGCAAAGCGCCAAAACCTGCTGTTCTCGGCAACTTTCTCAGCAGAGATCCGTCAGCTAGCGAAAGGGTTAGTTAATGACCCGGTCGAAGTATCTGTGAGTCCTGAAAACTCTACCGCAGTGACGATTGAGCAAAGCATCTACCCTGCTGACAAGCGTAAAAAAGCACCAATGCTAGCCAAACTCATCAAAGATGGTAACTGGCAACAAACACTGGTTTTCTGTCGAACAAAGCATGGTGCAAACCGCCTAGCTTTCTTCCTTAACAAAGAAGGCATTACTGCCGCACCTATTCATGGTAACAAAAGCCAAGGCGCACGAACTCGTGCCTTAGCCGATTTTAAATCGGGCGATGTTCGAGTGTTAGTTGCCACTGACATTGCCGCGCGTGGTATTGATATCCCGCAGCTTCCTCAAGTGGTGAACTACGAATTGCCGAATGTCTCTGAAGACTATGTACACCGCATTGGTCGTACAGGCCGTGCTGGTGAAGTAGGTAGAGCTATCTCGCTGGTTGAAGCGGACGAAGCCTTTGACCTATTTGGTATTGAGCGTTTGATTCAGCAAGTGCTACCCCGTGTAGAACTCGAAGGTTACAAGCCAGTTAATGAGCTGCCTGAATCTAAGCTTGATACTCGCCCTATTAAGCCTAAGAAACCTAAGAAGCCGAAAAAGCCAAAAGCAGATCACGCCGATGGCCAGCGCTCTGGTGATAACGCCCGCGGCAATAAGCCAGCAAGTAAGAACAAACGCCATTTTGGTCACAGTAAGCCGAAAGGTGATAGTAAAGGTAATGGTGGTCAGGCAAAACGCAAGCCTGCGGGTGGAAAGCCAAAAGGCAACGATACAGGCGGCAACCAACAACAACGCCGTAAACCAGCCAATCGTAAGCCAACTAATTAAATATCTGAATAACCAGTATATGTGACCATCACATCCCCTACATACCGCCTTTTCAATGGCGGTATGTTGCTATGAGCCCCTTAGAATGAACGTACGTAACCCTAGATTCCTCAGCCTGCTACACCTAATGAATGAGATCCTCTATCGCTCTGACAATATTCAACATGAGCGTCACTTCATCGACAGTTGGTTTTGTCATTACCATGGTTTTGTCACTAGCGGTGATAGACCATGCTGGAGTAAAGCGCGTAAAGCTCTACCTTGGTCAAAGCAAGCTGTTGCGCAGGTCAAAAATGGACAGGTTGCAGAAAATAAGTTACGTAAAGAACACAGAAAACCTCTGAAAGTGATTAAGTCTGAATTAGCAACATTGGATCTTATTGAAGGTGAAACAGTCGCTAACATCGAGGCAATTGAAGCTTACCTACTTAATAACTTTTCCGTCGCTTATATTACCGTTGAAGAGGATAGCCTTTTACGTGATAGCGGACTCAACTTCTCAATGCCTAGTCACAACGAATGTCGTTACCAATCAGTAGGCATTGAACTCGTCGACAATCCTCATCAACGTATCGAGCAACAACGGATAAAGGATAAATTTTGGAGCGACTTACTGTAACCCTGATACAAAAACGCCCACTAAATTTTTCGTGGGCGTTTAGTTTGATGTTTTAGGGCGAATTAAACAATCGGCCGCTGACCGCGATCAATGAGCTTCATTAACACGTTGTCTGCCGCTTCACCTGCCAAGCCGGCAAGCTTTGAAGTCAGTTTCTTTTTCTCTACGTAGTGAATCGCCAATACGGTTTTGTCTTTACACGCTTCAACCACAAGATCGTCTGAGGTTTTAATCTCATCAACCAAACCTAGGTCGTGAGCCTGCGTACCAAACCAGTGTTCACCTGTCGCTACTTTATCCAGTTCAAGGTCAGGACGACGCTCACGGATAAAGTCTTTAAACAGGCCATGTGTTTCTTCTAGCTCTTGTTTGAACTTCTCACGCGCTTTGTCCGTGTTCTCGCCAAACATGGTTAAAGTGCGCTTGTATTCACCCGCTGTCAGCTGCTCATACTCAATGTCGTACTTTTTCAGTACTTTATTGAAGTTAGGTAGCTGGGCAATCACACCAATGGAGCCGACGATTGCAAAGGGCGCTGAAACAATCTTGTCCGCTATACATGCCATCATATAGCCACCACTTGCAGCGACTTTATCGACTGCAATGGTCAGTGGTAGATTTGCTGCTTTAATGCGATCTAGCTGTGACGAAGCAAGGCCATAACCATGCACCATGCCACCTCCTGATTCTAAGCGTAATAGCACTTCATCGCCTTCGCGGGCCACTGCCAGAATCGCCGTCACTTCTTCACGTAATGAAGCGACTTCTTTGGCATCAATACTGCCTTTAAAGTCTAAGACAAATAGGTGAGGTTCACGCTTACTATCAAGGTCGCCTTCTTTCGATGCTTTCTTGATCTCTTTCTCACGAGATTTGTGTTTCTCTTTCTCTTGTTTCTTCTCAGCTTTGTCACGCGCTTTAATGAACGCTTCGTCATGCAGGTGGTGCTCTAGCTGCTCAACGGTATTTTTGTGCTGATCCGTTAAGTTAGTAATTTCCAACTCCCCTTTCGAGCCACCGCTTTTGCCACCAACGGCTTTGGCAATCACTAAAATCGCTACAATCGCAACTACTACAGTCACAATCTTGGCCAAAAACAGCCCATAGTCCAACAAAAATTCCAATGTGATTATCCTCTCATGTGCGAATTAGTGTATTGTAACCACCATCTTACGGAATCATAAAGAAAATCATTACAATAAGGATACACATCGTGGAATATGCTGTTTCTTCAGATGCCTTGAAAGGTAAAGTCATATTGGTGACTGGTGCAGGTGCCGGCATTGGTAAACAAGCAGCCCTCTCATACGCAGAGCATGGCGCAACAGTGATTTTACTTGGTCGTACAGTGAAAAAACTGGAACAGACTTACGACGAAATTGAAGCGGCAGGATACCCTCAGCCTGCGATCATCCCCTTAGATATGAAAGGTGCAACTAAGCAAAACTACCTCGATATGGTTGATACTATTGAAGGGCAATTTGGTCGCTTAGATGGTGTTTTACACAACGCAAGCCTGCTCGGAGTAATTAGCCCATTTGATCAAATTGGTGAAGATACCTTTGATGACATCATGCAGGTCAATGTCAAAGCTCAGTTTCTGATGACGCAAGCACTGCTGCCTTTACTGCATAAATCAGACGATGCACGTATTGTCTTTACCTCATCAACCGTTGGTCACAGTGGCCGTGCCTTCTGGGGTACTTATGCTATGTCGAAATTTGCTACTGAAGGCATGATGCAGATCCTGGCTGATGAGCTTAGCGATACCACGATCCGCGTGAATGCGATTAACCCTGGTGCGACACGTACTGGCATGCGGGCTAAAGCTTACCCTGCTGAAGATTCAGATTTGCTTAAAACACCACTCGATATTATGCCACTGTATCTCTACCTGATGGCACCAGAAGGTAAAGCCGTTAATGGTGAGTGTATCGACGCACAACCGAAAAAATAGATCCTAATATCTAGCTTACAAACCCTAATAAAATTCAACGCCTTGTGTTTTCAAAATAGAAACACAAGGCGTTTTTTTATCCATTCGATCATTCATACCCTTGCCGATAGTTAATAATAATTTATACTGTATATATATACAGGTATTTTGTTATGTATGAATTAATCGAACATCTTAAGCAAAAACAATGGCTTTGGTCAGGCTCTCAAACACCTGACAACGGAGACTACTATCCAACTGGGCATGATCTTTTGGATCAAAAGCTTGAAGGCGGCTTTCCTAAACACGGGGTGGTCGAGCTACAAGGTGCATCCAGTATTGGTGAACTGCGCTTACTGCTGCCACACCTTAGAAATACAAGCCAAGAGAGGTTATCTGTCTTCATTCAACCTCCTGGTTACCTGTGTGCTGAGCAGCTTAATAATGAGGGTTTAGATAACAATAAAGTCCTACTCATCTACCCACAAACTGATAAAGAGGCACTTTGGGCTGCCGAACAATGTTTACGCAGCGGCGCATGCAGCAATGTATTGCTTTGGCACCCCGAATTAGAAGTCCATCAAGCAAGACGCCTACAGGTTGCCAGTGAACATGGAAACTGCCTGAACTTTATCTTTAAAACGGCCAAAAAAAGTCTGTTTTCACTGCCTGTCAGTTTAAGTATGACACTCCTTCCACACGCGTTGGGAATAGAAATTACCATCACCAAACGTAAAGGTGGTTGGCCTCAAGGGAGCTTTGTGATTGATATGAGTGCAGCTTGGCCAAGCCTAACCTTGCAACCAAAATCGCCCGTGGTCATTCCCTTTCCAATTCGTCAACAAGGGTAGTTATGCAAAGCTGGATCTACCTGCACTTTCCAACTCTACAACTTGATGCTTTGTTCTCGGAGCAAGCATTTTTGCCACTGGCAATTGTTGAGTCTAATCGCTTTAAGATAGTTCAGTGCAATGACATTGCTCGCGAGCAAGGCGTACAAACTGGCATGGGTTTAGGCAGCGCCAGTGCCATGTGCCACCAACTGCAAGTTCACCCTTATGATCAAAAGATTGAGCAACAAACCTTACTCGATATTGCTCAGTGGCTGTACATGGTTACCTCAGATATCTGTTTGTTTCCACCGCAAGGCATTTTACTCAAAGTCACGAATATGTTGTCTCTTTACGGCGGGTTAGAGCCTTACTGGCAACGTGTCTCACAGCACCTAGAGCAGCTACAACTCAACTACGGCTATTCGATTGGGTTCTCGCCGTTCTCTGCCATTGCTTTAGCAAAGTCTAACGCTGCCCTACTCACGCTAGATAAAGAGCAGCTTATCAAGGCGATCAAACCCTTTCCTTTAACTGCCACCGAACTTGATAGCAAGATGGTCGAAAAACTACAGCGGGTTGGTATTGCAACCCTTAATGACTTACTTGACATCCCAATCAAAGATCTCGCTCGCCGCTTTGATATTGATTTGGTCAACTATGTTGGCAAATTGATGGGACAGTTTAAGCACCCTATTGATTTCTACCACCCACCAGAGCACTTCGAAAACTATCAAGAATTGCTATTCGACATTGAGAATATTCAGTGGCTAGAAAAGCCCCTAGCGAAGTTACTTAATAAACTCGAATGGTTTCTGACTCTACGTAACCAAGTAGGCTATGAACTAGAATTAGTGCTACATCAAAGAGATAAAAGCGACACTTCCGTGCGCTTTTACTCAGCCAGTGGCGATTATCTCGCTGCACGTTGGATGACATTGTGCAAGCTAACGATGGAATCTTTAAAACTCGATGCCCCTGTCCAAGGGCTGACACTGCGCTTAATTCGCAGCGGCGAGCTTGAATCCACCAGCGCCGACCTTTTTAAAGGCTTCCAAGGTGAACAAACTGAATTAGAACTGATTGGCCTATTGCAAGCAAAACTAGGTAAAGATAAGGTGCGTAAAGTGGCGCACAGCTATGACCCTCGCCCAGAAAAAGCCACATTTCTCTGTGACCCGACCCAGCCTATTCCAATAAAAATCACAAGCCAAAGGTTACGCCCGAGTATCGTTTTGCCCACTCCAGAGCCCTTACAGGAGCAAGTCGCCATCATGCAAGGGCCCGAACGCTTTGTAACAGGCTGGTGGGATGGCGATGACATGACTCGCGACTATTTTATCGCTCGCAGCGAACAAGGCCGTTGGCTATGGGTATTTCGCAATCAAGATAAGCATTGGTTTATCCACGGCCTATTTTGCTAATACGGAATGCATGTTATGTCTTATGCCGAGCTGTTTTGCCAAACTAATTTCTCTTTCCTTACTGGAGCTTCACACGCTGAAGAGCTGATCCTACAAGCAGACTTTCTTCGCTACCACTCTTTGGCAATCACCGATGAATGTTCAGTGGCAGGCGTCGTACGCGCCTACAGTGCAAGCCAGAAACACCAACTCAATATTGAGCTTATTATTGGCAGTATGTTTTGGCTTAATGAAGAGTGTCAGGTGATACTACTGTGTCCAAATCGAGACGCCTACGCTGAACTTTGCCGAATTATTACCAATGCCAGAAGGCGTTCAGAAAAAGGCTGCTATCAGCTTTCTGAGTGGGATTTGATGTCTGCCAAACGCTGCTTGATTCTCTGGTTACCGAGTCATAAGCCGAGCGATCACAAATGGGGCAATTGGCTTGCTCAGCATCATCGTCATCGATTATGGATTGGTATTCAACGTCACCTTAAATCGGACGACAAACAGTACCTTGAACACTGTGAGCTGCTCGCTCTAGAGCTACAGTTACCAATAACCGCCTGCGGTGGCGTGCTGATGCATACCGCGAGCCGCTTACCTCTGCAACATACCCTAACGGCCATTCAACATGGGTGCAGTGTCAATGATTTGGGCGAGCAACGACTCACCAATACCGAAAGAAGCCTGCGTAGCAAAGAAAAACTGTCTAAGCTGTTTAAGCCAGAATGGTTACAGGAGAGCATCAACATTGCCCAACGCTGTGACTTTAGCTTGGGCGATCTACAATACGAATACCCTAGCGAATTAATTCCTGATGGCTATACACCAATGGGCTATCTCACCGACTTGGTTGAGTATGGGAAAACGTTGCGCTTTCCTGAAGGCGTTCCAATCGATATTCAGGCAACAATAGACAAAGAACTTAAACTGATTGATGAGCTTAACTATCCGTTTTATTTTCTGACCATCCACGACATTGTAATGTTCGCTAAACGTAACCGAATTCTCTACCAAGGGCGGGGTTCTGCGGCTAACTCTGTGGTGTGTTACTGTCTTGAAATTACCTCGGTCGACCCGAGACAAATTTCCGTATTGTTCGAGCGTTTTATCAGTGCCGAGCGCGATGAGCCGCCCGATATTGATGTTGATTTCGAGCATGAACGCCGCGAAGAGGTCATCCAGTACATTTACCAAAAATATGGTCGAGAGCGTGCTGCTTTAGCGGCAACCGTGATCTCTTATCGCTTTAAAAGCGCTGTGCGTGATGTGGGCAAAGCGTTAGGCATTGAAGAGAGTCAACTCGATTACTTTATTAAAAATGTCAATCGCCGTGATCGAGCACTCGGCTGGCAGGCTCAAATCGTCGAACTCGGGCTACAACCCGACTCTCTCAAAGGGGAGCAGTTCATCAATTTGGTCAACGAGATTCTTGGCTTTCCCCGTCACCTTTCACAACATGTTGGCGGGTTTATTATTGCCGCAGGCCCTTTGTATGAACTGGTTCCGGTCGAGAATGCCTCAATGCCAGATCGCACTGTTATTCAGTGGGATAAAGACGATCTTGAATCCCTCAAGCTACTCAAAGTGGATGTCCTAGCTTTAGGTATGCTTACAGCGATTCGTAAATGCTTTGATTTGGTCGAACGCCTGCATAAGCAAACTTTGACCATTGCCGAAATTACTCGCCGCCAAGATGATGAGCAGGTGTATAAGATGATCCAGCAGGCTGATACCGTGGGAGTGTTTCAAATTGAATCTCGGGCTCAGATGAGTATGCTGCCACGCTTAAAACCCGCCACTTACTACGACTTGGTAATTCAAATCGCCATTGTTCGCCCCGGCCCTATACAGGGCGATATGGTGCACCCTTTTCTTAAACGTAGAAATGGGGAAGAGAAAGTCGATTACCCTTCTGAAGAGGTACGTAGCGTTTTAGAACGCACCCTTGGCGTGCCAATTTTCCAAGAGCAAGTAATCAAGATTGCAATGGTTGCAGCCGGGTTTAGTGGTGGTGAGGCTGATCAATTACGCCGAGCGATGGCAGCATGGAAAAAGAGTGGTGACTTAGTCAAATTCAAAACCAAACTGGTGGAAGGAATGCTTAGCCGTGGCTACCAGTTAGAGTTTGCCGAACGTATCTTTGACCAAATCTTAGGCTTTGGTGAGTACGGTTTTCCAGAAAGCCACTCGGCTTCCTTTGCTGTGCTCGCTTATTGCTCCGCCTGGCTCAAACACTATTACCCTGAAGCCTTCTACGCATCATTACTCAACAGCCTACCTATGGGGTTTTATAGCGCCTCACAGCTCGTACAAGATGCACGGCGGCATAACGTCATCATTCTGCCAGTCTGTGTCAATGCTTCAAGCTATAACCACCAAGTTGTATCCTATCAAGGCAAGCTTGCGATTCAACTCGGCTTAAGACAAGTAAAAGGGCTCAGCCAGCAAAGTGCCGAGCAACTATTGCACGCCAGAGCGAAAGGAAAGTTTACTCACTCAGGGCAAATCAAACATATCGGTTTATCAAAGCGAGATGTTGAGCTACTCGCTTCTGCCAATGCAATGCATACCCTAAGTCACAATCGCTACCGAACCCGCTGGGCAATGATGGACTCACTCTCTGATTTGCCTCTGTTTCAAGATATTGAAGAACCCGAAAGCCAAGTGATTGGTATACCTTCGGAGAGCCAAACCCTACTTGAAGATTACGCTGCCACCGGATTGTCACTCGCTAAACATCCAATCACTTTGCTCGATAATGCAGGTGAGCTTGGACGTTTTACTCGAATGAAAGATCTCGTTCAAAAAGATCATCAATCTCTGGTCACTGTGACGGGGGTTGTGACAGGGAAACAAGCACCGGGAACCGCGGCTGGCGTAACCTTTTTCACTCTTGAAGACGATACTGGCAACATTAATGTCGTAGTTTGGAAAGCGACCGCTCGGGCGCAAAAACAAGCCTACCTGACAGCGAAGATCCTACAGGTAAAAGGCATTTTGGAAAAAGAAGGCGATGTCCACCATGTGATTGCCGGAAGGCTGATTGATATGACCGATAAATTGCAAGGGCTCAGAAGTAAGTCGCGCGACTTTCACTAACTCTATAAAAGCTAAAAGGGAGCAAAAACTCCCTTTTAAATCAATACTGACAGATTATGACTCGCCTAATACAAGCCATATTCAAAGCGACAGCGCTAACTATTTAGACAATATATCTCTTAAGCGATCTTGCGCAACCTCGACCAGCAGATCGGGTTGGAATTTAGAAATAAAACGATCACAGCCGACCTTTTCAACCATCGCTTCATTAAAACTGCCGCTAAGAGAGGTATTAAGCGTAATGTGGAGATCTTTCATTCTAGGATCAGAGCGCACTTCATGAGTCAGCTTGTAACCATCCATCTCAGGCATCTCGGCATCTGTAATCATTAGTAGCAACTCTTCAACCACATTCTTTCCTTCGTCACTCCATGACTTTAGAAGGTTCAAAGCTTCAAGCCCATCGCGACACTCTATGATATTGAGCCCAAGTTGTGAGAGCGTCCCTTTTACCTGTGTTCGTGCCGTCGATGAGTCATCCACAATCAAGACATTACGCCCAACCATTTCGTTAACCAAATCGTGGTCTAACACCCCTTCAGAAATCGAAATATCGTAATCGATGATTTGTGCCAACACTTTTTCAACATCAATGATCTCAACAATCGCGGTCTCTTTGCCATCCTTTACATGAGTAATCGCAGTTAAGTAATTGGCGCGCCCAGCCGTTTTAGGTGGTGGTTGAATCTCCGTCCAAGCCGTATTAACAATATTACGCACTTGACCAACCAAAAAGCCTTGAATGGTACGGTTGTACTCGGTAATGATTAGATTTTCTTCTTGATCTTCCAGACGAGAAGGAGGGAAACCAATAGCCGCACGCAAATCAATTACAGGAACAGAAACTCCGCGTAACGACGCAACGCCAGTAATATGGTGGTGCGATCCTGGCATTTTAGTCAGTGGTGGTACTTTAATCACTTCACGCACTTTAAATACATTGATGGCGAAGATCTGTCGGCTATTCAAACTAAACAGCAACAGCTCCAAGCGGTTTTCACCAACAAGGTTCGTTCGCTGATCGACGGTATTTAATACTCCAGACATACTGCTTCCCAACAAATGTGTATATAACAAAAGTAGTCTATAGCAAGACTAAGACAAAAATAAACCCACATATCATTCAAAGATTATATGGGTTTATTTAAAAGATAAAGGAGAGCAACTGCTCAGAAAACATTATCCTTCAATAACTTTCATCAGCAGAAGGCCATCATACAAAGCTTGTTTGATTAATGCAGCACCTGGCATGGTGGCTTGTTTATAGAAACGCGACTCCACCAGCTCTAAATCACGATGATAAACAGGTAAACATTGCTCTTCGATACAGGTTTGAATCGCTGGATAAAGCACATCTTTTGCTTGATTGATTACACCACCAATTAACACCTTTTCAGGGTTAAATAAATTGATCACAATCGCGATAGCAGAGCCTAAGTAACGTCCTAACTTTTCGATCACATCGACAGCTAAAGGATCACGGTTAGCCGCGGCCTCACAGATATCTTCAACTGAAATCTCTTCAATATCAGCAAGAGAGGATTTTTCACCTTGCGCGATACGCTCAGAGACCTCATTACGAATCGCTTGCGAGCTAGCCACGGTTTCAAGGCAGCCTCGATTGCCACAATGACAACGCTTACCGTTGGGATCAATTTGAATATGCCCCAACTCACCGATGTTACCATGACGACCTTGAAGCACACGTCCATCCAGGATAATCCCTGCACCTAAGCCGTGGTGAATAGAAATAAGCACCGAGTTTTCATTCTCTTGCGAATGACCAAACAGGCGCTCGGCTAATGCCCATGCTCGTGTATCGTTAGCAATAAAGACTGGAAGGCCCGTCGCTTTATAGATTTCAGGCCCTAATGGCAGGTTCTCAACATTGTAGTGAGGCATTTGCAATACCACACCATTCTCAGAGTTCACTAGACCAGGTAAAGTGATAGCAATACTGGTCACACGATCCAGTTGCTCTGAATAGGTTTGAAAAAACTCATCTATTTCGTGTAAAAGGCGAGCGAGCACATCATCTTGATCGACTTCATGGATATCAATTTTAGTGTCAATCAGTACGTCACCACCAAGTTCGTGCAGCGCAATCGTTAGATATCCGCGCCCAAGACGCATAGATAGAAACTGCCACCCTTCATTGTTTACTTGCAGCCCAACCGCGGGGCGGCCACGACTGGTTGCTTCCTGAACGGTGGTTTCATGAATAAGGTGTGCCTCAATCAACTCTCGAGTAATTTTAGTAATACTTGCGGGTGCAAGCTCACTCTGTTTCGAGAGATCGATACGAGAAATTGGGCCTTTTTGATCAATGAGTTTATATACACGGCCAGCATTGACCTGCTTGATATGATCAATATGGCCAGGTTGAGCCATGTACATGGAGTACTCCAAATATCAACAACCTGGTAATTTTTTTACTTTGCGAAGTAATTGTGAAGAGCTTTGATGGATTGCCGTGACAAGGGTCACGTATAAACATGTTTGTTTGTGTACCTAATCATATAGCGAACAAATTATCACAAAACTAATCGTATTTTTTTGCATAAATAAATATGTCTTCCATCACCTTTTCAAAGTCGTACACAAGAATGTCATCTGAATTAGCAGCACAGATGCCACGCCTGTATATACTTATATCGAGCCTAGTGCACTTAAGAATGGAAACGAACGCATAGGTGCCGCGCTAATTTTAACAGCGGCAACATCAATCAAGGAGATCCGAATGACCTCAATCCAAAGAAGAACAAAAATTGTCTCTACTCTTGGACCTTCTACCGATAAGCCCGGTGTACTCGAAGCGATTCTCGAGGCAGGTGTCAATGTGGTAAGAATGAACTTCTCACATGGCAGTGCTGATGATCACAGAGAACGTGCGACCAGAGTACGCAATATTGCCGCTAAGTTAGGCACTCACGTTGCCATACTCGGTGACTTGCAGGGCCCCAAAATTCGTGTTTCGACTTTCAAAGACGATAAAGTCCAACTCAATGTAGGCGACATATTCACCTTAGATAACAAATTGGCCGCAGGGCAAGGGAATAAAGACGCTGTCGGACTTGACTATAAAGAACTGCCCAATGACGTTTCGACAGGCGATATCTTATTGCTTGATGATGGCCGAGTTCAGCTACAAGTTGTGGCTGTTAATGAATCTCAGGTTCGTACTAAAGTCACCATCGGTGGCCCCCTATCAAACAATAAGGGGATCAACAAGAAAGGGGGCGGGTTATCAGCCGAAGCACTCACCGACAAAGACAAGAATGACATAAAACTTGCCGCTGAAATCAAGGTGGACTACCTGGCTGTCTCTTTTCCTCGCAACGGCGAAGATATGAAATACGCACGCAGACTGGCTACCGATGCTGGCCTGCAAACTCGCTTAGTGGCCAAAGTCGAGCGCGCTGAAACCGTAGAAAGTGAAGCAAACATCGATGACATTATTCTCGCCTCCGATGCAGTCATGGTAGCGCGGGGAGATCTAGGTGTAGAGATTGGAGACCCTGAATTAATCGGTGTACAAAAACAACTGATTCGTCGTGCGCGTGCCCTTAATCGAACCGTCATTACCGCAACGCAAATGATGGAATCGATGATGGAGAATCCAATGCCAACACGTGCGGAAGTCATGGATGTGGCTAATGCGGTATTAGATGGCACAGACGCAGTAATGCTGTCTGGAGAAACAGCCGCAGGCAAATATCCGTTAGAAACAGTTCGCTCGATGGCTGAAGTCTGTCTAGGAGCGGAAAAGATGTCCGCAGTTAACCGCTCTGGATACCGAATGGACTCAGTATTTGAAACCGGTGAAGAAACCATCGCAATGTCGACCATGTTTGCTGCCAACCATATGCGCGGGGTTAAAGGGATTGTGACTTTAACCGAATCAGGCCGTACGGCGTTGATGATGTCTCGTTTAAGTTCAGGCTTACCTATCTTTGCTTTATCTCGTAATGAAAGCACTCTGAACCTCTCAGCGCTCTACAGAGGAGTTTTCCCTGTGTTCTTTGATGATAAGTCGGATATCGGATTAGAAACCGCTGAAGCGGCGGTAGCGACGTTAAAACAAAGAGGCCTTCTCGACGATGGTGACTTAGTTATCATTACCCAAGGTGACGTTATGGATGTGGTTGGTTCAACCAACTGTATGCGAATACTCGCCGCTTAGTCATCAAATGGCATTTCACTGAAGGGAGCCTTGTGCTCCTTTCAGCATTTAAGGGCAAAAGTTGGTTTATCAATACACTTAGAGAAGCTCTCAACAAACCGAAAACCCGCATCAAGTCCAACTTGATAGTCATGTAGCAGATCTTGTCTTTCACTCATCAACGAGTTCGAACGCAGGGGTTGATCTGGCTTAATCTGTACAATAAAGCAATCATCAGGAGGAGAATGTAAAAAGTCTTGAGTCAAAGAATACGTCTGGTAATGCACCATTAGCATATCAGCTAAACCCGAATCAAATTTATCCCCTAATAAATGGCTTAAGCGATATATATCATCGGCGCCAAACAACCAGCGCCCACCGTTAAGGGCCTCTAGGTGCGTTTTATCCGTTTTCTCTTGGCGGGATTTCTGCACTTGTTCATTAAAGAACACACTCCAGTCTTGCTTCCATCGAGTTAACTTTTCTTGCCAATGGTCTTGGATCACGTTGAACGAATCACGTAGCCATTCGACGGGCGGTTCTTGATCCACTTCTTCAGTGTCTGTTGTCAGGTCTTCCCCTTCAGTGCGAATAACAACGATACAGCGAGCTTCCTTGCGCCATGCCTCCTGAACGGGAATAGAGGCAGAGACACCACCATCGACATATTCGCCATGTGAAAACTGAACAGGTTGGTTATACAAGCGAGGGATCGCGCAGGTAGCAATCAGCACTTTCCTCCAGTCATCTTGTAGCATCGGAAGGTAGTGATCGAACAACCTGCTAGTATCGGTTACAGCTGCAAACGCTTGACGCTTACCAAGCACTTTACGACCCATATCAATATCTAATCGGTAAGGGTAATCACATATTTTGTCTAGTGCCCAATCTAGACCCATGTATTTATTGTGTCGAATATAACGGAAAAGATGGAAGAACTCAGGATCGGTCGTCAGATCGAGAATAAACGATTGGCCTATCCCTCTTTGCCGACACAGAAATGCGCACAAATTGAGGGCGCCTGCTGACGTACCATAGAAAGAGTGAAATGGGTCAAAATTAGATAGGAGGAAAGCATCAAGAACACCAGAAGTAAAAATCCCTCTTTGGCCGCCCCCTTGAGCAACCAATGCATTCTTACCGCCGGTGTACTTTTTCAGTCGTTGAGCATCAAGTTGTACAGCAGCGTTGGTAATAACACCGCAATTCTTCATTGATAGGCTACGCAGTAGTAATCGCAGTAATACCAAAACCTAGTAAAACAGCGAAGACAACAGCCGTAATCACTAGCGCATATTTTAGATTGTGTTCCATAGACACCTCCTTATTGTGTAACAAAGTAATAACATCCTTGTGAGGTATCTTCAATTAATACCTAATTTTCGTGCGGAATTATGGCGTTAGCATCACAATTAGTAGCATATGGTTCTCGAATTAAGGATAAATAATGAACGCTACAACACTGATACCTTTAACGTTGGTTTTATCTACAATGAGTTTAGCTGCGAATGCAGAGGTGTACCTCTCCCCTTGGGTTGGCTACACCGTGGGCGGAAGCGTTGAAGATCAAGATCAACGAGAGCTTGATTTAAAGGGCTCTGAAGGGTTCGCGCTCTCTATCGAAACCGATTTCGACACCGGGCGATTAGGTCTGTTTTATGCCACTCAAAACACAGATGTCGAATCAGTCAACGCCAGTACCGCAATTCATTACCTACACTTTCAAAGCAGTGTTTACTATCCCATTGAAGATAAGTTCTCTTCTTACTTAGGTATAGGGCTCGGCGGATCTTATATAGATGCGGACTGGGTCAATAAAGAGTTAGGGTTCTCGGCAAGTATTTTTGGTGGCTTTGAGTACAGCCTTTCAGACACTGTTGCGCTCAATACTCAATTACGCTGGTTAGGGACGGTCGTCGACAATGACACTAGCGGTGTGTGTAACTTACCGACGACAGGTGACAGTTCTTGTATCATCAAGTTTAAAACTGATTGGATGAATCAGTTTTCGGCAAACTTAGGATTGACCATCCGCTTTTAACCAATCTCCTGTAAAGCAAAATCTTTCAGAGGAGAATGGTAACGACTAGAAAGAGTACTTAACACCGAGTGCACCGCCAATTTGCAGTTCAGGGCCACCATATAGGTTAAGCTCAGGGTGAACTTGGCCGTACACATTCCAGCCTTTGCTCAAATTCCAATTCAGTCCTAAAGGAACGCGAGCACCAAACTCTTTACCCTTCCACTCCGTCCAAGCCCCTGCTCCAACATACCAAGTAACTGGGGTATTCGCTTCAAATGAGCCACGCTTTAGAATGTAATCAAAAGCACCGCCATCATTGCCGGCAATAAAACGGTACTGGTTATCTAATTCGACCACCACACTCAGCCCTTGATCCAATGCCATTCCTACAGATAAATCAGTCGATTTAGGTTCTTCTGCGGCCACTGCCACACTACCTGCCATAGCCAATGCTCCAACCACAGTGGAGATTCCATATTTATTCATGTTTGCGCCATCTAGTACAAAGTAAAACAGCACACAATTGTCCGAATTTGTCGGAATATGATGTCAGAGAAAGGTGAGGATGAGGACAGAAGGAGGCTAAAGCACAGGAGGCAGGGAATTTTTAAAAAGTAGGCTCTTGGGGTCAAACCTCTTAACTACAATAGATTGAGCGGTCATCTCCGAGAACAAGGAACGAGTGAGTTGGGGATCTCTTTATGTGAGTCGATTACTCAATAAGATTCCCTACTCGCTCCTTCAAAAACAAAAAGGAGGCCGAAGCCTCCTTTTGTCAATTAAGATGAGTCAGTGGGAATTAACCGTGGTTACGGATCCACTCATCCATTTCAGTTTTCAGGTTATCAGACTTAGTACCGAAGATAGCCTGAACACCACCTGCTACAACCACTACGCCTGCAGCGCCTAGTTGTTTTAGTTTGTCTTGGTTTACAGCTTCTGTATCAGCAACGGCAACACGTAGACGAGTGATACATGCGTCTAGACCAGTGATGTTTGCTTTGCCGCCGAATGCTGCAACAAGCTCACCAGCCATGTCTGAACCAGAAGTCGCAACAGCATCTTCAGATTCATCTTCACGACCTGGAGTCTTAAGATCCATTGCCTTGATTACTGCGCGGAATACTACGTAGTAGATTGCAGCGTAAACTAGACCAACAGCAATCATCAGACCCATCTTCTGTGCGTTACCAGACAGAACTAGGAAGTCGATTAGACCGTGTGAGAATGAAGTACCGTGTACAAAACCTAGAGTGTTTGCAACAACGTATGCAGAACCCGCTAGTAGAGCGTGGATACCGTATAGTAGCGGAGCAACGAATAGGAATGAGAACTCGATTGGCTCAGTGATACCTGTTAGGAATGAAGTCAGTGCAGCAGATGCCATGATACCCATTACTTTCGCGCGGTTTTCTGGCTTAGCAGAGTGAGCGATAGCGATAGCAGCAGCTGGTAGACCGAACATCTTGAACATGTAACCACCCGCTAGCTGACCGAAGCCATTACCAGCAGCACGAGAAGCTTCATCAGCAACTAGGTAACAAGTTAGTACGCCGTTTTGAGTTTCGCCAGCAGCGTTAACACAAGTACCTGCTTCGAAGAAGAATGGTACGTTCCATACGTGGTGCAGACCAAATGGGATTAGAGAACGCTCAACGATACCGTAGATACCGAATGCAACTTGTGGGTTCTGGTGAGCAGCCCAATCAGAGAAAGATGCAATCGCGCCGCCAATTGGTGGCCATACAACAGAAAGAAGGATACCAAGACCGATAGCCGCGAAACCAGTAATGATTGGCACAGCACGCTTACCAGCAAAGAAACCAAGGTATTCTGGAAGTTGAATCTTGAAGAAACGGTTGAATGCCCAAGCAGCAACACCACCGACAAGGATACCACCTAGTACACCTGTGTCGATTTTTTCAACACCCATCACACCAGCCATAACGCCAAGCGTTGCAGTCATGATGCCGTAACCAACGATAGCAGCAAGACCTGCTACACCGTCGTTGTTTGTAAAGCCAAGTGCAACACCTACAGCAAATAGCAGTGCCATTTGACCGAATACTGAGCCACCGGCTTGTTCCATTAGGTTAGAAACGATTTCTGGAATGAAACCAAGGTCGGCAGCACCGACACCTAGTAAAATACCTGCAACTGGTAAGACCGATACTGGTAGCATCAGAGCTTTACCAACTTTTTGCAGGTTGGCAAAAAGGTTCTTAAACATGTTTATGCTCCTGAAAAGTTATAAGAATTATTGGGCTCTAACGGCACACCCCCGTAGCCTTAAATGTTAGCACCCTGAAAAAATGTAACCACTTATGTCACTATATTTTCTGCCTCTAAATATATAGTGTTGGTCATCAATCTTTCTAGCGAGTTACGAAATTTAGTTTCAAACTAATAGCTAGATCACAATCAAAAAACACTCTTGAAATGCATTTCAAGCACATAAGTCATTGATATTATGCTTGTTATTAAAAGTATCGATTAATTTTGATGGGTAAATAAAATAGAGGCACTTGTTATTTCATGTAACAAAATTACGTAGGCCGTTTTTTTAACTCTCAAGTTCAACATTTTTAGTAAACAACGCCAAGAAAGCGTTTGCCTGTGACACTGACTACAAAAAAAAGGAGCTAACGCTCCTTTTTTATCCAAAACTCTTTTTCTATCTCAAAAAAAGATTTCTGAAATTTTCGCTGGTCTTTTCTCCAACTTCCCCTAATGAGCACCCTTTTAGCTGTGCAATATAAGAGGCAACCTCAACAACATAGGCAGGTTGGTTCTGCTTACCACGATGAGGGACAGGTGCCAAATACGGAGAATCTGTCTCAATAAGTAACCTTTCTAACGGCAGTGCTTTCACCACCTCTTTGAGTTCCGTCGCTTGTCTGAAGGTAACAATGCCAGAAATTGAAATGTAAAAGCCGAGATCCATCGCGGCTTGTGCAAACGAGAGATCCTCAGTAAAACAGTGAATCACACCACCACACTGATCGGCATGGCCATTTTTCAAAATAGCTAACGTATCTTGGCGTGCATTGCGCGTATGTATGATTAAAGGTTTATTTAACTTAACCGCAAGATCGACCTGTTGCTCGAATCGCAGTTTTTGAAGCTCTGCGGTCTCAGGTTGATAGTGATAATCGAGTCCCGTTTCTCCTACCGCCACCACTCGCGGATGTGAAGCATATTCGTGCAAACGATCAAGAGCAAAATCACTTTCCACATCCAACGGATGAACACCACAAGAGGCGTAAATATTGTCAAATGGTTCAATCATTTCCAACATGTTCGGAAAAGAGTCGAGTGTCACACCCACAGATAGAAGCTCATTTACGTTGGCCGCTTTTGCTTTCGCGACAACATCTTCTATTCCTTGGTGAAGTTCTTGATAGTCCAGTTTGTCTAAATGACAGTGAGAATCTACAAACATATTTCCCCGTTGAATTTGAAAAGCCAATCCAATATAAGCAGCTCAGCGTTAAGCCCTGTATGTGTTCTTAATTGTTGCGTGAGTTTTATAAGTTCCTGTGTCTGAGTGTACAGGCGTTGATATTCGACGATCTGAGCCAACTTTTCAGCACCCGGAGTAAAGAACGGCATTGCTAACCCGTAATGCACCTTCTGCGCATCGACTAACAGGTACCACAACCAGTTCAGATACTCGGTATGCTCTGAAGCTAACTCTTTAGCAAGCTTAGTCACATCTGCTTGATTATGGCAATGTGCGATAAATTCTGACTCAATCGATATATATTGACCCACTTTATCTTGATTAATAAACTCAAGCGTTGCTAACGGTGCATTACCATTTATATGCGCGGCATAAGCCGGAACCGGCTTTTTAGCGTGTTCACTAAGCCAACTCGTCACTAAAGAAGATTCTGGTACGGTAAGGTGCCATTGTTGGCAACGACTGGTTATAGTCGGCAACAGTGAGTTAGCACGGTAGGTCACCAATAAGAACATACAAGTTGCCGACGGCTCTTCCAACGTTTTCAGCAAAGCGTTGGCTGCTGACTCATTCATCGCTTCGGCAGGCTCAATCACAAATAGCCTCTGGCCAGACAGCTGAGAAGACTCTTGAGCAATTCGATTGCACTGACGCACTTGTTCAACCGTGATCGCCTTACCTTCTTTCTCTGGCCTGATCACGTGGTAATCTGGGTGACTGTCAGATTCCATCAACTGACAGCCATGACAAAAGCCACAAGCTTCGGCTGGATAGTTCTGACACATCACTGCGCAACTGAAATGCTCAACTAGCTGCTGCGCTCCCATCCCCTCGTCTGCAATCAACAGCGCGGCATTAGAAAAACGATCCGCTTGTAAATTTGACTGCCACTCCTTCCACAGCGGAGCAAGCCAAGGGTATAAATCGCTCATGTTACGCACTCACCCACTCGGTAACCACTTTAGAAATATCACCTGCAACCTGCTCAATACTTTGCTCTGCATTAACGACGACAACAGATTCGTCTAATTCAGCAAGCTCTAGATAGCGGTCGCGGGTTCTATCGAAAAAGCTCATGTCCATTTTTTCAATACGATCCAGTTCCCCGCGGCCACGAGCACGTTCAAGACCGACTCTAGGATCGATATCGAGATAGATAGTCAGATCAGGTTTAAAGTCACCTAAAGTGGTGCGTTTAAGCGCCGTCATAGTTTCACGCGGTATCTGACGACCACCACCTTGATAAGCTTGAGAAGACATATCATGGCGATCGCCAACAACCCAACAGCCAGAAGCCAGTGCAGGTTTGATGACATTCTCGACAAGCTGAACACGCGCAGCGTACATCAGTAGCAGCTCTGTCATATCTTGCAGCTCTTCACCTTCATGCTCTTGCTTAACTAACGTGCGTAGCTGCTCAGCTAAAACGGTACCACCGGGTTCACGCGTATTTTCGATGTGTTCAACACCAGCATTTTTCAGTGCTTCTAGTACTGCTTTTATAGCCGTACTTTTGCCTGCGCCTTCTAGACCTTCGATGACAATAAATTTCGCGTTATTCATTTGTTACTTCTTAATTGTTTTAAATAAGCTCGAACAGCTCGGTTATGTTCAGCCAATGTTTTTGAGAATACATGTCCACCATTACCACTCGCAACAAAGTAAAGATAATTGCTATTTTCTGGGTTTAGAGCCGCTTGAATAGAAGCTTCACCCGGCATAGCAATCGGCGTAGGTGGTAGGCCGAAAATAGTATAGGTATTGTAAGGTGTCGGAGTACGCAGGTCTTTCTTGCGGATATTACCGTCATACTTGTCACCCATTCCGTAGATAACAGTCGGATCGGTTTGCAAGCGCATACGTTTGTTTAAACGGTTAACGAAGACCGCCGCAACACGCTCTCGCTCAGATTCCACCGCTGTTTCTTTTTCGATAATCGAGGCAAGAATAAGTGCGTCATAAGAAGTCTTGAGTGGCAACTTATCTTGGCGAGTCGCCCAGTGCTCATCAAGTACCATTTGCAATTTATCGGCAGCACGCTTAAGAATGTCTAAGTCCGAGGCGCCAAATGTATAGTGATAGGTTTCCGCAAGCAGCAGACCTTCAAGCTTTTGATGCTGAATGCCCAATTTTTCGGCGATCTCTGCCTCACTCAAGCCGTCTAGCTCATGCTTAAGATAAGGAGCGGTTTGAATCGTCTCTTGCCACTCTTTAAAGGTCGAGCCCTCAACAAAAGTAATTGAGAATTGGTGCTCTTTGCCCTGTTTAAACTGCTTCAATGCGCCTTTCAGCGTTGAATCTGGTACCAATAAGTAAGTACCAGCACGCAGTTGAGCTAGCTCAGGATGAAAACGACGCACAAGCTTCACCACGTCGCTAGCATTAATCATTTTTGACTCTGTGAGTTGTTCGAGTACACGATTAAAACTGGTTCCAGACGCAATAGTAAAAATCTGCGACTCTTCGATTTGAAGTGGTTGATTGAGATACTGCTCAACTTGTTTGACAATATAGACATAGCCGCCAGCCGCGAGTGCTGCAACAAACAGTAAAAAAAGAGTGATTTTTTTAATCACGAGTCGATCATCTCCTGAATTCGTTTGGTTGTATTTCCAATATCAAACTGGCGCGAACTAATCGCTCGAATCGGCGCAACGCCCAAAATTGAGTTAGTCACAAAGACCTCATCGGCCTCCATCACATCAGCCAGCTTAAATTCTCCAATTTGAGTACTTATCCCTTGAATGTGTGCCCACTCAAGAACAACTCGGCGTATCACACCACTCACCCCTGCTTTGTCCAAAATTGGCGTAAACAGGGTTGAATCTTTGCACCAGAACAAGTTTGCCATAGTGGTCTCGATCACATTCTCTTCGATGTCTAGCGCGATACCATCAACAAATGAGTGTTGTTCAAGCTCTGCTTTTAACAGAATTTGCTCTAGGCGATTGTTGTGCTTATGCCCTGCAAGCAACGGGTTATGGCCAAGTCGCAAGTCGCACACGCCGAGCGCTAAACCTTGCTGTTGCCATTGTTCATAATGGCCCGGATAAATAAAGTCGCTAATAGTAACATTTGGTGAGGTCACTTGAGTAGGGCTATATCCTCTGCCCCCTTCACCACGGCTGATATGTAGTTTTAGTCCCGCTTTGCTATCACTGCGGGCCATCTGTCTCAGCCAACTTTCAACCTCAATCCAATCTGGGCGTGGAATACATAGCGTATCCAAACAAGCATTCATACGAGCGACATGCAGTGGCCACTGACATATCTCGCCTTCACGCGTTAGCATAGTCGTGAAACAACCATCACCGTATTGGAACGAGCGATCAGTCAATGAAATTGAATCTGCATAGACTCCATTCACCATGAACATGTCATATCCTTTTATCACTGATTGCGAATTTATAACCCATTAAATAACAAAACGGCTTAATGCCAAAGCACTAAGCCGTCTATTTAATCTAACTCAGATAGGTGTTTAGATTTTTTTAAACACTAGAGAGCCATTCGTACCACCGAAGCCGAACGAATTACAGATCGCGTAATCCATCGAAACCTCTTTAGCAGTATGTGGAACTAGGTCAATATCTAAACCTTCTTCTGGGTTGTCTAGGTTGATCGTTGGTGGAACCATTTGGTCCACGAGCGACATAACCGTAACAATCGCTTCTACAGAACCTGCAGCACCAAGCAAGTGACCAGTCATCGACTTAGTTGAAGAAACTTTCACTTGTTTGGAACCTTCTTCACCTAGTGCACGCTTAACGCCTTTAATCTCAGCAACGTCACCTGCTGGTGTAGAGGTGCCGTGAGCATTCACGTACCCGACTTGAGTACCTGTGATACCTGCATCACGCATTGCCGCTTCCATCGCTAGAGCGCCACCTGAGCCATCTTCACTTGGAGAAGTCATGTGGTAAGCATCGCCGGACATTCCGAAACCAACAAGCTCTGCATAGATTTTAGCCCCGCGAGCCTTCGCATGTTCGTACTCTTCTAGAACCATCATGCCTGCGCCATCACCAAGAACAAAACCGTCACGGTCTTTGTCCCAAGGACGCGATGCTTTTTGTGGTTCATCATTACGAGTAGAAAGTGCTTTCGCAGCACCAAAGCCTGCCATACCCAGTGGAGTAGATGCTTTTTCTGCACCACCCGCAACCATAGCTTCTGCGTCTCCGTATGCGATCATACGAGCCGCATGGCCAATATTGTGTAGACCTGTAGTACACGCCGTCGAGATCGCGATGTTAGGACCGCGAAGACCACGCATAATAGATAAGTTACCTGCAACCATGTTCACAATGGTTGATGGTACGAAGAACGGGCTCACTTTACGTGGGCCTTTCTCAACAAGGGCAGTATGCCCAGCCTCAATGAGATCGAGACCGCCAATGCCTGAACCGATAGCAACGCCAACGCGAGCAGCATTTTCTTCGTTGATTTGTAAACCAGAGTCATCTAGAGCTTGGATACCTGCTGCGATGCCGTATTGAATGAAGAGATCCATTTTACGTGCATCTTTTTTAGACATGTATTCAGTACAGTCAAAACCTTTTACTAAACCCGCAAAGCGAGTAGAAAAGTTTTCAGCATCAAAGTGCTCGATATTCACGATACCACTTTGACCTGCTAGCAGAGCTTTCCAAGATGATTCTACGGTGTTGCCTACCGGTGACAACATACCCATGCCAGTGACAACAACACGACGCTTGGACACGATATTATTCTCCGGAATTGAAATGATTCTATGGAAGGATAGAAGGGTTAAAAAGAACACAGGCGGCCAGAAGGCCGCCTGGGAGAGATAGATTACTGAGCGCTGTTTACGTAGTCGATTGCAGCTTGAACAGTAGTGATTTTCTCAGCTTCTTCGTCTGGAATCTCAGTGTCAAATTCTTCTTCTAGAGCCATTACTAGTTCAACAGTGTCTAGAGAATCAGCACCTAGATCATCAACGAATGAAGCTTCGTTCTTAACTTCAGCTTCGTCTACACCTAGCTGTTCAACAATGATTTTCTTTACGCGTTCTTCGATGTTGCTCATTTTTTCTTTTCCTTTACAGATTTCGCCTAATGCGATGATTCAGTAGTTTATTCGAACTACTGAAAGTTGCAAGAGGGACCTTGCTGGTCAAACCACAATTTTAGCGATTTTAACCGAAATTCAATACATTTTTGACTTAAATCATGCACAAAACTTGCGCACGTTCATGTCAACAATCACAAACTATAGGCTATTTTTATGACAATAAGTAGCCAAGTTAACGACATTAAGTGCAAATTTACTTCGCCCGCAGAATTTTGAATGAAATTTAATGAAAAAGTTCCCTAATTCTGCAAGGTAAGCGATTTACACCATGTACATACCGCCATTTACATGCAAAGTTTCGCCAGTAATGTATGCCGCTTCTGGAGAAGCTAGGAACACAACCGCTGATGCGATTTCACGTGGATCACCTAATCGACCCGCCGGAACTGCCGACAACGTCGAAGCACGTTGCTCTTCGTTCAGTGCTTTAGTCATGTCTGTTTCGATAAAGCCAGGGGCTACTGTGTTAACAGTAACGCCGCGTGAAGCGACTTCACGTGCCATAGACTTAGTGAAGCCAATCACACCCGCTTTTGCCGCGGCGTAGTTTGCCTGACCCGCGTTACCCATAGTACCAACAACAGAACCTACGTTGATAATGCGACCTGCACGCTTTTTCATCATGCCACGAAGTACTGCTTTAGACATACGGAAAATAGGCGTTAGGTTGGTATCAATGATGTCATCCCACTCAGAATCTTTCATACGCATCAGTAGGTTGTCACGTGTGATACCTGCGTTGTTGACTAGGATATCAATCGCACCAAACTCTTCGTTAATAGTCTTGAGTGTCGCTTCAATAGACTCAACGTTAGTCACATTAAGTGCTAGACCTTTCCCATTTTCACCAAGATATTCACTGATTGCAGCCGCGCCACCTTCAGAAGTCGCAGTACCAATCACTGTTGCACCACGCTCTACCAGTAGCTCAGCAATCGCGCGACCAATACCACGGCTTGCACCCGTTACTAGTGCAATCTTACCTTCTAGGTTCATCATGTTCGTTATTCCTATGTCCTTAAATTACTTAGCAGCGTCAAGAGAGGCAGTATCGTTTACTGCTGCGCCGCTTAGTGTTTTAACAATTCGTTTTGTCAGGCCAGTTAGCACTTTGCCAGGGCCAAGCTCTAGCAGTTTCTCTACACCTTGTTCATTCATTAGTTGCACGCTCTCAGTCCAACGAACTGGGCTGTATAGCTGGCGAACTAATGCAGCTTTTATTTTTGCAGGTTCAGTTTCAGCAATAACATCAACGTTATTGATCACTGGCAATTGAGGTGCGTTAAATTCGATCTCTTCAAGTGCTACTGCCAACTTATCTGCTGCTGGTTTCATTAGCGCGCAGTGAGATGGTACTGATACTGGCAGTGGAAGAGCGCGCTTAGCACCAGCTTCTTTACACAGTACACCAGCGCGCTCAACCGCATCTTTACTACCAGCGATCACTACCTGACCTGGAGAGTTGAAGTTAACCGGTGATACTACTTCACCCTGTGCCGCTTCTTCACACGCTTTAGCAATCGCATCATCATCTAGGCCGATAATTGCGTACATTGCACCTGTACCTGCTGGTACCGCTTCTTGCATTAACTGACCGCGTAGTTCAACAAGTTTGATGGCTTGTTTAAAATCAATAACACCCGCACATACTAGCGCAGAGTATTCACCTAAGCTGTGACCTGCTAGGTTAGCTGGTTGCTCTAGGCCTTGCTGTTGCCAAACGCGCCAGATAGCAACTGATGATGCTAGAAGCGCAGGCTGAGTACGGTGTGTTTGGTTTAGATCTTCTGCAGGTCCATTTTGGACTAGCGCCCAAAGATCGTAGCCTAGTGCTTCCGATGCTTCTGCAAAAGTTTGTTTAACGACTTCAAATTGTTCGCCAAGTTCAGCAAGCATACCCACAGCTTGTGAGCCTTGACCTGGAAATACGATAGCAAACTTGCTCATTTTCTTTTCCTTAAACCTATTTCTTTATACAAAGAGAAGAAAGAAAAGATGCCCTTTTAGCATCTTTAATTTGAATTGTGTTGATTAGAACTTAACCAGAGCTGAGCCCCAAGTAAAGCCACCACCAAATGCTTCAAGCAGTAGTGTTTGACCGCGTTTGATACGTCCGTCGCGCACCGCTTCATCAAGTGCTGTTGGTACTGTCGCTGCTGAAGTGTTGCCGTGTCGGTCTAGAGTAACCACCACTTGGTCCAACGGCATAGCAAGCTTCTTAGCTGTCGCAGAGATAATTCGTAAATTTGCTTGGTGAGGGACTAACCAGTCTAGCTCAGATTTGTCCATACCGTTCTCTTTTAGCGTCTCTTTAACAAGGCGCGATAATTGAGTCACAGCGACTTTGAACACTTCGTTGCCTGCCATATGTAGCCAGCTATTGATATCTTCGCCGTGCTCAGACTCACTTGGTACTTTCTCGTGGCGATCTGGGAACTTAAGGCTCAGTAGCTCACCAAAACGACCATCAGAGTTAATGGTGGTCGATAAGATGCCAGGCTCTTCGCTTGCACCAACGACAACAGCCCCCGCAGCATCACCGAAAAGGATAATCGTTGAACGATCATTGGGATCACAGGTTTTAGACAGAGCATCCGCACCGATCACTAGAATATTTTTACAGTGGCCTGTTTTGATGTATTGATCGGCAACAGACAGAGCATATACAAAGCCTGAACACGCTGCTGCCATATCAAATGCAGGACAATGCTTAATACCAAGAAGCGCTTGTACCTGACATGCCGCAGATGGGAAAGCATGAGAGCCACTAGTGGTTGCTACCAGAATCATATCGATATCGTTTTTATCGATACCTGCCATCTCGATAGCATTCTTCGCCGCATGGTACCCCATGTCAGCAACAGTTTCGTTTTCTGCTGCAATTCGACGCTCTTTAATACCCGTGCGAGTAACAATCCACTCATCACTTGTATCTACCATTTTCTCTAAGTCTGCGTTTGAACGCACCTGAGATGGCAGGTAGCTGCCAGTACCTAAAATTTTGCTATACATGAAGACTAATAATGCCTCTCGAGTAAAACCGCTTCCAAACGATCGCTAATACGGCTTGGTACTTGTCGTTGGACCTCATGAAGAGCTTCACCAATTGCATTGATAACCGCTCCTACATCAGCACTTCCGTGGCTTTTTATGACAATTCCGCGCAATCCTAGCAAACTTGCACCGTTATACTGGTCGGGGTTCAAGGTTTTTAGCTCGTTAAAAAGCCCAGAAAATAATTTTCTTGCAATCCAACCCTTTAGAGATTGGGCCATCATGCTCGATTTCAACTTATCGATAAAAAGTTGTGCCGTCCCTTCACACGCTTTAAGGCAAACGTTACCGACAAATCCATCACAAACCACAACATCTGCAGCATCGTGCAGTAACTGATTACCTTCAATATAGCCAACAAAATTAACAGATTGTGTCTGAGAAAGCATTTCTGCACAGCGCTTGACGAGGTCATTACCTTTTATTTCTTCAGCGCCAATATTCAAAATTGCTACCCGAGGGGGACGCTGCAAATATTGCTCGACCAAAGCGCTTCCCATCACTGCAAATTGAAACAACGAGTCTGCATCGCTCGATACATTCGCTCCAAGATCCAGCATCCACGTTCTACCACCAGATGAAGTTGGTAAGGCAGAGATCAATGCAGGTCTTTCGATGCCTGGCAGCAACTTCAGCTTAAAGCGAGACAGGGCCATCAATGCGCCCGTATTTCCGCAACTTACACATGCATCAGCTTGATTGTCAGCGACAAGATCAATCGCAGTGCCCATTGAGCTACCTTGATGATTTCGTAATGCGAGGGAAGGTTTTTCTGTGTTTGAGATAACTCGGTCAGTGTGCTCAATACTCAAGCGAGCATTCGGCTGATGACCAAGTGATGATAATTGAGATGTGATCGCGTGCTGATCACCAATTAGGGTCACTTTTAGCTCTGGGAAATGCGACAATGCCTGCACGGCGGCAGGCACTGTGACGCGAGGACCGAAGTCCCCGCCCATTGCATCAAGTGCAACGGTTATATTTTGCAAAGGTCAACCTTACTTGTTGATAACCTTTTTGCCACGGTAGTAACCTTCAGCAGTTACGTTGTGGCGTAGGTGAGTTTCACCTGAAGTTGCGTCTACAGAAAGTGCAGCTGTAGTTAGGGCATCGTGTGAACGACGCATACCACGCATTGAACGTGATTTCTTGCTCTTTTGTACGGCCATTGACCCTACTCCTATGTAAGTTCTTAAAGAATTACTTCTTTAAGCTTTTTAAAACGTCAAATGGATTCGGCTTCTTATCTTCTTCCACAATTTCTTCTGGAAGCTCACCAAACACCATATTATCTGAATCAACGCTACAATCCGCTTCATCATGCATTGCTATTTGAGGCAAGTTTAGAATGAACTCGTCTTCAACTAACTGTATTAGGTCTAACTCACCGTACTCGTTCAGATCTACCAAATCGTACTCTTCCGGTGCTTCCTCTTCAGTCTTTTCACCTTTGTAAGGTGTATAAGTGAATTGGACATCGCACTCATGTGCGAAAACCTCATTACAGCGCTGACACTCTAAGTCGACTACGATGTTAGCTTTACCAGAGATAACAACGAGTCGCTGTTCATCTAAGTCAAATGACAGTGACACTTGGGCGTCGCGTTTAACGCCTTCAACTGATTCATCTAAGCGCTTAAAGAGACTAACTTGAATAATACCTTCAACATCTAGTCGCTTCTGAGCAGCGCGTGACGGATCAATCGTACGCGGTATTTTTACCTTTTGCATAGGGCGCGAATTCTATCTTCCAAATCGTTTATAGTCAAAGAAAAAGGGCAAAATTTTGTACTTTTTTTCCTTATCAGCGAGAGAGCTAGTATAAAAGACATAATATGAATTAAGCTCACACCAACTCTGTTTCGATTGTAAAGAAAAATGCCGAATTACCAACTAGTTTTAGCCTCAACATCGCCATATCGTAAGCAACTGCTCAATAAACTAGCAATTGCATTTGACACTGCGTCTCCTGAGTTCGATGAGACCCCATTCGAAAATGAATCACCTTTGGCACTCGTGCAAAGACTCGCACAAGGTAAAGCCGAATCATGCACAGTGAGTCAACCTAGCTTAGTTATCGGTAGCGATCAGGTTTGTGTCATCAACGACAAAATCATCGGCAAACCGCATACAAGGGAAAAAGCCATCGAACAGTTGAACCAACAAAGTGGCCAATCTATTCAGTTCTTTACTGGCTTAGCCCTGCACAACACTCTAACTGGTTGTACGGATTTAAAAGTCGATACCTTTACCGTCCACTTTAGATCTCTAAGCAAAAAGCAAATCGAGAATTATGTCGATAAAGAACAACCTTTTTACTGTGCGGGAAGCTTTAAAAGCGAAGGCTTGGGTATTGCTCTATTTGAACGATTAGAAGGTAAAGACCCAAACACATTAGTTGGACTGCCACTGATTGATTTGATTGATATGCTCGCGGCACAAGGGGTTGAGGTGCTTTAGCGAGAAAAATATGCAGGGTTGGTACATTGTATCAACCCTTTTTATTTCAATAAATTAAACAGTCACCCCGAGAGGGAGGCACGACCGAGTTGGGGATTTCTTCGAGCGAGTGAGGACCTTTTAGAAATTCCGTTCCCGCTTCTAGAGCTTACGCAGCCCTGCCAGTGCTTTTTCCAACTTTGGTTCCATCGGTGCGTCAATTTCCATCCATTCGTCATTAGCTGGGTGTTGGAACTTGATGTTTGCTGCATGGAGGAACAGTCGGTCTAAGCCAACTTTACCCGTGTATGCATCAAAACGTCGGTCGCCATAGCGATCATCCCATGCAATTGGGTGACCCGTGTATTGAGTATGAACCCGAATTTGGTGCGTTCGACCTGTAATTGGGCTCGCCTGAATCAGCGTTGCATTGGCAAACTTTTCAATGATCTTAAATCTTGTTTCAGAAGCTTTGCCATTTGGATTGACCCGGACAATGCTATTTACTTCATTTTTGAGAAGAGGTGCATTCACCTTCTTGCAACTTGCTTTCCACTCGCCCATCACCAATGCAAAATAGTATTTTTGCACTGTTTTTTCACGAAACTGAGCTTGAAGATGACGCAATGCAGAGCGCTTCTTAGCAACCAGTAATATTCCAGACGTATCACGATCAATACGATGTACAAGCTCTAAGAACCTTGCTTGCGGTCGTAGAGCCCGAAGCGCTTCGATCGCACCAAACTTTAAACCACTACCACCATGAACAGCCGTACCGGAAGGTTTGTTAAGAATTAACATATGATCATCTTCATAGATGATCATATCCTCTAGCTCTGCAACTCTGTTGAGCTTAGTGCTAGGCGCGACCTCTTCCGGCTTTTCTTCGATAGTCACTGGTGGAATACGGACAATATCACCCGCTTGAAGCTTATATTCCGCTTTTATACGCTTTTTGTTTACCCGTACTTCGCCTTTACGCAAAATACGATAAACCACACTTTTGGGGATACTTTTCAATTGGTTGCGTAAGAAGTTATCAATACGCTGCCCCGCCATATCGTCGTCAATGTCAACGAATTGGACTTTCGTTCTAATTTCATTCATGAACTTATTCTAACACTCTAAGTTGCGCAGAATCACATTTTCTTCGCAACATTGTGGAAAATTGCTCGATAAGAGTAGATTCAAAATCCGCTACGAATAAAAATCCATCAATTTTATTACAATTTCCAAAAACATCGTTAATTAAACCGATAAAACAGTCACTTACCAAAAATAAAAACAGCTTTTTTAGCGTTTTATAATAAAGCAGATTGCTGAGTTTAGTGGGTACTGCTATAGTTCACACCTGCAATATATGGTTTGGATGCATTTTATACAAATCAATCCATATTTTGAGCAATAAATTGAGTAGCCCGCTAATTTACCAAAATGCTGCATACGGCGTAAGACATTATTGGAATTAGCAATCTTGTCGCCCTACTCGTCGCACATCATGTTGAGTATTTTCCGCCGACTATGCGGCTTACAAGCGAAACGAGAAAAGCTTGTGAGACTGAAGTGCCCCAGAGCATCCCTCCAGCCGGGAGGCTGCAACGAATAAGCCATGGGATCAGGCACCATGAAAGCGATAGCAGTGACAAGAAACACAAAAAAATGACAACGAGATTTATCAATGAAAAGAATGTTAATTAACGCAACTCAAAAAGAAGAGTTGCGTGTTGCTTTGGTTGATGGTCAGCGCTTATACGATTTAGATATCGAAAGCCCTGGACATGAATCAAAAAAAGCAAATATCTACAAAGGACGTATCACACGCATCGAACCAAGCCTAGAAGCGGCTTTTGTTGACTACGGTGCAGAAAGACACGGTTTCCTCCCTCTTAAAGAAATTGCCCGCGAATACTTCCCTGAAGGTTACACTTACCAAGGCCGTCCAAGCATTAAAGAAGTGCTAACCGAAGGTCAAGAAGTGATCGTACAAGTAGAGAAAGAAGAACGTGGCAGCAAGGGCGCAGCTCTTACTACGTTTATCTCTCTTGCGGGTAGCTATCTGGTTCTTATGCCGAATAACCCTCGTGCTGGCGGTATCTCTCGCCGTATTGAAGGTGACGAGCGCACTCAACTCAAAGCAGCACTAAGTACATTAGAACTCCCTCAAGGTATGGGTCTGATCGTACGTACTGCTGGTGTGGGCAAGAGTGCAGAAGAGCTAGAATGGGATTTAAACGTACTTCTGAATCACTGGGGCGCAATCAAACAAGCCTCTGACTCAAACGCAGCTCCTTTCCTAATTCACCAGGAAAGTAATGTGATTGTTCGTGCAATTCGTGACTATTTACGTCGCGATATCGGCGAAATTCTTATCGACAGCAACACAATTTACGAACGCGCACTCGATCATATCCAGCTAGTACGCCCTGATTTCGTAAACCGTGTGAAGAAATACGATGGTGAAGTGCCGCTATTTAGCCACTACCAAATCGAAAGCCAGATTGAATCAGCGTTCCAACGCGAAGTTCGTCTGCCTTCTGGTGGTTCTATCGTTATCGACCCAACAGAAGCTCTGACTTCTATCGATATCAACTCAGCCCGTGCAACTAAGGGCGGCGATATCGAAGAAACAGCGTTAAACACTAACCTAGAAGCCGCAGAAGAAATTGCACGCCAACTTCGTCTGCGTGACTTAGGTGGTCTAGTGGTTATCGACTTCATTGATATGACGCCAGTTCGTCATCAACGTGAAGTTGAAAACCGTCTTCGTGATTCTGTTCGAATGGATCGCGCTCGTGTTCAAATAGGCCGAATTTCTCGTTTTGGTCTATTGGAAATGTCACGTCAGCGTTTGAGCCCATCTCTAGCAGAAGCAAGTCACCATATTTGTCCTCGCTGTACTGGTACTGGTGTTGTTCGTGATAACGAATCTTTGGCTCTTTCGGTTCTTCGCTTGATTGAAGAAGAAGCGCTTAAAGACAACACAGCCCAAGTACTCGCTGTAGTGCCTGTGCCAATCGCTTCTTACCTGCTTAACGAGAAACGTCGTTCAGTAAATCACATCGAACGCAACCAAGAAGTTAAGATCACTGTTGTACCAAACTCAGACATGGAAACACCACATTTCGATGTTATCCGTGTACGCGAAGGCGAAGAGTTTGATCTACTGTCTTACCTACTTCCTAGCAAGCTAGAAGCGATGAAGGAAGCGGAAGGTAAAGAGCCAACTGTCGAAGTTGAAGCGAAACCTAAGAAGATTGAAGAGCCAGCTCTAAAAGGCTTTGCCTCTCCAAGTAACTCAGCGCCGGCTCCTAGTAAACCAGCACCAAAAGCTCCAGAGAAAAAAGCGAGTTCGCAGCAGCCTCAAGAAGGCATTGTAAGCCGCTTCTTTAAAGCGCTAGGCAGTTTCCTATTTGGCTCAGCCAAAGAAGAAGAGAAGCCAGAAGAGCAAAAACCTAAAGAACGCAAAGAAGGTAATCGCAACAATCGCAATCGCCGCAATCGCAACGACAACCGTCGTCGTGGTAATCGCGACAACCGCAGCGACAATCGTGAAGATAAACGTGACAACAAGCGTAAGAACACACGTGACGAAGCTGCAACTGAAACGAAGCCTAATGAGCGTAAGCAGCAAAATCGTAAGCCTAAGCAAGATCGCCGTAACAAGCGTGATGAAGCGAAAACAAGCAAGGTTGCTGAAGAAGGTCTTAAGCTAGCAGCAGATGCTCAACAGGGTGACAAGCCTGAAGCGCGCAAAGAGCGTTCTGAAGAGAAAGCGGTAAAAGTGAAAGAGCGTCGTCAGCGTCGTAAACTTTCAAAGCAGGTACGTGTTAAAGATCAGGCTGCAAAGGCGAAAGCTGAAGAAGAAGCGAAGCAAGTTTCAGTCGAAGCTAAAGCCGAAGCAGTGCAAGAAAAAGCGCTAGAGACCGAAGCCGACAACGCGGAAGAGCAGCCGAAACAGCGTCGCAATCGTCGTTCTCCACGTCACCTTCGTGCAAGTGGTCAACGCCGTCGTCGTGGTCGTGATCGTCGCCCTAACCCATTCCGTCTGCGTAAAGGTGGTGTAGCATCCCCTGAAATGGCAATGGGTAAAGTGATGCCTAGTTACGGGATTACTAAGCCTGCACCGAAGCAGAAATCTAAAGCTGAAAACGTAGAAGCGCCTGTTGTAGAAACAACAGTCGCGTCCCTAGGTGGCTTTGCGTGCCCGGAAATGGCAATGGGTAAGGTGATTGTTCGTCGTGAACAGCCAGTTGCAGCAAAGCCTGTACAAGAAACGGTTGTTACACCTCAACCAGAGCCAGTTGAAGCGGTACAAGAGGTTGTGATTACTGAGTCTGTGAATATTGCAACTGAAACGACCGAGCAAGCTGTTCAAGCTGAAGCAGAAGTTGTGACGACTGAAGTTCAACAACCTACTGTAGAAGAAGTGAAAACAGAATCTTCAGATATTGTTGTAGCACAGCGCTTCAAAGGTCACGCATCAGCAGCGATGGCAAAAGCACCTGGTAGTACAGAGATGAAAGAAATCACTGTAAATGCAGCTCCGTTTAAAGCAGAGCGCTACGAGTCTCGCGGTGCAGGTAGCCAAGTTGCTCGTAACCAAGCGGGCGCGGTAATGACTAAACCTCAATACTAGCCAGCAGCGATACCATGACGAAACAGCCTCTATGCTTAGAGGCTGTTTTTTTATGCGCTAGAATATTTGACTGCACAGATTAATCGTTAAGTACTGCCTATACTGTCAATAACATTTATTTGTCACAAATATTAGTCAATACCTGTATCAATCTTGAACTTAATCACACTTTTCGGTAGCATGCGCCGACTCGATCTGAATTGTGAAATTTGGTCCCTCTGCTCTTTTACATTGCATTTTTGCCTGGCGGCGACTAAATACAATTCAGAATACTTTTAAACACTTAGCCAAACTGAGCAAATATGTTTGAATTTCCCCAATTTTCTAAACACTCTGTAAAAAACGATGTGTTATCAGGTTTAACCGTTGCACTCGCTCTAGTACCTGAAGCCGTCGCCTTCGCTTTTGTTGCAGGCGTTGACCCTATGGTAGGTCTGTATGCAGCCTTTATCGTGGGTCTTATCACTTCTATTTTCGGTGGCCGTCCTGGTATGATTTCAGGCGCAACAGGTGCAATGGCTGTTGTAATGGTCTCGCTAGTTGCCACTCATGGCGTACAGTACCTATTTGCCGCGATTATGCTCGCAGGTATTCTTCAGGTTTCAGCGGGCCTATTCAAGTTGGGTAAGTTTATCCGCATCGTGCCACACCCAGTGATGATTGGCTTCGTAAACGGTCTCGCGATTGTTATCTTCCTTGCTCAGTTAGGCCAATTTAAAGCTCCAGACTTAAGCGGAGCGCTAACCTGGCTGCCGACAGACCAAATGATGTTAATGCTTGGCCTTGTTGCACTAACCATGGCAATCATCCATTTCTTGCCTAAGTTTACTACCGCAGTCCCTTCGTCACTTGTGGCTATCGTCACTGTAACAGCTTTAGTGGTGGGGTTAGATCTCGAAACTCGCACGGTAGTTGACTTCCTTCGTACTATGTCAGGAGATGAAGCGGCAACATTGGCTGGGTCACTGCCAACTTTCTCTATCCCTGCGGTTCCATTAACCTTAGAGACATTCCAAATTATCCTACCGTACGCAATCATCCTTGCAGCTATCGGTCTGATTGAATCTCTACTAACACTCACTGTACTCGATGAGATGACAAACTCTCGTGGTCAATCTAATCGTGAATGTATTGGTCAGGGTATGGCAAACATGACCTGTTCAGTGTTTGGCGCTATGGGTGGCTGTGCAATGATTGGCCAGTCAATGATCAACGTGAACTCTGGTGGTCGTGGTCGCCTGTCGGGTATGGTCGCAGCCGTTGCACTACTGATGTTTATCCTGTTCGCTTCCTCTCTCATTGAGATGATTCCCCTAGCGGCACTAGTGGGCGTTATGTTCATGGTAGTCATTGGTACTTTCGAGTGGGCAACATTCAAACTGGCTCGCCGTGTGCCAAAACAAGATTTCTTCGTTATCGTGCTCGTCACGGTAGTGACTGTACTTACCGATCTTGCAATCGCCGTATTCGTGGGGGTTATTGCTTCAGCCCTTATGTTTGCATGGCAACACGCTAAGCACATCTACGCAGATACCAGTATCAACGCGGAAGGCTCAAAAGAGTACAAGATTCATGGTCCAGTATTCTTCGGCTCTGTCGCGAACTTCCTTGAGATCTTTGATGCTTATAAAGATCCAAATGACGTAATTGTTGATTTCGCCGATTCACGTGTTACCGATCACTCGGCAATCGAAGCGATTGAAACTTTAGCTGAGCGCTACTCAGCACAAGGTAAAACGCTTCACTTACGTCATCTCAGTCCTGACTGTCGCAAACTGCTGGATAAAGCAGGTAGCTTAGTTGAGATCAACGTTAAAGAAGACCCTAGCTACAAAGTTGCTACTGACGTGCTAGCAGGTTAATCAAACTCAATACGAAACGGGCTTCCAATTGGAAGCCCGTTTTATTTGTCTTGTACTTTTTATAAAAGCTTATTTAATTTCTCACCAAACAGCTCCAAGCGCCAACTCTGCATCACGTCCGGAAGCTGGGCGGGATCTCGGTCTTTTTTCCATACCCAGGTAATAAACTGATTGAGTTGCTTTTTAGAAGCTAGAAACTCAGTCGCCAAGCCACTCGCTTGAGAGGCACGTTTTACCTCATCTTTAAGCACTTTAAATTTCTGCTTATAGCCAGGCATGTCCATAAGACGCTCAAGCTTTTCTGGATATTCATCAGCGGGTGTTTTCTTGGCGGCTTTCACAATTGAGATAATACGCGCACTGTGCCTTTGGACTGAGCGGTAATCCATTTCTTCTTGTTCCATCTGATTTCGGTTTTGAATACCTAATCTAGCCACCGTCAGCAGGTCGTTCTCTTTAAAGATGAAATTGAGTGCTAAGTCACGACGCAGCGCTTCTTTTAAGCGCCATGTGGCGAGCGGTTTCAGAATCGCCAACTCACTCGGTTTTAGCTGCCACGCACCTTTTACATCTAGGTATGCCATGTCTAGGTTGAGCGTTTTTATCCGCTTCGAGGCAATTAAGTCACTCTCTTGTTGCGCGGCATCCCACCAGCCAGCTTGGGTGATTTTCTCAAATAGCTGCTCATAAAGAGGTTGTAAGTAGTACACATCGGCTGCTGCATATTCGAGTTGTTTGTCGGTTAGTGGTCTTGCCAGCCAATCAGTACGAGACTCGCTTTTATCTAACTCTACGTTTAGGTAACTTTCAACTAAAGCGGCAAAGCCTGTCGATAAGCCATGACCAAGAAAAGCGGCCATGATTTGGGTATCGACCATAGGGTATGGTAAGCACTCAAAGCTGTTGTGAAACACTTCTAAATCTTCACCACACGCGTGCAGTACTTTGAGTACAGAAGTGTCTTTAAGTAGATCCACAAATGATGTCATATCTTCAATGACCGTTGGATCGATAAGAGAAAGATTCTGTCCATCAAAGAGCTGAATTAAGCCAAGCTGCGGGTAATATGTACGTGTACGGACAAACTCTGTATCCAACATCACGACATCAACGTTTCGCGCTCTTTGGCAAACGGTATCGAGCTGCGCCGATTGGGTAATAATCTGATAATTCACTAACTTCTCACTATGAGCGGTTTGTTGCGGCAATAAAAATGCCGACTGGATATAGTCGGCATTCTATCATCAAACACGGATCAGTGCTTAATTCTCATCGCGTTACTTTGACTTGGCAAGATTTGCATCATTTTCTTCACGCAACACGCGGCGTAAGATTTTGCCAACGTTGGTTTTCGGCAAATCTTCTTTAAACTCGACAAGTTTTGGCACCTTGTACCCAGTTAAGTGCTCGCGACAGTGGGCGATAATTTCTTCTTTGGTTAAGCTTGGGTCGCGCTTAACAACGTAGATCTTAACCAACTCGCCCGACACTTCATGTGGCTGACCGATTGCGGCCACTTCAAGTACTTTACCGTGAAGTGCGACTACATCTTCGATTTCATTTGGATAAACGTTGAAGCCAGAGACCAAGATCATATCTTTCTTACGATCAACAATATGAATTAGGCCTTCATCGTCAAACTTAACGATATCACCAGTAGATAACCACCCATCAGCATTGATCACCTCTTTGGTGGCTTCAGGTCGCTGCCAGTAACCTTGCATCACCTGAGGACCGCGTACTTGAAGCTCACCCACTTCGGTATTCGCAACCGGATTACCTTCGTCATCAACAATACGTACTTCTGTTGACGGAACTGGCAAACCAATCGCACCAGTATAGTCGGTCAGATCATAAGGGTTGCCCGTCACTAAAGGTGAACACTCGGTTAAGCCATAACCTTCAAGTAGGTGAATACCTGTCGTCTTCTTCCATTGCTCTGCCACAGCACGCTGAACAGCCATACCGCCACCTACAGAAAGTTTCAGCTTGCTAAAATCAAGCTCATGGAAATCTTCGTTGTTCACCAACGCATTAAACAAGGTGTTAACACCTGTGATAGCAGTGAATGGATACTTCTGCAGTTCTTTGATAAAGCCCGGAATATCGCGAGGGTTTGTAATCAGTAGATTCTGCCCACCCATTTCGATGAAGAGTAAACAGTTTACCGTCAGCGCGAACACGTGATAAAGCGGCAAAGCCGTGACAACCAGTTCTCGCCCTTCAGATAAGACTGGCCCGTACGCACCTTTTGCTTGAAGAACATTAGCAATCATGTTGCGATGAGTCAGGATTGCACCTTTTGCTACGCCTGTCGTACCACCGGTGTACTGCAAGAAAGCGATATCATCGCCTGACATAAAAGGCTTCACATATTGTAGACGACGCCCATTGTGCAATGCTTTACGCATCGAGATCGCCCCTGGTAAATCGTACTTAGGCACCATACCTTTGACATACTTAACCACGAAGTCGACCAAGGTACCTTTAGCACGTGGTAGCATTTGACCAAGGCTAGTCAGTACTACGTGTTTGACCGGAGTCTTATCAACAATTTGCTCTAGAGTATTGGCAAAGTTCGACACGATAACAATCGCTGTTGCACCAGAGTCATTCAACTGATGTTCAAGTTCGCGAGGTGTGTACAGCGGGTTGACGTTGACGGCAATTAATCCCGCGCGCAGAACACCAAATAGGGCTACTGGGTATTGCAAAAGGTTAGGCATCATGAGAGCAACACGATCGCCTTTTTTTAACTTCAGCTCATTTTGTAAGTACGCCGCAAATGCCCGGCTACGCTCTTCCAGTTTGCGGAAAGTCATCACCGAACCCATATTCATAAATGCAGGTTGGTCAGCGTACTTTTGAACCGACTGTTCAAACATTTCCACCAATGATGGGTACTGATCTGGGTCGATATGCTCAGGCACATCTTCTGGATAGCGTGATAACCAAGGTTTATCCACGGTAAAACTCCTCGAAATTAACTGGCTGTCTTCCATGTGAAAAGCTCTATTTTCAACGTTGTCTATTACAGCACAGGCGAAGCTCTTGAGCACGAAAGTCTCAAACACTTGTTTAAATTTTGTTAACTAAACCAAAAATTAGATTAGATACTCTAGAAGGAGCTTGCAGATGACAGTGATGACCACCTTCGATCATCTCAAAATGAGTGGAATCTGAAGCATCATGCTGAAAAGACTGCAAATAAGAAAAACCATCTTCGCCAAGAATCACTTGCTGTGGGCAAGTCACTTGCTGGCGAAACAACTCGGCGTGCTCAAAACACATGCGATAAAGAGACTGACTTTGTAGCTTTACATCATGCCGCCATACCCAACCTGACTGATGAGAGTCAAGCCCACGGAGCACAATGGGGGCAATCAGTTTAGCGTCTATCTGATTGACCTTAGCGCGCCTCTCAATTGCTTCTTGCGCTGACAACATAATGCGAGTTGGTTTTCTTCGGATTCTTTGACGACTGAGCACACCTTCTCTTAAACGAGAAACTGCACCCTGCGCTTTTTCCGCCAAAGGGCCAAATCCTTCTATCTGAACTAAGCCACTGACTTGTTCAGGAAAAGCGGCACTATAACAACTTGCAATCAAAGCACCAAGAGAATGCCCTACTAATACCAGTCTGTTTGGTGATAAGTTAGCCAATAACTGATAAACGTCGTCTATATAGTCGTGAAATGGGTAGAAATTACTGTCTTTCTTGTGGCTAGATAGACCATGCCCAGGTAAATCGATTGCGCATAAATGCCAATCCGGATTAAGAGCATGAAGGGAGAGCATGACTGACTCAAAGCTAGCAGCGTTGTCTAACCATCCATGTAAAAAAACGACCGATACTTCGGCCGTTTCGCTGTGTCCATACTCGATTGTCGCAATATGCCCGTTGCCAAGAACACGCTTTTGTTCGTAACGCATTACTTCACTTCTTGAATCACTTTGCCTTGTCTCGTTCCATAGCGTACATCACTACAGTAAAGGCCTCGACAAGGATAAAGGTAGCTATCGAAATCATGAACGATGATACGCTCTTCAATGCGCCATAAATGAAAACCACTCGCCTTCATCACTGGGAAATCGTAAGAATACTCCCCAACTTTACCCTGCTCTCGACCTTGGCTTTGACCTAGTAAGGAAATCAATCGACCAGTAGATAAAGTCATAGGGTCGGCAAAACCGTCAACATAAGCCACAAAGCGCCCTTCTGGCTCTTGATTGATATCAGGCTTACCCGACGAACCAATCGGCAGATTAACCACCTCAATGCGAGTTTGGTCTTTAAGGTTTTTAACATCAGCAATCAATCCGCCCAGTCTCACCTCGACATTTTGGCCTCTACTGGACTGCCAAACCTGATAGTCAGTAACGACTTCCGGGTTATCTGTCTTTAGGTTGTCTGGTAGCGAGCTACATGCTGAGAGCAAGAGTACCCCAGCAAGTGCAAACAATAATTGGAAAGGGCGAGTTGTCATAAGTGGCTTAAATTCCAAGATATTAGATATAGATATCGACACCGAGCATCTGCGAAAGTTCATCACGCTTTGCTTGGTGCATCACATCCATATACTCCTCCATGGCTTTGCGACTTCTTCCTTCGGGAAGATCATATTGAACTTGTGCTTTATGGATTTCGGATTCATTAACATGACGAATAGAATGCGCCACCGCGTTAGCCACTTTGGTTGGTTGGCTAATCGGCGTTTTATCACCCGTTTTTTTTACCTCATTCTTGTTATTAGCTTTGTTGGTCCTATTTGGACCGGGAAGCGAAGGAGGTAATCCGTTAATTGATACCATACTATCCGTCTATGCCTTACTCGTTCTCGCTAAACTACTCTCTGCCCGGCAGTTTTTTCCAAGCAACAGTGTCACGTAGGTAAACTGGGCTGGCCTGTTCTGCATCCACGGTATTGCCCTGTGCTAACTCAAACTTAGCCAGTTGCACAATGTCTTCTGCATCTGGGAACAATACGTCACTCTTAGCGGTACTAAACGTCACCCCAGCAAGCTGTTCTGGGTAGGCATCCCACCCTGTTCCCGCAGTCAGCCATTGCTGCTCGTCGGCAATGCTGTGGTCAGAGACCAGTTGCGGCGGAGTCACACATTCAGCATCTACCGCTTGCCAAGTGCCATCTTCTTGACGAGCAAATCGTGCCCAATAAACCTCACTCATACGTGCGTCAATCGCAGTCGCCACGTGCTTCGCGCCGTGTTTACGGAAACCCCCTTGGGCCATGGCTTCTAATGTCGACACACCGATCATAGGTAAATCTGCACCAAACGCTAAACCTTGTGCAATACCAATGCCAATTCGCACCCCCGTAAAGCTACCAGGACCGCGTCCGAATGCGAGCGCATCGAGTTCGGATAGACAAACACCTGCTTCTTTCAGCACTTCGTCAACCATCGGTAGTACTTTTTTGGTGTGGTCACGAGGTGCCACTTCGCTGCGCACGTAAACTTTTTCATCAACTAAAAGAGCAACTGAACAATTCTCAGTTGCTGTATCTAGAGCAAGGATCTTTACACTCATTGATATCTCTGGTTATTGGTCTGTATTAAATATTCTGGTTCTGCTTGCTATGCGCATCCCAAATCGTACAACCGGTTACTGCATGGCACGCTCAATTATGTTCGAGAAAGTCCTGCACCACGGCTAAGTCTCGGGTGCGCGGTATAGGGGGTAAACTGGCCAAGAACACGCCACCATAATCACGGGTGACAAGACGATTATCACAAATAATCAGCGCCCCTTTGTCTTTCCTATCTCGAATCAATCGCCCTACACCCTGTTTCAGGGTAATGACCGCATCCGGTATTTGCACCTGAGCAAATGGGTCACCACCTTTGAGCTGACAATCTTCAATTCGCGCTTTTAGCAGTGGGTCGTCAGGGGCAGTAAACGGTAATTTGTCGATGATAACACAGCTCAGCGTATCACCTCTAACATCAATCCCTTCCCAAAACGCACCTGTTGCGACCAGCAGCGCGTTGCCTAACTCCATAAATTCAGCAAGCGTTTTCTGTTTGCTGGTTTCCCCTTGCATCAACACAGGAACGCTTAGCCTCTCTCGAAACCTTTCTCCAAGCTCTTTCATCATGCTGTGAGAGGTGCATAGAAAGAAACATCGTCCCTGATTTTGCTCTATAACGGGCGTTAACATATTGACCAATTTATCCGCTAGCCCCGGGCTATTTGGTTCAGGGAGGTATCGAGGAACACATAGACGGGCTTGCGATTGATAGTCAAAAGGGCTGGGGAGCGACATTTGCGCCTGAGGTTTCAAGCCTAATCGTGAAGTAAAATGACCGAAATCGTCATTCACCGCCAGAGTCGCTGAGGTAAATATCCATGCTCCTTGCTTTAGCTCAATCTGCTCATGGAACTTATCGGCCACGCTAAGAGGAGTAATATGCAGACTAAAATGGCGTGGCGTAGTTTCATACCAATAAGAGTAACCAGTAATGGATACATCACACACTCTATCTAGTCTTGCCTTGATGGTATTGGCTCTTTCAAATGCACTATCTAATAGCTGACTGCGACCTAGTGCTAGCTTAAGCACCTCAATAACGAAATCGAGCGAGTCTTCTAAGCGTCTTAGCTCACGTCCTATGGATGGCGACGTAACAGCCTCACGCCAGTTGCCACGAAAACCGGGTTCACCTAACACGATTCTTAAGTCCATCGCAGTTTGATAAAGCTTCTCCCCTGCTTTTTGCAGTTGGCGCATATCTTTTACTTCGGTGCGATAAGCAATTTCAATATCTTTACATAGTTCTTGGATTTGACGACTCGATAGCGATTGACCAAAGTATTGACTAGCAATATCGGGTAACTGGTGTGCCTCGTCAAAAACAAATACTTCCGCTTCGGGGATCAACTCTCCAAACCCCGTTTCTTTGATCGCAAGATCGGCTAAGAATAGATGGTGGTTGACAACAACGATATCGGCGTCCATTGCCTTTTTTCTTGCCTTAAGTACGAAGCACTCTTGATAACTTGGGCACTCTTTGCCAAGGCAGTTATCATTGGTCGAGGTAATGGTCGGAATCACGGGGCTATCTTCAGCAATCGCATCGCAGTCGCCAAGGTCACCCGTTTTAGTCTCCGATGACCAACTGCGTACCTTAACCAACTGGCTGAGTAATGTCGGATCGGCGGTTTGGTTGTGACTCTCTACCATCTGACGGCTCAAACGGTCTAAACACAGATAGTTCGCACGCCCCTTTAGTAGAGCAACTTGACCATAATAGCCTAAGGCACTGACCATTAAGGGAAGATCTCGGTGAAATAGCTGCTCCTGCAGGTTTTTCGAACCCGTACTAATTATGGTTTTCTTACCACTTAGCAGCGACGGTACAAGATAGGCGAAAGTTTTACCTGTTCCCGTACCCGCTTCAACCACCACCTGACTTTGCGATTTTATTGCGCTTGCTACCGCCTCTGCCATATCGAGCTGCGCTTGACGCGGTTGAAAGCCGGGAATGGCTTTACCCAGCGCGCCCTCAGATGAAAAGGTCTTTGAAATCATGCACTGAAGAGAATTGTTAAAGGGAAAGAGATTATGGCAGTTTTTACACCAAGGCGCGAATGAGATTTTCGCGCCCTAGCAGACTGGGAGAGTTAGCGTTTATTGAGGTAACGATTTAACCAAGCAGGTCCAGAAAAACCATCCTCTTGGTCATCCATCATAGCGCGCGCCGCTTCACTTGGGGAGGCACGGTTTTCCCACATTTGATCTAAGATTTCTTCGTCTAGTTCTTTTCCGCCAGTTAAGGCGCTTACTCGTTCAGAATACAACTTTCGGGCTAATAGCTCTTTATCCATAAATACCACCTAGAAGACACGCTAAGAGAACAAACACTCCACAAATAAGCCGAGCCAATCGGTTAACTTAGATTATTTGTTGAAACCAACTCGATATTAGTTTAATTGTAGCTTCAATACTGCGGGTGATCTCACCGTTCGGATGCCCGTAAAAAATTCACAATACAAAAAAAATAATTCACGGAAGTTTTAACCAAATGGAAAAGAAAACACTACTGACACATTGCACTGATGCCCCAGGTCTTATTTCAAAGATCACTAACATTTGTTACAAGCACCAGCTCAATATCATTCACAACAACGAGTTCGTAGACAATACCAGCGGACATTTCTTCATGCGCACTGAGCTAGAAGGCTACTTCAATGACAAGACCTTTCTAGCCGACCTCGATCAAGCATTGCCTGAAGGCGCAAAGCGTAAATTAATCGGTTCAAATCGCAAACGCGTGGTCATTCTGGTAACAAAAGAAGCGCACTGTTTGGGCGACATTCTTATGAAGAACTACGACGGCAGCCTAGATGTTGATATCGCAGCCGTTGTCGGCAATTATGACACGCTACAAAGTCTGACTGAGAAATTCGATATCCCGTATCATCATGTGTCTCATGAGGGATTAAACCGTGAAGAGCACGAAAAGAAAATGCTTGAAGTGATTGATCAGTACCAAGCCGATTACTTAGTACTCGCTAAGTACATGCGTGTGCTTACCCCTTCATTTGTTGAGAAGTACCATCACAAGATCATCAATATTCATCACAGCTTCTTACCTGCATTTATCGGAGCCAAGCCTTACCAGCAAGCGTATGAGCGTGGTGTTAAAATCATTGGCGCGACCGCTCACTTCGTAACAAACGATCTGGACGAAGGGCCGATCATTAAACAAGACGTTATTCCAGTTGACCACAACTTTAGCGCACAAGATATGGCGCAAGCAGGTCGCGATGTTGAGAAGAACGTATTGAGTAAAGCGCTTAACAAAGTGCTCAACGATCATGTATTTGTCTATGGCAACAAGACTGTGATTCTTTAAGCTAAGTAAGATGCACAAAAGGTCTCTAAACAGAGACCTTTTTCTTATTTAACCTGCGTAAGCTTTACAACTTAACCGCAAGCTCTACCCCTTGCTTAATGGCACGTACTGCGTCTAACTCACCTGCATAGTCAGCGCCACCAATAACATGGAGTTTGTCACCGAGTAGATGCCATTGATTTTCAAATGGTCGCACCGATTCTTGCCCTGCACAGATAATAACGGTATCGGCTTCAAGCAATTGCGGCTTATCATCAACGCTGATGTGTAGACCTTGTTGATCAATTTTGTCGTAGCTCACGCCACCAAGCAAATTCACACCGCGCTTTTCTAGGGTACGCTTATGAATCCAGCCAGTTGTTTTACCCGGCCCTTTACCAACACGACCTTTACGACGTTGAAGCACCCAAACTGTTTTGTCGCTCATTGAATCTGGATATGGGAAGAGTCCACCAGGATGTGAGATGTCTTTATCAATGCCCCACTCATGCAACCAATCATCTAGGTTGTGGCCGGCAGGTTCAGTCAACATGGTTGCCACATCAACACCAATACCACCAGCTCCAACGATGGCGACTTTGTTGCCTACATAAGTCTTTTCTTTGATCAGAGTTTGATAATCCACGACTTTTTCTGGTGTGTCTATACCATCGATATTGACCTTACGCGGCTCCACGCCTGACGCCATAACCACTTCATCGTACTCGGCGAGTAAGTCATAATTTGCATCTGTTTCCAAATGTAGTTTTACACCCGTCTCATCAATGCGGTTAGCAAAGTAGCGAATCGTCTCTCTAAACTCCTCTTTACCCGGAATTTGCATTGCCAGACGGAACTGACCACCAATTCGATCATTGCGTTCAAACAGATCAACATTGTGGCCTCTTTCCGCCAATGTTGTTGCACACGCTAAGCCTGCCGGACCGGCACCGACCACCGCAATGTTCTTTTTCACTTCTGTCGGTGTCACTGTGAGTTCAGTTTCTCGGCACGCTAATGGGTTCACCAAACACCCTGCACGTTTGCCCTTAAATACGTTATCAAGGCAAGCTTGGTTACAACCAATACAGGTGTTGATCATTTGCGAGCGGTTTTGCTCAGCTTTAATCACAAAGTGCGGGTCAGCTAAAAACGGGCGTGCCATAGACACCATATCAGCATGGCCGCTAGCGAGGATGTTTTCCGCCTCTTCAGGCGTATTAATACGGTTACAAGTGACAATAGGTACACTAACATGCGGGCGAACTTTTTCCGTCACCCAAGTAAAGGCACCACGTGGAACCTGAGTAGCAATGGTTGGAATTCTTGCTTCGTGCCAGCCAATACCCGTATTGATAATGGTCACGCCTGCTTTTTCTAGCTCTTTTGCCAGCATGACGACTTCGTCAAAAGTACTTCCCTCCTCAACCAAGTCGAGCATCGAAAGGCGAAAAATAATGATGAACTCTTTTCCAGCCGCTTCTCGAATCGCTTTAACCACTTCAAGAGGAAAGCGAATGCGGTTTTCGTAACTGCCACCCCATTCGTCGTAACGTGTGTTGGTTCGTTTACAAATAAATTGGTTTAGTAAGTACCCTTCAGAGCCCATGACTTCAATACCATCGTAACCTGCTTGTTGAGCGAGAGCAGCACTATTAGCAAAAGCAGCAATGGTTTTTTTAATTTGACGCGAACTCATCTCACTAGGTGCAAAACGCGCTATTGGCGCTTTGATCGAAGAAGCACTTTGAGCAAAAGGATGCATCGCATATCGGCCAGCATGAAGCAACTGCAACGCAATCTTTCCACCATGTCTGTGTACCGCCTGCGTGACAACTTTGTGTGCTTTAGCGTGTTTCGCTTTACTGAACTCCGCGCTAAACGGATGCAGTCTACCGCGCAAGTTAGGAGAAAAGCCCCCCGTTACTATGAGCCCTACACCACCTTTTGCTCGTTCTTCATAAAAAGCAGCGAGCTTACCAAGCCCTTCTTTGTGCTCTTCTAATCCGGTGTGCATAGATCCCATTAACACTCGATTGCGTAACTGGGTAAATCCTAGATCCAATGGCTGAAGTAAGTTCGGGTACATGCTAGACATCACTTTACTCTTTTATTGTTGTGGTCTGACCACAATATTAAGATCTTAAACAAAAATCAAACAGCTGTTTACATTTTTGTAACACCGATCAATCTTCTGGTTGTTTGGGTATACTAGTTTAAGTAGGATGGAACTTATCTGAACTTAAATGCTCATAGAGCGGATAAGCATTACATCTACGGTTTCCGTAGCGGAGAAAAAATGAAAAAAGTATTTAAATTCGTTGGCCTGTTTTTTAAAGGGATATGGAAGCTGATCACTTTCATTCGACTTGCCCTAGTTAACTTGATTTTTTTGGCGAGTATTGGTGTCATCTATTTCATCTACACCAGTGCTGATGCACCAACCCCTTCAGTGCCAAAAGAGTCTGCTCTGATTGTTAATATTTCAGGACCAATTGTCGAACAGCCTACCTATGTCAATCCAATGGATTCATTAACGGGATCTTTCTTCGGTCAAAGTTTACCGAAAGAGAACGTGCTATTTGATATTGTCGATACCATTCGACATGCCAAAGATGATGAACAAGTCAGTGGAATCGTATTAGCGCTGCGTGACATGCCAGAAACGAACCTGACTAAATTACGTTATATCGCCAAAGCACTGAATGAGTTCAAAGCATCGGGTAAACCTGTTTACGCGGTTGGCGATATGTACAACCAAAGCCAGTACTACCTCGCGAGCTACGCAGATAAAATCTATCTCGCACCTGATGGCGCGGTGATGCTTAAGGGTTACAGCGCTTATACCCTGTACTACAAAACTTTGCTTGAAAAACTGGATGTCAACACTCACGTATTCCGTGTGGGTACTTACAAGTCAGCCATTGAGCCATTTGTGCGCGATGATATGTCTGAAGAGGCAAAAGAATCCGCCTCGCGTTGGCTTGGCCAACTTTGGGGAGCCTATGTAGATGACGTTGCGACAAACCGTCAACTTTCTCCAGATGCGCTTACGCCTGATATGGATGAGTTCTTAGCCTTACTTAAACAAAACAACGGTGATTTAGCGGCACTTTCTCTAAATATCGGTCTAGTCGATGAACTCGCGACGCGTCAGCAAGTCCGCAAACAATTGATTGAAGTATTCGGTAGTAATGGCGAAGACAGCTACAACTACGTTGACTACTATGAATATCAATCATCAATGGCACCAAGCTTCGATTTAGCATCAGACGACATTGCTGTTGTTGTGGCAAGCGGCGCTATCATGGATGGTTCGCAACCACGTGGTACAGTGGGTGGTGACACCGTAGCGGCCTTACTACGCCAAGCACGCAATGATGACAAAGTAAAAGCGGTGGTACTTCGTGTCGACAGCCCTGGGGGCAGCGCGTTTGCTTCTGAGGTGATTCGCAACGAAGTTGAAGCGCTTAAAGAAGCAGGCAAGCCCGTTGTGGTATCAATGTCGAGCTTAGCCGCCTCGGGTGGGTACTGGATCTCGATGAGTGCTGACAGTATTGTTGCACAACCAACCACTCTCACGGGCTCTATCGGCATCTTTAGTGTCGTCACCACATTCGAAAAAGGGTTAAACAAACTCGGGGTTTATACCGATGGCGTTGGTACTTCACCTTTCTCCGATGTTGGAGTGACAACGGGGCTTTCGAAAGGCGCTTCCCAGGCATTCCAGATGGGAATTGAGCATGGTTACAATCGCTTTGTTGGCTTAGTTAGCCAGTCACGTGAAATTCCATTGGATAAGGTCGATGACGTCGCACAAGGCCGAGTTTGGACAGGACAAGACGCTCTTGAACGTGGCCTAATTGATAAAATTGGTGACTTCGATGATGCAGTCGCTTTAGCCGCTAAACTCGCTGAGGTTGAAAACTACAACTTGTACTGGGTCGAAGAACCACTATCACCCGCTCAGCAGTTTGTTCAAAACTTTATGAATCAGGTCAGAGTTTCATTGGGCATTGATGGCACAGTGCTGCTGCCGCAAGCGTTACAGCCAATCGCAGCGCAAGTTATCCAAGATGCTAACCTGCTACAAAGCTATAACGATCCAAAAGGCCAGTATGCGTTCTGTCTAAACTGCCAAACGCAGTAAAACGTGGATTGAGTCTCAAAGCGCGCCTTCTAGTCATATTGGGCGCGTTTTTTTTGGTTCCATATCTTATTATTTTTAATGATGAAACCAAGCACATAGGATACAATGCGCACATCATCATAAATATTAACGATTATAAGCCATGGATGTGCGCAATACTGATATGGAGGCAATCTGTCATGTATTCAAACGCTACGTTGAATACATGGGAGTTGATCAAACGGTATCCTTCTCTCGCGTCGATACTCAACGTCAGCAAGTTAAAACGGTTTCAACCAACTACTCTTGGCACCTAGCTTATTGGGGTGACGAGCTTTACAAAAATCTCCACTCACGCCTAAAACCGGGAATCAACCTTTGGAATAGTCAAGGTGTGCAAAACTTCCAAGAATCATCTAAAGCTAGCCATAACCGCGTAGATATTGTCACCAACCAAGGCTCACTATTCGATATACTTTCGATCGCCCTACCAATTACCCCGCTGCCTTGCGATGTCGTTAGCCAAGCTATTGCCTTTCGACCGAAAGTGAACCAGCTGGCTCTGGAGTGTTGGAGCGACAATGAAATACAAATTCCAATCGATACTCTTTCTACACCGAATTCCCACCAATCTAGGTATGCCGAACAGGCTGAGTATATATTTGGCAACCTCGCTTTAACTCACGATGAACTGGCCAGCGTTCGTTACTTTCTTGAGATGAAAACCTTTAAGGAAGTTGCCTTGATTCGCGGTTGCAAAGAGGTTGAAGAAGCACGTCGTATCTACATCATTAAATGCAAACTAGGCTGTGAGCGTCAGCCAGATTCAGTCTTTTTCAAAAAACTGGTCGAGTACGGAGTAACAGTCGCATGTCTGGACAGTTTCATCACGTATCGCTAACCGTTGGTGACCTAGTCGCCAGTCAAAATTTCTATGCATTGTTTGGTTACCAGCTTGAACGGAGTTTTCAAGACGAGCAGGTCATCATCCATATGTTGGAAAACCAAGGCTCGAGAATCGAGCTTTTTCACTTTAGTAGGGATGTTTCTGTCCCTACCTCAGAGTCACTGATCTCACTAAGAAAGGTGGGGATCACCCATTTTGCTTTGAGAGTGAATGACTTAGAAACCTTTCATAGAAAATTATCGGAAGTCACCGACATCACAACTATTTACAACGCTAGGCTAGGTAGTTTCCGTTACTTTTTCTGTTCAGATCCCGATGGAAATCAATTAGAAATTATAGAGGAGTAAAACAGAATGTCACTCACTTGGAAACAGCGCACCAGTGCTGTCCTTGGTAATGCCATGGAGTTTTATGATATCGCCGTGTTCGCGTCGATATCGATGTACATTTCTCAGTTATTTGCCACCCAAGGCATTGCGCATTCAGAGTTCGTAGTATGGGGCGTGTTCGCCTTACGTTTTTTAATTCGGCCATTTGGCGGAGTCGTAATTGGTCGCTACGCTGATAAATATGGGCGAAAAAGAGCACTGGTTTTTTGTAACCTGCTAACGGGTTTGGCAACGGTGGCCATGGCTTTTGTCCCCGTAGATATCGTTGGTCAATATGTGGTGATCGTATTCCTTATCTTCCAGATGATACAGGCATTCAGTTTTGGCGGCGAATACCCAACCCTGATCAACTACCTATTGTATGACTCGAAAAAATCTGAGCGTTCACGAGTAAGTAGTTTGATTGTTGCCAGTTCAATAGTGGGTGTCATCATTTCCCTATTGATTGTTGCTGGCCTAGAACATTATCTATCGGCGCAAGAAATGAGTGAATGGGGCTGGAGAGTACCTTTACTCGTAGGGGTTGCAAATATTATGGTCAGCCTGTACCTACGTCTGTCTTTGCCAGAACTGCCAAAAGCAGAAATCGTAGCAAGTAAATCTAGCCGCCAGATCATCGCCAAAGTGTTTTGCATCTCTATTCTTGGTGCCGTTGTCTTCTACGTTCAAAACTTGGCAAGTGGTATCCTTGGTAAAGCAATGAACATCGAAAACCTCGCACTGATCAACTCTTCAGTACTCGTGATCTTGCTGTTTGCTTTCTCTTTCATTGTCGATAAGCGCTCTTCACCACAACAAGCGTTTAAAGTGGGGGCACTATTTATGTTGTTTGCTGCCATTCCTCTTTTTGCTCTGCTCGGCTCTAGTCAATTCATATGGCAAGCACTTGCGGTACTCGGCATCAGTAGCTTAGCAGCCATCATACTGGGTAACTTAGCCGCACTACTATGGCAACAATCCGCTAACCAAACCACCAGCTTAGGAATTGGCTATAACATCGCGTTGTCTATTTTCGGAGGTCTCACGCCTCTGATCGTAACAGAAGCGATGTTACTTAGTTCCGCCTATGTCGGCGTCTACGTAGCGATTGCGACAATTCCAGGTCTAACGATACTGTATCGTTTCAACGCTCATACACTCCAAAAGCCAGTGAGCGCGTCCTAGCATTGATAAACTAGGTGGTGGCGTCTGGTCATTTAAATGAGGCTCACAGTGCCAGCTGTGAGCTTTTTTCTACCCATACTTGCAAAGAGAGAGAAAGAACTGTCTGTCTTCGGCGGGTATTTGCCGTCATTTAGATCAGTCCGTGCGAAAGCCCCCTTTTTATTGGCTTAGATTGCTATATAATCCTTCGCTCTGTTCCCCCTACAACTAACTGGTTTCAAAGCAATGGCAAGAAAACATATTTATATAGCCTACACTGGCGGTACCATTGGTATGCAAAAATCACATGATCACGGTTACGTCCCAGTCGCTGGCTTCATGGAAAAACAACTCGCAAGCATGCCAGAGTTCCATCGACCAGAAATGCCTGAGTTTACCATTCATGAATACGATCCACTGATCGACTCATCGGATATGACACCAGCAGATTGGCAGCAAATTGCTGACGATATCCGCAATAATTACGACAAGTACGATGGTTTCGTCATTTTGCATGGTACTGACACTATGGCGTACACCGCCTCAGCGCTCTCTTTCATGTTAGAGAACCTAGGTAAGCCTGTTATTGTAACTGGCTCACAGATTCCTTTGGCTGAGCTACGCTCTGACGGTCAGGCAAACCTACTCAATGCTCTACACATTGCTGCCAACTACCCAATTAATGAAGTGACTCTATTCTTCAATAACAAACTGATGCGTGGAAACCGTAGTACGAAATCTCACGCTGACGGTTTTAATGCCTTTACTTCGCCAAATTTACCTCCACTACTTGAAGCCGGTATCAACATCCAAATCAGTAGTGACATCAAGGTAGATGCTAAGCCAGATGGTGAGTTTAAGGTTCACGACATCACTCCGCAGCCAATTGGTGTGATTACCATGTATCCAGGAATCTCCCACGAAGTTATTCGCAATACCTTGCTACAGCCGGTTAACGCGATGATCCTGCTGACTTTTGGTGTGGGCAACGCGCCGCAAAACCCTGAGCTACTTGGCCACCTGAAAGATGCTTCTGAGCGTGGTGTTATCGTGGTTAACCTAACCCAATGCTTGGCAGGCAAAGTCAACATGGGTGGCTACGCTACAGGCTGTGCTCTTGCTGAATCTGGAGTGATTAGTGGCTACGATATGACTCCTGAAGCTGCACTGGCAAAACTTCACTTTTTACTCAGTCAAGGCCTAAGCTACGAACAAGTGAAAGTGCAAATGCAGCAAGTGCTGCGTGGCGAAATGAGTATTTAAATCTCTATAGCTAGAATCGAAAAAAGCGTCACCTCGTGGTGACGCTTTTTTCGTTGTTACACAACTACTGAGAAGCCGCTTGTAACGTCACACCATTGTATGCACTGTAACCGTCGAGCATGACATGGTATGTCCCAGGTGATGCTTGGCTAAAGCGACACGTTTCGCTGTTCCCGTTGCGATAAGGTCGGCAATCCCAATTCGATTTTGACGCAGCAGAACCATACTTAACGTAAAGATCCACATCACCACTTCCGCCATGAGTGGTAAATGTTAAGCTCTTCTGAGAAGTCAGTTCAAATGTGTAGCTTTGCTGGCTTGAACGCGCTCCAGATAACCCTGTTTTAGGGACTCCATCTTTTAGTACGTTGTCGACTGGTGGATCAATATCTACCGCATTCGCCAACTCAACCACATATGATAAGCCAAGCTTAGTGAACTTGACCGCATGACTTCCGGTTGGGTCAGAGTTTTGTAACGTATCTTGCGGAGTATGAATCTTTGGGTTGTAGTCATTAAACTTTGACTCAAATGGCATGGCGGCGGAATAGCCTGCCTTGTGCCAAGAGGCGTGATCCGAACACGCATAGCCACAACGATCGTATCCATAAGTCAGTGAAGGCAGATATTCGTCAATCAAGCTCGCCAAAAACTGGGTAAGATTACTGTCGGTATAATCGGTGATGAACACAATATCCTCAGCCGAACCTTTGTAGTTGGTCATATCCAACTGAAGGACTGAAACAACATTTTTGCCCTGCGCTTTATAGCTATTGGCGATGTCTTGCGAGCCTCTTAAGCCTACTTCTTCTGCGGCGTAAGCCATAAAGGCAACCGAACGCTTAGGTTTGAAATTATTCTCAGCTAGCACTCGAATAATTTCACTCACACTGGCAATACCAGAGGCATCATCATCAGCCCCAGGGGCGATGGTATGTTCATCGGTGTGTGAGCCAATCGTCGAATCTAGATGCCCCCCTACGACTACCCATTCATTGGGTTTTTCGCTGCCTTCAATCGTTAATACCACCGACTTCTGATTGTAACCTGAGTGTGAGATCTGCTCTACGTTAACCTTGCTCATCGTCGCAGACAAACTACGCCATTCATTAGCAATCCAATCTGACGCTTGTGCTCCTGAGGTGGTGGTATAAAAGCGGTTATTAAAACTGGTTAAAGAGCGAATAGTGTTGGTTAACTGGGTTGCACTGACCAAAGGTAGCCATGCATTAACCGTTGACTGTTGTGAAGGCTGAGGTAGCGCAAACTGCGCGATGCTTTGCGGCATTGTACTCGCAGCCATAGCGCTTTGCGCTGACGCATGAACCATATAGCCACCGCAACGGTGGTGTTCTTCATGCATATTATGCGAAAGCTCGGCCAGTCTTTCCGTTTCGACTTGACCGACCCATACATCACCGCTACTGGCAATTGAATGGGGAAGGATCGCTTCTGCTTGTGATTTGGCGACGGTACTTGCTGCATCAGCACCAATTGATATCCAAACTTTTTCTTCTGCATAGACATAGCCACATGCAGTCATCAGTGCCATAGCCAACAGCGTTTTTGTGTGTTTCATTATCCTCTCCATAGGGGTTATAAGCCCTACAAAGTTAGAATAAATATTCAAGAAGTGAGAACTATTCGTTTTTCATTTATGTGTAGCGTAAATTTGTCACTGATCCATCAATAAGCTCAATCAATCATTGCATGCAGGGTAACAGCAGGAAAAGCTAGAGAGCGGCATCACTCCCTAGCTAGCTTAATTAGTGTTGTGTAGCGCTTAGTGTTACACCAGAAAAACGGCTGTAAGCGCGTATCATCACGTACAGGTCTTCACTTCTTATTGAGGCAGAGCATGACTCGTTATTCCCCGAGCGGTATGGTCTGCAATCGTAAGCGCTGGTCGTCGGCTCAGCCCCTGAACGTACATAAAGATCCGCATCTCCTGACCCTGAATCAATCGCAATGGTCAGCGGTGAAGTTCGATTCGCAGCCTTGACTACCAACATCATTTGCTCACCCTTGTTAAGTGCAATATCTGTAAGCGCTTTTCCAGGAATCAACTCCTGAATACTAGGAGTCGTTTGATCAACCGAACCATCAGGCAAAGTGTTATTAAAGAATGTCGCTACCTGCGGCCAAATTTTGCTGATTTTCACTCCTTGATTTTCACAGCCACCAAAGTGATGTAAGGCTATCGCTTTGTTGTTGGAAGTATTTAGAACCGGAGAGCCCGAAGAGCCACCAATGGTGTCACATAAGTACCCTGTGTCTGTGTGAGTTCCTCTACCGTTGGCAGAAGCAACATCAATTTGGCATAAACCTGACCCATTTTGATCACTTTCAATCGCCAATTCTTTCGGGTTACCTGCACCGTGTTGGGGAATGTAGATACCATTCCCATAGACAGGTTCACTGGCATCTAGACCTAAATAACCAAATGACTCAATTTTGGCAAAATCATCGACAGAGAAGAGTGTGTAATCGAGTTGGTAATCGGTGCTAAATAGTTCATTACCCATGACCTTTACAGTGCTTGATAATGAACCGTTACACGAACTTCTTTGATAGTTGAACCACACTTCGGTGTTTTTCAGCTCGGAAGCTGAGCTTACGCAGTGGTTATTGGTGAAGAGTTTATTGTCTGGTCCTACACGCCAAGCAGTACACAAACTGCGCCCATTGATTAGCAGCCTCGCAACCGGGCTCGACCAAGCTACTTTATCTGGGTGTGACTCTTGCCAACAGGCGACGTCTTTGCGCTCATTAACCCCACAGGTAGACAATGTCGAAACGCCCTCTCCTAATGGAGAAGATACACTCTCATCACCTGCCATATAAAAATCGATTTCAAACTTCCCGATTACGCCTTGCTGATTTGGGATCAGCTCGATACTCGTTTTCTCGCCAAAAATTGATTGTGCGAACCAATTGCTTTGACTCTTAGTATATTCAACGACTTCTGTACCATCACTCGAACTGATTCTTAATACCGAGCCCTTTGGAAGGCTAAGCATTTTGAAATGAAGCTTGATAAACTGCGCCCCACTGTGCTCAATACTCATTGATGTCGATTCAAGCTGTGTTGAAGTTAACGAGTACTGAACCTCCTTCGCTATAACGGGTAGCTCTACTTGAGCATATACCGTAGGTGTTAATAGACATGATGAAGCCAATATGACGTTGCGTATTATGTTTTTCATTGTGTATCCCTTTGATATTAAGGTTCCAATAAAAACATAATCGCCAACTCAAAATAAGCAACTACATGCATATTTATTGACAAGTAAAGCTATCTTGACAGATAAAGAATAGGCGATTTAAATCAACAAGATAAAGCCATGTAGAATAAAAAGGCGGCTCAATGAGCCGCCTTTTTTACAACTAAATTTGCTATTAGCCGATGTGAGTTGCGCCGCCCATGTACTTTTGCAGTACAACAGGGATAGCGATACGGCCATCTGCTTCTTGGTTGTTCTCTAGAATTGCGACCATAGTACGACCAACCGCTAGACCAGAACCGTTTAGCGTGTGCACTAGCTCTGGCTTCTTCTCGCCTTTACGACGGAAACGCGCTTGCATGCGACGTGCTTGGAAATCCCACATGTTTGAACATGAAGAGATCTCTCGGTAAGTCTCTTGAGCTGGAACCCAAACTTCTAAATCGTAAGTCTTACGCGCGCCAAAGCCCATATCACCAGTACATAGCACTACTTTGCGGTAAGGAAGCTCTAGAAGTTGAAGAACTTTCTCAGCGTGACCTGTTAGCTCTTCTAGGGCGTCCATTGAATCTTCTGGTTTAGTGATTTGTACTAACTCAACTTTGTCGAACTGGTGCATACGAATCAGACCACGCGTATCTCGGCCGTAAGACCCCGCTTCAGAACGGAAACATGGTGTATGTGCCGTCATCTTCAATGGTAGATCTGCTTCATCAGAGATGGTATCACGAACCATGTTCGTCACTGGCACTTCAGCCGTTGGGATTAGAGACAGCTTACGTGGCTCTTCATCGTTTACTTTTTCTTCTAGTGGCTCTGTGTGGAACAGATCTTTACCAAACTTAGGTAGCTGACCTGTACCAAATAGGCTGTCAGAGTTTACTAGGTATGGAACGTACATCTCTGTGTAACCATGCTCATCTGTGTGAAGATCTAGCATAAACTGCGCAATTGCACGGTGCAGACGAGCGAACTGGCCTTTCATGACAATAAAACGAGCACCAGTAATTTTGGTTGCACTAGCGAAGTCTAAACCACCGCCAAGCTCACCAAGATCAACGTGATCTTTCAGCTCAAAGTCATAAGCTTTTGGCTCACCCCAGCGAGAGATTTCAACGTTGTCATCTTCGTCTTTACCTTCTGGCACATCATCAGCAGGTAGGTTAGGTACAGATAGAGTAACTTCTTCAAGTTTAGCCATTACTTCATCAAGTTCGACTTTTTTAGCGTCAAGATCGCTACCTAGAGTACCAATTTGCTTCTTGATCTCTTCTGCGCCTTCTTTGTCACCAGCCGCCATTTTTTGGCCGATTTGCTTGGAGATGGAGTTACGCGTGGATTGTAAATTTTCAACTTCTACTTGAATCGACTTACGTTGCTCTTCAAGTGTACGGATTGTCTCTACGTCTAGCTTAAAGCCACGACGCGCTAGTTTTGCAGCTGTATCATCCAGCTCTGTACGAAGTAATTTAGAATCCAGCATTGTTAATCCTATGCTTTTTTAGTAGTGAAATCGCGCCTAAGCATCGTGCTCAAGCGCCAAAAAATAATTCCCAAAATAATTGGAGTTGCAGCGCGGCAACAAACCAATTCAGCCCGATGAGCATAGGTGTTCTATGTGATTAGGGCGGCCGACGTTCCGGTAAATTGGTGCAGTTAACAAAGCTGCGGCTTCAACTATGAAGGGATAATTGGATAAATGTATCTAAAATGCGCGCTTATTCATAGCGCTTTTGTGGGCTTTTTGCGTCTAAACTAGCCAAGTAATCTAACTTTTCGCCAATTTTGGTTTCCAAGCCGCGGTTTGTTGGATAGTAGTAACGCGTTTGTGCCATTTCGGGTGGTAAATAGCGCTCACCCGCGGCATAGGCGCCAGGCTCATCATGAGCATAACGATACTCAGCGCCATAACCTAAATCTTTCATCAAATTGGTCGGCGCGTTACGTAAGTGGGGAGGCACTTCATACTCAGGTTCATTATGCGCATCTCTCAGCGCCTGCTTCCAAGCTGTATAGACTGCGTTACTCTTTGGCGCACAAGCTAAGTACACAATCGCTTGAGCAATCGCGCGCTCACCCTCCGCAGGGCCAACACGGGTAAAGCAATCCCAAGCAGCTAATGCCACTTGCATAGCTCTTGGGTCAGCATTACCAATATCTTCTGAAGCAATCGCCAGTAATCGACGGGCAATATAAAGCGGATCGCAACCCGCAGCGATCATTCTCGCAGACCAATACAGCGCAGCATCAGGGTTAGAGCCTCGAATTGACTTATGGACCGCTGAAATCAAGTCGTACCAAATGTCGCCCTTGTTATCAAAGCGAGAAACCTTTTCTCCAGCGACTTCAGCCAGTAATTGTAACGTAATCTCTTTATCGCCTTGGTCATCTTCTTGCGCCATATCATAAAGCAGCTCAAGGTAGTTAAGAGACATTCGCGCATCACCATTAACCAGTTCTGCCAGCCTTTCTAGAACGTTATCGGCAAACTTCGCCGATATCTTGCCTAAACCACGCTCTGAGTCGGATATCGCTTGCTGCAAAGCTAAATGAATATCTTCCGTCGATAGGGATGTAAGCTTATACACCCTAGCGCGAGACAAGAGTGCGTTGTTTAACTCAAACGAAGGGTTTTCAGTTGTCGCACCAATAAAGGTGACCGTGCCATCTTCGATGTGGGGAAGAAACGCATCTTGTTGAGACTTGTTAAAGCGATGCACCTCGTCGACAAATAGGATGGTCCGACGCCCTGCAAGTTTGTTGTCTCGTGCTTTTTCTATCGCCGCTCGAATCTCTTTGACGCCAGATGTAACCGCGGAAACTCGTTCAACTTCTGCATTAGCGTAATTGGCCGCCACTTCAGCAAGCGTAGTTTTCCCCGTACCGGGAGGCCCCCAAAGTATCATCGAGTGAATATGCCCTGCCTCTAGCGCTCGCCTAAGTGGCTTACCTTGGCTGAGAATATGTTGTTGGCCAATGTATTGTTCTAACGTTTCCGGGCGCATTCTTGCGGCAAGAGGACGGAAATCTTCATCCCCAGAAAAATCCAATGAGTAATTACTCACACTTAATTCCTTTGGTCATCGACCTCGACACCTTCTGGCACAACGAAAGTAAATCGATCGGCTTTGGGCTTAGTGAGGACAATGTTATTAAACACAAAGTTACTTTGCTGACCGTCTTGCTCTACAACACTGAAACCTTGCACTGCACCATTAGCATCAATTTTAAGCTTGAATTGACCTTGGTTAGAATCGGCTGCAGTTGGAGTTAAAGTGAAAGTATCGCCTTTCTGCTCAACTTGGTAGTTATCCCAATCACTAGCTCGGTTACGAGTAAGTAATACAAATGGCGTTTGCTCTGTTGCCTGCTCTTGCCAGTAAATACTCACTTGTTCGATAAATGGGCTGTAATACCACAAAGATTTTCCATCAGAGACAAGAATATTTTCATCAGGAAACGTTGTTGTCCAACGGAACAGGCTTGGGCGCGCAATTTCAACATTGCCCGCACCTTCCATAACAATGTCGCCGTCTGGGCTAATTAGCTGCTGAGAAAAATCAGCGCTAAAGCCTTCGTTTTTCTGCAAGCGGTGGCTTAGCTCATCTTTTGGCGCTGCCAATACTGAAAAGCTCATCAGTAATAATGCGGCAAATTTTTTCATCAATTCTCTTCCTAGTTCGTCGCTTATGCGTCGGTTATATCGCGATTAATTAATGAGTTTGACCGAAAAAGGTTAACTTTGTTCGATTTAGCTCACCCAACAAGTTAAGAGCCGCAGCACTGCTTGAACTTTTTGCCACTTCCACAAGGACAAGTATCATTACGACCAATGTCTTTGTAAGGGTTAACACTTTGAGATTTAGCACCAATCATTGCTTCGTCAGCAGCTTGTGCCACTTCAGAAATCATTAAGTCAATTTGAGGCGACATTTCTTCAAACGTTGGTGGAGTATCAATTCCCGACGCTTTCATTTGCTGGTGAGTTTGCTCCTCATCAATGGCTAACATTAGTGTCGTCAGCAATGCTTGCAACATACGTAACGTGCCATCACCAAGGTTCACTTGTGCCCATTGCTCTTCGACCGTTGGCCAAAGCGTCATAAAGCCTTGTGCAAAATCAGCAAACTGCTCGCGTTGATGGGTTTCATCAAACAGCGCCAATACAGAATATTCATTGCGTTTCAGGTAGTTATACTGCTGGTTGATATGGGATTCAATGTCCGCTTTGATTTGCACTGCATGCTCTGGGAATACAGTAGGTAGCCATGATTCCGGTGCTAAAGGTTTAGTCGCCATATTAGCGGCAAGGGTAAAACCTTCAATGAACAAGGGAGATTCTTCAGTAAGTGGGCCTTCAAGTGTCAGTAATTGATACTTCATTGTCTTAATCTAGTTTTCATAATAATTTGGGCGCATTATACCCTTAAGCAAGGCTTTAGGTCACTTCGATACTTTACTCCCTGAATCGATCACCTCTTCTTGTGGTAATTCGACAATATTCCCGTCACGGCTAGCTATCACACTTAATAACTAGCCCTTTTTATTGCTACACTTATTTCACTTGGAGAAATTGCTCATTAAGTGCATCATGCGCTCATAGTAATACTTAGTTACATTTCGCAGACAGGTTGTTGTAGTCAAGATGAGAAAAACTAATTTGCGTGGTTTCACGCTGATTGAACTGGTTGTAGTGATTGTTATTTTAGGGGTACTGGCTGTCACTGCTGCACCACGCTTTCTTAACTTTCAAGAAGATGCACATACTAATCGAGCAAAAGCGGCATTTGCTGCTTTTACCAATGCCACGCAACTTTACCATTCGATTTGGCTCGTCGAAGGAGAACCTTCCGCCGCAGTAGCAGGTTACGCGAATGGCGTGGTCGTGCCTTCTTCAGGAGGTTTTCCTAGAACTCTTGCTTCTACCGCTTCAATCCCCAATTGTCCCGAACTGTGGAAAAATCTGCTTAATACCGATCTGACGGTTGAAATACATACAGACCCAATTTTACCAACCGACGCAGATATCGTTAGTTGGTACAGAGGTTCTGGTGATTCTGCATCTTGTTATTACTACTACGTATCCAATATCACGGATTACGATACCAAGGTGTGGACATTAAATTATTTTCCGCAAGATGGCTCATACGAAGTTATTCGAAATAATACGTTACCTCGATAATTTCAGTAGACCGATTAAAGATGACTTTTACCGACCTTCCCTCTAGAATCACGCCTCTTATTTTTTTAAAGACTGATTGTGTGAGAAGAGCTGTATGCGACTAGTGCTTGGCCCTATGGAGGGCGTGTTAGATCATTTGATGCGTGAAATTTTAACCGACATCAATGACTACGATTTATGTGTCACTGAGTTTGTACGCGTGGTTGATCAGCTCCTCCCAGACCATGTTTTCCATCGGCTGTGTCCCGAACTAGAGCAAGGCTCGCAGACTAAATCAGGTGTGCCTGTCCATGTTCAATTACTCGGGCAAGATCCAAATTGGATGGCAGAAAATGCAATTAAAGCAGCGGACTTAGGCGCGAAAGGTATCGACCTAAACTTCGGCTGCCCTGCTAAGCTTGTCAATAAGAGCAAAGGAGGCGCAGCACTACTGCAACATCCTGAACTTATTCACAACGTAGTTAAAGCCTGTCGAGAGGCCGTACCAGCGCATACTCCTGTCACCGCTAAAATTCGCTTAGGCTGGGATAATCCTGAAGACTGCTTTGAGATTGTTGATGCTATTCAATCTGCTGGTGCAAATGAGCTAACCGTTCATGCACGTACAAAAACCGGTGGCTACAAAGCCAGTGAAATCAAATGGGAATACATCAATCAAATTCGTGAGCGCTTTTCAATTCCTTTAATCGCCAACGGTGAAATTTGGAATTACCAAGACGGACAAGCTTGTATGGAAACTACTGGTGTCGATTCACTTATGGTATGTCGCGGCGCATTTAACGTACCGAACCTTGGCAATGTAGTAAAACACAATCACACTGCCATGCCTTGGTCACAAGTCGTTGAGCTACTATTGGTTTACTCACAATATGAAATGAAAGGTGACAAAGGGCTCTATTATCCGAACCGAGTGAAACAATGGTTCTCGTACCTACGCCATCATTACCCACAGGCTGATGCCTTGTTTAGAGAGATTCGCACTTTTAAAACGGCGGCACCAATTGTCGAGCATATCACGCGTTACCGCGATGAATTAGTGGCTTAAACTCTGGTCGTTTTTCTTTCACAGTCGACGTACCCCCCACTATTGGGGCATACAGCCCAGAGTGACGAACGCTTGCTATCAATGCCAACCTGCTAGTTGAGCAACAGGCTATCATCTGCTAGCTCTTCACCTCGCACTTTGGTGAACATCTCAAGTAAATCAGGCACCTGCATATTGGCACGTTGCTCGCCTGCAACATCAAGCACGATCTCACCTTGATGGAGCATGACAGTGCGATCGCCGCATGCCAATGCATCTTTCATTGAGTGCGTCACCATCATTACAGTCAGGTTGAACTCGGCGACGATTTTCTTGGTTAAATCAATGATAAACGCTGCCATGCGAGGGTCTAGCGCGGCAGTATGCTCATCAAGTAAAAGTAGCTTACTGTCTGACAATGTCGCCATAACTAAACTCACGGCTTGACGTTGCCCACCAGAAAGTAACCCAATACTGTCTCCCAATCTATCTTCTAGCCCTAAACCCAAAATACTAATTCGCTCTTGGAACAATTTGCGACGCTTTGCCGAAAGAGACAAACTCCAGCCCCGTTTTTTACCACGCATATAGGCTAGTGCCATGTTCTCTTCGATTGTCAGATCACCGCACGTCCCCGCTAAAGGGTCTTGGAAGACACGAGCACATTGTTGTGCACGCTGGTCAACTGTACGTCTCGTCACATCAAGGTCATCAATAATGACACTCCCGCCCACCATTGGGGTTTCACCCGTCACCGCCCCAAGCAGGGTTGACTTTCCTGCTCCATTTGAGCCAATCACCGTCAAAAATTGATGTTCAGGTACTTCTAAGTTTACGCCACGCAGCGCTTTGTTTTCCAGAATGGTGCCGGGGTTGAAAGTCACTTGAATATCTTCCAAACGAATCATGCTACGTCTCCTGACTCTTTTTCCTGCTTCAGTCTCTCTTGATTATTAGCAGGAAAACTATGCTTTTTTGACTTAAGATTACCTTTAATTTTCGGTGCGATAAGGGCAACGGCAACCAACAAAGCGGTGACTAAGTTTAGGTCAGAGGCTTGCAGACCAAACATGCCACTACTCAGAGCAAAGGCAACCGCCAAACGGTACAATACTGAACCGACAATCACGGCGACAACCGCTACCCAGATCTTACGCCCTGGAATTAAGGTTTGGCCTAAGATAACCGCCGCTAAACCAACTACTATGGTGCCAACGCCAGACGTCACATCCGCAAAGCTATTGGTTTGAGCAAACAAAGCACCCGCAAAGCCAACGAAACCGTTGGAGAGCGCTAATCCAAAGTAAGTGTAGAATGCCGTGCTGGCACCTTGGGCAGACACCATACGCGCGTTTACACCCGTAGCACGAAGCCCTAACCCAAAATCACTGTTAAGGAGCCTTACCACTAACCACCCTGAAATCAATACCAATACTGCGACGATTAAAGGGCGAATCAGCATAGGATCACCGATCGCTTCAAAAGGAGTTAAGATGGTCTCTTCGCCTAGCAATGCAACGTTAGGTCTCCCCATTATTCTTATGTTGATAGAGAAAGCAGCAATCATGGTGAGGATAGAAGCGAGCAAGTGAAGAATACCGCAACGCACGGCAAGAAATGCTGTCACCCACCCCGTGGCCGCCCCAGCTAGAATCGCCATAAATGTCGCAACCCAAGGGTTAATGCCAGCTACAATTGCTGTTGCTGCCACAGCCGCCCCCATCGGGAAGCTACCATCAACACTCAAATCAGGAAAATCAAGAACGCGGAAGGTGAGATAAACGCCTAGAGCAACAAGACCATACAGTAAGCCAATTTCCAAAGCGCCAAAAAAAGCAAAAGCAGACATACCAACTCCCTTTTCTGCTAGAGTTCAAAACGCCTCAAGCACGCAAGCGTACTTGAGGCTAAGGTTTATTTTACGCTTGTGGCACGCTCTAAAACTGATTGAGGAATAGATACGCCTAACTTAGTGGCAGCGGTCTTGTTAACCACAAGGTCTGAACCTTTAGCCACTTTGACATCCAATGAACCAGGATTAGAACCTTCTAGGATAGCAGCAACATAATCTGCAGTTTGTACCCCGACTTGATAGTAATCGAAGCCAAGACTCGCAATTGCTCCTTTCTCGACATAAGACGTAGCACCACCAAGCACGGGAGTCTTAGCTTGATTGGCAGCAACAATCATACCTTCAATGGCACTGGCGACTGTGTTGTCTGTTGGCGCGTAGATTACGTCTGACTTAGCGGCAATAGCTTGAGTGGCCGATTGAACATCAGCACTTTTCAGAGCCGTCGCTTCAATGACTTGAATACCCTGCTCTGCTGCACTTTGTTTTAGTAACTCAACTAGAGTCACCGCGTTGGCTTCTCCTGGGTTGAAGACAACCCCGATGGATTTAGTGCCTGGTAAAATCTCTTTAATCAATTCAACATGCTGGCTGACTGGAGATAAGTCTGAAAGGCCCGTCACATTTTTACCTGGTTGCTCAAGTTGTTTAACTAATTTAGCACCGACAGGATCAGTCACTGCAGTAAAAACAACCGGAATCGAACGCGTTGCAGAAACTAAAGCCTGGGCCGTTGGGGTAGCTATACCAACCAAAACATCCGGTTTTTCGCCGACAAACTGGCGGGCAATCTGCACCGCTATCGCCGGATTACCTTGCGCCGTTTTATAGTCAAACTCTAGGTTCTTACCTTGCTCGTAACCTTTGGCTTTTAAGCCGTCAATCAAGCCTTGTCGTGTCGCATCTAATGCTGGATGCTCAACAATTTGCGACACCGCTACCTTAGCGGTCTTCGCCATGATGCTAGTGGATGAGAGTAATGTGACACCTGCGAGAACGGCGGTCGCAATGACTTTTGCTGCTTTCATCTTAACTCCTTGATGTAATACCAACGCCTTTCGCACTCAACGCTTTCAAACCATTTCTCGGCTTAACAAACAGCGATATGCAGCAACATATTGCTGCCTACTTCTGTGTTTTCCTTATCTTCGAAGCGGTAGCGTATTCAAGTACTTTGATCGAACGTGGTAAAGCAATAATGTTGTGTGGGGTTTGTTTAGTATTTTTGTTATTGCACAAATTATGTGCACATCAATATTATTACCAACATGCTGTATAAAAGAAAAGCAACTTTTAACAATAAAGCAACAAAAGGAGAGGCGAGTTACTGTTTACTGCTTCACTGCATGTATTAGCAAGTTGCGAGGTGTTGTTTCTCGGCAACAAAACTCAGAAAGGGTCACTTGATACCCTTGCTCTTGAAGATAGAGTGCTTTATCCACCACAAGCCATAACTCCAACAGGCGGCGAAAAGGTTGCTGTATCAAACTAATACGTTCCATCTGCCAGTACCTAGCCCGACCTAATTGTTCATAATGCTCAAAATCTAGTTTAGGTAACGTAAGATTCTTCTGCTCACTTGCCCAACGGCAAAAAGCTTCGAAGCCATCGGCGAGCTGAGATTTTTTAATACTTGGTACGGGTTGGTATGCGTCGATTCTAGTCATGTCACGAACCAAACAGTCAAAACCTAGTCGATAAGTCATCTCTTCTATGCGATGACGTTTGACCCGCTCCCCTCCTGTAACAGTCTCCTGTAGAGGGATTTTCAGCTCCTGACGCGTTAATGCCAGTGTGGAGGCTTTTCCCTGTTTGGATAGGGCCTGATAGCATTCGTTATCAATTAAATGATAACAACATGGTGATAGTGTGATAGCAGGAAGCTGTTTATTCGTCGCATGATGGATCAAAGAAACATGCAGATCGCCGCAAGCATGCAACGCCACCGCATGCTGATCACTGTTTAATACGTCTGCCGCCTGCTCACTGAGTGCATCCCCTTGGACAAAATGCATCGGTAAGCCTTGTTTGTCAGCTTCTTGTTGACCAGAGTGACAAAGCGCTTGCTGATATTCAAAGCTAGTGACTTTTTGTTGTGTCTGGCTGGCAAGAATTCTGCCTAGAAAGCCCTTACCTGAACACCACTCCAACCACTCACTCCCATGATGCTTGGTGATTGCGGCCTCTCCCATTGAGAGAATTTGCGCTAACTTGCGCCCCGGAACACCACTTTCAACCCCCCGGGTTAATTCAAGGCCTTTGTTGTCAATTTTTGGCAGTGCTGTCCAGCCGTTAATCTGTTCAAGGCAAGACAAATAGCGCGACATATCGTCAGTCAATGAAGTGTTATCTTGCTTATAAGAGGCAATTTGCTTTGGGGAAAGACTTTCCAACCAACAACATAAATCTGAGTTTTGATTGCGCCAAGGCAAGGATTGCTGATCAGATAGAAAAAATGGTTCGAAGCGCCAATAGGCTTGATTTTCAATCAAGAAATGATCGAGTGATTGGAATTGATTTAGCATAACTTCCCCCTAACGTGGCATTTTAGAGGGAAGTCGCCTGAGATGCTAGCGTACCGGTAGATCGATATCTTTAAACATCTCTTCAATTTCAGCGTTTGATTTAAGTGACAAGGCTTGCTCTACAACAGGACGTGTCAAGTGCGGCGCAAATCGCTCCATAAAATCAAACATGTAAGAACGCAAGAAGGTGCCGCGTCTAAAGCCAATACTTGTAGTACTCGCACCAAAAATATGGCTCGCATCAATTGCAACTAAATCGGTGTCTTGCTCTTGGTCAATCGCCATACTTGCTATCACACCGACACCAATCCCCATGCGCACATAAGTTTTAATCACGTCAGCATCGGTCGCAGTAAAGACGACTCGTGGTGTTAAGCCATATTTGTTGAATGCCGTATCTAACTCTGAACGCCCAGTAAATCCAAACACATAAGTCACTAGAGGATAGCTAGCCAGATCTTGAATCGTCACCTTCTCTTTTTGAGCTAACGGGTGCGACTTAGGCACAACAATCGAGCGATTCCAGTGATAGCAAGGCAGCATAATGGCATCTTGATACAGGTGTAACGCTTCTGTGGCAATGGCAAAGTTAGCCGTACCCTTGGCGATGGCTTCGGACATTTGTGAAGGTGTGCCTTGGTGCATGTGCAGCGACACTTTCGGGTAGCGCGCGGTAAAACCTTTGATCACATCAGGCAACGCGTAACGAGCTTGGGTGTGAGTGGTCGAAATGTTTAAGGTTCCCATTTCTGGATGAGTATGTTCACCGGCAACAGCTTTGATGCTCTCTACGCGGGCTAAGATTTCCTGTGAAATGCGAATAATATCTTCACCCGCACCTGTGACTTGAGTTAAGTGTTTGCCACTACGCTCAAAAATTTGAATACCGAGTTCGTCTTCTAACAAGCGAACTTGCTTACTAATACCCGGTTGCGAGGTGTATAGGCTCTCTGCGGTTGCAGATACATTTAGGTTATGGTTTACAACCTCAACAATATACTTCAATTGTTGTAATTTCATTCTTGACCTCGCAATCCCTTATCGACGCCCCATAGTGAGCAAATATAGTTTATAATATTTAGTTATAACGCCAATAGGTTTAAATTGATAGTCCCATCGCTATTAAGGTAAAGAAAAGCCGGCTGTTTTTGCGCTTGATTGCCCATTTTGCAATCAATTACTCAGAATAAGCTTTGCAATCAGAGTTTTCATTAATAAACTTTATCAATTAGGCGATAATACAAAACAGGTGCAGTAGCTTAGCGGAATCGTGTATGCTTACCTGCTAGCCATTAAAAAACATAAGATACGGAATTTATGAATATTGGTTTAATCATAGCTTTAGTTGCCATCTTACTCGTCTTGGTTCTTGGCTATAACATTATGCTTCAGTATAAAGTTAAAGCTGAAACGGCAAGAAAACAGGAAAGTTCACGCTATTTACAGATCATAGATGCGACCGAAGATCTTATCGGACATGCTCATCATATGCCTTATAGTAAAGAGCTATTGATGTGTCTGAATACCCGTATTCTCGACGCGTTGCAAAGTATGCATGAACTCGATCCAAAGAATAAGCAATTGGAACAGCGGGTCGAGCATGTAAAACAGCAAATCAAACAACTCGAAGACAACTTTAAAGGTGGCGAAAGCGCGAGCTTTAAAGTACCGACCAGTGATAAACAAGCTATTGTCATGCTTAAGCTTGTGAAACGCCTTCGCGATACTATTCGTAGCGAACACAATAAAGGACGTTTTGAAACCCAAGCTTATGTGGCAGAGAATGCTCGTTTAGAGACTATCCAAATTCGCATCAATATTGAGAACGTCATCAAACGTTCGAACGATGCGATTGTTCGTGGTCAGCCCGGTACCGCTATTCAACTATTGAAGAAAGGTCTGGATGCGCTAAGTACTAAGAACGACAGTTACTCCACTCAAGCTCGCGAAAAACTACAGACGATGTACGATGAGCTCGAGAACAAACGTCAAAGTAAGAATGCAGAAGAACTTCATCAAATTGAAGAAGATCAACGCAAGGACGACATGGACGCACTCTTTGGCGAAAAGAAAAAGTGGTAATATAATCCCACCAAACGTATTCGAAAAGGTCGCGATTGCGGCCTTTTGTTTTTTGCATAGCTGTTAAACAAAAAATGATAGAACTTGAACAATACCAGAGTTTGTTAGCACCCATTAACGATTTTCTACACTGCTCAACACCAGAACAATGGGTAGAAGAAGCAAGTAAGCCTGAGAACCTAAAAGTGGTCCTTATTGACCATCTCCTATGCGAGCTAAAAGCGGGCCAGTCTGCGATGTATCTGATCCGCAAATATGCGGTAGATAAACAAAGTGCGCATAGCCTGCTTGATTGGTTTAAACCGTATGAAGATTTCGCTTACCGAAAAACGGGCAACTTAGAATCACTAAAGGGCAAGAGTAATATCTCTAAAGCAATTATGGCAAAATCTGATTCGCCATATAGCCAGGATCTTATCGACAAAATGGTTTTGTTGATTAAAGAAGAGCTGCACCACTTTTATCAAGTACTTGAAATCATGGACAATCGTGGTATCGGCTACGAGCCAGTACAAGCAAGCCGTTACGCCAAGGGGCTGATCAGCAACATGGCAACCCATGAGCCACAGACACTGATCGACAAGCTGATAATTGGCGCATACATAGAAGCTCGCTCTTGTGAACGCTTCGCTATGCTTGCTCCACATATGGATGACGATATCGCTAAGTTCTATATCTCTTTGTTACGCTCTGAGGCTCGCCACTATCAAGACTACCTCGCTTTAGCTGAAGACATTGCTGGAAAGGATATCAGCGAGCGAGTTGATTATTTTGGAAAGCTTGAGGCTGAGCTTATCTCCTCACCAGACAGCGATTTCAAGTTCCATAGTGGCGTTCCAGCGCTCCAAGCTGCTACTACAGAATAGAAACGACAAAGGCCAGTATTGCACTGGCCTTTGTATTAGCGATAAACGTTACACTAGCGTGGCGTTGATTTCTGCAAGTATTGCGGCTGGATCGGCCGCTTGAGTAATCGGGCGACCGATTACTAGGTAATCTGAACCCGCTTGGACTGCATCGACAGGTGTCATAACCCGCTTTTGGTCGCCAACCGCTGCACCTACTGGACGAATACCCGGTGTTACTAGCTTAAACTCTTTACCTAGCTCTGCTTTTAGCAGCGACGCTTCTTGTGCCGAGCAAACCACACCATCTAAACCAGAGTTTTTGGTCAAGCTTGCTAGACGAATAACTTGCTCTTGCGGCGCAATATTAAGGCCAATACCCGCCAAATCGCTCTGCTCCATACTGGTTAATACAGTCACACCAATCAACAATGGACGATCTTTACCATAAGGCTCAAGAATTTCGCGTGATGCTGTCATCATACGCTCGCCACCACTTGCATGAACGTTGACCATCCAAACGCCAAGTTCTGCTGCTGCGCGTACCGCCTTTGAACAGGTATTTGGTATATCGTGGAACTTAAGGTCAAGGAACACTGAAAAGCCACGCTTGTGCAGTTGTTTGACGAAATCAGGACCAAATAGCGTAAACATCTCTTTGCCAACTTTTAAGCGGCATGAGCTTGGGTCAATTCTATCAACAAAAGCGAGTGCATCGGCTTGGTTATCATAATCAAGTGCAACTATTACTTTTTGGTCGATCATTTCATCTCCTAACTTACTTTAAACAAATCGAAAAAAGCAGCGGGATCACCGCTGCCATTTTGTGATGGGATTGCCCCATACGGAAAACTATTCGCCATCCAATCCTCGGATTGGCTTGATCGTCCCCCACCCTTTACAGGAAGGACAGTGCCAATACATCGAATGGGTAGAAAAGCCACACTTACGGCAGCGGTAATGAGGCTTAACTTTGAGCTGCTCACCAACCAACTTTTGTAGTGTACCAAGGCTGGCCTTTGCGCGACCTTCTTCGGCCTCTGCTAAATGATAGTCCATCAAGCGGTAGAAGCCCTTCATAGTTGGGTTCTTAACCAGTTGACGAGTTAATAACTCTTGAGCGGCACCAGCACCGTCATGCTGGGCTACAAGTTGGGCTAGCATCAGTTCCGCGGACACTCCCGCTTTATTGACAATACACTGGCGTAGAAAATTAAGCAGTTCATCTTCTTGCCCAAGATGGTGATAACACTCGGCTAGCGTGGGTAAGACTTCACTGACAAAATCGCTGTCTTGCTCTAAGACCATCTCCATATACTTGATGGTGCTCTTGTAATCTTCTTCGTCAAGATACAGTTTGCCTAGTGCAATGCTCGCGCGAACACACTTGGGATCTTCAGACAGGGCACGTTTAAAATTGTGCATTGCTACATCATGGTGTCCATCGGCCTTTTCCTGCATCGCAAGTTCACACCAAAAGTGACCAATACTGGTACGCATCCGTTTGCGGCCCATCTTAACCAACAGAGAGGCATAATGGATCGCTTTATTCCATTCCCTAGTCTGCTGATAAATTGCAACAAGCTGCTGCAATGCGGCTTCACGATGATCTGGCTCTTCTACCAACTGTTCAAAGATTTTTTCGGCACGGTCCAAAAAGCCTGATGCCATATAATCCTTCGCGAGTTGCTGCAAAGCGATGTTCTTCTGATCTATCGTTAATCCAGAACGGGAAATTAAGTTTTGGTGAATACGAATAGCACGATCGACCTCGCCTCTAGAGCGAAATAGATTGCCGAGCGCGAGATGCGTGTCGATCGTTTCGTTATCGACTTGAAGTAGTTCGATAAAGTGATCAACCGCTTTGTCAGATTGATCTGACAAAAGAAGGTTCAAACCCGTCACATATTGACGTGATATCTGGTTTGATTGTTTCTGCTTGTCTTGCTGGGCACTACGATTACCCATATACCATCCATACGCGGCGGCAATTGGCAATAACAAGAAGAGAATTTCTAACATCGAGTAACAGCCTACCTAAATACTGCTTTAAGCTTTACCTTGATTAGCTTCACTCACTGGAGGAGAAAGCTTGTTGAGTCGCTTCTTTAATTTACGTACCTGCAATTTAGACTTCAGGTGCAAACTGCCGAAAATCAACCACGCCAGTACAAATCCAACTACAAATACACCACCAAGTAGCGTAGATAGATGGAAGTTACCCTGCGCAATAAGATAGTTGAAGTTAACGACTGCCTGATTCTGAGAGCCTAGTGCCAATGCAATTAAAAATAGGGCCAGTACAAGAACGATTTTTATAATTTTCATAGTCCATCACCTAAGATAAGTTCTGCCGATACGATTATGCAGTAAAAGCTACAAACAAACCATGGTTATCTCTGTAATTCCAATGATAAAAAAGCGGCATACGCTATGTATGCCGCTTTTTTATCAGTCTTTTACAATGAGCTAGCCGAGATTAACGCGCTCGCGCAGCTCTTTTCCAGGTTTGAAGTGAGGGACGAATTTTCCGTCAAGTTCCACTTTGTCACCTGTTTTTGGATTACGACCAACACGAGGTTCACGGAAGTGTAAAGAGAAGCTACCGAAGCCACGAATCTCGATTCTGTCACCGTTTTCTAGTGTCGATGCCATATGCTCTAAAATGTCTTTTACAGCATCTTCTATCTCTTTCGCTGAAAGGTGCGTTTGTTCAGCGCACAGTCTTTCAATCAATTCAGACTTAGTCATAGTTGCCCTCGTAGAGTAATTTATCACTTATTATAGTAAGTAATACCAGTTCCAACAAACACTTGCTTTCAATTTTAGACAATAATTGAGCAATATGTGTAGTGAAAAATTGCTTTTTTTAGAACGCTTTGAAGAGATTGGTATTACTACTAGCCAACTTACTAGCATAAAAAAGGAGCCTTTCGGCTCCTTTTTCTTAAAAGCGATTTAATTATTCGCCTTTAGCTGCTTTGAAAGCGTCAGCCATAGCGTTACCGAATGAAGCATCGTCTGCTTTGTTCAGTGAAGCCATTGCTTCTTGCTCTTCAGCTTCATCTTTAGCTTTGATAGATAGGTTGATTACGCGGTTCTTACGGTCTACACCTGTGAACTTAGCTTCAACACTGTCACCAGCACTTAGGATTAGAGAAGCGTCTTCTACGCGGTCACGAGAAACTTCAGAAGCGCGGATGTAACCTTCTACGCCTTCTTCAAGCTCGATAGTTGCACCTTTAGCGTCAACAGCAACAACAGTACCGTTAACTAGAGTGCCTTTCTTCTTCTCTGCAACGTAAGCATTGAATGGGTCGTTTTCCATTTGCTTAACGCCTAGAGAGATACGCTCACGCTCAGCGTCTACTGCTAGTACTACTGCAGAGATTTCGTCGCCTTTCTTGTACTCACGTACTGCTTCTTCACCAGCCACATTCCAAGAAATGTCAGATAGGTGAACTAGACCGTCGATGCCGCCTTCTAGACCGATGAAGATACCGAAGTCAGTGATAGACTTGATCTTACCAGTAACTTTGTCGCCTTTAGCTTGCGCTTCAGCGAAAGATTGCCATGGGTTAGCTTTACACTGTTTTAGGCCTAGAGAGATACGACGACGCTCTTCGTCGATTTCAAGAACCATAACCTCAACTTCGTCGCCAACATTAACAACTTTAGATGGGTGGATGTTCTTGTTAGTCCAATCCATTTCAGAAACGTGTACTAGACCTTCAACGCCTTCTTCGATTTCAACGAAACAGCCGTAGTCAGTTAGGTTAGTAACGCGACCAGATAGTTTGTGACCTTCTGGGTAACGCTTAGCGATTGCTACCCATGGATCTTCGCCTAGCTGCTTAAGACCTAGTGATACGCGAGTACGCTCACGGTCGAACTTAAGAACTTTAACTTGGATCTCGTCACCAACGTTAACGATCTCAGAAGGGTGCTTAACGCGCTTCCAAGCCATGTCAGTGATGTGTAGTAGGCCATCAACGCCGCCTAGGTCTACGAACGCACCGTAGTCAGTAAGGTTCTTAACGATACCTTTAACTTCTGCGCCTTCTTGTAGAGTTTCTAGAAGCTCATCACGCTCAACGCTGTTCTCAGACTCGATTACTGCACGACGAGAAACAACTACGTTGTTACGCTTCTGGTCAAGTTTGATAACTTTGAACTCTAGCTCTTTGTTTTCTAGGTGAGCAGTGTCACGGATAGGACGTACGTCTACTAGAGAACCAGGAAGGAAGGCACGGATACCGTTTAGTTCAACAGTGAAACCACCTTTAACTTTACCGTTGATGATACCAACAACAGTTTCAGCTTCTTCGTAAGCCTTCTCAAGTACGATCCAAGCTTCGTGACGCTTCGCTTTCTCACGAGAAAGTTGAGTCTCACCGAAACCGTCTTCTACAGCGTCTAGAGCTACGTCTACTTCAGAACCAACTTCAACTTCAAGTTCGCCAGCAGCGTTCTTGAACTGTTCAGCAGGGATTGCAGACTCAGACTTTAGACCAGCGTCAACAAGAACGAAACCGTTCTCGATAGCTACTACAGTACCTTTAACGATAGTACCTTGTTGGAATTCAGTCTCGTTTAGAAACTCTTCAAAGAGTTGAGCAAAAGATTCAGTCATTTATTTAATCTTCAATAAATTAAACGTCCACGGGTATCCTACCGCATGGGGTTATTAAATTCGCCAGTCATCATCCTTGCGACCAACGCTCTTACCTAGCCGCCTAAGCGACTAGCTTCGATTCGATATATTGTAGTGCTTTTTCTACCACTTCGTCGATACTCATCGTAGTAGAATCTAGCAAAAGCGCATCCTCAGCAGGGCGTAATGGGGCCACTGGGCGGTTACGATCTCGGTCGTCACGCTCTTGGATCTCGCGCAAAAGGTCGTCAAATTTAACATCTAACCCTTTGCCTTGCAACTGTTTAAGGCGGCGCTGAGCACGCTCTTGCGCACTCGCGTCTAAGAAAATTTTTGCCATAGCCTGTGGGAAAACGACAGTCCCCATATCACGACCATCGGCAATTAAGCCTTGACCTTCAGCAAACGCACGCTGACGACGTAATAGAGCCTCACGTACTCGTGGTAGAGCAGCTACTTTTGACGCAGCCATACCGGTTTCTTCTTTGCGTAGCTCTCCTGAGACATCTTCGCCTTCTAGAATGACTTTCACTAAATCACCTTCAGCTACAAACTGAACATCTAGGTGAGTCGCTAGTGGTACAAGTGCATCTTCCGACTCTAAGTCCACACCATGGTGGATAGCCGCAAGCGCAAGTACGCGATAAATAGCACCTGAATCTAATAAGTGGAAGCCTAGCTTGTTTGCTAACAGCATACAAAGAGTGCCTTTACCCGCACCACTTGGTCCATCAACGGTCACAACCGGTGTATGAGACGACATGTTTTACTCCGTGTTGGTTGTAGATCAACGCGCTACGCTTTGACCTTAATTCGGCGACAAATTATAGAGGGAAACCGCTGTAGGTTCTAGGCTGGAATGAGGGAATTAGAAAAAAGAGCGCCAACGCGCCCTTCTTAGTACAGCAAATTACAATTGTATTCGAGATTGGTTTTTCGTCACTAGCGCAGAACCAATCCCTTTTACTTCAGTCAGGGCTTCTGCACTGACAAACTTACCGTGCTGCTCTCGATACTCGACGATAGCTTGCGCTTTCTTTAATCCGATTCCATTGAGTAGATCCGCTAACTCCTGCGCACTTGCAGTATTGATATTGACCGTTATTTCTATCCCATCATATTTGGGATTGGGCTTAGTTTCATCAGCAAAAGACAATGGAGCGGCAAATGTCAGAACTGCAATAAGAATGGCCTTTTTTAGCATACTGGCTTCCTTGTTTGTTAATGTACACACTCAGCATACCGCGCCCTTACTCCAATCCCATGCCCAATCCCGTAAAACAAAACGGACTGCAAAAGCAGTCCGTTTTAAGTTATGTATCAGTTACACACGCTGTGATTATTGAGTCACAACATAGTACTCAATATCAATCGTCTTACGCAGGATATTGATCAAACCTGATAGGTCTTGCTGAGCATTGACTTGCGTTAACTGAGAACCAATTTGCTGGTTATATTGCGGGTCGAATTCTGACGCAACTTTAGTCAGCTCAACAACCACGATATCACCATTGAGGTCTTTCGCTTGAGCGAAGCCTACTTCACCTTGTGCTGGTTTCGTCATTGAGAAAACAACATCTGCAAGTGGTGAACTGCGATCAAGTGTTTCCACTTCACCGAATGCCAAACCATTTTCGCTTAGCAAATCTTGTTTGCCTTGCTTAAGCTCGTCAACGAGGTTTTGTGCCAGTTCGATTGCCGTCTGTTCGCCTTTAACATTCGCTAAAGCTTTCGTTACATCACTGCGAACTTCTTCTAAAGGAAGAACTGTTTCGTCACGACTGTCTTCTACACGAACCACGACAACGTGCTCTGGAGCAACTTCAATCACTTCAGAGTTTAAACCATCTTCTTTTACTTCTGGGCTAACAATAGCTTGAAGTACTGCTGGAGTTTTTAGCAGTTCAGGCGCATCTCGCTCTGAAATAAAGTCTGTTGTGTGGATTTTGCCACTAATGGCTTTAGCTGCATCATCAAGAGAGTCTGGGTATTCAAACGCCACTTTCTCTAGATCACTTTGCAGTTCGTAATACTGATCGATAGCTTGTTGATCTTTTAGCTCTTGCTTAATCTCGGCAGATACTTCTTGATAAGGCTTCGCGACCGAATCTTTAAGTTCATCAAGCTTGATAATGTGGTAGCCAAACTCAGATTTAACAAGACCTGTTGTTTCGCCAACTTTAGTCAGTGTAAATGCAGCTTCTTCAAAAGTTGGGTCCATCACATCGCGTTCAATCCAGCCAAGAGAACCGCCTTCAGAAGCACTGCCGAAGTCGTCTGATTTTTCTTCAGCTAGAGTCGCAAAGTCAGCACCCGTATTTAGCTCGTCAAGAATGGCTTGCGCTTTTGCTTTATCATCACCTTCGACAAGGATATGGCTTACGCGGCGCTGCTCTTCTGAAGAGTATTTATCAAGATGCTCTTGGTAATACTGCTTTGCTTGCTCGTCAGAGATTTCGATACCATCTTTTAATTGCTGCGCTGATAGTTCGATGTAGGCAACTTTTACCTGTTCAGGGCGAGTGTATCGCTCTGAGTTTTGCTTATAGTAGTCGTTAATCTCTTCCTCAGATAGCTCAGCTTTCGCTGCAAAGTCAGCCAGAGATAGCGTCACTTTTTTGATATCACGAGTTTGAGTCAGCAATTTACTTTGCGCTTCAACTTCACCTGGTAGTGAGAAGTCACTACCTTGAATCGCAGTCAAGAGTTGGTTGCGCACTAAATCACGACGTAAGTATTCAGCAAAGCTTTCCGCAGAGAAACCAGCACGGCGAAGTGCCGTTTGGTAGATATCTTGGTCAAACTCACCATCGACTTGGAACTGAGGCATTTCTAGAATCAGTGTACGAACTTGCGCATCACTTACACGTAAACCGAGCGATTCCGCGTGTTGCTCTAGAAGTAAGTCATTAACCATACGGTCAAGAACAGATTTACGGAAAGATTCTACATAGCTTGGGTCTGCTAATAGATTTGAGAAGTAATCACCAAGTTGCGCTTGCATACGATTACGTTCATTTTGGTAAGCTTGCTCGAACTCACCACGACCAATTTCCACATTGCCTACTTTCGCTGCTGAGTTGCTTGAGCCGCCCACAATGTAGCTGCCTACACCTGCAAATACGAAAGATAGGATGATAAGTCCTAGGATAATTTTAACCGCGATGCTGTTAACGCCTTCGCGTAATCGGTCCATCATACTTAAACTACTCTCCGCTTATGCACCGTGGCTAAGTACGCAAGACTAAGCACGATACACTTCATTAAAAATAAAAATTGAATAGCGCGATAATACCAGAAAAAGAAATGCGCATCAGTATGATGCGCATAATTTAAAAAGGTTCGAAAAAATCGGCCTAACTGGCGATTTTTTGATTAGTTACAAGAGTCTTTCAGAGCTTTACCAGCTTTGAACGCAGGAACCTTAGCTTCTGCGATTTGGATCTCTTCACCCGTCTTAGGGTTACGACCAGTGCGCGCTGCACGAGTACGTACGCTGAATGTACCGAAGCCAACTAGCGCAACTTGGTCACCAGACTGCAAAGTGTCACCTACCGCTTCGATGAATGCGTCTAGAGCGCGACCAGCAGACGCTTTTGATAGATCTGCACTTTCTGCGATTTTTTCTACTAATTGTGTTTTATTCACTGTGATTCCCCTTTGTGCCGCCTGATTTTATTTTTGTCGGCAGCTTTACGTTCCATTTCATTTCAATTTAGCGACAAACCCTTATGTTACAAGGCTTGAAGCTATAGTCGCTAAAGTTAGCGCCCAAAAAAAACGCTGACAAGCCTTTTTATGCTTATCAGCGTAATCTTTTACTTATTTTTGCTGCACATCACTATTTTACGGCTGCAAACTCGACACCTGACGGCTCTTTTTCTAATGCAACTTTCAACACTTCGTCGATCCATTGCACCGGAATAACCTTCAGATCTGCAATAACATTATCAGGAATCTCTTCTAGATCACGTTCATTGTCTTTCGGGATCAGTACCGTTTTGATGCCACCGCGGTGTGCCGCTAACAGCTTCTCTTTCAAGCCTCCAATCGGAAGCACTTCGCCACGAAGGGTAATTTCACCCGTCATTGCGACTTCTGCTTTTACAGGGTTACCCGTTAAGCTTGAAACCAGCGCTGTACACATCGCGATACCTGCACTTGGGCCATCTTTTGGTGTTGCACCTTCTGGAACGTGGACGTGAATGTCGCGTTTTTCGTAGAAATCTGAGTTGATACCCAGCTTGTCAGCACGAGAGCGTACCACTGTCATCGCCGCCTGAATCGACTCTTGCATGACATCACCTAAAGAACCGGTTTGCGTTAGCTTGCCTTTACCTGGCATCGCTTCGGTTTCGATAGTTAGTAGATCACCACCTACTTCCGTCCAAGCAAGACCGGTAACTTGACCAATGCGGTTGCTATCGTCAGCTTTCCCGTAGTCAAAACGTTGAACACCCAAGTATTCTTTTAGGTTATCCATGCTTACCGTTACGCTCTTAAGATCTTTATCAAGCAAAATGTTTTTCACTGCTTTACGACAGATCTTAGAAATCTCACGCTCTAGACTACGTACACCCGCTTCACGTGTGTAGTAACGAATAATGCCGATGATTGCAGAGTCTTCGATGTCAATCTCGCCGACTTTTAGACCGTTACGTTTGATCTGCTTGTCAACCAGGTGGCGCTTAGCAATATTGAGTTTTTCATCTTCTGTGTAACCAGATAGACGAATCACTTCCATACGATCTAATAGCGGGCCTGGAATATTCATCGAGTTAGACGTCGCGACAAACATGACATCTGACAAATCGTAGTCTACTTCTAAGTAGTGATCGTTAAACGCATTGTTCTGTTCCGGATCTAGCACTTCTAACAATGCAGAAGACGGGTCGCCACGCATATCAGATGACATTTTGTCGATCTCATCCAAAAGGAATAGTGGGTTTTTCACGCCGACTTTAGACATTTTTTGAATAAGCTTACCCGGCATCGAACCGATGTATGTACGACGGTGACCACGGATTTCCGCTTCGTCACGCACACCACCTAAAGCCATCCGCGTGTATTGACGACCAGTAGCCGCCGCAATAGAGCGTCCAAGAGACGTTTTACCCACACCAGGAGGACCAACAAGGCACAGAATCGGGCCTTTGAGTTTATTGATACGATTTTGAACCGCTAAGTACTCAAGAATACGTTCTTTAACACGCTCTAAGCCGTAGTGGTCTTCGTTTAAAACCTCTTCGGCTTTGGCTAGATTCTTCTTAACCTTAGAGCGTTTTGCCCAAGGAACACCGAGCATCCAATCGATGTAACCACGTACAACGGTCGCTTCTGCCGACATAGGAGACATCATTTTCAGCTTTTGTAGCTCTTGCTCTGTCTTCTCGCGTGCTTCTTGTGGCATTTTCGAATCAATGATCTTCTGCTTTAGAGTTTCAAATTCATCGACGCCATCTTCGCTTTCACCGAGTTCTTTCTGAATCGCCTTCATTTGCTCATTCAGATAGTACTCACGCTGAGATTTTTCCATCTGCTTTTTAACGCGAGTACGAATACGTTTCTCAACTTGGAGCAGATCGATCTCAGATTCCATCTGTCCCATTAAGAACTCTAAACGCTCACTCACATCTAGAATCTCAAGAACATTCTGCTTTTCCGCCAGCTTAAGTGGCATGTGCGCGGCGATGGTGTCTGCAAGGCGAGCTGCTTCATCAATTCCATTTAGAGAAGTCAGAACTTCTGGCGGAATTTTTTTGTTGAGTTTGATGAAGCCTTCAAATTGATTGATTGCACTGCGCACGATAACTTCTTGCTCACGCTCATCTAACTCTTCAGTCGTCAGATATTCTGCGTCAGCAAAGAAAAATTCGTTTTCAATAAAGTGATTAATTTTTGCGCGCTGCTGACCTTCTACCAACACTTTAACCGTACCATCTGGTAGTTTTAGTAGTTGTAGAATTGTCGCTACGGTACCAACTTCAAATAAGTCCGCTTGATTTGGCTCATCAGTATCCGCTTCTTTTTGGGCTACCAATAATACTTGCTTGTTGTTGTCCATTGCTGCCTCTAGACAAGCAATCGATTTTTCGCGTCCAACAAACAATGGAATTACCATATGCGGGTAAACGACTACATCTCGTAGAGGTAGTACGGGGATCTCGATACGTTCGGAACGTTCCAAGTTCATATTCTTCTCTCTTCCGCTTTGTCCTATGAGCAGTATATGGGGGCTAATTGGTTGGATTCAATGAAAGAATAAAAAAAAGGGAGTAATTGATTACCCCCTTTCTACGTACATTAATTTATGTGAATCAGATTATGATTCTGCACCCGCAGCTTGATTGTCAGAGTTGCTGTAAATAAGCAGTGGATCAGACTCACCCTTAATTACCGACTCATCAATAACAACCTTGCTCACGTCTTCCATTGATGGCAGTTCATACATGGTTTCAAGTAGAACACCTTCAAGGATTGAACGTAGGCCACGAGCCCCCGTCTTACGCTCCATTGCTTTCTTAGCGATGGCACGTAATGCGTCTTCGCGGAACTCTAGCTCTGCATCTTCAATTTCGAACAACGCTGCGTATTGCTTGGTCAGTGCGTTTTTCGGCTCACATAAGATTTGAATGAGTGCGTCTTCATCGAGTTCTGTTAGCGTCGTCGTTACAGGTAGACGACCAATGAACTCTGGGATCAGACCGTACTTCACTAGATCTTCTGGCTCTACTTGAGAGAACAATTCACCGATAGTGCGCGTTTCGTCTTTAGAGCGAATATCTGCACCAAAGCCGATACCCGTTCCCGTCGCCACACGTTGTTCAATCACTTTATCTAGACCAGCAAAGGCACCACCACAAATAAATAGAATCTTAGATGTATCTACTTGTAGGAACTCTTGCTGTGGATGCTTACGACCACCTTGAGGTGGAACTGAAGCAACCGTGCCTTCGATCAGTTTTAGTAGCGCTTGCTGAACACCTTCACCCGATACATCACGAGTAATAGAAGGGTTTTCAGCTTTACGAGAAATCTTGTCGATTTCATCAATATATACAATTCCACGCTCTGCTTTCGCTACGTCGTAGTCACATTTCTGAAGAAGTTTTTGAATGATATTTTCAACATCTTCACCAACGTAACCTGCTTCCGTTAGCGTGGTTGCATCAGCCATGGTAAATGGAACATCAAGGAAACGAGCAAGCGTCTCTGCAAGTAATGTTTTACCACTACCGGTAGGACCAATCAGTAGGATGTTACTCTTACCAAGCTCGACACCTTCACTGGTGGTGTCCCCATTACGTAAACGCTTATAATGGTTATAAACGGCTACTGCTAACACTTTCTTAGCGTAATCTTGGCCAATCACATAGTCGTCTAGGTGTTCACGAATCTCTCTTGGCACTGGCAGTGCTTCAGATTGTTTTTTCGGTAGAACATCTTTGATTTCTTCACGGATGATGTCGTTACATAGATCGACACATTCGTCACAAATGTAGACTGACGGACCAGCGATTAACTTGCGAACTTCGTGCTGGCTCTTGCCGCAGAAAGAGCAGTAAAGAAGCTTACTACTACCGCTCTCTTTGCTTTTATCTGTCATTCGCTAACCTCTTATTAGCTTTCACTGTCTTGCTTTGAGTTTATATCAATTTTGACCAAATTTCGCCTGCATCTTTTGGCGATATGGTATTACTCTTTGTGATGAGTCAAAACTGAGTCAACCAAACCGTACTCTACCGCTTGATCTGACGACATAAAGTTATCGCGATCAGTATCGCGTTCGATCACTTCTAACGGTTGACCCGTATGCTCAGCAAGCAGCTTGTTTAGCTTCTGTTTGATAGTCAGAATTTCTTGCGCGTGGATTTGGATATCCGACGCTTGACCTTGGAAGCCACCCAGCGGTTGGTGAATCATCACACGAGAGTTTGGTAGTACATGACGCTTACCAGGAGCACCACCAGCAAGGAGGAATGCACCCATAGAGCAAGCTTGACCCATACATACAGTGCTTACATTTGGTTTAATGTACTGCATGGTGTCGTAGATAGACATACCCGCTGTCACGCTACCACCTGGTGAGTTGATGTATAGGAAAATATCTTTATCAGGGTTTTCTGACTCTAGGAATAGCATCTGAGCGACTACTAGGTTAGCCATTTGGTCTTCCACTTGGCCTGTCAGAAAGATGATACGTTCCTTAAGCAAACGAGAGTAAATATCGTAAGAACGCTCACCTCGGGAAGTTTGTTCAACCACCATTGGTACTAGCGCGTTTAGAATTGGCGACATTGCATTTTTTTCTTGGTAGCTCATATTCTTATGTCCCTAAAATAAATGGCCCGGATGATACATATCATACGGACCATTGTTAGCAGAATAGTTAACGCTAAGTCAACCTTGTAAGCACTTTATTGCTTATTACGCTGCTGGCTGCTGGTTCATTAGCTCGTTGAAGCTAACGTCTGTTTCAGAAACCTGGGCTTTAGCGATGATTGCATCAATAGCTTGCTCTTCTAGAGCAACATTGCGCATGTTGTTCATCATTTGCTCGTTTTGCTCGTAGTAAGCGATAACTTCTGTTGGATCTTCGTAAGCTGTCGCCATTTCTTCGATAAGTGCTTTCACTTTCTCGTCGTCAGCTTTTAGCTCTTCAGACTTGATTACTTCACCTAGAAGTAGGCCAACAACTACGCGACGCTTAGCTTGCTCTTCGAATAGCTCACGTGGAAGCTGCTCAGCTGCTTCTGGGTTGCCACCGAAACGTTGTGCAGCTTGCTGGCGTAGAGTTCCGATTTCTTGATCGATAAGTGCAGCAGGTACGTCGATTTCGTTTTCTTTAACTAGACCGTCAAGCGCTTGCTCTTTGATGCGGTTCTTAACAGCTTGCTTAAGCTCACGCTCCATGTTCTTACGAACTTCAGCTTTAAGAGCGTCAACGCCACCTTCAGCAACACCGAACTTAGAAACGAACTCGTCGTTTAGCTCTGGAAGCTCACGCGCTTCAACTTTGTTTACTTTAATAGCGAATTTCGCAGCTTTGCCTTTTAGGTTCTCTGCGTGGTAATCTTCTGGGAAAGTTACGTCGATTTCGAATTCCATACCAGCAGTCTTGCCTGCGATACCATCTTCAAAACCAGGGATCATGCGACCTGCGCCCATTTCTAGAGGGAAGTTCTCAGCTTTACCGCCTTCGAACTCTTCACCGTCGATAGAACCAACGAAATCGATAGTAGCACGCTTGCCTTCTTCAGCAGCTTCTTCTACTTCAACCCAACCCGCTTGTTGCTTACGTAGAGTTTCGATCATCTCTTCAACGTCAGCGTCTTGAACTTCAGTTGTTGGTTTTTCAACAGTGATGTTCTCTAGGCCTTTTAGCTCAACTTCTGGGTAAACTTCAAAAGTTGCGTTGAATACTAGGTCTTCACCTTCTTTAGTCTCAACTGGAGCGAAAGTTGGTGCGCCTGCTGGGTTGATCTTTTCTTTAACGATCGCTTCGATGAAGTGACGTTGCATTACTTCACCCATTACGTCTTGACGTACTGCTTTGCCGTACATCTTCGCAACCATTTTTAGAGGCACCTTGCCTTTGCGGAAACCATCGAAACGACGGTTTTTTGCGATGTTGCGTAGTTCTGCAGTAACAGCATCTTCGATGTTTGCAGCAGGAACAGTAATGTTTAGACGGCGCTCTAGGCCCTCTAGCGTTTCAACAGTAACTTGCATTATTCATTAACCTCAAAACTGGCTCAGATAACTGAGCGTATGTGCCCATTCATCAAAGAAAGGACCCATCCTTGTTTGTACTCTAAGAGTACTCTTATAAATCGAGTATCGATAATCGAGCAATTCAATCATCGGACTAATTAGCGATATCCTTTCGAAGCTAGTTGTTTCGCATCTAGTTCGGGTAAAGGTATCTCCGATTAGCCTCAGGATAAAAATTTAGACGCAGCATTCTACCGAGCAGATCGATAGCTGTCGAGCCGATCCCTAAGATCACTGCGGGTTTACCCTAAAATCTCACTTAACTGCTAAAAAAAACATCAATAAAGCAGTCTTTGTTACCAGAAATGGGGACATTAATGCCTTTTTCAAGAGAAACTAATATTTTTTTTCATTTAAAGATTAAAACAAGATCTAAGTCCGGTTTTATCCCTCAGTTTAATCAGCCCAGTACACACATTTGTAACAAAAACCTTTACGCTATGGATGTTTAAACAAGATTCACAGGAAAGGTGATGTTAACGTTCAGGCGCGGCAAGTTTTATCTGCTCATACTCTACCTGTTTACGGTAATCGTCGGTTCAAGCTGGATATGGAATTCAAGCGAAAGTCGCCAGTTTTCAATACACAAAGAGCAGCTTGAACGCTTTGCAGAGTTTATTTCGAGTAAACTTGATAAGTACGCTCACCTACCTCAGCTTATTGCCAAAGACAAAACACTTATCGCCGCCCTACAAGCTCCGAATAATGGTGCTCAAATCGACTTAACCAATCGTTACCTTGAGCAAGTCAACGAGACGATTCAGTCAACAGATGCCTATTTGTTAGATGAATTCGGCAACACTATCGCGTCTAGCAACTGGAATCTTGAGCGTTCTTTTATCGGTCGCAATTACGCTTGGCGTCCCTATTTTTATAACGCAATTCAAGGCAAGCCAAGCCAGTATTTTGCCCTTGGTTCGAGTTCTAAGCAGCGCGGGTATTACTTCTCTTATCCTGTTATGTACGCCGCTGAAACCATTGGCGTCATTGTGATTAAAATGGATCTAACTGCCATTGAAGCCAATTGGCAAAATAGAACTAATACATTCGTTGCAACTGATAGCTACAACGTGATCTTTATGTCGAGCAACGAAGATTGGCTCTTTAAGAGCTTAACAACCCTTTCTGAAGCAGATCGACAAACCATTCTCAACAGCCGCCAATACCTAGACTCCCCTATTCGCTCGTTTGGCTTGTCTGGTGATATTTCTAAACCCCAAGCTGAACTCAGTAACCCACTCGCGTCGGGGTTTGAGAACTCTTATTTAGTATCATCCCGCCCGTTAGCTAAGCATGACCTGACACTGAGAGTGTTAACACCAAAGGTGACTTTACTGTGGTCAACACTGAGCTTTTCTTTACTAGTGACATTGTTGTTTGTTATCGCTTACCTTTCTCTTCAGCTCACTTATCAACGCCACCTCAAAAAACGCCAGTTCGAACAACTGCAATCAGAAGCAAAGCAAAAACTGGAATTTTTGGTGATGGAAAGAACGTCTGAGTTGCAAGCTGAGATCAATGAGCGTACAAAAACTGAGTACGCTTTACGCCAAACTCAAGATGAACTGATTCAAGCAGCCAAACTCGCTGTACTCGGTCAAATGTCGGCCAGTATTAGCCATGAGCTGAATAACCCTCTCGCGGCAATCCGTAGCTTTGCTGACAATGGTCGGCGCTTTTTAGAGCGAGATAAATACGATCGGGTCGACGAGAATTTATCACGTATCTCGGCACTCACAGACCGCATGGCTAAGATCAGTAACCAGCTACGTTCATTTGCGCGAAAAAGCGATAGCAATGAAGTTAGCCAACTCGATGTAGTACCGCTGATTATAGCCGCCAAAGAGTTGCTGGCTCCGCAGTTTAAGTCTAAACAGGTTTCACTCGAAACTCAGCTAGAACAGCCTTTACCTGAGGTAGAGCTTAACCCGATTCAGTTCGAACAAGTTCTGATCAATCTGATGACCAACGCCATGCAAGCTGTCGAAGACCAAGCACAGCGTCAGGTCTCCATTTCGACCTCAGTAGATGCAAAACAACTGTCCATTTTCGTTGATGATAATGGCCCAGGCATTGATAGTGACAAACAACAATCACTGTTCGAACCCTTCTATACTACCAAGAAAAACGGACTGGGCCTCGGACTGTCGATCTCCCAACAGATCAGCCAAGCCATGGGTGGTGAACTGAGTGTTACACGCTCACCACTCGGTGGAGCACGATTCACTATCTCTTTGCCCATTAAGGAATAATACGCAATGCAGAAATACGATGTGATTTTCATTGATGACGAAAGTGATATTCGCCTAGCAATAGAGCAAAGTTTTGAACTAGAAGATATTTCCGCACGATTTTTTGGCAGTGCCGAAGATGCGCTCCTCGCCATCAAACACGACGGTTTACCAAAGGTTGTAATCACCGATATCTGCTTGCCGGGACTGTCTGGTGAGAACATCCTTTCGAGCATACTGCATCAAGACCCAGACATTCCCGTAATTCTTATCACCGGGCATGGTGATATTTCAATGGCAGTCAATGCGCTTAGAAACGGCGCGTACGACTTTATCGAGAAACCCTTTCCAATCGATCGTTTGATTGATACCACTCGCCGAGCACTCGAAAAACGCGACTTAACCATAGAGAACCAAGAACTTAAACGCACCCTCAAAGCGAGCCAAGCACTTGGGCCACGAATTATTGGTGATACAGCATCGATTCAAGCACTACGCGACACCATAGTTCATATCTCTGACACCAATGCAGATATCCTGTTGTTTGGAGAAACAGGAACCGGTAAAGAACTGTTTGCTCGCTCTATTCATGAACAGAGCCCGCGAAGAGATAATAACTTTGTCGCTATCAATTGTGGTGCAGTGCCAGAGAATCTGATTGAGAGCGAACTGTACGGCCATGAAAAAGGCGCTTTCACTGGTGCAGACAGCAAACGTGTGGGTAAGTTTGAACATGCTCAGGGAGGCACGCTGTTCTTAGACGAAATCGAGTCTATGCCTCTTCAAGCGCAAATTCGTTTGCTACGCGTGTTGCAAGAGCGCGTTATAGAGAGAGTTGGCTCCAACGAGCTTATCCCGATTGATATTCGCGTGATCGCTGCAACCAAGGTTGATCTTAAACAAGCCGCTGAAGATGGAACGTTTCGTGAAGACCTCTACTACCGACTTAACGTTGTGACGCTCGATTTGCCACCGTTGAGACAACGCAAAGAAGACATCCCAACTTTATTTCATCACTTCTTGCTTGTGGCTGCTTCTCGCTACGGTAAGTCAGCGCCCGCGATAGAGTCACAGCAAATTCATCAGTTAATGAGCCACGACTGGCCGGGTAATGTGCGTGAATTAAGAAACGCAGCCGAACGTTTTGTTCTTCTTGGCAGACTATCTCAATTTGGTTCTGAAGATGCAGAGAACGCAAGTAGAGAGTTAGGCTTAGCCCAGCAAGTCGCCGAGTTTGAAAAAAGCTTGATTGAGCAAGCATTAAACCAAAATGAAGGAAGCATTAAAAAGACCATGGATCATTTGCAGCTAGCGCGTAAAACCCTTTACGACAAAATGCAGAAATATGGCTTGGATAAGAGCAACTATAAAGGTGATTAGGGTCTGTTCATCTTTCACCGCCTATATTGGCCACATCAAACGGAAGTGATCAATCAGAGTTAAATACAAAACTCCAACTGTCCTAAAAAGCAAAAGCCCCAGATAACTGCCTATCTGGGGCTTTTTATTTCTTCACTCGGTTATTTGGAAATTGAGTTACTTGGTTATTATCTCTGGTCCCATAAGCGTGGTCGGAAGCCAGGTCGAAACCCAAGGCACGTACGTAACGATAATCAGGAAGAGGAACATCACCCCAACCCAAGGCAGTGCGGCTTTGACCACTTGCATCATCGACATCTTGGCGACCCCTGCGGTTACAAACAAGTTGAGCCCGACAGGAGGGGTAATCATCCCTATCTCCATGTTCACTACCATCATGATACCTAAATGAATTGGGTCGATGCCTAGCGCAATTGCGATTGGGAATACCAGCGGTGCCACGATGATCAGCAGACCTGATGGCTCCATAAACTGACCACCTATGAGTAGCAGCACATTAACTACAATAAGGAAAGTTATCGGACCTAGACCTGCAGACAGCATCGATTCGGTGATCATTTGCGGTATGCGTTCTTCAGTTAAAACATGCTTTAGAATCAGAGCATTAGCAATGATAAATAGCAGCATAATGGTCAGTTTGCCCGCTTCATACAAGGTATGCTTTGTGTCTTTATGCACAAACGCTTGCAAGATTTTAACTAGTGCAGGTTTGGTGTTTTTCTTATCGGAAAAAGGCCCCATATCTTTGTAGATAAAGTTTGCGATAAGGAAAGAGTAAACGGCGGCGACTGCTGCTGCTTCGGTTGGAGTAAAGATACCACCATAGATACCCCCAAGGATGATCACCACCAGCAATAAACCCCAGCTGGCATCTTTTGCCGCTGCAAACATTTCTCCCCAACCAACGAATGGTTGTTTAGGTAGATTCTTTACTCGCGCAGCGATATAGATTGCGATCATTAGCATCACACCTGCCAGCAGCCCAGGGATGACGCCACCAAGGAACATACGCCCAACCGACACATCCGTGGCCGCAGCGTAAACAACCATTACGATTGAAGGTGGGATCAAGATACCCAATGTACCTGCGTTACAAATAACCCCAGCCGCAAAGTCTTTTGAGTAACCATTTTTGATCATACCAGCGATAACAATACTACCGATTGCCACTACCGTTGCTGGTGATGAGCCTGATAACGCAGCAAACATCATACAAGCAACTACGGATGCCATCGCCAAACCGCCACGGAACCAACCCACCATTGCGATAGCGAAGCGGATAATACGTTTTGCTACGCCACCTGTAGACATAAAGCTCGATGCCAGAATAAAGAATGGAATCGCCAATAAAGTGTAGTGACCTGCAAAAGCGTTAAAAAGGGTTTGTGCGACAGAGGCTAACGATGCGTCTGAATGCATCATTAGGAAAACAATACTCGATAGACCCAGTGAGATTGCGATTGGCACGCCAACAAGCATAAAACCAATCACCATGACGAATAAGAATAAGATTTCCATGGTTTAGCTTTCCTTGTTCTGGTTATTGTTGTTTTTTGGCTCCATTGCGTCGCCCGCATCTTTGAGTTCTGCTTTTAAAGCCTCTAGCTCCTCTTCTGCTTCATGACCAGCAATTAAGCGGTCCAATTTACCCGTCATGATTTGCAACGTGATTTGAGCAAAGCGGAACGTCAGCAGCGCCATACCAATTGGCAGTGCCATATAGGGAATAAAACGAGGTAGTTTTTCGTAACGCTCACCTTCATTAAGCCACTCTGCAAGGAACTGGAGCATTTCTGGCATTGGGATATCGTCGGTTTCATACCATGCGCGCTCCGTAGCAAACGGATACCAGTAATTCCAAGAACCGATCAACAGTAGAATAGAAAAGGCCAAACAACATGCCACAGCGATCAATGCGTAAATTTTACGTAGTTGCTCCGGCGCGAGGTTAATAACCACATCGACACCGATGTGAAAATGCTTTTTGACACCATAAGATGCACCGACAAGCACCATCCAAGCGAACATGAAAACGGTAAGCTCCAGCGCCCATAAAATGTTGTCGTTAAAGACATATCGAAATATAACGTTGGCGAACGTGAGCAAGGTCATTGCTCCTAAAAAGAACGCAATCAGAGTCTCTTCAATTGCGTCTGTCACCTTCCCAATTCTGGCAAAAATTGACTGTTCCATAAGTTACTTCACTTTATCGCAGGTAAAGAAAGGCCCTCCTCCCGACAAGAGGGCCAATTGAGATATAGGGTCTATTGACCCTTATTATTATTTGTTTGAAGCTAGAGCCGCTTCGATTAGATCAGAGCCGATATCTTTTTCAAACTTCTTCCAAACAGGTTGAAGTGCCGTTACCCACTGCTGACGTTGCTCTGGAGTCAGCGTACGAACTTCACCACCAGCTTCGATGATGTTGTTTTTGTTCGCGAGGTTCACCTTTGAAGACTCTGCGTTACGTGTTGCTGTAACTTCTTGAATGATTTTGTTTAGTTGCTTACGCTGATCATCCGGTAGACCTTTCCAGAAGTCTTTAGAAGTCACGACTAGGTAATCCAGAATACCGTGGTTGGTTTCTGTAATGCCGTCTTGGACTTCAAAGAACTTCTTACCGTAGATATTTGACCAAGTATTCTCTTGACCATCGATAACTTTGGTTTGTAGACCACCGTATACTTCTTTAAATGACATTTTTTGTGGGTTAGCACCTAGCTGCTCAAACTGGGCGACCAAAACGTCAGACGCCTGCACGCGGAATTTTAGACCTTTCGCATCTTCAGGAGAGAGTAGCGGCTTGTTGGCAGACATCTGCTTCATACCGTTGTGCCAGAATGCTAAGCCTTGTAGACCACGACGGCGCATTGCATTCTTCAGCTTTTCGCCAGCCTTAGAATTTTGAAAGCGATCTACCGCTTCGACATCTTCAAACAGGAAAGGTAGGTCGAAAATACGGTACTTTTTGGTGAACTTTTCAAACTTTGATAGAGAAGGGGCAGCAAGTTGTACATCACCGTTGAGCAGTGCCTCTAGCACCTTGTTATCATCATAAAGCGTTGAGTTAGGGAAAACCTGCATACACACTTTTCCGTTCATCTCTTCATTGACACGCTTTTCGAGTAATGAAGCCGCGATACCTTTCGGGTGTTTATCTGTATTCGTTACGTGACTGAATTTAATCACTGTCTCGCCTGGGTCACAGTTCGCCGCAGCGTTAAAACTGGTCACAGCAAGAATTGATGCAGATAGTAGGGTCAATGGCTTAAACATTATTATTCTCCTTGTTAAATGAACAACCCCATCACTGGGTGTTGATATATTAATAAGGGCAATAACCGCGCCAAATTGAAACATTTAGTGTTATTTCTTATTTTTCAGATAGTTAATTCTGGTCATGAATTGATGACGTTACCGAGATCACATTAAGATTTTTTAAATGGGGGGAATTCCACCCATTACAAATTTCAATACGGGTGAATTTACACATATTTAACAAGCACGCAAAAATAGGAAAACAAATGGCAGCTATTATAGCTGCCATTTTCGTTACTAGAGATGAGATGAGCAGTAAGGAGACATGACTGCCCACTTCGACTCACACTGCATGAAACTCACTTCATGCTATGCTACTAAGCTTAGTCGAGATCACCCATAGTTACTAATAAAGGCATCAATTAATTCACCCATTAGTAAAATTCAATACGTTGCTCGGTGGTCGCATCAAAGAAAACCGCTTTGGATAGATCAAAGTGCAAAGGCGCAACTTGACCCGCTGTTACATCGAACTCGGGCGACAGACGGCACGCTACTTCTTGCTCATTCACCTTGATCATAGCGATAGTATCTGGCCCGGTTGGCTCAAGTACTTCGAGGACCAAATCTAGCTGGGTTGTCGCAATAGACTCTTGGTTCTCACTGTCAGTAATGTGCTCAGGTCGCAGGCCAATCACCACTTCTTTGCCATCTTGCTCGCGCATTGAAGCAGGCAAATTAATATGGTGCTCTTGGCCGTTGCTACCTTTGACCTTAATCACAGGCTTATCTTCTGCGTCCAAGTCCACCATAGTCTTGATAAAATTCATTGACGGTGAGCCCATAAAGCCAGCGACAAACATGTTGTTTGGCTTATTGTAGATCTCTTGCGGCGTGCCTAATTGCTGAAGTTCGCCATCTTTCATTACTGCAATTCGGTCGGCTAAGGTCATCGCCTCGATCTGATCATGCGTTACGTAAACAATGGTCGTATTGAGCTGTTGGTGCAAGCGCTTAATTTGATGACGCATCTCAACACGCAGTTTTGCATCTAGGTTTGATAACGGTTCATCAAACAAGTAAAGCTTAGGTCTGCGTGCTAATGCGCGCCCCATCGCCACACGCTGACGCTGACCTCCCGACAATTGCGAAGGTTTTCTATCTAGCAAGTGGTCAATTTGCAGCATCGCGGCAACACGTTCTACCTCGGCATCAATCTCATGTTTTGGCATTTTGCGTATCTTCAGGCCAAACTCGATATTGCCACGCACCGTCATATTCGGATACAGCGCGTAAGACTGGAATACCATAGCAATATCGCGATCTTTTGGTTCAACCTCAGACACGTCATTGCCATCAATCACAATCTCACCTGAGCTAATGTTCTCTAGCCCTGCAATGGTATTCATTAACGTCGATTTACCACAGCCAGAAGGTCCAACTAAGATTAAAAACTCGCCAGAGTCGATATTGATGTCGATACCTTTTAGTGTCTCTTGCTCCGCCTTTGGATAGGTTTTACGGATTTGTTTAAGTTCTAGTGTTGCCATGATAATTATCCTTTTACCGATCCAGCCGTGAGACCGCGAACGAAATATTTCCCTGCTAATACGTAAACTAAAAGTGTCGGCAATGCTGCAATGATTGCCGCTGCCATATCGACGTTATATTCTTTCACCCCAGTGCTGGTGTTGACCAAGTTATTGAGTGCCACTGTGATTGGCTGAGTTTCCGATCCCGAATAGACCACCCCAAATAGGAAGTCATTCCAAATTGCCGTGAACTGCCATATAACAGTCACCATGATAATCGGCGTTGAAACTGGCAAGAGGATCTTAAAGAAAATGGTAAAGAAACCAGCGCCATCAAGCTTGGCCGCTTTAACCAGCTCATCTGGAATACTGATGTAGAAGTTACGAAAGAATAGCGTAGTAAATGCCATACCGTAGATAACGTGGACAATCACAAGCCCCGCTGTAGTGTTCGCTAAACCTAGCTTACCCAACATGGTTGCCATCGGCAGTAGAACAACCTGAAATGGAATAAAGCAACCAAACAACAACAAGCTAAAGAACAAGTTCGAACCACGGAACTGCCACTTGGTCACAACGTAACCATTAAACGCACCAAGCAAGGTAGAAATAGCCACCGCTGGTATCACCATCTGGAATGAGTTCCAAAAATACCCTTTGACCCCTTCACACTTAACCCCGGTACAAGCACTGTCCCAAGCTTTAAACCAAGCATCAAACACCCACTCGGTCGGTAAACTCATTAAGTTACCGGCTTTAATGTCTGGCAAAGTTTTAAAAGAGGTAATCACCATCACAAACAGCGGCATCAAGTAAACCACACAGAAAAAGGCCAGCGTTGAGTAGATAAAGAGTCGAGAGAAATTGATTCCTTGCGTCATGATTTTTTCTCCCTAAGTTCTGAATAGAGGTAAGGCACCAGAATCGCCAGGATCCCCGCTAGCATCATCATGGCACTGGCTGCGCCTAATCCGATTTGACCACGAGTAAAAGAGTGGGCGTACATAAATAGCGCAGGAAGGTCAGAAGAGTACCCTGGCCCACCCGCTGTCATTGCGGTCACCAAGTCAAAACTCTTAATCGCAATATGAGAGGTAATAATCACGGCGCTGAAAAAGACCGGTCGCAAACACGGCATTATGATTCGCCAATAAATGGTTGGTAAACTTGCACCGTCAATTTGCGCCGCTTTGATAATGGACGAATCAATACCACGTAGACCTGCGAGGAACATCGCCATAACAAAGCCCGAGGACTGCCAAACTGCTGCAATGACCAAGGTGTAAACGGCCATATCAGAGTTCACCAGCCAATCGAATTTAAAGTCGCTGAACCCCCAATCTTGCATCAACTTTTCAATGCCAAGACCTGGGTTGAGAATCCATTTCCAGGCAGTACCGGTGACAATGAACGACAACGCCATCGGGTATAAATAGATAGTACGAATCGCCCCTTCTTGACGGATATTTTGGTCTAGAAGAATCGCTAGCCCGACACCTAGACCAATCGCCACCAGCATGAACAGCAGGCCAAAAACACCTAGGTTGGTAATAGAAGTGATCCAACGGTCGTTTTCCATCAACTTTTCGTATTGGGCAAAGCCTACGAAATTAAAGCTCGGTAGAAAACGCGAGTTGGTCATTGAGAGTGCCGCCGTCCAGAAAATGTAACCATAGATACAAACCACAGTTACAAGAACGGTTGGGGCAAGAACGATTTTCGGTAGCCAATGTTGAAGTCGGTCGGCCAAACTGACCTTAGTTGTCGACTTCTTTTGGTACCGATTTACAACATGCTCCATAACGAGTCCTTACGTCATAACACGCCGATCAACATCCTGATCGGGAATAAAGGAAAGGGCGAACAGGCTCCCCACAAGCCTGAACACCCTTTGGGGGTGTGATTTAACTACGGAAGTTAGATCGCAGCTTTAACCGCTTTCGCTAGCTTTTGTGCTGCCTGTTGTGGATCCGCTTTGTCGTCATTGAAGAAGTTAGTGACAACATCATAGATCGCGCCTTGAGCATAGCTGGTAGTCGATAGGCCATGCGCCATACTTGGCACTAGGTCACCAGATTTGGCGCTCGCTTTGAAGGTCGCCATAGAGTCCAATGCACATTGGTCAAACTTCGACATATCCATATCCAAACGTACTGGGATTGAACCTTTGTTTAGGTTGAACACTTCTTGGAAGTCTTTGGTTAGGATGGTGCGCGCAAGATCTTGCTGCGCTTGTTGATTTGCTTTATCGCTCAGTTCAAAGAAAGCAAAGCTATCGATATTGAAAGTGAACTGGCCATTAGTACCTGGCGCAGGAGCACAGATGTAGTCTTTACCTGGGACTTTACCCGCTGCAGTAAACTCGCCTTTCGCCCAGTCACCCATGATTTGCATCGCTGCTTCACCGTTGATCACCATTGACGTTGCTACGTTCCAATCACGACCTGGAGAGTTGGCATCAATATAGTCGCGAATTTTCTTGAACTTAGTGAACACTTCAACCATTTTGTCACCAGACAGTGTATCCATATCCAGTTCAACAAACGCCTTGTTGTAATCTTCACTACCTAGAACGTCTAGTGCTACTGCTTCAAAAACCGTTGCGTCTTGCCATGGCTGACCACCGTGCGCTAAAGGCACATAACCTGCTGCTTTAATTTTATCAGCGGCAACGAAGAACTCATCAAGGGTTGTTGGTAGTTCGACACCCGACTTCTTAAGTACTTCTGGGTTTGCCCAAATCCAGTTGACACGGTGAACGTTAACCGGAACCGCTACGTACTCGCCGTCAAACTTCATCACTTTGGTCACAACGGAAGGAAGGATTTCATCCCACTTCTCTTGCTGACCTGTGCTGTCTAGTGACGTTAGGAAGCCAAGACCGCCCCACTCTTGAATATCGTGACCTTTAATCTGCGCAGCAGAAGGCGGATTACCTGATACCGCACGAGTTTTCAGCACCGTCATTGCTGACTCACCGCCACCACCAGCAACAGCGAAGTCTTTCCAAGTGTGATTTTGTTTCTCTAGCATATCTTTAAGAACTGCAGCAGATTTTGCTTCGCCGCCTGCCGTCCACCAGTGAAGCACTTCAACTTCACCAGCGTTCGCAACATTGGCAGCAGAAAGTAGAGAGAGGGTAAGTAGGGTTTTATTAAGTTTCATTATTATCTTCCATGTATTGGATTAGACATTCAGGCCTACGGCTTAATGACCTCAAGCGTTCTTGCTTGTACATAAGGGAGTCTATCCAATTAGAATTTTTTGATTGAAACAAAGCGTAAAACCAATGTAACAATAATGTTACATTACACTTCAAGACTAGGCGGAATAAAGACTTGCGCTCTCAACCCACTATTTGGCAAGTTATCAATAATGAGATCTCCGCCATGTCCGTGGAGGATATTGCGGCAAATACCTAAGCCTAAACCATGGCCATCTTCGTCACTCGCCAAGCGATAATAAGGTTCAAAGACAGCTTCCAGCTTTTCTTCAGGAATACCAGGGCCATGATCGCAAATGACAACGGTTATCCATTCATCATCAACCATAACAGTCACTTCAGCGCGCTGGCCATACTTGACCGCATTTTCGATTAAATTGCTTAGCACACGTTTCATCGCGAGCGGCTTGGCAACAATCGGTTCCATATCTCTTGGCTTAAACTCGACCTGGGTTTGGTACTGGTTGTAAGGTTCGACCACGCTTTGTATCATTTCACTTAAATCAATATAAGTATTGTTTTCGTGCAAGTCGGTATCACGGACACATTGCAGCGCCCCTTTCACCATCATTTCTAGCTCATCTAAGTCACGATTAAACTTCTCGCGCTTAGCATCACTTTCCAGAAGCTCAGCCCGTAGCCTTAAGCGAGTAATTGGTGTTTTCAAATCATGAGAAATGGCAGAGAAAAGATGCTCGCGATCGGCAACATAACGGCGGATACGTTGCTGCATTCGATTGAAAGCTCGGGTGGCGGTAATCAACTCACTCGCCCCTTCTTCTTGTAGCGGTGCCTGATCAATATCCATGCTCATTTCGTTGGCCGCCTTGGCTAAGCGTTTAAGCGGTTTAACTTGGCGACGAACCAATAGATAAGTAAGCGCAAGTAGAATCGTGGTCGAAAAGATCAGAAACAAAATCTGCTCACGGCCAATTAAGGTGTCATCTAAGGTAACGTAGGGGGCAGGAAGTAATGCGGCTATATAAACCCACTCATGAGAGGTAAGCTCAATTTGCACCACCAAAATCGGTGGATCGATAGGGTTTAAAGTAAGGGTATGGTGCGCCCAAGACTTTGGTAAATCGTGCAGGTAAATATCGTTTTTCAATAGCCGCAGGTTATCGGGGTGAGAAAAGTCAACCGAGATACTCTCCGCCTTGCGCAGCTTGTTTTTCAATACACCTTCAATTGCTTGTATCGACGCAAGTTTTAACGGTGTATCTTCAATTGGCTCAACGATTAGTTGCTCTTTGTTGAAAGAGACGAAAAAACGCGTTCCCCCCATATTTCGGATTTGGTCGAGGACAATATGACGGTAGCGAACTGGCAAAGATTGAAAAAAGGTCACAGTAGAGGCAAACATGTTCGCCATGCTTTCCGAGGCGTCACGAATACCTGCCAGTTCTTTATGTTTGGATTCCGTATACCAAATACTAGTCGCGACCCCTTGGGCTAAAATCACCGCGAGTAACGTCAAACCCAATGTACGGCTGACTAAGGAATTGGGTTTGAACTGACGTATCCACCCCCAAACATTAGCGCTCATAACTCACCGGGACTGCCAACAAGTAGCCATTACCGCGCATAGTTTTAATATAGTGCGGGAACTTGGCACTGTCGCCTAGCCGCTGCCTTAGCCGACTTAGCTGAACATCTATCCCACGTTCAAAAGGTAGCGCTTCCCGACCACGAGTAGCAAAAGAGATCGTGTCGCGATCTAACACTTCATTGGGGCGTTTTAGAAACAGCATCAACAAGGCGAAATCACTACCAGAGAGATCGTGAGATTGATGGGATTCCAAATGGGTAATTCGATGCGCTAATGGATCGAGCTGCCAATCGCCAAAAACAATCGATTTAGCGTTGCCGCTGGCTGGTGTTTCTTCAGTAACATTGACCCGGCGAAGCACGGCTTTAATCCGCGCATTAAGATGTCTAGGGTTAAATGGCTTGGCGATATAGTCATCGGCACCGATCTCTAGACCGATAATCTGATCGGTATCATCGGATACGGCCGTGAGCATAATAATCGGCACCGACGAGTGGCGGCGAACTTGTTGGCACAGGGTAAACCCATCATCTCCAGGTAGCATTACATCGAGTAAAATCAGGTCTGGATAGCCTTGCTGCTCTATATAGGCTTTCATTTGCTCACCATCATTAACAGCCGAAACCTGATAGCTTTGCTTGGTCAGATACTCTTCCAATAACTCACAAATTTCTTGATCGTCATCGACAACGAGAATTTTAGCTGACATACCCTTACCTATTACTACACCGGATTAATAAAGCGAGTGTAATCACTTCTTTTAGTGGTGATGATTGAAGATTCCAAAGAATTTGAACCTCTTGCGGACACATGTCACATCTTATTAACAAAACCACTAATAAACAGGGCTAGGAAGAGCAGCTAATTTCCATCTTTTTGCCCCATTCTGGCGGCAGATTAGCGTACGCATTCATTTGAGGCTGTTCGTCAAATGGCCTTTTCAGAAGTTCGGCCAATCGATGCACCTCACTGAAATCTCCCTCTTCTGCTTTATCAATCGCAAGTTGGGCAAGGTAATTGCGCAAGATGTATTTCGGATTGACTTGGCGCATTTGAGCACATCGTTTCTCTACCAATAATCTTGAGCCCGTTTCATCGACTTCTTGCTCACAACGTTGCAAATATTGAGTCAACCAATGTTGAGCAGCTTCACGGTCAATAAAAAGGTCTAGCACCACCTGATTGCCCTGCTTATCGACACAAGAAAGCTCGCGGAGGAATCGGGTATAGTCAATTTGATGTTGGTGAAGCAATTCAAACATCGCTGCAAAAAGCTGGGTATCATTAGCTTGCTTACTTTTCAGACCCAGCTTCTTACGCATGATTAGACTAAAGTTTTTCGCCACTAGAGGTTCAAAACTCGATAAGGTTTGCTCTAGGTCATCACGCTCAATGAGAGGTGACAAACTATGCGCCAAAGCTGATAAGTTCCATAAGCCTATACGTGGTTGTTGGTCAAACGCATAACGACCTTGATAGTCTGAGTGGTTACAAATGTAGCTTGGATCATAATCATCTAGAAAACCGAATGGGCCATAATCAAACGTCTCACCAACTATCGACATGTTATCGGTATTCATTACGCCATGAGCAAACCCATAAGCTTGCCACAGAGCAATCATCTCAGCGGTAGCGGTGACCACCTTTGCAAACATGGTCACGTAGGGCTTGGCGGTATCGAAACAATCTGGCCAATACCACTCTATGACTTTGTCAGCGAGTAGCTGTAATTCTGATAATTGATTAGTATAAAAAAAATGCTCAAAGTGACCAAATCGAACATGACTGCGCGCCATTCTCAGCAACAAAGCACCTTGTTCGCATTTTTCTCGGTACACAGGCGTATCGCTGACCAACATACCCAGCGCTCGGGTCGTCGGGATCCCTAAGCCTGCCATTGCTTCACTGCACAGATACTCGCGAATCGTTGAGCGTATTACTGCTCGACCATCCCCCATCCGAGAATAAGGAGTAAGCCCTGCACCTTTAATATGTAAATCAAAGACTTGATTGGAGCGATTAGATAGCTCACCGAGTAATAAACCACGCCCGTCACCTAAATCTGGATTGTAGACACCAAATTGATGACCCGCGTATTTCATCGCTAATGGGGGCGAATCTTCAAACACCGACTCCCCACACAGAAGCTGCTTAAGTTCCCCTTGTGGCGCATCTTTAGGTAAACCAAATTGCATTGCCAAATCGCCATTCCAAATCCCCCAGCGACTATCGTCTAATGGTTGTGGAAGCACAGTTGAATAGAATGTTGTGGGCAATGAAGCAAAACGATGAGACAGTGACGACAGAGAGAGCATACACAAACCATTAACAATATAAGCTAAGAGGAAACTAGCATAGTGCTATGGTGAGGTCTAGAGGGCACCCTGGTTAAAAGCAAACAATAAAGTAAGCGATTACTAGCGCTTCAGGGCTTACCTCTTTACTACTTACTCTTTTATAGAAACGTAAAAACGCTGACAATTCCTATCAGTGAAAACAGGCAAGTACGGCTAATTAAACCAAAGTTGGTAGGTTGGATCATCTCTTGGTGTTGCATAGGCATTCCCCTTTTGTTACATGGTCATTACAATATGATGAAATTAAAACATTTTCTCAATGCATACTTAGGTTAAATTTTTATGACAACAAAACCGCCAATACCGCTTTCCATGATTTAACTAAGGATATTGATCACAATAAGCTCTCTTTCACTTAACATTTCAATCAATTCAACTATGATCGAATCATCATAATTATAAATTCGAGTCAGGAGGCCGCCTATGCGTTTGGTTATGCAACGCTTTTCTCTGCACCACATTTTTACAGCCCTTGCGGGGATACCGCTTGTAATCGCACTTTTTATGGCTATCGAGCTTTCATTGGTCAAAAGCGCTATTGTAGATCAAGCCAACAAAGATAAAGAAACCATAGAACTTACTTTGCTGTATGACAATCTTGCCCACAATTTAGCGGTGGAACGCGGTTTAACAGCAGGAGTTCTTGGTAGTAAAGGGGCCCAAGAGCAAGTCGCCAACCTTAAAGCTCAGCGTATGAAAGCCGATCAGCATATTGCGGCTTTTAATCAATTCCAGCCCAAGTATATCTCTCAAAATTTAACCAATAAGCTGAAACAAGATCTCACGGCTCAATTAGCTGAAATAAACCAGATTAGAAGCCAGGTCGATCAGCTTGCACCTAAGCGTTCGCCTTTCTCGTACTACTCGAACTTAAACCAATTAGCCATAGACAATGCAGCCCTGTTGGTTTCGGGTGTCAACAATGCAGAAATTATCAGGTTAGGAAACTCTTTGACCTCTGTAATGATCATTAAGGAGCGAGCGGGTCAAGTTAGGGGGGCACTAAATGGAGCATTTGCCAGAAAACGTTCGTCCATCGATCAATACACATCGATCGAGAATTACCTTAAATCTGGGCAATATAGTGAACGAGCAGCCACGCTCACCATGCCCGATACTTACTTGCAGCAATTAACACAGGCTAAAAACAGCCCTACCTGGAAGCAAGTGGTCGACATCGAAAATCAGTATTTAGCCCAAAAATCTAGCCTAGACAATCTTCAAGGCCCATCAGCCTTGGTTTGGTTCGGCTCTGCCACTGAGAGAATTAAACTCGTTAATGCCATTCGTAATGGCCTAGTTGAAGAGATGACTAACGTGGTTTCTCAACAAGCCAATTCCGCTCAGTGGCAACTAAGCTTAATGGTTGCAGGCAGTATTTGCTTGGGTGCCCTTCTACTCGGTGGATTAATTGTTAGTCTTTCTAGTCTCAAGCGTCGAGTTGGTGAGCTGACCTCTGACCTCGCCAGTATGTCGAAATCTAACGATCTTAGTTTGGTTCTCCAAGCCGATGGAAAAAATGAGTTGTCGCAAATATCTCAGAGCGTAAACGGACTGATTGCGAGTATTAAACAGCTTTTGGAGCGCGTGACTCAAAGTAACGATCACAGCCATCAACGGCTCGACCAAATGGTGCAAGGTGCTGATGACTTAGGAGATAGTAGTCGTGCCACGGCGGATAAATGTGGCAACATCGCCACCGCAATGACACAACTTTCGCAGTCTAGTATGGAGATTGCTTCATCTTCTGAACGCTCATTGGAAGAGACGAAACAAATGACCGACAAGGTCCTTACCTGCCAACAACAGAGCCAAGACTCCTATGCGATTGTAAAAGCATTAGTTGATCAAATAGAACAAACTCAAGACTGTATGCTGCAGCTTGAACAAGATGCACAAAGCGTGAGCAAAATTGTCGATACGATCAATGGTATATCTGAGCAAACGAACCTGCTTGCGTTGAATGCAGCCATTGAGGCTGCCCGAGCGGGTGAACATGGCCGTGGATTTGCTGTGGTTTCTTCTGAAGTACGCGACCTAGCGCAACGCAGTAAAGAAGCGACGGAACATATATCCCAGCTACTCTCAAACATCTCTACCAATACTCAAACCGCGGTCAATAACATGAATAAGAGCCGTGAAGCAACAGATTCAACGTTCAACTCGGTTTCTGATGTAAATAATAGTGTATCTCAGCTTGAAGTTTTGATTGAAACCGTTAATGAACACATTACCAGCATCGCCAATGCAACCACAGAACAGTCTAAAGCGAGTGAAGCTGTCGACCAAGACATCGACGTGTTAACAGACATCGCGCAAAATACAGGCCAACTGGCGGATACAATGAATCATATCGTGTCGAGTTACCGTGAAGAAGTCAGCGAGGTAAACGACCAACTTCAGAAGTTCAAACTCGCTTAAATCAACCCCAACAAAAAACGCCAATCACCGCAGATTGGCGTTTTTATTTTTCGCCTCTAAAACATATACCAATCGGGATAAATAGGTGATCAGATATTTATTCTGGTTGGTATTATATCAGCCGAGAGAAACAGACGTTCAGAGATTGACCGTATTAGTCAACGATAAACTGTACTGCGTCGATATAGTCTCCGGCAGCCCAGACTTTGATATCTTCTATTTGCTTACCTTGAGGAACCTCAAATTTGCCCACTTTCTTGGCATAAGCGTAATGCTTAGATCCATAAAACAGCACAGTGCCATCTTGGTATACGAAAGTCAGCGCTACCACATGGTTTCCTCCCCAATAGAAAGTACCATATGTCACCTCGACAGAAGCCACCCGTTCAAGATCAACAGGAATGCCAAGTACACCACCGTAGCCACCAACCATCTCATCTTCGTCAGCGCCCAACGCATCAATCATCCAACCAGAGCGAACATAAAGTTCATCATCCAAATCAAGTTCCACAGATTGACCTACTGGGAAGCCATAGACTTTAGAACTCTCGCTTTCATTGGCAATATAAGTACTAGAACGATAACTATTATGCGTTAACCAACTTGGTTGATTCTTGGTTGGCACTGTTCCGTCTTGATTAATATTGCTGATATAAAATGCGTGCTGGTTCCAGATTCGAGTCGCATTTTTCCAAGGCTTATCATCGTCACCCGAGTTATACACATAAACCCCATGATTGAAGGCGTACCTTTCATCATAATCATTTGCGACAACAACTAGCTCAGCATCTTTGTCACCGGCGAGATCAGCAACGATTGGGAATTCCCAAAGACTCCCTGTCGAGTTCTGAACTTCAGCAAGAGCTACCCCACTTCGACCATCGAGAATACGTACTTTGGTTTGGTCTTGAACCAGCACTTCATCAATTCCGTTACCCGTAAAATCAAACGCAGAAACTCCAATCTTGCCGCTAGTTGAATCATCATTCGCTACAGTCCAGACCAGTTCACCTTGACGGTTATACATATCAACGGCGTTATATCCCGCATAAACGATGCCTAACGTTTCGTTGCTTGATGCCTCAGACAGCTCAAACTGAAGAGCCTCCACTAGCCAACCATTTGACCATACATTAACCGCGCTAATTTTTTGGTTCTTAGGCAGTTGGAATTGTTGCGTTTTCTGCCAAAATGCCGCTCTTTTAGAGCCAAACATCACTGACGAGCCATCTGCATAATAAAACTCAAGTGCTAACAGATGCTTTCCGCCCCAGAAGTATTTACCTGAGGTGATCGCCACTTGGGTGACTTGACTGAGATCGACAGGCGGATTAGTGTGCCCACCATCACCGCCAACTAAATTCTGCTCATTAGTACCGATTGCGTCAATTGCTAGGCCAGAATTGACGTAAAGAAGGTGGTTGTCCTCAAGCTTAAGCTGAGCGCTGTTAGAGTGCTTAAAGCCATAAGTCTCTGACTGAGATAGGCGTACTGTCGACGACTTACCTAAGAAGTTAGATACCGCTTGCACACCGCCACCTGGGTTACTGACATTGGTTACACTCCATTTGACTGAACCATCGTGCTCTAAAACAGAAAATGAGCTTTTATCTGGGTCGCGAGACGTTCTTGGAATGGAAACTATCAGCTCTGGGCTCGCATCTTCATCTAAATTCGCCACCGATGAGAACCAAGCGCGGTAAGGTGTCGGATGAGTCCAGATCTCGGCACCGTTAGCATTAAATAGTGATGTATCAGCAAACACTTCTTGAACGCCATCACCATCGGTATCGAGCGGAATTGGGGAAGGACTCCATGCATATGAAAATCTTAGTAAGCCGCTTTCGTAGCTATAAACACCATCGGCACCAAGAATTTCAACGCTACCATCATAATCGATATCAGCTATCGCGAATTGACCAGCCGGATACCCTGTCGAAATCATTTCTATCTGTTTTTCCTGACGCCCTTGATGGTCAATCACAGTAATGTAATTCGAACCAATCGCACCGGAGACAATCTCTATTTTTCCATCTCCATCCAAGTCAGCGGCAGCAACAGAATAGCGAGGATCAGCCAGTACTGGCCCATCTCGATAATCCCACAACTCTGAACCGTCTTTCCCACTTAGAGCGCGTACTACCCCATTCTCGTTGTACTTGGTACCCGAAAACGTGGTGACGATAATGTCTGCGATATCTCTGTTGTCAATTTTACCATCGCCATTATCGTCATTTAATTGAACAACAACAGGTGAAGACATTACTTGATTGTATTGTGGCATAAAGTCACTTTCTTGCCATGACCAAGTCAACTCTGGTTTGATTAGAGGCTGCTTTGCAACCACTCGCATCGAACGCGGGGTTGAAAAGTCGAGCGTTTTTCCATTGTACGCCTTCACTGACTCTAATTCTTGATTTGACGTATAGCCTTGGAATACAGCAAGCCTGTTGTATGAAAGGTTGTCCCAATCACTCAGCATCACCCCTGTACCTGGCGCGGCATACACCTCAACTTCATGCTGGTAAATAAATCCGGGTAGCGAGTAACCAGAACGCTCTCCGACTTTTAAACAATATTTTTCGCCAGTTTCTAAGCTAACAATACACCCCTCTCCTTCCGCAACTTGTGCAAAAGCGGAAGTCGCGGTTAAAGACATTAACACCGAGGTTAATGAAATCAGTTTAAGCTCCATACTGAATTTTCCTTCTAGTTATTGGAGCGGCAAATATCTGCTGTTAGATAAATTAGTTCAATAACTTACAAAGAAATCAACTGTTCAATAATGAGACATCTCATAATTAAAACAAATATCAGAGAAAAGCCCTATCAGTTATAAACATAAGAAGCGTTTAAAGGGTGGCAATATAAACTTTGGGACTACTAAAATAAGAATCGCGTTGGTTAACGCAAAGAGAGTGTTATTCTAACAAACTCACCATCTTCAAATTCTACATGATGGTCGAATAGGGACGAAGAATAGATAGTACGAAGAAAAGCGTGTTTTTCTCCACGAGTCCCACGAAACAACATCGAAATATCTTTAACAAGACGGTTGCGATTATTAAAGTGAGCATTCAAATCGTTAGATAAAACACACAATAGGCACCCTTTACTATTATGCTGCAAATCAACGGCTTCTGGGCTTGAGACTAAAACCGTGGTGTTTAACTCTTTCTCTAAGGTGTTAACCAATAACAAAAAGCTATCTAGGTGCGGTAGTTCATCCCCTGCGACCGGAACCAGCAAATTACTAAGCATTAACTCCATATCTAGCCGCTGCGCACGGGCATGACTCACCAAAGATTTTACTTTCTTTTTAAATGGCTTGTACTTTTTGCTATTCGCCGCCTTATTTAACCAAGCGGAAAGAATATCATTGATTTGAGAACGAGATTGTCGTTCTAGAGTGCTAGCAGTATGGTTAGTACGCAAGTGAAGCAAGGCATGAAGAGCGAGTTCCGCTAGTAACGGTTCGAATTCAGGTTTAATTTTGGTATGGATACTGCGCATGTTCTCTGAACGTAAGGTGCCAAGCTCTAGCTTAGTCTATAAGGATTTATTTAAGGATCGACATGCTACCGAAAACCGTTGCGTAAGTACAGTAATCAATCGATGTCTGGTCAACCTGCCAGCAATTAGATTTCTCTAGGCAGGTACAGGATTTTGAAGACGCTTTTGAACAATACGCTTTGCTTTTTGGATTTGAGTTACCTTAGGGTGAAGTGGGTCTTGTTTTATCAAGTTTTCAATGACTATTCCGACACTTACCGGAAACTGCTCTTTCAGTAACTCTAGATTACTATTGTCTGAAACCTTGAACTTGAGCATAGCGTTGATGAAATGCGAGTGATGATTAATAAAGTAAGGGGCTTCTTTGGCTTTTATCGCTAATGCCTCAATGACCCGACCCAGTGAAGCCTTTTCTTTGGCTTCGTGTATTGCTCGCATTTTCTCGCTCAATATCCTCTCTGCTTTATCAAGAACAATACAGCTAATCGTCATTGCGATGTCTTTCTTAACCCCATTAAGCTGCCTCAACTCTTCCAACCACTGCTGGGCGAGATCCAGGCAACCAATATGAAGCGCGACAGCGAGAAGAATGAACTTACGGTGCTCTAATTTCGTTTGGTCATACAAAACCTCAAGCCGCTTAGGTGAGCACACAGGATTGAAGCCATTGACTTGAAATAGCAACTGATACAAGCCTTTTGACAGCTTGTGGCTATCCACTAAATCATGCTCTTGAATCGCAAGAATCACTTTCAATGACGTTTTTAAAGTCGCAGGGTTCATCCTGTTTTGCGTCTTAAGTGCAATCAGGGCTTCAAGGAATAATCGCAGCTCTTCGATAAGAATGAGTTCTTCATCGTCTAATACCGAGTCATAGTCAATCTTGGCGAGAAACATAGAGGCTTTACGATAGTCAGACTGCATAATGCACAGCATCACGCACTTTAAAGTAAGGTGAACGATATGTGGATAACGGATCGATAGCTTAATCATCACGCGAACCGCTTTATCTAGGTCACAGTCAAGCAGCGAATGACGGGCCGCGATCTGAGCAACTAGAGGATCATCTGGATAACCTAGCAACTCATATTCATGAGCAAGCTCGAGTGCTTCCTCATCGTGACCAAGTTCATCATGCAAAGAAATCAGTTTCACTATTGGCCAACGATGTTTCACCTGTCGAGCTAATTGTTTAAGAACCAAAATCGCGGAATCGTGCTTATTTTGTTTTACATAGCAATCAACGACGACTTTGTGAAAATCTAGCCATTCAATACCTTTCCGTTTCGATTGGAGATTGCAGATTTCTATCGCATCATCGAATAAACCAATATCCAGTTTTTTGTGCACCTTTGACAATATAGAGCGTTTAATTAGGCTGCTAGAGATTAGATGTTTAAACTGATTGTAGTTAAACGGATGGCCGAGGATATTATCCGGCTCCAGTTCTTCAGCCCCTCTAATATGTTCATCGTCACTGCTATTAACAACCACAACAAATGAACAATCATGTGAATAAGCCAGGCTCTGCTGATACAAATAGTGGTACTTGGGGCCAACAATCCTCTTCTTACTCGCATATGAACAAATAATCAGATCAAAGCGATAATGATTAACGAGTTGCTTAAATGTCATCACGTTTTGGGCCTTGTGCAACTTATCTTCTACACCACCCATTTTCTTCAACATATTTTTTATCGAAGATGACAACATACTATTTTCTTCAACAATGAGTACCCGCTTGTCGCTTAAGTCTTGTTTGTCCGTCATGTATCTACATCTATCAATTATATTTCAACTGAGAGCTAAATAAAGATGAGATATAAATACTCATCACTAGCCGAAGACCTAGATACACAAGCAGGCGAACAGTTACAAATCAATCAATATAAAAATAAATTTTCTTTTTATTTTTCAATTAAATAAAAGCAACTCTAGTCGAGAAGAAACATTCACAGGCTAAAATATAAAAGCGCAAGTATTTGAAAATAAGATACTTAACGCTTAAAACTTCACCCATGAGAATTCGATTTTGCCAACACCAAGAAGTGAAGTCATTGATTGCAAAGCTAGAAGAGATGCATAAACCGGAGAAAGACAGAAGGGCTCTGGCCTGTAAAGCCAGATGACTTCGCTTTAAAAAAGCAAAAACCCGATAACTCTATGAGCTATCGGGTTTCTTAAATAAATGGCACGCCCTGTAGGATTCGAACCTACGACCACATCCTTAGAAGGGACGTGCTCTATCCAGCTGAGCTAAGGGCGCGCTACAGGGAAAGGATTATACGAGTTCGAATTCTTAAAACAAGGGGTTTTAGTAACATTATGATCTGACTGACTAAAAAAAGGTCACAGAATTCTGTTTTGATTAAAAACACCACAAAGCAAACGTTTGCTTCTAGATGTTCGTCAAATAATTTGCGACAATGCGCTGCAAATAATTCGCCATTCTTATTAAAGGAAAGTCATGACTGCTCAAAATATTGATGGAACTCTAATTTCCCAAACTGTTCGCTCAGAAGTTGCTGCTCGTGTAAAAGCCCGTAAAGAAACGGGGTTACGCGCGCCTGGCCTTGCAGTCGTTCTTGTCGGCGAAGATCCGGCTTCTCAAGTTTATGTCGGTAGCAAACGTCGCGCATGCGAAGAAGTCGGCTTTGTCTCTAAATCTTTTGACCTTCCAGCGACAACTACAGAAGAAGAGCTACTCGCTCTTATTGACAAACTAAACATTGATGCTGAGATTGACGGCATTCTTGTTCAGTTACCGCTTCCAGCAGGCATTGATGCAACACATGTATTGGAGCGCATTCACCCAGAGAAAGACGTTGATGGCTTCCACCCATACAACGTAGGCCGTTTGGCTCAACGTATTCCTAAACTACGTTCTTGTACGCCTAAAGGCATTATCACTCTACTAGAGCGTTACAACATTAACTTACGTGGCATGCATGCTGTGGTCGTCGGGGCATCAAACATTGTCGGTCGCCCTATGACCCTTGAGCTACTACTTGCGGGCTGTACAACAACAACCTGTCATCGCTTCACGAAAGACCTAGAAGCGCACATTCGCCAAGCAGATTTGGTTGTGGTGGCTGTAGGTAAACCCAACTTTATCCCTGGTAAATGGATTAAAGAAGGAGCAGTTGTAGTTGATGTCGGTATTAACCGTCTTGAGTCAGGTAAGCTTGTCGGTGATGTAGACTACGACAATGCGAAAGAGCGTGCGAGCTTTATTACTCCGGTGCCGGGTGGTGTCGGGCCAATGACAGTCGCAAGCCTGATAGAAAATACCATGCTAGCGTGTGAGCAGTTCCATACTAAAAAATAGCACGAAGCCCACATCAGTAAGCAAAGGGCAGATATCGAGTGATATCTGCCCTTTCTATTTTAGACAACTAACATCGTGCATCTTAGCTATAGATTCACTGGTCGTTTTCGCGCAGCAAAGCGATCCATTGGACGAAGTCCGTTTCTACAAACTCAGAATCACACCAGCAATTGACGCACTCATTAAGTTTGCCATCACGCCTGCCGCAATTGCACGGAAGCCATATTTTGAAATAAATGGGCGTTTTTCAGGAACTAGGCTACCTAAACCACCGATTAACATTGCCATTGTTGAGATGTTAGCAAAGCCACAAAGTGCAAAAGTAACAATCGCTTGTGAGTGCTCACTTAGCTGTGCTTTTACATCCATTAACTGGATAAAGGCGACGAACTCGTTAACCACGATTTTATTACCAATTAATGAGCCTGCCGTGATTGCCTCACTCCATGGAATACCCAGTAACCAAGCAACTGGTGCAAAAAGGTAACCTAAGATTAGCTCAAAGCTAAGTTCGATACCGACTAGGCTACCAACCCAACCTAGCATGCCGTTAAGCATCGCAATCACACTAATAAACGCCAATAGGGTTGCACCGACTGCTACCGCGATACGCAAACCAGACATTGCGCCATCGGCCATCGCCTCTACCACATTGGTTGCTTTCGGCATATCTGCGTTGTCGAGTTCAGTACTTGGGCTAATGGTCTCTGTTTCCGGGACTAAAATTTTTGCCATCAAAAGACCTGCTGGCGCTGACATAAACGCCGCGGCAATAAGGAAGTTTAGATCAACACCTAATGACGCATAACCGACCAAGGTACCACCAGCAACAGATGCCAAACCACCACACATCACGGCAAAAAACTGCGAGTCAGTCATTTGTTTTAGGTAAGGTTTTACCACTAGTGGCGCTTCAATCATACCTACGAAGATGTTGGCCGTTGCTGAGAGTGACTCTGCACGACCAATACCGAGCAATTTTTGTAAACCACCACCAATTAAGTTGATCACCTTTGGCATTAGACCGATATGATACAAACCTGAGATCAGTGCCGAGAAGAAGATGATGATACCCAATACGTTGATCGCAAATGTAAAACCACCTGTCGCTAAACCACCAAACAAGAAAGCGATGCCTTCCTGACCATAGTTGATAAGGTTTGAAACAGCACCTGTCACACTATTGAGTGCCTCTTTACCCGCAGGGACATAAAGAACCAATAGAGCAAAAGTGATTTGCAGAGCAAAAGCCAACGAAACCGTTTTTAGATTGATTTTCTTTCTGTTTGTAGAAAGCAGCCACGCTGTAAACAGGATAGCTACAATACCTAGAATTGAGTTCATAGAGGGGATCCGACATTAAGGGAACAAGAGTGGCGTCGGAGTTTAGTGATATAAAAATGAGATGCAAATCACAGTTGTTAACTGGATGTAGTTTGGTTAGAGCAAATAATCACCAAAGCTTTAACTTATTGATTTTACGTCATATAAACGTTTGCTTTAATCTATATTTTCCATATGGAAATTAAGTTTATAGCCTAAGAAAAATTAACTAACCAAACCATATCCAGTTAAGGTCTCTGAATATAAGGATCCAGTTTCTTATCCCAGTAACAAGGGCTGCCAATTTGCTGCTTAATAAATTCGATCACGGCAACAGTCTTCTTGGGAAGATAACGTCGACTCGGGTACACAGCGTAAAATGGCATACTTTGCGAAGCGCTCCAATCAGGGAAAAGCTGAATAAGTTGACCATTTTTAAACTCATCCCCGATCAGATAAGTAGCAAGATAAGCTATCCCCCAGCCCGCCACAGCAGCATCACGAACAGCCTCTGCTAAGTCAACTGAATAGTTCCCTGAAACCTTAATATTGAGATGCTCTTGATGATTGGTAAACGCCCATCGAGTGTAGTCTCTTTCCCAACTCCTGTAGATCAAACAATTGTGTTCTGTCAATTCGTTGGGATGACTAGGAGTTTGATGCTGGACTAAATAGTCTGGTGACGCGGCAACGACAAACTGAGAATCAGCCAAGCGTTGAGCTACGTATCCTTCCGGTAAGTGCTCATTATTCGTAATCCAAAGATCTAGCCCTTCTTCTAGCATATCGACCTTGTAGTCAAACAGGTGAACCTCGACTTGCAAGCTAGGATATTGTCGTCTTAGTTCATCAATAGCAGGGATGATATGCAAAGTGCCAAATGACTGAGAGAGACCAATTTTCACTAAGCCCGCCACTTCATCGCGCTGGCTTTCAACTTCAAGCTGCGCTTCACCGATGATAGTAACCAGTTGAGCGCAATGCTCATGAAATCTCTGTCCTGCTTCTGTCGGTGTAAAGCTGCGTGTAGTGCGCTGCACTAGTTTCACACCTAACGATGACTCTAGTTGAGTTAATTGTTTACTCACATGGGAAACCGATACCCCAAGGCTCTTGGCCGCCAAGGTAAAGTTCTTATGTTTTAGTAAGGCGGCAAATACCACCATTTGTGCGGCACGTTCTGAAAGCACACATTCTCCAAAATGAAAAAGGAGTTCAGTTGAACTCCTTTGGTTTGCATTGTTTATCTACAATGTAATTCTATCCGCTAAATGACTGACGGCTAGGGCGAAATAGTAAGAGCGATTCCACTTCATCAAAACATTGTAGTTGTTGTAGACCAGATAAACTCGACCATTCGCATTGTCTGGTGCAGTTAACCATGCATCCACATCAACTTTTGGCAGCGCGCTGCCATCGTAACGAGTGATGCCAAGTTGATTCCATTCGGCCAAGGTTTTTTCTTTACCTTCAACCCTGCCCTCTAGGTTCATGTCAAAACCCTGTGGCAATTTCACCTGGCGACCCCAGGTAAACTTGTCGTTCCAACCTGATTGGCTCAAATAATTTGCGGCAGAGGCAAATACATCGGCCTCGGTATTCCAGATATCTTTCTTGCCGTCACCGCTTCCATCAGCAGCATAAGACAAGAATGAACTTGGCATAAACTGACACTGACCCATCGCCCCGGCCCATGAGCCTTTAAAATCATCGACTGCAATGTGCCCTTCTTCTAAAATTTGCAGTGCTGCCATCGCTTCTTTACGGAAAAAAGCTTCACGGCGACCGTCATAAGCAAGCGTTGATAAAGCGTCTATCACACTGTAGTTACCTGTGAACTTACCAAAGTTACTTTCAACGCCCCATAACGCGACGATAAAACGTGGCTGTACACCGTATTCCTCACCAATACGACTCAGCTCTGCGTAGTGTTCTTTGTACAGTGCTTTCGCTTGTTCAACCTTCCAATCGGGCACTGCGCGAGGAATATACTCGTCCAGTGTCAGTTTCTTTTCCGGCTGATTTTTATCCGCTTTAACCGCACGTGGCTTGTGGGTAACATTCTCAAAAGCCTGACTGATCACCTGCTCTGAGATGCCTTTAGTTCGTGCTTCTTGTTTTAGGCCTTCAACATATTGTTCAAAACTCACCTCATTGGCATAAACAGAGGTGGTAAGAGTGAACCCTAGAACGACTGACAGTAATTTTTTCACATTGCCCTCCTTGAGCAACTGAAACCAACAATCAAATTATTATTTACTCTTTAGATTGCTGACGAGCTTGTTTTTGCTCTTTGTATTCGTCGAGTAGGTTTTTGGGTGGCGGTGGTACTTGTAAGAAAAAACCGTCATCTTTGAGCGACTGTTTGACTTTTTCTACATCGACTTGTGCCAGTGTGCGCCCTTCGAGTTTGACCACCATAACCATAATAGGTTTGCCAAACATCTGCATTAAAGTGTCAGGAACTTGTGAAAAATCATCCTTTTTCGGGATATATAAGTAAGTACCTTCTTTTTTAGAACTTTTGTAAATTGCACAAAGCATTGGAAGCCTTTTGTCCGTTTAATTCATGGAACGTCAATGTTTCGCTATTTTTTAAAGCAAAACACTCAATTGAGCGCAAGATAACTTGCTGTGCTTATTCTGGGAATATAACATGACACCCCTAGTCTCAGGCAACGCCCTTAAGAGGTTGTAAGTAAAAGATGTCACACACTCCAGACCTAAAAGGCAGCAGCTTTACTTTGTCAGTTTTGCACCTTTCTGACAACAATGTTGATAAAACTATCCATTTCTTACAAGAAAAGGTAGAGCAAGCACCGGCATTTTTTGCTCATGCTCCTGTTGTCATTAATATTTCAAAAGTCGATGGTGACATTGACTTTATGAGACTGAAAGAAGGCATTTCTCAAGCAGGCATGATTCCCGTTGGTGTCACTGGGTGCAAAGATAAACGGACGCAGAATCTAGCTTCAGAAGCTAAATTCGCCGTCATGTCAGCAAGCAAATCGCCAACTCAAGCACCCGCGACAATGGCACCCGCTAAGATCATTCGGACACCCGTGCGTTCTGGGCAACAAATATATGCCAAGGACAGCGATCTGGTGGTACTTAACCATGTCAGCGAGGGGGCAGAGGTCATTGCAGATGGTTCTATTCATATTCATGGAACGTTACGCGGCCGTGCAATCGCCGGTGCTAACGGAAATACTGGCGCAGTCATCATCTGCAATAAGCTCAATGCTGAACTCATGTCTATTGCGGGACACTACTGGCTCACCGAGCAGTTCGCTGACGAGTTCTGGCAGCAAAAAGTTATGTTTAGTTTGAACGACGACTCACTCAAGTTCGAGTTGTTAACGATTTAATCTTATAAGGAACACATAATGGCACGCGTTATTGTTGTCACTTCAGGTAAAGGTGGGGTGGGTAAAACCACTTCAAGCGCTGCGATCGCTTCTGGCCTTGCTGTAAAAGGAAAAAAAACCGCAGTTATCGATTTTGATATCGGTTTGCGTAACCTAGATTTGATCATGGGCTGCGAACGCCGAGTCGTGTACGACTTTGTCAACGTAATCAATGGTGAAGCGACCTTGAACCAAGCGATGATCAAAGACAAACGTACCGACAACTTATTCATTCTGCCTGCTTCTCAAACACGTGATAAAGATGCCCTAACCAAAGAAGGGGTTCGCCGTATACTGGATGAATTAGATGAAATGGGCTTCGACTTTATTATCTGTGATTCACCAGCAGGTATCGAGCAAGGTGCGCTGATGGCACTATACTTTGCAGATGAGGCCATTGTTACCACTAACCCTGAAGTCTCCTCTGTGCGCGACTCTGACCGTATTCTTGGCATCTTAGATTCTAAGTCACGCCGTGCAGAAGAGGGCTTAGAGCCAGTGAAACAGCACCTATTACTAACACGTTACAATCCAGTTCGCGTTACACAAGGTGAAATGCTTAGCGTTGAAGACGTAGAAGAGATCCTTCATATCTCGTTACTGGGCGTTATTCCAGAGAGTCAGGCAGTGTTGAATGCATCTAACAAAGGCGTACCTGTCATTTTCGACGAGCAGTCTGACGCGGGCATGGCCTACAACGATACTGTTGAGCGCCTGCTTGGTCAGCAAGTGGATTTCCGCTTCCTGACTGAACAGAAAAAAGGAATCTTTAAACGACTATTCGGAGGCTAAATGTCACTACTTGAGTTTTTCCGTCCCCAGAAAAAAAGCTCTGCAAACTTAGCCAAAGAGCGTTTGCAAATTATCGTGGCAGAGCGACGCAGCCAGGGGGATCCAGCGCCTTCGTACCTGCCGCAACTTAAAGAAGACATTCTTAAAGTCATCAGCAAGTACGTCGCCATTGATCCGTCTATGGTTGATTTGTCCTTCGAACACAAAGATGACGATATTTCCGTTTTGGAGCTTAACGTTAAGCTACCTGAAGACGAGAAATAACCTGTCACTGAGTAAAGAATCAAAGGCCGATGTGAAAGCATCGGCCTTTTTTGATTCTAGCAATTAGTTTCGTCATCCTCATGAACTAGGCACGAGTTAGTTGGGGTTCTTTCAAAGCCTTCCGCTAATCCAAAGAGATTCCCTAATCGCTCCGTCACACGATGGAACAACTAAACTATTTTAGTCATTTCCATTGCAATGAAAAAAAGCCCCAGTCTCTCGACTGGGGCTTTGGTCTTTTCCCGATTTGTAGGTTCCGTGCTAGCGAAAACCTATCTCATGCTGAATCTTACTTATTAAGCTTCAGCTTTTTCTTTTTTAGCTTTCGCTGCTGGCTTAGCTTCTTGGTCTGCTTTCTTCTTGATAACAGTCGTACCTTCGAAAGTTTCACCTTCAACGAATGCTTTACCGTAGTAAGAAGCTAGTAGTACTTCTTTAAGCTCAGTGATTAGTGGGTAACGTGGGTTAGCACCTGTACACTGGTCATCGAACGCTTCAACTGCTAGCTCATCAAGCTTAGCGACGAAGTCAGCTTCAGATACACCAGCTGCTTGGATAGACAGTGGGATATCTAGGTCGCCTTTTAGCTCGTCTAGCCATGCTAGTAGACGTTCAATCTTCTGAGCAGTGCGGTCACCAGCTTGGCTTAGGCCTAGGTGGTCAGCAACTTCAGCGTAACGACGACGTGCTTGTGGGCGGTCGTACTGAGAGAACGCTGTTTGTTTAGTTGGGTTGTCGTTCGCGTTGTAACGTACCACGTTAGAGATTAGTAGTGCGTTCGCTAGACCGTGTGGCAAGTGGAACTCAGCACCAATCTTGTGCGCCATAGAGTGACAAACACCTAGGAATGCGTTAGCGAATGCAACACCAGCGATAGTTGCTGCGTTGTGTACTTTCTCACGAGCGATTGGGTCGTTTGCACCGTTCGCGTAGCTTGATGGTAGGTACTCTTTTAGCATCTTAAGTGCTTGTAGAGCTTGGCCATCTGAGTATTCGTTAGCAAGAACAGATACGTAAGCTTCTAGAGCGTGAGTTACTGCATCGTAACCACCGAATGCTGTTAGAGACTTAGGCATGTTCATTACTAGGTTCGCATCAACGATAGCCATGTTTGGCGTAATTTCGTAGTCAGCTAGTGGGTACTTAGCACCAGTCTTGTCGTCAGTAACAACAGCGAATGGAGTAACTTCTGAACCTGTACCTGAAGTTGTAGTGATACATACTAGCTCAGCTTTCTTACCCATTTTAGGGAACTTGTAGATACGTTTACGGATGTCCATGAAGCGCATTGCTAGTTCAGCAAAGTGCGTTTCTGGGTGCTCGTACATTACCCACATGATCTTAGCTGCATCCATTGGTGAACCACCACCTAGCGCTAGGATTACGTCAGGTTGGAAGCTCTTCATTGCTTCAGCACCTTTCTCTACTACCGATAGAGTTGGATCTGCTTCTACATCGAAGAATGTTTGTACTTCCATGCCTTGAGCTTTAAGTAGGCTAACTACGTCATCAGCGTAACCGTTGTTGAATAGGAAACGGTCAGTAACTAGGAATGCGCGTTTCTTACCTTCTAGGTCGCCAAGTGCGATTGGAAGGCTACCACGACGGAAGTAGATAGACTTAGGTAGTTTGTGCCACAACATGTTTTCAGCTCGCTTCGCTACAGTTTTCTTGTTGATAAGGTGCTTAGGACCTACGTTCTCAGAGATAGAGTTACCACCCCAAGAACCACAACCTAGAGTTAGAGACGGTGCAACGTTGAAGTTGTATAGGTCACCGATACCACCGTGAGTAGTTGGGATGTTTACAAGGATACGTGCAGTCTTCAGCTTGTCACCGAAGTAACGGATACGGTCAGCGTTCACGTCTTGGTTAGTGTATAGGCCAGATGTATGACCGATACCGCCGATTTCTACCATAGTTACCGCTTGAGCAACTGCATCTTCAAAGTCGTCAGCGCGGAATAGACCTAGTGTTGGAGATAATTTCTCGTGTGCAAATGCATCATCGTAAGAAACTTTACCTAGACCTTCACCAACAAGAACTTTCGTGTCTGCTGGAACTTTAACGCCGGCCATTTCAGCGATTGCTGGAGCTGGTTGACCTACGATCTTCGCGTTTAGGTTACCGTCGATAAGAAGAACTTTACGTACTTTCTCAGCTTCTGCTTTAGACAAAACGTAAGCTTTGTGAGAAGCAAAACGCTCTTTTACTTCGTCATATACTGCATCAACAACAATTGCAGCCTGCTCAGAAGCACATACTACGCCGTTATCGAATGTTTTAGACATTAGGATAGAAGCTACTGCACGTTTGATGTCAGCAGTTTCATCGATAACTACAGGAACGTTACCTGCACCTACACCGATTGCTGGCTTACCAGAAGAGTAAGCAGCTTTAACCATGCCTGGACCACCAGTTGCAAGGATAAGAGCGATGTCATCGTGCTTCATTAGAGCGTTTGAAAGCTCTACAGATGGTTGGTCAATCCAACCGATGATGTCTTTTGGTGCACCTGCTGCTACTGCTGCGTCTAGAACTAATTTCGCTGCATCGTTAGTAGAGTTCTTCGCACGTGGGTGTGGCGAGAAGATGATGCCGTTACGCGTTTTTAGAGAGATTAGAGATTTGAAAATTGCAGTAGATGTTGGGTTAGTTGTTGGTACGATACCACAGATGATGCCTACAGGCTCTGCGATAGTCATAGTACCTAGGTTGTCATCCTCTTCTAGGATGCCACATGTTTTTTCATCTTTGTATTTGTTGTAGATGAACTCTGAAGCAAAGTGGTTTTTGATAACTTTGTCTTCAACAATACCCATGCCAGACTCTTCAACCGCTTGTTGAGCTAGCGGGATACGAGCGTGGTTAGCTGCTAAAGATGCTGCACGGAAGATTGCGTCTACTTTCTCTTGAGAAAAAGTTGCAAACTCTGCTTGTGCCGCTTTAACGCGAGCAACCATTGCATCTAGTTCAGCCATATTAGTTACAGGCATAGTGAATCTCCTAAATTGATAAATATTCAAAACTTTTTAGTAAGGTCACTGCGATTGTTGAAACAGAGAACTTAGTAAATTGCTTTCAGGGCTGAGTATATTATTTCAGGTTATGAAAAAAATTGACCCAGATCAGTTCTGAAAAACTATTTACCCACTTAGTGGTACTCAATTCTCAAAAATCATTTTAAATCCATAATAATCATAGACTTAAATCACAAAATACTATTGAGCAAATTTACAGCAGTTAACCCTTCAATTCGGGCAAATGACCACATTTTGTAAAAAAGTTTCATTTTTTGACCACAGACTTACATGTGATCCATAAACTTTGTGCTACTGAGAGTATATCCTAAGCACATTATCTCTCTATATTCAGTCTTTATTTTTATTGAAAATGTGCGAATGTTAACGTTTATGTCAAACGCAGAATTTTCTGCCCATATTCTACGTAACAAAGTATGTCATTAGTGTTTACGTTTTTTTCAATAATAAGATTTTCTCAGTAATGAAATAGCTTTAACGTTAGTTTTTTTCATTCGTTCATGAGTAAGATTTCGACTATATTCCGCATGTAATCCGTTCCTTCTTTTTACTTTGTTTGGGCGCACCGAATGCAGACCTTCGAAATCGCTATTTTTTTGCAGTTTTTCCTTGGCTTGGTAGCAGCAGTTAACCCTGTTGGCATCATGCCTGTATTCGTTTCTCTGACCGGTCACATGACTCAAGAAGAGAAAAACAAGACTGCGGTCACCGCAAACCTAGCTGTGGCTATTATATTGGTTGTCTCTTTAATGGCAGGCCAAATGCTACTTGATATGTTTAGCATTTCACTCGACTCCTTTCGTGTTGCTGGTGGATTGCTACTTTTAAGTATCGCGTTTTCGATGATGAGCGGTAAGCTAGGTGAAGATAAACAGAATAAGCAGGAGAAGTCTGAATACGTTAGCCGCGAACAGATCGGTGTTGTACCGCTCGCTATGCCTCTGATGGCCGGCCCAGGTGCAATTAGTTCGACCATCGTTTATGGTTCTCGCTATCCAGGTATGTTCGACACCGTCGGTATCATTGTTACCATCGTCGTTTTTGCTTTGTGTACTTGGTTGCTATTCCGTTCCGCGCCATTAATCGTGCGTTTCTTAGGTCAGACTGGAATCAACGTCATCACACGTATTATGGGCTTGATTCTTGGCGCTCTTGGCATTGAGTTTATTGCTAACGGCCTACGTAACCTCTTCCCAGGGTTAGCCTAAGGCAAATTATCGAGTATGATAGAACGACTTCATTAAACGTCGTTTTATCATGCCAAGAAATTCTTTAAAACATCACCTCTATGTCATTATCTTCGGTACCCATACCAGAGCGGGCCGCATCTTCGATATTGCGCTCATCGTAGCGATTTTGTCTTCTCTGTTAGTGCTAGTGTTAGAATCTATTCCTTCCGTTCGAGCAAACTGGGGAACACAACTTAGGTACATGGAATATACCTTCACTGGGTTATTTACGATGGAGTACCTGCTAAGGATTTATTGCTCTCCAAAACCAACAGCGTATGCAAAGAGCTTTTACGGTGTCATCGACTTGCTCGCGATCCTGCCGACTTACTTAGCGATATTCTTCCCATCCGCCTCGTTTATGGGCGTGATCAGAGCATTGAGGATAATGCGCATTTTCCGCGTATTGAAACTGGTCCGTTACTTACAAGATTCCAATATCTTGCTGCGCTCTTTGCTAATGGCTAAACGCAAGATTTTTATCTTCTTTAGTACAGTTGCAATCTTAGTCACGATATTTGGTGCGTTAATCTATGTGATTGAAGGGCCAAAAAATGGTTTCACCAGTATCCCGCAAAGTATTTATTGGGCGATTGTCACTATTACTACCGTCGGCTATGGTGATTTGGTTCCACAAACGGCACTAGGTAAAGCGATTGCATCTATGACCATGCTGCTAGGTTACTCAATATTAGCGGTGCCGACAGGTATTATCACCGCAGAGCTTAGTCAAGAAATGAGTTCACACAAGACCTTAGTTAAATGTCCTAACTGCATGCAAACAGGCCATGACTCAGATGCGATGCATTGTAAGCATTGTGGTAGTGAATTAGCGGATCCAGATCAACGCGTTGTACCCGTAGAAAAGCCGATTTAACGACGGTTACCATGTCATTGTTCTAAGCGCTTTACGGTCAGCCATCCGCTGAGTAACGCGCTTAACCAACATGCCACTACTAACCCATCAAGCCAAGGGGTGAACACGAGTCCACTTGCGGCAATCATGCCGATAACAAACGTTACGCGAGAGACTGTTTGTTTTTGACTGTTAGCAACCCACACAGCGGCGATAATTGTCGCTGTGGCAGACAGCCCTACCCCAACCACAATAAAGGTTGAAGAAACGTTCGTCCACCAGTCCACATAGCATTGACCACCATCACCAAATCCTTCAGGACAAAACAATATCGCGGTAAGAGACAGCAGTTTTTCAACCACCATGTGCGTAACGAGCCATGCTGCGATGGCTGCAACCGCCGCAAATAAGATACGTAGGAAGCTCATTGATTACCTTAAACAAAAAACCCTACTAAAATAGTAGGGTCTTGATTCATAAAGGCAAGTCTAATTAAGACTAGGCTTTTTCATTTAGGATAATACGCAGTGTGCGACGTAACGGCTCTGCTGCCCCCCATAAAAGCTGGTCACCAACGGTAAAGGCATTTAGGAAGTCATCACCCATTGCCATCTTACGTAGACGGCCAACTGGGATAGAGAGCGTACCCGTGACTTTTGCTGGCGTCAGCTCTTGCGCAGTGATGTCACGATCGTTTGGAATCACTTTCACCCAATCGTTGTGGGTTGCGATCATCTCTTCGATCTCATCCATTGGCACATTCTGCTTAAGTTTAATTGTCAGTGCTTGAGAGTGACAACGCATCGCGCCAATACGTACACAAGTACCATCAATTGGCACAGGTGCATCTTGGAAACCAAGAATCTTGTTTGCTTCAACCCCAGCTTTCCACTCTTCTTTGCTTTGACCATTGTCGCGCTTAACGTCAATCCAAGGGATCAACGAGCCTGCAAGAGGGACACCGAATTTATCGGTTGGGAACGAGCCGCCGCGCATGGTGTCTGCCACTTTCTTATCAATATCAAGAATTGAGCTTGATGGGTTAGCTAACTCAGAGCTTACCGAGTCGTTGATCACACCCATTTGCGAAATCAACTCGCGCATATTTTGCGCACCAGCACCAGATGCTGCTTGGTATGTCATGGCGCTGGTCCATTCAACCAAGCCTTTTTCGAATAGGCCACCTAAGCCCATCAGCATCAAGCTAACAGTACAGTTGCCACCAACAAATGTGTTGGTTCCACCGTGAATGCCTTGTTGAATTTGCGCTAAGTTAACGGGATCTAGGGTAATAATAGAATCTTGCGCCATGCGCAAGGTTGATGCTGCATCAATCCAGTAACCTTTCCAGCCTGCTTGGCGCAGCGCTGGGTAAACCTTCTCTGTGTAACTACCGCCCTGACAGGTAATCACTGCGTCTAATTGTTTCAGGCTTTCAATATCAAAAGCGTCTTGAAGTAGACCCGCATCCTTACCAAGATTTGGCGCAGGAATGCCGACCTGAGATGTGCTGTAAAATACCGGTTCAATGAGGTCAAAATCTTTCTCTTCAACCATACGCTGCATAAGCACAGAACCCACCATGCCACGCCAACCGACTAAACCTACTCTCATTCTCAACTCTCCGTGTATTCATTTTAAAAAGGGAATACCTCAATATTCAATTTTCGCAGCAAAATCTCAAGAGAAAAATGCATCAAATCTGTAACTTTTATTTCTTATATCGCTAAAAACAACCCAATGCCCTGTTTTGTCGTCTTTTTCACCAATTGTTATTTCCCACCACAAAATTTCGCCCGCAAAAAACAACAGCAGGAAATACGTGCTACATACTTTTTACATTTTAATACAAATACAACGACTAGATTTAACGTTTAACCATATTTTTAACTATCAATATTTAAATCAACAGACTCAAATCACACGAAAGAGACATTTTATCGAAATATTATTCCATCTCATGTAGAGTGCCCTACGTCCTAAAAAAGGAGTTAACACTCCTCGCAAACAGAGTTGTTCCACTGTTTGCATTGATTAATAAATAACTAAGAGGCTCCGTATGACACAACATACTCCCCGTCTGCCAAGTTTGATGCAGGTTGTTGTCTCCCTAGGGTTATTCTTGCTCATGGCGTTTTCGTTCACGGCTAAGCTTGATCTTCCTATTCAACTAGCTCTGTATATTGGCTGGTTTATCATCATGGTTCTTGGTATCCGTTTGGGCCACAAATATAAAGAGCTAGAAAAAGCAGCTCTAAACGGTATATCTAACGGGCTTGGTGCCGTGCTTATTTTGCTAGCTGTAGGCGCACTAGTCGGTACTTGGATTTCTGGTGGTATTGTACCAACCATCATCTATTATGGTCTGAAAGCTATTCACCCTTCGATTTTCCTTTTAGCAACAATGATCATCTGTTCCCTAACGGCTCTAGCAACGGGTACGTCATGGGGTGCGGCTGGTACTGCAGGTATTGCGATGATGGGGATAGGCCAAGGTTTAGGTGTTCCGGCACCAATCACAGCAGGTGCGGTTCTTTCTGGCTGTTACTTTGGCGACAAGATGTCTCCACTGTCAGACTCTGTGATCCTCGCGTCTTCTATGTCTAACGTTGAAGTGGTTGAACACATCAAAGGCATGCTGCCTGTAGCTCTGATTAGCTACATTATTACCGGAATTATGTTTACTGCGTTTGGCTTCCACTATGCTGGTAATGTCGACATGTCTCAGGTGCAATCGGTGATTCAGGCAATGGAACAGCAGTTCTACATTACTCCGTACTCATTTGTCCCTGTCATCATTGTGCTTGGTTTACTGGCGATGCGTATGCCGTCGTTCCCGGTAATCAGCTTTGGCTCGCTACTCGGTATTATCTGGGCGGTGATGATTCAAGACGTTGATTTCCTCCAAGCATTCAACACCGCTTGGGCACCATTTGAAATTGAATCGGGTGTGGCCTTTATCGACTCTATTCTTAACCGCGGCGGTATGTCATCAATGCTCGGCTCGGTTGCAGTGATCGTATTTGGTCTAGGTTTTGGTGGCTTACTAGATAAAGTAGGTGTATTAGAAACAATTGCTAAGCTGTTTGAGCGTCGCGTACAAAGCGCAGGTTCTCTCGCAACAAGCACCATCGGTACTGCATTTATGGGTAACGTGTTTGGCTCAGCGATGTATGTGTCTTTGATCTTAACACCAAAAATTTGTGCCAAAAACTACGACCGTCTGGGCTACAAGCGCAAGAACCTATCGCGTAATGCCGAGTTTGGCGGTACGCTGACGTCAGGTATGGTACCTTGGAGTGACAACGGCATCTACATGGCCAGTATTCTTGGTGTTGCTACCCTGTCTTACGCACCATTCATGTGGTTAAGCTTTGTATGTATCATTGTCACCATTATTACCTCTTATATGGGGTGGTTCGTAGACAAGTGCGAACCTACCGCAACGGCTGAGGTAAGCGAAGAAGACGCGGAACTCACCAAACAAACAGCGTAAAATCAATAGAAAACAAAAAGCGCCTCAACTGCAACTGAGGCGCTTTTTTGTGGTCACCAATTAATTGAGCCCTATGATTAATCAATCGACTCTGTTTGCCGCACTGCGTTTACCTAACATATACCCCAAACCAAGAGGAGCAAAGAAAATCGCGACAATAAAGAGTATAAAATAGATAATTGTACTCTTGATTAGAACCACTAGCTTTTCCATCGCCAGAGCAACTACATCTTGTGATACTTTGTCGATATCCTGAGTAAACTTCTCTCTTTCTGCACTAACAATCAAGGCTATTTCAGCCCGTTCGCGCGCGACCATCTCTTCTAGCGCTTGTCTTTCTGTGCTGAGTTGTTCAAGACGATCTGCGGTACGGCTGTCAATTTCTTGCACCAATGGTTGCAATTGAATCGACATTTGGCGGGCGAGGTCTTTCATATACTTAGGGTTGTTGTTGACGAAATCCTGAAACGACTCGGATGTCAGTTGAATGCTTTTTAAGGTGTCAGTTAATTGCTTACCGCTCACACTACTGTTCATTGCTATGAGCTGCGCTTTCCATGTCATCAGCTTAGGTGTTTGTTCTGAGACCAAGCTCAAACGGTCAGATACATCTCCCAATGCTTCAGGCATAGTGCCTAAGGTAGATACCGCTTCATCTTCGCTAATCTCATTTGCTTGCAGCCATGCTCGATAAGCTGGAGTTCGGATAAAAGAGAGATCCTCAAATGGATGCTTGGCAGCGAAATTAACCACAAACTGCTTGGTGGATTTGTAGTGGCCTCCTTTAAGCATCGACTTCGCGAGCTGCTCTATATCTAAGCTAAGTTGGCTCGACACCTGCTGAGCGTGCACTGTGGTAAATAACTCGCGTCCCTCACCTGTTGCGAAGAACTGATTCATCTGCTCAGTGAACACCCAAGCATCGATCAAAGCAGCTGTTGGATTTACTTGATAGGTCGACTGTTGAATGCCTTCTTCGGCATTTATCTTCCACAACAATACATAAGATTGATGAAGCTTGTCTTGCGGATCGTAATTAGCAGAGATGGCATCTGCTGCTTGCTCGACTTGAGAGAAAAACTGTTGAGTGTACTCACGTGTTAATAAACGCATGTTCAGCTCTTGTTGAGTGAGCGGTGTCGTCTGGCTATCGAGCTTAACTTCAAGCAATGAACATCCACCACTCAACAATACGGCACTAAGAAGCCAAATTTTTGCAATACGGCTCATTTGAATTTTCAACCTTAGGTAGACACAAAAAACACGCGATATTCTATTCCCTAAAAGTCAGAATACGGTTAACTATTGATAGTATTGTGCTCTTTCAAGAAAATTCTCGCTTCTTCTGTGGCTCGTTCAAGGCGAGTTTTGAGTTCTTCAACCGTATTTGGCTCAACTTGATTGGTTTCTTTCAGCGCCACTTCAACTTTCCCGGCCACTTCTCTGAGCTTAGTGGCACCGAGGTTACCCCCAACCCCTTTTAAGCTATGCGCAGCTCTCTGTGCTTCTTGAGGAGAATCGTTAACCAGTTGTACGATTTTATCTGCGTCTCCTACGTGGTCTTCAATGAACACTTCGAGCAACATACAAACCGATTCCACGTCGTTGTTTAATGAATCAAGCATCTTGTCAAAATCAATTTCAGCTTCATCAACCTCAACAGTTGCTTTCATTGGTTGAGGCTGGACGCTAGAGTCGGGGGAAGACTGGACACTCGTTACTCCGCTAACCGACGCAGCTACATTTTCTACTGCTGATGGTACAACCTCTGCGGTTTCCGGTGTATCTAATTCGTCTTTGGCATGACTCGATGGCAAACCGCTTTCAGACTGAACAAGCGGGGCCTGCTGCACAAATCTAAGCAGAGAGATAAAACCGCCAAAGATAACCAGAGTCAGCGCTAACCCAGCAATAACATGATGAATAAGCAATCGGTCAAATTCACCACGCAAAATATTGATCTGTTCATGAACATCATGCGTGCGCAGTTTATCTACGATATAGCGTCCTTGAGCATAGCCTCCTAATACAGAAGAGACTTGAGCAAGCACTTGTTGCAAGTCTTGACGTGCTTTGGCTGAAAGCTGGTTCGACTGAACGTAGATTTTATCTAAATCGCGATACACCTGTGGGCTCGATGTACTATCACCAAACACTGCTTCCAACACATTCGCACTCAACCTAAAGTAAAGGGGTTGTGTGGATTTACCCGCATACCTTTCACGCATAGTGCCTATCTGGTCAACTAAACCAAGTAAGCCTAAGTTATTGTTGAGGTAAATTTGAGACTGCTCTATAAAGCGGTCAGCGGTAAACAGTAGTCGACTAATGTCAGGGAGGAGCCAACTGTTTTGGTAGTGGGTTTCAAGTTGAAGACGTAGCGCGTAGATGAGCTGTAAGTTAAGGGCTTGGGAGTCGGCCATATGAACACGATATGGTGAATCAAAGGTGAACGAGTCGCGTAGTTCTTGAATACCACTGCCTAGCTCATAAACCTGTTCTTTGGTTGTTTCTATCGACCGGTAACTACTCGCTATAGCAACAATGCTACCTATCCAGATTACTAGCAGCACCCAGCCGATTTTCAGCGCTTTCCCATCCATGCTCTTGCCTGTAGATAAATCCCTAGTATTACAAGAATATACACTATCAAGCAGAAGTGGAGGACTAGCTGCAAAAATGTTGCAGTCAGTCCTAATTCTAGAGAAGCTATTTGGTGCGAGTAAGCTGATCGCGTAGGTTTGGCGGCGTGCCTTTAATGGTTAACGTATCGGTCTCTGGATCGTAAAAAATACGCTCACCAAGTAACAAACTATCGAAGCTTACATTCAAACCACCACCAGCACCCACATATTTGGTTAGCTTGCGTACTGCCGCGCGGTCGCCGGGAAAACTTTCTTCAAGCTCATAACCTTGTTCTTGAGTGTAATCAAGGAAGCTTGTGCCATCTTGAGAAGGAGGAAGCTCGCCAGAAAGCTCACGGACTTGAACTTCGTCCCCTGACTTGATCTGCTCGTTACAGTAATCCGCAACTTGTTTTTTGTAGCTGATGGCTTCGTCTTTTTCCAGTTTGGAATCTGCACAGAAGTCTTGCACCGCTTGCATTAGCACTTGGTTTTGTACTTTGGTATCTAGACCGACTTCTGCTTGTAGGAAATCGAGGAAAAAGTCTGCGACTTTACGCCCTACACGACCTTTGATATAGGCTAGATAACGATTCGAGTCTTTATCTGTTTCAAAACTAGTCAAGTCGATACGCGCTGCGATATCCATCTTACTTAGGTCAAGGTAGTCCGTCGCACTAATCTCTAAACCTTCAGTGACTTTCAGGCTTTGATTTGAAGGAATAATAGCCACAAATAGGTAATCTGTTGCGAGTGATTGATACTCTGCAATGACCAAAATACCTTCGTCTGCAAACGGGTATTTTGACAACTCATCCTTAAGACGATTCGCGCTTAACTGCGAGAAATCGTAAAAGTTTTTATTTCCTTGACGTAGATCTTGCAACCAGTTGTTAAAATCGCTGTCAGATTTAAAAGACCCAAAGCCTTTACCAGCTTTAGAATTGAATACACGATGAAGTTCAGCAACTAGGTCTTCGGTCGAGTTGTCATTAGATAGAGACTCAGAACGAAAGTTAACAACTAGTTCATCTGCATCGTTTTTCTGTAATTGATGTAGGATAACGTTAGAAAGATGAAGGCTCATGATGAAATTTATCGCCGCGTAGGTTTCAGTTGCGTGGCATTGTAGGTTATCATAAGCCGCTTTACTATCATCATTAGAGTCTTTATGCCGATTACATCTAAATACAGCGACGAACAAGTGGAACAAATCCTAACGGAAGTGGCTGCGGTACTTGAAAAACATTCAGCGGGTCCAGAGCTTGCGTTAATGATTGCTGGAAATATCGCTACCAATGTCTTAAATCAAGACGTTGCTGCTTCACAACGTAAAGCAATTGCTGAAAAATTCGCAGAAGCGCTTGTTTCTTCAGTTGAAGATAAAAAACATTAAAAATCATAACGGACAATAGAACACTTACATGGTCGATAACGGAAATACATACGGTGAACGCGTATCGCGTTTAGTGGGATGGGGGCACTGGTTTGCCTTTTTCAACATCATCGCGGCAATGCTGATCGGAACCCGTTATATCTCTCAGTCTCCGTGGCCTGAAACTCTGCTTGGTCAATTCTATTTGATGATCTCTTGGGTCGGCCATTTTGGTTTCCTCGTATTTGCCTTGTACCTGCTGGTTCTGTTTCCGCTTACTTTTGTCATACCGTCACGAAAACTGTTCCGTTTAGTGGCGGTCTGTTTTGCAACTGTTGGGCTAACCATTTTGTTAGTCGACACGCAAGCCTACCAGACGATCAACTTGCACCTAACTCCTGTTGTATGGGAAGTTTTGTTTAGCGATGAAAGCTCGACCATCAGTGTCGATTTGCAGCACTTATTTATCGTCTTACCGCTTATTTTTCTTATTCAATTGGCCTTATCCGAATGGGTATGGCGCAAACAACGTAAGCTATCGCATAAGCATGTCGGCCGACCAATAGCGGCACTGTTTTTTGTCAGTTTTATTGCCAGCCATCTTATCTATGTATGGGCCGACGCCTACTTCTATAATCCAATTACTGCACAACGTGCGAACTTTCCGCTCTCTTACCCAATGACCGCTAAGTCATTTATGGAAAGGCATGGATTACTAGACCGTGAAGAATATCTGAAACGTTTAGAGCAAAGCCAAGACAGTGCAGAGTTGGTACGTTACCCACTTGAAAAAATTGAGTTTAACCGCCGTGCGAATCCACTCAATATATTGGTTATTAGCGTAAACAACTTACGTGCCGATATGCTCACCGAGCAAGAAATGCCCGCAACTTACGCATTCGCTCAAGACAATTTAAACTTCACCAATCATTACAGCTCAAGTAACGACTCATTCGGCGTATTCGGCCTGTTTTACGGTCTGCCAAGTAGCTATTCAAGCAGTATTAAAACTCAAGGTTCAAAACCTATCTTGATCGACACCCTGATCAACAAGCAATATCAATTTGGATTGTTTAGTGCAGATAACTTCGATGAGCCTTTGTATGGTGAGACTGTTTTCCGTGGTATGAACTTCAACGGCATCGCCTTCAACGACAGTCAATCTGCCGACACGCAAGCCATTGATGCATGGGCAGAGTGGGTTCAGCTGCAAGGTAAAAAGCCTTGGTTTAGCTACATTGAGCTGACAACCGTTGATAACTTCAGTACATACAACGATAGCAACACACAGCAATCAACAGGCGAGAAACTAAAAGCGGGTTATAAGAAGTCTGTCGCCCAAGCTGACTCTGAACTAAATCAATTACTTGAACAAGTTTCGGCGTTAGAGCTCGACGAGTCTACCGTGATTGTCATCACTTCAAATCACGCGACCGAGTTTAACGAAACCAAAACCAATAGCTGGGGCTCAAACACCAATTACAGCCAGTACCAGTTAAAAGTACCAATGATCATTCATTGGCCTGGTAAATTAGCAGGCGAGTACCAACATAGAACTAGCCACCTAGATATGTCGGTGACGCTTCTTCAAGACTTGCTGGGCGTCTCGTCTAACCCGACTGACTTTAGCAGTGGCCGCAACCTATTTGATGAACGTAAGCGTCGTTGGATTCTCGCGGGGGATTCACGAGAACTCGCATTGATTACGACAGCCGATACAACGGTGATCGACAAGTTCGGCAACTACAAACTGTACGATGCCAACTATCAACGCTTAAAAGATGAGAACCCAACCCTACCTGTGTTGATGCAAGGTTTGACTGAACTGCAACGTTTTTACGCAAAAAGTAACTAAATCATAGCGTTATATGATTGACCCCGCCGTCATTTACGATTAAATTAATGACATCGGACTGTAGCGCAGCTTGGTAGCGCACCGTCATGGGGTGTCGGGGGTCGCAAGTTCAAATCTTGTCAGTCCGACCATACACCTAGAAAGAGAGCTTCGGCTCTCTTTTTTATTCCCTCTTTCCCACTTCTTTATTGATAACCCAAACCAGTCGACATGGTGAAATTGAGGGCGCAAAAAAAGCCCAATCATCAAATCGGGCTTTTCCTGAATAATACCAACCTGGGTAAATGTTTAGATATCTATTCTGATTGGTAAAACAATGAGTAGTGTTGGTATTAAGCGCACTGCTCTACTTTCTTCTCTTCAGCTTTACTTCTCGCCTTCGACGTTTTTTTTGCCGAGTCTAATGCGACCACTTCTTCGCTCTTGACGTTTTTCGAGTTCCCTAGGAATACACCGCCTTTTTGAATGGTAAACTCTGACGCAGAAACTTCACCTTCAAGATAGCCATGCTCTAGGATTTCTAAGCTCTTGGTATATACGTTGCCTAAGAAGCGCCCGTTGACAACTAAACGTTCGGAACGAATTGAACCGTCAACAGACCCCGCCGCGCTAATTGTTACGGTACGGTCTGTTTCAATGCTACCTTTCACTTGTCCATCGATATGGATGTTACAAGTAAGCTTGAGCTTTCCTTCGATATAGGCTCCATCGGCGATGACAGTTTGAGAGCAATGGCTATTTGATTCTTTATTTTGTTTACTAAGTAATCCCATTTTACATCCTTATTCGATTCGAAAATCGAGTCAAAGTTATTCATTTCCCATTGGACAAACGGTAACGGGTCAAGTGAGCGTCCCACCAAACGAATTTCATAATGAAGGTGAGAACCGGTCGATAGTCCAGTGTTGCCAGACAATCCAATCAGATCGCCTTTTTTAACGTAATCCCCTCGACTCACTTTGAACGCCTTTAGATGCGAGTAAGAAGAGGTAAATCCAAATGAATGAGAAATGCGCAGGAAGTTGCCAGATCCTTTGTTACTCTTTCTGGTCACAGCAACAACGCCGTCAGCCGGTGCGTATATTGGCGTTCCTACATATACGGCATAGTCGATACCATGATGCATTGCGCGAATCTTTTTTACTGGGTGAAGCCGCTTACCATAATGTGAAGACAAGTACCCCTTCTTCACTGGACGCCCATTCGGGATCAATTGCATCATCTGATGACGTGCTGCAACACTCAGCCCTGCACTATTTACACGCTGTTTTAAATCCAGCGCGTCATTTGAAAGATCCAGTGCTGATTCAATACCCTTCAGTTTTTCAGAGATATAGGCAATGTCTTGCTGCTTTTGACTGAGGTTATTCTCTAAGTCACTCTGAAATTCATGCGAACGCAGTAATTGTTTCTCTAACGAGTACGCCTTATTGATCGCTTCTTTTTTCTCTCGCTTTGAGTCGGAAGCATCATCGACAAATATGGAGAGTAAAGTAATCAATGTACAAAATATGAGGGCGAACAAAAGTAACAGTAGCTTAATACCCTTAATCATTCGAAAAGAGAGATTAAAGAACTTTGTTCCATCAATTCCGGATACCGTTATAGTAAAACTGTTTGATTCCATAGTGTTAGCAAGGCACGGAGTTAAAGTTGATGAATCAGAATGGTGAGGATTTTATCAGCCAACATAGCGGCGAAAAGAGCCAGTTTGTCAGTTCGGAAACCTTATCCCAGACATAGAAATAGAATTTAATATCAAGCTTAATCAGGTCGCTTTGCTTGAATGCGCAACTGCAACGGGCAAATGTCACTCCACCTTTTCTCGCTGAAACTTCGCCATCTCTCTCGCAAACTCGCTGAAATCTATAGATTTTGTTATGGCAGCACAAAATGGGGGGATAGGGTCGATCATAAACACACTTTCACAGTGAATTAGATCTCTACGCAGTTCATAAAAATACGCTTTGTCACCAAGACCAGACGCCAAGTACAGCGCATGTATCTTCGAAGTACAGCTTACCTTAGCTAGTTTCTTAGTCAGCCCACTGATCAATGACTCAGCATGTTGGCTGCCTATCGTTAAACAATCACCGTGAAGCTTAATCATTGCGAGCTGTAGGCTGTCAGCCTCACTCAACTTATAGCGCGATACTTCTTTCAGCATCTGCTGGTACTTTTTCTCATACAGTGCCGCACCTTCTCCTCCTTTCATCCATAGCATCAACAACGCAAACATATAGTTCAGCATATGAGAAGCCACGTCTCTGTTAAGCAATTTAGCGCTGGCAAGGTTCGACGAGAAATGCTCAAGCGCTTGTTCTGTTTTACCCATGACGATCCCCATCAACCCAATCATGGTTCGCTGAGCAAGATTATGTCCGTAACGAATACCAGATGTTGAAAGCATTCGATAGGCGCGCTGAAAATGTCCATTCTTGAGCAAAAGTAGTGCGCCCATTTCATCAAACGGTTGGCCAAACTGAACTTTAGACACATCAAACTTCTCGTGTAACTCTAACGCATCTTCTGACTGACCATTCAAACTCAGCGCATTGAGGAAAAAACTGACTTCTAAGGAGTAATCTTTTTTGCTGGCCTCTTTAATCAAAGCTCCGTAAAGCTCTGTGGCCGCTTTTAGATCCCGGTTGAGCAAATACTGGTGACCTCGGTTAAGCATTAAATCGTACTGATACTCGGGATAATGTTGCTCAAAAAACTGATAACGCTTGGTCATCTCTTGTTCCGAGAAATCATGCTCGCGCTGCAACAAGGGCCAGACTTTATTCTTTTTTTCGAATACCTTGCGAATCAGTTCGTTGATGTCTCTTTGTGTGTCTTCAGGCCTGAGGTGGATATCAGCAAGATAGTAAGACACATCTTTTATGTTGCTCTCAAAACAATCCATGATGATCGTCGAATGCTCATCAATTGTCTGCATAGCATTGAGTTCATTAAGTAAGTCGCAAGCCTTTACTTGATTGCGACGGTAACTTTGATCGCAAATCAAAATGTCGAAGCGTTCATGAAAAGTTCGGTTCAGTGGCTCATGAGGCGCATTCAAATGGATGATTTTATGCTGCTTAATGCCAAGCGAGAGTAGCAAACTGGATATGCCAATACTTTTATTCGGAAACTCTTTAACGATGAGAACATTCGCATCTTTTAACTTGAGCATATCGACACCATTTACTCCATTGATATTGAGGTCTGTTGTGCCGAATTAAACAAGACCTGACGACTGTTTTAACAAGGCTTTCGCGCAAAACGGCTATTAATCACTTCTTCGAGCGCAACATCTTCCAACTTCTGTTGATGTGTCTTCAGCTCCGCTTGCCAACGCTCAACCGTGTTATCTAACCCTTTCACTTGCATATGTTTATGTTGCAAATGCTTTTGCAAAGATAAGCATTGCGCTTGCTTGAGCGCTTGCTCCTGTTCTTGATGGACAATCAACCTACTGATCATCTGATCGACGCGACTATGATTCACCAAGGTTTCACGATGAAAAAATGTCCCTGAACAAGATGTCGGCGCACTTAGCTTTCTCAACTCGATCAGTTGTTGTAGTTGGTTCTCGGCATGAGTTTGTTGTTGACGCATCAATTCAAGCTGCTGAGACATCAAGTCTCGATTTTTCTGTTCTATCTTCTGCAACTTTTCTATGGCTTGGATTTTCGACTGCATGTTCCCTCACTACGATTGCTGAAATAGCTGCGCTAACTCAGTCAGGCTTTGCTGATAGTCGACCGAACTGTCTGCCGATTGCTGTAGATAGGCCGTCAAACTGGGGTAAAGGGCGACCGAGCGATCTAGCTCAGGATCTTGACCTGGCTGATACCCCCCCAAAGGCAACAGATCTTTTACTTGAAGGTAGTTGGAGTAAGTTTTACGAAATTCATTCGCTAATGTGAGGTGAGCAGGTTGAGCGCATCCTGCCATACAACGGCTAATCGAAGCGTTGATATCAATGGCCGGGAAATGCCCTTGCTCAGCCAGTTTACGAGATAAAACCACATGACCATCAAGAATGGCGCGCGCAGAATCAACCACAGGATCTTGTTGGTCATCCCCTGCGGCCAAAATGGTATAAATCGCGGTCAAGCTTCCTTGGAGGTTTTCACTATTACCAGCCCGCTCTAACAGTTGCGGCAATACATTAAAAACAGAAGGTGGATAGCCGCGAGTTGCTGGAGGCTCTCCTAATGAAAGCGCAATTTCACGCTGCGCCATTGCATAACGTGTTAATGAGTCCATCATTAACAGTACATCTTTGCCTTTGTCACGAAAGTACTCAGCTACGCGATGGCAAAGCAAAGTCGCTCGCAAACGCATAAGTGGAGACTCATCGGCGGGCGCGGCTATGATAACGGCTTTTTTACGCGCTTCTTCCGTCAGATTTCGTTCAATGAACTCTCGAACTTCTCGTCCACGTTCACCAATTAAACCCACCACGATCACATCAGCTTCAGTGCTTTGGGAAATCATTCCCATCAATACACTCTTCCCGACACCACTACCCGCCATAAGCCCTATCCGCTGACCTTTGCCGACGGTAAGTAATCCATTAATTGCACGCACGCCTACGTTCAGTGGCGTATCAACGGGTCTGCGTTTCAGTGGATTAATCGGTTTAGGGTCAAGCGAGACTCGGTCTCCACCATGCAGTTTAGGGCCATCGTCGATTGCCTCACCGAGTCCATTCACTACACGTCCCAACCAGGTTTCGTTTAGATGTACGGTGCTGTCGCCATCTAAAGGAATAACTTTAGCGCCCGCAAACAGCCCTCCTAAACGGCGAATCGGCATTAAAAACGCGATGGTATGATCAAACCCAACCACTTGAGCCTCAATCATGTCACCTTCGGCCGTTTCTACTAAGCAGCGTTGTTCAAGCTTAAATCGGCACCCGACCGCTTGTAACATCAAGCCGTTCACTTTCACCAACCGTCCCGTCACTCGCGCTACCGGAATCGAATCCAGAGAGGCCAATGCCTCGTTGGTACGTTCAGACAACAGCTCAAAAGCTAAGGTGTTACTCATGCTCGCCTTCTACAGATGTAGGAACAACTTCGTCAAGAAGGTGCTCTTTGACATTGTCCATACAAGCCTGTAATCGAGAATCACAGCTCGCGTCTGCTTCAGCCTCCTCTGTTACCAAATGGCAGCCCCCCGACGGCAACTCTGAATTTGCCACCAACTTCCACTCTTTGGGAAGTTCTGAGTTGATCTGCGTAATTCGGTCAAGGTCTTGCGGATTGAGGTGAACGGTGACCTTATCTGTTTTTCCAGGCATGGCTTCTAAAGTTTCATCGACCAAGGCTAAAATCTGTTGCGGCATCAGAGTCAATTCAGCGCGAATGACTTGCTGTGCTACCTTTTGTACCAATTCACAAATGATATGGCGCTGCTGTTGCTCTCGCTCTTGCTGCCAGCGCGATAAAGTTTGGTACAGCTCGTTGACGGGCTTGGCAGCTTCAATAAAAGTTTGCTTACCAGACTGTTCGCCAGAAACAAACCCCTTTTGAAATCCCTCTTTTTGTCCCTCAAGCAAGCCCTGCTGTTTGCCTTGTGATAAGCCTTGACTCAATCCTTCAGCATGACCTTGCTCTAATCCAGTTTGGAAACCTTCTTCTAGTTTCTGTTGCAGGTCTGCTTGAGCATCTTGCCACGACTCTTCCAACTCAAACTCACCATCAGTCACAACAGGTTGTGCAAGCGGTGGAAAGCGATGCACCCGATATCCCGAGGCTGGCGCGCTCAACAGTGGAGATTTAATCAATGACATCGTAATTACTCCACCGTGGGTTCTTCGTACAGAACAAGTTCAATTTCACCCGTTTCATCCAGTTCGCGAACAATTTGCATGATATCTTGACGCGCTCTTTCTACACGGCTAAGTGGCACCGCGCCACGAACTTGCATGTCATCTTCCAGTGCTTTTACCATACGCTGAGGCATTGAGCGTTTAATTGCTTGTTGCAAGGTAATCTCTGCCCCTTTCAGCGCAGTACCCCAAAGTTCTAACGGCACTTGCTGAACTAGGCGGTCCATGGTTTCTTCGCTTTGACGACCTAAGACCATGAAATCAAACATGTTCTGCTCAATTTCGTGCACAACCTCTTCGTCGTGCAACTTGAGCATCTCCATTAGTGACCCGCGGTCGCCTTCAAAACGGTTAATAATATCGGCCACTTGTTTTACACCCGACAGTGGCGCGCTTTGACTCGTCGATACCTGCTCAATACAGCGTTCAATTAAATCATTCAGATCACCAGCAACCTTATGATCGATATCCTGTAGCTGCGCGATTCGATAGAGCAGTTCATCGTGATAATCTTCGGGAAGATGTTTTAGCACCACCGACGAGCTTTCTGACGGCAAGTAAGCGAGGAAAATCGCCTGCATCTGTGGGTGCTCATGGGTGATAAAACGAGCGAGAACTTCAGCTTCAACCCATTGTAGGCGCTGCATATTGTTACGAATTTCATCGCCATACAGGTTGTTGAGCAACCCTTTGGCGAGATCGTTGCCTAGCGCCTTTCTCAAGGTATTCGACAGATATTCTTTGGAAGCACCTCGTATACCACTGTGCTGACGAAAATCCTCAAAGAAACTCTGAATCACGCCATGAGCACTGTCACTTTTAATGCCATTCAAGCGTGCCATTGCCTTAGTCACACGCTGCGTTTCATCGCGAGTAAAATTACGCAGCACTTTTGCCGCGGCATCTTCGCCCATACCGAGAAGGACTAATGCGGTTTGCTCAACATGATTAAGCGTGGCTTTCTGCTTTGACTCTGCTGTGTTCATTCACATTTACCCATTGTTTAAGTACTTCCGCGACACGTTCTGGCTCTTCGTTCGCAATAAGTTGTAGATGCTTCAATTGAATTTCTAGTGGCGAACCTGCTGGCGGTAGCATGTCATTGCTGACATCTAGGCCATTTGAAGCGGCGATGCCTTTTTCAGACAGCTTACGATTGAGGAGTTCTTCTCTTTCACGCTCTTCCCGAGTTTGTAGATTGTCATACACAGGCTCTTCTTGTGGCTCGGCAAACTCTAGCTCCTGAGAACGCATGTCCGCACCAGTGAGATGCATGATAAGCGGGCGTAAAACAAAGAAAATCATCGCCATGCCCAACATACCACCAATGACATAGCGCATCGGTTGCTGAATCGTTGGATCTTGCCACCAAGGAATAGCAGGAGGAGCGTCAATAGCAAGCGGCGTAAAGTTGAAGCTCATCAGACTAAAACTGTCACCTCTATCTGCGGCTATACCTACAGCGTCAGAAATCATGGTTGAGATTTGCGTTTTTTCATCTGCTGTCCAGGCAGTGCCATTAGGGGCCGCTGACTCGTTAAGCAACACAGATACACTTAGCTTTTCGATTTGGCCTTGTTGGTACTGGGTACGTCGAACACTGCTCCCCACCGCATATTGACGATTCACTTCTGAGCGTGCATTGGTATTCTGGCTGTCTTGAGTTGGTTTTTCGCCAGTAACAGGGGGTTGATTGCTTAGGGTTCCGGGAATTCCTAATGCAATCTGGTCAACAGAGTTATTGGTAATCGTGTGCTCATTACGCACAATCGGTGTGTTATCTAGAATTTCCTGAGTTTCTTCAACTTGGCTGAAATCCATATCCGCAGCCACTTGCACGCGATAGTTACTCGGGCCGAGAATAGGGGTCAACATGTCTGATGCACGTTGAATGATCTGTTGCTCTACGTTTTTCTGATATTCGAGGTACTTAGCGTTAACTTTTCCCGCTTCGGTTGAACCGACATCTGCACTGAGTAATCGGCCATATTGATCAACAACTGACACCTGCTCCGGCTTCATGCCTGTCACACTGCCTACGACCAAGTTAATAATGGCTTCGACCTGTGCTGGTTTGAGTTCTTCACCGGGTTTAAGTTCGAGCATGACAGAAGAGGAAGGCGCTTCACTATTTTGACGCACAAACAAGGTTTGACGCGGAATAGCGAGGTGTACGCGTGCATTTGACACGGCATTTAAAGAGATAATCGTTCTGACTAGCTCCCCCTCTAAACCGTGTCGATAGCGGGCCGTTTCCATAAACTGACTGGTACCCAGTGAACTGTCTTCTTGAAGTGAATCAAGTCCTGTGGGTAACTTGGCTTTGACCCCTTTCGCGGCCAGCAACATACGAATTCGCGCCACTTCTCCCTCAGCAACCAAGACTTGACCGTTTTGCTCTTGAAGTCGGTAGTTAATTCCTTCCGTTTCTAATACTGAGACTATTTCACCCGTGTCAAAACGTTCTTGCTGACTATACAGAGGACGGAAACTTTGTGTCGAACTCCATAAAGCCACAACGATGATTGCAGCAACAATTGCAGCAAGTACGGCACACAGCACTAAGTTACGTTGGCTATTAGACCAAAGCTGCTTGAGTTTAGCGGTGTACTCATCCATTCCTCGGTGCGACTGCGCTGGTGCCGGATTATACGGTGCTCCCCCAGCGACTTGAGTTGTAATCTCTGACATGGTTTACACCGGCATCTTCATGATGTCTTCAAAAGAAGTAACAACCTTATTGCGCACTTGCATTAAGGCATTAAACGACAAGCTGGCTTTTTGACTTGCTATCATTGCACCGACAAGATCATCGCTCGCCCCTGTCTCTACTGCCGTCATTTTTTGACTGGCGACCGATTGATGAGCATTCACGGAATCAAGTACATTCGTCATCGCAGCAGAAAATGACATCGGTGAACTCACCTTCTGAGTATCAAGTGGGTTTGCAGAAACAACAAACTCTGGCTGTACTTGCGTGCGCATCGCCTCCATTTTGGTCAGCATTAACTGCTCTGCGGTGAGTGCACTGTTGAGTGGTTGACTTGCCATGACTTAACCTCCTTTATGCAGCCGAGCCTAGCGCTGACTGTAAATCAATACCTTGCTCGCGCATCGCCGCTAGCTTGTAGCGTAAAGCACGAGTCGTTACCCCAAGCGCATTTGCCGTCTTGGTACGGTTGCCGCCGAATTGGCGCAGTTTATCTAATATGTATTGGTATTCTGCTTGCTTTTTCGCCTCAACATGGCCCATTGTTTGAGTTGCTTTAGATTCTTCTAGTGGCGTTAGCAGCTCTACAGGTAGCATCAGATCATGAGCAGTAATGTAGTCTCCATGTCGCATAACCAGTGCTCTTTGGATAACGTTTTCTAGCTCGCGAATGTTTCCCGGCCAGTGATATTGACTCAGGGCAACCATGGCATCTTGAGAGAGATGACACTGGCTACCATCTTGATATTTGTTAATGAAAAACTGACTAATAGGTAAGATGTCGTCTTTACGTTCTCTTAGAGGCGGCCAATGAAGAGGAAGCACATCAAGTCGGTAGTAAAGATCCTCACGGAAAGTGCCATTTTTCACTTCATCTCTTAGATCTTTATTGGTTGCCGCAATTACACGAATATCGAGCTTAACCGGCTTATGGCTTCCCACTCGCTCAACTTCTCTCTCTTGCAGCACGCGTAATAACTTTGCCTGTACCGCTGGTGACATCTCACCAATTTCGTCAAGCAAAATGGTGCCATTGTTCGCTTCTTCAAACTTACCGCTCTGCGAATTAGTGGCGCCGGTAAACGCTCCTTTAACATGGCCAAAAAGCACAGCTTCAAGCATTGATTCCGGTATCGCAGCACAATTTACTGCGATAAAAGGACCTTGAGAACGAGACGACTGTTCATGTACATAGCGAGCAAGTACTTCTTTACCCGTACCCGACTCTCCTGTGATCAATACACTCGCATTGGTACATGCCGCTCGATGGGCGAGTTGTAATACCTGTTTACTGCGCCATGACTCAGCAACAATATTCGCCATTGGTTTTCCGACGGCCTCAACCCGGCTAAGTAAATTGACCAACTGACTTTTTTCAAACGGCCTAAGCAAGTAATCCGTCGCGCCTGCCTTCATAGTTTCAGCCGCAAGAATACTTTGCTCCTGTTCCACGATGGCGATAGCGACTCCATCACCTGGCTTTTTTTGATGACAATGTACAAACTCACGCACGCACATGTCCGGAAGGTTTGAACTCACCAACGTGATGTCTGAGGCTTGCTCTAGCAGAGCACTTCGCCCCGTTCTTGAGTGGGTGATCGTATAGCCCGACTCTTCAAGCACTCGGATGACGGGTTGAGCAAGTTCGTCTCTCGGCTCAACCAACAAGATGTTTGCAGTATCTGCCATTTTCAAACCTTACCCTTATTGTTGTTGTCTGGTGTCTTTGGAACCACCGCTTCATCACTGCGAACCAATCGCAAGGTAACACGGCGATTTTTGGCTTGTCCCTGCTGATTCGCATTACTCGCGATGGGATATCGAGAGCCATGTGAACGCACTTCGATCATGTTTCGGTCAACACCGAGCATTTCCATCTGACTTGCTACCAGCTCTGCTCGTTGGCGCGAAACTTTTAAATTGCCAATCTTAGAACCAACATTGTCGGCATAACCATCTATCAGCAATTTGTCGATTCTAGGATCCACCATCAGATAACTATTCAATGCTGAAAGAGTTTTATGCTGCTTTGCACTAAGTGTTGTTTGACCGAACTCAAACAAGAGAACAAGATCCCTTGCCTGTGCATAAGACATTGATGGTAAAGACGACTGGCAATCACGAAAGGTTTTAAGTGCTTTGTGAATGCGTATCGTCGGCACAAGATACGTGCTTTTGTCGGAAGAATTGTTTCCGCTGATTGTGAATTGAAGCCAACTTCCTGCTTCAATATCCGTCAACAAACCTTCGATGTTTGTACTAAAAGACATTGTGTCTTTTTTTATAGACGCGATATTGGTCACCAATCTAGGCCTGCTGTGGCTATTCCAAGGAGCAGGAGTACTTATAAGCACCCCAGAGTCCCCACGTATATTCGAGCCATTCAGACTCGCATTGAAATATATTACCCCTCTCTCTTCCGAGCGGAAATAAAACTTCCCATAGGAAGGGTTGTTATATTTCAAATCGCATTGCAGACTGGTTCCTTTATATTCCCACTTCACGTCGTCCATTGGAATCTTAACCAAACTATTAGACAGAGCTTGGAAACTAAGAAAAAGTAAAGCCAGTAAATATATTCTTGAATAAACTACCATCGTATTTTTATTAAAATATTGGTTAAATATTTGGCATTCTTTGCTAAATACCATGTAGATAGATCAAAACATACACTCTAAATAGGTTTGTCAGCCCTTTATTCTTGTTCACTAACCTAGCTATATGAACAGTGATGAAATTTAAAGATTTGGTAAAAAATCACATAAATCCAACAAAATGCAGTAACAAAAGCAACAACAATGCCTTTTCCATGGCCATTTTTATAATTATTTATAGTTATTGCGATTCGGAAATTAACCTGTTTTATTTTTGATTAGAAGCTCTAATTAGAGACTTAGATCAACATATGAACTAAAGTCACAAATTTCATAACAAACACTTATTTAGAACTAAAACCTCTATGTAGACTTGCCGCGTTTGAGGTAAAAAATAGCCATTACCTTTGTCAGAGCACGGTAAAATATAAATGGAACCCAGAACCAAGATGTTTATTCCAGACTATCAAGCATTAAACATAGAATCGTTGGGAAAGCCAATTCATGTTATTCGTGAAAGGTTAGAAAGTTTAATGTCTAGTTCATGCAACAACCTAACCTATGAACTACAAAGCTGGCTCAAAAGCAGTCTGGTACATGCCTGCATCAAGCAGGTATCACTGCATACGATGACGCCAAATGAAATGGACAAAGCCACCACCAGCACTTTTCAGCACGATGGTGGAGGAAAGGTCTATATCAGCGGTGATAAGACGACTCTGATCAAACTTGCCGATAGCTTCTATGACGCCAAGATGAAAAGAACCAGTGAGGTTCTGAGCAACAGTGATTTAAGGCTACAAGAAAGACTGGGACGACAAATGACAAGTTGGCTAGCTCCTCAAGAGATGTGGTCAAGTTGCGAATTTGAGCCTGCGCAAGGTTCTGGGCTGTGGGCACAAATAGAAATTTCTTTACCCGAACATCAAGGCATTGTGCACCTTAAGCTAGACGCACAGCTCGTTGCCACTTTGACCGAACAGCTAAATCTCCAACCCAGTGAGGCTATGAGTGAACCATTTTGCCGCTCACTGACCTCAACGCCAGTCAAGCTCAATGTCTTATTGAGCAAAAAAGAGTTGCCGCTTAGCGAGCTAATCTCATTGCAGCCCAATGATGTTCTACCTATTGAGCTGCTCTCTAACGTTCCAGTCAGTATTGGCGACGAACACCTCTTTAACGGACGAGTTGCAGAGAAAGAAGGGCAGCTCGTTTTGATCATCAACCATGATAAGGAGTCACTATAATGAGTGAGCCTGCTGAGACAACGACCTTCAATGGTGAAGAGTTGAACTTTGACGATTTTCAACTTGAGGATTCTCAATCAGATCGACTAGAAAGTTCTCTCCCCTCTCCAGAACGAGATTTAAGTTTTTTCAAAAACATCCCTGTAACTGTAACGCTTGAAGTCGCGAGTAAAGACATTGCACTTGGTGACTTAATGAAGGCAGGAGAAGGTAGCGTTATCGAATTAGACAAGCTAAACGGCGAACCACTAGATGTTAAAGTCAATGGCTCTCTAATGGGCCATGCCGAGGTCGTGGTGGTCAATGAAAAATATGGCTTGCGCTTAATTGATGTTGTGGATTCAGCATTAACAGCAGCCGTTCAGTAAGGTTTGCAAAGCATGGCGAATGTACGTTCACGACTCGGCTGGGGAACACTGATTGGCTTGGCAAGCTTAATCCTTTCCTTCCCTTTATCTGCGAGCGAGACGGGCCTGACGATTCTGTCTGTCAGCGACGGAGCGAGCCAACAAGAGTACAGTGTAAAACTCCAAATTCTGCTCTTGATGACGGCTTTAAGCTTTCTACCAGCGTTTATTTTAATGGCCACCAGCTTCACCCGTATTATTGTAGTGTTAGCCATTTTAAGACAAGCACTTGGCTTGCAACAAAGTCCCCCGAATCGCGTACTAGTCGGTATTGCTTTAGCGCTTTCTCTACTCATCATGCGGCCGGTTTGGACGGATATTTACCAGAACGCTTTCCAGCCCTACGACAATGGCGAAATCACTTTGATGCAGGCTTTTTCGGTCGCCGAAAAACCGGTTCGCAATTTCATGCTTGCGCAAACTCAACAAACCGCATTGGAACAGATGCTGCGTATCGCCAATGAGCCTTTAGACACAAAGCTTGAAGATATTTCATTCGCCGTCGTTCTTCCTGCATTTGTGATCAGTGAGTTGAAAACCGCGTTTCAAATTGGCTTTATGCTGTTTATCCCATTTCTGATTATTGACCTTGTTGTCGCCAGCGTTTTGATGGCGATGGGTATGATGATGCTCTCTCCGCTCATCATCTCGTTACCTTTTAAACTTGTTGTGTTTGTCCTCGTCGACGGCTGGGCAATGACGGTCGGTACGCTCTCAGCAAGCTTCGGATAGTAGGAAACCTTATGACTCCGGAAATGACCGTTACTCTATTCTCTAATGCTGTTTGGCTTATCATCACCATGGTTGCCGTTCTTGTTGTGCCTGGCCTAATCGTTGGTCTAGGCATCGCAATTTTCCAAGCGGCGACTCAAATCAACGAACAAACCTTGAGTTTCTTACCGCGACTATTGGTCACGCTGTTGATGGTGATTTTTGCTGGGCACTGGATGCTGAGAAAAATTATGGATCTGTTCGATTACCTGTTTCACAGCATTCCGGGAATGATCGGCTAATGAGCGTATCGTTTGCTGATATTTCACAGTTATTGGGCCAACTCTGGTGGCCCTTTTTCCGTATCGGTGCAGTGTTTATCTCTATGCCTTTTTTTGGCGATGCCCTAATCCCTGTATGGGTAAGAAGCTTACTCGCGTTATCCATTGTGGTAATTTCAGCCCCTTTGATGCCAACCATGCCAGCGGTTGAACTGTTTTCAATGAGTTCACTGTACCTTGCTTTTGAACAAGCGATATGGGGATTGTTTTTTGGCTTGATACTGCACATGTTGTTCACCATTTTCACCACACTTGGTCAGATTGTGTCAATGCAAATGGGTCTGGGTATGGCGATGATGAACGACCCCGTCAATGGGATGTCCGTAGCCATCCTTGGTCGAATCTTTCTGATCTTCAGTACGCTACTGTTTTTATCGCTAGAAGGTCATTTGGTCATCATTGATGTCTTAATCCAGAGCTTTGTCGTTTGGCCTGTAGGTTCTGGGCTTTCATTTGCTTCGTTGCAAGGCATTGTCAATCTGTTCAGTTGGATGTTCGCCGCTTCTTTGGCACTTGCTTTACCCGCTATCGTTTCCATGTTGCTCGCCAACATCAGCTTTGGTGTTATGAATCGAGCAGCACCGTCACTCAATGTTTATGCGCTTGGCTTTCCTATGACCATGCTGCTTGGTCTGTTCAGTGTATTGATTTCAGTCTCAGGTGTACCGAGTCGCTATACTATTTTAGTCAACGATACTTTGCGTTTCCTTAACCAATATATGGCGGGGGGAGCATGAGCGAACAATCCTCTCAAGATAAAACCGAAAAGGCCTCGCCCCAGAAAGTAAAGAAGGCTCGCCAAGAAGGTCAAATCCCACGAGCGAAAGAATTCACCACTGCGGCCATTTTTCTCGCAGTCGCGGTTTACTTCTACAGTCAATTTGCCGAAATTTGGGACAGTGTCGCTGGGATTTTTCGTTACAACATGGCCCTGACTAAAAAAGATCTCGAAAACCCAATTCAGATGATCGAGCAACTTGGCCATAGTCTCGGCGTCATCATTACGCTGCTTGCACCTATGTTTGTTGTCATCATTGGTGTCACCGTTGCCAGTACACTCGTTCTTGGTGGGTGGATGTTCAGACCCGCCAACGCCATGCCCAAATTAAGTAAGCTTAATCCGCTAACGGGCATCAAAAGGATGTTCTCTACTCGTTCAGTCGTCGAACTTATTAAATCAACCCTAAAAGTGGCAGTAATATTTGGTGTTCTTTATGGCTATTTAGACAATCACCTCCAACCACTACTCGGTATGCAGAGGCTGTCCCTGGAGCAAGGTGTGGTGAAAGTTATGACGATCCTATTTGATGGATTGCTCTTAATGGGCTTCGCGCTGCTGCTATTCGGTGTGATTGATATTCCCTATCAGCGTTGGGAACACTTAAAAGAACTCAAGATGACCAAACAAGAACTCAAAGAAGAGTACAAAAACAATGAAGGTCGACCAGAAGTTAAGCAGCGCATAAGACAGATCCAACAACAGTTTGCTCGGCGTAAAATAGACAAAATGGTCCCGACTGCTGACGTCATCATTACTAACCCAACCCACTATGCGGTTGCGGTTAAATATGACCCTAGCTTATCTGATGCGCCATTTGTAGTCGCGAAAGGTGTCGATGAAACGGCGATGCATATTCAGCGTATTGCCCGTGAAAACCAAGTCGAGATCATTAACTCGCCACCACTGACACGTTCTATTTACTACACCACCGCTATAGAGCAAGCCGTTCCAAGCCAGCTCTACATCGCTGTCGCGCACATTCTTACTTATGTCATGCAATTGAAATCGTTTCGAACTGGAGGGGGCGAAAAACCGATGCCACTGCCCCACTTTGTAATTCCGAAGCACCTGCAACACTAACCACCTCGATTTAATCCAAGGACACGAACCTATGCTCAATCGGTTAAAACAATTACAGACTTCAGCCAAAGGCTTTGTCGGGATTCCGCTGGTCTTATTGATGGTACTCGCAATGGTTATTCTACCTTTGCCACCATTACTGCTCGATGCGCTGTTCACCTTTAACATTGTGCTCGCGATTCTTGTCTTGCTCGTCAGTACAACAGCAAAACGTCCGCTCGATTTTTCGATTTTTCCAACCATTTTGCTGATTGCGACCTTATTGCGTCTCACACTGAACGTTGCCTCGACACGGGTGGTGCTACTTGAAGGTCATAATGGTGGCGACGCAGCGGGTAAGGTGATTCAAGCATTTGGTGAGGTCGTCATCGGCGGTAACTACGTGGTTGGTATGGTGATATTCGTTATCTTAATGATCATCAACTTTGTCGTTATCACCAAAGGTGGTGAGCGTATTTCAGAAGTATCGGCGCGCTTTACTCTCGATGCCTTACCCGGCAAACAGATGGCGATTGATGCCGACCTCAACGCAGGTCTGATAGATCAAGAAGCGGCCCGTCAACGTCGCCGTGAAGTGGCAAACGAAGCAGACTTTCATGGTTCAATGGACGGAGCCTCTAAATTTGTTCGCGGTGATGCTGTTGCTGGCTTATTGATCCTGTTTATTAACATCACTGGTGGTATTAGCATCGGTGTGTTCGAGCACGATTTATCTGCCTCTGAAGCATTTAAAACCTACGCACTTCTCACCATTGGTGATGGCCTAGTCGCGCAAATACCATCGTTACTATTGGCCACCGCAGCCGCAATTATCGTTACTCGCATTAACGATAGCGACAACGATATGTCTGAGACGATGCATAAACAGTTGCTCGCCTCACCTACAACCCTGTTCACCGTCGCGACTGTGATGTTAGTCATTGGCCTTGTCCCTGGTATGCCGCACCTTGCGTTTTTCACCTTTGCTGCCGTGGTGGCTTTTGCGGGTTGGCGTCAGGCGAAAAGCCCTACCCATGAAGCGCAACTTGATGATGTCGAAGTGATCAGTCAAGCGATGCAACATGAGGAAGCACCGCTTAGTTGGCAAGACATTCCCCATGTCCACACCCTGTCACTGGCTTTAGGGTATCGGCTCGTTCACTTGGTGAATAAGGAACAAGGCGCACCGCTGACGCAACGAATTCGCGGTTTACGTCGCAATCTGTCAGAGCAAGTGGGATTTCTGTTACCCGAAGTTCGTATCCGCGACAACCTTAGCCTTAAACCCAACCAGTACACGATCTCACTCAACGGGGAATTGATAGAGCAAGGGTTTATCGAGCCAGACCGACTCATGGCGATTGCTGTGGGAGAAACCTATGGTGAAATCGATGGCATTTTGGGCAGTGACCCCGCTTATCAACTTCCCGCCGTTTGGATTGAACACCCAGACAAAGCGAAAGCACTCAATATGGGCTATCAGGTCGTTGATGATGCGACAGTGATCGCAACTCATATCAGCAAAGTAATCAAAACTCATCTGGCAGAACTGTTCAACCACGATGACGTTGAGGCAATGACACAAAGGCTGACGCAGCAAGCGCCAAAACTTGCCGAGGCACTGACGGCAGCACTTAACCCAGCACAGCAATTGAAAGTGTTTCGTCAACTGCTGTTGGATCAAGTTCCGCTGCAAGACATTCGCACCATTGCCAATACCATGTTGGAGTCTTCCGAGAACACTAAAGACCCGATCTTACTCGCAGCAGATGTCCGCTGCGCGCTGCGCCGAACTTTGGTCAATTTAGTCGCAGGACCAAAAACCGAACTTAAAGTGTATGCGCTGTCTGATGAGTTAGAGCAGATGTTATTGACTTCGATGCAACAAGCGCAATCAAGTGGCACCATAATGCTAGACAGCTTCCCGATAGAGCCAAACATCCTCGCTCAGTTCCAGCAAAACCTGCCATTAATTAAGCAGCAGCTTAAACAACAAGGGTTGGCCCCCATTCTGTTGGTGATGCCGCAGCTTAGGCCATTAATCGCCCGTTATGCGCGAACCTTCTCGCAAGGTCTAGCCGTGCTTTCGTATAACGAAATTCCTGAAACAAAACAGATCAACGTGGTAGGTAACCTTGGTTAATCTAAATTCTCATCAAGCCATGTATGGCTACATCATTAAACTCATGGAAGAGCATGTTGAGACTGAAGACGATATGCTCCTTTTTGAGGCACTTAAACACAATGACATCAAACATGCATGTCAGGCGATACGCGATACGCGCTCGGGAGAGGTCGAGTTCCAGCATCTGACACTTCGCTTTGGCGGAGATGGAGAGCAAAGCGTGTATCAGTTTGATTTGTCGCAAAACATCAAATATTGTCTCGACCTGTTTAGTCTGTATTTGGCCCTACGCCAGACACGATTTCAGCTCGAAACCTTCCACCCAGATTTGATCAGCAATGTGGTGGTGCCACTGCAAGTTCAAGCCCTGACGTGGCAACCAGGCAACGTATTTTTTGAGCAAGTGGTTCAATGCCACAAAAAAGCATTCGCCCATGTCATCCCTTCGTTACAGATGGGAGACGAATCGAGTTTACTCCCCGCTGCGACTCATCTAGTTGAACAGATCGATGAGTTTGCTTATGCTTTGTGGTTTGAAGTAACACCACCTTGCCCGCTGTTTGAGCGTATTGCTCAATTTAAACCAGCCATGCTCAAGCTCTCCGTCTCGCTAGAAGACAAAGAAAACCGCCAAGCCTTTTTACCAATTGTGCGGCTGCTCAAAAAGCACAAGTTGAACTGGGTCGCAAGCCGAGTTGCGAGCCAAAAAGAACTCAATCAATACAAGTTGTTGGGTGCCAGTTACTATTTTGGCTACTTTAGCGACATTCCAACATCACTTTCCTTTAAAACATTTGAAAACGAAAATGAGGTTTGGTGACCAATAAAAGGGCCAAATAGTGGAATCAACCTCTCCTATTTGGTCTGATTTCGCTCATTTTTATCAAAATTTAAACTTTTTAATTAATCTTTGCCAACTGCTGTCCGCCTCTTGTTAGTGACCAGGGGAAATCCTGAAGCCGAAATCTGAGTATTGAGAGAAACGAAGGAGACTAAGATGGCTTTATCAATGCACACTAACTACGCATCACTAGTAACGCAAAATACACTAAGCAGCACTAATGACCTACTCACCACAGCGATGGAACGCCTAAGTACTGGTATGCGTATCAATTCTGCAGCTGACGACGCCGCAGGTCTTACTATCGCCAACAAACTTGAAGCACAAACTCGCGGCATGTCTGTTGCAATGCGTAACTCTCAAGATGCTATCTCGATGCTGCAAACAGCAGACGGCGCACTTGAAGAGCTAACCAACATTGCTTACCGCATGAAAGACCTTGCAACTCAAGGCGCGAACGGCACCAATGGCACCACTGAACTTGCAGCTTTAAACTCAGAGTACCAAGAGCTTGAAAAAGAAGCGGTACGTATTATGGGTGAAACAACTTACGGAGCAGGTCAAAAACTATTGACTGGTGGTAAACTCGCTGCTGCGGTTGATTTCCAAATTGGTGCATCAGGCTCTGAAAAACTGACAGTAGATATTTCGGGTGACCTTGGTGGTATCGACTTCACAACAACAGGTGACCTAGATAACAACGCTAACTCAAACGCTGAAATTGCTAAAGTTGATGCGTTATTCGATAAAATCAACACTGTGCGTTCTTCTTTAGGTGCAAACATCAACCGTCTAGACCACACAATTAACAACCTAGCGAACATCTCTGAAAACACAGCCGCAGCAAAAGGCCGTATCACAGACGCTGACTTCGCCATTGAATCTTCAAACATGACTAAGAACCAAATGCTGATGCAAGCAGGTACAACGGTTCTTTCTCAGACTAACCAGCTACCTGGCATGGCAATGTCTCTGCTTCGCTAAGCATTCTAAGACAAGCAATAGTTTAAATTACTCTAGTGATTTTGCCCCCTTATCAATAGGGGGCTTTTTTATTTCTGATTCAATTTCTGTGATTTTTCAACTTAATCTTTCCACCATTTCGGTCGCCTCTATTTTATAAGGAACAGTCCGCTTCACGCAGGAAATGGCGGAATTCCCATCATGGAAGTTCCTCTTCCGTTTTTTTAGAAAAACAACAGTAAGACACTGATACAAAACAATTTTACCAGTGGCATTTATATTGCAACTTACTCGAAATGAATAGATTAGTGATGTGTGACTTCTGCCAGTTGGCGAGACACTTAGTAGAGGGAGTACTCAGATGAGTTCAATAGATCCAGCAACGATGGCCAAACAATTGGCCACTTTCGATGTTCAGTCATTTAGACAGCGTTATTCGACGCAAGCATCGCAGTACCAGTCTCAGCTAGATGCACTTGGCAAAGTCGAATCGGCACTACGAGAATTTAGAACGGCTGTGACAGAAATGAACAGCAGTACTGCCGGCATTATTAAAAACAGCGCAACTATCTCAGAAGAGGGTTTTTTCAGTGCTACGGCTAACTCAAAAGCTTTAACAGGTAGCTACCAGATATTTGTTGAGCAAGTTGCAACTGCTCATCAAGTCTCGACCAATATGCCGACTAGCCTTGACGCGACCACCGAAGTGCCCTTAACAGGCACGCTTGAGTTTACCGTTGATAGTAAAACCATGACGCTCGATCTTTCGACCCTCGATAGTGATGGCGATGGCAAAGCGACCATCGCAGATCTGACTTCAGCGATTAACAACGACCCGAATAATCCGGGTGTGAACGCCACACTGGTTCGTTCAAATGGCCAAACACATTTTATGTTATCAAGTGAAGAAACAGGCACCAGCAAAGCACTCACGAAAGTAGAGGCAACAGGCACAAATCAAGCCTGGTTTGAAAGCGCATTTTCTACCTTAACCGACATCACGACTGCGAAAGATGCGGTTGTTTGGTTGGGTGCACAAGGCTCGGGGCTAAAGCTGACTGGCAGTAGCAATACATTTAGCAATGCCATTGATGGCGTTGATATCACAGTAAACAAAGCTCAAGCCAGCTCCGATTCACCACTGACGATGAAGGTAGGCGGTGATAACGACGCGACGAAAGAACAAGTCACTAAGTTTATTGATGCCTACAACAGTTTGATGTCAACCGTGAACGAACATTCGAAAATCGATAGTGAAAACAACAAGCGCCCAGCACTTGCCAGTGACCCAACTCTGCGTTCAATTGAAAGCCAGATTAAATCCGCGGTTCGTGGCGAATTTGGTGGCTTACGTCTGAGCCAAGTTGGCATAGACATCGACCGCAACGGAAAAATGAAGCTGGATACTGAAAAGTTTGAAAAGGCCCAGTTAAACAATAGCGCTGGGCTTGAAGCCATGTTCAATGATGATGGCGCACTATTAGATTCTGTCGAAACACTTATCGAGCCTTACTTGCAATTCTCGTCTGGATTATTCAAATCTCGCAAAGATGCGCTCAAACAGAACATCGACCGAATCAATGATAAGCAAGTCGTTTTAGACCGTAAATATGATATGGCCTACGACCGCTACCTCAAGCAATTTACTCAAATGAACACCATTATGCGCCAAATGAACCAAACCATGTCGTTGTTTGGTTAACGGTCACTAGGAGACGTTTTATGTTAATGGATTCTGGATACAACTCGTATCAGCAAGTCGACTTAGATGCCCAAGCTGCGGCCGCCAATCCTCACCAATTGGTGGTGATGCTAATCGACGGCCTGCTTAATGAAATTGAACGTGTCCGTGGACATATGTCCGCCGGACGCCTTGCCGAAAAAGGCTCAGGTATCAATAAGTGCATGAACATTTTGGTCGGCTTAGACAGCGCTCTCGACGCAGACAACGGTGGTGAAGTCGCACAGAGTCTGCACCAACTGTATGACTTCTGCCAAGTGGAACTGTATCAGGCTAGTGTCCAAAACAATCTAGACAAGCTGACGAGTGTCGAACATGTCATGAATAACATTCGAGAAGGATGGATGAGTTTTGGTCAGCAAGCATAGAGTTTCACCTGAGCGATTCCGTCACCTATCTAAGCTGATTCAGATCGCAACAAAAACCCAGGATTGGCAAGGGCTTAAACGCTACGACTTACAGTTGCGCGAGCTATTAGAAAGCCATCAACCTTACCTGAAAGATCCACGACTCGCGCCAGTGATAAAGGAAGTCAAGGCCGTTCATCACGAAGCTTTTGCTGCGCTAGAGAAAGCCATCAGTGAGCTAGAAGCAGACATTAATGTTGTCGACGCGCAGCACGAACGAGCTAAAGCGTATCAGCTTGCAATGACCATGGAGTATTAGATGATTGACACCTCTTCACTGCAAACTCAGCCGGGCAAAAGCGCCGAGAAACCTAGCTTAATCGGTGACATTCACCAAGCTCGCTCTTTTGGGCAAGACCCAGACATTCCCCGCTTTGAACTAGGCAGCGCTCAAGTAATGACTCTGAATCCAGCTCTGCTATCGGATGTGAACGAACTCGATCACGGCGAACAGACAGCTGAACTAAACAACGGCCAAGAACCCTCATTACAAGCCTCTAGCCTTAATGGTTCGCAGACAGTTCTAGAACCCCTTGAAGAGACACTGGCCGCACTTCAATCAGTCGCGGTTGCACACCAAAGCCCGCCCAGAATTGTTGATTCGAAATCCGCAAACACAGCGGCCAAGACACTCAGTGAAATCAGTAGCAGCACTCTGTCTCACCGACAAAGTGATCTTGCCATACTGAAAACACCAGCAAGCCCGCATACCGCAGAGGTGCTGAGTTCACAATCGGTGAATCAATCACTGCAAAACGTTTTGCAAACGGTCACTCATGCGCCAAGCCAACCCCAAACCCCCACAACCTCTCACCCCAATGCACTTGTGACACAATCACAAAACGCCGAATGGGCTGCTGTGAAGGTTGATACCCAAGCCGGGAAATGGGGAGAACAGATGATGCAAGTTCTCCATGACCGCGTCTCCTTACAAGCTCAACAAAACATGCAAGAAGCTAAAATCCGCCTTGATCCACCCGAACTTGGCAAGCTTGATCTACTCGTTAGAGTCGAAGGTGACCGCCTTAGTGTCCAGATTAACGCCAATGCTACCGCTACCCGCGAGGCGCTGATGCAAGTCTCGGATCGCCTCCGTGCCGAACTACAAGATCAAAACTTTGTTCACGTCGATGTCAATGTTGGCTCTGGTGATGCGGATCAGCACCGCTCGTCTCACCAGCAAGATCAAGACGGCCATATTTTGTCTTCCGCAACCTTTTCCGATACAAGCACATCGGACAGTTCTAGTACCCATTCAGAGCATTGGCTCAGCACACACGCATAGCAAATTAGGAACAGAGTTATGACTAAACAACAAATGATCGCAATTTTTGCCGCGATGATCATCACCAGTGCTCTGGTTTCTGCCGCAACCGTGGTTGGCGGAATTTGGTTTTTAAAGCAGTCGGGGAACCCGTCAAACTCGGAAGACTTTTTCTCTGATTCGCCTCTTTCATTCCTCACCAAAGAACCGGACCCTGTTCGAGCACCTAGCTTTCATGAGCTTGAAAAAATCGTTCTTAGCGTGAAAGGAAAAAGACAGACCCACTTTGTCATGCTGGAAGTCGCGATTGAAACTCGTCGACCTGAGAAAATCCAAAACATCGATGACTATATGCCGGTTGTTCGTAATTCACTGCTAAAACTGTTTAGCGACAAAACATACGATGACTTACGTCAAGATGGCGCCGTCAGCCTGTTACAAAACCAAGTAAAACAAACCGTTCTGCTCGCTTTTGAAGATACCGATCTCGTTCGAGAAATTGATGACGTGTTGCTGACCAAATACGTCGTGCAATAAGGAGCACGACTATGCTGGATATGAACTTTCAGGAAGAGTACAGCATGGAGGGTGAAATCAGTTCGCCTTCCATTCCTATTGATGAAAACAAGCTACTTGCCAAGCACCAGATATTGGTAAAACGCATCGTCAATCAGCTCAGAGCCCATGCCACACCCCATTGCAGCATCGAAGACATGCAACAGATTGGCCTGATTGGCCTACTCGAAGCCGGGCGTCGCTATGGCAACGTTGAAGATCCAAACTTCCCTGCTTTTGCCGTGTGTCGGATTCGTGGTTCCATTCTTGATGAACTGCGTCGACTTGATTGGCGTTCGCGAAAAACCCGTCAAGAGGCTCATGAACTCAATGATGTCACGCGTGACCTGATGCGAACCTTAGGTCGGCAGCCGACAGACTCGGAGATCATCAAGGCTCTAGGTACGACAGAAAAAGACTACATTGCGCGCCAAAATGCCGTACTGGCGGGAGAGATGCAGAGCTTAGACCAACTGATTGAAAATGGCATCGAAACCAATGTCGAGGCCATTTATGACGGCATGGCCCATGAGCAGACACGTCGCAGTCTTGAAGTGGCACTAGAAAAACTCCCCAAACGAGACCAGCTACTACTGACTTTGTTCTATCAACATGAACTCAACCTTCATGAAATCGCATTAGTGCTGGATTTGACGCCCCCGCGCATCTGCCAGTTACATAAACAAGCCCTTAAACAACTTAATCACTACTTATCCTCCTAGGAGTCACTCATGCAAAAGTTTTTTGGAGCCATCACCGTCTTACTCTGTGTCTTTGGCGGATATATGTGGGCAGGTGGCAACCTTGGTGCGATTTGGCAGCCGGCTGAATTTCTAATTATTATTGGCGCAGCCGCTGGGTCATTGATCATTGGCAACCCGCCACAGGTTCTTAAAGAAATGCGCCGTCAGGTGGGCATGACTATCTCGGGACCAAAAGAAGAACGCGAGTACTGTATGGAGCTGATGGCACTACTCCAAGTGTTACTGGAAACCGTGCGCAGTGGCGGATTTAAATCGCTTGATAAGCATATTGAAGCCCCAGAACAAAGCCCTTTGTTTAGTCGTTATCCACTGGTTGCAAAAGATTATCGCTTGGTGTCATTCATTACTGACAATCTGCGCTTAATGGCCATGGGACAAATGTCGCCTCATGAATTAGAAGGGTTGTTAGAACAAGAAATTGATGCCATCCAAACCGACCTACTTCTGCCTTCTCGCTCTATGCAGCGTACTGCTGAAGCACTACCTGGATTTGGTATTTTGGCCGCGGTTGGTGGCATTATCATCACCATGTCTGCCATTGATGGCTCAATTGCACTGATTGGTTACCACGTTGCAGCAGCACTAGTAGGTACCTTTGTTGGTATTTTCGGTTGTTACTGCTGCTTAGATCCACTCAGCAATGCTATGGCACAACGTGTTAAACGTGACATGACGGCATTCGAATGTGTTCGCGCAACCCTGGTCGCGTATGTAGCTAAAAAGCCAACGCTGTTAGCCATTGACGCGGGTCGTAAACACATTCAGCTCGACATAAAACCCACCTTCAATCAAATGGAGAAATGGCTGGCTGAGCAGGAGGGATAATGCAAAGACAAGAACATGTCGTGTTTAAGCGGGCCAAAACCCATGACCACGACCCACACCACGGTGGGGCATGGAAAGTGGCATTTGCGGACTTTATGATCGCATTGATGGCCCTTTTCTTGGTTCTTTGGGTGATGCAGGTTGTTGATCAGGAAGAGCGAAAAGCGATCGTTGCCCATCTGCATAGCTCTAGTGTGTTTGATAAGAGCTATGGTAACCCTTTTGATACGTCGCAGAGTATCTCACCTATTGATCTGGCTTCTGACTCATCAGTGCCAAGCCGCCACGATTCGACACATACCGTGAACTCATTTTTTGATGGTGATGGAGAAGGACCAGAAACCGACTCACTGATTCCTGGTACATTTGATACACAAGAACGCTTAGCAGCGTTGGCAAAAGTGATTCAAGAAGCCGTTCGTCAAAGCAGCGCACAAGGCAACGTCAATGTGACGGTAACGCCCCAAGGGCTAAGAGTCGTATTGCAAGATGACTATAAGCAACACATGTTTGGTCGTGGTGGTTCAGAACTCACCCCCTTCTTTGAAGACTTGCTTATTGCTCTAGCACCTGTATTTAAGCGCGTTGCCAACCCTATCATCATCAGTGGTCATACCGACGCAACACGCTTTAATAGCCGATTTAATAGCAAGTCAAATTGGGAGCTTTCTGCGTCAAGGGCCAATGTGGCTAGGCATACCTTAGTCGCCGGAGGTATGCCAGACGAGCGAGTGTTGCAAGTCACGGGAATGTCTGACAGAGCGCTACTCAACGACAGCGACCCAAAATCAAGCGAGAATCGTCGCATAGAGCTGTTTGTTTTAACGACACCCGCAGCGGAAGTACTGGAAACTTTCTTTGGCAACAAAAGCGATAGTGAACTACAAAAGGCGAAACAAAAAGCCCTGTTCAATCAACCCGTTATCAGACAGGAAGTGATTAATTTTACTCCGACGGCTGATACCAGCGATAAAAAGCTGCAAGACCTTTAACCCCCAGCCCCAAGCTCAGGTCATTGAAGAACTGAGCTTGGGGCACCACATTACGATACGCCCATGCCTCAACATAAAGTCAGTCATGCAAAAAAAGATGGCCTACAAAAAGCGTTCTTGTGGCTCATCATCATCGACTACGTGTTGCTGTCGTTATTCCTCAGTCAACTCTACAACCTGACTCTCAATGGCGGTACGGCAATCAGTACCCTGCTGCTTTTATACAATGTTTTGCTGACATCCCTTTGCTTTCAGCGAACCAATAAACGAGATGCCCACATTATCTATCCGACACTATCTGCGACTCTGCTTGCTTTTGTCTGTTTCCTGTATTTCTTTTTCTTAGTGTAGCGCGCACAAAAAACTCTCCACTTTAGGGAGAGTTTATGCGCAATTACTTGGCGTATGACCACTATCTTATCAAGGCAACGACCGAATGACGTTTCACATTCGCTTGCGCGTTAAGTGCCTGGAATGCGGTAGCGAACATGCCATCATTTTGTGTAAGACTCGCAAGCTTTTCATTAACTTCACTGGCAGATAATAAGTTGGATTGACTATGGATAATTGCCATTTGTGCACTAAGTTCAGAACCAAAAGCACTCGCCTGCTCTAACCCTTTCTGCACCTGTCTAAGATGTTGATTTACTTTGGTAATGGTCTGTTTAATCCCTTCACGCGATGACAAGTCAAAACTCAGTTCTGAGATACCTTCTGGTTCGGGTTTGAGGGTCATTACATTAGACTGGCCTGCAGGAAAGCGATGCCCTTGCCCAGTCACCATAACTTTCTTCTGCATCTGCTGGTAAGCCACTTCAGAAGATTCAAACAATATGGTGCCATCTTCTGCCATTGATGCCCTCAAGCCCAAAGGAATTAAACTACGGTCCAGCATTTTCACCGTCTGTTTGCCATCGGAACGACCATCAAACTGAATCATTGCCGAATGCCCTTGAGGAAAATCCAAACGAATTTGTTCCGCTTTGTCGCTCAAACGATGAACATTGAGGCCTGGAATCGAAAAGCGCCGCATATCTGCTTTGTCTATTTTTAACGTTAGCTGATTATCAACCACCTTGTTACCATCAAAGCGCGCAGATTCTAATACTTGCTCAATGTTTGCTTTAGAACGCGACAAGCCCTCTTTCAGCCCGGCAATGTTATTCGCACCACTCGTTAGCGCTCGTGCTAAGCCCTGTTTGATCATCGACAACTCGCTACCAATCACCTGTAAAGAGCGCTGAGCAATTTGTACCGACGTTGCATTTTGCTGCCCCTGTGTAAGCAAAACACCAGACACCGAAAACGATGCTGGTGTTGGATTGTGACCCGCAGCTTGTGGCTGACGGTTATCAACACGGGCGTCTGAAGAGCGTGGTGGAGAAATGGTCGCCCGTTCAGAGCCAGCCAGTCGGGCATTATGGGGGCGAACTTCTACCGTACTCATAACCATAGATGAAAACTACCTCTTAGATGCGGTTGAATAAACTCAGATCGTTGATCTTCACGTAGCTCGCCTGGGTCGCTTGAAGCGCTGCCATATAATTCTTCAGCCGCACCGAAGCCTCACCATAATCAAGTGCCGAAAGGTCACTTGTCACCTTATCAACAAACAGCTTATTCTCGCTATGAGCGCTATCCATCAGGTCAAGGTTATTATGGCGCCCACCTAATTCCGTCATCGCCCCTAGTACATTTGCAGACGTCTTTTCGATTGCGTTCAAAGTTGACTCTACCGTGGTACGAAACGCAGCTGTTGGTGCTTTGAACTCAGCAATCACCGCTTCAAGATCATTGAGTAAGTTTGTTCCACCGAAATCGAGGATCTCTTGCACTGTCATATTGGCTTCCATCGAGACACCCTTTGCTACTGTTACAACTCGCTTGTCATTGTTACCATCAATGGTGTAAGTGCCTGCGGTATTTGACAACGCTGGTGTATCCGTCTGTGTGCCAGAAAATAAGTAACGGCCCTCTTCATCTTGGGCATTGAAAGAAGACACCACCGAGGCGCGGAGGCTTTCCAATTCGGTGACAATCCCTTCTCTGTCGTCATCGGTGAGAGTGCCGTTTGCCCCCCAAAGCACTAACTCATTCATGCGCTTAATACTGTCATTCACTGAATCTAAATGAACTTCCTGACTCGAAAGCGCCGTTTTTACGTTAGCGATATTGGATTTGTACTGATTGATTGCAGATCCTTCTCTGCCTAAGTTAAGCAGTTGAATTGATGCCATGGGATCATCAGAGAGCTTAGTTAAGCGCTCACCTGTCGACATCTGCTGTAGCACTTCCCCTAGACCAGCATTGTTAACTTGCAAGCTTTGCAGCATCATCTGACTAAATTGAGTATCACTGATTCGCATTTAGGCTCCCTTTTTTTAGAATAATTTGAGTACAGAGTCGAACAATTGATTCGCGGTGCTGATCACTTTCATATTGGCATTATGCGCTTTAGCAAAAGTCATCAGATTTGCTGCTTCTTCATCACTGTTCACCGCACTGATGTTGTCACGAGCGGCAACGGCCTGTTCATTAATCGCCACCTTAGCTTTGTAGTCTGCATCGGCTTGACGCGCTTTAATTGCCGTCTCGCCAACCATAGCCGCAAAAGCATCGTTGAGACTTAAAGAGCCAAAACCGCTGATGGCTATCGACTTATTACTGATCGCCACAAGTTGATCCAGTACGTCAGCATTACCTGGTGTCCCGTCTGAGGACAATGCCAGTTGATCAGGTTTTACGTCTGTCGTGGTTAAACTGGCTGCTGGGTTGGCAGGGTCATAGCTAAACAGTGCAGTACCGTTATTGCCATTAAGATCTTTGCCCGTAGCAAGTACGGTATTGAACTCATCAGCCAATGCTTTGGCCATATCGTCAATCGCCGTTCGATATGGGCTCAATACTTGAGTTTGATAGTCGTTTAATGCACCAATTTTCCCGCCCGTTGAACCCGTTACGGCGAATTTTTGCGTACCGAACTCGACTTGCATGTCTGCTAAATAAGGGTCACTCGGATCTGGAATTGCGTTGAGCTTGCCTGCGTCACTGCCCATCACCAATGGCTGACCTGAAACCAAAGTCACTTGCAAACTGCCGTCATGTTGAGAGGTGGTTTTGACTTCAACCACTTTAGAAAGCTCGCCAATCAATGCATCCCGCTCATCCATCAAGATTGCTGGATTGCCACCGGTGCCCTGCATCTCGACAATCTGCTTATTCACATTGGCGATATTGGTCATCAGACTATTGGCATGTGTCACCGCCGCACTTCTCTGATCGCTCATATCTTTATGCTGATTGTAGAGGGATTCTGTAAGCGTATTGAATCGGCGCGAGATTGCTTCCGCTTCATTGATAATTTGTTGGCGATAAGGAACCGATTCTGGTTTTACCGTTGCGTCATTCAATGCCGAGAATAAGGTGTCTAGCCCAGCGGACAGGCTAAAGCCATCCGCCCCCAGCATATTCTCTAACTGACCAAAGTTAGTGGTATAACGAGTCGCATAAGACGACAAGCTGTTGGTTGACCATGTCTGTTTGACAAGGAATTCATCTGTCACTCGGCGAATACTGGTCACTTCAACCCCGGAGCCTGCGCTTAACTTGTCATGCTTACCACCACCAATCGATGCCAGCAAAGCTTGTTGGCGACTATAGCCCGGAGTATTAATGTTGGAAACGTTCTGCGCTGTAACATCAAGCGCCACACGGTTTGCATTCAGGCCCGATAAAGCAATATTGACCAAACTCATTTATAGCTCCATTTTGCGAATTAGTGGTTGAGCAAAAGCCGTTGTGACACCCGCTTCACCCAGAATCTCTCTAACAGAGGCGACCGCCTGAGCATTGGAATGTAGAGTCGGCTGCACATTGACAGCCATGTCACCTGAAAGTTGTGAACTTGGTTCCACAGCGGCAAGCGCATCATTGGCCGAAGCGCCTATCGAATGGGGTTCAAACTCGACTTCAGCCATTGAAGGGCTAAGCTGCTTAATCAACATGTCTGCAATGCCCGAGTTCTGTTTTCTTGCCATTTCAATCGCAAGCTGACCATCGTACATATCGCGAAACACGCCATATTGCTGACTCGAAAATGGGCTATCTTTATCCGCGAGGACATCGCTACTACTGCGCATCTGACGCAGAACTAGCTGCAAAAACATGGCTTCAAACTGCCCCGCCACTGTCTCCAAAGCTGCACCTTGTTCATTACTGTTTTTGATATTCATCAATGCGCTATTATCGTGATAGAGCACTGAGTTCATTTTGGCTTGGTCGTTAAGTCCATCAAACTTCATACTGGTTCCTTAAATCACCACCAGCTCAGCATTAAGAGCACCCGCTTCATGTAGCGCTTGCAAAATCGACATTAAATCGGTCGGCGTCGCACCTAAACTATTGACGGCATTAACTATCGTATTGAGTTCAGTTCCCGGAGGCCAAATCGCCATTTGCGCCTGCTCTTCTTGGACATCAAGTAAAGACTGGTCGATAACCTTAGTTTCTCCGTCAGCAAAAGCGTTTGGCTGGCTAACCTGTTGCGACTCTGCGATGGTGACGGTTAGATTACCGTGACTCACTGCAGCCTCGCTGACTTTAACGCTTTTCCCGATCACGACGGTACCAGTACGAGAGTTGAAAACGATTCGGGCCGGTTTTCTACCTTCAGCAACGCTAATCTCTTCTAGCATCGACATCATCACAACCCGTTGCTGGCTATCTTTAGGGGCTCTAACATTGATTCGGACATTGTTCTTCGCTACTGCGACTTCAGGCCCAAATATATTGTTCACCTCTCGGGCAATGTTTTTGGCAGTAGTAAAGCTAGGTTTACGTAGATTAAGCACAATGTGTTCTTGTTCAGCGAAATCATTGGGCACCTCGCGCTCAAGCATCGCACCACCAGGAATACGGCCAGAAGTTGGCGTATTGATCACGATTTTCGAACCACTTTTCCCTTCCGCAGAGACACCACCAACCACCACGTTACCTTGAGCAACGGCATACACTTCACCGTCAATACCGCGCAGGGGGGTCAGCAACAAGGTACCACCGCGTAAGCTCTTTGCATCACCAATCGATGACACGACAACATTGAGCTTTTGCCCTGGACCAGCCATAGGATCAACCGTTGCCGTTACACTCACCGACGCGACATTACGCAGTTTAGGATTGGTACCATCATCGATTTGCACACCAAATTGACGCAACATGTTAGTCACTGACTGCGCGGTAAACTTCACTTGGTTGCGGTCGCCCTGCCCATCCAAACCGACAACAAGACCGTAGCCGACCAACTGGTTTTCACGAATACCTTGCACATCTACCAGATCCATAATTGGGATGGTAACCTGCGCTTGGGAAGGTACACTGGCCCCTAGCGAAAGCATTAACAACATGCCTGTAAGTAGTGAGCGTCGATGTTTACCCACGCTGTTTTCGCTTGCTTGTGAATACGTTGCTCCGATAAAGAGCATCAACAGTAGGGTGGTCAATAAAGTCATTTGCTGTCTCATTAGAAAGGTACCCAAGGGCTGTTGAAGAATTGTGTCAGCCAACCCGATGCATTACTGTCAGCAATGGCACCACGCCCAGAGTAAGTAATCCGAGCATCACCAATTCGCGAGGAGGGGACTTGGTTGTTACGACTCACGTCATCAACCCGAACAATCCCAGTTAATCGAATAAACTCATCCCCCTGATTTAGGCGAATCCACTTCTCTCCGCTAATACGTAACACGCCATTTGGCAGCACTTCATGCACTGTTACCGTAATAGAACCTTCAAGTTTGTTGCCTTGTGAACTCGACGCACTACCATCAAATGCGCGCTTTGCATCCACACTTGCCGCAAGTTCGTCAATGGTTTTTCCACCAACACTTGGTGCAGCAAACCCAACACTTGAAGTTTTACCATATTTAGTGTCAGCCTTTTTACTCGACTCCGTCTCTTCTGCCAGTAGCACAGTGAGCATATCGCCAACACGATACGCTCTTCTATCTTGAAACAGAGTCATTGAATACTGGTGACGATAAAGGCTACCGTTTTTAGCCTCTGGCAATGAGTAGTCCAACACGGGTGGCGCATACTTTTCTTCATCGGGTTCCGGGGGTAAAAACTCTGGCCTCCCAGCGCACCCAGAAAGCAAAATAACTACCAACGGCCAAGATTTTAACAATGCTTTCATTGCTCGTTCCTTTAACATCACCCAGTTGCTAGACAGATTGCGCGACGAACTTCAGCATATCGTCTGCAGCCGACACCACTTTGGCATTCATCTCGTACGCTCGCTGGGTCGTGATCATATCAACCATTTCTTCCACAACTTGTACATTTGAACCTTCCAGAGAGCCTTGTTTAATACTGCCAACGCCATCTTCTCCTGCAATAAGTTCATCGGCTTGTCCGCTCGCTTCAGTTTCGCGGAATAAGTTGCCCCCCACAGCCTCTAGGCCCGCAGGGTTGATGAATTTAGCTAAGGTAATTTGCCCAAGCTGTTGCGGCGCAGTGCTGTCTGCCGTCGTTGCCGAAACAGTGCCATCTACACCAATCGTTAACGAAAGAGCGTTCTCTGGGATCTGAATTTGTGGTTCTAATGGCAGCCCCTGACTGTTGACCATTAGCCCTTCGGAATTCACGTGAAATTGGCCATTTCGCGTATACATGATCTGCCCGTCAGAGTTTTCAATCTGAAAAAAACCTTGCCCCATGACGGCTAGATCGAGTTCTTGAGCGGTATTTTGTGTATTACCTTGAGTAAACACCTTTTGCGTCCCAACGACACGTACACCACTACCGAGTTGAACTCCCGCTGGCAGTTCATTGACTTGGTCAACCAAAGCACCGGGTTGGCGCTGAATGCTGTAAAACAGGTCTTCAAACACCACTCGATCTCGCTTAAAACCTACCGTATTTACGTTAGCGAGGTTGTTTGAAATCGCGGTCATTTTGGTATCTTGTGCCGCCATGCCGGTTTTACTTACCCATAATGCTGAATGCATTTTCTACTCCTTCAGACGTCGACTAGCGCGACGACATTAATTTGTTGCCAGCTTGTGCGAGCGTTTCGGCTGTTTTCATCATGCGGACTTGCATCTCGAAGTTTCTCGTTAAAGACATTACGTTCAATAACTCATCAATGGCTGACACGTTACTGCCTTCAATGTGCTCTGGGGCTAACTGAACGGTTTGGTCGGCCTCAAACGGATTACCATCAACGCTATGTAACAGACTGTCGCTCTGTTTTTGCAACTGCTCTGTACGTGGTTTAACAAGCTTTAAGGTGCCTACTTCTAACTCAGCACCACCACCAGGAGGCACTACAGAGATTCGACCTCGCTCGCTAACTTCTACTTTTTGGTAGTCAGGCAGCACAATCGGCCCCCCATCACCAAGCACAGCGAAACCGTTAATGCTCAAGCCACCAAACGAATCAACTTTGATGTTACCTGCTCGCGTATACGCTTCTTGACCATCGGCGGTTTGTACCGTTAAGTAGCCTTCTCCCATCACAGCCACATCTAACGGACGACCTGTTTTCACAATGTCGCCTTCATCAAATCGAGTTGATGCGGAGTTGGTCACTACCATAGTTCGGCCATCAAAACCCGAGCCTTGCAACTGGATGCTAGACACTCGCTCCATATCAGCTCGAAACCCCGCAGTATCGGCGTTCGATAAGTTGTTCGAACGCACATGCTGAGCTTTTAAAACTCGGCTCGCTCCAGAGGTTGCCGTAAATAACAAACTGTCCATATCAGGCTCCGTTAAATGGCGTTAAACAGCGCCTGAGTCAGCTTGTCGTTGGTCGATATTGTCTTGGCATTCGCTTGATAATTACGCTGCGCTGTCATCAGGTTGACCAATTCACTGGTCAAGTCGACATTCGAACCTTCGAGGGCACCCGGAGTGAGATCACCTAGTGTCCCTGTACCCGGAACCCCCATAATAGGTGCGCCAGAACTAAAGCTTTGCGTCCAAGCCGTACCACTTACTTTCGCGAGGCCTTGTGGATTCGCAAAGTCAGCTAGAACCACTTGCCCCTGAAGCTGAGACTGACCATTGGTGTAAGTGGCGTAAACCATGCCGTTGTCTTCAACACGTACACCAGCCAATTCACCCGATGTGTAACCATTGGGGTTGTTGGTACTCACTCCAAATGCTGCGCCAAATTGAGTACTACCCGCCAAATCGATATCAACACTCATTGCTTTGGCACCCGCCGCTGGGAAAGGCACGTTGTAACTGCCAGTCGGAGTGGCAAGCGTACCGTCAGCATTGAACGTCATACCGACAGTTGAGGTTGGAGTGGCACTACCATCTACCTGAACATTCACTTCCCAAGTATTCGCCGCTGTTTTGGTAAAGTATTGGGTGACAGTGTGTGCGTTACCCAACGAGTCATACACCTTGGTGGTATAGGAAGAGTTAAACGAATCGGTATTGTTTGGATTAAATGGGTTTGCTACTTGGTCAACAACGGAGGCGCTCGCATCTAGATTGGCAACAAACTCCATTTTATCTGTTGCTTTTGCCTCTAGCGACGAAGTTGAGATCTTGATGTCACCAGTCGCCCCTGTCAGCAGATTGTTATTGCCATCTACGCTGTAGCCTTGAAGTTTGGCACCGGTATTACCAGTAACGAAATTATCTTTGTCTGTACCGAACACACCTGAGCGCGTATAAAGCAGTTGACCAGAAGTATCTTTAGTGACGAAGAAACCACTGCCATTAATTGCAAGATCCATCGCACGACCTGTTCCACTGACTGAACCATTTTTGTCAAAGTTCTGGGAAATAGAGGCGACTTCCACACCACCAGGCTGTATACCATTGTAGACAGCCGCAAACTCAGTTCGAGCCCCTTTGAATCCATAGGTCGATGCATTGGCAATGTTGTGGCTGATAGTGTTCAGCTCGGTATTGGTTGCATCTAGGCCACTTAGGGCGATATTAAAACTCATAATTAACCTCTTTATTCCTTATTGGTTAAGCACCAAACTGAGTAATCTGATAGAAAGGTACGCTACCGACACCTTCAATATTGACGAATGCGGCTCCGCCTGAACTTGGGATCCGGACTTGCTCCACTTTGCCTGCAAGTAGGACATTCGGCTTCGTTTGACCTTCTTGTACTTCAACTGAAACCGAATAATTGCCAGGTTTCAGACCTAGCTGCGCTGGATCAATCGAGAAATCAACATCACCTTTAGGGTGTGCACCTAAAGGCACTTTCGTCGACTGCCCAAACTCATCTTTAACCACTAGGGTGACTTGGCTAGAAGAGTGAGCAAGTTCAATCTTGCCACTTTGAACGCTGTCATTAAGCTCAAACTCATTACCCGATACGTAGACCGTCTGGCCCACTAAACCTGCTGTCGATAGCACCTGCATATTGTCTAAAAGCACCATGCTGTTTTGCATCATGCTGGCCATATTTTCAGTACTCTGAACTTGTGAAAACTGCGCAAGTTGACCAACGTATTCGGTACCATCTAATGGGTTAAGTGGATCTTGATTTTGGATTTGAGCCACCATCAAGCTGATGAACTCATTTTCAAGAGACGATGCACTATTGGTATCTTGTGGATTGCCAGAAATGCCGAGGCTACTGGTTGCGGAGCCGACCGGTTTGTCGTTGCTCAACGCGTTGTAAGGCGCAATACTCATTAGCCGCCCTGCCCTAATCTGAGTAACCCTTGCTGCATGCTTTTCACATTACCTAGCACCTCTACATTGGTTTCAAAACTACGCGTTGCAGACATCATGTCTGCCATTTCCGAAACCACATCAATGTCAGGATAAAAGACATATCCTTCGTCATTCGCTAAAGGGTTGCTTGGTTCAAAGCGTTTTTCAGCTTGTCCTGCGCTTTGCACCACATCGACAATCCGTACCTCGGCATTTGGGTACACGCCTTCGCTCGTTGCCAACTGAGTTTTGCTGTATACCGTTGCAAAAACAGGCTTAAGCGCTTTATAGGCGTCATCCGGATTAGCTGACACCGCGTCTGCATTTGCTAGGTTACTCGCGACGGTATTTAGCCTCACGGTTTGGGCATTCATAGCCGAGCCCGCAATGGAGTAAATATCGGTAAATGACATAGTTAACGTCCCTCAATGACTTTCGCTAGGCCTTTAAATTTCATGTTCAGAAAAGTCAGGCTTGTTTGAAAATCCATGTTGTTTTGTGTGAATTTGCCTTGCTCAACACCCAGTTCAACCGTATTGCCATCCTTGCTGTTTTGGTAAGGAATCGAATACTGAGAGGAGATCTGCAATTTAGGTACAGATTTGCTCACACCTTGTGGTGTCAATTGGTTCATTACGGTGGTAAAGCTCAAGTCTTTTGCCAAGTAACCTGGGGTATCAACATTTGCTAGGTTACTAGCGAGTACTTTGGTACGCTGAACCCGAAAATTCAGCGCGTCAGGGTGAACACCTAACGCATTTTCAAACGAGATAGCCATGTATCTTTCCTTACAGTCGGCTCGATTAAGGACTAATACAACAAGATACATGCCACAAAAATAACTCTATTTTATCAATGACTTATAAAAACAAAGGGAAAACCAACTTCCGCTTTACGGAAGTGTTAGTATCAGTGGGAAACGCCTTTATTTCCTCCCGTGTTGTTGGCGTTTTGGTCACTGCTTTTCTAGCCACGCCGAGCGTGTATGGTGAAGAGCAATTTATGTCTGAGGAGACCATTCGCTCTGCAGTAAAGAGCCAGCTTGAGCAAACGATGTCAGCTCGTGCTCAACGCAGTCAATGGCGCTACTATCAGCTTAAAACGGCTATTCGCATCCCGAGCGCCGCCCAGCATTTACCACTTTGCCCGACACCTCTTGTGGTTGCGGGAGTCGACAATAAAACGCTTCCAGTTGGAAACTTAAAGCGCTCGGTAAGTTGCGTGTCTCCGTCTGCTGATTGGCGAATCAATGTCACCATTAAGGCCTCTCTCACTCTCGATGTTGTTGTTGCCAAATCGGGCATCAATCGCAATGAAGCTATCTCTGCAGACTTGATTCAAATAGAACGTCGAATGCTTAGCAAGGAACAGGATTTTTTCACTCAGCCATCGCAAGTCATCAACAAGACCGCCAAGCGGCGCATTCGAACAGGCCAGATCTTAGACTCACGTAAACTAAGCGCGCCTGCTCTAGTAGCCAAAGGTAACCAAGTGGTTGTCACTGCAACAAAGGATGGATTTAGTGCCAGCACAAAAGGGGTCGCACTAGAGGAAGGCGAGTACGGCGAGCAGATCGATGTACAAAATAGCTCTTCGGGGAAAACCATTAAAGCGGTCGTTACTGGACTGAACCAAGTCCAAACTCAATTTTGATTTTTGGACTGAAACTATCATTTTTCACATTCCGTACTCGTAAACAGGCAATAAATTCAGGTAGATATAAAAAGTTGTCACTTAGATTTAATTTCTATCACGTGATAGTCGCATTAAACCTGTAACCACGATGATTAAGGACCACATCATGAAAATCGATAAAGTTGCGGGCGGACATGTCCCACAAACCAGTTTTAATCAAGCATCCAAAAAGCCAACTGAAACAGTGCCAAAGCAGCCAGTAAGTGAAGCAATGATTAATGCTAATACTGCAGCTATCGACCGGGCTCAAGCCCAAATGGCGTCACTTCCAGATGTTGACTTAGCTAAAGTAGAGCAAGTCAGAAACGCTTTAGCCAAAGGTGAACTTGCCCTAGACACCAAAGCCCTTTCACAGGCGGTGTTGCAGTTCCATACTGGTCACGAATAAACACGGTTGTGTTCAATAGCAACATAGAGGAATAACCATGGCATCTGAAGCTTCTCGTCTTGTTCAGGGTTTTGTTCGAAGCATAGGAGAAGACATCGCGCTGTACCGTAAACTTGCTCCGCTACTGCAAAGTCAAACAGCACTCTACCTAACCTTTGAAGCAGATAAGCTCAATCAAAATATCGATGCCCAAAAACCGCTGATCGAAAAGCTTAGCGCCAACTCAAAATTGAGAAGCCAAGTGCTGAACAAACTGGGTTTACCACCAGAGCAGAGCAGTACCGATAAAATAATCAATGCTCTACCACAATCAATGGCACACAAAGTTCGTCATCAATGGCAAACATTGGCGTCTCTTGTTGAACAGTGCCAACAACTTAATAATGATAACGGGGTGAGTTCTGCCTCTTTCCATGAGCTAATTAGCAGCCTGAAAGAGCCAAGCCAACACACTTACGCCGACTTTTTGTAGCAATATGGAGAAAGTGTTAGCACAGCTTCGTTGGTTAACCGAGCTGACTTTCATGTCTCTTATACTAATGCATCCAGTCAACGCACTTGCTAGTTTGCATCCCGCTCATTTGCAGCAAGAGCTTAGCTTGCTATCACCCTATCAGCAGCAAATTCAGGCTAGACTTAACGCTAACCAAGCCCTGATCCAAGACATATCGCATCAGCTTGAAAGTCAAAAGCTGCCGAAACTCTTAGTTCTACTTCCTATGCTAGAGTCTTCATACAACCCTAATGCTGTTTCTCATGCAAATGCCGCAGGCTTGTGGCAACTTATTCCTGAAACCGCCAAGCGCTTTGGCCTAGATGTCAGCCAGAATAACGACCAACGCTTTGATCCTACAGCAAGTACAGATGCGGCCATCAAATATCTAAGTTTTCTCTATAATAAGTTCGGTGATTTAACTCTGACTCTCGCCGCGTACAATGCAGGGGAAGGAAGAGTAGCCAGAGCAATTCAACGAGCCGGTAGCCATCACTATTCGCAACTCACACTTCCGGCTGAAACCAGTCAGTATGTCAATCGGTTTTACGCTTTACTAGAACTGGTCGAATTGAATCATCTTACCAACGGTTCAAATCATCGATTGTTTCTATTTGGAGCCAAACCAACAACGCCCCTAATTGATTTGCACCCACTCCCTCCACTTATCGAACTATAAGCATAATTTAATTTTGTAGTAGGGCTAGTTTTCCACTTCAGTCCACGTAACTATCGATTACAGAACAACATTTTTCTCGCAAACTCTATTCCCCACTCAGATAAAAGCTTAAAAAACGCTCGCTTGTCTTGGTTTTTATAGCCAACCGCTCATAAATAAAGCAAACAGTAAAATTAGGGGTTTACAACTTTTCTCTAGCTCTATATTATTCGCTTCAACAACGGAGAGATGGCTGAGTGGTTGAAAGCACCGGTCTTGAAAACCGGCATACGTTAATAGCGTATCTAGGGTTCAAATCCCTATCTCTCCGCCACATTTAAGAAAAAGCCCGCTAATCATTTAGCGGGCTTTTTCGTATCTAAACATTTTAAAGACAATTTATATCTTCATTCTCACCCTGAATATAGCTCCCTAAATGTGTAGAAAAGCGTTTAGTTTCAATCAGATCTATTAACTTGTTCTTAAGTTCTGCTGGATACAGTCTTTTATCTGCTAATTCGGAGATCGGTACCCACCCAATGTCTTGGATATAACCTTCATCATTTAGCCCTGCGAGGTTCTCTAGGTGAGGTGTCCCTAAAAATCCTTCAATTAAGTAAAAGAATTCAGCGTTGTAACGTTGGCTGTGAGTTTCTAGAAATTCCCGAACGCAAATCAGCTCACCGACATGCACGTCGATCCCTGCCTCTTCTTTAAACTCACGAACCACACAGGCTTTCGAGCTTTGATCGCTTGGCTCTATACCACCACCGGGTGGAATCCAATACTCACCCGTGAAGTCTTTCACTTTAACAAGTAGCATAGCGCCATCTTTAATCAGTATCCCTGCAGCGCGAATTCGATGTTCCATCATTTATCCTTTAACTTTGATAGCTGTTCAATGCAGCGTGAATAAGCTGCATATGGATTGGGACAAGTTCTTGGTGCTCACTGCGATAACCACCGCCAACCACACAAGCAATAGGCAATTGCCTTTCTTTAGCCAGTTCAAACATAAACGCATCTCTAGTGTAGATAGCTGCACTAGAAACTTTCAAATAGCCAAGCTCATCCTCCTCATGGATATCAACACCAGCGTCATAGATAATCAGATCTGGCTGATGTAGATTCACCGCCATTTCCGCCACTGTTGTAAATGTCTCAAGAAACTCTTCATCTTCCGTTTCCCTAGCTAGTGGTACGTCGAGATCAGAATCTGGCTTACGCGCAGGAAAATTCTTATCGCAATGAAAGGACAAAGTCACAATTGCCTCTTCCCCTTCACATAAGGTGGCTGTTCCATCACCATGATGAACATCGCTGTCAACAATCAAAACCTTATCTATCCCTTCAAGAGTCAGCGCCCTTTTGGCTGCCAACACCAGATCGTTCACTAAACAGAAGCCACTACCAAAATCCCTGTGCGCATGGTGATATCCGCCGCTTAAATGGATAGCGGCACCATGCTTAACAGCCTGGTGAACCGTTTCGCAGGTTCCCCCAGCGGACGTCAGCGTCCGAGTAATCAGTGTTTCGCTCCATGGAAAACCAATACGACGCATCTTTGGCGCAGGTAGCTCACCTGACGTGAGAAGTTGTATGTAGTTAGGACAATGGACTTGATTCACTTCCTCCTGCCCGACTGGGTCTGGCTGCACATATTGAAAGGTCTGCTGCCATATCGGGTTAACAGCTCGCTGCTGTTCTATTGCTTCAAACAGGAGGCGATATTTATTGATTGGATAGCGATGCCCGTCAGGTAACGGCAACTCAGAGTAGAGAGAATGGTAAATCAGCGGAATCATAACAACACAAAGTCCATAAGGTTGGATTCATGGTATCAGCTTGATTTGCGCTTGCAAAACAAGTTAAATGATAATAATTATCAATACATCCTAAAGGTTCACCTTGAATACTCGATATTACTTATTACTAGGGGTTGCGGCAGGAACTTTATCTGCCCTGTTTTTGTTTCTAGCGATGTTATTAAGCGCCTGGCTATTGATAAGTTCGATAGTGTTCTAGTAAATAACGGCGACCTTGCCTACTTTTCACTTTATTAAGCCAAATCTGCTAACCTATTATTTTAAAATAGAATATATAGTTAGAGCCCGATATGAAAACTGTTTTAATCACCGGAGCTAACCGTGGCATAGGGTTAAGCTTAGCGAAACATTACCTTACTCAAGGCTGGCGAGTTCACGCAACTTATCGCTCAGAAAAGAGTTCACAGCCGCTACTAGATCTGGAAGGTGACAACCTTATCTGCCATCCATTGGATGTAACAGATTATCAAGGACTCAGTGAGTTTGCCAACGCACTACCTGCTATCGATTTGCTGATAAACAATGCTGGCTACTACGGGCCGAAAGGCTATGGCTTTGGTAATACCGATGTCAATGAATGGCGCAAAGTGTTTGAAATCAATACTATTGCACCATTAAAACTGGTTGAAGCACTCTTTCCTAATCTACAAAAAGGCAACTTAAAGAAAATCGCTTGCCTGTCTTCCAAAGTAGGCAGTATGACTGAGAATACCTCGGGTGGTGGCTACATTTACCGCTCATCAAAAGCGGCCCTCAACTCTGTAGTTAAAAGCTTAAGCAACGATCTGACAGCTGAAGGTTTTACCGTGTTAGCACTCCACCCTGGCTGGGTACAAACCGAAATGGGTGGCCCTAATGCGCTAATAGATACTGCTACTTCCGCAAGGGGTTTAGCCGAAGTCATTGAACAATCAGATCAAACTCGCTCAGGGCAGTTTATTAACTACGATGGTAGTGCTTTGCCTTGGTAATCCGTAAGTAGCACAGTGACTGATTGATAAAAAAACACCCAATCACAAAAAGTATCATTTAACTGAACCATAAGGGCAAACGTGATACTTTCTGTTGGGCATTATGGCGATTCTTTCCTTAATCTGAAGTGGCTTAACACAATTAGATAAACAGATTAGCAATAAGGAAAGTCACAATGAAGACGATCAAACATCAACTTGGATTCGCGTTACTGTCGGTTGCTAGTATCGCTTTTTCCGGGCCAGCGAGTGCTTTGCAACTAAATAGCCTTGATATTCAAGAAGGCCACCCAATGCCTAAAACCTTTGAATATTCAGGATGGGGATGTAGCGGAGAAAACTTGTCACCTCAGCTGAGTTGGAAAGATATCCCTGAAGGGACAAAAAGTTTTGCTATTACTGCCTACGACCCAGATGCACCAACAGAAAGCGGCTTTTGGCACTGGATAGCCGTAGACATTCCAGTTAAAACAACCCAGTTGCCACGAGGAGCAAACATTAGTCAGCTTGGTGGACACGAAGTTCGTATAGATTATGGTTCTGTTGGGTTTGGTGGCGCATGCCCACCTGTCGCAGATGGTATGCATCGCTATCAGTTTACCGTTTGGGCGCTACCAAAGGCCAAATTAGGGCTCGACAAAAACACCCCAGCGGCCGTGGTAGGGTTTACCCTTAATAGTATTGCGTTAGACAAAGCGACATTAACCGCAACATATACTCGGTAAGAAAACAGGAGAAGTGATGACTCACCTCTATCAAGTCACGTTATTCAGAGCGCAGCATCTACAAAAGCTGCGCAATGTGGTGATTCACTCTCCGAGCATCATTCAAGTCATTTCTGGCAGTAAGCGGCTGTTCCAAAACGATCGCCATGTCGCTCTTTCTCCAGCAACGCTATTGCTTTGTGGCGGTTCATCTCGTTTTAGTTTTGAGAACCTCCCCGAGAAAGGCACTTTCCTTTCTCGGGTGTTTAGCTTTCACTCGCCACCAAATCAAGACTTGATTCAACTCAGTCAGCAAAATACCAGGGAAGAAGATCAACCGTGGATAGAAAATGATAAGGCTATTGAACAGACGCTAGATCTACTCTATGCCCTTAACTTGTCGAAAATGAGCACCGAAACACAACGCCTTTGGCTTGCCCCCTTGTATCAGCAATTGGCTGAACGTGGTGCTCTCCACCATCTATTTATCACACCGAGTGACTCTTTTAGCGCACGACTTACCCGTTACCTTTCGCGTTCACCCAGCGAGGCTCATCCGTTAGAGGAAGTGGCTAAACACTTTGCTATTAGCCGAGCAACATTCATCCGTCGACTTAAGAAAGAAGGCGTTCAGTATAGAGAAGTGCTTAGTGATGTGAGGCTGAATCACGCCCTTAACTTGATGCAAGCAAAGCATAGAAGTGTACTGCAACTGGCGTATATGTGTGGTTATAAGTCAGAACAACGCTTCAGCCAGCGCTTTCGCTCTAAGTTTGGTTTAACGCCTAGCGATTACATGCGGACGATCCGCGGTAATGCCGCTCCTTCAGCGCGACTGACGGAGCACTAGAATGAAAAAGCTGTCATCAAACCTAAATCTGTTTGCTCCCAAGCCACACATTCATAGTTATATATACCCCCTAAAGAAACACCATGGGGAATTTCGTCAAGCTATACGCCGTCATGTCGATTATTGGCAACAGCTATTTAAACGCTGTGGACGCAAAGTGAGTTAAGATTTTTTAGACGCTGACTTGCCCGAACTTTTCTTTCGATAGCCGCCTTTTTTACGCTTGTATGCTGGTCGTTCAACTTTAGGTAAGTGGCGCAGAGACTCTGGTACTTCCCCACTGCGTACTTGATTCATCAAACCATCAATACGTTGTTGCAAAGCATGCATAAAAGGTTGGTAAGCTTGGTTGCGCTCCGCCATGCCCTGCAGTTGATGCTCCCAGTTTGCTGTCATATCCGGAAAGGTCGACTCTGACGGCAATGCATGGATCAAACCACGACCAGCGGGGGTGCTTAAGATAGATTTAGCTTGGCGCTGCAAGAGTTGGCGTTTAAACAAAGTATCAAGTATGCCTGCGCGCGTCGCTTCAGTGCCTAATCCGTCTGTGTCTTTAAGGATTCTTTTCAGCGCTTTGTCTTCGACAAATCGGGCAATACCCGTCATCGCCTGCAGTAGCGTTGCTTCGGTAAAATGTTTGGGCGGTTCGGTTTTACGGTCTTTAATCTCACCTTCTCGACAAGTTAGAACGCTCCCTTCAGGCAAAGGTGGAACGGCATCAACTCCCGCATCTTCATCATCAACTTTACCCATCAACACTTTCCAGCCAGCTGAAACGAGCTGACGGCCTTTGGCGATGAAGGTACCTCCTGCGATATCGAATACGAGCTTTGCTTCAGCGTATACCGCCGCGGGATAAAACTGCATCAAATACTGGCGCGCAATCTGTTGATAGATTTTCATCTCATCGCCCGACAGCGCGTTAACTGATGCCTTTTTAGGAGTCGGAATGATCGCATGGTGGGCATCCACTTTTTTGTCATTCCATGCTTTAGATTTTAAGCTTAGGTTGGCACCTGAAACTGCACTGCCTAGCTCTTTGGCATTGTTACCAATCGCATCACAAACGCCACTCGCTTGCGAATAATGCTCCATCGGCAAGTAACGGCAATCGGAACGCGGATAGGTAATGAGTTTGTGCTTTTCATATAGCGACTGACAAGTATCGAGAACTTGCTGCGCACTCATTCCAAATCGTTTCGCTGCATCAATTTGAAGAGCAGATAATGAGTATGGTAACGGGGCGGATTGCTTGGTCTGCTTTTGTTCCGACTCTACGACCTTTGCTGGTTGGTTCGCAATCCGATTAGCCACGTTTTCCACCAGCTTGCGGTTAAGGACTCTCCCCTCTTCATCTTGCCAAGGTTTACACGCTTCACTCGGTTTCCAGCGAGCGCGGATATCAAAAGAGCTACCGCTGTCTTGATATGGAATGAGGGCATGAAGAGTATAGTAGTCACGGGGGATAAAGTTTTCTATTTCTTCGTCGCGACGCACCACTAAACCAAGCACAGGAGTTTGCACTCGACCTACCGACAGCACGCCCTGATAACCCGCTTTTTGGCCCAGCAAGGTGTAAGCACGAGACATGTTCATACCATACAGCCAGTCGGCTCTTGAACGAGCCAAAGCGGAAACTGACAACGGAATAAAATCACGATTGCTGCGCATTTGATTGAGGGCGCGTTTAACCGCAGGTAAGTTTAAATCGCTGATCAGAAGTCGCTGAGTCGCTTCTTTTTTGCTTTTACTCACTTTGCAATAATCGAGTACCTCATCCACCAGCAGTTGTCCCTCTCGGTCTGGATCTCCAGCATGAATGATTTGCTGCGACTCTTTCAGTAGTTTTCTAACGACGGTGAGCTGCTTGCTGGCTGACTTGCGGGGCCTAAGCTGCCACTGCTTAGGAACGATCGGTAAGTCAGCCAGATTCCACTTTTTATAACGATCATCATAGGCGTCAGGTTCAACCTGCTCGAGCAAATGCCCAATACACCAAGTCACGACATCGCCATTACCACAACGAATAAAACCCTGATCATTTTTCTTTGGACCAGGGAGAGCGGCGGCAATTGCACGACCAAGGCTTGGTTTTTCAGCGATAAAGAGACGAGACATAAAATAGGGCAAGACAGATACAATAAGGGCCACATTATCGAATGTGGCCCTTATAAATCAAGAAAAACTGTAAATTTAAACAGTGCTTTTTCTTAATGAAAATTACTCTTCGCTGCTTCCTGCACGTTCAGCCGCTTCTTTAACAAGTGGTTGAAGTTCACCTTTTTGGAACATTTCGATGATAATGTCACAACCACCGATTAGCTCACCTTCAACCCAAAGCTGTGGGAACGTTGGCCACTGTGCGTAAGCTGGTAACTCAGCACGAATGTCTGGATTTTGCAGAATATCTACATAAGCAAATTTTTCACCACAAGCCATTAGAGCTTGCGCCGCTTGTGAAGAGAAACCGCAGCTAGGTAGTTTAGGCGAGCCTTTCATGTAAAGAAGGATCGAGTTTTCTGCGATTTGCTGTTTGATTTTATCGATAGTTTCCATTGCTTCCTCTTAATGGAGTTACGGCAAGTAATCCGGATATTCTAAACCATTAGCACAGAATAAAAAGCCTATTATGTGTAAGGTTATACCCGTTAAACGATTTAAGAGATTAAGCTGATAGAAAAATTTCATATAGAAATACTACGACCAAGCTTTTAATAAAGTAAAAACTTGCTAAACTATAGCGCAAGTCAGCAAATCGACCATGGTTAGCTCCTAGCGAACCATGAATAATAAATAACACTGGAAGCAATCGAGAGGGGTAACCCTTTCATATAAATGGAGAATCGAGCAATGGCATTTGAACTACCAGCTCTTCCTTACGCGAAAGACGCACTAGAACCACATATCTCAGCTGAAACTCTAGATTTCCACCACGGTAAGCACCACAACACTTACGTTGTTAAGCTAAACGGTCTAATCCCTGGCACTGAGTTTGAAGGCAAATCTCTAGAAGAAATCATCAAGACTTCTACTGGTGGTGTATTTAACAACGCTGCACAAATCTGGAACCACACTTTCTACTGGCACTGTCTAGCGCCAAATGCGGGTGGCGAGCCAACAGGTGCTGTAGCAGACGCAATCAACGCTGCATTCGGTTCTTTCGAAGAGTTCAAAGCAAAATTCACAGACTCTGCAATCAACAACTTCGGTTCTTCTTGGACTTGGCTTGTTAAGAAAGCAGACGGCTCTCTAGAGATCGTTAACACGTCTAACGCAGCAACGCCTCTAACAGAAGAAGGGACAACGCCACTTCTAACGGTTGACCTATGGGAACACGCTTACTACATCGATTACCGTAACGTTCGTCCAGACTACATGAATGGTTTCTGGGCTCTAGTTAACTGGGACTTCGTTGCAGAAAACCTAGCAAAATAATCCACTCCCCTAGGATTAAAAATTTAGTCGCTTAAAAGCCAGCATTTCGCTGGCTTTTTTCTTTTCCAGCTATGATTTCGCTAAAGTTTCTCGCCATTGAGTCGCTATAAGAGCATCGAACGAGGAACATCATGCAAATTCATACATTAGACAAAGCAGCCATTATCAGCGAGCTTCAGTTTGGCACGGGAATTAACCATGCCGTACATGAAGGACGCCGAGCTGACTTTGCTTTAATTTTGTCGATGTTTTCCGATGATGTGCGTGACAATACCCCACTGGAAAAGATCGATGAAGTCGATACCAGCGAACAAGCGCTGCGAAAAAGGTTTGAAATACAACCACCTCAACAACTTCGATCCGATCAAAGTTCTTATGAAGTCTCAGCAACTCAAGCCTCTTTGTTTCATAGCTCAGGGCTAGCAAGCACTAAGCTGAGCCATTACCTAACACCTGACGCATTAACTTACCTTCCCGAAGATACGCACAACCTTCCAGAAGAGGTTTATCACAACTTGTCTGGTCATCAGCGCCGTGCAATGAAAGAAAAAGAACCCAAAGAGCTGATGCCAATCGATCTTTATAACCAACTCATCAAAGCGCAACGTACCTTCCAGATCCAAACTCAGGTCTAATAGGATCGTTTTTGATCACACTTTCGCCGTCTCAATTTTCAGACTTGCTTAACAATTGACCTGCATAATGTGAATAGCGCCAAATTATCGAACATTGTCACACTAAGCGAAGAGTTATTTGACGTTATTCACAACTAAAACACAGCTAATCTACCATGCTATGTGGACATCTTTTAGAGCATGCATTGCTTATGGGGGTAAGCCAATGGATATAAAAAATGCTGTAATTTTAGTGACATCTGCCGGTTCTCAAATCGGTAGCACTCTCGCTTATCACTTTGCTTCGCTAGGTGCGACGTTGGTTTTGTGTGACAGAAAAACACCACAACTTGCTCAGACCTATCAACAGTGCCAAGAGATATCCGACAGCGTCTATCAATGCCCTATAGATGATCACTCACTCAGTTCTATCCAATACTTATTCACATTTATGGATCAAACCATCAAGCGTTCCCCCGACGTTTTGATCAACACGCTAACCGCAGAGGCAATGCCCAACATTTTTGATCACCATGGCAGTGATTTGTTTACCCAGAGGCTATCTTTAATGGCAGCGACGTTGTTTAGCTTTGGTCAGGCAACCGCGGAAAGAATGCGAGAAGAGAAAAAGAATGGTGTGATAGTCAATGTCATTTCCCACCCAGACTATCAAGATATGTCTGGCTTCGACAATGCCACCTCGATGGTGGCGGGCTTTACCCAAAGCTGGGCAAAAGAGTTAACACCGTTCAATATCCGTGTCGGTGGCGTTGTGCCAGCAATTGAACATGACAACTCTCACTGGGCAGAAGTGCAAGATGAGCTGATTCGCAATACTGAGTATATTGTCTCTAATGATTATTTTAGTGGCCGAGTAATGGCGGCTTAATCATTCCGCCATAACCGGGGGATTAAAGCGACTTCAATACGTTCTCTGAAGCTTCTTCAATAAGATCCAATACCAGTTCAAAACCGCTATCCCCACCGTAATACGGATCGGGGATTTCGTCGTATTCAGTGTCAGAAAACGCTAGAAAAAGTTTGATTTTGTGCTGAAGATGTTGCGGACACTGAGCAATAAGATCGGCAAAGTTATCTCTATCTGCTACTAAAATCAGGTCAAAATTGTCGAAATCAGCGCTGACGACTTTACGTGCGCGAATTCCCTTAAACGAGTACCCTCTGCGCTCTCCGGCCGCTTTCGCTCTTGAATCCGGTGGGTTGCCTTGGTGATAGCCAATCGTCCCCGCAGAGTCTACTTCAACAGGGATACCTAATTGCTCTGATTTTGCTCTAAGGATAGCTTCCCCCGTAGGCGAGCGACAAATGTTTCCCATACATACAACTAATAACTTCTTCATTTCCTATTCAGCCTCTATTTCTAACTGCTTTCCCATGAAAATCATAGGTTTTTGCCATACTGTGATTGAGCTATGATAGACACAGAATTATTGAATAAAAAAGGATTTACCATGACTTCTGAGACCAATAAAGAACAACGATATCAGGCTCGTCAGGAAAAAGTAAAACAGCAAATCGATGCACGCGTTGCTGCAGCACAAGAAGTAAAAGGTCTATTCCTCGTAATTACTGGCAACGGTAAAGGCAAATCTACCTCTGGTTTTGGCACCATTGCTCGCGCTGTCGGGCATGGTTTGAAGTGTTCTGTCGCTCAATTTATTAAAGGGACATGGGACAATGGTGAACGCAACCTACTTGAAAAGCTCGGGGTTGAGTTTCAAGTGATGGGTACAGGCTTTACTTGGGAAACTCAAAGTAAAGCGCAAGACACCGAAGCGGCACAAAAGGTTTGGCAAGAATGTAAGCGCATGCTGCAAGACGAGTCGATTGATGTCGTGCTTTTTGACGAAATGACCTACATGATTAACTACGGTTACATTGAATTAGATGAGCTGGTTGAGGCGCTAAACAATCGCCCTAAGATGCAGTCAGTCATCATCACTGGGCGCGGCGCTCATCGCACCTTGACTGAGATGGCCGACACCGTATCCGAAGTGCGTAACGTCAAACATGCTTTTGAGTCAGGCGTAAAAGCTCTTAAAGGGGTCGATTGGTAACCTGATTCTAGCCACTAGAGGCATACTTCTCTAGTGGCTAATAATCGCTCTACTGGCCGACATATTTTATGTTCGCTTGATGCGGGTATTGCCCATCTGGCCACCTATATGTCGGATAGTGATAATCTTTAGATTCCATTAGCGCCACCACCCCAGGTAGCTTATCTGTGAGCTCTGCTCTTGTCTTAAGGCTCAGTTCATCGGAATACAGATCGGCTTTTGAACCCAAATAACTTGCCGTACTTAGGTAGAAAAACTCGACCGTTTTACACGCACTATCACACGTTGGATCGTCATATTGATAGTAGCCGTGCTCATCCGCAATTTTCCACTGTTTGTAGAGCGCACTATTGGTTCGCTTTTGATCGCTAAACAGTTTTGGATACAAAGATTGCCACCCCGCATTAACGATTAAGTGATGAACTTCCTCTTGGGAAGCATCACGGTGATTGCTTGGGTTAGTTTCATCAGCTGAGAGGTCTTGACCAACACGCCCCTCAATATCCATAGCCTCGAAAGCCTCTTCACTAAATCCGCTTTTACTCATGACCAAAACTGCTTGATTACGACGCAGGTGGTCAAGCAAAGCGGGTTCATCAATAACCCCATCCTGATCATTATCTAACCATTGGGCAGTAACATTGGCGGCATAAGTGAGTTTTTGGGCTGGCACTTTATTCGTCGCACATAGAGTCACCGCATCAAATACTGTCGCTTTATGGGTGAAGAAGTTGCTAGGACAACCATCAATATGTTCAGATACTGCATCAAACTCACCTGCATTTGCGCTATGTGCCACCACAGCAGTAATGGCTAGTGATGTGTAAATAAATGCTTTCATGACCCCTCCTTTGTTGAGAGTAAACCTTATCAACAGCGCAAAGTATTGACTGTATGAATATGTCCTAGTTTTGTCTAAGTTGGACTGACACAGGAAATCGAGGCAAAAAAAACGCGCCATACTTGGCGCGTTAAAGTTGTAATTGGAAAGACGTTTAGTTAAAAAGCCCTTTGATTAAGCTATTAACCGCTTCTTTAGTCTTCTCATCTTTGATTTTTTCACCAAGCTTCTCGTCAAGCTTCTTCAACCCGCGATCGATCTCTTTCTCGGCTTTTTGCTTAAGCACATCATCAAAGATCAATTTGAACTTAGGCTGTGCCCAAGAGCCTGAAATATTGATTGGGATGGTCACATCTTTCAGTTCATCAATATCTTTACCGCCCTGGCCCTTCAGCGAACCAACAACAGAGGTACTCACCGTGAAGTCGACCGTCTCGTTAATGTAGTTAGCACTACCGTTACCTCGAAGGCGAAGTAGTGGTGATTGCATATGAAGGTCGTTGGTAGATACGTTGCCTTTATTAAGCTTGAGTGTTGCTTTCATCGCACTAAAGTCAGTTTTCTGAGCTTCATTGCCACCCTCTAGCTTCTCACCTTTGATCTTGGCGTAGTTCTCACGAATGAGCTGAGCGACGTTAATACCGTTAACGGCGCCATCTGCAAAGTTAATAACAATCGTACCGACTAGGTTCTTCTTAATACCGGTTGGGGTTAAGCTGCTACCTTTTACATCTACGTCTATATTGCCCGTGCCTTCCAACTTATCGTTGTTTGCGACATCAATAAGTAGTGGCTGTACCTTTACCCCTTTAATGCGTTTTTTCGCGGTATAACTTGCTGGTGACTTGCGCGCATCTAAACGAGCTGTAGCGCTGATAGAGCCTTGATATAGGTTTGAGGTAAATGACGTCAGTTCAGCCACCCCGCGGTCAACTGAAAAACTCGCCTTAACATTTTGCATTTTAGCATTGTTGGCTTTGAACTTGTCGATGGTAATGTCGCCTTTTACGTCCAAAGTTTTCAGCGCAGAGAGATCGGGTTCCACCTCTTGAACTGGCTTCTGCGGTGACGTTGGAGCAGGCTTTTGCTCTGGAGCGTCAGGAGCTGGTGCAGTTTCTGATGGAGCTTGTGCCGGAGCTGCCTTGCCCAAGCCTAAAAACTCATCCAAATCAATATTAGGGCTATGCAAAGCAAAGCGTACTTTCGGGATATCACCTAGTGTCACATCTGCCTTGCCATCAAACGCCAAAGCATTTGCTGTCAGTTTTTCAAGTGCAAAGCTTAAGTGGCTCTTAGTTAAGTCAAAAGAAAGATCCGAAGCCATATCAACTTTCATTGGCGACTGCGGTAGCGTTTCACCTTTAAAAGTCGCATCTAACACCATTTGGTTCATCAGCACTTTGCTGATTGCTTGGTCTACCAGCAAAGAAGCCGAGCCTTTCATATCGATATCTAGACCAGCCGCATTACCCACCACGGCATAAGTCAACGCGTTGGCTTTATCAAATTCAAACGTTTCTAGGCCTATTTTAGCGCTCTCGATTTTTGTCGCAGGATCGCTAAAGGTTGCATCAAGGTTGATGTTGCGCAGTGCGTACTCTTTAAAGCCTTTTGCTAGCTTAAACTCGGCCTCACCTTTGGCGGTAAATTTCTGCTGATTCGCTTCACCTTTGGCGGCAAAGTCTGCTTTAGTCCAAGTATCAACAGCAAATTGCGAAAGATTCAAAGAAACATCGTACAGCTTGGTAAATGACCCTGCTTGTTTATCTTGAATTTCGACCGACGCATTAGAGACTGTGACTCCGGCCAAGTTGATTGTCCAAGCAGAAGCGCCACCGCTACTTTGAGGCGCATCTTCTGTTGCAGGCTGCGAACTGCTTTCTGAAGTCGCAGGCGCTGCCGTCGTCTCAGCTTGAGAGCTTTGCGCTTGAGTCAAAGCGTCAATGTTCTTGGTACCATCAGGTAATGTTTCTAGCGAGAAAGCCGCGCCATCCAGCGTGATGTTGCCGATTTCAAGCTGTTGGCTGAACAGTGGCATCACAGATACATCCACACCGACCGTATCGACCTTGAACATATTCAGTTGTTCAAAGCCTTTCGGGTTACGTAGTTCGGTTTGACCTAGCTCGAAACCAATCGACGGGAAAAATTGCCAGCGAATATCACCATCGATGACAAGATCGAGCCCAGTATGGGTTTTTGCTTGTTCCACGATGAGTGGTTTAAATTGGTTTGGGTTCACTAGAGTGACCAGTGCTATTAAAGCACCGAGAATAACAACCACTGGGATTGCTATGATTAGAAGCAGTTTCTTCATCAGCATTATCCTTGCTTGGTGAGCGGGCCTCGAGAACAAAGGCTAGCTCCAAGTATAAATGATCAGGTAAATATTTATGGCGACCATAAAAAGAAAGTGGCACTAAAAGTGCCACTTATCTCATAAAAAATAAAGCCTTAAGCGTATTTTCAACGTTAAGCTTTCAAAAGTTTTGCAATATGAGCTTTTAATACGTCGATTGCGATGCGGTTTTTACCACCACGTGGAACAATAATGTCTGCGTATTGCTTCGATGGCTCGATAAACTGCATAAACATCGGACGAACTGTTTCTTGGTACTGTTTAAGTACAGAATCCATCGTACGACCACGCTCTTCAACGTCACGCTTAACACGACGAAGTAGACAGATATCCAGTGGCGTATCCATAAATACCGTTGCGTGCATTAGATTACGAAGACGTGGGTCTGTAAGTAGCAAGATACCTTCAAGAATAATGACTTTCTTCGGTGTCATTGTCGTCGTATTGTCAGTACGGGTGTGCTCTGTGTAGCTATACTCAGGTACTTCTACTGCTTGTCCCTTAACTAACTGCTCTAGATGTTCGCACAATAGATCGTGGTCAAGTGCGCTTGGGTGGTCGTAGTTGGTTTTTACACGCTCATCCATACTAAGATGGCTTTGATCGTTGTAGTAGCAATCTTCCGTAATCACACCAATTTGATGATCGCCCACTTTTTCACGTAGTTCATTGTAAATAGTGCTCGCGATTAAACTTTTTCCAGAAGCAGACGCGCCAGCAATACCTACGATGACGCATTGATTATTATCAGACATTATTCTTGCACCCGATGATTTAGATTGGTGTCATATGCTAATACTAGCAGTGCCCTTCAAATTGAGCCCTGAGCATTAGTATAAATTTAGATAAACCGCCTGATTATAGGGAGTTCAGCCATCGGTTGCTAGTTGTGATTGCAGTGATTTACCTAATTGGAATAAAAGATTTCAACGCAATCGATTACACTGAATAAGAACAAAAAAGAGCGCTTACAAAACGCTCTCATTGCACTGCATAAAGGTGGTTATTCGACCATAGTAAACATAATCGAGTCGGGTTTGGTTTTACCTCGCCAGTACAATCTCGAACTCACAGCTTCCGCCAAAGCAAGATATTGCTGAGCATGATCTGATTCTGGTCTCGCGGCTACCGTTGGAATGCCGTTATCGATATCTTCACGCATTTGAATATGAAGTGGGACTTGGGCGAGAAGATCGAGACCATATTCACTGGCCATTTTCTCAGCGCCACCCGCACCGAAAATGTGTTCCTTTTCACCACAATGACTGCAGATGTGATAACTCATATTTTCTACAAGACCAACGACAGGCACATCAACCTTGTTAAACATAGCGGCACCTTTACGTGCATCAGCTAAAGCTAAGTCTTGAGGAGTCGTCACGATGACCGCTCCGGTTACCGGAACTTGCTGAGCCAGCGTCAGTTGAATATCACCAGTGCCCGGAGGCATATCAATCACTAGGTAATCTAACTCAGGCCACTCAGTTTCATTCAATAGTTGAGCAAGCGCCTTAGCTGCCATCGGTCCACGCCAAATCGCCGCTTCATCTTTCGATACAAGGTAGCCGATAGAGTGAGTGAAAATCCCATGAGCCGCTATAGGCTGCATCCATTTGTTATCGCGAACTTCAGGTTGTGCATTGGTTTGGCCAAGCATCAATGGCACTGAAGGACCATAAATATCAGCGTCCAATAGCCCGACTTTGGCTCCGGACTTTGACAAGGCCAGCGCTAAGTTGACCGATGTTGTCGACTTGCCGACCCCACCTTTTGCTGACGTCACCGCAATAACGTTCTTAACCCCTTTAACTGTTGCAGTAACATGGGTTTCGAGAGACTTCGGCGCAACAACAATGTTGTACGAGAATGAAGCAACCTCACCTTTGTTTTGGGAAGCCTCAATCCAATCAGACAAATCCTGAGGTAACGCAATAGCTGCAAAAGGAATTTCAATAGTAAACTGATTAGCGTCAACTGAAACAAAGTTCGCCGTAGACGCCCAATCAGGGGCTAGGCTTGGGTGCTCAAATTGATTTAACCAATCACAGAAATCTTGCTTTGAAGTGAACTGACGCATAGGTCCTCCTTGTGCATCTAATCGTAACACTCCACCAGCCGATACTGAACCCTGAAAAAACTGGGGTTTCCCATATTGGAAGCCTTGGAGTCATTGGCGGGATAAGGTAGTATTACTCTCTATTTTTTTATACATCATTAGAAGCGAATATTAAGTATGGCGACTGATCCAAGAACTCTTGATCCAAGGAAACTGCTGGTAACTTGTGCCCTTCCGTACGCTAACGGTTCGATTCACCTAGGTCACATGCTTGAGCACATTCAAGCTGATATCTGGGTTCGCTACCAACGCCTACGTGGCAACACTGTAAACTTCATCTGTGCTGACGATGCTCACGGCACGCCAATTATGCTGAAAGCACAACAGATGGGTATTACGCCAGAAGAGATGATCGCTGCAGTAAGTGAAGAGCACCAAAAAGACTTCGCTGGCTTCGATATTAGCTTTGACAACTACCACAGCACACACTCTGAAGAGAACCGTGAGCTGGCTTCACACATCTACCTAGAGCTTAAGAAAAACGGTTTCATTTCTAGCCGTACTATTTCTCAGCTATTCGACCCCGAGAAAGAGATGTTCCTACCGGACCGTTTCGTAAAAGGTACCTGCCCTAAGTGTAAGTCAGAAGATCAGTACGGTGATAACTGTGACAGCTGTGGTGAAACGTACAGCCCAACTGAATTGATCGATCCTAAATCAGCAGTGTCTGGTGCGACACCAGTCATGAAAGATTCTGAGCACTTCTTCTTCGACCTACCTCAGTTTGAAAGCATGCTACAAGAGTGGACTCGCTCTGGCTCTCTACAATCTGAAACAGCCAACAAGATGCAAGAGTGGTTTGAGTCTGGCTTACAACAGTGGGATATCTCTCGTGACGCACCTTACTTTGGCTTCGAGATCCCAGGTGAAAAAGACAAGTTCTTCTACGTATGGCTAGACGCACCCGTTGGCTACATGGCTTCATTTAAGAACCTATGTAACAAAACTGAAGGCCTAGACTTCGATGAGTACTGGAAGAAAGACAGCACAACTGAGCTTTACCACTTTATCGGCAAAGACATTGTCTACTTCCACTCGCTATTCTGGCCAGCAATGCTAGAAGGTGCTGGTTTCCGTAAGCCAAACAACGTATTCGTCCACGGCTACGTAACGGTTAACGGTGCGAAGATGTCTAAGTCGAAAGGCACATTCATCAAAGCAGCGACCTACCTCGATCACCTCGATCCAGAGTGCTTACGTTACTACTACGCAGCGAAACTAAACAGCCGTATCGATGACCTAGATCTCAACCTTGAAGACTTCACTCAGCGCGTTAACGCTGACGTAGTAAACAAGATTGTTAACCTAGCCTCTCGTAACGCTGGCTTTATCACTAAACGATTCGAAGGCAAGTTGTCGGCAAACTTCGCAGAACCAGAGCTTTACAACGAGTTCACTGCGGCGGCTGATCGTATCGCAGAGCTTTACGAGACTCGTGAGTTCGGCCGTGCAATCCGTGAAATCACTGCACTAGCAGACAAAGCAAACCAATACGTTGATGAGAAAGCACCGTGGGTTGTAGCGAAAGAGGAAGGTAAAGACCAAGAACTGCAAGACATCTGTTCTGTGGGCATCAACCTATTCCGCGTTCTGATGACTTACCTGAAACCGGTAATGCCAGAGCTTGCTGCGCGTACTGAAGCATTCTTAAACGAAGAGCTAACTTGGGAAGGCATCGCTGCACCACTAACTGGTCACGAGATCACTAAGTTCAAAGCTCTGTTCAACCGCATCGATCCTAAGAAGGTTGAAGCGATGATTGAAGCTTCTAAAGAAGACGCAGCAGCCGAAGTTGCAGCGAAAGAAAAAGCAGAAGCTGAAAAGAACAAAGCAAGCCAAACAGAACTAGACAAAGACCCAATCGCAGAAGAGATTGAGTTTGACTCTTTTGCAGCCGTTGATATGCGTATCGCACGTATCATCTCTTGTGAAGAAGTACCAAAAGCAAACAAACTGCTTAAGTTCCAACTGGACATCGGCGGTGAAACTCGTCAGGTGTTCTCTGGTATTAAGTCGGCGTACAAACCTGAAGAGCTTGAAGGCAAGCTAACTGTCATGGTGGCTAACCTTAAGCCACGTAAGATGAAGTTTGGTATGTCTGAAGGTATGATCCTAGCAGCGGGCCCTGGCGGCAGCGACCTATGGATTCTTGAGCCGCACGAAGGCGCTCAGCCTGGTATGCGTGTGATGTAAGTAGCATTGCCATTATCGAAAGCCCCGCTGATTCAGCGGGGCTTTTTTGTGCCCTTCTTCACATTTTAAGTGCCCTCTTGCACCAATTGAGTTCATATATCTCCCAACAGAAAACGTAACCATCTGAAATATATATAGATAATTTTTGGCACCAAACCTGCTCTACCACTTTATAGGTAAACCACAACAAGGAGTTGGTTATGTTCGTGCTGTTTTCATTGACCATTTCATTTGTCGTACTTACGACACTATTCTACTTTTCAAAAGATCGTCATTCCGGTTTAGAAAGAAAATTTGAAATTTTAGTTCTACTGCGCCAATTACTGTTGCTGAGTCGTCAACACCGTGCGATTACCCATCAAGCGTTAACTAGTCATCATTTTGAGATCCACCGGAATCAACTGGAAGAGACGTATCACGCGATGATGGAGCGCTCTAACGCACTGATTGCTAGTGCTCAGTTTGAGAATAAACCTATGTACCGCATTCTACAGCTAAAACTAAAAAAACTGCACGATGAGTGGGATCAACGAACAGTTGCTCGCAATCAAGTCATGCACGGAAAAACCATTAGGCACTGTATGTTTCTTATGGATGAAATCGCGATTGCCTGGCTCATCGAGACAGGGCGAGAAGACATCAGTGATGAGTACCATATGAACTGGCAACAGGTTTTGGATAGTATGGAGGTACTTACCCAGTTAAGAATTTCGATTCAGGATCTAAATCATCCAGAAGGTATGTTGAGAGTCAAATACTACTGTGACAAAGCCAGACGCAAGCTGAACCAGTTATCCCTAATTAGCCCGTTGTCTGTTGCCTCACCAGTAAGCTCACAAGCAATGCATACTTTAACTGAGATTTATGCTGGCGAAGAGGTCCAAATGACAAGTGAAGAGCTTTACCAGCTCACAACTGATATCTCGCTGATTGTTTCTCAAGTTTATGACCACATGCTATCGGATATGACCGAAAACCTATATCAACCTTTGCCAAAAGTTGCCTTCAACTAAGCTATTAGGCCAGGGGACCATAATGCATCACAAACCTTGGCCTAACTCCAATTGGAAGTACTAAGAAAACCTTCCCTTCAGCGCACATCATTCACGAGCCATCTAAACTGTAAGTAAGCGGATTGTTTAGTTCAGGAATAGCGATGAATAAAATAGCCGTTGTGCTGTGCTGCGTGTTTATCGCACTCTCAGCCAACGCGGACACCAAAACGGTTAAATTTGCGATAGGAGAATGGGCTCCGTATACCAGCTCGTCTGAAAATCCCCAAGAAAAAATCTCTGAACGAATAGTAATTCGCGCATACGAAAGCCAAGGTTATGAAGTCATACTTAGCTACTACCCTTGGTCTCGCTCGCTTAGATTGGCAAAACAAGGCAGCTATGACGGAACCTTCCCTTGGATGTTTAACAGCGAGAGGAAAAAGAGCTTTTATTTCTCAGACGCCATGTTTACGCAAAAAGTCGTTTTCTTTTCTCACAGGGATGCGAGTTTCAATTGGAAAAGACTGAGTGACTTAAAAAACTTTCATATTGGCGCAACTCAAGATTATCAAGCCACAAACCTGCTGCTAAACGCTGGCCTCAATCCAACCATTGAGAACACTGAAGAAAGCAATTTCGAGAAGCTAGCTAAACACCGTATTGACGCCTATGCCACTGGTCTGATCCGAGGCAAGTATCTTATCTCTAAGTATTTATCTAAAGAAGAAGCAAGGGTAATTCATATTGGTGATAAGCCCTTAGTTGAAGATAATATGTACATTATGTTCACTCAGAAAAACAGGCAACGTAGTAGAACACTCAGTGACGTTTTTTCTAAAGGTTTAAAGGTACTAATTGAAAGTGGAGAATACGAAGCCATTGTTTTTGACAGTAACCGGATAAATTCACCAGATAAAGAAGATGCCCCCCACTAAAAATAATAAAGCTCCGAAAATACGGAGCTTTAAAAGAAAAAATCACTAGATAGCTTTAAAGCATTTTACGAGCCGCTTCTACTACCACTTTGATAGAGCGCGCTTCTGTCTCTTTTAGCGTAGAGTGGTCTGGGATTTCTTTCTGTGTACGATTGATGATAACACCCGCAACACAGCCCGCTTTAAGACCTGAGCTAGCACACATGGTTAGTAATGTTGCAGATTCCATTTCGAAGTTTAGCACGCCCATATCTTGCCACTCTTGCATAGAGCCTTGGAAGCGCTTAACAACACGACCAGAGAACGTATCGTAACGCTCTTGACCTGGGTAGAAAGTATCACTTGAAGCAGTTACACCCATATGAACGGCTGCGCCAGACTCTTCTACGGCGGCTTTCATTGCTGTTGCAACTTCAAAATCAGCGACCGCTGGGAACTCCATAGGAGCAAAGTGTAGGCTTGCGCCATCTAAACGAACCGAACCTGTTGATACGATCATATCACCAACGTTTACGTGTGGTTGAATCGCACCCGTTGTACCAACGCGTAGGAAAGTACGAACGCCAAGTTGAGCTAGCTCTTCTACTGCAATTGATGTTGAAGGGCCACCGATACCTGTCGAACAAACAACAATTGGTTTGCCGTCTAGTTCAGCACGGTAAAGCGTGTATTCGCGGTGACTTGCTAGGAAAACTGGATTTTCCATTTCTTCGGCAATCTTTTGTACACGCGCTGGGTCACCAGGAATGATTGCTAGTGTTGCACCAGCCAGATCAGATTCAGTAACACCTAGGTGGAATACAGCTTGAGACATAGGGGGCTCCTTATTGTGGCGCAGTTGGGTTGTACACTAATCAACCGATGCGCTCTATAAAATTTATTGGGTACAAGACATACTCTAGCGGAGTCCTTTGAGCATTATAGTGATCGCCTTCACAACAACATTCGCAACAAACATAACCATTGCACATAAAAACGGTTTACATCACACTTTTAAGCAATGCCAAATTATCAGTTGCATAAAAAACAGCCCCTACATCAACAATGCAGGGGCTATTTATCGCTTGAGTAATTTAATCTTGCCTTGACTTAAATTTTAGCAGTCTTAATGCATTAAGAGTAACAATGGCAGTCGCTCCACTGTCTGCTAAAACGGCCACCCACAAACCTGTGATACCAAGTAGGCTTGTCACCAAGAAAACGCTTTTCAATCCAAGTGCCAACGCGATGTTCTGACGAATGTTATTGAGTGTGGCACGTGATAACTCGATCATGCCTGCTAACTCAATTAAACGGTTGTGCGTTATCGCTGCATCCGCAGTTTCCAACGCGACATCTGTACCGCCCCCCATCGCAATACCTATGCTAGATGCTTTCATCGCTGGAGCATCATTGATGCCATCGCCAACCATTGCAACATTACCACTTGCTGAAAGCTGTTCGACATAGTTGACTTTATCTTGCGGCAGTAGACTCGCTTTGTAATCGATACCAATCATTGAACTGATCGCCAAAGCACTACGTGGGTTATCACCGGTTAGCATAATCGAGTGAATACCTAACTCATTAAGCGCTTTCACCGCCTTTGCTGAGTCATCACGCAGGGTGTCTTGCCACGCAATCACCCCCATGATGTTGCATTGTGTTTCGATAGCAACGACAACTGTCTTACCCTGAGCTTCAAGCTGCTCAATCAGCTCAAGCAGAGAATCAGGTAAAGCAAAGTCAACCTTACTAGGTGCACTTACTTGATATTCATTGCCAGACACGACACCGCGAACACCACTTCCTACCAGAGCTTGCTTGTCATCGGCTTCAACAATATCTATACCCAGTTGTTTCGCTTTATTCACCAAGGATACCGCCAGTGGGTGGCTGGAACCCACTTCAATGGCCGCTATCTTTTCTAGTAGGGAATGCTCTGTCCATCCCTCTAAGGCAACGATATCTGTGACTTCAGGTTTACCTTTGGTTAATGTGCCTGTTTTATCAAACGCGATGGTTTCGACTCGACCTAACTGCTCTAACGCCGCGCCCCCTTTAATCAGGGCACCTCTACGAGCGGCGGCGGCTAACCCAGAAGTAATCGCGGCAGGCGTCGAAATAACCAAAGCACAAGGGCATGCGATAAGCAGCAAAGCCAATCCACGGTAGATCCACGTTTCCCAAGGTTGAGCAAATAATAGTGGTGGGGTGATAATCACCATCAAAGATACCAACATCATTAGCGGCGTATACCAACGGCTAAACTTATCAAGGAACCGTTCTAGTGGCGCTTTGCGAGATTCTGCTTCTTCGATCAAATGGAGAATTCTATCTATCGCGTTCTCGCCCTGCTTTGAAGTGATGGTTAATCTAACAACTTTATCAACCGCAACCGCCCCCGCAATCACAGACTCACCTTGGTAGCGTTCAACTGGTATAGATTCACCTGTGAGTGCGCTTTCATCAAAACTTGCGACTTCACCGATCAACTTACCGTCAGCGGGTAATCGAGAACCAGGAGAGACTTCTATCACATCACCAGGCTGCAACTCACTAGCGGAAACATCGACACGTTCACCATCAACAATTTTAGTCGCATTCTCTGGGACCAATTCCATTAACGCTTGTACACCACTGCGGGCACGCGAAGCCGCAAAAGCCTCAAGTCGTTCGCCAATTAGGAACAGCAATAACACCATTGCCGCTTCAACAGTCTCGCCTAAATAAAGTGCGCCGAGCGCAGCAACGCTCATTAGAGTTTCTATCGCAAAAGGCGTTCCGGAGCGAGCAAGACTGATTGCCTTTTTCGCAATTGGGTATAATCCTGCTAAACAGGTAATGATAAACATCCATTCACTGATATAGGGAAGTGCTGGCTTGATCGCTGCCGCCACTGCCATCGCCAAGGCAATTGCAATAATCTGAGCATTTTGTTGTAGCACAGACTTCCAACCCGATGGCACAGGCTTAGCAGTATTTGAGTTTGGACTGGTAAAAGTAAAACCGGTATCTAAAATCGTTTGTTCAACGAGCTGGGCTACGCCGATATTATCTGAGGTGATAATCAGCTTTTCGGTAGCAAACAAAACTTTGGCTTCAACAACGCCATCAACTCGATGAACTGCGGTTTCTACTTTTCGCGCGCAGGATGGACAATCCATCCCTTGAATTTTCCAGCTATGGGTATAACGAGAGGCGGAACTGGGCTCGCCCTCTTCATCAGATGGATCAGCCCCACTGTTACAACTGTCCGAGCTACAACAGCTCGATTCTGTACTTGTTACACCTGCCATCTTAATCGTTGAGATTTGTGGGCTAGCACAAGAACCAGATTGGGAAGGGTTAGCCGCGAGTTTTTCTGAGCGGCAAGCTTGATGTTTAGTGCACATATGTTTATCTCCATTCACTGTACACCATCAGTGTAAACCTTGGAGCCTACTCTAAGGTCAAACTTTTTCTGCGCTTTCTTGCGAAATTTCTGTTGTTGACGCCACATCATTGATTAAAACCGCGTCATGGCTACAGAATGGTTGGCTGTTGACACTAGTAATTGAAGGATCAGACACCTCATGGGTAACACAGGTTGATCGCATCAAGTCAGAAATGTGTTTACGCAGCGCAACAATGGCGATCAACCCAAACACAACAGTACCCAAAGCCTGCCCGTAGAGAACACCTAATGCACCGAACCAAAACGCCCCTAAATGAACAAATGGCAGTGTTCCCAACGTCGCCTTACCCAAATTCAGCGCAGTGGAATAAAGCGGTTTCCCCAAGTTATTGAACGACGTATTGGCAACAAACTGCGCACCATTGAAAATAAAGCTCACTGAAACATAGGTACAAAATGTAGCAACGATAATTTCTGCGTCGCCGTCAAGGCTAAACATGCGAATAATAAAGTCTTGAGCAAAGTACAGAAAGATACACACCGTGATGGTGTAAAGTGTGGTGACGACTAGCGAATTATTAAGCGTCTCTTTTACACGATCCATACGCTCTGCGCCGTAGTTCTGCCCAATAATAGGCCCAACAGCCCCGGAAAGGGCAAAAATAACTGCGAAACAAACTGGAGTGAGTCGCCCGATAACCGCAAAGCCTGCTACATAGTTCTCACCAAATTGTGCAATAGCAGAGGTGACAATCGCATTACCGATTGGCGTGGCTATATTGGTGATGATCGCAGGAATGGCAATCGCGACAATAATTTTTAGATGGCTTAACCAAACCGCATAGTTGAACCTTGCCGCCAGTTTATGGACTCGGATAAGCGGATAGATAGAGAAGAACAAAACCGTAAAACGAGCAAAAACGGAAGCAAGCGCTGCCCCTTCAACGTTCCAACCAAAACCGAAGATAAAAATCGGATCTAGGATCGCGTTCACTAACCCACCCGCCAATGTAGCCCACATTGAACGTTTAGCATCCCCTGCGGCACGTAAGCCCGCACCCGCTGCCATTGCCACCGCAATAACAGGTCCACTTGGCAAAATGATTCTTAAATAGGCTTCAGCTCGCTCAGCCGCTACGCCATGGGCGCCAATTGCCTGTAATAGTTCAGGGATATAGGCGAACATCACCGCTGCAACGATGACACTGATCGTCACTGCGGTAAACAGGATACTGGTACTGAGTTCACGAGCATATTGGCGATTATTTGCACCGATCGCCTTTGATACTAACGCCCCCATGGCAATAGAAGTACCAATAGAGATTGAAGTTGAGAAAAAAACCAAAGTCCCGGCAAAACCGACCGCAGCAGCCAACTCAACCTGCCCCAACATACTGATAAACAGCATGTCGACAAGATCGACCACAAACAGTGCCATAAGGCCAACCGATCCTGCCCCCGACATCACCAAAATATGTCGCATGGTTGATCCTTCCACAAATTTGGCACTTTGATCGGACATTTGGCTCTCCCTGCGGTTTTGCTCTACGGCAAAAAATAAGAGGCGCGATTTCGCACCTCTTATTAATTTAGCGACTCTGTATGTTATACCGGATGCTTAAAGCAATCTTCAATGTTTTTGCCAATTGCACGTAATACATCTCTTCGGGTAATAATACCGACAAGCTTGCCCCCATCAATCACAGGGTAAACTTTTGGCCGCCCGACTTTCATCATATCGGCAAGTTCGATGATAGAGGTTTCTGAAGTAACCGATAGTACTTCCGGATGCATACAATCGGCCACGGTATGGCTGTCTTGGCAGTAGTAACTCACCTTAATAAGAGTATCAAGCAAGTCTTGCCCTGAAAGAAAGCCAATCACTTCCTTTCTTTCGTTGATGACCGGGCCACCAAGATACCTAGAGTTCATCACTTTATCTAAAGCCGCGCTTAGTGACATCTCTGGCGTAAAGGTTACCGCTTGCAATGTCATATAATCTTTTACTTTCAACGATTCCATCTATGTCTCCTTAACGTGCAAGCTTCGCTGCATACATTGTAATTGTTGCCTAATTTCTTGATTTTACTAAATGGAAAACAACAATTTTTACAATAGGTGCTGACTATCACGTTTCACAAACATCGTGCTAGTCGCAATGTGCTTGCGCATCGCGGTGAGCCAGCCAGCTACTAAACAATGAGACACTAAATGGCACGCAGTAGGTCAAGCAAGCCTTTAGCCAGTTAAATGGAAGATCTGCAAAAATCGCATCGTACTGGTTAATGATATTGAGCAAGGTTCCCACCACCAAGGCAATGACGATGGCTCTTTTAATTATGATGTAAATCATCTTTCACCCTTTAGTGACATGCGTTCCAAGATTAAATGTCTAAACTATAAATAATTGCATCATTAATTAAGCAGGGGGATGACGTGAATTCAACTTTTTCAGCCGAGATCGCTAGCAACCCAGATATGATGCATAAAGTATTCGAGTCGCTACCAGAGCCGACGTTTCTTATCGACAAGTCAGGCACCTATGTCGAAGCTTGGGGCGGTAGAGACAAAAAGCGTCATCATGACCCCGCTGCAATTATTGGCCTCAATCAATATCAAGTACTTCCGGCTGACAAGGCGATTTGGTTTAGCCAAGTAATTGTTGACGTCATTGAAAACCAAACTGCTTCAGAGCTTGAATACAGTTTAGACCCAAAAGATTTGCGCTGCTTCGATGGTATTGAAGGACCTCAGCAAGTTCAGCACTTTAGTGCTCTAGTCATTCCCCTACCTAATACATCCTTGGTGCTATGGACAGTAAGAAACATCACCGAATACAAAAGAGCACTAGATAGACTCGCCCGTCAACAACTCGAACTCGAACGCTTGACCTATATTGACCATCTAAGTCAAATGTATAACCGTTACGCATTAGATGTGCTTTTACCTGAAGCCATTGAACTGGCGAAATTAAAACTGATTGGTTCAGCCGTGCTGATGATAGATGTTGATTGTTTCAAACAATACAACGACAGTCTTGGTCACCTGCAAGGCGATAAGGCACTCAAAGCACTCAGTAACACCATTCATAGTTGGGCGAAAAATGATGACCTCTGTTTCCGTTATGGTGGGGATGAGTTTTTAGTATTTATGCCTAACGTCATTGAATCTGAAAGTATTGAACGTGCTAAGCGACTTCAAGAAATGGTGAATACACTTGCCATTCCCCACCCTTCATCTTCTGTCGGTAAGCAGTTTTCGATTACCATTGGTATACGTCACTGCCATATCGTCCCACAAGATATGAATGCTGAAAAATTTATCGCTATTGCCGACAAAGCACTTTTTTATGCAAAAGGACGTCAACGCGGCTCTATTCATCAATTGACTAACAATGAAAAAAGCTCCTGTTGATAGGAGCTTTACGTTTAAAAGTACATTTAAGAGTTTTGTTGCCAACGCTCCGCAGCTTTGGCGTCTGAGTCTCTGGAATCAACCCATCGAGTTGACTCTGTAGTCCGCTCTTTCTTCCAGAACGGCGCCTTGGTTTTTAAGTAGTCCATAACAAATTCGCACGCTTCAAAAGCCGCGCCACGGTGAGCACTTGAAACACCAACAAAGACTATCTGATCACCAATATCTAAGTCGCCTACACGGTGAATGACTCGAATATTGAGAAGCGGCCAACGCTGCTCTGCTTCGTCACAGATTTCGCCAAGCGCTTTCTCTGTCATACCTGGGTAATGCTCAAGAGACAAACCAGTGACGTTATCACCAAGGTTCATATCGCGTACTTTACCAGTAAACGTGACGACAGCACCTGCTGAAGTGCCCTGCGCTAAAGCCTCATACTCGCTACCTACGGAAAAGTCTTCGAACTGCACGGAAACTCGACTATCCATGATTAACCTCCCGTTACCGGAGGGAAAAATGCGACTTCATCACCCGATTGAATAGAATGCTCAAGAGGAACAATAGACTGATTAACCGCAGCCAGTAATTTACCCGGCTCTAAAGCAAGATCCCACTTACCATCTTGCTCTACTAAGTGGCTACGTACCTCTTCCACAGTGGAGAAGTCGCCTTCAAGCTGAAGTTCATCAATGCCTACCAATTCACGAGTTTGAGCAAAAAATAGTACTTTAATCATGACTCCACCTTAAAGTGACCCGACTTACCGCCCGTTTTTTCTAGTAAGCGGACTTGGCCGATCACCATATCTTTCTGCACGGCTTTACACATATCATAGATGGTCAATGCTGCGACAGAAGCTGCCGTCAAGGCTTCCATTTCAACTCCGGTCTTACCCGCAAGCTTACAAACTGATTCAATACGGACCATGTTGTCAGCCTCAATCGCTTCTAGCTGCACTTCAACTTTAGACAGCAGTAAAGGGTGACAAAGTGGAATTAAGTCCCAGGTTTTCTTCGCCGCTTGAATACCGGCAATACGAGCCGTAGCGAACACATCACCTTTATGGTGGGAGCCAGAAACAATCAGTTGTAGAGTTTCTGGAGCCATATGAACAAAAGCTTCAGCGCGCGCTTCGCGTACCGTTTCTGCTTTGGCCGATACATCGACCATGTTTGCTTCACCTGAAGCATTGATATGAGTGAATTCGCTCATTATCGGCTCCCGCTCTTAGACTGCTAGGTGAGGCATAAAATTACATGGGCGGTGGCTTGCATCTAGCTGTTGCTTAATGATCTTTGTCCAACCCGTACGACACGCACCAGTAGAGCCTGGCATTGCAAAAATCACCGTATGGTTAGCAAAGCCAGCAATAGCGCGAGATTGAATCGTTGATGTGCCAATCTCTTCATAAGAAACCATACGGAATAGCTCACCAAAACCTTCCACTTCTTTATCAAATAAAGGCTTCAGGGCTTCAGGTGTGCTATCACGAGAAGTAAAACCTGTGCCGCCAGTAATCATTATCGCCTGAACATTTTCGTCAGCAATCCACTGAGAGACGATAGCGCGAATCTTGTACATATCATCAATAACAATCTTTTTGTCGACGATGTTGTGACCAGCATCTGTTGCATTCTCAACTAGGTAGCCACCTGAAGTATCGTTCTCTTCAGTGCGCGTGTCAGAAACAGTTAGTACTGCAATATTTGCTGGTTGGAATTTGCTTTCTGCGTGACCCATTTGTTCACCTATAGTTTTGTCAAAGTCAGCTCATGCTTGTCGAGCAAACAAACATGAAGTTTGATTAGTGATGTCTATCAGCCGCCAATAGATGCCAAGTGCGGAGTCATACCCGAATTCCCATCATGAAGGAAGTGGCTAACCGACTTGGTTTGCAGCTGTTGTTGAATTCGTTCGATGAGTGCCGGTTCTTGTGCATCGTTTTGCAGTAAATCGCGCAACTCAACACCGTGATCACCAAACAGACATAAGTGAAGCTTACCCGTTGCAGAAACACGCAAGCGGTTACAACTTTCACAGAAGTCTTTTTCATAAGGCATGATCAAACCGATCTCACCTTGGTAATCCGGATGGACAAAAACCTGCGCAGGACCGTCGTTGTTGTCTCGCACTTTCAAAAGCCAGCCATTGGCAATCAATTGATTGCGAATAGCCACACCGGATACATGGTGACGTTGAAACAGTTCATCCATTTCACCGGTTTGCATCAATTCAATGAATCGCAATTGTATCGGACGGTCTTTGATCCAATTTAGAAAGGCTGGTAATTCGTGCGCATTGAGGTCTTTCATCAGTACAACATTGACCTTGACCTGGTCATAACCCACTTCAAATGCGCGATCAATACCCGCCATGACCTGAGTATATTTGTTCTCACCGGTGATTTGGTGGAACATACGTGGGTCGAGGCTATCAACACTGACATTGATATGAGTTAGCCCTGCCTCTTTCCATTCAGCAACTTGCTTCTCCATTCGATAGCCGTTGGTTGTCGTCGCAACTTTGCGAATACCTTGGGTTGAAGCCACTGTATGGATGATTTCGGTAAAGTCTTTACGCAAACTTGGCTCACCGCCGGTAATACGTACTTTCGAGGTACCACAATCAGCAAACGCTCGAACAACGCGTTTTATCTCTGGCAATGCTAAAAAAGATGAGTTTTTTTGCCCAGAAGGCTTATAGCCATCAGGCAAACAATATGTACATTTGAAGTTACAGACATCTGTAACGGAAAGTCGCAAGTAATAAAACTTGCGATGGAATCTATCTTCGAATTGTTGCGCCACGGAACACCTTTCCAAACACGGGAGGCATAATCATTTCCAAGTATGCCCTTGTGACAACATGTCACTGGCTCAATAGGCTTATCCCACTGGACTTAGCTTATAGAGCTCGGAGTTATGGCAACTACCTAACGATTTCGGTAGTAGCTGATAAATAAAATACTTAATAATTGTGTGTGATTCTACCCTCAAAGCGAAAAAATCGTGCTTGGAGCCCAAATTACCTAATATTGAGTATTGGTTATTAATGCAATAATCTAAATTGTAGTTGGTTATGAATAAAAAGAAGCTCAGCATGACAATTTACGCTAGCAAAAAAGTGGTCGCAGTCGGTGGAGGCCACGGCCTTGGACGTATGCTTGCAGCACTGAAAGATTTTGGCTCAAACGCAACCGGCATTGTTGCCACAACAGATAACGGCGGCTCTACAGGACGCATTCGCAACTGCCAAGGTGGCATCGCTTGGGGTGATACGCGTAACTGTATCAATCAGCTCATCACAGACCCATCCATTAGTTCGATGATGTTTGAATATCGTTTTAAAGGCGCAGGAGAACTCGATGGCCACAACCTTGGCAATCTGATGCTTACCGCCCTCGATAACCTCTCGGTTCGACCCCTGGACGCAACTAACCTGATTCGCAATATGCTGAAGGTTGATGTCAATATCATCCCTATGTCAGAACACCCGTCAGATTTAAAAGCGCTGGCTCCTGATGGGCGCTGGGTAACAGGTGAGACCAATGTCGATGAAATGCCTGAAAAGTTGATTCGACTCGATCTTGAACCAGAAGTCCCAGCGACCAAAGAAGGGGTTATCGCCATTGAGGAAGCCGATGCCATTATTCTTGGACCAGGCAGTTTTCTTACCAGTATTATGCCGCCGCTCTTGCTAACTGAAGTAGGCAGAGCAATAGCCAATAACCGCACCGCTAAACTGGTTTTTGTCGAGAACCTTTCACCTGAATTTGGGCCTGCGGGACAAATGACTTTACAAGAAAAATTAGAGTGGTGTGAACGCTCTTGCCAAGGGCGCAAGATCGATGTGGTACTGGGAGAAACCCCTCACCCTGAGTTAGACGGTTGGAACTGTATTACGACACCACTGGCTTCCCCCAACCGCGACTGGCGTCATGATCGGGCGAAGCTACAACAAGCTATCGAGTGGTTACTGATCAAATAATTGTTGGTATCTCTGTTGGGTTTCCCCCAGTAGAGATAACATTTGCTGCTTATTGCTCTCAGAGTCAAGCGCTGTACCAGACTTAGCACACGAATCCACTTCAACCGAATACGCACGCAGTGCCTCAGCGCCAAAACTGGCGGCACTGCTTTTTAGTGCGTGACTGATCTCTTTCAGATACTGCTCTTGCTCTGCCCCTTCTATTTGAGCAAGCTTATCGATATACATTTGCAGTTCACCTAAGAATATCTCGAGTAAAACGGGAACGTTTTCTTCTCCAATTTCACTGGCAAGCCTGTCGATTTTACTTTGATCTAATATATCCACTATTGTACTTCCTTCGCATTCCAAGCTTGCAGCTTTCTGTATATTGTAGATGGGCTTACATCTAAATAACCTGCTGCTTTAGGTATATTGCCATCACACGCTTTAATCGCTTGTTCAATTGCATTCTTCTCTGTCAGCCACAGAGGGAAAATATCTTGCACAGAGACGGTTTCACTCTGTGGTCGTGTTACTCGAATTTCATTTTTTGAAGGTTGATTAAGCGGTGGCGGCAACATGGCTAAGTCAATCTCGCGACCATTGTTCAGTACCACCACGTTACGCAAAACGTTTTGAAGTTGACGCACGTTACCCGGCCACTCATAACGCGAGAAACGCTCTACTACTTCTGGTGCTAAACGAATAAAATCTTTACCTTCTTCCTTAGACATAAAACCGAGCAATGAGTATGCAATCTCTATAATATCATCGCCTCGATCTCTCAAAGGTGGCAGGTGAAGCGGGATCACATACAAACGATAGTATAAATCTTCTCTAAAGCGCCCTTGTTCAACTTCCTTCCAAGGGTCCTTATTGGTCGCGCAAACAAATCGCACATCGACATTCTTCATCTTAGACGAGCCGACTTTTTGGAAGGTGCCGGTCTGGATAAAACGTAACAGCTTGGTTTGCAAATCCAGATCCATTTCACACAATTCATCTAAGAAAAGTGTCCCACCATCAGCCAATTCAGCGGCGCCCTGTCGATCGGTTGCAGCTCCGGTAAAGGCCCCTTTAACGTGACCAAATAGCTCACTTTCAATCAGATCTTTCGGGATAGCAGCACAGTTAATGGCAATAAAAGGTTTGTCACCACGTTTACTGGTGGCATGAATCGCTTCCGCGCAGACCTCTTTACCCGTTCCACTTTCTCCGGTGATAAAGATACTCGCTTTACTCGTCGCCGCAGAGTCAATGGTTCTATAGACCGCTTGCATCGTTTGGCTACTACCGATAAAGCCTTGATACCCCTGACTTCCTGGACTGCCTCCGTCATTTTTCAGCTTGTTTGCTTTACGTAGGGCATTATTAACCGTTACACGAAGTCGGTCAGCTTCACAGGGTTTAATGAGAAAGTCTTGCGCACCATGGCGCATTGCTTCAACAGCGGTATCAATCGAGCCATGTGCGGTCATAAAGATGACCGGAACATCTGGGTTCTTTTCTTTGACCGCGTGCAAAACGTCCATACCTGTCATATCAGGAAGACGCAGATCGAGCAGGATCAGATCAGGCGTTCTGAAATTGAGACTATCAATGGCATCACGACCAGTACCGACGATATTGATATCAATTTGTAGAGGTGTCAGATAAGAACGATACAACGCCGCAACAGATGCGGTATCTTCTACCATCAACAAATACTTTGAGTTTTTTGTTTGTGTATTATATTGCATAACCTAGCCAAGGTATTCTTCGCATTTATATAAATAATCGCATTGCGCTTTGCATTATGCAATTTAAAAGACAAAAAACTCCTGAATAGAGTGACGAAAGGCGCATTTTAGCCTCGATATAAATTGGCACGCTATATGCTAAATATTTATTGACCCTTATGGGTCACCTAGCCAACTGACGTTGTTAGTGAACTTAGTATTCACAAATTACAGCCAGTAGAACCCAGTTTCTGCTGGCTATTTTTTTATCTTAAATCTAAGCCACTAGCTATTGACGATAAACTGTTTGCGCAGCTTATCGATTTCATCTCGCTTTTGCGCCGCTAATTCAAACTCAAGATCTTGAGCATGTTGATACATTTGTGCTTCAAGTTTACTGATCTCTTTATCTAGCTGCTGAGGTGTCATTACATCGTAGCTCTGAGATGGTTCCGCCACTTTAGACAGCGGTACTGTTTTGCTTGCACGCTGTTTTTTGCTCTTAGTGATGTCGCCCAATTCCATAATGTCTTTGACGCTACGTTTAAGAGCCTGTGGTTCAATACCGATCTTTTGGTTGTAAGCTTGTTGCTTTTCGCGACGACGCTCTGTTTCACCCATCGCCTTTTCCATCGATTTTGTGATTCTATCAGCGTACAAAATCGCTTTACCCGATATATTACGAGCCGCACGGCCAATGGTCTGAATTAGCGACCGCTCTGAACGCAGGAAGCCTTCTTTATCAGCATCAAGAATCGCCACCAAAGAAACCTCTGGCATATCTAAGCCTTCTCGTAATAAGTTGATACCAACCAGTACATCAAACTCACCCAAACGCAAATCACGAATGATCTCAACCCTTTCAACCGTGTCAATATCTGAGTGTAAGTAACGAACTTTGACATCATGCTCTGTCAGATACTCGGTTAAGTCCTCTGCCATACGTTTGGTCAGTGTGGTCACCAGGACTCTTTCATCTTTCGCAGCACGGATACGAATTTCCGATAACAGGTCATCGACCTGCGTCGCTACCGGACGAACTTCAAGTTCAGGATCAAGTAGGCCTGTCGGGCGGACAACCTGATCTGCAATTTCACCATCCGATTTCTCAAGTTCGTAGTTCCCCGGAGTTGCCGAGACGAATATAGTCTGAGGTGAGATGGACTCAAACTCTTCAAACTTCATCGGGCGGTTATCTAACGCGGAAGGCAGACGGAAACCAAATTCCACCAGCGTTTCTTTTCGCGAACGGTCCCCTTTGTACATCGCACCAATTTGAGGGACCGTGACATGAGATTCATCGATAATCAGTAGGCCATCGTGCGGCAGATAATCAAACAAGGTTGGGGGTGGCTCACCCTCACTACGACCACTCAGATAGCGTGAATAGTTTTCGATACCTGAACAAAAACCAAGCTCGTTCATCATCTCAATATCAAATTGGGTACGTTGTGAAATGCGCTGCTCTTCAAGCAATTTGTTGTTGTCGAGAAGGTGCTTTTTACGCCCTTCTAGCTCGACTTTAATCTTCTCTATTGCATCAAGGATCCGTTCTCTTGGCGTAACATAGTGGGTTTTGGGATAAATAGTATAACGCGCCAAGTCACGCCGCTTGACGGCACCAGTGAGAGGATCAAAGACACTGATACAGTCTACTTCATCATCGAACATCTCGATACGTACCGCGTCTTGATCGGATTCAGCCGGAAAGATATCAATCACTTCCCCACGCACGCGAAACTGACCGCGCTCAAAAGCAACATCATTGCGACTATACTGAAGCTCAGCTAGTCGACGTAAAATATCGCGCTGGTCCATCACATCACCACGACGAATATGCAGCATCATCTGCAAATATGATTCAGGGTCACCCAGACCGTAAATTGCCGACACAGAAGCAACAATGATGGCATCTTTGCGTTCTAACAGTGCTTTGGTCGCAGACAGACGCATTTGCTCGATATGCGCATTCACTGACGCATCTTTCTCGATAAAGGTATCCGTAGTTGGTACGTAAGCTTCAGGCTGATAGTAATCGTAGTAAGAGACAAAGTATTCAACTGCATTATTAGGAAAGAAAGATTTCATTTCCCCGTAGAGCTGAGCTGCCAACGTTTTGTTAGGTGCAAGTAAAATGGCAGGTCGTTGAGCACTGGCGATCACATTAGCAAGCGTAAAAGTTTTCCCCGAGCCAGTAACACCAAGTAAAGTTTGGTGGGCTAATCCAGAATCAAGACCATCAAGTAACTGCTCAATCGCCGCCGGCTGATCACCAGAAGGCTTATAATCAGACACTAAATCAAAAACTTTGCTCATACTTCATCTCTGTCTAGTCATAAAGAGGAAACTCTATTGTGGCTGTATATATATACAGACTCAAGCTTTAACGAAAAAATTAATCTCTGTTTTGTATAAAGTGGCATTTTACCGCTAGATCATCGCCTTTAATCCTGATATCATCTTTCGCCCTGCTAGAGATCTACCTCTAAAGTAAGCTCAATACAACTCACAGCTTATTCACACTTTTCCTAAAAAATGTCTTTAATCCACAATAATTAAATTTCTCCAACTTATCTAAATCAATGAAAAACCCCAGGACAAAACGTTTTTAATCAACACGTTACATGCAGAAGATTAAAACCAGACTCAATTCCAATACTATCAGATTTTACATTTTCCTGACTTACTCAAATTTCACGCACATACTTATCCACAAATTTGGTGGATAACTAAAGCTGCCCCTTATTTGGTAAGGGCTTCAGGAAAGTAAAGTATTTTTTATGTGATTTTTTTGGTTAGAATCGCATTAATCATGTTGACACTAACTAAGCTGATCGCTAATATTCGCCTCGCTCAAAGCAATTCCCCCTTAGTTCAGTTGGTAGAACGGCGGACTGTTAATCCGTATGTCGCAGGTTCGAGTCCCGCAGGGGGAGCCAAATTTAGAAAAAGCTCAATCGAAAGGTTGAGCTTTTTTCGTTTTAACTGCGACTTGCTTGTACCAAGCAAATGTCTCAGAGCTAGCCGCCCGCGTTGAGTCCCGCAGGGGGAGCCAAATTCAGAAGAAGCTCAATCGAAAGGTTGAGCTTTTTTCGTTTTAACTGCGACTTGCTTGTACCAAGCAAATGTCTCAGAGCTAGCCGCCCGCGTTGAGTCCCGCAGGGGAGCCAAATTTAGAAAAAGCCGTGTCGTAAGACGCGGCTTTTTCGTATCTACGGTTCCTGATTTATTCCAAGCCAATGCCTCAACCGAGCGTCGGGCCGTCCTAGCCGACTGCGTTGAGTCACAACAAGCGATGTTCACTTCAGATATACGCTCATTCGATTTCAAAATGAAATATGCCAAAATAGATGGCTTATATGGGCGGCTACCGATTTTGAGCATTTAATATGAGAATTCATCGACAAATTAAGTTAGGGCTTAATTTTCGTCTGTGAGCCCTGTCTCTTAGACTCTCATTCAAACGTATATTTTGACACTTTTTAGTGAGTTAATGATAACCTTGCGCTTTATATCCTCGATATCGTTTACCATTTAAATCAATTGCTAGCCAATAACCAATCTAAGTCTTGTTATGAAAAAAGTTCTAGTTATTTCTTACTCTCAAAGTGGGCAGCTTTCTCAGTTTGTAAAATCCGCAACAGAACCGCTTAATCAAAGTGACGAAATACAAGTTGATTATCACATCTTGGAGCCAGTCAAACCTTATCCATATCCATGGACGTTTTACGCCTTTTTTGATGCTTTCCCTGAAGCGATTTATATGGATGGTTGTGAACTAAAACCAGCTCCGCATTTAGCCGATGACTATGACTTGATTATTATTGGTTACACCGTTTGGTTTTTAGCCCCCGCGACACCTATTACTGGCTTTCTAAAAACCGACCAAGCGAAGCAACTGCTAAAAGACAAACCTGTCGTGACGCTTATTGCCTGTCGCGATATGTGGGTTATGGCTCAGGAGAAAATGAAATCCTTGATCAAGGATTGTGGTGGTCATTTAATTGATAACGCGGTTTTGACTGATCAAAGTGGCACTATTTATTCGTTTGTCACCACCCCACGCTGGATGCTAACGGGCAAAAAAGATCCGTTCTGGGTATTTCCAGCAGCAGGTGTTTCTAAGCAAGATATTACAGAGAGTGCTCGATTTGGCACCCGTCTAGTATCGGCTTTGTCTCAAAACTTAGAAAAAGAAACAAGACCCTTACTAACAAACTTGAATGCCGTCAAAGTCAACGGCAAATTAATCGGCTCTGAAAAAATAGCCACCCGCTCTTTTATGATATGGGGAAAATTAATTCAGCGTTCAGGTCAACCCGGTGCCTTTTCTCGTAAAGTTGTCATTACTATCTACGTACTGTTTCTAATTACGATGATTTTCACTCTGGTTCCTATTAATTTACTGGCTAAAAAGCTGATCTCTCCTCTGATGAAAAAGTCGATTGAGAAAAGCACTGAATACTACGAAAAACCGTCTGGGCGATAAAATGAACAAAAGAGTATATATAAACGATGTCCAAGCTTTTTTGCCAAATGAAGCGGTAGATAATAAGCAAATTGAAAACGTGTTAGGACAGGTTGGCGAGCGTCCTTCGAGAGCCAAAAATCTTATACTACGCTCGAATCAGATCAAGCAGCGTTACTATGCAATTGATCCTGAAACTGGTAGTACAACACATAACAACACACAACTCACCGCAGAAGCGATAAGAAAACTCAACTCAAACGTTTTTGACATCAATCAAATCGAGTTACTCGCTTGTGGAACGACTATCGCCGATCAGCTGCTACCGAACCATGCGTTAATGGTGCATGGTGAATTAGCTATCCCCAGTTGTGAAGTCGTCGCGATGGCGGGAATCTGTCTAGCAGGCACAATGTCATTGAAATACGGCTATATGTCAGTATTGAGTGGTCAGAGCCAAAATGCTGTAGTAACCGGTTCAGAGAACGCTTCAGCGATGATGCGCGCGAGCCAATTTGAAGCAGAAGTATCAAGTAAACTAGAAGAGTTAGAACGCCAGCCAGAAATTGCTTTTGAAAAAGACTTTTTACGTTGGATGTTGAGCGATGGTGCAGGTGCTGCGTTGCTAAGTGCTGAGAAAAATGAAACGGGGATTTCGCTAGAAATTGAGTGGATTGAACAAAAGTCTTATGCCAACGAGCTAGACGCCTGTATGTTTGCTGGAGCAGAAAAACAGCCCGATGGACAGCTAAAAGGCTGGCGAGAGTATCCTACTCAAGCATGGCTAGAACAATCGATTTTCTCGGTTAAACAAGACGTCAAACAGTTAAACGATAACATTGTCGAATACACAGTTACCCGCCCACTAAAGGAGCTGGTTGCAAGTGGTAAAGTAGACCCAAATGAGATCACTTATTTCCTACCTCATTACTCTTCTGGTTATTTCCGCGACCGTTTGTATCAAGGCATGCTAGAAGCTGAGTGTGATATCCCTCAACAGCGTTGGTTTACTAACTTGTCGACCAAAGGGAATACAGGTTCTGCGTCCATCTACATCATTTTGGAAGAATTGTTTCATTCTGGTCAGTTGAAAGTTGGCGACACCTTGTTGTGTTACGTCCCGGAAAGCGGGCGATTCTCAACCGCATTTATGCAGCTCAAGGTGGTGTAATGGAAGTTAAAAAAGTCCCACAAGATCAATCTTCGACTTACGCTAACAACAGCAAGGCGGTGTACGCAACCAGTGAATCTGGTGAGTATTCGGTGGTAACTTCTTCCGGTTGGGAGGCTGAAGAGCTTGTGACTAAACAAGCGCTGAATGAATTTGAACGCCAAGCTCACGCGGCTTATGAACTGGTCAAAAAAGGTCACAAATCTCCGCTTTACTATCATATGTATGCACAGCGAATGGATCTCATGGTACTCGCTCAATCAGTCGGTTGGTTTCAATGGCGGGTCAAACGCCATATGAACCCTGATGTTTTTGCCAAGCTGTCTGCAAGCAAACTCAACCAGTATAGTGAGGCATTAGGCATTAGTGTTGAGCAACTCTCTACCCTACCGGAGCTTAATCTAGAGGAAACCAAACATGAACAATAATGGCTTTTCTCACCAACACCATGCGCACTGCGAAAGCGGCGTGATGTCATCAATGTTAACCCACCAAGGGCTACCTTTGTCTGAACCTATGGTGTTCGGCTTATCGGGTGCGCTTACGTTCGCCTATCTTCCTTTTGTAAAACTCAGTGGAATGCCGCTCATCGCCTATCGCTCTATGCCTAAATCGATTATAAAAGGCGTGCAAAAAGCGTTGGGGGTGAAAATGAAAGTAGAAACATTTTCCAAACCAGAACATGGCACCAAAAGACTCGACTCTTTATTAATACAAGGAAAAGTCGTCGGCGCACAGACCTCGGTTTTTTGGCTTCCATATTTCCCAGAAGAGATGCGTTTCCACTTTAACGCTCACAATCTCATTGTGGTTGGTAAACAAGACAATACCTATACCATCAGTGACCCAGTATTCGAGCACCTTGTTTCGTCCGATGAAAGCGCGCTGCAGAAAGCTCGTTTTGTTAAAGGCGTCATGGCACCGAAAGGGGCACTGTACTACCCAATCCAAGTACCAGCATCGATCGATTACCCTAAAGTCATCGAAAAAAGCATCAAGAAAACCGCTAAATCTATGCTAAAAACCCCAGTTCCGATTGCGGGGCTTAAAGGTATGCATTTTCTAGCCAAACATATCCGTAAGCTAGAGAGCAAAGACGCACATTATGCCAAGTTGTTTTTGGGGCATATCATCCGCATGCAAGAAGAAATCGGCACTGGTGGGGCCGGGTTTAGATACATTTACGCGTCATTTTTGCAAGAATCCGCAGCGCTAATTGCTAACGACAACCTAGCAAAAGCGTCGACAGAAATGACCCAAATTGGTGATGAATGGCGTGAGTTTGCCCTATTGATAGCCAAAGCGATCCGCCCTAGGAACAAGCAAGCGATTGATTTTTCAGCGATTGCAAGCAAACTTGAGTCTATCGCAGACCAAGAAAAACAACTTTACCAATCACTTCTGAGAGCCTTTTAATGATTCAAATTGAGGCCTTATCCAAATCATACAATGACGTCAAAGCGTTAGATAATTTATCTCTTACGGTTCCTTCTAACTCAATATTCGGTTTGCTCGGTCCAAATGGCGCAGGCAAGACCACGCTTATGTCTATATTGAATGGCTTGCTAACTTATGACTCGGGCAGCATCTCCTTCTTCGACCTGCCTTTATCACATAACCTGAAAGCCATCCGTCAACGTTGTTCGTTGATTCCTCAAAGTCTCGCTTTTTATGAGCACTTGACGGTGAAAGAGAACTTAAATTTCTTCGCTGGTATTCAAGGTATTAAAGGGAAGAGTTTTAGCCGCAATTTTGCCTATGCCGTTGAAACAAATCGATTGTCGTCGATGTTAGAGCGCAAAGCATCGACACTATCTGGTGGACAAAAGCGTCGGCTCAATATTGCGATTGGATTGCTCAATAACCCAGACGTGCTGTTTTTTGACGAGCCCACCGTCGGCATTGATCCTGAATCTCGAAACGACATTCTCGACAGCATCAAAGCGTACGCCAGCGACAATAAAACCATCATCTATACCTCGCACTATATGCCAGAGATCGAAAAGATCTGCGATGAAGTGGCGATTATTAACGCAGGAAAAATTGTCAAACAAGGCACCATAGACGAGATGGTCAACAATCAAGAGTCGCAGCAAGTAGTCGTAGAACTCTACCCCCAAACTCAGCCCATGACTGGCCTGTTTGACCTGCACGACATGGTGCAAGTGATTAACAATGAAACGCTACTGATTAACACCACAGAAGCCGCGATTATCGCCTCCGTTCTTAACAAGTTAGAACAAGAACAACTGAAAGCTAAGCATATCCGTTATGGGGCCACCACCTTAGAGTCGATGTTTATTCAGCTTACTTCTAAGGAGCGATGTGATGTTTAAAGCAATGCTGACCAAAGAGTTTTTATTGATCAGTCGAGACAAGCACGCATTAGCCGCTCTATTTATCATGCCTTGCGTGTTTATTTTGATCATGTCCATCGCTTTAAAAGATGTGATGAATGAAGACAAATCTCTGATGAGTTTTATCGCGATTGATCGCGACCAGAGCCAAGCTAGCCAAACCTTATTGACCCAGCTTGCAGAGACTCCCTCATTTTCGCAACACGAGTACAGCCAAGATAGCTACCGCTCGCCGGAAGAGGAAGGGGTTCAGTTTATCCTTGATATACCCGTTGGATTTGAAAGCGTTCAAACTCCCATCAATTTGACGGTTGCCGCCGACACGTCACCATCGATGTTGACCCTTTTCAAAAACCAGTTGTCACTTATTTGGATGACGACTCAACTCGAATCGCTCCATGCCATGAGGCAAGCTCAGCCAAATTCAGCACAGAGTGATAAGGCCAATCCTTTCGAAGATGATCTTGTTGACGTCAAGTATGCAAAGTTTGCCGACAATGAAAAACCGACATCAACTCAGCAAAGTGTGCCCTCATGGATAGTGTTTGGCTTGTTTTTCGTCGTCATTCCAATGTCGACCATCTTTATCAATGAGAAAAAGCAAAACACGCTCAGACGTCTTATGACGATGAACGTCAGCATCCCAAATTTGTTTGCTGGAAAAATCATCCCGTATATGTTGATCAATCAAGTTCAAGTCTGGTTAATGATTGCGGTGGGTATCTATATAGTGCCGTATTTTGGCGCTGCACCTCTTACTATTTCTGGTTCAATTTTGGGCCTAATCATCGTCTCTCTAGCATTGAGCATCTCTGCTATTGGTCTGTCGATTTTAATTGCCAGCGCCGTAGACAGTGTCGAGCAAGCCACCACCATAGGTGGAATTATTAATATCCTGTTAGGCGCGATTGGTGGGGTGATGGTGCCAAAGGTTGTAATGCCAGATTCGATGCAGACTCTGACTAACCTCTCTCCTATGTCTTGGGGGCTTGAAGGATTCCTAGATATCTTCTTGCGTGGTGGCAGTGTGCACAACATCGTTCCAGAAGCTGCGGCCTTAACCCTATTTGGTGTTGTATCACTTAGTCTGGCGGCCGTTGTATTCACATTAAAAAAAAGGAAAGAAGCATGAAAGGCTCTTTAGACAACGAATTTAAACTAAAACTAAAAACATTGATTCTTGAAGAGTGCGATCGTGACGAAATTGATGCATCTGAACTATCTGACGATGTCATGCTCTTCTCTCCTGAAAGTGAGCTTGAATTTGACTCTGTAGATGGTTTGCAGATCTCGATGCTCCTTCAGCGCCACTTTAACTTGCGCTTAGTTGACCCAAAAGAGTTCCGCCGGGTAGTCACAACCATCAACCACCTCGCCGATCACCTTCAACCAGAGTAACGTCATGATAACTTTACTAGCGGGTGAGGTTCTCAGTGCGCTGGGCGATCATCAGCAGCAAATTAAAGCCTTACGGCAAGGCGAGTTTTTTGCTCAAAACAAAACAATCACAGTTTTTGAAGAGCAAAGAACCATTCCTTACTACGCAATACGCAACGAAGGCAGTTTCGAAGCCCTATTCGACCCTGTTCCGTACTTATTTGGATTAATCGATTCCGTTTTTGAGCAGTGTTCTATCGATGTTGAGCAGCGTGCTCGATGTGGATTATTTATTGGCAGCGCTTCAAATGATCTTTCCTTGTCTGTCCCTCTTGGTGAAAGTATTAAGCAACGGCAGACACTATCAATAGAAAACCAAAGGGTAGGAAACGGTCAATACGCAGAGCGCTTGAGCCAGCACTTTGGTTTAAGTGATTTAAGCCTCACTTACAATACCGCTTGCACTTCGAGTTCTAACGCTATTTTAGATGCCGCGACCATGCTTGAGAGCCAAATGGTCGATTATGCGCTCGTGGTCGGGATCGAAACCTTTGCCGAGCACTCAATTGAAGGCTTTGTCTCTATGCAGCTTTTAGCAGCTGAAAGTAGTAAACCGTTTGATGCTAGCCGAGATGGCCTATTATTAGGTGAATCTCTGAGTGTGGTATTAATGAGCCGCAGTGATGTAAAGCCTTCCCCTTGGCATTTTCTTGGCGGAGATAGCCGCTGTGAAACTCATAGTGTCACAGGAGTCAACCCAGACGGCTCAGGTATCGCTAAAGTCATAGGTAAAGCCCTAGACAACGCTCTGGTCTCTGCTCAGGATATCTCTGCTATTAAAGCTCATGGTACAGCAAGTTATCTTAGTGACTTGGCAGAAATAAATGGAATGAAGTCTATTTTTAGTACTCCCCCGCCGTTTTTCTCTCTCAAGCCATACATCGGACATACGCTAGGTAGCTGCGGAACCAGCGAATTGGTGTTGATGATGAATACCATCGACGAAGGCTTTATTCCCCAAACACCAAACTTTTCAAGTATTGATCCTCAGGTGAGTTGGTCTCCAACAGAGGAATCAATACCCTGTGACCAAGGTGTATTTTTAATCAACTGTTTTGGTTTTGGCGGCAATAATAACGCCTTTGTGATCGAAAAGAAGGCGCTATAATGTATATCCATCAAGTCTCGTCCTTTTACGCTCACCGAGATCCTGCGGTTGATATTAAGCAGATGTGTAAAAAAGTCGCAGCAAGCTATATTCGACGAACCGACCGCTTTATACAACTTGGGATTCTGGGTGTATCAGGTATAACAGAATTACCGAGTAATACTGCTCTGTATCTTGTCTCCGGTCAGGGTGATTTGTCTGTGTTCAATCGCTCTTGTCAGCAACGATATATTGATAAAACACCCCCGAAACCCGTCGATTTCATTAACTCGCTGAGCAATACCGCGGGTTTCTACATCAGTAAATACCTTGATCTCGATAGCACTAACTTAAATCTGTCGCACAACGGCTTTGTAGTCGAAAACGCGCTGCGCTTATCTGATGCGAAGTTAAGCCTAGGCAGAGAAACGCAGATTTTGCTGGGAGGAATTGATGAGCGACCTTGCGAGACGACCTCACCACATGACTATTTAGGTTTAAATAAAGAGGTGATGATAGGAGAAGGCTCAAACTGGCTATTACTTAGCAAGGATAAAAGCAACGCCTTAGCTCAAGTGGTACATGTTTCCGAGCCGATGGATCGTGAGGAGTTAACACAATACTTAAATGCGATAGTTGAACCTTGCTATATCGCGTTGAGTGAACGAGTCGATGACGCATTACGAACGCTAGTTAAAGGCAGGGAGCGGCTTAATCTGTTCGAGGTCACCTGTGATTTCTACGAAACAAATTCACTTTATGCCATCAATCAATTTATCGAATCAAACTTAGGAAAATTGCAATTGATCAACTGCCTTGACGGGAAGTACCGTATTACGGAGATCAAAACCCATCATGCCTGACAGTACCACAATCAAAAGTGCTCTCTTGCAAGGTCACTTTCAGCTCTAATTGGTCGTACAAACACCTGACTAGTAAGAAATAGCCCGAACATTGTTCGGGCTTTTCTATTCACTGAGAATGACTTACTCAGTATAACGCCCTAGCCAGACGTGTTTTTATTATTCCGCAGCAATGTGGACAAATTTTGTCCATGTTTAGAATAGTCACCAGTGAATGACGCACCAGCATCTATTAATAATTTTCTACTTTTATTCAGCATAGAGTTTTGAAAAACACTCTCATTATTCTATTGATATATGGAAAATAAAGTAACAAACCCCAAATAAGAGGGGTTAATTATCAATCAAACAAACCCATCGCTCGACCTAATGATATTTCAGTTAACAATAAGTTCAATTATAATCATCTTCGATATTAATTAAAAAAATAAAAATATATCAAAATCACAACAATAACCTTTTAAAACAAATGCATACAATTAATTAAACACAATTTTTTGTTTAACTAAATACGGGGATACGTGGATGACTTTTATTAAATTCACCGTCAAAAACATCAAGGCAATATGCAACAAGGTAGGAATCTCGCTTCTATTGTTGCTTGCTTTTTGTGCACAGGCCAACAATGACAAATATAAAATTGGGATTGTTGTTGGCCACACTTCGAAGAACAGCTCAAAGTCGAATACAGAGAAAATGTGTATTTTGAAAAGCACCACCGATACTTTGGGTAATAAATCCAAGAATATAGACATAATATTCGTCGAAAATAACCGTTCTGCTAGCGGTAGTGCACAAGCCGCAATGAAACTGATTGAAAGAGATGTCGATATCGCAGTGCTCCCACTGATATCTAAAGAAGCAGAAGCCGCTGCTAGCTTCCTCACTCAAGCCGAAATACCTTTTATTACTTCAGCAACCGCAATGGATGTCATTCAGGACACTAAGTTTGGTTTATCTATAATGCCGTCCAACCTTTACCAAGCGCAACTCCTTGCCGCATACTATTTAAAGCAAGGTAATACCAACACTTTGCACATCATAAAGTCTCATTCAAGTCAGTACTCGGTAGAAGTAGCGAGTGAGTTCCTCCGTCTAGTTTTGGCAAAACGTCCAAACATCAACACAATAACTCATCAGTTTACCTTAGACTCTCAAAAAGAAATTGCACACCAGATCAACGATGGTGACACTATCTTCGCCCCTCTGTTTAATCCTTACATCGCCTCCTTTTATCATGAGCTAGCAAAGACCAATATAAAAAACATCAACATGTTAGGTCCTGACTCTATTGGAGGAAGACAAGAGTTCTACGACATCATCGAAGAAGTCTCTCCAAATATCACGTTAAGGTTCCTGAAAAACTGGGATGGCAAAGTAAAAGGCCCAAACAAGGAGTTATTTAAATCATATGCAAGTGCTTACTGCCCTTTCGAATATACCTCTTTCCTAAGCGCTTACTCTTTTGACCTAATTCAACTCATTCAAAGCGAGATAGCAGAATTAGAATCCGTCAAACACAAAACAGACGCGCTCAACGCGTTAAAAAGGTCTAAATACAAAACGGCTATGGATGGTCAATATATTGATATAAACAACACAGGTCATAATAAAAAGCCGATGTATCTCTATGAAGTGACGGCACAAGGTAATCAAAAAGTAGCGACTCTGTACTTCAGCGAGACTTTAAATGATGATTAGAAGCTTCGCTACATCACACATTCTTTTGATCATTGGAGTATTGTTACTTTGTAGCCAAGCGCTGTTTGCGACTAGCTACTTCTATCTGCTAAAGAAACCAGCACCTAACCATATGCTTGCCGGCGCACTTGTCGTGGCATGGACTAAAACAGACTCGTTTCTTGATGATGTATACACTTTTAATATACATGGCATTAGATCCAGTCTTAAAAACTTCCTAGCGGCTTATGAACAATCAAACACCAATGCGAACATGTGTATACAAGTTGTGGTTAGTAGCTTTTCAGCAAATGACCGCGATGTCTCTGAACACTGCACAAAAGGAACTTCGATCCCCAAATTAACCGCAAATGCGGCCAATGTAGCCCTACAAACGGGTTCAATACCTATAACCATAGCGAGCAAACAGCTCGCCGTTGTTAGCTACTACTTGGCAAGGGGTCAACGAGCATTAATAGGTCAAATAACCGCCTATGTTTTTGCCTTAATGGTTTTGGCGGAAATACTATTGCTTTGCGCATTTGGCGTGGCCATCAAGTCACTGCTGGCAAGTAAAAATAGTGTTGCTCACCAACAACCGACAGAAGAATTAGAACCCTCACTCGAGCAACAAAGCCTGAACAATATACATAAAATCATCAACGGCAATAAACGGGCTTTCGCGGTCAATGAAGACGTTACCCTAGTCACCTACAAACACCCTTACTCTGAAATTATCTATAAATCGGGCCTATCTACTAAAATAAAATGTTCTCTTACCGACTTAGAGCAGTCATTCCCTGTTCCTTTCGTTCGTCTCAATCGTTCTACGCTAGTACATAAATCGTTGTTCGACAGCAGTGAAAACGTCGATATCAAAGCAAGTAAAGACCACCATATCGTAACGATCTGGATAAAAGGGAAACAATACGAACTTAAAGTGAGTAATCACTATCAAGATAACTTAATGCAATTAATTTCGAGAGGACTATAAACTTGAAGACGACCTTAATCACCTGCGCCACAAGCGGGATGGGCAGTGCTATCGCTCAATCAGTGGCTGGTAAGCTTATTGTTACCGGAAGAAATAGTGATAAGTTGCTCAAGCTTAGCTCAACGACTCAAGTACCGTGTCAAGCAGTACGCTTAGACTTTAGCTGTGACGAAAGTATAGAGCAGGCAGCGGCGGAAATATCCACATTCGATAAATTAGACCAGATTGTATTTATCATCCCAAGGATTCCACCTTCGCAAGAGCTGTTTCCAGATAGTGATACATGGCAAACCCTCTACCAAAATTTCTTTATTCGTCCATTAAGCCTGTTAAAACACTTGGTAGAAAATGAACGACTTAATCAGGGTGCAAAGATTGTGTTAGTTTCAGGCCTAAGCAGCAAAAATGCGCTTTCTCATTACAGTACCAACAACTGCCTTCGCTCGGCCTGGTTGGGGCAAGCCAAAACCATGGCTCTCGTTTTAGGTGCGCAAGGTATCTCAGTCAACACTCTTTCGCTCGGGGGCGTAATGACGGAAAGCTATACCAATAAAATGCACGCCAAAGCCAAGCACAACAATGTGAGCTTTGAACAGCAAATGGCAGAAGAAACAAGTAATATCCCACTGAAGAAGTACGCATCCGTTCAAGATGTCGTTGATGCCGTCAATGGGTTGCTTGGCCCGTTAAGTAATCATATGACAGGACAAAACATTTTGTTAGATGGCGGCTTTTTTAAAGGATATTAAAGCTGACTGTCCTTAAACTGTCATAATAACGAAACGCTCTGCTGCTAGTGTCGCAGGCATTTTTCAAATCTAACAAGAGTGTGAACATGCCTCAGCCTTTGTATGTTTTTGATATGGACGAAACCCTAATCAACGCCGATTGCGCAATGATTTGGAATGCATTTCTGGTTGAGAAAGGTATAGCAACTCAGCCTAACTTCATCGAAGAAGATCTACGTTTGATGGACTTGTATGTAGAAGGTAAGTTAGATATGGAAGACTACTTAACCTTCTCGATGGCACCACTGGCGGAAATCCCCATCGAACAGGTCAAGGCATTAGTTGAAGAGTGCGTTGAAACGCGCATCTTGGCCCAGCAGTTTCGTCAATCTAAAACCTTAATCGAGCAGTTGTCACGCAATGGCATCGATATGGTGATCATTTCAGCCAGTGTCACTTTCTTGGTTGAAACTGTGGGTCATTACCTGGGTATTACAAGCGCACTTGGTATCGATTTAGTTGAAAAAGCGGGTCGCTATACCGCTCAGATGCAAGGCACCCCAAGTTATCGAGAGGGTAAGGTTACCCGTTTACAGCAGTGGCTAGAATCACAACCAAAGTCGTACGATGAAATTCACTTTTATACTGATTCAATCAATGACTTACCACTGTGTCAGTATGCCAATTACGCTTATCTGGTCAATCCATGTCCGCGATTACGCCAACATGGAAATCAGCCGAACTGGACCATTCTCAACTGGGACTAACCTTCCACACCCCGCACCAACGACTTGTCCTAAACTCAGAGAGTAGCCGAGTGTTGCTCTCTATTACCACTAAACATTCACACTACGAAACCTAAACGTCAGAATTCCCTTACTTCGTCGTATTTATTCAACTTTTTTAACACAATCTCGTATAATTTTTATTCAACAATATAAAACCTTATCTTTCCTTGGTTGTTATTGAACAAGCAAAGCAGGATAATGTCGGGATCGGAATTTCTAAATTATATAACTATGACCGAATATCTTTTGTTGTTGGTCGGCACTGTGCTGGTCAATAACTTTGTACTGGTGAAGTTTCTGGGCTTATGTCCATTTATGGGTGTGTCTAAAAAACTAGAAACCGCTATTGGAATGGGGTTAGCGACAACGTTCGTTTTGACCTTAGCATCTGTGTGCGCGTATCTGGTAGAAAATTACATTCTAGACCCACTCAACCTGCAGTATTTGCGCACAATGAGCTTTATCTTAGTGATCGCTGTAGTGGTTCAATTTACCGAGATGGTAGTACATAAAACCAGCCCGACTCTCTATCGCCTGCTGGGTATTTTCCTTCCTCTGATTACCACTAACTGTGCTGTTCTGGGTGTTGCACTTCTCAACATCAATGAGAATCACAACTTTATTGAATCAATTATCTATGGTTTTGGTGCAGCCGTCGGTTTTTCTTTGGTGTTGGTGTTGTTCGCTTCAATGCGCGAACGTCTTTCCGCCGCCGATGTACCTATGCCATTTAAAGGCGCTTCGATCGCGATGATCACCGCAGGGTTAATGTCTCTGGCGTTTATGGGCTTTACAGGTTTGGTGAAGTTGTAATGAGTTCAATATTAATCGCAATCATCGCCATAGCCGTTCTCGCTGCTATCTTTGGCGCGATCTTGGGCTTTGCATCCATCCGCTTTAAAGTCGAAGCGGACCCAATCGTTGATCAAATAGACAGCATTTTACCCCAAACTCAATGTGGTCAGTGTGGTTACCCTGGTTGCCGCCCATACGCTGAAGCGATCGCAAACGGTGATGACATCAATAAATGTCCACCGGGAGGGCAAGCGACAATAGAAAAGCTTGCCGATTTAATGGGTGTAGAGGCCACCGACTCTGCACACGATCTTGAAAACGCAGTCAAAACCGTCGCGTTTATTCATGAAGATATGTGTATAGGCTGTACTAAATGTATTCAAGCCTGCCCAGTCGATGCCATTGTTGGTGGGACGAAAGCACTTCATACCGTGATTAAGGACGAATGTACTGGGTGTGATTTATGTGTTGCACCTTGTCCTACCGACTGTATTGAAATGATTCCTGTAGAAACCACTACAGCGAGCTGGAAGTGGCAGATGGACGCCATTCCTGTTGTTGATATTACCGATTCTGCAACTAAGCAGAACAGCGGGAGTTAAGGACTGGTATGTTGTCATTAATTGAACAAATAAAAACTGGCGCTTTGTGGAATTTCCCAGGTGGCGTCCACCCTGCTGAAAACAAAACTCAGTCAGTAAATAATGCCCTCGAGCGCGCTACCATTGCACAAGAAATTGTCCTGCCAGTAAAGCAGCACATAGGTAAGCCTGGCACAATTACGGTTGAAGTTGGTGAACAAGTACTTAAAGGCCAGTCGCTGACTAAGTACGACACCAGCTTTATGCTTCCTGTTCACGCGCCCACATCCGGCACTGTTGTCGCTATTGAGCCAAGAACTACCGCTCACCCTTCCGGCTTGAGTGAGACCTGTATAATTATCCAGCCAGACATGGCAGATAGCTGGATCGAGCGTGAAGCTTGGTCAAACTACAGCGAACGCACACCCGATGAGTTGATTGAAAAGATTCGTCAAGCCGGTGTATCCGGTATGGGTGGAGCCGGTTTCCCAACAGCGAAGAAAATTCAATCCGGTCTGGCAAGAACAGAGATTCTGATCATCAACGCAGCAGAATGTGAACCCTACATTACTGCCGACGATATGTTGATGCGTGAACATGCCGAAGAGATCATTCAAGGCATTGAAATTGTTGAGCATATTCTTAAGCCGAAACTGACAGTCATTGGCATTGAAGATAACAAACCGGAAGCGGTTAAAGCGCTGCAACAAGCCGCACAGCACAAAGACATTGTCATTCGTGTTATCCCAACCAAATACCCTTCAGGTGGTGAAAAGCAGCTAATTAAGATCCTGACCAACAAAGAAGTACCGAATGGCGGCATTCCTGCAGACATCGGTATGTTGGTACAAAACGTGGGGTCATTGTATGCCATTAAACGAGCGGTATGTGATGGTGAACCACTTGTAGAACGTATTGTGACCTTAACTGGTGACACCTTCAAACAACCAAGAAACGTTTGGGCACTACTTGGCACGCCAGTAGAGGCTCTATTAGATGAGTTTAGCTACAAGGCTGATAAAAAGTTACCTCGCCTAATCATGGGCGGGCCAATGATGGGCTTCACCTTACCACATGCGCAAGTGCCCATTACTAAAACGTCTAACTGTATTCTTGCCCCGACTCGCAAAGAAATTTCGCCAAATCAGTATGAAATGGCCTGTATCCGTTGTGGTCAGTGTGCTGAAGCCTGCCCTGCCTCTCTTCTTCCTCAGCAGCTAGTTTGGCATGCCAAAGCAGAAGAACTTGATAAATGTGAAGAGCTAAACATTCAAGATTGCATTGAATGTGGTGCGTGCGCTTTTGTTTGTCCAAGCGAAATCCCTCTGGTTCAGTACTATCGACAGGCCAAGGCTGAAATCCGTACTCGAAAAGAAGAAGCTGAAGCAGCAGAGCGCGCTAAAATCCGCTTTGAAGAGAAAAAAGCTCGTCTAGAGCGCGATAAAGCAGCCCGTGAAAACCGCTTCAAAAAAGCTGCGGATGATCGCCGTAAAGAGATGAAATCAACCGGGGGTGATGACGCTATAGCAGCCGCCATTGCGCGAGTTAAAGCTCAGAAATCCGATTCAGCTGCAGAAGAAAAAGCGGTTAAACCTGCCGTTGCCGCAGCAATTGCGAAAGCAAAAGCCAAGCAAGCGGCTGCAATGCAAAGCGGCCAGGCTGAACCTGACAACAGTGAGATGATGAAACTACGTGAAGAGCGTAAACGTCAAGCTCGCGAGCGTAAAGCAGAGAAAGCCCAACAACCTGAAAACGCTTCAGCAGAAAACAAAAAAGAGGCTGTTGCCGCCGCTGTCGCACGTGCCAAGGCACGCAAAGCAGAGCAATCGGACTCCGACAATGCCCAAGCACCCGCTGTGGATAAAAAGGCTGCGGTTGCAGCAGCAATAGCCCGAGCTAAAGCGAAAAAAGCGCGAACTGAGGAATCTGACCAAGCACCACCAACAGAAGATAAGAAAGTTGCCGTTGCCGCTGCGATTGCCAGAGCCAAAGCACGCAAAGCTGAGCAACAAGCTCAATCTGAATCAGCCGAAAAAGCGCCGAAATCAGAGCCAACTGAGCAAGATCCGAAGAAAGCCGCTGTTGCCGCTGCGATTGCCAGAGCCAAGGCGCGTAAAGCTGAGCAACAAGCTCAATCTGAATCAGCCGAAGAAGCGCCGATATCAGAGCAAACTGGCGAAGATCCGAAGAAAGCCGCTGTCGCCGCTGCGATTGCCAGAGCCAAAGCGCGTAAAGCTGAGCAACAAGCTCAATCTGAATCAGCCGAAGAAGCGCCGAAGTCAGAGTCAACTGAGGAAGATCCGAAGAAAGCCGCTGTCGCCGCTGCGATTGCCAGAGCCAAAGCGCGTAAAGCTGAGCAACAAGCTCAATCTGAATCAGCCGAATCAGAGCCAACTGAGGAAGATCCGAAGAAAGCCGCTGTCGCCGCTGCGATTGCCAGAGCCAAGGCGCGTAAAGCTGAGCAACAAGCTCAATCTGAATCAGCCGAAGAAGCGCCGATATCAGAGCACACTGACGAAGATCCGAAGAAAGCCGCTGTCGCCGCTGCTATAGCCAGAGCCAAAGCGCGCAAAGCTGAAAAAGAACAACAAAAACAATTTGAGGAGAAAGAGTAGTGGCCTTCTTTATTGCCAGCTCACCCCATGCGCATAGTCGCAGAAGCACTCCTGATCTAATGAAATGGGTAGCACTTTGCGCTTTGCCAGGCTTGGCTGCACAAACCTATTTCTTTGGCTGGGGCACAATTATCCAGCTTATCCTTGCCATTGCTATCGGTCTAGGTTTAGAAGCCTTAGTCATGCTGGCCAGAAAACGTCACCCAATGTCGGCATTGCGTGATAACAGTGCACTTGTTACAGCATGGTTACTTGCCATCGCAATTCCGCCGCTTTCACCTTGGTGGGTTATCACCATCGGTCTGATTTTCGCCATTGTAATTGCGAAGCATCTCTATGGCGGCATTGGTCAAAACCTGTTTAACCCAGCAATGGTCGCTTATGTGGTACTACTGATCTCTTTCCCAGTTCAGATGACTAGCTGGATCTCTCCAAATGAATTGCAAGCCACAGCGATTTCAAGTGGTGATGCCTTTTCGCTCATCTTTACCGGATTTAATCTGGAAGGACTTTCTCTCCAGCAAATCCGTACTGGTATAGATGGCGTGACTATGGCAACACCACTGGATGCCTTTAAAACGGCACTGACTACTGGCAGCACCGCAAGTGAAGCCTTAACTCAACCACAATTTGGTAGTTTGGCGGGTATCGGCTGGGAGTGGGTGAATCTCGCATACCTAGTTGGTGGTTTAATCCTAATTAAAGTAAGGGTGATCAACTGGCACATTCCAGTAAGCTTCTTGGTGAGCCTGACCCTGATCAGTAGCCTGTTCATGATTTTAACTCCGGGAGCCACTGCATCGCCGCTTATTCACCTACTTTCTGGTGCAACCATGCTAGGTGCGTTTTTTATTGCCACCGACCCTGTCTCTGCTTCAACAACAGTCAAAGGTCGTTTATTTTTTGGCGCGTTCATTGGTGCAATGGTATTCATAATCCGTAGTTGGGGCGGTTTTCCTGATGGCGTGGCCTTTGCAGTGCTACTCGGTAACATGTGTGTACCGCTCATCGATTACTACACCAAACCAAGAACATACGGTCACTAAGGTTTCATCATGTTAAATGCGATTAGAAAAAATGGTGTTGTTCTTGCAGTTTTTGCCTGTGCTTCAACGGGCGTAGTGGCACTAACCAACTATTTAACCAAAGATCAGATTCAACTACAGCAACAGAAACAACTGCTATCGGTACTGAATCAAGTCATTCCTCATGAGATGCATGACAACGATCTTTATCAAGCATGTACTTTAGTCAGTGACCCAGCGCTGGGCACCGATTCACCAATGCCTGTTTATATGGCGACGCTCAATAATGCGCCATCCGCGTTAGCTATTGAAGCCATTGCCCCTGACGGCTACAACGGAGCAATCAAGGTAATTGTTGGTATCCAACAGGATGGCACTATTACCGGAACACGAGTATTAAGCCATCAAGAAACCCCTGGGTTAGGTGACAAAGTCGATCTACGCATCACAGATTGGATTCTTGGTTTCGCAGGCAAAACCGTCACTGAAGATAATTTGTCAGACTGGAAAGTACGTAAAGATGGTGGTCAGTTTGACCAGTTTACCGGGGCAACGATTACTCCGCGCGCCGTAGTAAAAGCAGTTAAAAACACTGTTGAATACGTCAACACACATCGCGAACAAATATTGGCACAACCACTAAACTGTGGAGGCAATAATGAGTGAACATAAAACCCTGATTAAGAACGGTATGTGGGACAACAACCCCGCCCTAGTTCAGTTGCTAGGTTTGTGTCCGCTACTGGCCGTTTCCTCAACTGTCACCAATGCCCTTGGTCTTGGTATTGCAACACTGCTTGTACTCGTTGGCTCAAATGTCACCGTCTCTTTGGTGCGAGACTATGTGCCTAAAGAAGTGCGTATTCCCGTGTTCGTAATGATTATCGCGGCGCTGGTAACCTGCGTTCAATTGTTAATGAATGCTTACGCGTACGGCCTGTACCTTTCGCTAGGTATCTTTATTCCATTGATCGTAACCAACTGTATCATCATCGGTCGCGCTGAAGCCTTTGCGTCTAAAAACGATCTGCTTCCTTCTGCCCAAGACGGCTTTTGGATGGGACTTGGTATGACGAGCGTACTTGTTGTGTTAGGGGCGATGCGTGAAATCATTGGCAATGGAACGCTATTTGATGGTGCAGACTTGCTGTTTGGTGAGTGGGCTAGTTCGCTCCGAATTGAAGTGTTCCATTTCGACAACAGCTTCTTACTTGCCCTACTTCCTCCGGGCGCTTTTATCGGTGTCGGATTACTTATTGCCGCAAAGAATGTTATAGATAAACAACTTGCAGCTCGTCAGCCAAAACAACAAAAACAAGCCATTGAGCGAGCACGTGTGACCAATCAATAAAAACAGTTTGAGCATAGCGCATCAAACGGAGCACTGGAAAGCAGCCTCAAATGAACAAAGATAAACGAAAACTAATACTGGAGCGACTGAGGGAAAACAACCCTAACCCTCAAACCGAGTTGAACTGGAGCACACCATTCGAGTTATTGATTGCCGTGCTTCTCTCTGCGCAAGCAACCGATGTGAGTGTCAACAAAGCGACAGATAAGCTATACCCTGTCGCTAACACGCCACAAGGCTTGTTTGACTTAGGTGTCGATGGCGTTAAAGAGTACATAAAAACCATAGGCCTGTTTAACTCAAAAGCTGAAAACGTCATCAAGACCTGCAAAATACTACTCGAACAGCATAATGGTAAAGTTCCAGAAAACCGTGAAGCACTTGAAGCGCTACCAGGAGTTGGACGTAAAACCGCAAACGTGGTGCTTAATACCGCTTTTGGTTGGCCGACTATCGCAGTGGACACTCATATCTATCGCGTTTCAAATCGAACTAAGTTTGCAATGGGTAAGAATGTCGACCAAGTAGAAGAGAAGCTACTCAAGGTTGTACCGAAAGAATTTAAGTTAGATGTACACCACTGGCTAATCCTACATGGTCGCTATACGTGCGTAGCGCGTAAACCTCGCTGTGGCAGTTGCATCATTGAAGATCTTTGCGAATATAAAGAAAAAGTTTATCCAGAGAATTAGGAGAGCACGACAATGTCAAATGGACGTATTCTGCACACCATGCTTCGCGTCGGTGATCTAGACAAATCTATACAGTTTTATACCCAAGTCATGGGTATGCAGCTACTTCGTACCAACGAAAACAAAGAGTATCAATACACTTTGGCTTTTCTTGGTTACGGTGACGAGTCTCAAGGTGCGGTGATTGAACTGACGTATAACTGGGGCACAAGTGAGTATGACTTGGGTAGCGCATTTGGTCATATCGCGATTGGTGTTGACGATATCTACACCACTTGCGATGCCATTAAAGCGGCTGGCGGCAATGTCACTCGTGAGCCAGGCCCGGTCAAAGGCGGTACTACTCATATTGCTTTCGTAAAAGACCCTGACGGCTACATGTTAGAGCTTATTCAAAACAAGCAAGCTTCAGCAGGATTAGAAGGTTAATCACTCCTTCAGCTTCTATTGCAAATAGGACAGTATCACACTGTCCTTTTTTTTAACTTTACTTGATAATAATTATCATTTAATCTCTGGCCTATACGCGGTTAGGAGATGAGAATAATGGGCATACAAGAGTGGGAGAAACATACCTTACTAGCAGATATGGCAATGAACGATGAAGATCATCTGAGAGGCATTCTTCACTACCAACAAGCACTCACTTTAAGTGAACGAATAAGTGAAGCAGAAGAGGTTGACGTTGAAGACCGCTTAATGATCTCGGTGATTTCGTGCCATAACATGGCAATGTTTTGGCGTAATGTCGGTGACGTAAAGTATGAACTAAAATATCTCCAACTCGCGTCAGAGAAGGTTCTGACTCTGGTACCACAGTGCCCGAACAATGAATGTGATGCCTTCATCGACTCGATGGGCTGCTGTAAAAAAGCCTTGATTGAGTTTATGAAAAGGCACCCCAACCCCAAGATAGCTCAGTTGGTACAAGATATCGACACCGCCACTAACTGTAACCTGATTGCTAAATTCCGTTTGAATTAAGCACGCTAAAAGGAATCAAGAAAGGCCAGATCGATCTGGCCTTTTTTATATCTAATAGACATTAACCTATATTCGCAAAATTTAAATTTGCGTTCTACCAAGCGAAATAACCACACGTCGGTTTCGATCTTTACCAATTGGTGAAGCATTATCATCGATGGGTCGTCTTCGACCATAACCTTGCACTTGAATTCGATCCTCTGGCAAGCCTAAAGACTTAAAGTAATTCTCTAACACTTCAGCACGGCGCTCCGAAAGGCTTTGGCTGACACTTTTACCATCGTCAGCGTCGGTGTAGGTCGACACCAATACAAGGTCAATATCTTGATTATGCTTGATGTATTCGGCAATTTGCGCCAATCGCTTCTGTGACTGTTTATTGAGTTCAACACTAGTACGATCATAGTGAAGAATCGTAAAAGCGATGTCTTCAAAGCTGTATGGTAGAAGATTGGCAATACAATCACTAAACACATTGTAGGATTGTTGGAACAACACCGAAGAGAGCGCCACTTCTACTCGCTGATCTCGACTGCGCCATTCTTGATAACTGAACGTCGGATAACGGCCTTTCTCTAACTCGCCTAATATGTTCCAAGCCGTTTGCCCACCGACGTATCCATCAAACTGTTGAAAAAAGCGAATCGTCGTCAGCCTATCGGCACTGTCTCCCGGCCTCCAGGCTGGCGGCATAGAGATTAAGCTGACATCGCGGGTTTGTCCCATTGGACGTTTCATCTTCAATTCAAAATCGAGATTAATTTTTTTACTCGCATACGATGAAAATACCGCATCACCATAGTTTGGAATAGGGTGAACAAGACGGCATTCGAGTGGCGTGTTGGCAACCATTTGCCACATAGATTGCTGAGGTTTCGCCACATAGTGTTTCTCCAACGCTAACGCATCGGGAGTCAACACTGTCAGTGCCATTGCAATACTGGTAGCCAGCAACTTCTTCATAGAATACTTCATCTCTTAACTCGACTTGGGCAGCCGCTTTTTGCCACCCGATGATCTTCATCGAGAGTAATGCAAAAACCTCGCCAACTGATTTGTATAGGACAAATTGCCAATGATTCATTTTCAATCAGCATTAACGGTTTTTCTTGCTGAAAGAATCTGCAATAATGCCTGCCCTGTCACATTATTTTAAGCACACATGACTATTGAAAACGAAGCATTGACGCTAAAAAAACGATTTCGCGGCTATTTCCCAGTCGTAATTGACGTCGAAACCGCTGGATTTAACGCAAAGACCGATGCGCTACTCGAAATCTGTGCTGTCACTCTAAAGATGGACGATAACGGTGATCTTGTCCCTGCCTCGACCATTCATTTTCATGTCGAGCCATTTGAAGGCGCCAACTTAGAAAAGGAAGCGCTTGAGTTTAACGGCATTCGTGACCCATTCAGCCCATTACGTGGCGCAGTGACAGAGTCTGAAGCTCTCAAAGAGATTTATAAGCTGGTACGCAAAGAGCAAAAAGCCGCCGATTGTAGCCGTGCAATCATGGTCGCTCACAATGCAAATTTCGATCACAGCTTCGTGATGGAAGCGAGCGAGCGTAGCAAGCTTAAACGCGTCCCTTTCCACCCCTTTGCAACCTTTGACACCGCTACGCTAAGTGGTTTGGCTTATGGTCAAACCGTGCTTGCTAAAGCGTGCAAAACCGCTGGGATGGAATTTGACAATAAAGAAGCCCACTCTGCTCTATACGATACACAAAAAACGGCAGAGCTCTTCTGCGGTATCGTCAATAAATGGAAAGTCCTTGGCGGTTGGCCGTTGATTGATGCTGACGAAGAAGAAATAAAAGAATAAATGTAAACACAACACACGAGTAAATTATGAACCCTGTTGTCATTTCTGTATGTGTCATGCTTGCCTTAGCACTGATGCGCGTCAATGTCGTCGTTGCACTGACATTTAGCGCCATCGTTGGTGGTTTGGTTTCAGGTATGGAACTTAATCAAGCGGTTGCTGCCTTTGAAAGCGGACTTGGAGGCGGCGCCACCATCGCACTTAGCTATGCCATGCTTGGTACTTTCGCTGTTGCTATTTCTCGCTCTGGTATTACTGACCTTTTAGCAAATAGCGTTATCAAGCGCATTCATGGTAAAGAAAATGCGTCTGCTTCGACTGGTCTAAAGTACGCGGTATTAATCGCACTAGTGCTAGTCACTATGTCATCGCAAAATGTTATTCCAGTCCATATCGCCTTTATCCCGATTCTGATTCCACCTCTATTGGGCGTTTTTGCCAAGCTTAACTTAGATCGCCGAATGATCGCTTGTGTACTCACATTCGGTTTGGTGACGCCTTATATGGTTTTGCCAATTGGCTTTGGTGGCATTTTCCTAAACAACATTCTACTAAAAAATCTGCATGAGAATGGTCTCGACAACGTCGTGGCTAGCCAAGTCCCAGTAGCAATGCTACTTCCTGCTGCTGGTATGATTTTCGGCCTATTTACTGCGATTTTCTTTAGCTACCGTAAACCTCGTCAATATCAAGAAACCGAACTGACCCATGTTGATGAGAACCCTAAATCGATCAACAAGAAAAACATTCTTGTGGCGGCGGCTGGTATTGTTGCAGCGCTGAGCGTACAACTTTCTACTGGCTCTATGATCATTGGTGGTCTTGCTGGTTTCATGGTGTTTACTTTTGGCGGCGTTATTGCGTGGAAAGAAACGCACGATGTCTTCACCAAGGGTGTACACATGATGGCTATGATTGGCTTTATCATGATTGCAGCAGCAGGGTTTGCGGCAGTAATGAAGCAGACAGGTGGTGTAGAGTCACTCGTTGAAGCACTGTCAACCAGTATCGGTGACAATAAACCGCTAGCGGCTCTGTTAATGTTAGTTGTGGGTTTGCTTGTTACGATGGGAATCGGTTCTTCATTCTCAACCATTCCTATTCTTGCGACCATCTACGTTCCATTAGCGGCTGCCTTTGGTTTCTCTCCGATGGCGACGATTGCTTTAGTCGGTACTGCGGCGGCACTAGGTGATGCAGGCTCGCCTGCTTCAGACTCAACACTAGGTCCAACGTCTGGCCTCAATGCTGACGGTCAGCACGAGCATATTTGGGAAACCGTAGTACCCACCTTTATCCACTACAATATTCCATTAATTGTCTTCGGTTGGATTGCCGCCATGGTGCTGTAATTAACCACTTTGCCACCCGTTACTGTGGCGATATAGCTATAAAAAAAGCTGACATGATGTCAGCTTTTTTATGCTTGCTACTTGCTAGTTACTTGCCAGTCTGATCAGCAACCGCAGCAATGATTGGCACCATATCTTGCAGTAACTCTTCTTCTACCGGCTTACCCGCAGAATCTGTCACGTTTATTGATGTTCGGTTACCAAGGTCACCCAGCAGGAAGGTATAGGTACCTGATGCTAGCTCGATTGGCTTCACACCAATACCGGTCCAGAATTCATCATCTGGCGCTGCATATTTTGCTTTAACCGTACCTTGCGACTGATTACGTTCTTCGATCGTAAAGCCCATTTCTGGCAGCAATGTCGGAATGCGTAGCCAAAGTACATTGTATGGCGTACGTGCAATAATCACTGGGAAACCGCTGCGGTCAGATCCCATAGAAATATGAATTTGCTTAACTAACTCTTGCGCTTTACGCGCGGCTTCTTCACGAAGGTCTTGGTCATAGCGAGCCGTGACCAGGTTAGTCATCAAAGCGTTATAGCGCTCTTTATTGGTCGCGGTAACAGGTGCTTTCTTGCCACCTTCACGCCAATCGTTCAAAGAAATCTTAAACCCGTGACGACCACCGACAACAATACGTTCAATCGAATAACGTGAACCAATTTCGATCTCTTCGTCTTGCTCTGTCCAAACCACCCAGTCTGTTTCAAGACGAGTGTCGGTCTGCTCAAGAATACCGATTCCGTGCTCTTGAAGCATTTTCAGAGCCGTTTTCCATACTTTATCTAGCTCGTCTTCACGTAATAACCACAGTGTCGTTTCACCTTGTTTACGCTCGGCACGTGCACCAGGAATAAGTTCAAGGATCTGCTGTGGAGAACGGATATCAACTTCTTTGCCTACCCCACCAGCAAAGTCACCTTGGGGGATATCATAGTTGTTATAGAACTGAGGTTTAGCGCCTTCTGCAAGCGTCCACTCTTTCAGTGGTGGCGTATTCAAGTATTCGAAGTCATCCTTCGCTTGACGACGCTGCGCAGCACTACCAGAACATGCACTTAAAACAAAAACAGCTAGTGAACTGACGACTAGCTGGTGAGACAATTTCATTGAAACTCCTGATACATACTTGCCGGAGTAATAACGCTCCGGCAATCCATCTTTAAATTTAGTAAATGCAAGCTTCCGTCATCGCTTGAGCCACTATCGGACGCGCATTTTCAGATAGCTCTGTCAGCGGCAATCGCAGACCACCGTGTTCGATAAGACCAAGTTTATGGGCTGCCCACTTGACAGGAATCGGGCTTGACTCTACGAATAGGTTCTTATGCAGCGGCATCAAACGTTGATTGATGATTTCCGCTTCTTCAAATTTACCTTCACTCGCCAGTCTAAACATCTTTGCCATATCTTCTGCAGCGATATTGTTAGTTACAGAGATCACTCCGTTACCACCCTGCTTGACAAATTCTAGCCCTGTCGAATCATCGCCACTTAGTAAGATAAAATCTTCGCCACAAAGTTCACGGTGAATTGCAATTCTGCTTAAATCACCTGTCGCATCTTTCAGCGCAACAATGCTTTCAATTTCAGAAAGACGAGCAACGGTTTCTGGCAGTAAGTCTACCGCAGTTCGACCCGGTACGTTGTACAAAATTTGTGGTACATCGCTCTCTTCTGCAATTGCTTTGTAATGTTGGAACAAACCTTCTTGAGTTGGCTTGTTGTAGTAAGGAGTTACGCTTAGACAACCCGCAATACCAGAGTTGTTTAATAGACGACTGAAGGTAACTGACTCATGAGTGGCATTAGCTCCTGTTCCTGCAATGACAGGAATACGACCTTCTGCAAACTCGACCGTTTTCATCACAACCTTGACATGCTCTTCAATCGTAAGCGTCGCCGACTCACCAGTAGTACCCACTGCAACGATGCCGTCACTGCCAGCCGCTACATGGTATTCCACCAGTTTCTTCAGGCTCACGTAGTCTACTTCGCCATCATGATTAAACGGTGTGATTAACGCTACTATACTTCCTGAAAACATGTCTTTCTCCCTAATTTAGATACTAATCGCATGGTACTGTAAGGCGATTGATAAAGACAAGCGCTTAAAGCCGCTTAAATCACCTAAATGAATGAATATTTATCAGATGTTAGAACTTTGGCAACTTACTCCTTTCAATTCAGGCCGTGTCAGTAACAAGTTAGGAATTAACCCAGTGCGACGCGATAGACTAAAATACGTTCAAAGCGAATCAGAAAAGCGTACAGAGGCCATTTTTCTAGCATATAACTGTGCTAAGCTATCTCATTAATAAAACTAACTTTGATAGAAGTGAACCTATGACTCAACATCTGGTGATTACTGCGGTAGGAACGGATCGCCCAGGCGTATGCAATCAAGTTGTACACCTGGTCACTCAGTCTGGATGCAATATTGTTGACAGTCGTATCGCCCTATTTGGCAACGAATTTACCCTGATCATGTTACTGACCGGGAATAACGCAGCGGTGACTCGGGTCGAAACCACGCTCCCACTTCTCGGCCAAGAGCACGACCTCATCACCATTATGAAACGCACTTCTACTCACGCTCATCTAGACAACTCCTACACGTTAGAAGTGTTTGTTGAATCAGATGACAAGCTTGGATTAACCGAAAAGTTCACCAATTTTTTCGCAGAAAAGAATATTGGTCTTTCGTCTCTCAGCGCACAAACGATAGACAAACAAAAAATCGACTCAGAAAAAGACCAGTTCCATATTGCAATAACCGCAACGGTAGACTCAGAATGCAACCTAATGCAGCTACAAGAAGAGTTCGATAATCTTTGCCAAGACTTAGCCGTTCAAGGCTCACTAAATTTCTTAAAAAACAGTCAATAAAAAAGGAATCTCCATGAACACGCTCACAGCCGGTGCTCCTGCGCCAGCGTTCTCTTTACTTGATCAAAATGGTGAAACCGTATCACTTAGTGATTTCAAAGGTAAGAAAGTTCTATTTTACTTTTACCCAAAAGCAATGACTCCAGGGTGTACCGTTCAGGCACAAGGACTACGTGATGTTAAAGCTGAGCTTGATGCTCACAATGTCGTTGTACTTGGTGTCAGTATCGATCCGGTTAAGCGCCTAGGTAAGTTCATCGAGCGCGACGAACTTAACTTCACATTGTTATCTGACGAAGACCACGCGGTTGCCGAGCAGTTCGGTGTTTGGGGCGAGAAGAAGTTCATGGGCAAGGTATACGATGGCCTGCACCGTATTAGCTTCTTGATAAACGAAGAAGGTGTGATTGAGCATGTCTTCAATAAGTTTAAAACAAAGACTCACCACGAAGTGGTTTTAGATTATTTAAACGAAAACAAGTAGTACCTATCAGGATAAATAGGTGATCAGATATTTATTCTGGTTGGTATAATTCAGTCTTGCTAATAAGAACGCCAGCTTAATCGCTGGCGTTTTAGTTTTAAAGACACAATCGAACGGTTAAACAATAAATTTGTTTAGAATCGCATCTTGTTCACGAACATTCTCGGTTTGAACTTGCATCGCCATATTTGCTTCTTCTGCTGAGTCAGCGACTTGAGTCGACAAGTCTTTGATCTTCACTGTGTTGCTGTTGATCTCTTCAGCCACCAAGCTTTGCTCTTCCGCTGCAGAAGCAATCTGCATATTCATATCGCTAATACGCTGAATCGCGTCACGAATACGCTGTAATGCACCGTCTGCTGCTTGCGCTTTATCGACCGCATCAACCGCTGTATTTTTACTTTCATTCATCGCTGCTGAAACCGAACTCGCCCCGGCTTGAAGCTGTTCGATCATATTGCGAATTTCAGTGGTTGATTCTTGGGTACGCTGAGCCAGTGTGCGAACCTCATCTGCTACAACAGCAAACCCACGTCCAGACTCACCCGCACGAGCCGCCTCAATCGCTGCATTCAATGCCAGTAGGTTGGTTTGGTCTGCAATATCATTGATAACTTTCAAGATAGTTTCGATATTGGCAGTGGCAGATTCAAGCCCTTGAACCTCTTCTACTGCTTGATCGATACGTGAAGAGAGCATGTCAATTGAATTGGTGGTATCACTCACTACCGATGAACCATCCTGAGTTGCTTCATCCGCTTCTTTCGCAGCTGCTGCTGCACCTTGTGCGTTATTTGCTACCTCTGTCGCCGTCACAGCCATTTCGTTCATCGCTGTGGCTAACTGCTCTAACTCTTCAAGTTGACTGCGCATGGCTCCTGCCGAGTGCTGCGCGCCTACAACTGTCATTTCAGTGCCACGAAGAATTTCTGCACCAATCGCTTTAGATTGCTGGATCTGTTTTTGCAGCGTTTCAGTAAAGGTATTGAAACCCTCTGCTAGCTGGGCAAACTCTTGATCTGTGTTGGTATCTAAACGCTTAGTAAGATCCCCTTGTCCAGATGCGACGTCTTGAATTGCGTCATTCAATGTTGCTAGCGGTTTCATCAGCACTTTAATCAAGAAGCTAAGTACCAACACACTAAGTACAACACCAATCACAACGTATAGAATTGAGCTACTGCGCATGTCATCCACTGCTGCAAACGCAATATCTTCGTCAACAACGGCACCGATGTACCAGTTTTCAGAAGGGACTTTTTCAAAGTGGACGAGCAAGCGCTTACCATCTTGCTCAAATCTTTGGTTTCCGCCTTGCACTTTTGCTTGTGGCAAGTACTTAGTAAGGTTTTCACCATTGTTTTCAGCTTGCGGGTGAGCAATAGTAGTACCGTCAGCGGTTACGATGAATAAGTAGCCAGCATCCAAGAGGTTTACACTATTAACCAGATCGGCTAAACCGCCTAACTCCATATCGTAGAACATACCCGCCATAAACTGACCACTCTCTTTGACTGGCGTACCAATCGAGATGATCACTTTTTTCGACGAAACATCAACATATGGGTCAGTCACAACTAACTTGCCCTGCGCTTTCGCGTCTTTAAACCAAGGACGTACGCGAGGGTCGTAGTCAGGCCCTGCCTCCCAGCCATCATCATTTTCCACGACGAAGCCATCCGCCTCATAACCAAAGCCCACCGCAAGGAAACTACCTTTTAACTCTGGTTTTTCTAGAATCTGTTTAACGAGTTGGCGGTTTTGCGGATCAAGCTCAAGTACCTCAGTGGTTGATTGAGCCAGAGATTTTTTACTTTCCATCTCTGAAACCACTGTGTTTTTCACCCCTTTTACCATCTCATTTAAGCTAGTATCGACGAGTGCTTCGACTTCCTGTTTTACCGTGCTTAGCTGTTGAATCGACAACAGGGTTACAGTCACCAGCAGTAGTGCCGATGAAGCCGCAACGATTTTTTGGCTAAATTTCATATTTTCCCTCAATTAGTCAGCAAGCGTTTTGTTATTGTAATTAGTATAGTTATCGTCCCGAATAACGTTTACTTAAGAAATTTCTAACAAATACCCACTTAAGTAAATTCTATAGTGGGTAAAAATGCCAACTGGAGCACAAACAAAAAGCCCTAAAGAGATAACTTTAGGGCTTAATATGTAATGGTTTGCACTCACCAAAGCGAGTTATGTCGTCGCTTCGTCATCCTGACTCGGCAGTGCATTCCACACCGCCTTGACCAACGTGGCGAGAGGAATAGCAAAGAACACACCCCAGAAACCCCATAAGCCACCAAACACAAGTACTGCGACAATAATAGCAACAGGGTGAAGGTTTACAGCCTCAGAAAAGAGTACAGGCACCAATACGTTACCATCTAGGGCTTGAATAATACCGTAAGCAATTAACAGCCAATAAAACTGCGGGGACAACCCCCACTGGAATAAACCAACAATCGCAACCGGAACTGTTACGGCTGCAGCGCCGATATAAGGAATAAGTACCGAGAATCCCACCGCTACAGCTAGCAGCACGGAATATCGTAGGTCAAGGATGGCAAAAGTCACATAACTCACACCACCAACAATAAGGATCTCCATCACCTTACCGCGAATGTAGTTAGAGATTTGTTCGTTCATCTCATCCCATACTTTGGTTGCTAACCGACGATTACGGGGTAGAACACCACTGGTTATATCCATCATTTCGTCTTTATCTTTTAACAAAAAGAAAACCAGCAGTGGAACCAAGATCAAATAGACAGCCAAAGTGGCCAAACTGACCAGAGAAGCGAGCGAACCTTTAACTACGGTCTCTCCCATCACTATCACTTGGTTTTTAGCATTAGTAACCAATGATTCAACAATCTGAAAGTTCTCTAGTTCAGGATAGCGATGCGGCAACTCAGCAATAAACGCTTGCAGGCCACCATACATGGTTGGGATGTCATTAATTAAATTGCCCACCTGCTCCCAAATTGTTGGAACCAAGCCAAAAATAGCGACAATCATTAAGCTACTAAAGCCCAGAATAACAAACACCACGGATAGCGTTCTTGGGATACCTAAGCGAGAAAGCTGTACAACGGGCCACTCAAGTAGATACGCTAGCACGATAGCGACCAGTAAAGGAGCAATCAGATTGCCGAAGAAATAAATCGTAATGAAGCCGAATAAGAGAATCGCAACAAGGCTTACGGCGTGTGGGTCAGAGAAACGTCGCTTATACCAGCGACTTACCATTTCAAACATTCAGCATAGTTCCTTTGGGGTTGTTGAGCGGCTGACTTGCATACGATAATAACCGTCCTTCTCTTCACAGATTAGCTTAAATACACGCTGGTGGAGGTAGTGAGTAATATCGATATATGAGCTTGAATCAGAAACGAGAATCAATGTTTGCTCTCCAGCAGCCAAATTTTTTGTGTGACGCTTAGCAAGTAACAGTGCCATTGGGCAGCGTTCTTGGCGTAAATCCAAAATATTCGGTTCCATTCTATCGCCCGATACATATTATTACCGATAGGTATTGTATAGTGTTTTATTCCAGCCGTCAGCGCAAATAATAGTGGTAAGGTCACGGCTGTTAACACTGGGTGAATTGCTGTTTTTACATTCACTAAATGAATCACTTAACGAATTGGAAACCATCTTATCGTTATGCTGTCCAAGCGTATATCCGTCTTGTTATGATAAACGTGACAAGGAAGAAGAAATCTACGGAGTATCACCTGTTAAATATGTTTAAACATACGCGTTCATTAGTTTGCCTTTGTATTGCCACCGCATTAAGCACTCCGGCACCTACGTTTGCAAACAATCTCAATCTTCCTGATATTGGCACCGCGGCGAGTGGCACTTTGACCATTGCCCAAGAACAGCAATATGGTGATGCCTATATGCGCATGCTTCGTAGCGGTTCACCGATTGTTAATGACCCCGTGCTCAACGAATATATTGACAGTTTAGGTCATCGCTTAGTCGCGAATGCATCCGATGTTAAAACTCCGTTTACCTTCTTCATGATCCGCGACCGCAACATTAACGCATTTGCATTTTTTGGCGGCTACGTCGCGCTTCACTCTGGTCTGTTTCTCTATGCACAAAGTGAAAGTGAACTTGCGTCGGTGGTGGCTCACGAAATTGCCCACGTCACACAACGCCACTTAGCGCGTAGTATGGAGGAACAAGCCAGACGTTCTCCTGCAACATTAGCCGCATTGGCAGGCTCTTTACTACTGGCAATTGCTTCGCCCCAGGCGGGAATGGCAGCCATTACTGCGACGACTGCGGGTAACATGCAAGGTCAAATTAACTACACACGCAGCAACGAAAAAGAAGCCGACCGTTTTGGTATCAGCACATTGGCCAAAGCCGGGTTTGATGTCAATGCGATGCCGAGATTTTTTGGCCGCCTAGCGGATGAGTTCCGTTACGCAAGTAAGCCACCACCGATGTTGTTGACTCACCCGCTGCCAGAAGATCGTATTACTGACAGCCGCGCCCGAGCACAAAATTATCCTGCACGTCGAGTGGATCCATCTCTTAACTACCACCTTGCCCGAGCGAGAGTGGTCGCCCGTTACACGGGTATTGAAGCAAAAGCCGCTCTTGACTGGATGAACCGCAAAGAAAAGCGAGCACCGAACAATATCAAACCTTCTCTTCAATATGGTAAAGCTCTCGTTTACTTGGATAACAATCAACTTGAAGAAGCACACACCATTTTACAAAACCTGCTAAAACAAGACGCGTATAACCGCTTCTATCTTGATGCGATGTCGGATCTTTACCTAGCAATGAAGCAGCCTGACAAAGCCGAAGCAATGCTCAAACGCTCATTGAAGTCAGCGCCCAATAACGCAGTGCTGACGATCAACTATGCTAACGTGCTTATGGAACAAGACAGGAACGAAGAGGCAATAAAAGTATTGCAACGTTATACCCACGATAATCCCAATGATGTCAATGGTTGGCACTTGCTGTCTGAAGCCAATATTCACCTTGGCGAAAGTGACGAAGACTTAGCTGCACGCGCCGAAATCCTAGCGCTCAAAGCCAATTGGGACAAAGCCATTCAGTATTACACACAAGCGAGTCAAATCGCTGAACTAGGAAGCTTAAAGCAAGCAAGATATGATGCCCGTATTGACCAATTAATGGTCCAAAGGGATCGTTTTTTCGCTTTACAATAATAAATGGAGAAAACTCTATGTCAGTCGTGATTTATCACAACCCTCGATGTTCTAAAAGCCGCCAAACTCTGGCTCTATTAGAAGAAAAAAACATTCAACCACAAATCATTAAATATCTTGAAACACCGCCAAGTGTCGATGAGCTAAAGACACTGATGACTCAACTTGGTGTTTCTGAGGTTCGCGATATGATGCGCACCAAAGAAGATGTCTACAAAGAGCTAGAACTGAAATCGGCGGATAACGAAACGTTATTCAAAGCGATGGCTGAAAACCCGAAGCTTATTGAACGTCCAATCGTGGTTGCTAACGGCAAAGCCAAGCATGGCCGACCTCCGGAGCAAGTCTTAGACATTCTATGAAGTGCCAAGTCATCATCTTGTACTACAGTCGGCATGGTTCCACACGTGCCATCGCCAGGCAGATCGCACGTGGGGTGGAGTCCATCCCACACTGTGAAGCCATGCTACGCACTGTTGATGAACTCGACGGTGAAAACAAACCCGACGACCCTATCATTACTACCAATGAGCTAAAGCAGTGTGATGGTTTAGCTATGGGAAGCCCGGTATGGTTCGGTAACATGGCAGCGCCACTTAAACACTTTTGGGACAAAACCACCTCTTTGTGGGTGGCTGGTGATCTGATTGATAAACCAGCTTGTGTTTTTACTTCTTCATCAAGTCTTCATGGTGGACAAGAAACAACTCTGAACAGCATGATGCTGCCGCTATTGCACCACGGAATGATGATTCTAGGTATTCCATATTCACAACCAAAACTTCACACAACACAAAGTGGGGGAACACCTTATGGCGCCACATCGGTTAGCTCAACGGGCTCAAGGTTAAGTGAAGATGAGATTGAATTGTCGCAACAACTGGGTAAGCGTTTAGCGCAGACCGCTTTAAAATTGAAGGACCAATAACTATGCAAGATATGCAGTCAACGACTAAGCTTTATCGCCTGCTGGCCTTGTTTGGCAACCTTGCTCTACTCGCTTGGATAATGATATGGCAACTGTTACTGTCCCCTCATCCACATATTAGTAGTACGACACTAGCAATCGCTTGGGCTGTACCTCTGCTACTACCTCTGCCTGGAATTCTTGCAGGTAAACCTTATACCCATGCGTGGGCAAACTTTGTTTTAATGCTCTATTTCTTGCACGGTTTTACCATCTTGTACGTTGATGATGGCGAACGTTGGCTGGCAGTGGTTGAACTTGTCCTCACGACACTCGCTTTCTTCGGCAATATTCTCTATGCAAGAGCGAGAGGTAAAGAACTCGGCATGAAGTTGAAAAGACTGTCTAAGGTTGAAAAAGAAGAAAAAGCGCGTTTTGAAGAGAACCAATAACGAGGCTCAACAGACTTTGAAGCGGAGAGATTACCTCTCCGCCCCCAATAACCACAATAAAAATAATGACATTTCATTAAACAAATAAAAACATTTCATTTACGTGACTAAGCTTAAAGTTTACCAAACCAATAGATTGTGAATTAGTGATTAATGATTTAAATCAATTTCTTCTACTGCTCATACATTAACCTACTGTGCATTGTTTGTTCTGCTTCGCAGGGAGCTTGAAATGGAACACAAAGCTAAGTTAGTCAATGCGAGCTACGTATTATTTCTGTCCAGAATCATACCGTTCTGCTGCTTCGCACTGTTCTTTTTCTCTCTCTCTGCCCACGCACTGTTTGTCAGCCCTCCTAAAGACCCAATTCCACTTATTCAAGAAACTTTCCCCAATTTTACATCGATCTCTGATAAACAAGGCGACCCTCTGATTCGCACCATTGAAGGAGCGGACGGTATCTTGGGCTACGCATTTGAAACCGATGATATTGCGAGAATTCCTGCCTACTCAGGTGAGCCCGTCAATATGCTGGTGGTGATAAGCCCCGAGGGCGAATATCTGGCGTCGAAAGTGTTGGAGCATCATGAGCCGATTATTTTGGCCGGGATCCCCGAAAGTAAGCTATGGGAGTTTAGCGACCAATATGTCGGCCTTTCAGTCAAAGACCGAATTAAAGTCGGCGGAAAAACTGAACAAGGCTACGTTCCTATTGACGGCCTTTCAGGAGCAACCGTTACTGTCATGGTGATGAATGTAGCCATTACTAAAGCGGCAACAAAAGCAGCAGAATCACTGGGCATTATCACGCCTTCTAACGGTATCATTCAGCCCATTTCGACGATTAAAAAAGATGTCTTCGAAAAAAAGAGCTGGTTAGATCTCATTGGCGATGGATCAATTCGAAAACTGTACCTGACCAATGCAACGGTTCAGGAAGCGTTTGATGGTACAGAGGCTGAGAATATCGATACCGTAGCAAAATCAAAAAGCAATGATATGTTCTCTGAGGTTTACTACGCCTTAGCTGATATTCCGACCATAGGCATTAACCTATTTGGTGAGTCCGAATACCAGTGGCTTACCAATAGCCTTCAACCAGGTGAACACCTTATCGCTGTTTTCGGCAACGGCTATTCATACAAAGGCTCTGGCTATGTCCGTGGCGGAATCTTTGATCGTTTACAAGTGCACCAGAACGACAATGAAATCTCGTTTCGCGACTTAGACCACACCCGTATCTCTGATTTGTATGCACTCGGCGCACCAAGTTTTAAAGAAATGTCGATTTTCAAAGTTCAAGCCCATCATGAGTTTGACCCAGGGGCCAGTTGGCAAATCGAGCTTTTAGTGAGACGCCAAACGGGGCCTATTGATAGCGTGTTTACCAGCTTTAGAGGCAGTTACGACGTTCTTGAGCATTACGTCGACACACCACCAGCAATTATTCCCCCAAAAGAACTCAGCCCAACCGAACAGATTTGGCATGAACGTCAGATTCAAGTTGTGATATTGCTGGCGTTAATTGGCGTCCTTATTCTCATTTTGTTTTTCCAAGACATTTTGGTCAAGCACCCTACTTTTATGCATCGCCTGCGCCATGGGTTCTTAGTCGTGACAGTGGTATTAATTGGCTGGGCTTGGGGTGGTCAGCTCTCTGTGGTCAACGTGTTTACTTTCTTACAGTCACTGTTCAAAGGTTTTTCATGGGACTTGTTCTTGCTCGACCCGATCATCTTTATTCTTTGGTGCGCGGCAGCCGTGACCATGCTGCTATGGGGACGCGCGGTGTATTGTGGTTGGCTGTGTCCATTTGGAGCATTACAAGAGCTGATTAATCAAGTCGCTCGTTACGCTAAGATCCCTCAATTTGAGCTACCCTGGGCAGTACACGAAAGACTTTGGGCGATCAAATATCTCATCTTACTCGCCCTGTTTGCTATCTCGCTTGACTCTCTTGCTTTGGCTGAACAATTTGCCGAAATAGAGCCATTTAAGACCACCTTCTTGCTCAAATTCGACCGCGAATGGCCCTTTGTCGCTTGGGCGCTCTTTTTGCTCAGTCTTAATCTATTTAACCGCAAGACCTTTTGTCGTTATCTATGCCCACTCGGTGCCGCACTCTCAATCTCAAACAGTGTCCGTCTCTTTGACTGGCTTAAGCGTCGTCCTGAATGCGGTTCCCCTTGCAAAATATGCGCGAAGGAGTGTGAGATTCAAGCGATTCATCCTGACGGTGTGATTAATATGCGCGAGTGCCATTACTGCCTTGATTGCCAGATAACCTATTCAAACGATGGTAAGTGCCCACCATTGAAAAAAATGGCACGTAAAAAACGTCAACAAATGAGTTCTGATATACCCGTAACACAATTGTAAACACCTAGTAGAAGTGGTTGGTGAGCAAGTTTTAACCGTTACCCAATATCAGTTGAACAATAACGTAAAACGGAGATTTACCAATGAGCGATGATAAGAGTAAATATGACGATACCAACTCGCCAATCAACTCTGAGCGACGAAAGTTTTTCGGTAAAAGTGCGGCTTTAGGCTTAGGTGTTGCCGCCGCCCCTATGACAGCAGCCATGTTTGCTTCAATGGCCAAAGCGCAAGCTGAGGAAATGGCCAATAGTCCATTTGTTCACCCTGGCGAGCAAGACGAATACTATGGTTTCTGGAGTGGTGGTCACTCTGGAGAAGTACGAATCCTAGGTATTCCATCTATGCGTGAGCTTATGCGTATCCCTGTTTTCAACAGTTGTAGTGCCACTGGTTGGGGCTTTACCGACGAAAGTAAGCGCATCAAAGGTGATAGTGCTCATATCATGTCAGGAGACTCACACCACCCGCATATGAGTATGACCGATGGTCGCTATAACGGTAAATATGTGTTCATCAACGACAAGGCTAACTCACGAGTCGCGCGTATTCGCTGTGATGTAATGAAAGTCGACAAGATGATTACTATTCCAAATGTTCAAGCCATTCATGGTTTGCGTGTACAAAAAGTCCCTGAAACTAAGTACGTCATCTGTAATAGCGAATTTGAGATTCCAATGAATAACGATGGTAAGGCGACACTTGAAGATGTCAGCACTTACCGCTCGCTTTTTAACGTTATTGATGCAGAAAGTATGGAAATCGCTTTCCAAGTAATGGTGGACGGTAACTTAGATAACACCGATGCTGACTACGACGGTAAATACTTTGCTTCTACCTGTTATAACTCTGAAATGGGCATGAACCTTGGAGAAATGATCACCGCCGAACGCGATCATGTGGTGGTTTTCAACCTTGCTCGGTGTGAAGCAGCTCTAAAGGCTGGTAAGTTCAAAACCTATAATGGCAATAAAGTGCCTGTGCTTGATGGCCGTAAAGGGTCTGATTTAACTCGTTACATCCCAGTGCCTAAGTCTCCTCACGGTATGAATACTTCACCCGATGGTAAGTATTTCATGGCTAATGGTAAGCTTTCACCAACCGTGTCGATCATCTCTATCGCTAAGCTCGACGATCTGTTCGAAGATAAAATTAAGCCACGTGACACCATCGTTGGTGAACCAGAACTAGGCTTAGGTCCACTGCATACGGCATTCGATCAGAATGGCTATGCCTACACGACACTATTCCTTGATAGCCAAGTGGCGAAGTGGAATATCGAAGAGGCCATTCGCGCCTACAACGGAGAGAAAATCAATTACATTCGTCAGAAAATCGATGTCCACTACCAACCGGGTCACAACAGCACCTCAAGCGGTGAGACACGTGATGCTGACGGTAAATGGCTGGTATCACTATGTAAATTCTCTAAAGATCGCTTTTTACCAGTAGGGCCATTAAAGGCAGAAAATGACCAGTTGATCGATATCTCTGGTGATGAGATGAAGCTCGTCCACGATGGGCCAACTTTTGCCGAACCGCACGACGGTACCATTATTCATCGTAGTAAGGTCAAACCCAATAAAATCTGGGACCGCAATGATCCCATCTTCGCTGAAACGGTCGCAATGGCGAAGAAAGACGGCGTAAATGTCATGACCGACAATAAAGTCATCCGCGATGGCAACAAGGTTCGTGTTTACATGACTTCCGTTGCCCCAACGTTTGGTATGAACGAGTTTAAAGTCAAGCTGGGCAATGAAGTGACTATCGTCGTTACCAACCTAGATATGATTGAAGATGTGACGCATGGTTTCTGTATGACTAACCATGGTGTGCAGATGGAAATCAGTCCGCAAGAAACTGCGTCGATAACCTTTGTCGCCGATAAACCGGGTGTGCAGTGGTACTACTGTAACTGGTTCTGTCATGCTCTCCATATGGAAATGCGTGGCCGAATGTTGGTAGAAGCGTAACACCAAGTCCTTGCCTCTTTTCAAGAGGCAAGGCTCCCCTCCGGTCATGTTTATAAGGGAAAGCCATTGAAAGTAAACCGTTCGCTTGTGCTATTAATCGCGACACTCGTTAGCGTCAGCACCTATAGTGGTGAGATTACTGTCACGACTAAAGATGACTTACAGGGTGTGCTCAATAACCTTGAACCAGGCGATATCGTCACGCTCACACCGGGGCGTTATCTCGGCAACTTTACGATCAAACACGAAATAACTCTGCGCGGAACACATGAAACCATCATTGACGCTCAAGGCGCAGGCAATGCCCTAACTCTGTTAGCTTCAAACATCACCATTGAAGGCTTGACGATTGTTAACTGGGGTGATGATCTGACTGAGCAAAATGCAGGAATATATAGCGACGTAGCACTTAGTCACTTGGTGATTCGCAACAACACTCTGCAAGGCGACGGGTTTGGTATTTGGACTCAACGCGCGCAGCATGTCTTAATTGAAAACAATGCGATTCAAGGCAACCCCAAGCTTCGTTCTGCTGACCGAGGCAATGGAATTCAGCTTTCAGGCGTCAAAAACGCACAAGTTATTGGTAATAAAGTCAGTAAAACCCGCGATGGGCTCTATATCATATCAAGTACCGATAGCGAACTCAGGGGCAATACCATGCATGACCTGCGCTACGGTATCCACTATATGTATTCCCACCACAATCAAGTGCTCGATAATCTCGCCTACGACACTCGTGCAGGATACGCTTTGATGAGTTCCAAGCAATTGACTGTCAAAGGAAATCGCAGCTTAAGTAGCGAAGATTATGGCATATTGATGAACTTTATTACCTATTCAGATATCTCCTACAACACACTCAACAATGTTTGGACTAAGCCTGAAAACAAGGTCGTAGGCCGTGAAGGAAAAGGGGTCTTCGTTTACAACTCAAGCTATAACACCCTGAGCTATAACACCATAAACACGGCTGAAATTGGCATTCACCTCACCGCCGGCTCAGAAAACGGTAAGATCTTTGGCAATAGCTTTATCAATAACCCGACGCAAGTTAAGTACGTCTCTACCCGAGAGCAAGAATGGAGTCAGCAAGGGATTGGCAATTACTGGAGCAACTATCTTGGTTGGGACTTAGATAATAACAATGTTGGCGACACCCCATTTGAACCAAATGATGGTATCGACAAGTTGGTATGGCAGTACCCTGAGTCTAAAGTTTTGCTTGATAGCCCTGCCGTGTTGATGTTGCGTTGGATTCAAAAGCAATTCCCTATATTAAAGCCTGCTGGGGTTAAAGATTCTTACCCACTTATGTCACCTATCAATAGCGACGATGTAAGAGCAGATAGCCGAGCCAATCTCAGGTGTGAAACTAGCTCTTCACAAAATCTAACATTCCAACCCACTTGTTCTCACCAAGAGGAAGACCATTCATGAGTCTAGCGATTGTTCAACTCGATAATGTCTCTAAGCAATACAAGCAATTGCGTGCATTAAATCAAGTCAATCTTACCCTTGAGGCAGGGGAAGCTTTGGGACTGTTCGGCCATAATGGTGCCGGAAAAACCACCATGATGAAGGTCATTCTTGGCATTATTGATGTAACCAGCGGAACAGCTCGCGTTTTTGATACCGACCCGTGCTCTAAACAGGCTTGGCATAGCCGTAAATCTATTGGCTATTTGCCGGAAAACGTCTCGTTTTACGATCAACTCACTGGCTTAGAAGTACTGACCTACTTTGCACGTCTAAAATCCACACCCAAAGGACAAGTTCAGTCTCTCTTACAAGATGTTGGCTTAAGTGACGCTAAAAATCAGCAAGTTAAGCATTATTCGAAAGGTATGAGACAACGCCTTGGGCTCGCACAAGCATTTCTAGGCGAACCCAAATTGCTGCTTCTCGATGAGCCCACAGTTGGATTAGATCCGATTGCAACGCAAGATTTCTACGCCAGTGTCGACCAACTCAAAGGCCAAGGGGCAAGTGTGTTGCTTTGCTCTCATGTGTTACCTGGCGTAGAAAAACACATCGACCGAGCCATGATTCTTTCAAAAGGGACTTGTATCGCAACTGGTACGCTGGCGAGCCTACGTCAACAAGCACAGCTCCCCGTTACGATTAAAACTCAAGGTTTGAACGGTGCTTTGGCGGCTCACCCTACTCTCTCCGGCTTTATGACCAACAGTGATAGCCTACAGATCCCAGAGTCTCACAAAATGGCGGTGGTAAAAGAGCTGGTCAGCAACGATAGCTTGCAAGACATTCAGGTCACCCCAGCAAATCTAGAGCAGATATATCAGTATTTTTTGACCGATACGGCGTGCCGACAGGCGGAGGAAAAACAATGAATCCGATCATCGCAGTAGCCATTAAAGAATTCCAAGATGGATTAAGAAACCGTTGGTTGGTTTCGATCACCCTTATTTTCTCGTTGCTGGCCATAGGCCTAAGTTATTACGGCAGTGCAGCATCGGGGCAAATCAGTACACCTTCTCTCTCAAGTACCATTGCAAGCTTGTCGAGTTTGTCGGTTTTTATCATTCCACTTATCGCCTTGCTGCTATGCTATGACAGCTTCGTAGGTGAGCAAGAATCAGGCACCTTACTGCTACTAATGACCTATCCGATAAGTCATTCTCAATTACTACTGGGTAAGTTTCTTGGCCAAGGCAGCATTATTTCTTTAGCTACGTTTATTGGCTTTGGTAGTGCAGGGTTATTAATTAGCCTCTCTAATTCTTCGCAAGCCGTATTTAGCTCTTTTGCGCTATTTATCCTCAGTTCAATTTTACTCGGTCTGGCTTTCATCGGCTTAGCCTATGTCATTAGCTTGTTGTCCGCTGAAAAATCAAAGGCCGCTGGCGCCGCTCTGCTTGTTTGGCTGTTCTTCGTCTTAGTCTTCGATTTAACTCTCCTTGCACTTCTTGTCGGCATTGATGACGGACTTTCGCAGCACAACCTAGTACAAGTAATGATGCTCAATCCGGCAGATTTATTTCGTCTTGTCAATTTGTCTGCGCTAAACACAACCGATGTCAGTGGCGTACTCGCTGTTGCAATCAACGCTAGCTATTCCACACAAACTTTACTTTTCACAATGGTGGCCTGGATTGTCATCCCTCTTGGCATTGCCATGGCTATCTTCAGAAAGAAAAAACTCTAAGCGAGGTAGATCATGACTAAACGTTTTTTGGTTAAATGGAGCGGACTATTGCTTCTCCCACTCATTATAATGGGCTGTGGAGAAGACTCACAGCAAAGCATGCTACGCGATGCAGTAGCCATAGAGAGTGCTGACGAATGCCACCTGTGTGGGATGATCATCAGCAACTTCCCTGGGCCAAAAGGTGAGGCTTACCAGAAAGATAAGAAAGACATCAATAAGTTTTGTTCCACTCGAGACCTCTTTGCGTTTCTTCTTCAACCGGAAAACGCGCGTTTAGTGCAAGAAGTCTATGTGCATGATATGAGTCAATCGCCATGGGGTAAGCCCAACGACGAACATTTTATTGATGCAAAAATGGCATGGTATGTGATTGGCTCTAGCCAGAAAGGGGCGATGGGCAGCACCTTAGCAAGCTTTAGCAAAGAGAAAGACGCTAAGGCATTTAGCGCAAACTTTGGCGGCAACGTCTACCAATACAGTGACATTACTTTGCAACTGATCATGTAGGGTTAACAGCCATGCGCAGCACTAAGCCCATCCAATCTAACCCTTTGCTATTGCGCCTCTAAAACACAAAAGCCCGGCATTGGCTATTCAATGGCGGGCTTGTCTCTCTACTATTCAACACGAGTTACTGCGTGATAATCTCTTGCTCGACCTGGCTATTTTCAACCGCGGTCGTAGCTGAGCCTGCGGTATCTGGCGTCGGCTCAGGCGCAACATAGGGTTGACCTTGCCATTCAAACAACAGAATCATTTCCGCAGGAATCACTTGTGGTGCAACTTCAATAGCTTGCACTGGTTCAGAAGCGTTCGTTACCTCACTTTGAACTGGCGTCTCGCTCTCAACTGGCAACGTGTTTACGACTGGTTCAAGAGCTTCAGGCACAATCTGTGGCTCATCTGTCACACTTTCAAGCTGAATCACATCACGCATACGACGTACTTCTTGTTCAAACTCTTGCTGTGATGAAAGCAAATGAACATTGAACGTCACCTGGTTGCCTTGAATCTTAAGGATATCAATCGATGCCACCGAACTTAGCTTCTTGAGTTGGTTCTCTAGGGTAAAGAAGCTCACTGCATCATTTAACTCGGTGAATCGAACTTTAACGGCTTCTGAAGACTCACTTGCCACAACCACAGCACTCTTCTTCGCGTAGTAGTCACTGATGTGATTAATCATTTTATCTGCGGCGTCTACACCATTGTTCGAGCCCGCAAGAGGCGCCTGACGAGTGACACCTATACTCGCAGGTCTTTGATCATAAAGAGTCCATCTTAGGCTATTGCCTTGAGCTTTCACCACCAGCACACCATCAACCGGATAACGTTGACTGGCTTGTCCAACGGGTTGAATGAATCCTCCCCATAGATCTGACACCGCAATACCGGTTATATCATCGAAATCACCGACAGGAACCGTGAGTGGCAGCCCGCGTTTCAGCGCTTGTTGCTTCATCTGTTCTAATACCTGTGACGACGAGTGTTCCCAAATGATGTTGCGATCAGCTTGCCCTTCTTCCACCAACCAAACCAGTAGATTTGCGCGAGCCGCAGGCCAAACGGGTAACTGGGCTTGACTCAGTAGTGAGCGTATATGCGGTGCACTAAACACCATACGCAGTGACTGCTGTTCTTCGACCTGACCGTAACTTAATTGAGCGACGTACTGAGAACTCTGCTTAAGTGCTTTTAGTACCACCTCATTGGAAACCGCATTGCGGTCACCAGAAGCCCGAACGATCACTTCTTTCATGCCTTCAGCACGCGCTTTGGCATCGGCATTATCTACCGTTTGGTCTAATACAACTTCAGTTTGGTACAAATCAACATTAGTTAAAGCCAATGCAGGCAGAGTAACCAGTCCCAAAATGAACAAAGCTAGATGACGCATACACTTCCTAAGATCAGTTTCTTACACGTTAAACGTTGATGATAAGCAACTATCGAGACCGGAGCAACTAAAGGTCTAGAATCTTGGCGGTATTCTGAATTTCCACCCACAAAGCCATCACGTTAACGAATAAATAAATGACGAAATATTTGATCCATTTCAGATTGCAAACGATTGGCATAATGATAAAATCCCGCGAATTTTATTTTTGATGAGCAGTTTATTATTGCTCTTTGCTTTGCCACATAAAGGAATACCCCATGAAAAACGCCATTCAAGGTGCGCAAATGTTGTTCGTCGCATTTGGGGCACTAGTATTAGTCCCACTGCTGACCGGCTTAGATCCTAGCGTCGCTCTGTTCGGCGCCGGTGTCGGAACCCTTCTCTTTCAACTTGTCACCCGCCGCTCTGTTCCTATCTTCCTCGCCTCTTCCTTCGCTTTTATAGCCCCTATTCTCTATGGTGTTCAAACTTGGGGAGTACCAGCAACCATGGGCGGCCTAATGGCAGCGGGTTTTGTCTATGTAGCAATGGGCGCGCTTATCAAAGTTCGTGGCGTTGAAATCATTCACAAGCTACTTCCACCAGTCGTCGTGGGGCCAGTCATCATGGTGATCGGTTTAGGCTTGGCTCCTGTGGCCGTTAATATGGCGCTAGGTAAGGTAGACGGAGCGCAAGTGATAGATGCAGACGCATCATTGGTCATTTCGGTAGCGTCGCTATTAACTACGATTGTTCTTAGCGTGTTTGCTAAAGGTTTCCTTAAACTAACACCCATTCTAGGCGGTATCGTGGTCGGTTATGCGCTAAGCCTTGGTTACGGCATTGTTGATTTCACACCCGTGCAACAAGCAGCATGGTTTGCTTTACCTAACTTTACCTTCCCTGAATTCAACATCAACGCCATCTTATTTATGATCCCGGTCGCGATTGCTCCTGCAGTGGAACACGTCGGTGATATGCTGGCAATCTCAAACGTAACCGGCAAAAACTACCTTAAAAAGCCTGGTTTGCATCGCACCATCACAGGCGACGGGGTGGCAACGATTGCCGCTTCGATGGTTGGCGCACCACCAAACACTACCTACTCTGAAGTAACGGGAGCCGTAATGCTGACCAAAGCATTTAACCCTGTAATCATGACTTGGGCGGCCGTAAGCGCGATTGTGCTCGCTTTAGTCGGAAAGCTAGGCGCTGTACTGCAAACCATCCCAATGCCAGTAATGGGCGGTATCATGATTCTACTGTTTGGTTCTATTGCAACGGTTGGCTTGAACACTCTAATTAAGAACAATGTTGATCTACACAAGTCGCGTAACCTAGTGATCGTCGCAATTACCCTAGTATTTGGTATTGGTGGGATGGCTTTCGGTATTGGTGAATTCAGCCTACAAGGTGTGAGCCTATGTGGTATCGTGGCAATATTACTTAACCTAGTGCTTCCAAAAGATTTGGGTGAGAACCATGTCGTGGATAATGCACAAATAGAAGAAGAAGCGAAGTAGAATCAAAAGAAGTTTTGGAGGGTTGGCGTTTTGCGTCAACCCTTTTTGTTTCAATAGTTTCCCCTACCCACACAATTCGGTAAACTGACCTCGGGTTAACATTGCTAAATCTTGAGGTGATAATTCAATTTCTAAGCCTCGTTTACCCGCACTGACACAGATCGTTTCTTGCCCAACCGCACTTTGATGGATAAACGTCGGCAGAGCCTTTTTTTGCCCTAGTGGGCTAATGCCACCGACCACATAACCGGTAGTTTTCTGCGCAATATCGGGGTTGGCCATCTCGGCCTTTTTGGCTTTGGCTGCTTTGGCTGCTTGCTTGAGATTAAGCTTTTGAGCGACAGGGAGCACGGCTACCGCAAGACTTTTAGGGTCTCCGTTTAAGCAAAACAACAAGGTTTTAAATACCTGTTCTGGATTTTGCCCCAGCGCCTCTGCCGCTTCAAGACCATAGCTTTCCGCTCTTGGATCATGGTGGTACTGATGGATAGTGTGAGCAATTTTTTTCTTTTTAGCGAGATTGATTGCAGGAGTCATACTCCCCCCTGTTTAGCACAAACAAAAAACGCCACTCAACTGAGTGGCGTTTTAGCTTAATTAGCGTTCTAAGCTGCTGTCAACTTACTTGTAAACAATCTCACCAGAAGGTGCGTATTTATTTACATCAATTGGGCTGTTTGACTCTAAGTACTCTTTTAGTACTTCTGCATCAACGAAGCCTGTGTTAACAAAACCAGGGTGACCCATTAATTTAGGGTAACCGTCACCGCCTGATGCGTTAAAGCTTGGCACTGTAAAGCGGTAAGTTTCATCTAGACGAAGCTGTTTGCCACCAATGAATACATTCGATACTTTGCCGTCAGCGACTGTCATCGAGATACCCGCAAACTGAGCGTAAGCACCAGAATCGACTGGCTTAGTTGCAACAACGTTTAGGTAATCCATCACTTCTTGACCAGACATGTCTGTGTAAGTCAGGATGTTACCGAATGGCTGTACAGTCAGTACGTCTTTGTACGTCACATCACCTGCAGCGATAGAATCACGTACACCACCAGAGTTCATTACCGCAAAGTCCGCTTTTGCACGCTCCATATGAGCAGTGGCAATCAAACGACCTAGGTTAGTTTGCTGGAAACGAACGACGTTACGGTCACCTTCTAGCTTGCCGTTAGTTTCAGCAATTTGAACGTCTAGCTGCGCTTTACCTTTTTCTTGGTAAGGACGTAGGAATTCGAGTAGTTCTGAATCTTCTGCGATCTCATCTTCAATAAGAACACGTTGCTTCTTACCGTCAATCTTAACTTTCTTCTTCAGGTTAACTGGAATTAGGTCGTAGCTGACCATTTCTAGCTCGCCGTTACGGAATTCGTAATCAGCACGGCCTACATATTTACCCCATTCATGCGCCTGAACAATGTAAGTACCGTTTTGTAGGTCTGGCTTACATTCGTCAGAAGGCTTGAAGTTTTTCTTAACAACGTTTGGCGCTTCCATACATACAGGCTCTTGCGAGTGACCACCAACGATCATATCTAGAGAACCTTCACCTAGGTAACGAGCAAGTGCTACATCGCCAGGAGCGTTTACGCCACGCTTACCGTCTTCATAGTGACCCATGTGAGTAACGGCAAAGATTAGATCTGGTTTTTCAGTCTCTTCAAGTTCAGCGATAAGCTGCTTCGCTTCTTCTTTAGGATCACGGAAATCAATCCCGCCGATGAACTCAGGGTTACCGATTTTTTGAGTGTCTTCCGTTGTTAGACCGATCACTGCAACCTTGATGCCTTGTAGATCAAACATCTCATAAGCCTGGAACATGCGCTCGCCAGTCTTCTTGTCATAGATGTTTGCAGAAAGCATAGGGAAGTTTGCCCATTCTTTCTGTTTCATTAGTACTTCAAGTGGGTTGTCGAACTCATGGTTACCTAGCGCCATTGCATCGTAACCAATTTTGCTCATGCCTTTGAAATCTGGCTCAGCATCTTGTAGGTCTGACTCTGGAACACCTGTGTTGATGTCACCACCAGACAGGAGTAGTGAGCTACCGCCCTCTGCTGCGATTTCAGCACGAAGCTCATCGATCAACGTTTTACGAGCAGCCATGCCGTACTCGCCGTATTTGTTCTGCCAGAAGCGACCGTGATGGTCGTTAGTGTGTAGAACCGTCAACTTATAAGTTTTATCTGCTTCCCACTCATGTTGTGGTGCCGTTGCACAACCAGCTAGAGTTGCCAGGATAGCCGCGCTAATTGCGCTTTTTACGATCAGGCGTTGCTTCATTGTCATACCTTTTGAACTTTTAGGGGTTTCCACTGCTTTTTTATACTGCTCTCTTTGAATAGACAGACTTGGAAAAAAACAGGCTGAGAGAGCAGTAAAACTTGAACTAGTTTAAATTAAGGTGACGAAAGTGACACTTGAATTTCATATTTATGATGACTAGATCACTCTTAATAACTATTAATCATGTAATAAATGCTAAGAATTACACAGCCACAAATATAAGATCACAAGCAAACGTTTGTCTGGCATAAATAGCTTTCTAACAGTAATTGTGACTTAGATTATTTAATCAACACAAAAGGCAAACTTCGTAATTTATAGCAACAAAATTAAGCACTTATTGTTATGTTATAACAAAACAATAAGTCGGCTTATATTTTAAACACAATAGACTAAAACCGTTTAATTAATCGGTCATATATCATCTGAGGCAGCTTTAATTAATTTATTGTTATATTATAACAATAAATTAATATGTCCTGGTTTATTCGCATTCAAATTTAAATTAAAAAAGCCAGCAACAATGCTGGCTTTCATAACGACACCATTAATATCTATTTAATATCAATATGTTCAAAACCCTTGATGAGATCATCAAGCGCTTTCATTTGCGCAAGGAATGGCTCTAATTTGTCAAGTGGCAATGCCGATGGTCCGTCACAGCGCGCTTGATCTGGATTAGGGTGCGCTTCAATAAATAGACCCGCAATCCCCGTTGCTAGTCCAGCTTTAGCCAATTCAACGGTTTGTTCACGGCGACCACCAGAAGCCGCGCCAGAAGGATCTCGCATTTGTAGCGAATGAGTCACATCAAAAATAATTGGGCTACCGTTCGATGCTTTCTTCATTACACCAAAACCAAGCATATCAACCACTAGATTATCGTAACCGTGGCATGAACCACGTTCACATAGAATAATGTTCTCGTTGCCACATTCGCTAAATTTGTCAACGATGTTACCTACCTGACCAGGGCTCATAAATTGAGGTTTTTTAACGTTGATCACTGCACCGGTTTTGGCCATCGCTTCAACAAGGTCAGTTTGACGAGCTAAGAACGCAGGAAGCTGAATAACATCAACCACGTCTGCCACTGGCTGAGCTTGCTCTTCAGTGTGGACGTCGGTGATAATTTTCACACCAAAGGTATCTTTTAGCTCTTGGAAGATTTTCATTCCTTCGTCAAGACCTGGGCCACGGTAAGAGTGGACAGAGCTACGGTTTGCTTTATCAAATGACGCTTTAAATACGTAAGGGATACCCAATTTTTCGGTTACTTTTACGTAGTGCTCACAGATCTGCATGGCGAGATCGCGAGACTCTAAAACGTTCATACCTGCAAACAGCGTGAATGGCTTGTCGTTCGCTACTGGAATATTGCCAACGTGAACAATTTTCTGTTCCATTTTCTTCTCTCTATTTCAATGTCGTGCCAGCTCTTAAGAGATGGACTTAATGTAAGGTCACCTGAGTGTCACTCATGGCGGTCACTTGATTCTTGAGCAGTTCTGCCGCTGGGTCATCAGGACACTGATCGATAAAATATTGATAGTCACTCAATGCGATTTGATGGCAATCAAGCTGCTGATAGATAAACCCACGATCGCGAATTTCGTATGGGTCATCAGGGACGAAAGTTAGCGCAAGATCGGTACACTTTAACGCCAAAGTATAGCGCTCTTCACGCAGTAAGGCACTTTTCAATAGGGCTAACCATCGACCAATAACAGTTGGATTATCAGTTTCTAGTAAATGCTTCGATTCTAATTTGGCAAGTGGTCCCTTATGGCCAATCAACCAAGCACCTAAGGTATGCTCTGAAACGTATTCGCCGTTGAACGGGTTGATATAGAGTGGTTGCTCGCCATGCCACTCCAGTTTCACAAGGAACTGAGTAGGGAAAGTGACTCCGACCAGAGGAAAGCCTAACTTGCGCGCAATATAGAGCAAAATAGCCCCTAAGCTAACCGGAATGCCTCGTCGCGTTTCAAGGACTTTATCGACAAAGCCATTTTCTGAGTGGAAATAACTCTCTCGATCACCTTGAAATCCCCACTCGTAATAGAAAAGACGCAGTAGAGCTTCAAAGCGCTGCTTGTCACTCGCTTCATGAACCAACGCGAGTTCTGCTTCTTGCACCAGTCGGCTTAGCTCTGCTTCTGCCCAATGAACTTGGGTTTGAGGGTTGATTGCTTTGTTTAATGCCAAAGCGCCTTCCGCAAGCTCTAAGGCATCAAAGTCTTCATCAAATAGCTCAAGCATATGGGTTGTCATCACCTCATTGACCAAAGATGTTATCCAAAGAACATTGGCGTCTTAGTTACGGCAACTTTTCCTGCCATAGCTAACCAACCTAATGCTCCAAAGAATGAAAAGGTTCTTAACAACTTGTTTTTGCCGAGCTTTAGGGCGAAGAAACCAAGCGCGATATAAGCTAAAACGCAAGTAATTTTCTCAGTCAACCAAGGCGCGCCTGGAGTAAACGGCATAAAACCTGTAATGAAGATCAAGCCAATTCCTGACAGCAGCAAACAAGTGTCATTGATATGTGGGAAAACTTTGAAGAACTTTTTCTCTAACAGTTGAGAATTCGCCATCATCATGGCAAAGCGCACTGATAGTAACGTGGCACTGATTGCGATAGTGAGCAGATGGAAATGTTTTAAACCTTCGTACATTGATTGTCTCTCTTACTTCAGTGGTGATATTGACCGATGGTTACTCGATCATTGTCACCATAGTCCTTGTAGGTCGCCACTTGGTCGTAGCCAAGTGATAATAATAACTCTCTTACCGCCTCGCCTTGCTCAAAACCATGCTCGAACATCAACCACCCTTCATTGATAAGATAGCAACGAGCTTGCATTGCGATATGTTTGATGTCGGCTAGCCCCTTCTCGTCTGCAACCAATGCACTCAATGGTTCAAAGCGCACATCGCCTTGTGTCAGATGTGGATCTTCTTTCTCAATATACGGAGGGTTGGAAACAATAAGAGCAAACTCTGTGCCATTCGGAACAGGCTCAAACCAACTTCCAGCCAGAAACTGTGTGTTGTTCAGATTCAATGAGCTTGCATTCGATTGCGCCAATTGCTGAGCGTCGGTTTTAAGGTCAACCCCCCAGACTTTTCTATGGGGTAGTTCAGAGGCTAACGCCAAAGCGATTGCGCCTGTCCCTGTCCCTAGATCAAGAATATCCCCTTGATTTAAAAGCGCTTTATCAAGAGCAATCTCGACTAAGCGTTCGGTATCAGGTCTTGGGATAAGCGTCGTCGGCGAGACTTTTAACGGCAACGACCAAAATTCACGTTCACCCGTGATATAGGCAATCGGCTCACCGCTTAGTCTGCGCTGCAACAAGCTTTGAAAGAGGCTTAGCTGCTCAGACTCAAGAACTTTGTCAGGCCAGGTCAATAGAAAGGAGCGGGGTTTATCTAAGGTGTGGCAAAGAAGTACCGCGGCATCAAGAGAGGGCGAATCACTGCCACTCTCTTGAAGTTGCTGTACGGCCTTTTTTAGTGTGTTTGCAACACTGTTGTCAGCCGACATTGGTTTAGTTGTTCTCTGCTAGAGCAGCTAACTGGTCCGCTTGATGTTCCTGAATAACAGGATCAATCAAACTTGCCACCTCACCTTCCATCACTTCATTGAGGCGATAGATAGTCAGGTTGATACGGTGATCTGAAACTCGGCCTTGAGGGTAGTTGTAAGTACGGATACGATCACTACGATCACCAGAGCCTAGAAGGTTGCGGCGAGTATCTGACTCTTCAGCCGCACGTTTAGCTTCTTCTGCTTGAATTATACGCGCCGCCAAAACGGCCATCGCTTTCGCTTTGTTCTTGTGCTGTGAACGCTCATCCTGACACTCAACAACCGTACCCGTTGGTAAGTGGGTGATACGAATAGCAGAGTCAGTGGTGTTAACGTGCTGACCACCCGCACCTGATGCACGGAATGTATCAATCTTAAGGTCTGCGGCTTTGATTTCAGGAATCTCTGCTTCTGGAATTTCTGCCATAACGGCTACCGTACAAGCTGAAGTATGAACGCGACCTTGAGACTCGGTAGCTGGAACACGTTGTACACGGTGACCGCCTGACTCAAATTTCAATACGCCGTATGCACCATCGCCAGAAACTTTAGCGATCATCTCTTTGTAACCACCGTGTTCCGATTCGTTTGAAGACATCACTTCAACGCGCCAGCCTTTCTTTTCAGCAAACTTGCTGTACATGCGGAACAAGTCACCAGCGAAAATACCCGCTTCATCACCACCTGCACCAGCTCGAATTTCTAAGAAACAGTTACGGTCATCATTAGGATCTTTTGGTAATAGTAAGATTTGTAGCTCATCGTTCAGACGCTCAATGGTCTCTTTCGCTTCCTTGATCTCTTCCTGAGCCATTTCGCGCATTTCTTCGTCGTCTTCTTTTGCCATCTCTTCAGCAGCAAGCAAATCTTCTTGCGCTTGCTGGTAAGCTTGGAAACACTTAGTGACTTCCTCTAGCTGAGAGTACTCTTTCGATAACGCACGGAATTTATCTTGGTCACCGATCACATCAGGATCGCCAAGTAGATGTTGAACTTCTTCGTAACGCTCAACCAGGGTTTCTAGCTTAGTAAGAATAGAGGCTTTCATAGTTTTCTTTAACTCAGGGGTCTAATGAAGTCTGTCACTCTAAAATTAAGAGTTGTCCAGACCTAAACTTTGTCTAATAGTGGCAAGCCGTGCTGGCTCACCTTTCTCTGCAGCGCTTTGTAGTGCACGAGTCGGCGCATGTATTAATTTATTGGTTAACTTGTTACTAAGCTCAAGCAGAACTTTTTCTGCATCAGCTCCTGCTGCAAGAGACTGTAAACTTTTGCTAAGTAGCTCTTCGCGAATTTCATTGGCGGATTGACGGTACTCGCGAATACTGTCTACGGCTTGTAGTGAGCGCATCCACGACATAAATGCAGCACTCTCTTCACTGACAATCGCTTCTGCTTGAATCGCCTCAATCTTACGCTGCTCCATGTTGCTTTCAACAATAGATTGCAGATCATCGACCGAATACAGGTAGGCGTCGTTTAGCTCACTGACTTGGGATTCAATGTCACGAGGGACGGCGATATCCACCAACAGCATGGGTTGGAAACGGCGCGCTTTCAAGGCGCTCTCAACCATGCCTTTGCCAATAATAGGCAATGGGCTGGCGGTGGAGCTAATCACAATATCGGCACGAGGCAAATGCTCAGGAATTTCGGGCAAACCAATAATTTCAGCGCCAAACTGCTCTGCCAGTGGAAGCGCACGTTCTTTGGTTCGGTTGGCAACAATCATTTTGCGACAACCATTAGCCGCGAGGTGTTTTGCTACTAGCTCTATGGTTTCACCTGCGCCAACTAGTAACACGGTAGACTTCTCAAGTGATTCGAAAATATGCTTCGCTAACGTACAGGCTGCATAGGCTACTGATACCGCATTGCCACCAATATCAGTCTCGGTACGAACTCGCTTAGCGACAGAGAAGGCTTTTTGAAACAGTTTCTCCATTGCCGAATCGACGACCTTGCTACCACGCGAATCAGAATAGGCTTGTTTTACCTGACCTAAGATCTGCGGCTCACCTAAGACCAAAGAATCTAAACCACATGAAACTCGCATCAAATGGCGAATTGCCGCCTGCTCCTCATGGATATAAAGGCTGGGTTTGAGATCTTCAGGACTCACTTGATGAAATTGAGACAACCAATCAATAATTTTGCTCTTACCGCCACTTTTTACATCGCAATAAATTTCAGTGCGGTTACAGGTAGAAACAATCACACTACCATTTACGATGGCGTTTTGGCCAAGCTGGTCTAGGGCTTCAGGTAACTTTTCCGGACCAAACGCGACTTTTTCACGAAGTTCGACGGAGGCCGTATTATGATTGATACCTATAGCAAGCAAAGACATGTATCGTGGGTTCTCTGAATCGGACAATGGACAAATAAGGTCGGAATTTTACTTGATGCCCCCGTTTATTGAAAGGGGAATAGGATATGTTTTCTTGAGTTCGTGATTTCAATGATATAGTGAGCGGATACTTTGGCTTAAACTGGGTAATAAATCAGCAATGGTGAAACAATTTCGCTCTATTTTTCTTTTGCTCGTTGGTGCAGTTTTTCTACACGGCTGTGCCACTGTTGACAGCACAACTAACGTCGAATGGCAAACTCATCAACAACGTTTAGCCACCATTCAAGGTTACAAATCCAATGGCAAACTTGGCTATATCGCTCCAGATCAAAGGCAGTCACTTAATTTCCAATGGAACCACTCACCAACATTGACTCAATTGCGAATGACCACTTTTCTCGGTCAAACCGCGCTTAACTTAAAAGCTACGCCTGATGGTGCAAGCGTGGAAACCTATGACGATCAAACTTTCCTAGCTTCTAGCCCTGAGTCATTGATAAAGCAGCTCACTGGGCTAAACATACCAGTAGAGCAGCTCAATGATTGGATGCTTGGTAGACCAACCCAAGCCGATTACTATGATTTGAACGAGACCAACACACTCGCCTCTTTAACCAAGCGAGTTGGCGCTCAAGTATGGCAACTCAACTACGCCAGTTATCAAGACGTGCTGATTGATGGTACTGCCCTGCCACTACCAAAAAAGATGAAACTGACTCAGGGCGAAATCTCTATTAATATTATTATTTCGAAGTGGAACATAAACTAATGATCACCGAGACCACTCACTGGCCTTCTCCAGCAAAGCTCAACTTATTTCTCTACATTACAGGGCGCCGTGACAATGGCTATCACGAACTGCAAACTTTGTTTCAGTTTCTCGACCACGGAGATGACCTCACGATTACAGCGGACAACACTGGCGAAATCACTCTTTCACCAGAGATACCTGGACTCGCTCTTGAGAACAATCTGATCTGGAAAGCCGCGACTGCTTTGCAACAAAAGTCGGGCTGTCATTGTGGTGCTCATATCGAACTCAACAAAGTACTCCCTATGGGTGGCGGCATTGGTGGGGGATCATCAAATGCCGCGACAACGCTTGTTGCCCTCAATCATCTGTGGCAGACCAACCTATCTGAAGATGAACTAGCTGAAATCGGATTAAAATTAGGGGCCGATGTGCCTGTGTTTACTCGAGGTTTTGCCGCCTTTGCAGAGGGGGTGGGTGAAGAGCTAACTCAAGCTGAGCCAGAAGAAAAATGGTATCTGGTAATAAGGCCCAATGTCTCAATTGCCACTGTCGATATTTTTACTCACCCCGATTTAACTCGAAACACGCCAAAACGAACTCTGGCAACCCTTCTTGACAGCGATTACGGAAACGATTGCGAAAAAATTGTTCGAATGCTGTACCAAGAGGTTGATAAGCAACTTTCATGGCTGCTACAATACGCGCCGTCGCGGTTGACCGGGACGGGATCATGCGTTTTTGCCGAATTTTCGAGCAAAAACCAAGCTGAAACTACCCTCGGGAAACTGCCAGACACTGTCTCCGCATTTGTCGCTAAAGGCAAGAATATTTCGCCTTTATACGAGACATTGGCTAAGTATCGCTTAGCCCACTCACAATCTATTTAAAAACTGGACGCAACCCTGAGGTTTCCACCGTGCCTGATATGAAGCTATTTGCTGGTAACGCTACACCTGAACTAGCCCAACGTATTGCTGATCGTCTATACATCTCTCTTGGTGATGCTACTGTTTCTCGTTTTTCTGACGGCGAAGTCGCTGTTCAAATCAACGAAAACGTACGTGGCAGTGATGTTTTCATCATCCAATCTACTTGTGCACCAACTAACGACAACCTAATGGAACTTGTAGTGATGATTGACGCAATGCGCCGCGCTTCAGCGGGCCGTATTACAGCAGTTATCCCTTACTTTGGTTACGCTCGTCAAGACCGTCGTGTACGTTCTGCGCGTGTGCCAATCACTGCTAAAGTTGTTGCAGATTTCCTTTCTAACGTTGGCGTTGACCGTGTTCTTACGATCGACCTTCACGCTGAACAAATCCAAGGCTTCTTCGATGTTCCTGTAGACAACATCTTCGGTACACCTGTACTTCTTGAAGATATGCAAGCTCGCGGTTTAGAGAACCCTGTAGTGGTATCTCCAGACCTAGGCGGTGTTGTCCGTGCACGTGCAACAGCGAAAGCTCTAGGTGACATCGACATCGCTATCGTAGATAAGCGTCGTCCACGTGCAAACGTTTCTGAAGTAATGAACCTAATCGGTGATGTTGAAGGTCGCGACTGCGTGATCGTTGATGACATGATTGATACGGGTGGTACGCTATGTAAGGCAGCAGAAGCGCTAAAAGAGCGCGGTGCTAAGCGTGTATTCGCTTACGCAACTCACGCTGTATTCTCAGGTAACGCTGCTCAGAATATCGGTAACTCTGTACTAGACCAAGTTATCGTGACTGACTCAATTACGCTACCAAAAGAGATGGCAGCCACAGGCAAAGTGACTTGCCTTAGCCTATCTCGCATGCTTGCTGAAGCGATCCGCCGTATCAGCAACGAAGAGTCAATCTCTGCGATGTTCAACTAATCGCAATTGCGGTTAATTTGATTTGAAAACACCCCTTCTTGGGGTGTTTTTTTATTTGCCCTTATGGCTCATCTCGCCCGCGACAAGATTTGTATGCTATCATACGGCGCTTTTTGAGATTCCAACAGAGATCCTAACCTTGAGTCAACAAATTAAACTTCTTGTCGGCCTAGCAAATCCAGGGCCTGAATACGCAAGAACTCGCCATAACGCGGGCGCTTGGGTAGTAGAAGAGCTTGCACGTATTCACAATGTAACATTGAAGAATGAAGCTAAATTCTTCGGATTTACCGGGCGTATAATGGTCAATGGACAGGATCTCCGTCTGCTTATCCCAACCACCTTTATGAATCTCTCTGGTAAATCGATTGCAGCGTTAGCAAAGTTTTACCAAATAAAACCAGAAGAGATCATGGTTGCACACGATGAGCTGGATTTACCACCGGGTGTCGCTAAATTTAAGAAAGGTGGTGGTCATGGCGGCCACAACGGCCTTCGCGATACCATCAATAAACTTGGCAATTGCAAAGATTTCTATCGCCTTAGGATCGGTATCGGTCACCCAGGGCATAAAGACAAAGTCGCCGGATTTGTTTTAGGCAAAGCTCCGGCAAAAGAACAAGAGCTTCTTGATGCAGCAGCAGATGAATCTGTTCGCTGTTTGGATATCCTAATTAAGGATGGCCTATCAAAAGCGCAAAACCGTTTACACACGTTCAAAGCTGAATAAGGTTACTATCATGGGTTTTAAATGTGGCATCGTTGGTCTACCAAACGTAGGTAAATCAACTCTGTTTAATGCACTCACTAAAGCAGGTATCGAAGCGGCTAACTTCCCGTTTTGTACTATCGAGCCAAATACAGGCGTAGTACCTGTACCCGATCTTCGTCTAGACGCGCTAGCAAAGATCGTTAACCCACAGAAAGTACTGCCAACAACGATGGAGTTCGTTGATATCGCGGGGCTAGTAGCAGGTGCCTCTCGTGGTGAAGGTCTAGGTAACAAGTTCCTAGCCAACATCCGTGAAACTGATGCGATTGGTCACGTTGTGCGTTGTTTTGAGAACGAAAACATCGTCCACGTTGCAGGAAAAGTATCGCCAATCGAAGATATCGAAGTGATCAACCTTGAGCTGGCGATGGCTGACCTTGACTCTTGTGAGCGTGCAATTCAACGCAACGCTAAAAAAGCCAAAGGTGGCGACAAAGACTCGAAGTTCGAACTCGCTGTACTTGAAAAGCTACTTCCCGTTCTGACTGAAGGCGGCATGGCGCGTACTGTAGAACTAGCAAAAGAAGAGCTAGCAGCCATCGGCTATCTAAACTTCTTAACACTAAAACCAACTATGTACATTGCCAACGTTAACGAAGACGGCTTTGATGACAACCCATACCTAGATGCAGTACGTGAGTACGCTGAAAAAGAAAACAATGTGGTTGTTCCAGTATGTGCAGCTATCGAGTCTGAGCTTTCAGAACTAGACGATGAAGATCGTGAAGAGTTCCTTGCAGATATGGGCATCGAAGAACCTGGCCTTAACCGCGTGATCCGTTCTGGCTATGAGCTATTAACTCTACACACTTACTTTACCGCTGGTGTTAAAGAAGTTCGTGCATGGACTATTCCTGTTGGAGCAACAGCACCACAGGCTGCCGGTAAGATCCACACTGACTTTGAAAAAGGCTTCATTCGTGCTGAAGTTGTTGGCTACGACGACTTTATCCAGTTTAATGGTGAAAGCGGTGCGAAAGATGCAGGTAAATGGCGTTTAGAAGGTAAAGATTACATCGTAAAAGATGGCGATGTGGTCCACTTCCGTTTCAACGTTTAATTTGTATCCAAGTCATTGACTTTAAAAGCCAGCACTTTCGCTGGCTTTTTTATTGCCCTTTTACAAAGTAACCAATTAACTCTTCAAACTGATGCCAATTTGTTATCAGTTTTCGATCATTAACACGCCTCTTTGTTTAAAAAGAAACCGAACGGTTGATTTCTGAGGATTTATTCAAAAAAACTATTGACGGCTTTGCCTCAACTTCGCATAATGCGCGCCGTTCCCAACGATAAGGCAACGAATCGAAGAGAACAAAAATATGGTATGGCTACGTAGCTCAGCTGGTTAGAGCACATCACTCATAATGATGGGGTCACAGGTTCGAATCCCGTCGTAGCCACCATTCCTAAACACTTTCCTTGAAAGTAGTTAGGAATTGATGCGGAAGTGGCGGAATTGGTAGACGCACCAGATTTAGGTTCTGGCGCCGCAAGGTGTGAGAGTTCAAGTCTCTCCTTCCGCACCATATTTTATAGCTTTATAGCTATGCCTGCAGGTCTATCGCCAAGCGGTAAGGCAGCGGCTTTTGATGCCGCCATTCCCTGGTTCGAATCCAGGTAGACCTGCCACTAATCCCGGTGTCGAGCCTAATTAAAAAAGGGCTTGTCACTAAGAGCTAGAGAGTTTATATTGTCTCGCTCACGAGTGGCTACGTAGCTCAGCTGGTTAGAGCACATCACTCATAATGATGGGGTCACAGGTTCGAATCCCGTCGTAGCCACCATTTACAATTTCATATGGCTTTTACCAATTAGCGGTATGGATACAAAATTGATGCGGAAGTGGCGGAATTGGTAGACGCACCAGATTTAGGTTCTGGCGCCGCAAGGTGTGAGAGTTCAAGTCTCTCCTTCCGCACCATATTTTATAGCTTTATAGCTATGCCTGCAGGTCTATCGCCAAGCGGTAAGGCAGCGGCTTTTGATGCCGCCATTCCCTGGTTCGAATCCAGGTAGACCTGCCATTATTTATAGGTTCAGTGGATAACATCTTTTGATGCCTCGTCTATTGTCCCTGGCTCGGCTCTAAGTAGCCTGCCATACAACTTCATATGGTTCTCACCAATTGAACGATATGAACACAAAATTGATGCGGAAGTGGCGGAATTGGTAGACGCACCAGATTTAGGTTCTGGCGCCGCAAGGTGTGAGAGTTCAAGTCTCTCCTTCCGCACCATCTTTCTTTAAATAGAAAGAAAAGTCTCTTTAGTTAGAGCACTGCAGGTCTATCGCCAAGCGGTAAGGCAGCGGCTTTTGATGCCGCCATTCCCTGGTTCGAATCCAGGTAGACCTGCCATTATTTATAGGTTCAGTGGATAACATCTTTTGATGCCCCGTCTATTGTCCCTGGCTCGGCTCTAAGTAGCCTGCCATTATTTATAGGTTCAGTAGATAACATCTTTTGATGCCTCGTCTATTGTCCTTGGCTCGGCTTTAAGTAGCCTGCCATACAACTTCATATGGTTCTCACCAATTGAACGATATGAACACAAAATTGATGCGGAAGTGGCGGAATTGGTAGACGCACCAGATTTAGGTTCTGGCGCCGCAAGGTGTGAGAGTTCAAGTCTCTCCTTCCGCACCATATTTTATAGCTTTATAGCTATGCCTGCAGGTCTATCGCCAAGCGGTAAGGCAGCGGCTTTTGATGCCGCCATTCCCTGGTTCGAATCCAGGTAGACCTGCCATTATTTATAGGTTCAGTGGATAACATCTTTTGATGCCTCGTCTATTGTCCCTGGCTCGGCTCTAAGTAGCCTGCCATACAACTTCATTACGCTTTTACCAATTAGCGGGATGAACACAAATTGATGCGGAAGTGGCGGAATTGGTAGACGCACCAGATTTAGGTTCTGGCGCCGCAAGGTGTGAGAGTTCAAGTCTCTCCTTCCGCACCATATTTCTTTAAATAGAAAGAAAAGTCTCTTTAATTAGAGCACTGCAGGTCTATCGCCAAGTGGTAAGGCAGCGGCTTTTGATGCCGCCATTCCCTGGTTCGAATCCAGGTAGACCTGCCACTATTTATAGGTTCAGTGGATAGCATCATTTGATGCCCCATCTATTGTCCCTGGTTCGGCTCAAAGTAGCCTGCCATTATTTATAGGTTCAGTGGATAACATCTTTTGATGCCTCGTCTATTGTCCCTGGCTCGGCTCTAAGTAGCCTGCCATACAACTTCATTACGCTTTTACCAATTAGCGGGATGAACACAAATTGATGCGGAAGTGGCGGAATTGGTAGACGCACCAGATTTAGGTTCTGGCGCCGCAAGGTGTGAGAGTTCAAGTCTCTCCTTCCGCACCATTTGGCTACGTAGCTCAGCTGGTTAGAGCACATCACTCATAATGATGGGGTCACAGGTTCGAATCCCGTCGTAGCCACCATTTATTTCGATCATTTGTTGTTGTACATATGATCACGTAGTTTCAAGATGCGGAAGTGGCGGAATTGGTAGACGCACCAGATTTAGGTTCTGGCGCCGCAAGGTGTGAGAGTTCAAGTCTCTCCTTCCGCACCATCTTGAAGACTACAGCCATATTTATGCGGAAGTGGCGGAATTGGTAGACGCACCAGATTTAGGTTCTGGCGCCGCAAGGTGTGAGAGTTCAAGTCTCTCCTTCCGCACCATTTGGCTACGTAGCTCAGCTGGTTAGAGCACATCACTCATAATGATGGGGTCACAGGTTCGAATCCCGTCGTAGCCACCATTTACAACTTCGTATTGCTTTTACCAATTAGCAGTATGAATACAGACTTGTTGCGGAAGTGGCGGAATTGGTAGACGCACCAGATTTAGGTTCTGGCGCCGCAAGGTGTGAGAGTTCAAGTCTCTCCTTCCGCACCATTATTGAAGAAACCCAGCTATTTAGCTGGGTTTTCTTCTATCTGCAATATGCTCTCCTCTACATTTCACTAGTTTTACGCTCATAGTTGTAACCTAAAATCGCATTTTGAAGCGCTACAAGCATAAAAAATCCAGCCGAAGCTGGATTTTAATTAAGTCATGACTTTTGTTGTGCTAAGAGACTAACTCTTTAGCCTAAAAGCCCCAACGCTGAGTTGGGCGCTTGCTTTGCTTGTGCAAGAACAGAACTTGATGCTTGCGATAGGATCTGAGACTTAGTAAGTGCCGTTGTCTCTTTCGCAAAGTCTGTATCCTTGATACGGCTCTTAGACGCATTCACGTTTTCATTGATGTTGTCTAAGTTGTTGATCGCATGGTTAAAGCGGTTTTGGAATGCACCTAGCTCGGCACGGTGGCTATCAACAAACTTCAGTGCTGAGTCGACAATTGCCACGGCTTGTTGCGAACCACCAACAGTCGTTACATCCATAGTGTCGACTGTTACGGCTTGTGCTGCACCGATACTAAGTTCACCAGCAAGAGCACCACCGAACGTCGCTACACCTTCAACTCGGTTGTTATCCGTAAATAACTGAAGCTTACCATCCTCATCAACAGATGCGGTTACTAAGTCTGTTTGACCATTGATGTAAGTTGCTAGCTCTTCGATATCATCACCCTCTTTGGCAGTAATGGTAACATTTTGAGCTTGGCCAAACTTGTCAGTGAGTGCAATGGTCAGATCATTTGCCCCCGCTTGTACACTCCAGTCCTTATCTTGACCGTTAGCGGCGATGTAGCTATTACCCCCCATCAAAGCGTTGTCGCTTCGCATATTGTTCATGGTTAGCATAACCGCTTCACCATTGTCCGAACCAATCTGGAATGATTTCGTTGCAAACGTACCATTGAGTAGCTTGTTACCACCAAATGATGTTGTTTCTGCAATACGGTTTAATTCATCATTTAAAGCTGTTACTTCCTCTTGAATCGCAACACGCTCAGACTTTGAGTTTGAACCGTTGGCAGATTGAAGTGACAAGTCACGCATACGTTGTAAGATGTTGGTGGTTTCGTTCATAGCACCTTCAGCAGTTTGTGCCATTGAAATACCATCATTTGCGTTTCGTACCGCAACATCTAAGCCACGACTTTGTACATTCAAACGGTTAGATATCTGCAAGCCCGCCGCGTCATCTTTCGCACTGTTAATCTTAAAGCCTGATGAAAGTCTTTCCATCGACGTTTCTTGAGCAGTAGTCGCACTGTTTAAATAACGCTGTGCTGTCATCGCCGAAACGTTTGTATTTACATTAACCGCCATAGTGGTTTCTCCTATTGATTTCCGTACACCGGAGGTAAAGGGTTTCCGACGTCTCGGCAAACCAATTAGTTCTCTCAAAGTAACCTTATTAACGACGCCAATTTGATTATCTTTAGAGCTAATTAGCCATTTATTTTAAAAATCTAAGGATTAGAAGGAGATATTGACACCGTCGACATATATGAAATCAATTGCTAAAGTTTTAGCTGTTTTTGCCGATATAGCGCGATTTTGGGTGAGATATAAAAGTTATAAGTTAAGGGAAAGTGCCATTTTCTTTAGGCAAAAGAAAAGCCCCTTTTCCTTTGAGAGAACCGGGGCTATTTGGTAGCCAATGCCAATATGGAGATCGAGAGAAATGATCACAGCCTGGCTGCCGTGTTACATAAGTGACTCCAGTGATGGAGCAGGTGAGAGAGAGAACTCCATAACCTAATCACTTATGTTTGCCGTCAAATCACACTGACCCTACGTCTAGGTTAACGCCAGTGAAAAATTTGACCACTACTGCAATAGTGATATCGCAGAGTTAGGCAACTGTTTTGCTTGAGCAAGTATCGAAGTACCCGCCTGTTGCAGAATTTGTGCTTTAGTCATCTGTGTTGTCTCTTTCGCGAAATCTGTATCACGGATTCGACTATTCGATGCTTCAACGTTTTCTTGAATATTTGCTAGGTTATTAATGCTGTGGCTTAGACGGTTTTGTTTTGCACCTAAGTCAGCACGCTGTGAGTCTACGTATTTCAGCGCCGCATCAATAATACCAACTGCATTCTGCGCTCCCCCCACAGATCGAACATCTATGTTCTGCACAGTGGTTTGAACGCCAGGGCCGCCATTCAAGCCAAGCTCTCCGGCAAGACCACCTGAAATGTTCAGGTTACCCTGTAGGTTTGGCTCTGCGGCAAAGATTTGCAGTCTGCCATCTTGGTCTACAGAGGCGTTCAGCTTGTCTGTTTGACCATTGATGTAAGTCGCTAGCTCCTCGATATCGTCACCTTCTTTGGCAATAACATCTAAAGTGATCGCTTCACCATCTTTGGTTGTGAACTCAAATTTCAAATCTTTAGCTGCCGCTGGAACACCCCAGTCTTTATCTTTTGCTTTTTCAAGGTCAGAGATAAATGATTGACCGCCCATACGGAAATCGTCAGCACGAATACTGGTCAAGCCCATGATGATAGCCTCACCAGAACTCGCACCGATTTGGAAAGAGGCTTCACCAAATGACCCGTTCAGTAGTTTTCGACCACCAAATGATGTGGTTTCAGCAATTCGGTTTAGCTCATCTTGCAAAGCGGCAACTTCTTCGTGCAATGCTTGGCGTTCAGATGCTGAGTTCGTACCGTTAGCCGATTGTAGTGACAAGTCACGAATACGTTGAAGAATCGAAGTCGACTCGTTCATCGCACCTTCCGCTGTCTGGGCAATAGAAATACCATCATTAGCGTTACGCATTGCGACATCTAAACCACGAGACTGAGCCGTTAATCGGTTCGAAATTTGTAGGCCTGCCGCATCATCTTTAGCGCTGTTAATTCTTTGACCTGATGACAGACGTTCCATGGAGGTGTTTAACTCTCCAGTCGCCTTATTCAAGTAACGCTGAGCGGTCATCGCCGACACGTTAGTATTTACAGTAATGGTCATACTTTGCTCTCCTATTGAGTTCGCAAGTGCTTGCGAAGCGGCCAGCTTAGTCTCATTGGGAAGCACTGACCGTAAATGACTTGCTAAGTAGGTCTACCGCCTACTTAAAAACTAATTTTTTAACTCTGCACTAAACAATTCAAGTTGTGTGCCAATATTTTAAAAGTTAACCAATAAATTATTTTATCTATATTTATTAACCACTTATAAGGCAAGCTTGTTATTTGTTCGCATTGAGCAAATTTTACCCACCTAAAACGGCAAACTGATTGCCGCTCTTTTGCCACTCGATTGCCACTACTTCTATCCGTCGCATTATCTTTCTGGCATATCTATCTCGCACTTATGGCATCGCACATAAGGCCGTGAGCTTAGATGTAATTGAATAAAGTTAGGTCTTTGGTTTTACCAAATGCCTGTTGCGACGCTTGAAGCGCGCGTGAGTTCTCATTGAATTCAATGATTGCTTCTGCATAATCAAGATCTTCAAAATTGCTCTTGGACTTAGCCAAGGTCATTTTGAAGTCATCATGCTGTTCTTCTTGGATATCTAAAGTGCTCAAACGTGCACCGACGTCGGTGCGAGCTTTATTCAAATGAATGAATGCAGAGTGAAACTCTTGGACTATCTGGTGTAGTTGCGCTGTGTTAGACGTATCTGACACAGAGCCCCGAGACAAAGCCATCGCATTTTTGAAGGTTTCAAAAATGCTGTATGTTTTTTTAGGCTCAAGGGTGATCTCGTCACCTTTCGTAATCTGCCCTTTCACTTGTATAGAGACATCTTCGAACTTAATACCCACCGCAGGATCAAAGGTATCCGCTTTGACCACTGAGCCATCGCGTTCTAACTGGTAGCCATATTTGCCATCCGGCATATCCACGAACGTCACTTTATAAGTGGAACTATCGTCAGGATCGGTATTTATGGCACGTTCAAGCAATAGCTCAGACGTTTCGTTAATGCTGTACTTAGGCTCAAAATCACCAAAGGGATTGTCGATCTCCATAAATAGCTTGCTACCAGGGTCATTGATTGGCATCTCTAAGCTATTAGAGATCTTCATTTTGCGCTGATAGTCATCGCCTGCATAAACCACATCCCCATCTTTATCGCGAAAGAAGGGCTGATTCTTTGGCTTAGTTCCGGCAAAAATGTAGTTGCCCGACTCGTCCTGAACGTTGACTAAGTTCAAAAAGTTATTGGCAATTTCCTGCATTTCTCGACGCTTTGCCAAACGGTCTTCCGGAGACAACGAGCCATTGATCATTTCCATAACTGTTCGTTTTGCTTCATCTGCATACTCTTCAGCATTTGAGATAATCACCTCGTGGTGCTCTAGACGGTTTCGGGAAAGCGTAATCGCATCGGTGAACTGGCGTAGTTGCTCTTTTTGCTGGCCGATATTCTGTATGTAATGTGTCGCCAATGGGTCATCACTCGCTTTCATTAGCTTCTTCCCAGATGCTAACTGAGCTTGATTGTGATGCACTTTTGCTTCCGAGCGACGCAAATCATTCTGCACCGATTGATAGTTATGGAAGCTAGAAATACGATTCATCATTTACGCCTCCTTATCTCAACGCAAGAATGGTGTTAAAGGTATCGTTAGCCGCCTGCATAATTCGAGACGAGGCCATATACGCTTGTTGGAACTTCATCATGTTGGCCGCTTCTTCATCCAAGTTCACACCAGCAATCGAGGCTACCCTTTCTTGAGCAGCTTCTTTCTCTAACCGAGAGACATCGGTTAGGCGTGAAGCGGTGGACATCTGCAAACCAACATCAGTATTCAGGTTGTGGTAGATATCCAAAATAGTCGACTCACCGTCATTCAGTTTTTTGTCGGTCTGGATATTTTGCATTTTAAGTAAGTTGCCGTTATCACCTTCAGAGGGAACAAGGTTTGCCGTAAACTTGTCATTGGGCAAAGCTCCACCGCTGAGTTCAAAAGAGGTACCCTGAACAGTAACTGGGCCTGTTGGTGGATAAGCTTGAGGCTGGAGTAAAATTTTTCCGTCCGTATCAGTAACGGCAAATTGCTGTCCGTCAGGGGAGATAATCACTTCAAACTCACGTAAGCTGCCCGCTTGCGCAATACTAAATTCAGCGCTGCCTTGAGCAAATGTGGTAGACGCTTCATAACTTTGCGCGGCAATGTCGCTCGGGTCATTGGTTGCCATTTGCATCTGAGCGGCACCATTACGAGTTGGGCGAATGAGTACCCTTTCCCCCGCTTCTAAACCGTTACGAATATCAATACGCAAACCGTCTAGAGCAATCGAATCATCTACAACCGGAACAACAAACTGCTCGCCAGAGGGGCGCGTGACATAGTAGTCACCACCAACGTATTGCAAAGAATACTGCCCCCCGACTAGCTGACTAGTATCTTCAATGTATACCGCTAAATCAGCTTTCGAGTTAGAAGAGGTTACCACCCGCGATTCGGCGATAAAATCTGAGTTAACATCGGTAAACAATAAGCCACCGATATTGCCTCTTAAATCAAGCCCCTGAGACTGCAAGCTATTAACTTCATAGGAGAAAGAGGTCGCGAGCTTACCAAGCTCATCCATCAACTGCGGAATTTTCTTATCACGCATTGTCAGCATCGCACCGATCTTGCCATCAATGTCTTTGGTGGTAATCGCTTTGATCCCTTTACCTTCAATCATGGCAAGGCGACGCTGATGAACATCTGGATAGCCATCAATCATTTTGAGTTCACTAGCCTCAGTACCCGAAACTAATGTATGGCCGTTACCAATATGAACATTGAAACCTTCTGCATTCTTACGCGGTGTTACCGTTACCTTGGTGTACTCTGACAGCTCTGCGATAAGCTTTTCATGAGTGTCCATCAAGTCGTTGTGCGGGCCAGGAGTACGCATCATAAGTCGGTGGAGGTCTCTGATTTCTAGAGCAAGTTGGTTAACGCGTTCAATACCTAGATCGAGTTTTTTGTTGGTTACATCTGATTGACGACGAACCGTCTCATGGAAATCATTTAAGTTCTGAGTAATCAAGTTGGCTTTCTCAAGCACAACTTTTCGCGCGCCGACATCGTTAGGGCTATCCGCTAAAGACTTAACGGCATCAAACCATTCATTGAGATTTTCTGGAATTTTTTTCGAGGCGACTGATGACAACATGTTAGACAGCATTTCCAAGTTCGCCTCATCATCAACCTTATGTGCATAGTTGGTCGTGGAAACATTAAGCTCATTAACGGCAAACTGATCCCAAGAGCGGCGAACTTTTTCCACATGAACGCCCATACCATAGGTTTCCCCGCCATATTGGCGCGGCATATTTGTGCCTTGTATCACCGACTGACGGCTATAACCCTCTGTATTTACATTAGAGATGTTATGACCCGTGGTGTTTAGTTGTCTCTGAGCTGTGAGAACGCTTTGCGAACCAAGATTCAGAAGATCAGACGACATATTGCCCCCAAGAAACCTTTTAAAATCAGTGTTAACTGAACATCTAGGTTAGAAATTGCAATATGTGTGCCAATTGCGGGATGCGGGATGCGGGATGCGGGATGCGGGAACAGTTTCCCCCTCGATAAACAAATGTGGTCAACAACGACCGGAACCACAAAAATCGTCTTCTCGCAGAATGAAGCCAGATATCGGAGCAAAGTGTTCCCGCTTCCAACAAAAAAACTCACCCGAAGGTGAGTTATTTACATCTGGTCTATACGCGCTTTAACGCTTAATACCTTGTCTGCGTACCTTGGATCGGTCGCATAACCGGCTTGATGAATGCCTCGAATAAACTCTTCGTTATTACCACCATGACGTAACGCAGTAGTGTAACGAGGGTTTTCATTAAGGAAGCGTACGTAGTCGTTGAAGCTATCTTCATAGTTAGCGTAAGAACGGAAAGCTGCATTCTCTTTCACTGGTACACCTTGATGATACTCAAGAGTTTGAGTCGAGACCTTATCTCCAGACCAGCTACGATCCGCTTTGATATTGAATAAGTTGTTACTGCTACCACGTGAGTTATTAACGACCTTTTGTCCCCAACCAGTTTCTAAGGCAGCTTGAGCAAGTAGAAGCGAAGAATCAATACCTAACGCACTTGCCGCTTTTTCTGCATAAGGCTTCATTGATTTAACAAAAGTTTCTGGTGACTCAAAGCGGGAAGGGGGTGTCGCCGCTGGCATAGCGACAGTAGTCGAGTCTGCGCGTTCATGACGGATACGGTCAATTTTTTCCATCATAGCTTCAAAATCTTCATTGCGCGCTTTGGCAGTTTGATTTTCTACACTGCCTGTAGAGAGCTGCGCAACAATCATGTCCGCAAGCCCTAAAGAACCGGAAGCGCTCAACTCACTCGACATCTGCTCGTCCATCATCTGACGATAAAACTGCTGATTTTGGCTGTCCATCAATCCTGATTCAAAGGTTGAGTTAGCATCACGCATAGACTTAAACAGCATAGAGGTGAAAATAGCTTCAAACTGTTTTGCTGCTGCGGTAAGAGCCGCTTTCTCGCTTCCTTCATCGCCCTCTACCGCTTGCTTACGTAACTTATCTAAGCCAGCGATATCGTGAATAAAGCCGATGTCATTGCCGTTGTTAATCATGCTCTACTCCTTAGATTACGATCAGTTGCCCTTCAATAGCCCCTGCTTGCTTCAACGCTTGCAGAATAGCCATTAAGTCAGAAGGTGCTGCACCAACTTCATTCACCGCTCGAACCAGGTCATCTAACGTTAAACCAGGCTCAAACTTAAACATTTTGCCCTGCTCTTCCGTTACCTCAATGTCGGTATCCGGAACAACAACGGTCTCACCCCCCCCAAAAGCATTCGGCTGGCTCACATTAAGATTTTCTTTAATCGCTACGGTCATACCACCATGAGTTACTGCGGCTGGTTTTAAGCGCACATGTTTACCAACAACTATGGTGCCAGTACGAGAGTTAACTATGATTTTTGCAGAGCCTTCAGCTGGGTTAAATTCGATGTTTTCAATCGCCGATAAGAAAGCCACACGCTGAGTAATATCACGCGGTGCGCGCACTTTTACCGACGTTGCATCAACCGCTGAGGCCATTTGTGGGCCAAGGAAATTGTTGACCGCATCAGCCATCCGTTGGGCAGTGGTAAAATCAGACTCAAGGAGGTTAAAGGTAATATAATCACCACGGCTAAACGGTGTTGGAATTTCACGTTCAACCATAGCGCCATTGGAAATCATACCCGCAGTTGGATTATTACCGACAATCTTTGAACCATCGGCTCCAGTGGCGCTAAAGCCACTCACTACAAGGTTGCCCTGCGCAACGGCATAGATTTGCCCATCGAGACCTTTCAGCATGGTTTGCATCAGTGTACCGCCTCGTAAGCTTTTTGCTGAACCAATCGAAGACACGGTTACATCGATTGTTTGACCTTGTTTTGAAAAGGCAGGTAATTCAGCCGTCACAATCACGGCCGCGACATTCTTGCTCTTTGGTTTTGTGCCAGGTGGCATTTGAATACCAAAGTTTTGCAGCATTGCATTAAAGCTTTGATCGGTAAAGGGGGTTGATTCTCCGGTTCCTGGTAAACCAGTGACTAAGCCATAGCCAACCAATTGGTTACTACGCACACCAGCAACTTGAGACACATCTTTAATGCGTGCCGCCTGCGCGGAAGCGGCAACAAACAATATACTGGTTAAAAGGAGAAACAACTTTTTCATGATCATACCCTTGTTCTAATCTCTATGCCCACTTTATACACTGCCAAAAAAGCGGCATCAGATGGAATTATAGGGAGACATTAAAGAATCGTGCCAAGAATCCAGGTTCTTGCATATCTTGCTGCGTACCCGTGCCTGAGTACTGGATTCGAGCATTGGAAATTCGATTCGACGCAATGGTGTTATCGTATTTGATGTCATCTGGGCGAATGGTGCCGCTTAAGCGAATATACTCATCCCCTGTATTCAGGGTTAGCCACTTCTCGCCACGAATGACTAGATTGCCATTAGCGAGCACTTCGATGACTTCAACGGTAATCGAGCCAGAAATACTGTTGCTTTGGTTAGCGGCTGCACTACCTTTAAATTTATTGTCATTGCTTAGGTTGTACGAGAAATTGTAATCACCAACATTGAGCTGCTGACCACCGACTTCTAATGGGTCCATCGACGCATCATTGTTTTTTGACAAGTCAGCATCGGAGCTTTTTGCCGCTTTGGTCTTCTCATCTAAAGTCACAGTAATAATGTCACCAATACCACGCGGTTTGGAATCATCGTACAAGCTGTTTGTGCTCGCGGTATTAAACAGCGACCCAGTCTCAGCCGCATAGTGCTCAGGTTGATGCTTAGGATGAATCGGAGCCCAAGCAGGATCGCCTGAAACAGGATCTGAGCGGCCGCGCAAAGAGTCAACCAAACCTGTGCTTTCTTGCTGAGTTTTGTCGCCCTCGACGGCATCAACTGTCGTTGTTCCTTGGGTGACATCTGGGGTTTCAATAGGCGGCTCTAACATGGTACAGCCCGACATCACTGCTAGCGTAAAAAGTACGATTATTCGATTCATTTCTATTCCTACCCTAAACCGTGTTTATAGCTGCTGATTCACAAAGCTCATCATCTTGTCTACTGCTGAGATGACTTTTGAATTCATTTCGTAAACACGTTGAGCCTCTATCATGTTCACTAGTTCTTCGGTCACATTCACATTCGATGTTTCAAGCATTGACTGTCTTACTTCACCAAAACCATCAAAACCTGGGACTCCTTCTTGTGGGTCTCCACTTGCACCTGTCGGTAAGTAAAGGTTTTGACCAATCGGCTCCAAGCCCCCCGGGTTAATGAAATCTACAGTGGCAATTTGACCAACTACTTGGTTATTTTGCTGACCTCGTACCCGCACTGAAACTTCACCATCGGTACCGACAGTAATGCTGATCGCATCTTCCGGAATAGCAATCTCTGGCTCAAGCGCGTAGCCCGCCCCTGAAGTCACAATCACACCTTCATCGTTAACGGTAAATTGGCCGTTACGTGAATACCCAATGTTGCCGTCTGGCATCAGGATTTGGAAGAAACCATCACCTTCAATCATCATATCAAGGCTGTTATTGGTGGTTTGAGTATTGCCCTGTGTATGGACTTTTTGTGTTGCCACCACTTTAGAACCTGCACCGAGCATTAAGCCACTTGGTAGCTCGGTATTTTGTGAAGACTGACCACCTGGCTGGTTGATGTTCTGATAGAACAAGTCTTCAAATACCGCGCGGCTCTTTTTATAACCAACGGTTGAAGCGTTCGCCAAGTTGTTTGAAATTGTTGAGATATTGGTTTGTTGAGCGTCTAAGCCCGTTTTACTTACCCATAGTGCCGGATGCATAGCTCTCTCCTAGAATCTGTTAGCTCATACGAAGCAGAGAGTCAGACGCTTTGTCCATGTCTTCTGCTGTGCTCATCATTTTTACTTGCATTTCAAACTGACGTTGCAAGTCAATCAGGTTGGTCATCTCGCCAATCGCATTGACGTTACTACCTTCAATTGCACCTGTGAGCAGTTTTACACTGGCATCCGCTTCGTATGCCGCATTAGGATCTTTTGCACGGAACAAGCCGTTAATATCTTTGAAAAGTGATTGATTGTTGGTGCGAGTCAGCTTGATACGGTCAACGACTTCTATTGCATCGGCTGGAGCGCCTTGCGGAACCACAGAAATCGTACCGTCATTTCCGATCTCGACTTTGCTAATTGGAATCGGCAGGGTGATCGGTGCTCCCGTTTCACCTAAAACCAGATTTCCATTGCCACTAGTCAGAAGACCGTTAACATCAATTTTAAGGTTGCCGTTGCGAGTCAGACCTTCTTTGCCAGTCTTATCGAGTACCGATATCCAGCCATCACCTTGAACGGTAACATCTAAGTCTCGTCCTGTGGTGATCACGCTGCCTTGCTGGAAATTATGTCCCGGACGCTCTGTCATACTAAACACGCGGCTTGGTAGACCATCGCCATACGCTTGCATTGAGCGAGCTTGCGCCAAATCAGCACGGAAACCCGTGGTACTGACGTTCGCTAAGTTGTTTGCTCTGAGTTGCAAAGCCTGCATATTTTGCTTGGCGCCGCTCATAGCGAGAAACAGTGCACGATCCATAATTTGCTCCAAAAATCACAATTCAGATCAATAAAAGCAATTGGTGTGCCAACTTTAATACTGTATATATATCAAAGCATTAGATAAAAAACGGCAAGTATAGAGAAGATTTAAAGGAAGGTTTTGCCGAAGTGGCAATAATAGCAAGCTGATCATTGCCACCAGCTTGCTATTCAGATGATTGCGACATCTCGCTAAAGATACCAGACAGTGATTAACGGATCTGTAGGATATTCTGTTGCGTTTGGTTGTGTACTTCTAACGAACGAGAGTTCGCTTGGAAGTTACGTTGAGCAGAGATCAAATCCACCAGCTCTTGAGTCATATCGATGTTCGATTGCTCGAGAGTACCACTACTGATTGTACCGAACGAACCTTTGTTAGACTCGCCCCAGATCTTATCGCCTGAGAACTGAGTAGAATCCCACTGAGTACCGCCCTTCTTATCTAGCCCTTGTTCATTCGCAACACGTACCAATGAGACACGACCTAGCACAATGTTCTCACCGTTAGAGTAAGTGCCTAGAACACTACCGTTCTCATCGAAATCGACTTTGGTTAAGAAGCCAGTCGTTGCACCATCTTCATCAAACTTAGTTAACTCAAACGGAGCAGCAAACTGTGTCGCATCTTGTAAACCAAATGATAGCGTTTGATTGACATCCGCACCGTTTAGCTCAATTGGATTCGCTCCCGTACCTAACGCTTCAGAAACAATATTCTGACCATTATTCAGACTCGCTAAAGTACCGTCGTTATTGAACTTCATGGTGTGACCAACATGACCACTAGGCGCTGTCGCATCACCACCTAAAATATTCAGTGGTTTCTCACCTGCACTGTCGGTGACCGTGTAGAAGGTCTGCCATGTGTTAGGTTGAGTCTGATCTTTTAAGTAGTAAGTTGTCAGCTTATAGGACTGGCCCATTGAGTCATAAATCGTCGATGAGGTTGAACGGTTGTAGGTTTCTGGATCACTGTAGTCGAAAAGCGTCGGATCTTTGAGATCACCACCAGCAGGAAGGTTTACACCGACATCAATATTTGATGTCTGCTTCGGCTTACCGAACTCTTTTGGAATGTTGATTGGCGATGGCTCATAAGAAAGAACATCTCCAGTATCTTTGTTTACCTGATACCCTAACAAAAACTCATCATTAGCCGTGACCATGTAGTTATCTTTGTTCAGGTGGAAAGCACCATTACGCGTTAACTCATTGGTGGTTGGCGTGAGACGATCTTTTGCTACCGCGAAGAAGCCCGTACCACTAATGCGCAAATCCATTGGGTTATTGGTATAAACACTAGAACCTTCATGGAATTGCTGGGCAACCTTAGCCGCTTGTACACCTTGGCCTGGCGTTGTCTTCGCATGAGTAAAAAGTGAATTTGAGTAAACATCGCCAAACTCAGCACGTGACTCTTTAAAGCCGTATGTATTTGCGTTCGCAATGTTGTTACTGGTCGTGTTCAGATCTAACTGAGCTGCGGACAATCCGCTTAATGCAACATATGACATTCCAAAATCTCCTATCTAGCTAGCATATCTACTTAAGAGTTACGCTTTGCCAACTTCTAGTACTTCAGCAAGTCGAACTGGCGACTCAAAGCCAGCCAGATTGAGTAGTACGTTACCATCACCTTTGCCTAAGAGAACGCTGTTTACATTAGCGTAGGTCGAAACCTCAAATTCTTTGGCTTTACCATCGAGTAAACCTGATGCTTTCACATTGTATTTACCTGGCGGCAATGGATTACCGTTTTGATCTTTACCGTCCCATTCAACTCGGCTGTCACCCGCAGGTTTCGCACCGACATCAAAGGTTCGGATTAGCTGCCCCATTTGGTCTTCCACTCGCACCATCAAGTTATCGACAGGTTGAGGGAGTTTCACCATAGCAGCCATTGAGCCGTCATCAGCTTTCACTCCTGCTGCTCCTGGGACAAGAACGTCTCGACCAACAAGAGAGGAAGCTTGAAGCGCTTGGTTAGATGTCATCGACGCATTCAGTGTTTCAAACTGATTGTTCATTTTGCCGATACCATCTACCGTGGCAAATGACGCCATCTGTGCAATCATCTGGTCATTGCTAACCGGCTTAAATGGATCTTGCTGGGCAAGTTGCTTAGTGAGCAAAGATAAGAAGTCTTCTTGTTTAAGATCTTGCTTACCGGTTGTCTCAGTTGGCTTGTTCTTGTCCTGAAGCTGTTTAAGCTGGTCTACATAGGACAAGCCGCTTTGACCAACATTATTAATGCCATCGGCCATACGTTACCTCCTATCCTTATTGACCCATCTGCAGCGTACGCAGCAGCATTTGTTTGCTTGCATCTGCTACTTGAACGTTCGTTTGATAAGAACGTGAAGCAGAAATCATATTGGCCATCTCTTCCATCACATTGACATTAGGCTTGTAAATATAGCCTTCATCATTTGCGAGTGGATGGTCAGGGTTGTACTCCGCATCAAGCGGCTTATCACTTTCAACAATACCCATCACTTTCACCGGCACGGTATGGTCGCGGCCATACTTTGCCTTACTTAACTCCGCACCAAACACTGCATGGCGAGCTTTATATGTGTCTTTTGCTGAGCTAGAGACACTGTCCGCGTTTGCTAGGTTACTGGAGGTCGTATTTAGACGAACAGATTCAGCGCTCATGGCAGAACCAGTGACATTGAAAACGTTAAATAAGCTCATCTAGTTACTCCCTTTAATTGCTTTAGTTAAGTTCTTGAATTTACTTCCTAAGAAGTCAAGTGAGGCTTGGTGTCTGATCTGGTTTTGCATAAACAAGTTACGCTCTAAATCCACATCAACGGTATTGCCGTCACCCGTGTCAGGTTGTGTAGGAAGACGATACATTACTTCCCCTGTCACCCTAGTAGAGGCAGGAATGTGCCGACTGTCGGTACGGCTAAGCCCGATGCTTGCCTCCGACGTTGCCGCCTGCAATGCCTTTTGGAAGTCCATGCCTTTCGATTTATAGCCCGGTGTGTTCGCTTGAGCAATGTTGGTGGAAATCACCTCAGCATTGCGCTCACGTACGCCCACCGTGTATTGGTGGATACCTAATGCGTTATCGAAAGAAATAGCCATGTTAACCTCTACTCAAGAACTGACCGTTACTATTAAATGTAAAAGCAATTAGCGTACCAACTTTAATAAAATTTGTTTCACTGTTGCTTCCGTATAGATATTCTGCAATAAACACGCCAATTAATTGGGCGAAATTGCACTAGAGAGTTTGGAATGACTCGTAGAAAGTATACAAGTTAAATAGCGTGGAGGAATAAAAATGCCCAACGAAAACGCTGGGCATGGGGAAAGTTGATAACTCTGTTACTTTAGCTTATAGATGATACCGGGGTTACATCGAACCATCTCAAACCGATCAGTAAGACCTGTTAGTGATTCAGATGCGCCCAATAATAAATAACCACCAGGGTTCAAGCTGTTTGCCATCTGGTTCAAAACTTGAGACTTCATATCAGGTGAGAAATAGATAAGCACGTTGCGACAGAATATAATGTCGAACTTACCAAGCAATGCATAGCTATCCATCAAGTTCTGCGGACGAAAATTAACCAAGCGTTTTACATTGTCTTTGACTTTCATTCGGCCATCACCCGCATCTTCGAAGAAATTGCGACGCCGTTCTGGTGACAATCCTCGCCCCAAAGCTAGGTTGTCGTATACACCTGCTCGACACATATCGAGCATGCTTGCCGAAATATCTGTAGCAGTAATCGACACGCTAGGAAGCATGCCCGGCTTACGCTGCTGAGTCTCTAATACAGTCATCCCCATTGAGTACGGCTCTTGCCCAGAAGAACTTGCCGCTGACCAGATTTTAATTGGGCGTTTATTTGCCGCAACTTCTGGCAACAGTTTATTCGCTAGTACTTCAAATGGGTAGGTATCACGAAACCACAGTGTCTCGTTGGTCGTCATGGCATCAACAGCGGCAACACGCAGTTCACGATTACGCCCAGTCACTACATCTCTAAGCAAGTCAGATAATGTGGCTAACTTAAACTTAGTCACTAGTGGGCTTAGTCGGCTTCTTACAAGGTACTGCTTGCTATCACCTAGCACAATACCGCATTGTGACTCTAAGAATCGGCTGAAATCACGATATTCTTGATCGCTTATAGTTATCGCTGTCATTAACTTCTCTTTTTATTCTGTAAGTGCAGCTTTCACTGCATTACCAAGCTCATCTGGGTTGAATTTAGCGATAAAGGAGTTAGCTCCTACACGTTCAACCATTGCTTGGTTAAATACACCACTGAGTGATGAGTGAAGAATAACATAAAGATCTTTCAGATCAGGATGGCGTCTCACTTCTGCGGTTAGCGTATAACCGTCCATCTCTGGCATCTCGATATCGGAGATCACCAATGAAATCTGATCATAAATACTGCCTTCAGCAGCCATCTCAACCAATTTATCGTACGCTTCCTTGCCGTCTTTCACTGACACTACTTCAAATCCTAGTGAAGTGATCGCGCGCTCAACCTGCTTACGTGCGACCGTTGAGTCATCAGCAATTAAAATACGACGTACAATTTCTTTCTCAGTTTCTGCCTGAGCAATTTCCTCACCAATAGAAGAGTCCATTGTCTCATCAATTGGCGCGATTTCTGCAAGAATCTTCTCTACATCGAGAATTTCGACCAGTTCATTGTCGATATTGGTGACCGCAGTCAGATAGTTCGCTTTACCCGCACCATCTGGTGGCGGCAAAATGGCTTCCCAGTGCATGTTAATAATACGCTCGACGGAAGTCACTAAGAATGCCTGAATCGTCCGGTTGAATTCGGCAATAACAACAAACGCTTTTTCAACATCGGTTGTCGGGCGACCACCTATCGCTAAACTCAAATCGATGACAGATACAGTATGGCCACGAATATGGGCCACACCTTTAACTAGGTGGTGTAAGTTTGGCATTGAAGTAAGCTTAGGGCACTGAAGTACCTCTTTTACTTTAAATACGTTAATCCCATAGCGTTGGCGCCCCATTAGGCGAAACGTTAGGAGTTCCAATCGGTTTTGACCGACGAGTTGCGTACGCTGATTCACAGAATCAAGAATACCCGTCATAAGCTCATCTCCATCTCAAACTTTAATGCTAAAAAAAATGGTAGTCTACTAGCGGCCATGTAAAACTTTAGAGAAATAGAATGACATACCTAAAATCACACTTATGCTCATTTTCCATAACTAATTGTAGAGCTTTCTATAAAAAGTTTTATAAGTCTATCGGCTTTTTATTCTTTTTCTTTAGTTTTTCAGCGACATCCGCAACAGAAAACCAAATTCAACTTATTCAACAAGCTGCAGAAGAGTACATTCTTGCAACTATTGAGTGGCCAACGGGTGGCACATTAGAAGCCAAAGCAGCCAATATCGATAGCCGTATCTTTGCAACCAACTGTCCGTCTGAACTAACCCGCTCATCTTCTTCGACCAACCCGGCCGCCAGTAATATAACGGTACTGATTGAATGTCCGGAAGACGATTGGCGCGTCTATGTCCCTGTTCGTTTAACCCGTACAGGGCCACAAGTTGTGCTCACCACCCCGCTTTCCCGCGGCCAAATCGTCTCTGTTCAAGACGTCACTATTAATATGGTAGACTTACAACGCTTTAGGCGGCAAGGCTTTTCCACAATTGATGCGGTAATTGGTGCAAAAGCAAAGAAAAATCTCCGCTCTGGTGACATTATAGAAGCTAGAGATATTTGCGTCGTATGCCGTAACGAAACCGTGACAATTAGAGCAGTAAAATCGGGGATGACGATAACCACGAAAGGCATCGCGCTCACAGATGGCTCACATGGTGAACAGATAAGAGTGAAAAATAGTAAATCCAACCGTATAATTGAAGGACGAGTGACTGGAATTTCTGAAGTAACGGTGATCTTTTAGTCAATGTTAAAAAAAACTAAAGTTATAACCGTATTCGTCGATATTGACAGTACAAGTAGACAAATCTTCAAAAGGCTCAGCAATTATGGCAGGTATTGACAATATACGCTCAGGGCAAACGCTATCGACGTCAACGCGTAGCTCCGTACGTAACGAAAGTAGTCCAACGAGCAGTTCAGACTCGGCAAAAAAGTCTGATGTAGCTAAGGATGCAGTTTCACTCAGCTCACAAGGTAAGGCGGTGGGAGAAATGCATAATCAAATGGTCAGCCAACCTAGCTTTGACAAAGCAAAAGTTGCCGCTATCAAAGAAGCTATTGCTAATGGCTCGTACAGCGTCGATCCTGAAAAACTTGCCGACAACATGATTAAGTTCGAGAAAGAGCTTGGCGGGTTGTAAACCGCGAGAATATTAATCATGGCAGCGATTTTAAGTTTAATCGAGTTTCAATTAAAAAATGCCCAAGAGCTTACTGAAGTTCTAGAGCAAGAGAGACTCGCGATAGCCAATCGTGTATCGAAAGACATCGAAACGATCGCCAAACATAAAATCACTTTAATTGAGCAACTGCAAAACACAGACGAACGAGTTCGTCGTCATCCTGATGTAGAGAGCTTAACTAGCGACCCAGAGTTGAGCCCTTTGGTAGAACAAGTACGCTCTTTAATCAGTGAGTGCCAACAAGCAAACGAAGTCAACGGCCAAGCACTCCAACGTGCGCAACTTAGCTTTAATAAGCTCAATAATTTAATGCAGCAGTCTCAAGGAAAATTGGGAATGACCTATACCGCAGAAGGTCAAACCAAAAATGTCACGACTCTAGGCACCAATATTAAAGCCTAGAATTAAGAATCTAAAAAAAGCGGCAATCATTGATTGCCGCTTTTTGTTTGTTCGGAGATCTGAATCGTTAGAAAAGAGTTTGCTGACGTTTTTCTGGAACCGTTTGGACTTCACCATAATCTCGCAACTTGTTCATCTTTTGAATATCAAGTCTAAGCTCGGTGACATAGCTGTCGCCCACTTTATAACTACGAACGACTTCAGCACCACGAATAACGCCATCGACCGCGCCAGATGTCAGTTCTGTACCTAGGCGCTGATCTTTAAGATCGGCTCGGCCACTGACACGCATCCCGTATACTTGCTCGGCAAGTTCACGATAAGCGTCTATTTTAGATGCACGCATCGCTCGCACTTGCTTCTCTTCTTCGTTGCGACCTTTCTGTTCACTGATACTTGCATAACCGACCGCCGTTAACCAGTCGTCTTTACGCATATCAGATAGAGGCTGACAGCCGACCATAACTAAAGCAACAATCAGGAGTAATAGCTTTTTCATCTCGTCTCCTACGGGCGAAGAATAACCGTATATGGCTGGGTAATCGTTGGGTCAGAACGGATTAATACACCATCTTGGGTACGAATGCTGTTAAGGGTATCAAGATCTCGACCAATACGATCAGCCGGCAAGAAGCCTTGTGCCGTAGCGACAACCACTCGAGACTGCATCCCAACCACTCTCGCATTGACTAGAACACCACCTTCTTGACGCAGCATAGTCCCCGTTAGCACGTATTGAATGTCTTGCTCCTGGGCTAAATCTTTCCAATCACGACTAAAAGCGAAGTCACCTTGGTGAGTCACTTGAATTGAGCCTGTGGTTTTGAAGTCTACGACCTTAAACCCACGACGCTGGAATTGGTGAATAAATCCTTCCGACACCGAATTACCTAGCCAGTTTGTAGCATCCATGTTTTGCAGATCAACAAATGAGGTAACGGCAATCGGTGTTCGCGCCGAAACACTGGTATTCGAAATCATTAAATCTTCTGTCATACTCTCCACAAAGAAGTCAAGAGTATGACGCGGGCTCTCCATCAGCATAAACTGCGAGCCAGGGTACGGTTCTTTACCGTTATATATTGGAGCATAGGCACATGCGGTGAGAAACACCACAGGGACTAGCGATAGCCATTTTTTCATTCTCAAATCTCCGATACATTAAGGCTTAAAAATGTCAGTTCTTTTAGCTCTCTTCTAAAAGTGGAACATTCCTTGCTTTTCTAACTTTGCAACTATTTAGAATGGCAATGCCTAAATCAGCTAAGATTTAACAAGCAAGAAATGAACCAACTTGGTGAACATCTATGAAAAAATCGCTCCTTCTCTTCTTATCTACGCTTTACCTAAGCGTGCTCTCGAGTACTGCAACCGCTGCGTGGTTTGAAGTGACAGGTACTGCCACCGTTGTCTCGTCTGAAGAGGCCGCTCGTATTCACGCTTTAGAAGATGCGCTATTCAAAGCTGTTAGCTTCTCCGGAGCCGATATTGGCAGCATTGCAAACTTGCGCCCTTTGCTAGAAAGCGACCGAGAGGAATATCAGTTTACCAACAGTGAAGTGCGCTACATCGTCGTTGATGAGAAAGAAACGCGCAGAGGTGTCATGTTTGTCAAAGCCCGCATTGATATTTATCCATCGGCAACGGGTTGCCACGTAAGCCAGTATAAGAAAACCTTTCTTGTCGGCAACATCGACATTGCCTCCCCTCAACAAGCCGTCATGGGGCAAATCTATAGCGTCGGTGATGATTTTGCTAATGTCATTAATCGCCAATTAGATCAACAATCTGCCAACTTTGTTTCTGTTGGTACTACAGATTTTGAGATCAGCAAGCGCTACCCTGAACGGCTAAAAATGATTGCTCAAGATACCGGTGCTCAATATATCATTGGTGGCGTTATCACCGACTTAACGGCCACGATTGAACAAGGGGGGCTACTCAGTGATGACGTGATCAACCGCCAGTTTGCGCTTGAAATGCAGGTGTTTGACGGAAAAACAGGTAACGAAGTTTACAATCGCAATTACCGTGAGGTCGCCCGTTGGCCATTTGCTAAAACCAGCCAAGTAGATACGCGTAGTGCACGCTTCTGGGCGTCAACCTACGGAGACATGATGCTGCGCGTAAGCCGCAATATCATGTTGGATTTAGAGTCTGAAGTGTCTTGCAAAATCACCTTGCCAGAAGTGGTCGCCAAGTGGGACAACACCATCACAATCGATCTAGGGCGTATTCACGGCGTAATGGAAGGCGACAAATTGCAGCTTTGGCACACAGGTTCGTTCATCGACCAACGCGGCTTACCACGCAATAAGGTGTCTGAAACAGACATTACCCTAACCGTATCACGCGTGTACGAAAATGAAGCAGAGCTTAAAGTCGACCAAGCAGAACTTGCCGGCAGCATTCAAATTGGCGACGTAATGCACAAGCTGCTGTAAATTAAAAGGTTTGTATTTAACTTATGTGTTGAAATCAGTATCATAGAGTTAAAGCTCCCGTGGCACAGCTGGATAGCGCGATCCCCTCCTAAGGGATAGGTCACAGGTTCGAATCCTGTCGGGAGCGCCAGATCAAAAAGGGCTAAATGATCATCATTTAGCCCTTATTACTTCATGCGTTAACTCGGCAGTGGTTAAAGATATCTAGCTGACTGTCATATTCATTCGTCTCGACATCCATGATACCAAGCAGCGAATGGAATATATTGTCATGGGAGAATGTATTGGTCTGGGTCGCCTCTTGTTGTATGCAGCCCATATCGAGCTGTTTTTGCTTTGCAAAGCCGTCAGACGCCCAGAAGATAAGTGGTACGCGTTTCTGATACAGTGGCGCAAAACTGTATGGCAACCCATGCAAGTATACTCCATCTTCTCCTAGAGACTCACCGTGATCAGAAACATAGAGCAATGCCGTGTTGTATTGATCTTCGAGAGACTTTAAACGCTCGATGGTCTGGCTGAGCATGAAGTCTGTATAGCGAATCGTATTGTCGTAAGTGTTGACCAACTGTTCGTGGCTACAGTTCTCTATATCCGCACGCTGGCAATCAGGTTGAAACACACCCATTTCTTTTGGGTAACGTTTAAAGTAAGTTGGCCCATGACTACCAATTAAGTGCAACGCTATCAGCCGATTTCCTGTTAGCGAATCAACGTCATCTTCAAACTGACTTAGCAACGCCATATCGTAACAAATTTTGCCATCACAAAACTGCGAACCTGTCTTAGGGTCTAATTCACGCTTCGCAACATTCTTAGCGACATCTTTATCGCCCCCGTCGTTATCAAGCCACAAAACATCGATACCTGCTCTGCTTGCGATATCAAGCACATTATCTTGGTTGTCTGCTTTATCTCGATCAAAGCTGCTATGAGTCATGTTGGAGAACATACAAGGTACAGAGACAGCGGTTGCAGTACCGCAAGAACTCACATCTTGAAAAGACACCACTCCTAGCGCCTCTGTGTAAGGATTGGTCTGACGCGGGTAGCCATTCAAATGATAGTTTTGAGTTCGCGCAGTTTCTCCGACAACAAACACAACCAGCGTTGGTTTATTATTTTGACTACTCAGAGCCGTTTCAGACTGCTTCGCGTCGAGACCAAGCTGACGATATTCAATCGGTGACGAGAAATACTTTTGCTTAAGATAATCCGTTAAGCTGTAAACAAACTCACTCGGGATCAATACCTTTTGCAGATGGTTGTTGTTACGTCCAACTGATGCATAATTTTGATAGTAGAAGGTAGCTATAATGAGAAAAATCACCACTGACAGCAACATTGAAACCAACTTACTAAGCACCAACCTCCAAATACTCTGCGGCTTTCTGAGTGCCACTTTCCAAATAAGCAAAGCAGGGAGTACACCGATAGCAATAACCCAACAAATGGAATAAACGCTGATGTAAGCGCTCGCTTCGCTGCTGTTAGTTTCAAATAGATTAGCCATCATCGACTGATCGAAGATCGCTCCGTAATTGTAACCAGCATAACTGACAATACTTGAACAGACTAAAAGCACAATAAAGAATGGTTTAGTTAACCTTGGCCAGCTAAACACGTTGAATAGAAAGTTCAGGATCGCCCAGAGCAGAATAGGAATCGAAACCATAAAGCCAAGGTCCACACTGTCTAGGCGGTTAAAAATAACCTCAAGCTCTTTATAGAAAGGAATATTGATGACAAACGTGAAATAACCTGCAAGTAACAAGGTAAATAAAGCATATGACATGCCTTTGTTAAATGGTTTTACTTCCATAACAGCCCCCACCATCTAAGCGCTCGCAACTGTGCCAATACTTTCATCTAATTTACCTTTCAAGCCTTGTCCTATAAAAACGGGGATGGCTAAACACGTAGAACAACCAATGAAAGATAAAATACAGTTTTCAACCGAGGAGTTATGTCGCAGGAAGGTAATGGTGTGTCAGCTCTCCCCTGACAGTTAACGACAATAAGGGATGAACTTTTACACATCTTGCTGCAAAAGAGCGGTGCTGATAAAAACAAACCTTCAACAATTGAGGACATTCAACTAAAATAGCTATTAACAAAACTATTTATAAATGTTCAATGACAAAGAGTAACTTGACCACCAACACTGGTCACCGCTTTATTTCAAAAGCCAAGACAGCGTTTAAGATTCATATCCACACGCCAGATGACAAAGTTCTGCATCGCTCTGTGGGGTATGTTCGTATTGGTGAGAAAAAAGGCTTGAAGAAAGCGATCAAACTGCGCAATGAACTTGGCTCTGAGATGTGGGGAAAATTTTGGCGCAAGTTACTCAAAGATCCCTATCTGATGACTCGCCTGCCACACTCGATTGAACCTAAGATCATCTTTAAGCCTAGACCAACCAAAGAAAACCCAACCGCGAAAGACGAATGTTACATCGCAGCTTGGCGCAATTATGATGCGAATGGCAAGTTAATCTACAAGAGCGTCGTTTGCTCAATTAAAAAACATGGTCGACTGGCTGCCTATACCAAGACAAAGAAAGCATTGTTGGAAGCCAACAAAGAGAACTTAGAAATTCTCGAATTTATGGGCCGCTTAAACAGTATCGACCTGAAATAGCAGAGAGTTTATCTGGAAATAAAAAGCCTTGGCTCATCACCAAGGCTTTTTCAGTACTGATGCGGTTATTCTGCTTCGTATTCAAAAGCTGGAACAACGATCTCTACGCGGCGATTCTGCGCACGACCTTCACGAGTGTCGTTTGATGCAACAGGGTTGTTCTCTCCTTCACCTTTTGCAGTAATACGAGAACTTTCAATACCTTCTTCAAGTAATGCGTTTGCAACAGATTGGGCACGCTTCTCTGATAGGGATTGGTTGTAAGTCGCAGCACCTGTCGAATCTGTATAACCCGTGATTTCAACGTTAGACTGCGGGAATTGCTTCATAAACTCTACCAGCTCTTCAAGCACAGGTAAGCTCTCTGGTTTAAGCTCTGTACTATTTAGAGCAAATGCGCCAGAGTCAATCACCTTAGCCTCAAACATCTTGATCACAGGTGTGGCAACAACAACCTCTTCTACCACTTCCTCAACGACTTTTTCTTGTGCAACATACGGCTCAGAAACAGGCTGCTCGCTTGCACCAAACTTGTAAACAAAACCTAGTGTCGCTGAGTTAACCGCAGCTCTGACATAATCATTGTTTACGTCGGTTAAGCGTTGGTATTCAAGGCGAACTGTCACGTTTTTGTGTGAATCTAGCTCAAAACCAACCGCACCAAGAAATGAGTTATCATTCTTATTGCCGTAATCAACACGAGCACCACCAAACTTACCGTAAATAGAAATATCGTCGGTTAAAGAAAGGTTTAGTTTAGGAGCGATAGTGAAAGCTTTAACTTTTTCATCCGCAAGACCATCAGCGGTGAACTCACCTAAATAATCATAACCTGCCTCTAGTGATAGATAGTCCATAAATTGGTAGCCTGCCAAAACACCCGCAGCAATTGAGTCATCATCACAGTTGGTTGTAACGGAAGTACAGGCGTCATCCAACCATGATTTGCCGACTTTACCACCCAAATAGAAATCTGCGCTTGCATTCATTGATGCCAATGCAAGCGTACTTGAAATTACCACTGCTAACTTTTTCATGAGTCCTTCCCCATTTTTCATTATGTTATGCCATTCAATTACTTTTTAGACTAATAACTCTAGTTTAATCTAAGCATTAAACGATAGCACTTCTATTGCATATGCCAAGCAATCTATTTACCCGCAGACAACAAAGGGGATTATAATTGGCTAGCGCGCCTCATAAATGAGACAAACATCAACCTCTCCCCATACTGGCAGCACAAGCATAAAAAAACCGCAGCATCCGCCGCGGTTCTTAACTTGTTAATAAAAAAGTTGGTTAAGCGTTCGCTTCGCGCTCGGCAATAAATTCTAGTGCCATCTTGATACGAGTGATAACACGCTCTTTACCGACTAGCTCCATCACTGCATCAACCGAAGGTGATTGACCACCACCCGTTACTGCTACGCGAAGTGGCATACCGATCTTGCCCATACCGATTTCTAGCTCTTCACAAACTGCTGCAATGACACCTTGTTTGATATTCGCAGTCGTCCAATCTTCTAACGCTTCAGCTTTTGCCAGAGCTAATGCCAGTGGCTCTTTTGCAACACCACGTAAGTGTTTCTTCGCAGCGCCCGCTTCAAACTCAGAGAAATCTTCGTAGAAGTAGCGGATTTGTTCAGCTAGCTCGACCAGCGTATTACAACGTTCACCCACTAACTTGATCACTTCAGTAATTGCTGGGCCGTTTTCAACATTTAGGTTTTGGTGATCTAGATGCCATTGTAGGTGCTCAGCGACGTACTCAGGCGCAGATGTCTTGATGTAGTGGTTGTTTAGCCACAACAGTTTTTCAGTATTAAAAGCCGATGCCGACTTAGAGATAGCATTCAAGCTAAATAGATCAATCATCTCTTGTTGAGAGAAAATCTCTTGGTCACCGTGAGACCAACCTAAACGCACTAGATAGTTGTTAAGGGCATTTGGTAGGTAACCTTCATCGCGATATTGCATAACAGACACCGCACCATGACGTTTAGACAGCTTCGCTCCATCGTCACCTAGAATCATTGCACAGTGTGCGAATGTTGGTACTGGCGCACCTAGGGCCTCATAGATATTGATTTGACGAGGCGTGTTGTTGATGTGGTCTTCACCACGAACAACATGTGTAATGCCCATATCCCAATCATCGACAACTACAACGAAGTTATACGTAGGTGCACCGTCAGTACGACGGATGATCAGGTCATCTAGCTGAGAGTTAGAAATCTCGATACGGCCGCGGATTTGGTCTTCAAATACGACGCTGCCTTCTTTCGGGTTGCGGAAGCGAACCACAAACGCATCACCTTCTTTCGCTGCTGCGTTTGCTGCAACCACTTTCGGGTGGTTGGCATCGTAACGAGGCATCTCTTTAGCCGCTTCCTGTTCAGCTCGGATTTCTTCAAGCAGCTCTTTAGACGCGTAGCACTTGTAAGCTTTGTCTTCAGCTAATAGCTTATCAACCATTTCGTTGTAACGGTCAAAACGCTTAGATTGGAAGTAAGGGCCTTCATTCCACTCTAAACCCATCCACTGCATGCCTTCTAGGATTGCATCTACCGCTTCTTGAGAGTTACGTTCAAGATCCGTATCTTCAATACGTAGAACAAATTCACCACCTTGGTTTTTAGCGTATAGCCAAGAATAAAGTGCAGTACGTGCACCACCAACGTGTAGGTAGCCTGTAGGGCTAGGAGCAAAACGAGTTTTAACCGTCATGTAAAATACCTTGATTGTCTAAATGACTGCACCACTCTACACAGGGTGAGAAATGGTGCCAAAATTGCGCGTTATTTTAGCACCGATATGCAAATCTACAATCCGTCTAGACGATGTTTTATCTATTCATTGATGTGTTTAACCGCCCAAGAGATAAACTCTTGGCGCTGAGTGGGAGTCATAGACAGAAAATCCGTTTTAATTGATTCACTTACAGCACCCGTCGTTGTTTTTGTTTCCGTTTGAACATTCATGTTCGCCGTGCTGTTTACAGTGTGAGTTTTCGCCGAATCACTGCGGGAAACCGAAGCGACTCCGCCAACTTGGTTGTACTCGGCCATAACAGCTTCGTAATCTTTAAACTGAGAAAACCCTTTTACCGGTAACAGTTCAACTTGGTAATCGACAGGCTTACCCTGCGCATCAACCAATGAGAAATCCAAACTTTTACGGAATTTCTTTGCTTGATCGACGTGGCGAAACACCGGATAACTGAGCGTCACAGGAGAAGACGTAGCATCAAATTTCACAACTACCGTTGGAAATACCAGCTTAGTACGGCGACCATCTTCGACCACCAATTGATCAAGTGCAAACAGCAATTGATTCTGGCCTTGTTGAAGATTAATTACTTGGCTGCTTTGATAATCCTTACCTGTCAGCTCTTTTCCGTTTAGCACTAAAGGCTCAATTTCATCAATCACGGTAAGTTCGGCAGCAGCGATAGGTAATGTCATCGCACCAAATAGCAAAGCAGTGGTTAGTTTTTTCATAGTTTCCTCGACATCAAAGCGATTAAGATCGACTAAGGGCGGCAAATTGCCGCCCAAGTATTAAAGTTGTTATATTAGAACCAGTATTCGATACCGACAGACGCTTCATCAAAGCTGTCTGACTTCCAACGACCTTGATAGCCTTCACTCACTTTGCCAGTATTCTCTAGATCGTTCATTGCGTAACGAGCGTATACAACGGCATTAGTGTCAACTGAGTACATGAGCTGCATAGAGGTTACTTTATCTTTTGTACCTTCAATGTCTTTGCCATCCACTTCTAGGCCGAGGTTTTCAGCGCGAGCGATCTTCGCCTGCCACTTGTTGCCTTCACCGAAGTTGTAGGTTAGACCCACAGAATATGAGTGCTCTGTTTCATCACTACCTTTCGTTTCTTGCGCTTCAGCAATACGGTAGTAAGCGAAGTAGCCAAGACCATTAGAGAATCCACCTTGAGAGCCAAGTAGGTAAGTTTGGTTATCCCAGTATTTTTCACCTTTGGTTTCCATTGTGTCGTAGTTCATTTCGTACGCTAAGTCGAACTGAACCCAACCCCAATCACCATTAAATTGTTGGTGTGCCGCCATACCATGCCAGTAGTTACTACCTGCTTTCGGGCTATCTGTGCCACCCGCACGGTCTTGCCCTGCACCTGCTGCGATATCCATGGTAAATCCTGACCATAATTCATTGGTATCCCAGCGAATTGTGTCAGATTGGCGATCATTAAAGTTGTTACCACCAATGTTACCACCCCAGTCCCAAACGTTACCCATACCTGGGTTGGTCGCAGGCCAGTCAATCAGTTCATAAATAGGAGTTAAAACGCGACCTAGGCGCACTTTACCAAAAGTGTCATGTTCAAAACCAACAAACGTATCACGACGACCTAGATAGCCATTACCGCCATCTTCACCCGCAAAAGATTCATCCACATAGCCGGATTCAATTTGCCATAAGAATGTCCAATTATCCCAGCTATCAAACTTCGCTGTACCGCGCCAACCAAGTCGAGATTCGTTGTTAAATTGCACACCTTCATTTTGTGGTGAGTTATCGTAGTCACGGTTTGCGACCTGCATAGCAATCAAACCGTAGATACCTTGTTCATACTTAGATTCTGCGTGATTCAGGTTCGTATCTGCGGCGGCCATGCCAGAGAAACCTAAAACAACAGTCGAAACCGCTGCGCCAAGTAGTGTCTTCTTAAACATAGACATAGTATTAACCCCTAGTAAATATTCATTTTGGTAGTTTTTTTCTTCATTCCCTTTCGTGCATGTACAACGTCATGCTCGGGGGAACTATTTATGGACAGGGGCATGTTGACAAACTTTTTTCGCGGCAAAAAACGAAGCCAATAATAATCTGACCACGTTCAAATCAAAAAAAAGACAAACAAAGTAAAGCCATAAAAATCAGTAAGATATACAAGCAGATAAAGAAACACAAACGTCAAAATCAACCCTAATTATGAATTCAGTAGGTTAATACCGTAAGTTTTGAGGTTCATATCACTGTAAATTTTTATTGGTTTATAGGTATTAACAAGTTTCCCAATAAAAGTTTGAAATCTCTCGCAGTCGACTGAATTGACAATCTTAAAGTTCTTCTAATATTGACGTTTTTCCTGAATCGCTTGACCTTCCCCTTGCGGTAAGGTTTAGGCTCAGCAATAGTTCCATTTTCCGAGGTGTTGTTATGTCTAAGTATGATATTCCCTTGTCAGGATTAAACTGCATGGGCTGCGCTCGCAATGTTGAGCGAGCCCTTACCGCAGAGCACCAAGTACAAATTCACCAACTGTCACCAACTTTCGTTTCTATCGAGACTGAAAGTTCATTCTCATCCATCGCTAAAGTGATAGAAGAGTTAGGTTATTTCGCTGGCAATCAATATCATTTTTTCTTAACTGGGCTAAATTGTGGTAAATGCGTTGCAAAGCTAGAGCAGGTACTAGCACAAGATCCACTTAACGCTTCTTTTAATGTATCGAAAGATGAATTGACCATCTCCACACTGCACTCCGTCGATGAAATTACTCAAATCGTGGCATCATTGGGCTATCAAGCCACTCAAGAAGCAGAGCAAATTGCACCAATTGATACACCACCACGAGATAATACCCCACAAACCTCAACCTCAGATGTCGCTGCGTCATCAACCTACTCTTTCAACTTATTGATATCAGGTATGACATGCGCAAGTTGCGTGTCATCAGTTGAAGCGGCATTGATCTCAGTCGATGGGGTGGACAAAGCTCAAGTTAATTTAGCTGAACAAAGTGCTTTAGTGTTTGCTTCTCTATCGCAAGATCGAATGGAAGAAGCTCTGCTTGATGCGGTTAAAATGGCAGGCTATCAAGCACAAATTGTCGATGATCCAGCGACTGTGCAGCAACAACAGATAATGCAACAAGAGCTGACTCAAGCACATCATAAAACAAGCGCTTTGCTGGGAATTGTCGTCGGTGCTCCACTTATGCTTTGGGGTGTATTGGGCGGTAACATGATGATTCGTCATAGCCAGGATCAACTGATATGGGGGGTAATTGGGGTCATCTGCTTTTGGTTACTCGCCACCGCAGGCAGAAGCTTTTTTACTAACGCTTGGCAAGCGCTTACTCACAAACGCGCAACGATGGACACGCTCGTTGCATTGGGAACAGGATCTGCCTGGCTGTTCTCTATGTTAGTGGTTGCTTTCCCTGAGTGGTTCCCACCTGCATCACGGCATGTCTACTTTGAAGCCAGTGCAATGATCATCGGTTTGATTTCTCTTGGCCACTATATTGAAGCCAAAGCTAAAGCGAAAACGACTCGCTCATTGCAGGCCTTGATTAACTTGCAGCCTCAAGTCGCGACTTTAGTTTCACCACATGGTGATAAACAAATTCCACTCCAACAAGTCACCCTTGGGATGAAACTAAGAGTGAAACCCGGTGAAAAAGTCCCGGTCGATGGCATTGTTGAATCGGGCGAATCTTACCTAAACGAGTCTATGCTGACTGGAGAACCTATCCCTGTATATAAAGAAAAAGGTGAGCAAGTTTCAGCCGGTACGATTAACCAAGACGGTAGCCTTGTGATCTCCGCATCTGGTGTTGGTAGTGATACCATGCTGTCACGAATTATTACCATGGTTCGCCAAGCCCAAAGCAGCAAACCCGCAATAGCTAAACTTGCTGACCAAATTTCATCCGTATTTGTTCCCGTCGTTGTGGCTATTGCATTGGCATCTGCACTGGTGTGGTTCATGTTTGGACCAGAACCCAAAGCGAGCTATATGTTAGTGGTCACCACGACTGTACTTATCATCGCCTGTCCATGCGCTTTGGGTTTAGCGACCCCTCTATCCGTTACCGTTGGGGTGGGCAAAGCGGCGGAAATGGGAATATTGATTAAAGATGCCGATGCACTTCAGTCCGCAAGTAAAATCGACACCGTTGTCTTTGATAAAACAGGTACGCTAACCAAAGGAAAACCGCAAGTTCAATCCATATGCTCGGTCTCAGAGAATAGCGATGCTCTTCTCGCCTTAGCCGCTTCAATCGAACAACATTCGGAGCACCCATTGGCTAAAGCTATCGTCAACGCCGCAGTAGAAAAACAGCTCCCACTTGTAGAGATAAGCAAATTTGAGAATCGTCGCGGACAAGGCGTATTTGCGCAGTCGAAGCAAGGACAAGTAGCCATTGTCTCGCTCAATTATGCCGAGACACAAGCTTGGTCACTCTCTTCAATCAGCCCTGAAATCAAACACTACTTAGATAATGCCTGGACGCCGATTATTATCTCTATTGATCAAGAGGTCGTAGGTACGATCGCCATTGCAGACCCAATCAAAGAAGATGCACGGCAAGCGGTCACGCGGCTGAAAGAAATGGCTATTTTACCGGTAATGCTGACAGGTGATAACCAATCCGTTGCCAAAGCGATTGCTGCTCAGCTAGGTATTGAGCGTGTCATTGCCCAAGTATTGCCTGACGAAAAAGCTTGCCATATCGCACAATTACAAAGTGAGGGACGACGAGTAGCCATGATAGGTGACGGCGTCAACGATGCCCCTGCCTTGGCTTTGGCTGATATCGGAATTGCCATGGGTAGCGGCAGTGACGTCGCCATAGAAAGCGCTCAGATCACGCTGCTCAATTCATCACCACTGTCAGTGATAAAAGCGATCGAACTGTCTAAGGCCACGCTTCGCAATATGAAGCAAAACCTGTTTGGTGCCTTTATTTACAACTCATTAGGCATACCTATTGCCGCAGGGGTGCTTTATCCCGCTTTTGGCTTTTTGCTCAGCCCGGTTATCGCGGGCGCAGCAATGGCTTTGTCATCCATCACGGTGGTCAGTAACGCCAACCGTTTAAGATTATATAAAACTTCTGAGAGGTCACTATGAATAGAAAAGCTCTAACTTTGGCAACCCTCGCACTGCTTTCTGGCCCAGCGTTAGCGGCAGATGTTATCAACCATAAATCACCCTATTGTGGTTGTTGCACAGAGTGGACCAAACATATGCAAGAAGCGGGATTTAATGTCGATGAGAAGTTGCATGAAAACATGAATCCCATTAAGCAGAAACTGGGGATTAAACCCGAACTTGCTTCTTGTCATACCGCTGAGATTGATGGTTACGTCTTTGAAGGCCATATTCCAGCCGCAGATATTAAAGCTTTCTTAGAAAACCCGCCACGCAATGCCAAAGGCCTTGCTGTTCCTGGGATGCCAATGGGTTCACCGGGTATGGAATATGGCGATAAGAAAGATGAGTACTCTGTCTACGCCTTTAATGAGAAAGGACAGGTGTTTGAATACCGCCACTACCAAGGTAATTGATTTTTCCATAAACTAAGGCCCAGCATAAAGCCGGGCCTTGAAATTAGGACAGTAGATTTAGGCTGGCTTAGAAGCCGTAAGAAGCACCGAATACGAATGCTGTATTTGTTTTCGCATCTGAACCATCAGCTTTTTTAGCACCGTGGCCTTGGCTACGTAGCTCAAAGTATGGTTGAACACCTTCACGAGTCCAAGTTGCTCGGAACTCATGATCCATCGTATTCGCTGACTCATCCTTCTTCACATACACGTTGTTGTACGCTAGCGTTAGGGGCATATCCGCTAGTGAGTAACCAATGCGGTTATCAAAACGTAGCTGGTCATCATCGCTGTTTTTTATATTGTGGTAACGAGTTCGGTTACTGATCGCAAGGCCGTTGTCGAAGTTGTAACCGATTTTAACTAGAGGACGATTTTGTACCGTTTCACCATTGTTCAGCAAGTGATGGTAGCCCACCGCAACCCATAGGTTATCGTTGATTGAGTAGCTCTGTTCGATACCTAGAGTGATGTAAGGTGTTGTGCCTTGCGCTTCTTTGAATTCACCTTCGTAGCTACCTAGAGAAATACCATCAAACTCAGTTAGTAGTGTTGTACCCGTGTCAAATGTGTGGCCCGCTTCTAGTGTGGAAGTCGCGTTAGGGTTTTTGTTTTCACTATGAAACTGAACGTTACCTGTTACGTAAGAAGAGCCTGCGTACGCTGTTGATGCAAAAGCAAGAGAAAGTACGCTAAGAGTCAGTAGTTTTTTCATTGTAGTCTGCCTTTAATACTAAAATATGTTGCGGCGATGTCTTGGTAATTCTTCACCGTTAACCGCTAAATTGGGTTGCCTTCCTGGCTTGGCAGTCATAATGTCGGATTTAATTTACGATAAAAAATTAATCCATTTTTTGTGCGACGCACTTCACTCTAAAAAACAGAAAAGTAATTTTATTCTTAATATTCATACAGTTACCAAAAACATAAAAATAGTAAAAAAGCCAACGGTGATCCACATCACTCACAAATTTTCTATTGACCAGATTAACAGTATCTAGCTCACACTGATTTTAGCTTTCTGTTATTTTTCGATAATAATAATCTGATCTTGATCACCTAAACATCGATCAGACTAATACCTTGCGGCACGTTTTTTACGGGTAGTGGGGAGGAGAGTTTGACGAGATGAACAAATCAATATGATACAAAAAAGGCCGCTTTCGCGACCTTTAGACAGAACTTTCTACCTTAACGACTACAAATCAACTCAGCCATCATTTGAATGTGGAGTTCATCATCGTTTAGGCAAGGAATATAGGTAAACTTCTCACCACCATGTTCCATAAATAGCTCGCTACATTGCTCAGAAAGCTCTTCCAATGTTTCAAGACAGTCAGCAGAAAAAGCTGGCGCTAAGATATCGAGCTTTTGGATCCCTTTAGCTGGCAATTTCTCAAGAGTTTTATCTGTATAGGGCTGTAGCCACTCCTCACGACCGAAGCGAGATTGATAAGTCATACCGATCTGATTCGGGGCTAAGCCTAACTCACGAGCAAGCAAAGTGGTAGTTCGATCACAATGCTGAGGATAAACATCACCATTGTCCGCATAACGCTTAGGGATACCGTGGTAGGAGCAAAGCAGATAATCCCCTTTACCGTTCTCTTGCCAAGAGCGTTTTACGCTTTCAGCCAACGCCTTGATATATAAAGGGTGTTGGTGATAGTCACGGATAAACTGATAACTCGGCATCACTGGTAGTTGCTTAAACGCTTTAGTTAAACCATCAGATACCGCGGCTGTCGTTGTCCCTGAGTATTGAGGGTAAAGAGGCAATACGATAACGTCATCGACTCCTTGTTCCAGTAGCGTTTCTAACCCGGTTTTAAGGCTAGGGTTGCCATAAGTCATCCCTAGTTCAACAGGCATATCCACCAGCAGTCTAAGCTTTTCAGCCTGTTTCTGAGAATAAACCAATAACGGAGAACCCTCTTCCATCCATACGGTTTGGTACAACTTCGCCACTTTAGGAGCGCGAATAGGTAAAATCACACCATGCAAAATTGGACACCATAGCCAACGAGTCATATCGACGACACGTTTATCATGAAGAAATTGACTTAAAAAGCGCTTAACTGCTGGAGCGGTTGCTTCATCTGGCGTACCTAAGTTAACCAGTAGTACACCTTGTTTTTTATTATTTGGCATAGCTTCCTATCGACACTAAAAAGGCTCTCTATGTACCTACCTCAGAAATGGGTCAAACTAAGAGCATAAAAAAACGACCCTAAAAAGGGTCGCTTCACTATAACAAATTTTCAAAATTCGCAGTTAGCTATTTATGCTAGCGCTTTCTCGATATCTGCACTAACTTCAGCCACTTGCTTAGTACCGTCAAATTTAAGGTACTTAGTGTTGCCCGCTTCAGCTTCTTTACCGTAGTAAGAGATTAGCGGTGCAGTTTGCTCGTGGTATACACCTAGACGTGCGCGTACTGTCTCTTCTTTGTCGTCATCACGGACAACTAGCTCTTCACCAGTTACGTCGTCTTTGCCTTCAACTTTTGGCGGGTTGTAAACAACATGGTAAGTACGACCAGAAGGAAGGTGAGCACGACGACCTGCCATACGCTCAACAATCACGTCGTCAGCAACATCGAATTCGATCACGTAATCTACGTCTACGCCCATTTCCTTCAGACCATCAGCCTGAGGAATTGTGCGTGGGAAGCCATCAAGTAGGAAACCTTTTTCGCAGTCATCTTGAGCTATACGCTCTTTGATTAGACCAAGGATGATTTCATCAGAAACTAGCTGACCAGCGTCGATAACAGCTTTAGCTTGTTTGCCAAGCTCTGTACCTGCCTTGATAGCAGCACGAAGCATGTCACCAGTAGAGATTTGCGGAACACCGTATTTTTCCATGATGAAATTTGCTTGTGTGCCTTTACCTGCACCTGGAGCACCTAGAAGAATGATGCGCATGTTGAATCCTCTTAAGATAATGATGATTTATACCGAAGCTCACTATGGT